>Ga0371490_1000022_pt1 | contig 216502 bp, 187 predicted proteins | sample MB2SIPfraction_FD_207959 | JGI IMG/M metagenome (GOLD analysis project Ga0371490, IMG submission 207959) | Lab enriched peat soil microbial communities from McLean, Ithaca, NY, United States - MB28FN SIP fraction | ecosystem: Environmental > Terrestrial > Soil > Wetlands > Peat | place: USA... | reverse complement strand
CTCGGAGGAGCGCCCTAGCGGGTAACCATCACGGGCACCGGGTCAGGTCCTGACGGGAGCAGCCTTACCGTGACCCGTCGACGCTGGCGGGGTGACGGGGCCGAGGGGCGCGCGGGGTCTCCGCGCGGTCCCTTCGGGCGGCAATCCTGCTGGCCTAGCACGGGGCGCCGCGTGGGCCGGCGTCCCCCGCCCGCCCCTGCCGGCCTATCTGGAAGCGGCCCCAGGAGCATCGCTGGCCCCCACCCCACCCTTGCGAGTGGAACGGACCGGAGCGGCGTCCCAGCCGGCCGCCACCGGGTCGACCGCATCCGCCTCGAGCCGGCGCCGACGTCCCGGGGGAATCTCGCGCTTGGCCGCGCGGGCATAGTTATACGTGACAATCACGGTCCGTCCGAGAGCCGTGGTGGCCAACGTCGTGGTGTCCCGGAACCGGTAGAGAAGAACGAAGCTCGTGCGCCCGAGCGGGCGCACCGGTGCGACCTCGCCCTCTAGTTCGTCGCCGTACGCAACCGGAGCGAGATAGCGACAAGCGGCCTCCGCGATGATGATGTCGAGGCGCGCAGGATCACGGATGCCCAGCACGTCGAGGTAGTACTCGCAGCGGAGCGTTTCCATCATCGGAAAGTACGCCGCGTGGTTCAGGTGACGCAGGACATCCAAATCGTGGTACGTCACCGTGAACCTACGGTGGACCGGCCACGGTCGCTCCGGACGGGTGGAATTGGCCATCGCTGGCGGAGCAACGTGCTCCCTATATCCGTATGAGCGGCTCGCCCCCCACCTTCCGCGCGGGGAGCTGAGGGGCCATGCCAGAACGTTCCAGTGGAAACCAAGGGGTGGGGGGCTCGCCCGACCGACCGGCGCCTGGGGAGATGGCCGGCGTGGTCCGCCGGGTTCGCGAGCTCACCCGCGCGCACTCGCAAAGGTTCGAGCGGGCGATCCCGCTGATCGCGAGCGAGAACCTCCTCTCCCCCTATGCGAAGGAGCTCCTCATCTCCGACCTACACTCCCGCTACGCCGAGGGGGTTCCCGGGGATCGCTACTACGAGGGGAACGAACAGGTCGACCAGATCGAGAACCTCACCCTCGACCTCGCCCGGCGTCTCTTCCGATGCTCGTTCGCCGACGTCCGACCGATCTCGGGGACGGTCGCGAACCTCGCCGTCCTGAAGGCGCTCGCCGAGCCCGGGGAGCCGGTCGGGACGAGCCGCCTCGCGGACGGGGCCCACATCTCGAGCGCAGCGTTCGGAGCGTTCGGCCTGCGGGGGGTCAAGCCGGTCTACTACGCCTGGGACGACCGGCAGATGACAGTCGACGTCGCCCGCACGCGTGAGATCCTCCGCGCCGCACGGCCGAAGCTCTGTCTGTTCGGGCTGTCGCTGTTCCTCTTCCCGATGCCGATCGACGAGCTCCGGCCGACCCTCGAGGAGATCGGCGCGATCGGCTGGTACGACGGAGCGCACGTCCTCGGCCTCATCGCCGGCGGGGAGTTCCAGGACCCCCTTCACGAGGGATGCACGGTCCTGAGCGCCTCGACGCACAAGACGCTCCCCGGCCCGCAGCACGGGATCCTCCTCGCGGAGACCGGCGACGAGGCGCTCCTCCAGCGGCTTCGCTCCGGGGCGTTCCCGGGGGTGACGAGCAACCACCATCTCCACGCGATGGCCGCGCTCGCCGTCAGCCTCGCCGAGCACCTCGAGTTCGGACGGGAGTACGCCCGGCGCACCGTCGCGAACGCACGGGCGCTCGCGTCGGCGCTGTACGAACGCGGGTTCGACGTGCTCGCGCCGGAGCTGGGCTTTACGCGCTCGCACACGATCGCCGTCCGCGTGGTCCGCGAGGGCGGCGGCGCGACGGTGGCGCGACGGTTGGCGGACCACGGGATCATCGCGAACAAGAACCTCCTTCCCGGCGACCGTAGCCCGAAGCAACCGGGCGGGATCCGCCTCGGGACCCCCGAGGTGACGCGCGTAGGGATGGGGGAGCGGGAGATGGGGATGATCGCCGAGCTGATGGACGACCTCCTCCACAAGGGCCGCCCCACCGCGGAGGTGTGGACCCGCGTGATCGAGCTCAAGCAGCGGTTCACGACGATCCGCTACTGCTTCGGTGCGGGCGAGGCGGCGTACCGCTACTACGACCTGGTCGGGCGCGAGCCGGAGTAGGCGTCAAGGGTCCTCACGCCCCGATGGAAGGGCCTGCGGGGTCCTCTCCGAGATGGGTTCCTCTCAGGACCCCCGACCGCGCCAGGGGGATTCCGCGTTCCGGCCCCTGCCGTTTCCCGGCGCCCGGCCCGGAGGCCTCCGACGGCGACGCGCCTATCGACCGATCCTTCCCGTGCCCCTGGCCGAGGACAGGAGGGTCGGGGAGGCTAAGGGGTCCAAGCCGCCGGCTTCGAGGACCCATCAATCGGGTTCGGCGGTCCGTAGGGACGACCCTCGCAGAGCCGCTTGACGGCACGGGGGAATCTCGACACCGGCCGAATCATGGCGGGGCGTCCTCAGGGTCCGTACCGAGGTCGCCCAGCACCTCGTCCCGGTGCCTCAGGCTGCGATCGAGAGCCTCGGGGTCGAACGTCACCCGGGGCCCGTCCACCGGGCCGTGGGCCAAGCAGAATCGCGCACGGCCGTCGTCGCCGATCGTAGCTCGAACCGTCCCATCCGCGACGAGCGACGCGAGCCAGTCGGCGAGCGCCGGGGGAACCGGCCGCCCCCACACCTCCTCGAGACCGGCCAGGTCGAGGGCGCCGGCGCTCCCGATCAACTCCACCGCCCTCGCCCGTCCTTCGGCGAGGCGACGGAGCTCCTCCTCGGCCGGCGCGGCTTCTCGTGCGCGACGCCGACGCCGCACGACGGCGAACGCCGCGGCACCGGCCGCGCTCACCGGGATGACGGTCGCGAGCGTTTCGACCGCGGGGTCGGGGGACAGGGCCCCCGGGGCCGGAGGTACGAAGAGGGGACCGAGGACGACCGCGCCCGCCGCGTCGACGATCGTGATCCGGCCGTCCCCGCCGGTCGGGGCCGAGTAGTTGATCCAGACCCCGCTGCCGCCGCCCGGGAGGGCGATCGCCGCGACCACGACGGCGTCGCGCTCGCCGCCGAAGGCGAGGTCGATTGTGAGCAGCGCCCCGGGGACCGGGTTCCCGAAACGGTCCTCCGCGCACCAGAGCGTCGCGTTCGTCCGCGCCCCGGCGCGCACGACGGTCGGTGAGAAGAGCCGGACGTGCGCGCGGTCGGGCTCGACGCTCAGGTTCATCGGGGCGACCGCGCCCGGCAGCGCGGCCCCGGAGAGCCCGATCGTGACCTCCGTCGCGGTCCCCACGGTCAGGTTGACGTCGAGGACCCCGTTGACCCAGGCGCTGGCGGGGACCCCGAACTGGCCCCCACCCAGAGGGGCGAGCGGGCCGACCGCCGAAGCGTTCACCCAGGTCTCAGGCTGGGCGGTGGCCGACCCTACGCTGAGCTCGACCGCCGCCTCGAACGACGTGTCGGCGGCACCCGAGGCGTCGTACGCTCCCCAGGCGATCGGGACGGGGGTGCCGACCACGACCGGACCGGCGGGTGGCGCGAGAAAAGGGGCGATTCGCTCGGCGGCGGCCGGGCCGACCGAGAGGAGGAGCTCGCTCGTGGCGACGGTCCCGAGGCGGTCGAGGACCGTGAGGGTGACCACCATGGGGCCGGCGACGGCCGGCACGTCCGTCGCGGTGAGCGTCCCGTCCGAGGAGAGGTCGCCGTCCAGGAGCGGACCGGCCTGACCGGAGAGGTTCCACCAGTAGCGGAGCGGGAGAACGCCCCCGGAGACCGTCGCATGAAGATCGACCACCGCATCGACGGTAACGTTCGGGCCCGAGGTGGCGACCGGTCCAAGAGCGAGCGGAGGAACGACCTCGACGGTGAACGCAACCGACGCGTTCGTTCCGTCCGCATCCACCGCCGACGCGATCGCGCGGTAGTTGCCCGGCAGGCTGAACGTCGGGGAGAAGGACCACGCCGGGCCGGGCGTGGCCTGGCAGGTCGTCGGGGTGGGCGGAGCCTCGAGGCAGGCGTGGACGAACGGCGGTGCCCCCGAGCCGTTCGCCGCCGTCACGGTGATGGCAATCGGGGTGAGCGCGTAACCGACCGGCGCCGCGGGGCTGACCTCCAGGTCGGGAGGCGGGGTCACGGCGATGTTCGGGAACCTCCAGCTCGCACTCGAGTAGCCGTTCGTGACGTTCGCGGTCGGCTGGGCCGTGCCGCCGGACGGGTAAGTGACGTTCGCCGCGCAGACGACCTCCACGGCCCCGCCGGTCGCGGGCCCGGTCAGGCAGGGCGCCGCCACTTCGGACAGGCCGAGTCCCGGCTCCACGAACGCCGAGTAGGGAAAGCCGGCGGCACCGAGCGCGGTCAGGCGGACCGCGATCGCCCCGCCCACATCGAGGGCGGTCCGGTTCGTCTCCCCGGTCTCGATCTCGGTAGGGATCGCCACGACGTCGACCGTCGCCGCGACCGGGGTCAGCTCGACGCCGTCCACCGAGGCGTTCGCCCGGACGGTGACGGCGGCGACCGAGGCGCCGTCGGTCGCCGTCAGATGGACCGACGGCCCCACCGCCGGCCCGTCGAACGACCAGCCGGTCCCGTTCACGGACCAGGAGAACGTCGTGGCCAGCCCGGTCGCGCTCCCGTTCGCCGTCCATGCCGAGGCGGTGAAGCCGATCGGCGCTCCGGCCGAGGTCGTCACGGTCGATCCCCCCGGGACGACCGTCACGCTGGCGAGTTGGTAGACGAGAGTGACCGTGATGGGCGAGGACGAGCCGGCGACCGCGACGGCGTAGCCCGTCGGAGGCCCCCCCGCGAGGGAGACGTCGACCGGGGCCGACGGTCCTGCGTAGGTGGTGCAGATCTCCGCGCCGTTGGCCGGCGTGCACTTCGTCGGCGGGGTGGGGGGATTGAAGGAGAACGAGCCGTTCGCCGCGGTCGTCGCGCTGCCTCCGGCCCGAACACAACCCGAGCCGAAGAGGATGTTGCCCGGAGTCTCCACCGTTTGGTAACTGAGGACGTACGTGTAGGTCAGCGTCACCCCGCCGGTCGCGCTCGGAGGGAGGGGGCCACCGTCGAGGGTCAGCTCCCCGTCGACCCCCGATGCCGAGACCAGGAGTCCACACGACCCCGAACTACTCGCCTCCACGAAGGCCTGGCCGCCGGCGTGGGGAGCGACAGGTCCTGTTGCGGCCGCCGCGAGACCCCCGAGGACGAAGAACGCCGCCACGGCGAGGATTGGCCATCGGCCCGGGACCGCCGTCGCCACCACCCCCGCCCGCACCGTGCGCCGCGGGCCCCGCGGGCACGTGCCGGGGCGGTAAAACGTGACGGTCGTACGGCCCGGCCTGCTGGAAACTGGCAAAACCCGCAAAACGGCGTCCGCCGCTTCGCGCGGCGATGGCCCGGCCGGTGCGGACGTTCCGGGGCCTCCGGCTCCCCCGCGATGCGAACGACGCCGCGGGCAGGGTGGGCTAGGCGGGAACGGACGGGCTGCCGGTCAGGCGGAACGATGCGATCGTCCGGTGGACGGCCCCGCGCGAGCCCAGGACGCTTTCCTTGAGGAGGAGCTGGTCGACCGCGACGTCGCGCGGGGGTAGAGCCGGGCGCGTGCCGGAGAGCAGCTCGGCGGCCGCCGTCCGGTCCATGGGCGAGCGGACGCGGAACAGGGTGAGGTGGGGAACGAACTCCTCGGTCTCTGGACCGAACTCCTCCGCGAGCGCGACGCGGACACGACGGGCGAGCTCGGTGACCTCCTGGCGGCCTTCCGTCACCCCGACCCAGACGACCCTCGGCCGGGCCGGGTTCGGGAAGGCGCCGACCCCCTCGAGCCGGAGGACGAACGGCGGGCTCTCCCGGGCGACGTCGCCGAGACGTGCCGCGATCGCGCCGTTGCGCTCGGGGGGGACCTCGCCAAGGAACCGCAGCGTGAGGTGGGAGGCGGCGAGCCTCCGCCCCCCCGCCTCCTCCGGTCCGACGTCGACGGCGACGAACTCTCTCATGGTGGAGCAGAACGCTCCGGGAGCTTACCGTCTGGGTAGCCCGCCCTCCCCCCGGTGTCGTTCGGGCCGTGCAGCGTCCAGACCTGGGCTTGGCCGGGCCCCAAGCCCTCGGCCCTGAGCGTGCGGCGGATGCGGGAGGCCCTTGTCGCGTCCCCGACGACGAACAGCGGGAACGCCCCTCGGCTCCGTGCCTTCTCCAGGCCGTGGCGCACCCTTGCTGGCCGCAACGCCCCGGAGACCTCCGCCTCCACGTGCACGTCCCGGCCCCCGAAGAGCCTCCACGCCCACGTTCGCTCGGCGGAGGCTATCGCCCCGGCAAGCTCGCGGGGGGAGCCGCTCCGACACCGGTCCGGGATCTGGCGGAGGAGGGCGTCGGGCAGGGTCGTGTCGAAGCGACCTTGCCGAACAATCTCGAGGCGGTGGCCGTGGCGCGCGAACAGGCGGAACGTTCGCAGGAGGAGCGCCCGGTGCTCTGCGCTCTCCTTCGAGGCGCCGGTCACCGTGCGAAGACCGAGCCGCCGCTCGCCGGCCGGGGTGAGGTGCCACGCGCCGGCGACCTCGTGCGCGAGGCCGCCCCGCTCGAGCGAACCGGCCCGGTCGTCCAGCACGGCGCGGTCGAGGGGAGGACCGGGAATCCCCCGCGCCTCGTCGACCAGCCGCCCGGCCGCGACCGGCGAGCCTTGCTCGTCCGAGGCGAGGACCGCGAGAAGGAGCCGTTCGGTCGCCGCGTCGAGGTCTGCGGAGTCCACCGCCGGGGTCGCCGGGAACTCGTCCAGCGTTCGCGCCGTCGCCTCGGCCCACGCCCGATCGGCCGACGACGGCCCGCTCCCCCCGGCGGGAACGCTCCGGAGCTCCCCCGAGCCCGGGACGCGAGCCACGCCGAGGCCGACCGGTAGCTCCGGTAGGATCCTCTGCGCGTCGATCGGAGCGAGGCCGAGCCAGCTCCCGACCTCGGAGGCGCTCGCGTGCGGGACCCGGAACGCCACGACGCTCCGGCTCACCCCGGCCGCGGCGAGCCGGAGCTCCGGGGCCAGCCGTTCGGGGTACTGGCTCGCGAGGGCAAGTCGGAGGCCGAACTTGCGCCCCTCCGTGAGCATCTCCGCGACCAGGCGCGGAGAGAGCCCCTGGACCTCGTCGAGGACGACCACGATCGGATCGTGCGACCCCACGGGACCGCGTCGTGCGGCGAGGCCGAGATAGCTCCGCGCGAGGACGAGGGAGCCGGCGAACGCCGCCGCCTCCGGCCCGACCGACGCGAACGGGATGCGGACGAGGAGCGACCGGCCTTCGTCCAGAAGCTCTTCGACCGGGACGCCGTCGTCGGCGGGGGCCAGGAGCTCGGCGAGCTCGGGGATGAGAACGACCTTCGCGAGTCGCGCGGCGGCGGCCCACAGGAACTCCGGCGTTCGCCGGACGATCGGCCCGAGCTCGTCCAAGAACCGAGCGAGCTCGGGCACGCGGGTGCTGAGCCGGGCCGCCTCCCGTCGGTCCACGTCGGTCAGCAGCGCGTAGAGGTCCCCCAAGGTCCCGCCCGACTCTTGGACGAGGCGGACGAACGCGTCGAAGATCCTCTCGAGACGGAACCCCCAGTAGACGTCGCTCCCGTCCGGGCTCAGGCGTTTCACGGCGGCGACGAACTGAGCGGCGGCCCGGTCGCTCCGGCCCGCGAGCGCGGCGACCCCGACGACGGGCCGCCGGTCCACGTCGACCGCGACGACCCGTTCCCGGTCCTCCCGAGGCAGGCGGCCGACGATCGCGGGGGCGAGGTCGCCGTGCAGGTCGACGGCGAGCACCGCCCACCCTTGGCGGATCGCCCGCGAGGCGCGGTCGGCGAGGAACGTCGTCTTGCCCGCCCCCGACGCACCGAGAGCGATGGTGTGCCCGTCCTCCGTCGGGGCCTCCGGAGCGCCCAAGGGGACCGGCTCCGCGGTGAGGTCGGCCCGGGACGCCGGGACGGCCAGCCACGCCGCCCTCGGGAGCGAACGGCTGGCGGCCATCGCCCAGTCGCTCGAGGGCCGCCGCGCCGGGCCCGCCCGGCATAGGACCCCGGTCGCGCGGCTCCATTCGGCCGCCGCAAAGCTGGCCACGGAACTCCCGTGGAGCTCGAGCTCCTCTGCGCTCGTCGTCCCGAACCGCACGCGCCGTCCGACCCACAGGCGGCCGTCGGACCTCCCGGAGAGCCAGAAGGTCTGGAAGTCGAGCCGTCCCGTCGGACCGAGGAGCGCGAGCGCCTCCGGAACGTCCCAGGCCCCGGGCGGCACGGAAACCGACGGTGAGCCTTCGGTCGGTGCGATCACCCAGGTGGTCGCCGGACGGCCAGGCTCCAACGCGAGAGATCCGACCAGATCGGCGAGCTCCGCGCCGAGGGCTCGGAACGCGGGGGCGGCGAACGTCGCCCCGAAGAGCTCGAAGGGGCGCAGCGTCAGCTCAGGGGGGCGCTGCCCGGTCCCGGTCGAGGACTCAAAGACGACGGCGGCCGGGCCAGGTGCGGCGGCGAGCTCCTGGGCGAGCGCCCGGTAGAGGCGGTTCCGGAGCGCCCGGTCTTCTGGGGCGCGGAGGGTGAGGGCTGGCTCGCGGCCGGTCATCGCGGCACCGTCCAGGATGGGAGCCGTCGGGGGGACGGGTCGGCCGGTGGTTCCGGCGCGGGAGGCCGACCGTGGCGGGGGCTCTTTCCGTGCCCAGGCCGGCGTGGCGGAGGGTGACGCCGGGTCGACCCGGGGGGCTCTTTCGGCGCTGGGGCGGCGAGAACGGGTTGGCGCGGCGTTAGAGCTCCGATGTTCTCGGGCAAGGTTTCCACCTATCCTGTCCTCCTCGCTCCCGCGGGGAGCGGCGGAGGCGTCGATGCCCGGGCCCGGCAGCCTTCGGCCGGTTCCGCACGCGCCACGCTCCGAGCCGATACCGCGCCGGGCGACCGACCGGCCGATCCGGCCAGGGCGTCCGCTCGCAGTCGGCGGCCGGGAGGGTCCTTTCCTCCTCTCAGCGACGTCGCGGGTCAGTGCGCCTGGGCCACGGGACGACCTCTCGGTCGCCGGACGGTGCTCCCGTCAGGCCGGGTCAGCCTCGCGGCTCGCGGGTCAAGGGCGTGCGCCTCGGAGGCGGTCGGGACGCGCGGTCGGACAGGAGGGTCGGACCGGCGTGCGGACAGCGGAGGCGACAGCGGGCTAGGCATCGAACGTTCGACCACACCGTCGAGGGGCAAGGAGCGCTTCGACCGCGATGGAAGGTGAACGGTGGCGTACCCAAGTCCGAGGGTGATCGGGTTGGGGTCGGGTGGGAAGGCGCCCCGCACGCCTGGGACGCGGTACCGTCCCCTCGGGCGATCTGAGGGAGCCTTCCCTGGGTGGTTGTACTCCTAAGACCGCGCCAGGCTACTTGAACCCCGGAACGGGAGGGGGCGGAACGCCTCCGCCGAGGAGGGGTTTCGAGGGGGGTCGAGGTCCTTGCCTAGGCCTTCGCGCGGGACTCCGACTGGGCGGCGACCAATCGGGGGAGCTCCCCTTCGATCACAGGGGTCCGGTGGGCGGCCGCCCCTGCGCGCAACGCGGCCTGGCGGCGAGGAAGCAGCCAGCGTGTCCCCCACTGACGCAGCTCCCGGGCGGCGGGGGCCAGACCCAGCCCCATCTCCGTGAGCGAGTAGACGACCGAGAACGGCCGCGTGCTGACGACGGTCCGCTGGACCACGCCCTGGCTCTCGAGGAACTTGAGGGTCGCGCTCAGCGTCTTCGCGTTCAGGCGCGCGTTCGACTTCAGGATCTCGCTGAATCGCTGCGGTCCCTCGAGCAGGCGGTGGACGATGGCGAGCCGCCACTCGGTACCGATCACGCCCACGGCCGCGAGCACCGGACAGAGCCCCTGCTCCCCTTCGCGGTCGCAGCTCTCCGTCGCCTCAGCGGACGGGTGTCGGTGTCGCTCGGGATGCATCGACGTCCTTCGAGCGGGAGGAACGGCGAGGCGGATTTATAGTTACCGCCCTATAGCAACTAACTGAGCGTAACCTCTCGGGCCCTCTCGAGGGTCCGGCGGACCCGAGGTGCTCAGCGTACGTTTTCTTCGGGTCGGACCGTCCCACCTCGTGGCCTCGCGCCGGCGCCACGTCGAACTGTCCGTCGAGCGCCCGCTCGGCGCGCGCGGGCCGGCGGGCTCGGTCGCGCGATTGAGCGCCGCCTTCGAGGTCGGAGGGGAGGGCGAGGGACCTGCCCCCGCCGAGCTTTCGCGCGCGCTCGACGAGCTCCTCCACGACCTCGAGGGACTGCTCGGCCCCTCGATCGCGGAAGCCCCGGCCGGACGAACGGACCGCGGCCTCGAGGAGCTGGTGGAGACCTACCGTCCGCGTCAGCGCGAACTGGTCGACCTTCTTCTCGCCGATGGGGAGATCACGTCGGCGGAGCACGCGCGCCTGCTCGCGAGCCTGGGCGCAGCTCCGTCCCCGGCCACGGTGAGCCCCGCGCCGTCCGGCCCTCAGCTCGCGCTCGGCGAGACCCCGATCGCGGCCGTACCGCTCTCGGCCGAGCCGAGGCTCCCGCCGTCGCGGCCGGTCCCTGAGCTGCTGAGGACGTTCCAGATCACCTCCCTACGCCAGGCCGGGGCGGTGCGCGCGCGGCGCCAGATCTCTTTCGCCGAGTACATGGCGCTGAAGCGGCACTTCGAATCGGCCGGCCCCGGCGGCGAGTCGAAGGCGCCCTCCGGCGGGTAGGGGCACGGGTTCAGCGGGACGGGCGGGAGCCGACCGCTCCGCCTCCCGCCCCCGTGGGGACGACCGCCGCCACCACCAATCCCACGTCCGTGATGCCGGAGCGCATCCGGATCGGCCGCGCGATCTCGGCACGGGCCGCGGAGCCCGGCTCCCCCGGGGTCCCGACGGCGCCTCCCGCGAAGTCCGGCTTGGGCCCGGTGGGGCCCGACGTGCGGAACAACCCGACGCTCATCTCCCTCCGCCGGAGCGTTCCGCGGACGCGTGCGAGGAACTCCTCGCAGGCAGGGCGCTCGGCGACCCCCTCAGGGAGGTCGAGCGTCGTGGTCGCGAAGACGACGAACCCCTTCGAGCGTCCGCCCGGTGCGAGGCGCTCGGAGGCCAGGACGCTCTCGACGCTCGCGACGAACCGCTCCGCGGCGGTCGCGGGACGCTCGTTCAGGCCGAGCACGCCGACCCTCGCGGTCCATCCCTTGTCGACGGCGACATCGGCGGAGGAGCGGAGCCCGTCCGCCGGCGCCGCGACGACGACCGGCCGGTGCTCGGAGGGGGATCGCCCGTCGCCGGGGCGGTCCAGGTCGTTCAGCCGCAGCCTGGCGAGGAGACCCGTCCGCTCGAGCGTCGCTCGAGCGTGGAGCCGCTCGGCGTCCGTCACGGGGAACGTGGGACCTCCGCCCACGGCGACCGGCCCATCCCCGCGGTCGACGATCAGGCACTGGACGTCCGCCGGGGTCCCCGTCGGGAGCAACCGACCGCCGACGCCCCCGGCCCCGAGCACGCGGGCGACCTCCGCGACGTCGGCCCCGCTCGTCCCCTGGCGGTGGAGCTCCCGCAGGAGCTCAGAGAACCCTCGCCGGTCGATCCCCGGCGGGGGGACCAGCAGCGCCCGGAGGGCGCCCGGGGAGACGAGGAGGAGGAGCAGGTCCGATTCCTTGAGGCCCTTCGCGATCTCGCGGGCGGCTTCGACGACCTTGGGGGCGGCGTCGTCCCCGCCCCAGCCGTCCCCGATCGTCTCCGCGCGGAACGGAACCGCGGCCGGCGGCTCCTCCGGGCCGGCGACGAACCCCTGCGTCACGCGGTCGCCGAAGACGTGGAGCACGGCGAGCGCCATCGAGTTCGCCGCATGCCCGAGCGCGACGAACGCGACCTCGCGGTAACGCCCGTCCGGGACGAACCGGTTCCCGACGCGCAGGACCCCTCCCTCGCGACGCACGGCGGAGCGCACGGCGCGGTAGGCATCCGCCCCCTCGACCGCGCCGCGGTAGATCGCGGCGAGCAGAGGGTCGTCCCCGCTCGGCGCCGGCTCGCCTTGCGGGAACGGGTCCCACGGGAACCGGCCGATCACGACCCCGAGACCGAGAGACCGGCTCAAGACGGTGGCGGTACGCCGCGGGGGCCCCGCGTCCGAGGCCCACCGGCCGAAGCCACGGTGAGGTCCCCTAGGGTCGCCCGGGCTCCTCGTGGGCCCGGCCCGGGCCCCCCGTCCGGTCGGCCGCGAGGGGGAACGGCGGACCTAGCCCGTCCCCTGCGGGACCGCGAGGAACGGCCGCCTCCAGTCGTGAGGCAGCACGGCGGTCTCCTTGATGTTCCGCGGAGTGACCCACCGGAGCAGGTTGAGCAGCGAGCCGGCCTTGTCGTTGGTCCCCGAGCGTCGGGCCCCGCCGAACGGCTGTCGCGCGACGATCGCCCCGGTCGGCTTGTCGTTGACGTAGAAGTTGCCGGCGCTCCAGCGGAGCGCCTCGGTCGCCTTGGCCACGGCGCCCGCCTCCCGGGCGAAGATCGCCCCGGTGAGCGCGTAGGGCGACGTGCCATCGCAGAGCTTCAGGGTCTCCTCGAACCGGTCGTCCGGGTACACGTAGACCGTCAGCACCGGGCCGAAGATCTCCTCCGACATCAGCTTCCCCTGGGGCTCACGGCTGCGGATCACCGTCGGCCGGACGAACCATCCCTGGGACCGGTCGGAGGTACCGCCGACCACGATCGAGTACTGCTCGGGATGGTCCCGCGCGTAGGCGAGGTAGCTCTCGATGTTCGTGAACGCGGGCTCGTCGATGATGGCCCCCATGACGTTTCCGAGGTCGTCGACGCGGCCGATCGGGACCTTCGGGACCTCCTCCTTGAGGATCCGCTCGACCTCGGGCCACCGGCTCTCGGGGATGTACGCTCGGGAGCACGCCGAGCACTTCTGGCCCTGGTACTCGAACGCCCCGCGGATCAGGTTCACGGCCGTCCCGCGGACGTCGGCCGACGGGTGCATGAAGATGAAGTCCTTGCCGCCGGTCTCGCCGACGACGCGGGGGAAGTTGCGGTACTTCTCGAGGTTCTCCCCGATCCTCCGCCAGATCTGGACGAGCGTGCTGTAGCTCCCCGTGAAGTGGACGCCGGCGAGGTCCGGGTGGTCGAGCAGGACGTTCGCCGCCTTGCTCGGGAACGGCACGAAGTTGATGACCCCCGGGGGAAGGCCCGCCTCGACCAGGACCTGGTAGATCAGGTAGTTCGACAACGCGACCGAGCGCGCGGGCTTCCAGAGCGCGACGTTGCCGAGCATCGCCGGGGCCGTCGGGAGGTTGCCGGCGATCGAGTAGAAGTTGAACGGGGGGATGGCGAGGACGAACCCCTCGAGAGGCCGCCAATCGAAGCGGTTGGTCTCCCCCGGGTACTGGAACGGTTGGATCTCGTAGATCTGGCGGGCGAAGTAGCCGTTGAAGTTCCAGAAGTCGACCAGTTCGGCGAGGTCGATCTCGGCCTCGTACGGGTTCTTCGAGTGGTTGAGCATGATCGCGGCGACGTGCCGCGTGCGCTGCGGCCCGGCGAGCAGCGTGGCCGCCCTCCAGAAGACCGCCACGCGGTCGTACCAGCTCATCCGCGCCCAGGTCGCGTGGGCCGCCAGCGCGTTCGAGACGGCCTCCCTCAGCTCCGGCTCGCCCGCGAGATGCGCGCGGGCGAGGACCGTCTTCCGGTCGTCGGGAGCCGGGATCTCCACGACGTTGCCGGTGCGCACCTCTTTCCCCCCGATGACGAGGGGGATCTCCAAGGGCCCTTTGCGCATCGACGCGAGTTCGTCGAGGAGCTTCTCCCTCTCCGGCGAGCCCGGGGCGTACGCACGGATCGTGTTGACGTCGTTGACCGGCCGCTCCACGTTCCAGCTCATCGCCTCCGGTAACGGAGGGGCCGACCTATGGTTTTCGTGAACTGCCGTTGATGCGGGGTTAATACCGACGCCGTCCGCTAGTACGGTCGACATGGACGCCCACGCCCAGGCCCGGGTCGACCGACATCCGGTCCTCGATGTGCCCACGGACCCGGAGATGGTGGCGTTCACGTTCGACGGTCGGACCCTGCTCGGTCGGAGGTTCGAGATGCTCTCCTCGGCACTGCTGGCGAACCGCCTGCCGGTCCTGGGGCGGCACCGCCGCGACGGCTCGCCCCAGGGGATCTTCTGCGCGAACGGCCAGTGCGCGCAGTGCCTCGTCCTCGTGGACGACGTCGCGGTCAAGGCCTGCCTCACCCCGGTCCGCGCCGGCATGACCGCGCGGTCGCTCTCGGGCGACCCCGAGCTGAAGGCGGACGACGCCCCCATGCCTCGGGCGGACCCGCCGCCGCAGGTCGAGACCGATGTCCTGATCATCGGCGGGGGGCCCGCGGGCCTGACCGCCGCCGTCGAGCTAGCCGACCACGGCGCGACCGTCACGCTCTGCGACGACAAGCCGACGCTCGGCGGCAAGCTCGCGCTCCAGACGCACAACTTCTTCGGGTCGGTCGGGGACTGCTACGCCGGGATCCGCGGCCGGGACATCGGCACGCGCCTCGAAGCGGAGGTCCGAGCCCGTCCGGCCGTCACCGTCTGGACGGACTCTCCCGCGGTCGGGGTGTTCGACGACGGCTGGGTCGGCATCGTGCGCGAGGGGCGCTACACCCTGGTCCGACCGAAGGCCCTCCTGGTCGCCACCGGGGCACGCGAGAAGGCGCTGGCGTTCCCGGGGTCCGATCTTCCCGGGGTCTACGGCGCCGGGGCGTTCCAGACGCTCGTCAACCGCGACCTCATCCGACCGTCGGACCGCATCCTCGTCGTCGGCGGGGGGAACGTCGGGCTGATCGTCGCCTACCAGGCGCTCCAGGCCGGCATCGACGTCGCGGCGCTGGTCGAGCTCCTCCCCGAGTGCGGCGGCTACAAGGTCCATCGCGACAAGATCCTGCGCCTCGGCGTCCCGGTGCTCACGTCCACGACGGTCGTGCGCGCCGAGGGGACGGACCGGGTCGAGAAGGTCCGCATCGCCCGCGTGGACGAGGCGTTCCGCCCGATCCCGTCGACCGAGCTCGAGTTCGCCGTGGACACCGTCCTTCTCGCCGTCGGCCTCTCCTCGGTGAACGAGCTCTATGGGGAGGCCCAGCGGATCGGCATGCGGGTCTATTCCGCCGGGGACGCCCACGAGATCGCGGAGGCGTCCGTGGCGATGTTCTCGGGAAGGATCGTCGCGCGGGAGATCCTGCGGGACCTCGGACATCCCGTGGAGGTCCCCGCCGCGTGGCAGGCCCGCCGGGAGGAGCTGGGGCGCCGCCCCGGCCCTGCCGTCGGGATGTACCCCCTCCCGGCGCAGGTCGGCGTCTACCCGATCCTGCGCTGCGAACAGGAGATCCCCTGCAACCCCTGCACCGAGGTCTGCGTCAAGGACAGCATCACGATCCCCGAGGGAACGATCGTCGGGCGGCCCAGGTTCTTCGGCGATTGCGTAGGGTGCCTGAAGTGCGTGGCCATCTGCCCCGGTCTCGCTATCACCCTGGTCGACCGTCGGGTCGACCCGACGGGAGCGCGGGCCAAGGTCACCGTCCCGTGGGAGATGCCCGACGGGGCGATCGGGCCGGGCGACGAGGTGCCAACGACCGGTCGGGAGGGCGAGACGATCGGGACCGGCAAAGTGGTCCGGGTCCTCTCGGGCAAGGCGCTCAACCGTCGCAAGCTCGTGGTCCTCGACGTTCCGTCCTCGGAGGCGGACCGGGTGGCGGGGGTCCGTCTACGGCTCCCCGAGCCCGGAACCGTGCCCGACCGGTCCCAGCCGGTCGGCGACGACGAGGTGGTCGTCTGCCGGTGCGAGCGGGTCACCAAGGAGCAGATCGCCGCCTACATCGCCTCGACCGGCACCCGGGACCTGAACGCCGTGAAGGCCGCCCTGCGATGCGGCATGGGACCCTGCGGGGGCCGGACGTGCGCGGAGCTCGAGCTGAGGATCTTCCGGGAGCTCGGGGTCGACCCGAAGTCGGTCACCCCGCCGGTGCGCCGCCCGTTCACCCAGGAGGTCCCGGTCCAGGCGTTCTTGGTGGCGTGTGACGGCGGCTCCCGAGTTTGACGCCATCGTCGTAGGGGCGGGGTCGGTAGGGAACCCTACCGCCTACTTCCTCGCCCGCGAGGGCCTCCGCGTCCTGGTCGTCGACGAGCTCGCCTCCTCCGGCCAGGGCCAGAACAAGGCGGCGATCGGAGGGGTCCGGGCGACGCACTCGGACCCGGCGAAGATCCGCCTCTGCCAGAAGAGCCTGGAGATCTTCGGGCACTGGAAGGAGTCGACCGGGGTCGACATCGGCTGGAAGCAGGGCGGCTACTGCTTCCCGGCGTACGACGACCGGGTGGAGGCGACGCTGCGGTCGCTCCTGCCGGTCCAGAAGCGCCACCACCTGAACATCGACTGGCTCGACGGGGAGGGGATCCGCGGCATCGTCCCCGGGATCGCGCCGGACGGCCTCCGGGGGGGGACGTTCTCGCCCGAGGACGGGCAGGTCAACCCGCTCCGGGCCGCCGAGTCGTTCACGAACGAGGCACGACGGGCCGGGGCGGTCTACCGCTATCAGGAGCCGGTCCGGTCCTTGCTCGTCCGGGGCAACGCCATCGCCGGCGTGAGCACCGACCGCGGGGAGTACCACGCCGCGGCGGTGGTCGTCGCGGCGGGCGTCCGCGCGAGCGAGATCTGCCGGACGGCCGGCCTCGAGATCCCAATCCTTCCCGACAGCCATGAGGCCGGGATCTCGGCCCCCGTGAAGGCGTTCCTCGGCCCCCTCGTCGTCGACCTGCGTCCCGGACCGGAGGGCAAGACGACGAACTTCTACTTCGGCCAGGACACCGAGGGCCAGATCATCTTCTGCTACACCCCCCGCGTCCCGATCGCCGGGGAGAACCGCACGTCGACCTACGAGTTCATGCCGATCGCGGCGGCGCGCCTGGTGCAGATCATCCCCCGCCTGAAGAACCTGACGATTCGCCGCGTCTGGCGCGGCCTGTATCCGATGACCCCGGACGGGAGCCCGATCATCGGGAGGGCGCCCCACGTGGAGGGGCTCGTGCTCGGCGTGGGGATGTGCGGCCAGGGGTTCATGCTGGGACCCGGCGTGGGGGCGAACCTCGCGGCGCTCGTCGCCCGGGGGGCTCCCCTCCTTGAGCGCGAGGTCTTCGACCTGGTGAGCCCGGCGAGGGACCTCTTCGGCGGGAAGCGCGAAGCGCTGCGGTGACCTCCCTGGGGAAGGACCGACGGCCGAAGGCGATCCCCGGGGTCGCCGACCGCGCCTCGGCGGCGAGCTAGCGGACCGCCTCGTGCCGGTGGGGCGTCGGCCGACGAAGGCCGGGGCCACGTCGCGGTCGGTCCCCTAGCCGAGCTGGAGTCGCTCCGAGCTCGGCGCTGCCCCCGGGCCGAGGAACCGGGCTGGGGAGAACTCCCTCGGGTCGAGGTCGACCGGCTCGTTCAGCACGCTCGAAGCGACCCTGCGGCTCGCCGAAGGAGCGAGCATGAAGCCGTGCCCCCCGAAGCCGTTCGCGTGCACGAAGCCGGGAAGCCGAGGGTCCTCCCCGATCATGGGGAAGCCGTCCGGGGTGTCGTCGTAGAAGCCCGCCCAGGCGCGCAGGACGCCGAGGCCGGCGAGCCGCGGGAGGAGGCCGACCAGGGCGCTCGCCATCGCGGTGACGAACCGGGGCGAGCTCGGGACGCCGGCCTGGGTGCCGGGGGGGTGGGAGACCGAGAGGCCGCCGACGAGCTCGCCGCGCATCGACTGGCTGAAGTAGAGCCCGTCGGAGACACGGACGACCATCGGGTCGAGGAACGGCTTCACCGGCTCGGTGGCGAGGATATCGTGCCGCGTCGCGACGTTCGGCACGTCCAGGCCGCACCGGCGAGAGAACTCCCCGGACCAGCCCCCGGCCGCGTTCACGACCGTCGGCGAGCTCACGCCACCCGAGGAGGTCAGGACCTCCGCGAGCTTCCCCCGGTCGTCCCGGCGCACGCCGAGGGCCTCCACGCCGAGAGCGACCTCGACGCCCAGGGCCACGACCGCCTCGTAAAGCCCCCAGACCGCAGGGTACGGGTAGAGGGTGCCGTCCGAGGCGAGGTAGCAGCCTCCGACGCAGGCACCGGGGACGATTCCGTCGACGAGCCGCTCGACCTCGTCCGTCCCGACCAGGCGCACCGGCAGCCCTTCGGAGCGCCCGGCGTCGCGGACGCGCGCGAGCCGTTGGAGCTCCTCGGGGGTCCCGGCCAGGAACAGGTAGCCCCCCTGCCGGAACCAGACATTGTGCCCGAACTCGCGGCCGAAGCGGCGGTAGGCCGCGACCGCCTCACGCGCGAGGCGGATCGTCGAGCGGGTCTCCCACTGCTGGCGGATTCCGCCCCCGTTCCTGCCGGAGCCGCCGGCGGAGAGCCTTCCCCGGTCGACGACGAGCAGCCGGCGCTCCCCCGCCCTCGCAAGGTGGTACGCCGTGTAGAGCCCCAGGATGCCCGCCCCGACGACGACGGCGCGGTAGTCGGTCCGTGCGAGCGTCATGTCCCCGCCTCGGGCAGGAGCTCTTCCCGGAGCGCCGCCAGCGCGCCGAGGGATGTCGGCACGAGCGGCGGACGCTGGGTGACGAAGCCGCCCTCCGCCGGTGCCCGTCCCTCGAGGATCGAAAGGAGCACGATCGCCTCCGGCAGGCAGTAGCGACCCTGGCAGAGGCCGGTGCCGACCCCGGTGTAGCGCATGACCAGCTCGATCCCCCGGTAGCCGCGGGCGACCGCCGCCTCCAGCTCGCCGAGGAGGACGTCCTCGCACGGGCAGACGACCCACTTGCCGTGCCGGGGTTCGTCGAGCAGCTCCCGGTAGTACGGCACGAGCTCGCTCGGCGGGCCAGGGGCCGGAGGTGGTGCCGGGGTCCCGGGGTCGAGGACGGCGGCCACGACCTGCTCCGCGGCCGGGCCGGCACGACCGCTCGGCGTCGCGGCCGAGCCGACGGCCCAGATCCCGGGCACGCTCGTCCGTCCCAGCCCGTCGACCTCGGGATAGTACGCCCCGGGAACGTCGATCCATCGACGTCGCGCGCCGCCCTGGAAGGCGAGCTGGGCGTTCGGCAGACGCCGGTGGGCAAGGACGACCGTGCGGCACGGGAGCCGGAACGTCCCGCCGCCGTCCCGTCGGGCGAGCTCAAGGGCGCGGACGTGGGCGTGCCCGACGCTGCGGACGACGCGCGAGCGGGGGTAGAGCGGGATCTGCAGGTCGGCGGCGGCGCGGACGACCTCGGGCACGATCTCGCCGAAGGCCACGACGGCGGTCACTCCGGGGCCGAGCCGGTCGAGGACCGCCCGGGCGCGGGCGCCGCCCCCGACGACGACGCTCTCCCCGAGGGGAAGACCGGCGCCGGAGAGGGCGAGGTCGGCGGTGATGACCCCCGGCCGGTCCGAACCCTCGAACACGAGCGAGCCGTCGTACGCTCCGGTCGCCAGGATGACGGTCCGCGTGCGTACGAGAACGCCCTGGGCGTCGTCGTCGATCGCCAGCAGCGTGAACCCCGAGCCCTCGCCCGGCCGGGGAGGGTCGAGGAACGTCGCGGTCGTCCCCGGAAGGAGTTCGGCGCCGGGCGTCAACGCCGGTCCGGGCCCGTCCGGATCGGTCGTGCTACGTCGCTCCAAGAGGAGGGGATGCTCTCCCGACCGCACGAGCGCTTCTGTGACCGCTCGTCCGGACCGTCCCCCGCCGACGACCGTGACCTCGGTGGTCCGCGAGCGCGAGCCGCGGGCCGGGACGTCGGGGGAGCGGTCGGGCACCCGGCCGAAGCCGGCCAGCCGCCGTCCGAACCCCTGGTAGAGCGGTGCGGCCCACGCCGGGCGACGCAGGCCGTGCAAGGTGTCCACGCCGTTCGGAAGGAGAAGGTCGAGCGCACCGAAGAGGTCGAAACGGGGGCTCGGCCAGGAGTTCTCCGAACGCACCACGTCACCGTCGCGCGCCGGGCGGCGGCAGGACCGTACGTTCGGGACGCCGTTGACGCGGACGAGGCAGCCGGTGCAGTTGCCGACGCCGCAGACCGGGCCGCGGGGTCGATGATAGCGGATGGAACGGGCGAGCGAGGGCCACCCGCGCCGGGCCAGCGCGGCGAGGATGGTGTCACCGGGGCGCGCCTCGACCTCCGAGCGGCCGAATCGGAAGCGTCGGGGTGGGGCTGAGGCCATCGCGCGGGCGGGGACGCTTCGGCCCGGTATTTAGCGGCCCCGTCCGTCGCCGACCGGCAGCGGCGGCCGGAGGTGCCGGGCCGTTCGGGTCTCGACGGCTATATAGACGCTGTAGGTCCGCCCCTTCCGGCCGTGCGGACGAGCGGAGGGTTCCACGGACGCCGGATCCAGAAGACCGGCGGGTCGACGTTCATCGTCTCCCTGCCGAAGAACTGGGTCCTCGCGCGAGGGCTCGGGCCCGGCGACGTGCTCTTGTTCACGCCTCGGGCCGACGGCTCCCTTACCGTGTACCCCGCGTCGGCGACGCCCGCCGAGAGCCAGCGTCGCCTGGTCGAGGTGTCGAACGACGACGAGGAGGAGCACCTCTTCCGGCGCCTGATCGCGGAGTACATCGCGGGCTATCCGCTCCTAGAGATCCGCACCGCCGTGCGGATGAACGCCCGGACCCGGGAGGTCGTCCGCAACTTCGCCCAGAGGATGATCGGACCGGAGATCCTTGAGGAGACCGCCGAGTCGGTGATCCTCCAGGACGTCGTGGGGCAGAACCCGCTGCCGATCCCGTCGATCGTGCGCCGGATGCACCAGATGGTCCGCGCGATGCAGACGGACGCGATGGCCGCGTTCCGGGCGCGCGACGCGTCGATCGCCCGTGACGTCGTCGAGCGCGACTGGGAGGTCGACCGCCTTCACTGGTTCCTCGAGAAGCAGGTGACGAGCGCGCTGCGCGACGCGCGGATCCTCGCGACCCTCGACCTCACGCTCCCCGAGTGCTCGACCTACCTCCTCGCCTCCAGGATCCTCGAGCGGATCGCCGACCACGCCGTGAGGATCTCCGAGACCGTCGAGCTCCTCGGGTCGGAGCCGATCCCCGAGAAGATCCTCCAGAAGCTCGAGCAGATGGCCGAGCGGGCCGCGACATGTCTGTCGGACGCCCTCGACAGCCTCGACCGCCGGGACATCTCGAAGGCGAACGAGGTGATCGACGCGGCGCAGCAGCTCACGCGCGAGCGCGAGCACGTCCTGAGGGAGATCGTTTCGAAGAAAGGGCGCCTTGCCGTGGCCGTCGCCTACGTCCTCGAGAGCCTCGAGCGCGCGGCGTTCTATGCGACCGACCTCGCGGAGATCGCGATCAACCGTGCCGTGGAGGCCCCGTCGCGGTCGAGCGACGTCGCCGAGATCGCCTCCGTCGCGGCCGCGGCCCCGTCTCGCTAGCCGGGCCGCCCCCCGGACGGACCCTTGGAGGCGCTCGCCGCGAGAGCGGTGAGCAGCCGGTCGACATCCTCCGGGGTGGGGACCTTCGGGTTCGCGAGCACCGCCGGAGAGCGAAGGGTCTCGGCGACGATCCGAGCCCGCTCCCGGTCCAGCGCCGCGGCCGGGGCGCCTGCGGCGAAGAGGTCGGTCGGCGCGTCGGAGCTGGCCGCGAGACGCCGGAGCCGCTCGGCGACGGGGGGAACCGAGCGTTCCTCCGGCAGCCGCAGCGCCTCGGCCAGCGCCTCCAGGCGTTCGCGCGCCGCCGGGCGGTCGAACTCGAGGACGGGGGGCAGGAGGATCCCGAGGAGCGTCGCGTACCGGACGCCGGTCGGTCGGGCGAGCGCCCGAGCGAGGGCGTGGGCGATCCCGCGCTGGGCGTTCGACTGGGCGATCCCGGCCTCCGTCGCGGCGTAGTGGAGGGCCGCCCGGGCGTCCGGGTCGTCGCTCCACCGTAGAGCGTGGGGCAGCCGACGGACGACGGTGCTCACCGCGTCGACCGCGAGGGCGTCCGAGAACGGGTTCGCCCACGCCGAGACGTACGCTTCGCACGCGAGCGCCGCCGTCTCGAACGCCCCGGCGGCGACCTCCGCCGTCGGGAGACCCTCGGCGAACCTCGGGTCGACGATCGCCCAGTCGGGGACGAGGGTGCGGTGGGCCAGCTCCATCGGCGTCCCGTCCGGTGCGACGACGTCGGCAACCCAGCTCGCCTCCGCTCCGCTTCCGCTCGTCGTGGGGATGGCGACCAGGCGGGTCCGGGGCCGTTCGGGCACGGCGAGGTCGACCGGCGGCGACTCCAGGGAGAGCTCCGGCCGCTCGAGCAGGAGACGAGCGGCCTTCGTCGCATCGATCGTGGTCCCTCCGCCCACCGCGACCACCCAGTCGGGGTCGGACCGCCGGAGCCGGGCGGCGAGCTCGGCGATGGCGTCCGTGCGGTTCGAGACGGAAGCGTCGGCGATGGACGCCACCACGGCGCCGCCCCGCTCGAGCTCCTCTCGGGCCCATTGGGGGCCTTCCCGGTCGGCGACGACCGGGTCGAGGACGAGGGCCGCCCTCCGAGCTCCGAGCCCGCTCAGCTGCTCGAGCGCCCCGGTCCCCCAGGCGATGGCCGGGGCGGTGAAGAACCCGACCATTCGACCGGTGGGTTCACGGGGCGCGGGGCCCTTCCCGGCACCGCCGGCACGCGCCCGCGAGCGAGTAGGCGATCCGCTCGACGCTCCAACCGTCCGGCGTCAGCGCGGCGAGCTCGGTGAGGAGGTGTCGGTCGAGCTCGGTCAGCTCGAGTCCTTGGATCCGGCCGCAGACACGACAGACGATGTGGGCGTGGGGGTCCTCCCCGAGGGCCGTGACCCCGGGCGCCGGGCGGGCCAGTACCGTCGGCCCGCTTTCCGGCATGGTCCGTGGCCTCGCGGCCGGGCGGGATCGCGCGCGACGGACGGTCGGCATCGTGGTCGGCGACCGCACCCGTCTATATACGCTCGGAAGGGCCCTTGGCTCCCACCGTCAAGTCGGGGCGACCTTTCGCTCAAGAACCCCGGGCTGGAGTCCCCCGACGGGAGAAGCGGTCCGTGGAGGACCTGTCCCGCGGACCCGGTTCGGTCCTTCCTCGCCTCGTCCTGCTGGGCATCCTGTGGGGGGCGACGTTCCCGATCAGTCGCCTCGGCGTCGCCGCCGGGGCGAACCCGTTCGTTCTGGTCACGATCGCCTTCGGGATCGCGGCGGCGGTGACCGCGCCGGTGGCCGCCGCGATGCGGAGCCCGTTCCCGTCCGGGAGAAGCCTCGCCGAGTCGGCGGGCGTCGGGGCGCTCCTAATCGGCGGGATCAACCTCCCGCTGTTCTGGGGCGAGCGGTTCGCGACCGGGGGCGTGGCGTCCATCGTCTACGCGACCGCCCCGATGGTGAGCCTCGCGTTCGTCTCGCTCCTCGCCACCGGCGAGCGCGTCGGCCCGCGCGTGGGCTACGCCCTCGGCCTCGGGTTGGCGGGGGTCGCGGTCCTCGCGCTCGCCTCGGGCGGGGCCGCGATCACGAACCCCTGGGGCCTCGCGTCGTTCGGCCTCGGGGCCGTTTGCCAGGGCACCGGAGCGGTCGCCCTCGGGCGGCTGCGTCCGCGCGGCGAGGGGGCCTGGGGAGAGACGTTCCAGTTCGTCGGCGGGGGGATCGCGTCCCTCGCCGTCGTCGCGGTGCTCGTCCCGAGGATCACGATCGCGTGGAGCGCGCCGGTCGTCGGTTCGGTGCTGTACGTCGGCGTCGTCTCGATGGCGATCGGCTACGCGGTGTTCTTCGACCTGATCCGCCGCCACGGCGCCGTCGGAGCGAACCAGGTGACGTTCCTCAATCCGGTCGTCGCGCTGGTCGTAGGCGTGATCGCCTTCGCGGAGCCGTTCGCGATCGAGGAGATCGGAGGCCTCGCCCTGATCCTCCTGGCGCTGGCCCTTTTACATCTTCCCGTCCCGCCCCGGCCGACGGGACGAACCCCCTCCGATAGCCCACAACCTCCCCGAAAGACCGAAGGGTCAAACCGGCCGCATTGACCGTTCAAGAGACGGGCGCCGGCTCTGATCGTTAGAGATCCGATCCCACGGTCGGGGGGGACGAGGGGCGGTCGTCGCCTCCGAGCTCCTCGCCCCGGCGGCGTTCCCAGATGGCAGGGAGCCGCAGAGCTCCCCGTGCTTCGGTGTCGAGCGCCGCGGCGCGCCGGTCACGGCCTACGCGCGGGTCGACGACCGTCCGGTCGGCGTCCGCCCGTCGATCACTCGGCCGGATATCGTCGTGGTCCTCGACCCCGGCCTCCTGCCGACGCAGCCGATCACCGACGGGCTGAAGGACGGGGAATCGCTCCTCGTGAACTCGCCGAGACCGCCTGAGCACGCTGCGGACCCGCCGCCGAGGGCCCAGGTCGATACCCTAGGCGGGCTTGGGGCTCACGCTCGACGCGTCCCCGAGGAGGTCCCGGACGAGCTCCAGGAGGTTCTGCGGCTCCAGGGGCAGGCGGACGACGTGCAACCGACCGGCCGACCGCAGGGCAGGGTCGCGCGTCCCGACGACGACGAGGTCGGCGTCGCGGAGCGCCCCCAGCGCCCACCGGCTCGCGCTCGGGCAGTAGTGGGCGTTGGACGCGACGACGACGACCGGATGCGATCCGCCGGCCCCGCTGTGGTAGCTCTCCGCTCCGTGAAGGTCCGCGAAGCGTCGCACCGCCAGCCCGTCCGCCTCGAGGAGGGCGACGACCGAGCCACCGAGACTCGGGGTTTCGTCGACCACGAGCACCTCGGCTGTCACGTTCGGAACAGGGGCAGGTTCCCAAGATGAAGCCAAGGTCGAGCCCGGTTGACGCGGGCGCGCCCCGCGCGGGACGTTTTGAGGCCGGCCGCCGTTTCCTTAGCGGTGCCGGGAGCGGACGTGCCAGAAACGATGCGCGCGCTGTCGGCCGTTCTCGAGGAGGCTCCGGTCGGGCTCCTCCTCGTCGACCGCGACGGCACGATCGCCTGGGCGAACGCAACGTACCGGACCTGGAGCGGGGACGAGGGCCGCCCCAGGTCGGGGGGCGCCGGCTACCTCCGCGACCCCCTGCTGAACGGGACCGAACTGGGAGCGGCGGTCGGGCGGGGGCTCGCCGACGCCTCCGCGAAGGGGACCGTCTGGTCCGCCCGGGGCGTCCCGCTCCCCCCGGTCGCTCGAGGTTCCCCGACGCATGTCGACGCGACGTTAAGCGTCGTGTTGGCGGCGGACGATTGGCCTCGCCGCCTCGTCCTGGTCCTGGTCGACGCGAGCGCGCGGGTGCGCGAGCAGGAGCTGGCGCGCCTGCACTACGAGGCGTTCCTCACCTCGACCAACGCGATCGAGGTGACCAACCGGGACGGCGTGTTGATCGACGTGAACCCGGCGTTCGAGGCGACGTACGGCTACTCGCGCGCGGAGTGCGTGGGCAAGACGCCGGCGCTGGTCGCGAGCGGCCGGAACCGCCGCGAGCTCTACGAACGGATGTGGGCGGACCTGCTCGACCCGACGCGGGGGCACTGGTCCGGGGAGGTCATCAACCTCGACCGCTGGGGCCGCGAGCGGCCCGTGTTCCTCACGATCACCGCGGCCCGGAACGACGCGGGCGAGACGACGCACTACGTCGGGGTCGCGGTCGACCTCACCGAGCATAAGACGTGGGAGCGGGCCGCCGCACACTCCGACCGGCTCGCCTCCCTGGGACAGCTGGCCGCCGGGGTCGCCCACGAGATCAACACGCCGCTCGCGAACGTGATGCTGGTCGCCGAGAGCCTCCGACGCCGCGCGGCGGACCCGTGGACCCGGGGGCGGGCGGAGACGATCACCGCGCAGGTCGACGTCGCCGCCCGGATCGTCCGCGGCCTGCTCGACTTCGCGCGTCGGAGCGAGCCCCAGGCGACGCGCCTCGACCTCACCGAGGTCGCCCGGGAGGCGGTACGGTTCCTCCGCGGTAAGCAGTCGGCGAACGTCGAGGTGGAGGAGCGCTACCCGACCGAACCACTCACGATCCTCGGCGACCGCGGCCAGCTGATGCAGGTGCTCACGAACCTCCTCCTGAACGCCTACGACGCGCTCGAAGGGTCGGTCGAGGGGCGGATCGTCGTCGAGGCCCGCCGCTTCGAACGTGACACCGAGGTGGAGGTCCGCGACTCCGGGCCCGGGATCCCCCTCGAAGCGCTTCCCCACGTCTTCGAACCGTTCTTCACGACCAAGCCCGAGGGCCGGGGGACCGGGCTCGGGCTCGCGATCTGCCACGGGATCATTCAAGCACACGGGGGGACGATCGTCGCGCGCAACATCCGGGGCGGCGGAGCGAGCCTTCTCGTCCGCCTCCCGCTCGCTCCCCCCGCGGCGAAGCCTGTGCCGCCCTGACCGGGCGCCCTCGGCGGGACCCTCCCCGTCCGCGACGTGCCCCTGAGGGGCCGAGAAACCTCAAAAACGACGGCGCGCCTGCCGTCTCGATGCGTCTCCTCGTGGTCGACGACGATGCGGTGTTCCGCGAGGAGCTCGCCGACCTGTTGAGGGACGAGCGCCACGAGGTCACCGTCAGTCCGTCGGTCCCGAAGGCGCTCGAGGAGCTCGCGAACACGGAGTTCGACGTCGTCCTCACCGACCTCAAGATGCCCCGCCAGGGGGGGCTCGACCTCCTCCGGGAGGTCCGCGCCCACTACCCTACCACGCCCGTGGTCATGGTCACCGGCTTCGCCACCGTGGAGACGGCGGTCGCGGCGATGAAGGCCGGCGCGGCCGAGTACGTGCAGAAGCCGTTCAGGATCGAGCAGGTCCGAGAGGTCCTCAACCGCCTCGAGCAGGAGGCGAAGTTCCTTTCCGGCGGCGACCGGCCCCCGACCCCCGACGCGCTCGCCCGGGCGTGGGCGCGTCAGGAAGGGACCGCCGTTCTCCACCTCACGGCGCGGGCGGTCCGGCCGAGCCCGGGGGTGACCGTCGAGGCGCCGGACCTGGAGAATCCCACGGCGATCCGGGATCAGGTCACGACGTTCCTCGCCGAGCATCCCAAGGCCGGCCTCCTCCTGGAGGACGTCGACCTGCTCCTCGCCCATCACCGGAGGTCGGACATCCTGTCGTTCCTGGAGGACCTCCGCCGGCGCATGGAGGGGAAGGGGCCGTTCGTCGTGACGTTCGACCCGAAGCGGATCTCGGCGACGAGCGCCCGGGACGTCCGCGCCGCGGTCGCGGGTCCGGCGACGCGCCTCACGCTCGAGACCCTCGCGAACCCGGTCCGGCGCGCCGTCCTGCGGCGTGCGGCCGACGGGCCCTGCTCGTTCACCGATGCGCTGAAAGCGGCCGGCCTCGAGGACTCGCCGAAGCTCGCCTTCCACATCCGCCGCCTGGTCGACGACGGCCTGGTCGCCCACGAGGGCGAGAGCTACCGGATCACCCCGAAGGGGAAGGAGGCGATCCTCTGGCTCAGCGAGGCGGACACCCTCGCGCGCCACGACGGTGCGACCAGCGGAGCCTTCGCGCACGCCCGCCCGGACTGATCCGCTCGCGGCGTCGCCCGGCGCTGGGCCACCGGATGGGGGACTCGGTGCTTCGGGGGTCAGCCCCCCCGTGACGGCAGCCCCCTCGGTTCGTGGGACGTGCCCGCGGCCCGGCTAGAGCCGACTGCGCGCGGCGGGAAGCCGGTGCCGTCCCGCGGCGGAACGGGCGCCGCCGCGTCGTGCGTAGGTGGTCTCCGAACGATTCCCGGTAGGAGCCTGCCCGGCGAGCGCGGCCCCGCTCGCGCCGACCTCCGGGGCCAGCGGGATCAGGAGATCGACCTCGCCCTCGGCCGATTCCTCGGTGAAAGGAACTCCGGTCCCTCGGAAGACCTCGAGCATTTCCGGGTTCTCCGCTCGCACCCGGGCCTCGAACCGCTGGATGCCGAACGCCAGGGCGGCCCGGGCGAGCCGCGCGAGCAGGAGCGTGGCGATCCCTTGGTCCCGGAACGGTCCGCCGACCAGGAACGCGACCTCCGCCACGGGGGAGCCGGTCCGTGTCCGGGCGTACTCGCCCATGCCCAGGACCGCGACACGGTCGGGACGGTCCCCGAGGACCAGGAGGCAGAGGCGGTCGTCCGGTGACGAAGGCGCGAGGATCTCCTCCTGCGCGAGCGTCGGCCGGGCCGTGACGAAGTGGCGCGGCTCGGGCGCCTCCCGCTCCAGGAGGTCGAGAACGATGTCGCGGTCCGACGCCTGGACCGGGCGGACCCAGACCTCGGTGCCGTCGCTCAGGAACGCCGGGCCCGCCACCGCCGGGGGTAGCGCGGCCTCGACGCGGGGGCCTTGATAGACCATCGCACGGCTAGTCCCCTTGCCGACAGATGAACGAAAAGTGAACCGAAATTGACCGAGGCGGGGGTCTCCCGCCGACGAGCTCCGTACGGACGGGGGCGGACGGACCGAGGGGGACGCACACGGTCTCCGTCCGCCGGAGAAGCGACCACCGGCCGCGTGGCAGAACCCTGCAACGCTGGGGAACGGGCCGGCGTCCCCGCCATCGATCTTGCCATGGCGTCCGGCGCCGGACCCGCCGCGAGGCCGTGCGGACCACGAGTACGGGACGAGTCGGGAGACCTGCTCACCCGGCCGAGCGAGGCGCCCCCCGAACGATGAGGGTCAGTCCCGCGATCACGATCACGAAGCCACCGATCTCCCAGGCCGTGACCGGTTCGCCGAAGAACACGGAGCCCGTGACGATCCCCACGAGCGGGATCAGGTAGGTGACCGAGTTCGCCCGGACCGGGCCGACGCGGAAGTGCAGGCGGAAGTAGGTGAAGTAACCGACCACGGACGAGAAGACCACGAGCACGGCGAGCGAGGCCCAGACCCCCTCACGCCACGGAAGCACCTCGGGGAACGGAAGGACGAGCGCGGCCGTTCCGAGCAGAAGGGCGCCCACGCCGAACTGGGTGCCGATCTGCCACAGCCCTTGTCGACCACCGCCGAACCGCCGCAGCAGGACCGAGCCGAACGCCGTGCTGAGCATCGCCCCGATGACGAAGAACGGACCCTCCCACCCTCCGGTCGCGCCGCCGGATAACCTGGGGGCGACCAGGACAACGACCCCGACGAGGCCGAGGAAGATCCCGAAGAGAGCCCGGGGGCGCAGCCGCTCGCCAGGGAGGAGGAAGTAGGCGAAGACGACGGTCAGGATCGGCGCGGTCGTGGAGAGGACGGAGGCGTACCCGCCAGCGGTGTACTGCTCCCCCCAGTACAGGAAGCCGCCGTACAGTCCGATGACGAAGATCCCCCCCACGGCGGCCGAGACCGAGAGCGCCCGGGCCGACGGCAACGCCTCCCTGCGGGCCGCGGCGATCGCGGCGAACGCCCCGGCCGAGAACGCGTAGCGAACCGCGGCGAAGGCGAGCGGAGACGCGCCGAGGACGATCCCCTGCCGGATGAACACGTAGGCGATTCCCCAGACCCCAGCGCAGATCGCGAGCAGGGTGACGTCCCACGCCGAGAAGCGGGGCGGCGTCCGCGCGCGAGGCTCCGTCCCGCCCGCGGTGGCCTGAGGGGCGAGGGCAGGAGCCCCCACCGGACGAGAGGAAGTCATCGACCGAACGGGCCCAGCGAGGCCCGGTACAAGAGCGGAGCCGCCGGACACTTCCGACGCGGCGGAGGTCCCCTGTGTGCCCGCGGGGCCGCCGCGGCTCCGCGAGGACTCCGGTGCCGTCCGCCCGAGCTGGGGTCGCGTCCTCTGGGCACGGGAGCACCCTTGGGGAACTCGCGCCCCGAGCGCTCGATCGCCGTTCCGCTCGGAGCGTCCTACACCGACTCCCTTGCTCCCCGGACCTGGGGCCGATCCACCTCCCCGCGTGTGCCCGGTGGTGACGGCCGGGCCGCTCCCACAGGAGCTCCCCCGGCGGAGGGAGGGCCGACCAACCGTTAATCCCACCGCGGTCTTCCGCACCGACGGCGGTCCGCCGCTCGAGCGCCACGGGCAGGGCGGTCCCCGCGACCTCCGATGAAGGCGATGGTCCTCCACACGCCATCCTCGGCCGAGTCGCGTCCGCTGCGTCTCGAGGAGGTGTCCACGCCCGAACCCCACGAGGGCGAGATCCTCGTCCGGGTCGACAAGTGCGGGGTCTGCCGGACCGACCTCCATGTGATCGAAGGGGACCTGCCTCCCCGGCTCGCCTCGCTGATCCCCGGACATGAGATCGTCGGCACCGTCGCCCGCCTCGGCGAGAACGTTCGATCGGTCTCGGAAGGGCACCGGGTGGGGCTTCCCTGGCTCCACTCGACGTGCGGGCGATGCGAGTACTGCACTACCGGCCGGGAGAACCTCTGCGAGCGCAAGGTGTTCACCGGCTACACGACCAACGGAGGGTACGCCCCGTACGTCCTCGGCCGGGAGGGGTACCTGCTCCGCCTTCCTCCGGGGGACGCTAGTCGATGGGCCCCGTTCCTGTGCGCGGGGATCATCGGCTACCGCGCCCTCAAGCTCGTCCTGCCGAGGTCCGGCGGTCGGATTGGGTTCTTCGGCTTCGGGGGGTCTGCCCACCTCACCCTCCAGGTCGCCTCCCGGCTGGGGTTTGCCACGGTCGCCTACTCCAGGAACCCCGCCCACCTCGAGCTCGCCCGGAAGCTCGGGGCGTCGGAGACGGTCCTTACGGAGAAGGGGAGCCTCGCCGGACGAACACCGGCGCTCGACGCGGCGGTCGTCTTCGCCCCCGCCGGGGAGGTCGTGCTTCAGGCGCTCTCCGAGCTGAAGAAGGGGGCGACCGTCGCGATCGCCGCGATCCACATGAGCACGATCCCGGCGATCGATTACGACCGGTACCTCTTCGGGGAACGGAAGATCACGAGCGTCGAGGCGAACACCCGCTCGGACGCCCAAGAGCTCCTCGACCTCGCCGCTCGGTACGGCCTCGAAAGCACCGTCCAGCTCCGGCGGCTCACCCAGGCGAACGACGCGCTCCTCGACCTCAAGCGGGGCCGGGTCACCGGCGCTCTCGTCCTGGACTGCGCCACCGAGCCGTCGACGTAGGGCCCGGCGCCCCCAGGGCATCGGAGCTTGGGGCGAGGCGTGGGCCTTCGTCCATCGGCGATCCGGGCACCCCGTCGCCTCGGGATGACGGTGGACGAGGCCGGTGCGGGGAGAGGGATTTGAACCCACGGACCCCTACGGGACCAGACCCTGAATCTGGCGCCTTTGGCCAAGCTTGGCAATCCCCGCGCGGGCGCCGCGAGCGACGTCCCGCTTATCACCGTTCTCACGGCCCCGCCCCCCCCGAGGGTAGGTGCGGTCCCGGGGAGACCGGGACCCGGCTACACCGCGGAGGGCGCGGCGACGACCGCGGTGGTCCGCCCCTTCTCTTCCTCGAGAATCCCGAGCGCCTCGCGGACCGTGGCCTTCTCGTGGATGATCGCCCTGAGCCCCTTCAGCATCGCGACCGGGTGATCCGATTGCCAGATGTTCCGGCCCATGTCGATGCCGCGGGCTCCTTGGGCGATCGCCCCGTGGGCCAGTTCGAGGACCGCGCGGTCGCTGTCGAGCTTCGGCCCGCCCGCGACCACGATCGGGACCGGGCACCCTTCGACGACCTTGGAGAAACCCTCGCAGTAGTACGTCTTCACGAGGCGCGCCCCGATTTCGGCCGAGACGCGGCAGGCGAGCGAGAGGTAGCGCGCGTCGCGCTTCTCGAGCTCCTTGCCGACCGCGGTGATCGCCATCACCGGGATTCCCAACGCCTCCCCCTCATCGATCAGGTGGGAGAGGTCGACTAGGCTCTGGTGTTCGTGAGGGGCCCCGACGAAGACCGAGAGGGCGACCGCGCTCACGTTGAGCCGGGCCGCGTCGCCCATCGACGTCGTGACCGCCTCGTTCGAGAGGTCGTCCTGGAGGACGGTCACCCCCCCCGAGACCCGCAGGAGGATCGGCGTGTTCGCCTCCGGAGGGACGCAGGAGCGCAGGACCCCCCGGGTGACCCCGATGACGTCGGCGTACGGGAGGAGCGGGGCGATCGTCGCCCGGATGTTCTCGAGCCGACGGGTCGGCCCCATGAAGTAGCCGTGGTCGACCGCGACCATGACAGAGTTGCCGCTCGGAGGCCGGAACATCCGGCTCATGCGGTTGCGCATTCCCCAGTCCATCGTCCACCTCAGGACAGCTCGACGAGCGAGCCGGGGCAAATAGCGTTGCGGGAGCGGTAAGGTCGCGGCCTACTCGGAAGGGACGTTCGGAGCCGGGCGCAAGACGACCGGGACCCGCCGGTCCTCCTTGACGCGATTCAGCACCACCTGGGTGTTCGACCGCTCGACATGCGGGTCCTGGAGGGTGTGCTTGACGAACCGGTCGAGGTCCCGTCGGTCCCGGAACCGGCCGATCAGGAGCGCGTCGTAATCGCCGGTGACGTCGTAGATCGCGTAGGCGTGGGGGTCGTGGGCGAGGCGCTCCTCGACCTCCCTCAACTTGCCCTTCGAGATGCGCACCCCGACAATCGCGCAGAGGTCCCAGCCGAGGAGCTCGTCATCGAGGACCGGGACGTACCCACGGACCACCCCGTCGGCCTCCATCTGGGCGATCCGAGAGCTCACGGTCGTGGGGGAGACCTTGAGGCGGTGGGCGATTGCGCGGTGGCTCGCCCGCGCATCGACGTTGAGTTCCTCGAGAATCGACCGGTCGAGCTCGTCCAGACTGGACGCACGGACCATGCGACTTGAGAGCGGCGGTGGAAGATAACGTGCGGCGTGCGACAGATGGACGTGCGTCCAGTTCCGTCCCCTTAGGGCTCTTGTAGCCGGGATTGCTCGAGCCCCCGGGCGAGACGGGATGGCGGCGCGGAAGGCGGCGAAGGAAGTGGACGGGGAGGCGGTCGTCGAGCGTCTAGCGGCCGAGAAGGTCCGGTGGGTCCAGCTGTTCTACACCGACGTCTTCGGCGGGTACAACCTGGTGTCCGTCCCGCGCGGGTCGCTCGACGCCGAGATGTTCCGCTCCGGGGTCCCGAAGCTCGACGGCTCCTCCGTCCGAGGGTTCCGCGAGATCTTCGAGTCGGACATGCTCCTGGTTCCGGACCCGGCGACGATCGCCGACATCCCCTGGGACCCGGAGGCCGGCCGGACGGTGCGGTTCATCTGCGACGTTCGCCTCGGCGCCTCGAAGGAGGCCTACGACCACGACCCCCGCGGGGTCGCCCGGAAGGTCGAGGGCGTCCTCGCCTCCGCCGGCTTCGACCTCTCCTACTGGGGGCCCGAGGTCGAGTTCTTCGTGTTCGACCAGGTCGAGCTGGTCCCGTCGCACGCCGGGGTCCGGGATGCGTGGGCCGGCGCCGGCTACCTGATCCGCCAGGCCGAATCGCCCTGGGCGTCGGGGAGCTCCCAGCCGACGATCCGCTTCAAGGAGGGCTACCATCGCACCCCGCCGGTCGACTCGCTCGTCGGGCTCCGCGCCGAGGTCTGCAACATCCTTTCCGACGACTTCCACCTGACCGTGGACGCCCACCACCACGAGGTCGCGACGGCGAGCCAGTCGGAAATCAACCTCAAGTTCGACGAGCTCGTTCCGATGGCCGACCACATCCAGGACCTTCGCTACGTCCTCAAGAACGTGGCCCACCGCCACGGCAAGCTGGCGTGCCTCATGCCGAAGCCGATCTATGGGGACAACGGAATCGGGATGCACGTCAACCAATCGCTCTGGTCGAAGGGGAAGAACGCCTTCTTCGACCCGGGCGACCGCTACGCCGAGGTCAGCCAGGCCTGCCGGTACTACGTCGGCGGCCTTCTCGCGCACGCCCGCGCGCTCTGCGCGATCACGAACCCGATCACGAACTCCTACCGGCGTCTCGTGCCCGGGTACGAGGCCCCGGTGTTCATCGCCTGGAGCAAGGCGAACCGCTCGGCGAACGTCCGCATCCCTTTCTATCACAAGGGCCGCGCGGCGGCGAAGCGGGTCGAGTACCGGACGCCGGACTCGGCGGCGAACATCTACCTGACCGAGGCCGCCCTCGCGCTCGCCGGCCTGGACGGGATCCGCCGGAAGATCGAACCGCCTCCGCCCGTCGATGAGAACATCTACAAGCTCACGCCGGCCCGTCGCAAGGAGCTCCAGATCCGGGAGCTCCCGGGGTCGCTCGGCGAGGCGCTCGACTGCCTCAGCTCCGACCGCGACTTCCTGAAGCCGGCGTTCGCCGACAGCCTGCTCGACACGTACGTCGAGATGAAGCGCGAGGAGCAGCTCGAGCTGAACCTGCGGCCCCATCCGTACGAGTTCTACCGGTACCTGGACATCTAGGGCCGGACGCCGGGACGAGCTCGTAGGCGGCCGTCGCCTGGGGAGCCGGAGACGCCGTATGACCGAGGCCGTGCTGGTCGTCGGGGGCCGGGTGTTCACGGGCCGGAGGTACGCCGAGGCGTTGCTCGTCGAGGGTCCTCGGGTCGTCGTGGCAGGGACCGAGGCCCAGGTGCGGCGCGAGGCCCCCACCGGCGCCGACCGGATCGACCTGAGCTCGAGCCTGGTCGTGCCGGGCCTGGCCGACGCCCATCTCCACCTCGGCGAGCTCACCCGCGAACGGGAGGCGCTCGACCTCGGCCCCGTGGCGTCGATCTCCGCCCTCCAGGAGCACCTTCGGCGGAGGGCGGAGGAACGACCTCGGGGCCCGCTGGTGGGCCGGGGCCTCGACCTCGAGACCCTCGCCGAGCGCCGCTGGCCGACCGTGGCCGAGCTGGACGCCGCCGTCGCCGACCGCCCGGTGGTCCTCCAGCACGCGAGCGGTCACGCGGCGGTGGCGAACAGCCCCGCGCTCGAAAGGGCCTATGGCCCGGTCCGCGGGGGCCGCCCGGACGGACCCCGGAACGGCGTGGTGGTCGAGGAGGAACTCGACGCCCTGAGGCCGGTCGTGCGGGAGGGCCTGCCCCTCACCCCGGAGGCCGTCGAGCGCACGATGAGGGAGCTCGCCGCCCTCGGGCTCACGGCGGTCGGGACGATGAACACGGGCGAGGAGGAGCTCTCGATCCTTCGGCAGCTCGACCGGGACGGCCGCCTTCCGTTCCGGGTCCGGGCCTATCCCCCGATCGGTCGAGTGCCCGAGGGCGCCCTCCTCGGAGAGCGGGACGGGGGTCGGCTCAGGGTCGTGGGGGTCAAGGCGTTCCTGGACGGGGCCTTCGGCCCCCGGACCGCGTCGATCTGTGGTCCCTACGCGGACGACGCGTCGACCGAAGGAATCGACCGGGGTGACGATGCCTCGCTCCGCGGAGCGCTCGACGAGGCGTGCCGGCGGGGTCTCGGACCCGCGCTCCACGCGATCGGCGACCGTGCCGTCGAGCGGGCGATCCGACTCCTTTCGGGGAGGCCGGCGGCAAGGTCCCCCCCAGGATCGAGCATGCTAGCCTCACCCCCCCACGCCTCCTCGAGTCGCTCCGTACGGCCGGCGTGCACCTCGTCGTGCAGCCCGGGTTCGTGGCGAGCGACGTCTGGCTCTCGGACCGGCTCGGGCCGGAGCGCGTCCGGTGGGCGTACGCGTTCCGGACCCTGAGCGACCTCGGGATCCCCCTCGCGGGGTCCAGCGACGCTCCGTACGATGTGGCGGACCCCTGGCGAGGGATGCGCGCGGCGGTCCGACGACAGGATGATCTCGGCCGGTCCGCGAACCTCTGGCCGGACCAGGCGCTTACCGAGGTGGAGGCGCTGACCCTGTACGGTCCGAGGGCTCACGCGGCGCTCGGTGACCCCGGCGGGGGGCTGCTCGAGCCCAGCGCTCCGGCGGACTTCGTCGTGCTTTCCGTCCGACGCCTTGGTGACGCCCTCCGCCTCGGTGGCTCCGCGGTCCGAACGACTTGGGTCGGAGGCCGACCCTCCGTTCCAGGCCCCCACGAGTAGAGGGGCCGGCGCTAAGCCGCGCGCGGCCTCCGCAGCGCGTGGCCGCACCGTCTGCCGTCCCCCCTCGCCGCGAGTTCTCCCCGTCGATGCGGGTCGACCTGTTGGTCTCCGACTGGAAGGCCAGCCTCGCTCCCGCGGTCGCGGAGGAGGAGCTCGAACGCCAGCTGTACGGCCAGGCCTGGGACGCCTACCAAGAGGGCGACCATGGCTTCGGCCTGTGGTGCTGGCACGAATGCGACCGGCTCACGAACAATCTGAACGGCAACGTTCGCGAGGTCACCCGGATCCTCGGGAGCGGCCGCTACTTCGGCTTCTCGCACCGGAAGGTGCTCGCGCTCGAGGTCCCGATCGAGAAGATCTACCGCCCCCGCAAGGGTGACATGAGCACCCCCCGGCCGGACGCGTTCGTTCTCCCGCACTACCAGGTCCTCTGCGTCTACTTCGCGCAGGCGTCGGCGGGGGATGCCAAGGCGAAGGCGCTCCTCGAGATCGCCCTCGGGGAGCTCGAGGACCGCCGCCGCGCCGACCCGTTCCTGCGCCACTTCGAGACGTTCCGTGACCTCTGGCGCCGGACGAGCGCGCCGGCGCCGACCCCTCCGGCCAACCCGACCATCGGTCCGGTGAGGGCCCGACGGCCGGCATCGGATCGAGGCCGCGCGTAGGGAGGGCGATTCCTTGCGGGCCGTGGGCTTCCTTGGGGGGAACCCCGCGAGGCGATTCCGTGGGAAAGACCCCGCGGCAGGCGCGTGAACCCCGAGCGGGCGCCGGACGGGCCGACACGGCCGGCGAGAGGCACGGCCGCCGTCCGCTCCTCGCTCCGGCGCGCGGGGAGCTGATATTCGGTAGGCGGTTGGCGGGCTCGGGGGGACCTCGTGGCACGCGCACGACGTGTGGGTGCAGGGAAGGCCGGGGCCGACGCCAGGTTCCGGGCGTTCCTCGCCGACGACTGGCGCCAGTGGATGGCGCAAGCACCGGAAGTAGCGACAGTCGTCGGCTACCCGGGACTGAACGACCGATGGAGCGACGATTCCCCCGCGGGGATCTCGGCCCGCGACCGCCACCTCAAGGAGAGCGTTCGGGCGCTATCGAAGATCCACGCCCCCGCGCTCAGCCCCCGGGAGCGGGTCAACCATCGGCTCTACGGCCAGCTCCTCGACCTGGCGGTCGAAGGCCGGAAGTTCGGCGACGATCCGCTCCCGCTCCACTTCGGGTTCCCTCGAAACCTGTGGATGCCCCTCAGCCAGATGGACGGGATCCAGATCACGGTCGGTCAGCTCCTTCCGGTCCAGCCGCGGCGGTCCCTCGCGGACGTCGAAGCGATCCTCGCCCGCCTGCGCGCTCTCCCCGTGGCCGTCGACCAGACCACGGCCCTGCTCGAGGACGGCCGTCGCCGGGGGTACATCCCCCCTCGGATCGCCATTCGCGGCGTGCCCGGCCAGGTCGAGGGTCTCGTCCCGGAGGATCCGACCGTGAGCGCGCTCTGGGAGCCGTTCCTTGCCCTCCCGAAGGCGCTGGCCGACTCGGAACGTGCCCGGCGGCTGATCCAGGAGGCCCGCGAGGCGTACACCGAGGGGGTGAGACCCGCCTTCCTGAAGCTGCACAGGTACCTCATCGACGTGTACCTGCCGGCCGCCCGGGAGTCGATCGCCGCCGCGGACCTTCCTCACGGTCGCGAGGGCTACGCCTACCACGTGCGCTGGACGACGACGACCGACCTCACGCCGGAGGCGATCCACGAGATCGGGCTCTCCGAGGTCCGCCGCGCGCACTCGGAGATCGAGGCGCTGGTCCGGTCGACCGGGTTCGCCGGCAGCCTGGCGGCGTTCCACCAGTTCCTGCGAACCGACCCCAGGTTCCGGTACCGCTCGGCGGAGGAGCTGGTCGACGGGTATCGGGTCATCGCCAAGCGGATCGACCCCGAGCTCGCGCGCCACTTCGGACGGCTGCCGAGGTTGCCGTACGGCGTGTTGCCCGTTCCCGCCTTCCAGGCCCCAAGCTCCCCGGGGGCCTACTACCTGCCGGGAGCCCCGGAGGACGGCCGTCCGGGCTTTTTCTACGCTAACACCCACGATCTCCCTTCCCGGCCGAAGTGGCGGATGGAGTCCCTCACGCTCCACGAAGCGGTCCCCGGCCACCACCTCCAGATCGCCCTCGCCGCCGAACTCGAGGACGTCCCGGAGTTCCGCAAGCACAGCGGCGAGACCGCGTTCGTGGAGGGGTGGGGGCTGTATGCCGAGAGCCTCGGGGAGGAACTCGGCCTTTACCGGGACCCGTACTCCAAGTTCGGCGCCCTCGACCACGACATCTGGCGGTCGATCCGGCTCGTGGTCGACACCGGGATGCACGCGCTTGGGTGGACGCGGGACCGCGCGATCGCCTTCTTCCGTGAACACACGGGAATGAGCGATCTCGACATCGCGGTCGAGGTCGACCGGTATCTCGTCATGCCGGGGCAGGCCCTGGCCTACAAGCTCGGTCAGCTCAAGCTACGGGAGCTGCGCACGCTCGCCGAGACCACCCTGGGCGACCGGTTCGACGAGCGGGCGTTCCACGACGCGGTGCTCGAAGAGGGCGGCGTCCCGCTCGGCGAGCTCGAGGCCCGCGTCCGCGCCTGGATCGAGAGCCGAAAGGCCGTGGCCGGCACGGCCTCCTCGACCGCGGCCCGGGCCGGCCGGACGAAGCGCCGGCCGGCGCCTTCGAGACGGGGCCGGCGCCAAACCGGGGGGACGGCGTGACGGAGGGAGGCATGCGGGCGGTGGTCCTCGGCGGGGGCGGGTTGACCGGCCGGGCCGCGGTCCGTCAGCTCGGGGTCGGCGGCGTATTCGATGAGGTCGTCGCCGCGGACGTCGACCGGACGCTCGCGGAGGCGGCCACTTCGGCCGCCGGCCGTCGCGCCATCCCGGCCTCGCTCGACGCCCGCGACCGCCGCGCGACCGCCGAGCTCCTTCGCCAGGCCACGGTGGTCGTCAACGCGGCTCCGTACGCGTTCAACCTCGAGGCGATGGGCGCGGCGCTCGACGCCCGGGTGCCGTACCTCGACTTCGGCGGGCTGTTCCACACGACGCGGCGCCAGCTCGAGCTCGACCCGGCGTGGCGCGCCGCCCATCTCCTCGCGATCCCTGGGCTCGGCCAGGTCCCCGGCGTATCCAACGTCCTCGTCATGGCGGCGACCGAATCGCTCGAGCGGGTCGATTCGGTCGTCCTGCGGGACGGCTGGCGGGACCTCCGAGCGGGGGGTCCCGAGCTCTCGTTCACCTGGTCGCCGGCGACGTTCCTGGACGAGATGGTCCGGCCCGCGGTCGTCTTCGAGGGCGGCCAGTATCGCGAGTATCCGCCGATGAGCGGAGCGGAGGAGTTCGACTTCGCCCCGCCGGTCGGTCGTACGAAGGTCTACCGCACCCTCCACTCCGAGCCGGCGACGCTCCCGGAAAGCCTGAGGACGAAGGGGCTTCGGCACTGCGAGTGGAAGGAAGGAGGCCCGGGGATCGAGCTGCTCCGCGTCCTGGGCCAGCTCGGGCTCGGTTCCGAAGAGCCGGTCGACGTCCGCGGGGCGAAGGTCGTTCCCCGCGACTTTACGGTCGCGCTCCTGCGCCGCGAGAACCTCCTCGGACCGCCTCCCGGGGCGGTGGTCGACGACTGGGAGATCCTCGACATCGAGCTTCGGGGCACGGAGCGGGGTCGGCCGGTCGTGCGCCGCGCGACGGCACGGTTCCCCCCGTGGCCGGACTGGCACCTGGCCGCGACCGAGTACGCCGTCGGGACCGCCGGGGCGATCGGGGCCGAGATGATCGCCCGGGGAGAGATCTCGGGCGAGGGGGTCCTCCCTCCCGAGAGGTGCGTGCCGGCGGCGCCGTTCCGTCGGGAGCTCGCCCGTCGCGGGATCGCGACGGCGATCGTCCCGCCCGAGGCTCCGCTACCCGAGTTCGAGGCCAGGACCGCGTAATCTCGAGCCGATTTCGAGCATCCGGCGATAGCATTCGTAACGTAGAAGGGCCCCAAACTGCGAAGCGAAGGCTACTTCGTGGCAGGACCGGAGCGCTGGATTGTGCAGATTATTGTCGTAAAGTCGCTTCTGCGGCTCGGGCATCTATATATACGCACCCCGGGGTAAACCGCCCGCCGAGATGCGTTTCCTATGGCGGACCCCGAAGTCGCCCCGCGCCCGTCGCCGCCGGGGGTCCTCGCCGACGAACGCCTCGTCCCCCGGCTGAGCGCCGAGGGGACCGTCGACCCGTCCAAGGTCGTGGTCCCGGGCCCGACGGCTCCCGAGGAGCCCGCCCCCGCGAAGAAGGAGGTGGTGGTGGAATCGCCACCCCCCGCGAAGAAGGACATGGCGGTGGAGTCGCCCCCCCCCGCCGAGCCCGAGACGGCGCCCCTGCCCATCCCCATCGCGAGGCTCGTCCCGAAGCTGAAGAAGAGCGCCAAGCTGTTCGCGGAGGGGAAGCTGAGGATCCCGAACTCCTCCAGCTCGGTGATCCGGGTCGCCTCCTACGACCCGGTCCCCCCGTTCATCGCCCGCGCGAAGGGCGTTCGGATCTGGGACGAGGACGACAACGAGTACCTCGACTTCAACCTCGCCTACGGGGTCCTGATCAACGGGCACGCTCCGAGCGAGCAGCTCCGGGCGATCCAGGAAGCGATGAGCTTCGGTCTGCATTTCGCCTCTCCGACCGTGCTCGAGATCGAGGTCGCCAAGATGTTCCAGAAGCTCGTCCCGAACGCCGAGCGCGTCGCGTTCTGCTCGAACGGCTCGGACGCCACGATGAACGCGATCCGGGTCGCTCGCGCGGTGACGGGCAAGGACGCGATCCTGAAGTTCGAGGGCCACTACCACGGCCAGCACGACCTCGCGCTGATCAGCGCGGAGGCTCCGCCGGTCGTTTCCGGCCTGGACGAGTACCCCCGACCGCTCCCGAACTCCGCCGGAATCCCGCCCGGGGTCACCGACTACGTCCTCGTCGCCCCGTTCAACTCGATCGCCGCGTTCGAGCGGATGGTCCGGCGCTACCGGGACCGCCTCGCCGCGGTGATCCTCGAGCCGGTGATGGCCAACGCCGGCGTGATCCCGCCGGCGCCGGAGTTCCTCAAGCGCCTGGTGGAGATCGCCCACCAGAACGACATGCTCGTCATCTTCGACGAGGTGTTCACCGGCTTCCGGGTCGCCCCGGGGGGTGCCCAGCAGCTCTACGGGGTCGAGCCGGACCTCTCGTGCTGGGCGAAGGCCCTCGGGGGAGGGGTCCCGGTCTCGGCGGTCTCCGGCAAGGCCGAGTACATGGACATGATCGCGCCGGGCCGGATCAGCTTCGGCGGGACGTACTTCGCGAACAACCTGTCGATGGCCGGCACCCTCGCCAACCTGAAGATGCTCCACCGGGGCGGCAGCGAGTTCTACGCGAAGCTCGGCCACCTGACGTCGCGCCTCGAGAAGGGCCTCGAGGAGGCGGCGCGGGACGCGAAGATCAACGTCCTGGTCCAGTCGGTCACCGGGATGCTCCAGTTCTTCTTCACCCGGCGCAAGAAGATCGTCAACTACCGCGAGGCGCTCCAGATCGACTGGAACCTCTACCTGAGGCACCACCAGCTCCTGCTCGACCGCGGGATCTACATCCATCCGGACAACTACGAGCGGATCACGTTCTCGAGCGCGCACACCGAGAAGGACATCGACCGGTTCGTTTCGACGGCCGGCGAGACGTTCAAGGAGCTCCGGACGCTCCCGCGGGACTACCTCCCGTAGTCGGTTCCGGGTCTTGGCTCCGGTCCGCGCATTAATAGCTCCAGAATCGTAACCCCGCCGCCAGGGTCGGCCTGGGCCGGCTCCCCACGGGAGGATTGGGGGTTGGGTAGGAGTCCGAGCGATCTCGCGGTCTTCGTCGCGAAGCGCCTCGTCCAGCTCGTCCCCGTGCTGATCGGCATCACGATCCTCACGTTCGTCTTCACGCACCTCTCGGTCGTCAATCCCTGCGCCCAGTGGTTCCCCCACGCCGACCCCACGACGTTGGCGAACTGCCGCGCCCAGTTCTCGAAGCCGCTCTACGTCCAGTATTGGAACTACCTGGTGAACCTGCTTCATGGCAACTGGGGCGCCTCGGTCCAGGGCCGGCCGGTCTTCCCGCAGATCGCGCAGGGGCTGCCGGCGACGCTCGAGCTCGTCCTGGCCTCGCTGTTCCTGATGATCGTCATCGGGATCCCGATGGGGGTCATCGCGGCCCAGTCGGCAGGGCGGTGGGGCGACCACCTCGTGCGGATCTTCTACCTCTCGGGGTGGGCGACCCCGACGTACCTCGGGGCCGTGATCGCGGCGATCTTCGTCGCGCCGTACCTCGGGCTCCCGTCCGGCGGGGAGTACACGAACACGCCCCCCCCGTTCCCTCAGTACACTCACATGTCGGTCGTGGACGCCCTGATCGCCGGGAACCTGCCGTACACCGGCGACGCGCTCGTCCATCTGATCCTGCCGGCGGCCACGCTCGCGTTCATCAACATGGGGATCGCGACGCGGATGACCCGCAGCTCGATGCTCGAGGTGCTCCCTCTGGACTACGTGAAGTCGGCTCGGATGAAGGGACTCTCCGAGTTCTTGGTGATGTACAAGCACGCCCTCCGCAACGCGCTGATCACGACCACGACCGTGCTCGGGGTCACCGCAGGCGGCCTCCTCGCCGGGACGGTCGTCATCGAGACCGTCTTCCGCTGGCCCGGGATCGGGAACTACGCCTACTACGCCATCGGGGGCGGGGGCAACACCCCGAACTTCGACGGAGCGGTCGCGGTCGTCGCCGTCTTCGCGGTCGGGGTCGTCCTGGCCAATCTCATCGCCGACATCCTCTACGGGGTTCTGGACCCCAGGGTCGACTGGAGGTAGGCCGACGTCGGCGCCGAGCTCCGGGGATCGGTCGCCCGGCCCCGCCCTCGGGGCGAAGGCTCGGAGCGCCGGACGCGCCCTGCGGACGTTCTGGCACGTCCTGCGCGCGAACCCGCTGACGCTCGTCGGCTTCGTCCTCGTGGTCATGATCGCGCTCACCGCGCTCCTCATCACGGTCGCTCCAGGACTTCTCACGCCGTACCGGAGCGACGTGGCGACGAACGCCTACGCCCAGTCCCCGTCATGGGCGCACCCGTTCGGTACCGACGGAGGCGGGCTCGACATCTACTCGGAGGTCCTCTACGCGCTGCCGTTCGACCTCGCGATCGCGTTCGCCATCGCCGGGGTCGCGCTCGTCGCGGGCGGGGCGCTAGGTCTGGTCGCCGGGTTCTGGGACCGACCCGGCTCGGTGGGCGGGGCGGTCTCGGTCCTCATCATGCGGATCACCGACATCTTCCTCGCCTTCCCCAGCCTGATCCTCGCCCTCGCGATCGCCGTCTCCCTCGGGCGGGGCGTCTGGCAGCTGATCGTCGCGGTCCTGCTCACGTGGTGGCCGTACTACGTCCGCCTCGCCCGCGGCGAGACGCTCGCCGTCAAGCACCTGCCGTACGTCACCGCCGCCCGCGCGGCGGGCGTGACCGAGGGAAGGATCGTCCTGCGGCACGTCCTCCGGAACGTCCTCGAGCCGGTGATCGTCTACTTCACGCTCGACATCGGGACGGTCCTCGTCACGCTCTCGACCATCGGCTACGTCGGCCTCGGCGTCAATTACCCCATCACGCCCGAGTGGGGGAGCATGATGTCGACGTACCAGAACGCGGGCCTGATCACGTCGGACCCGTGGACGGTCCTCGGGCCGGGCGTCGCGATCTTCGTCACGGTGCTCGCGTTCAGCCTGCTCGGGGACGGACTGCGGGACGTGCTCGACCCCCGGAGCCGGCGGGTCCTGGCCGGAGCCAGCACCGGCGGTCCGACGTCGACCTCGCCGGCGGAGCGCAAGGAGGAGGCCGACGAGGCCGTCGGCCTGCCCGAGGGTCGCCCCGCGGCCGCCCTCGGCGAGGGGAGCCCGTCGCCATGACCGACTCCGCGGTCTCGATCGAAGGGCTCAGCATCGACTACGTCGTCGGCGCCGGTAGGTTCCACGCGGTTTCGGACGTCTCGCTCGAGGTGCCGACCGGCCACGTCGTCGGGATCGTCGGGGAGACCGGCTGCGGCAAGAGCACGCTCGCGCAGGCGATCCCGAGGCTGCTACCGGAGCCGCCCGCGACGATCGGCTCCGGCAGGATCGTCTTCCGCGGGATGGACCTGGTGAAGATCCCGCTCTGGAAGATGCCGGCCCTCCGCGGGACGGGCATCGCCATGATCTTCCAGGAACCGCTCAATTCGCTCAACCCGGCGTTCCGCGTCTACGATCAGCTCGTCGAGGCGGTGCGCATACGTCGTCGGCGCGAGGCCGCGGGACGGGTCGTCGACCGTCGCGAGAACCCCCCGTTCGACTACTCGCGCCCCACCGTGCCCGGGGCGGCGGAGGTCCTCTCTCGGCCGTTCGTCCCGGCCGGGGCGACCGCGGCGGCGATGCGCAAGGTCGGCGAGCACCATCCCGAGCTGCGCGGGGAGGTGCTCGACTCCCTGCGGCTCGTCCGGATCAGCGACCCGGAGACAATCCTGAACCTCTACCCGCACGAGCTCTCCGGCGGGATGCGCCAGCGGGTGATGATCGCGATGGCGCTCTCGGAGAAACCGACGCTCCTCATCGCCGACGAGCCGACGAGCGCGCTCGACGTCACGATCCAGGCGCAGGTCCTGACCCTGATGAAGGACCTGATCGAGGAGGTCCAGACCTCGATCCTGTTCATCAGCCACGACCTCGGAGTGATCGCGGAGATGGCCGACGAGGTCGGCGTCATGTACGCCGGTCGCCTGGTCGAGTTCGGGCCGGTCGCCGAGCTGTTCGACGCGCCTCGCCATCCCTACACGAAGGCCCTGCTCCGGGCGTCCCCGACTCGCTACAAGTCGGACGGGCCCCTCGCCACGATCGCCGGGGCGGTCCCGAACCTCGCCCACCCTCCGGGCGGTTGCCGGTTCCACCCACGGTGTCCCATCCCCCGGCCGGTCTGCCGGGTCGACCCCCCGCCGCCGCCGCGGCCCGCGGACGGCCAAGCCTCCTCACACTGCAGCGCGTGCCACTTCGCTCAGGAGGTCGCGAGCCTCCCGTGAGCTCCCCGCCGCTGGTCGAGGTCGTCGACCTCGAGAAGCACTTCCCGCTCACCCGCACAGCGGCCGAGTACTTTCGGAGCCGCTCGCGTCGGTCGATCCACGCGGTCGACCGTGTCACGCTGAGCGTGCACGTGGGCGAGGCCCTCGGCCTGATCGGGGAATCGGGGTCGGGCAAAACGACCCTGGGCTGGCTCATCGCCCGCCTGCACGAGCCTACCGCCGGCACGCTCCGCTTCGAAGGAGAGGAAGTGGGGGCGCTGGAAGGGACGGAGCTCCGCCACTGGAGGCGGAACGTCCAGGTCGTCTTCCAGGACCCGGTCGGGTCGCTCGACCCCCGCCTGAAGGTCTGGCAGATCGTCGGGGAGCCGGTCCGGGCGCAGGACCAGACCGACCGCCAGATCCTGAGGCGAGAGCGCCGGCGCCTCCGTCGCGAGAACGCCCGTCGCCCTAACGGCGAGCCCGCGCGTCCGCTCCCCCCCATGCCCCGGCGCCTCCGCCGCGCGGCGATCCGGGCGCGCGTCCGGGCGATCCTGCCGACGGTCGGCCTCCTCGAGGACTGCCTCGACCAGTACCCGCACGAGTTTTCCGGCGGGGGCCGGCAACGGCTCTCGCTCGCCCGGGCCCTCATCGTGCGTCCCAAGCTGGTCGTCCTGGACGAGCCGACGAGCGCGCTCGACGTCGCGGTCCAGGCGCAGATCCTCAACCGCCTGGTGGAGCTCCAGCGCGAGACGGGCGTCGCCTACCTCCTGATCACGCACAACGTCGCCGCGGTCCGCTACGTCGCGGACCGGGTCGCGGTGATGTACCTGGGCCAGATCGTTGAGATCGGAGCCGTCCGCGCCGTCCTCGAGCGGCCGGTCCATCCGTACACCAAGGCGCTCCTCGCCGCCGTCCCGGTGGCGGACGCCCGGAGGCGCCGGAGCCGGTTCCGCATCGGTGGGGACGTTCCGTCGCTGATCGATCCTCCTCCCGGCTGTCGGTTCGCCCCTCGGTGCCCGTTCGCGGTCGACCGTTGCCGCGTCGAGGACCCCGCGCTGCGCGAGGTTCCGGGAGCTGCCGCGCAGATGGTCGCATGTCACCGGGCCGAGGAGGTCCGCGATGTTGCTCCGGCCTCGTTGCTTGAGGCCGTCCCGCATCGCGGTGGCGCACCCGTTCCGGCGACCGGCTAGGCTAGCTCACCCACTGGGTGTTGAGGGTGATGACGTACGGCTCGGCGCTCCCCATCGGGTTATTGTAAATCCCTTGGACGAGCGTCGAGTACACCGCGAACGACGTCGGGACGACCAGCCAGATGTCGGTGTAGTTGTAGTACATCAGGCTCGTCATCGTCGAGTAATCGTTCGTGAGGTTCGTCGCGTTCGACTCGCTCGCGGCCGCGTAGGTCAGGTCGGTCACGTTCGAGTCGTTGTAGCCGGACATACAGAGGTTCGCGCTGCCGGTGGCCGACGCGTCGTTCTGCGTCCAGTCGTCCGGGGAGATGTAATCGGACGTGTAGAACTCCTGGCCCATCGGGAACGGACCGCCGTTCGCGTTCGTGAGGGTCGTGCAGGCTCCGTTCGAGTTGGGGGCCTGCTCGGCGTAGAGCTCGTCGAGCGAGATGGGCGTCGGGATGATGTCGAGGCCGATCGCCTTCAGGTCGGAGGCGAGGAACTGGGCGGTCTCGAACCAGTCGATGCCGGTGTCGAGGTAGGCGTACTTGATGGGGGCCGAGCAGCCGCCGGCGCACGGGGAGTCGGCGATCTCCTCGCGCGCGAGGGTGAGGTTGTAGGCGTAGGGCGAGAGGTTCTGGGGGTTGTAGTACGGGTAGGCGGGAGGCACCGGCCCCACCCACGGTATCGCGTAGCCGCCGAACGCCTCCGTGATGATCTGCGGGTAGTTGACCGCGTGGGCGATCGCTTCCCGCACGGAGAGGTTGTCGAACGGGAAGACGTTCTGGTTGAGATAGATCCACCACGACCCCCCCGTCGAGCCGTAGATCGGCGAGAGGGGCTCGACGACGAGGCAGCTCTGGCCTTGGAGGACGTGGACGGTTCCGGGTCCGATGTAGGAGAAGGACGCCTCCCCGACGTATCCCTTCTCCAGGTCGTTCGTGGTGATGTCGACCGAGTTCTGGAAGATCACCTCGATCGTCGTGTTCGCCGGCTGGAGCGCGATGTTCCAGGGCTCGGTCCGCGCGGCCGCCGCCCCCCAGTAGTGGGGGTCGGGCTGGAGGGTGTAGCCCGCGCCAGGCAGGTCGCTGTAGTAGGTGAGGAAATACTGGCCGGTGCCGACCATGTTGTCCGAGAGCCAGCCGTTCGGCTGGCCCTCCACGACGCCCCCGTGCGCCAGGACGACGTGGGGGTCGACCGCGTAGGAGTTGGGAGCCGAGATCGACGCGTTCAGGTAGGTGTAAGGGTACGGCCCGAGGTAGCCATAGCCCACGTTCAGCTCGATGGCCGAGGCGTTGAGCACCTGGAACGACTGGTTGGCCGTTTCCATCAGGGCGATTTCGCCCGAGGTCGGGTCGTCGAAGTTCCAGCTGTTGAGGTCCTGGATCAGCGTCGCGTTGGCGGCGGTGATGTTCGTGAGGGGGGACGAGTAGTTGAGCGGGTTCGACGCGTTGAAGTTGGTCGAGAAGAAGTTCTGCTCGAGGATGAACTGGGGACCGCTCTCGAGCAGCAGGCTGCGGTAGAAGCTGAACCACTGGACGTAGGCGTTGTAGGGGTCGCCGTTGGAGAAGTGGATCCCCTGGCGCAGCGTGAAGTTCCAGTGGAGCCCGTCCGCGGACTCCGTCCAGTTCTGGGCGAGGACGCCGACGAACGTGGTCGCGCTCGAGTTGTTGTACTGGACGAGCCCCTGGTAGACCTGCTGGACGGCCGCCCATCCCGGGGTCGAGAACGTGACGCCGGGGTCGAGCGAATCCGGGATCTCGGACTGGTCGATTACGAGCGGGTTCTTCTGGCGGAGGGCCACGCAACCGGTGTTCGCGTTGTGGAGGACGACGATCGTTCCGATGAGCAGCGCCGCGATCACGAGGACGATGGCGTTCCGCCAAGCCGGATTCATCGAGCGCCGCTGTTGGCCGTCCCCGCAGAACGCCTCCCCCTTGAAAGTCTATGGGTCTCCGACCCTCGTTCCGACCGGAGACGGCGACATCGCCGAACCCGACGGCGCCCGTGGCGTCGGGGCCCCGCGCGGCAGTCTCTTTAGAGGGCCGGCCGTAGCCGCCGCGGGGTGGCCGATGGACCACACGATGCTGATCGGCGGGGAATGGGTCCCGTCCTCGGGAGAAGCTACGATGCCGGTCGTCAACCCGTTCGACGGCTCGTCGCTCGGTACCGTCCCTAGGTCGTCGCGCGAGGACGTGCGCAGGGCGGTCGACGCCGCCCGCGAGGCGTTCGACCGCGGCCCGTGGCCACGCCTCCCTCCCCGGTCGAGGAGCGAGGTGTTCCTGAAGGCCGCCCAGATTCTCCAGCAGCGGATTCCCGAGATCGCCGAGCTGGAGAGCCGGAACCAGGGCAAGACGATCAAGCAGGCGGCGGACGCCGACCTTCCGTTCTCGGTCGACAACCTTGCCTTCTACGCCGGCGCGGGCCGGACGCTGGAGGGGAGGGCGGCCGCAGAGTACACCGGCGACGGGACGACGATCTTCCGGCGGGAGCCGGTGGGCGTCGTCGCGTCGATCACCCCCTGGAACTACCCGATCATGATGGCGGTCTGGAAGGTCGCTCCGGCGCTCGTCGTCGGCAATACGGTCGTCCTCAAGCCGGCGAGCTGGACGCCGCTCTCCACGCTGCAGCTCGCGCGCGCCTTCCAGGACGCCGGGCTCCCGAGCGGGGCCCTCAACGTCGTCACCGGACCGGGCGGAGAGGTCGGCGATGAGCTCTGCCGGTACCCGAAGGTCGACATGGTCTCGCTCACCGGCGACACCGCCACCGGGAGGGCGGTGATGCAGGCGGCGGGCGCGACCGTGAAGCGCCTCCAGCTCGAGCTCGGCGGAAAGGCGCCGTTCGTCGTCTTCGACGACGCCGACCTCGATGCGGCGGTCGAGGGGGCGATCGTCGGAGGGTTCGTCAACGGCGGTCAGGACTGTACGGCGGCGACCCGCCTGATCGTTCACCAGAAGGTCCGCTCCCGCTTCGTCGAGCGCTTGGCCGAGCGCGTGAGGACGATCCGGCTCGGCGACCCGCTCTCGCGTTCGACCGACCTCGGTCCACTCGTCAGCCCGGTCCAGCAGCGGAGCGTCCTCGCGTTCGTCGAGAAGGGGAAGGACGAGGGGGCGAGGCTCGTCGTCGGGGGTGCCGAGCCACCGAAGGAGTTCCCCCTGGGAGCGTTCGTCCGGCCGACGGTCTTCGACGCGGTGACGCCCGAGATGACGATCGCCCAGAAGGAGATCTTCGGACCGGTGCTGGACGTCCTCGAGTTCTCGAGCTTCGAGCAGGCGATCGAGATCGCCAACGGGGTCGACTACGGCCTCGCCGGCAGCGTCTGGACGCGCGACGTGCGTACGGCGCTCAAGGCGGCGAACGCGCTTCGGTTCGGCGACGTCTGGGTGAACGACCACCTGCCGCTGGGCTCGGAAACCCCGCACGGGGGCTTCAAGCGGTCCGGCTTCGGCAAGGACCTGGGCGCCGACTCCCTGCTGGACTACACGGTCGTCAAGAACGTCTACGTCGACCTCACCGGCCAGGCCCGCAAGGGCTGGCACTACACCGTGTACGGGGACCCGTCCTGAGGGGAACGGGCGTGATCGAGGGCTTCCCGCCAGGAGGCAAGGGCTCCCTCTGGATCGGAGGCGCCTCGGTCGAGCCGGACGGCGGGCGGTACGTCCCGGTCGTCGACCCCTCCACCGGTCTCCGCCTCGCCGACGCGCCGGTCGCCTCCGCGGACCAGGCCCGCGCGGCGGTCGACGCGGCGGCATCGCTCGAGGATACCTGGGGGGCGGTCCCGGGGCACGAGCGCGCGAGGATCCTCCGGACGGCGAGCGAACGCCTCCGAGCCGACCGGGAGACCCTCGCTCGGCTGATCGCGAGCGAGGTCGGCAAGCCGATCGTCGACGCCCGAGTCGAGGTCGACCGGGCCGTCGGGGTCTTCGCCTTCGCCGCGGAGGAGATCCGCCACCTCGGAGGAGAGAGCTACCCGGCGGACGCCTACGAGCGCCCCGCGGGGAACGAGCACCGCTTCCTGTTCACGGTCCGCGATCCGATCGGCGTCGTCGTCGCGATCAGCCCGTTCAACTTTCCCCTCAACCTGCTCTCGCACAAGGTCGCCCCCGCGCTCGCCGCGGGCAATCCGGTCGTCGCGAAGCCGACGAGCGCGGCGCCGTTCACCGCCCTCCGCCTCGCCCAGCACCTCGCGTCGGCGGGCCTCCCCGGCGGCGTCCTCAACGTGGTCGTTGGGCCGGGCAGCACGGTCGGTGACGTGCTCGTCGAGCACCCAAGCACCCGGCTCGTCACGTTCACCGGCTCGACCGAGGTCGGCAAGGCGATCGCGGGCAAAGCCGGTCGCCACGCGAAGCGGGTGATCCTCGAGATGGGCGGCCTCGACCCGTTCGTCGTGCTCGAGGACGCCCCCCTCGAGGCGACCGCCGCCGCGGCGGCGCGGGGGATCTTCACCTACTCGGGCCAGGTCTGCACGGCGTCCAAGAGACTGCTCGTCCAGGAGACGGTCGCGGACGAGTTCGCCCGACGCCTCGCCGAGCGCGCCCGCCGCCTCCGGGTGGGGCCAGCCCTGGACGAATCGACCGAGGTGGGACCGGTGATCGACCGGGACGCCCTCGACCGGCTCGACCGTCTGGTCGACGATGCGCGCTCCCGCTCCGCCAAGGTACTGGCCGGTGGCGAGCGCATGGCGATCGCGGACGGGACGTTCTATGCCCCGACGGTCCTCGACCATGTTCCTTCGGAGGCCCGGGTCGTCAGGGAGGAGCCGTTCGGCCCCATCGCCCCGATCGTGCGCTTCGCGGAGATTGACGAGGCGGTCAGGATCGCCAACGCGACCCCCTACGGCCTCCAGGCGGCGGTCTACACCCGCGACCTTTCGAAGGGGTTCGCTCTCGCGAAGAGGATCCGGGCGGGCGGAGTGCACCTGAACGACCCGACGACCCTGCGCTGGGATGCCCTCCCGTTCGGCGGGGTCCGCGAGAGCGGGCTCGGACGTGAAGGCGTGCGCTACGCGATGCAGGAGATGACGGAGGTCAAGCTGATCTCCGTCAACTACGCGAGCCCGTAGATTTGGACCAAGGGTCGTCGCGGCACGGCCGCCGTCGGTAGGCCAGCTCTCGGTTCCTCTCGCACCGCTCGGCTCTTCTAGGGCGGCCTGCTAGTGCAGGGCGGGCCGTACGCCGACGCGGCCCGAGAGGCCGGTTTGGTCGATCGATCGTTCGCCGCCGAGTACGAGGTCTACCGGCGCCTCACCCCGAGATCGCTCGCCCTGTTCGAGGCCGCCAGCCGACGGACCCCCCTTGGGGTGCACTCGAACTACCGGTACGTCGAGCCGTACCCGCTGTACATCCACAACGCGAAAGGCGTCACGATCTGGGACGCCGATGGCAACCCCTACCTCGACTTCAACATGGGGTTCGGCTCGCTCCAGAGCGGGCACGCCCACCCGAAGCTGGTCGAGGCTCTGAGCCAGCAACTGGCGAACGGCTCCGTCTACGGCTACGAGTCGGAGGGAACCCCCGAGGTCGCCGAGCGGATCTGCGAGCGGTTCGGCATGGAGAAGGTCCGCTTCAGCACGACCGGCCTGGAGGCGACCCTCCACGCCGTCCGTTTCGCCCGGGCCTACACGAAGCACCGATACGTCCTGAAGTTCGAGGGCTCCTACCACGGCTCCCACGACGGGCTCCTGGTCGGCGTGAAACCCCCCATCGAAGCGGCCGGGCCACCCGAGCGGCCCGCCTCATCCCCCGCCTCTCCCGGGATTCTGAGCGAGGTCGCCGAGCGGACGCTCGTCGCGCCGTTCAACGACCTCGAGGCCACGCGCCGGATCGCCCTCGAGCACAAGGACGACCTCGCGGCGGTCATCGCCGAACCGATTCCCATGAACATGGGATTCGTCCTCCCCGACCCCGGTTTCTTCCGGGGGCTCCGGGAGCTGTGCGACGAGCTCGGCGCCCTCCTGATCTTGGACGAGATCAAGACCGGGGCGAAGTACCCGCACGGGGGTGCGGGTCGTGTGGGGGTCCGCCCCGACCTCATCACCCTCGGAAAGTCGATCGCCTGCGGGGTCCCCCTCTCCGCCATCGCTGCCGGCCCGGGGATCCTCGACGACGTGGGCCCGCGAAAGGTAGCCCATGCGGGGACGTATAACTCGAACCCGCTCGCCATGGCCGCCTGCCGGGTCTCGCTGGACGAGATCATCACGGAGGGCGCCCTCGAACGGTCCTCTCGGTTGAACCGGCGGCTGGCGACCGGCTACCGGGAGGTCTTCGAGACGGCCGGCGTCACCGCCTCGGTGGTCGCCGATGGCGTCTCGGGCACCGTCTATTTCGCCGACCATCCGGTCCGGAACTGGCGAGACTTCCTCCGGGTCGATGGTTGGCGCTCGATGCACTACTACTTCCTCTGTCTCAACCGCGGTCTGATCCCTGCCGGGACAGGGCCGGACGAGCAGTGGACGATCTCGGTGCAACACGCCGAGGCCGATGTCGACCGGCATCTCGAAGTGCTAGCCGCTGTGGCTCCCCAACTCCAGGGAAGGCCCATCGCCGGCGGGATGGAGGAGTCCGTCTAGCGATCCGTGGCCGCATCACGTCCTTGGGCCGAGGCCTGAGGACGTGGTCGCGTGCCCCCCGGTTCTCGTCGTCGGACGACTGCTCCCCTAGGTCCAGCGACCCACCCTCCACCCCGATCTTCGGCCGACAACGACCGGCGGCGTCAGTCGATATCGCGTGCTAGGGCTCTTGGGGAGCGTAGGACCGGAGATGTACGACTCTGCCACCCCGAGCTGAGCCCTCCCCGAGGGTCGGACCCGGCAGATGTGGAACGCCGGGGACGGGAGCGGCGTGCTCCGGGGGACGGCGTAACTCTCCGGCGCCCGACCGGGGGCCCAGGCGACGGGATGATCGGCCCACTTCAGGGCCGGTCTCCAGGCTCTCAAGCGCCTCCTCGAACGCCATCAACCCGCGCTCGAGGAGCCCGTCCTCGATGACGAGCGGAGCCATGAACCGCAGGACCTGCTCCCAGGCTCCGGCGGTGTGCATGAGGACCCCCCGGGCGAGCAGGGCGGCCCGCATCGCCTTGGCACGCTCACCCCACGCTTCGCGGCTCTTGCGGTCGCGGACGAACTCGGCGCCGATCATGAACCCACGGCCCCGGACGTCCCCGAGCGTAGGGTGTCGACCGGAGAGGGTGCGAAACCTCTCAAGGACGCGGGCGCCGCGGTGTCGGGTCCGGTCGAGCAGGTCCCCCTCCCCGAGGACCTTCAGCGTCTCCGCGCCGACGGCGAGCGCGAGCGGGTTCCCCCGGAAGGTCCCAAGGTGGAAACCGCGGGGCAGCTCGCGAACGAGGTCGCTCCGGTAGGCGACGACCGACAGGGGCAGGCCGCCTCCGATCGTCTTCGCGATGCAGATGATGTCGGGGGTGATGTTCGCGTGGTCGACCGCCCACATCCTGCCCGTGCGGCCGAGACCCGTCTGGACCTCATCGACGACGAGGAGGAGGTCGTGGCGGTCGCAGAATTCCCTCAAGGACGGCAGGAAGTCATCCGGGGGCACGACGTAGCCACCCTCGCCGAGGATCGGCTCGACGACGATCGACGATACCGAGTCGACCCCCGAGTGGGGGTCACTGACGAGGTGCTGGAGGTAGGAGATCGTTCCTGCGGCCCCTTCGTCGGCGCCGAGGACCGGCCGGTACGGGTCCGGGTACGGGACCCGGATGACGGCTCCGCCCGGGAACGCGTTCGGGGCTCGATAGCGGCGGCCGCTCGTGAGGTTCGCCGCGCCCCCATGCACGCCGTGGTAGGCTCCCGAGAACGCCACCGTGCCGTGACGGCCCTGGGCGTGGTCGGCGAGGTTTACCGCGGTCTCGACCGCGTCCCCGCCGGTGACCGTGAGGAAGATCCGGGCGTGGTTGCGAAGGCCGCCGGGCAGCGCCTCTTCGAGCGTCTTGAGGAAGCGCACGCGCGCCTCCGTGGGGAGCTCGAGCGCGTGCCAGATCTCCTTTGCCTGGGTCTCGAGGGCGGCGACCAGGCGGGGATGGCGGTGGCCGAGGTTGAGGACGGAGATCCCCGCGACCCAGTCGATGAAGCGGTTGCCGTCGACATCCTCGATCGTCGAGCCTTGGGCCACGCGGGGGGCTATCGGGAAGTAGTGGGGGTAGCCGACCGCGTCGGTCTCGAGCTTCGCCTGCTCGGCGAGCAGCGCCCGCGAACGGGGTCCTGGCGGAGGGACAACGATTTTCGGGGCATCCGGGAAGCTGAGCCACTCCCCGTTGCGCGTCATCCGGGCCTCGAGCGGGAGAGGCTCGCCGGGCGTATCAAGCCTCTAGCCGACGGCGACCACGGGGGCGATAAGGAGATTCCGGGCCGTACCCGTTAAACGGTGGCAACCCTCCCACCCCACGAGCGCGATGACGCCCCCCCCGGAGCCACCCCCGACGGACGGCCCCGTGGACGAGCATGGTGTCTCGCTCCTTCGACCGTTGGAAGAGGTTGCCCGCCGGCATCGCCGTCACCAGCGACCTGCCGAGGTCGCCCCGTGACCGGTCGGGCGGCGAGCCGGGCGGGCCGTCTTCCCCGGATCGACGCCCATGTTCACCTGAGCCCTTGGTGGCCCGAGATTCGACGGACCGGCTACCGGTCGGACCTCGACTACACGGTCCCGGGCCTGATCCGAGAGATGAAACGGAGCCACATCGATTTCGCGCTCGCGATCCAGCTCTTCCAGGCACCCTCCGACGAGGAGGCGCTGGCCGAGGGCCGACACATCTTCGAGGAGAGTGACGGTCGCCTCCTGCCGGTGGCCACGGTGGACCCGACCCGTGGAGAGGAGGCGGTCGCCGCCAGCTTGCGGCGCATCGAACAGGAGCCACACATGGTCGGAGTGAAGCTGTTCCCCGGCTATCGTCCCTTCTACCCTCACGACCGGCGCCTGGAGCCGGTCTACGAGCTGGCCCATCGACTCAACCTCCCGGTCCTCCTCCACCAGGGTGACACGCTCGACGGGCTGGGCCTCCTGAAGTTCGCACGGCCGCTCGAGGTCGACGAGGTCGCGGTCCGCTACCGTGACGTCAGGTTCATCCTTTGTCACCTCGGCAACCCGTGGATCGAGGAGGCGGCGGAGGTCGTCCTCAAGAACCCGAACGTCTACGCGGACACGTCCGGGCTTCTTGGACCCCCTTCGTCGCCGTACTTCGACCGGGCGCTCGAGCACTGCCAAGAGAGGATCGAGCGCGCAGTCACCGCCTCCGGATTGCCCGAGCGTTTCCTGTACGGGTCCGACTGGCCCCTCGAGGAACTGGGCACCGCGATCGGCCTGATCGAGCAACTCGACCTCAGCCACGCCGACAAGGCGGCGATCCTTGGCGGCAACGCGCAGAAGCTGTTCGGGTTGCCGCCGAAGCCTTCCCCCCGCGGACCCGCGGTCGCCCAATAGCGTTCGCGACGAAGTCGTAACGCCCTCGGGGGGTGGCGTCACTCCACCCCGCCTCAGCCGCTCGCTCGAACCCTCCGGACGGTGATAGAACCCACCACCGTCAGTCAGGGGGTAGGCTTCCGGACGAGGCGCGACGTCTCCCTCCGCGCGGCCCCGCGCGCTTGGTACCCAGCCGCCGAAGCCAGCCGCGGAAGACGCCGGGGCGTGGACCCGTGTCCAGTGGCCGACCGGTGTAGTCCGATCGTCGGAGACACCGCGGATGGTCGTCGTGCGTCCCCTCCTCCGCCACGGCTTCGGCGCCTCGGTGCGCGTCAACGGATGAACACTCGAAATCGACCGGCGCAGCGAGGGTCGGAAGGAGGTCTGTCGCCCCCGGCGACCTCCCTTCGCCTCGGTCGTAGTCGACTCCAGGACGGGCTCAGGGAGTCTCGAGGCGCTCCGGTTCCCCGCGATCCATGGCGTGCCCGCGAGCCTTCTCCGATGGAACGGAGCGGTTCTCCCGACCATCCTCCCTCGGGGTCCCTCAAGCGGGGAGGTGCGGGTCGCCCAGGTCGAAGCCATGATCCCGCGTACTCGACCGGATGGAATGTCGGGCGGAGGCCCTTCCACCAGCCCGGAGGGCACCTCCTCATCGAATCGATGGACCCCGTCCCGAACGGCTCGTGGAGAATCTCCGAGCCTGCGGACAACTTGAGGGGCGGTCACTCCTTGGGCCACAAGCAGGAGCCCGCGGAGTCGAGGGTCGCAGCGCGATTCGTTGGAGCGACGGATCTCGGCCTGGCGGGTGAGGATCGCACGATCGGCGTCGAGGATCGTCAGGGGACGCAGGGGGACCTTGAGATCCCTCTGCACTCGCAATTCTCTAGGACGCCTTGTTTAGTCCGACGGACCGGGCGACGAGCGTGAGGTTCGCGGCCGCGGGGGAGGATTCCGTAGACCCCCTCGCGCCGGCGGTTGCCCCGGGCCCGAGCGATGAGGCCGCGTCAGAATGGTTCGTCGTACAGCAGCCGAGTCGGCCGGCGAGGAAGGTATTCCGTCCGCCGTTGCCCGGTGATGGCGTAGATCGTCTTCTCGGCGATCTTGCAGGCGTTGTCGGCGATTCTCTCGAAGTGCCGGGTGACCAGAACGATGCTGGCTAGGCGCGCGGCCGCGGCGGGGTTCTTGCCGAGTTCCGCGATCACCGTTCGCTGAGCCTGGCGATACATGCGATCGACGTCGTCGTCGCGCTGGAAGAGGTCGCGGGCGAGGTCGACCCGGCCATGCTCGAGTCCCTCGAGGGCCTGACGGACCATCGCCTCCACGACGTCGTCCACCCTCTGGAGGAGGGCCCGGAGCTCGGGGGATTCGCGTGGACCGGTGACGGGTATCGTGAGGCGGCCCATGTCGTAGCCGAGGCGCCCGATCCGGTCCATGTGGGTCGTCATCTTGAGCAGGCCGGCCGCCGTCCGAAGGTCGACCGCGGCCGGTTGGCGGAGGACCAGGAAGGCGATGACCGCGTGTTCCATCTCGTCGTCGAGCAGGTCGAGCTTCCCGTTGCGGTCGAGGACGTTCTGCGCGAGCTGGCGGTCTCCCTGGTCGAACGCCTTCCAGCCGTCGTGGACCATCTGCAGCGCCCACTCGCCCATCCTCGCCGCGCGGTCCGTGAGGTGGCGGACCTCGAGGTCGTACCCTCGTGGCGCGCCAGAGGGGCTCAGGGGGTCCTCGGTCATCCGAACCTCCCTGTGACGTAGGCCTCAGTTAACGACTGCGTCGGTCGTTCAAACAGGTCTTCGGTCGGGCCGAACTCGATGAGCTTGCCTAGATAGAGGAACGCCGTGAAGTCGGAGACCCGAGCGGCCTGTTGCATGTTGTGGGTGACGATGACGACGGTGTACTCCTCCTTGAGACGCTTCACGAGCTCCTCGATCTTCGCGGTCGCGACGGGGTCGAGCGCCGAGCACGGTTCGTCCATCAGGAGGACCTCCGGATTGGCCGCGAGCGCGCGGGCGATGCAGAGCCGCTGCTGCTGACCGCCCGAGAGCGAGGTCGCGGGGGCTTCGAGTCGATCCTTCACCTCGTCCCAGAGGGCCGCCTGCTGGAGGCTGTGGACGACTGCAGCGTCCATGGCGTCCCGGGACAGCCGACCGTTGAGTCGAAGGGGTGCGCTGGCGTTGCCATAGATGGACATGGTGATGAACGGGTTCGGCTTCTGGAAGACCATCCCGATGCGTCGGCGGACGCGGACCGGGTCGAGCTCGTAGATGTCCTCTCCGTCCAAGAGGACGCGACCCTCCACTTTGGTTCGCGGAACGGTCTCGTGCAACCGGTTGAGGCAGCGAATGAGCGTCGACTTCCCACAACCCGACGGACCGATGATGGCGGTGACGCCCCGGTCCGGGATTTCCAGGGAGATGTCGGAGATCGCAGGGTTCTCCCCGTAGAACGCCGTCAGGTGGTCGACCGTCAGCTTGACGGAGCTCATGGACCCTTCACCTCCCTCCCATACGCCGGACCATCCGCTGGATGCTCAGCCGAGACAGAACGTTAGCGGCGAGCACGAGGATGATGAGGAAGAGCGTCGCCCCCCACGCGACCGCAATCCAGTTGCTGTAGGAGCTTTCGGCGAACTCGAAGATGAGCAACGGAAGAGCCGCGACGGGGTGGTTGACCCCGGAAAAAAAGAGCCGGGAGCCGAACGCGGTGAACAACAGGGGGGCCGCCTCGCCCGCGGCCCGCATGATCGCGAGCAAGATGCCCGTAAGGATCCCGGGGAACGCGGTCGCCAGCACGATGCGGACCGTCGTCCGCCACTTGGACATCCCGAGGGCGAGCGCGGCCTCTCGGAGCGAGTTGGGGACGGTGCGAAGGGCCTCTTCGGTGGTGCGGATGACAATCGGGATCATGAGAATCGATAGCGCGAGGGTACCGGTGAGTGCGCTGAACGCAAGTCTCGGGTCGTAGAGGGCGAAGTAGCTGTAGATGAACACTCCCATGATGATTGACGGCACTCCGGTGAGCACGTCCGCCGTGAAGCTGATCGCCTGGCCCAGGCCGTGCGTGCGATACTCAGAGGCGAAGATTGCCGCCGAGACGCCGATCGCGGTGGAGATCGCTCCCGACAGGCCGAGCAGGATGAGGGTTCCCTGGATCGCGGGGCCGATGCCGACGGTCTGGCAGGCGATCGTCGAGCACGGGAGTGGAGGTAGCTTGACGTAGAACGCGGGGTTCAGCAGCAGCGAGCCTCCTCGGCTGGCGGCCGTGTAGATGACGCTCGCGAGGGGAATCAGGACGACGAGGACCGCCAGGCCCCCGAGGACCGTGACCACATGGCTGAAGATCTTCCGCCGGGCCAAGCGATCGAACGTCATTCGACGATGCCTCTCGAGATCCGCAGCACCTTCCAGACGAGAAGGCGAGCAATCGCGTTGACCGACAAGGAGATTCCGAGCAGCACCAGGCCCGCTTCGAGAATCGCCGAGTACTGCAGCGGACCGGTGTTGCTCAGAAGCTCGTTCGCGATCAGGCTCGCGATCGTCTGCCCCTGAGAGAAGAGGGAGGTGGGGATCGCGTCGTGGTTCCCGATGGTCATCGTGACGGCCATGGTCTCGCCTATGGCCCGGCCCAGACCCAGGATGATCCCACCGACGATGCCCGCGCGAGCGTACGGGATCGTTGCGTGGCGCGTCACCTCCCACTCCGTCGCGCCGATGCTCAACGCGGCCTCTTTCTGGGCCGCCGGGACCGCGGAGAGCGTGTCCCGGCTCACGGCGGTGATCGTCGGCACGACCATTACGGCCAGGATGACGCTCGCGGTCAGCACGTCTGTCCCGATCGGGGTCCCGTCGAAGAGACCCGTCCAGCCGAGGTAGATTCGCAGCTGGGGTTCCACGGAGTAGCGCATGAATGGCTCGAGGACGAAGATTCCCCAGAACCCGTAGATCACGGAGGGGACCGCGGCGAGGAGTTCGATCGCCGTTCCCACCGGTCTTCGCATCCAGAGTGGTGCCTGGGTGGTGAGGAAAATCGACGCACCGAGGGCCAGTGGGACGGCGAGGAGGAGGGCGACCCCGCCGGTGATGAGCGTCCCGAAGACGAACGGGAGAACTCCGTAGACGCCCGCGGCCGGGTTCCAGGTGCTCCCCAGAAGGAACCGAAGGCCGAACGCCCGAATCGACGGGGTGGCCGTGTAGTAGAGGACCCCGACCAGGGCGAGCGCGAGGAGCAGGACCGAAATCCCGGCGCCGCCGACGAGTCCGAGGAAGAGACGGTCCGCTCCCTTCTCGCGGAACCCGCGGAAGGCCTTGGTAAAGCGGCGGCGAAAGGAGAGACGGGAGGAAGGGGTTGATGACGCCATCGGGCCGGTCCGCCGACGCTCGAACGTCTAGGTGGGCACGCAGACCGGGATCACGGCCCCGTCGAACGTAACCGAGTTGATCGTGACGTCGTCGGCCAAGGTGATGGACGTGGGCAGGGGTACGTAGAAGAGTGGCTTGGAGTACGATTGGCCGGTCGTTACGACCCAGTGCAGGAAGTCGACCAGGTTCTCGGCGTTCGCGAGCGTGTAGCTGGAGTAGGCCTTACTCAGGTTCTGGTAGAAGAGGAGGTAGGTCAGCGAGGTGATGGGGTAGTCACCGGCTCCAGGGGCATTGAGCAACGACACGTTGTACCAGTCTCCGTTCCCCGCGGGCAGGTGGACGTTCGAGTCTGTGAGGGCGGACGCCGTGTCGGTCACGTTCGCCACGATGTAGGCTCCTTTCGGGTTCTGGACCGCTCCGACCCCGACGGGGGTTCCCGAAGTGAGCGCGTAGTTCAGATCGACGTAGCCGATCGTGTCGGCGTTCTCGACGACGTACGCCGCGACACCAGCATTGTGCGCCTGGCCGACCTCACCGCTGATGTTCGTCGGCCATCCGGTTCCCTTACCCCACGTTTGGTTCCAGGTCTGGTTGTCCAGCGAGAGGAAGCTCGTGAAGATGAACGTCGTTCCGCTCCCGTCGGACCGGTGCACCGGCGTGATCCCAATGTTCGGCAGGTGAGCGGTCGGGTTCAGCGCCTGCAGGGCGGTGCTGTTCCAGTTCGTGATGCTCCTGTCGAAGATCGCCGCGAGAACCGTGCCATTGAAGTTCAGGTGGGTTTGCCCCGTACCATAGACGGTACTTGGGAGGTTGTAGATTGGTACGACGCCGCCCGCGGACTCCGGCATCTCCAGAACCCCGGCCGCGGCACCCCGCTGCGCGGGGTTCAGGGGTGCGTCGCTCGCTCCGAAGTCGACCGTCTTACCGGTGATCGCTGTGATCCCGGCCGAGCTCCCGAGGGCGTTGTAGTTGACCACGGTGCCCGTCCAGTAGAACGACTCCCATACGTCCATCAACGGAGCCACGAGGGTCGAGCCCGTCCCGACGATGCTCGTTTGGGCGGGCAACGTACACCCCGCCGAGCCGGTGGTGGAAGTGGACGCCGTCTTGAACCAGCCCGCGGAGTACCCTCCGATCCCCAGCCCTAAGACCACGATGATGACCACGACGACCCCGGCAATCAGGGGGAGCATGCTCTTGGGCTTGCGCTGGATTATAGGGGGATTGGACCCCTGCCCGGTGGTCGTCCCCGATCCGCTCATGCCGCTTCCGCTTCCGCTCATCCTTCTCCTTCCGTGGGTGAGTTCACAGTCCGAACGCTCCCAGCCAGCGAGGAAGATAGGGAGAGATGAAGACACCCTCGGTAGTCTATATATTTCTATATCGGTCTCTGGCTGAGTTTATGTAACATGCATAGACAGTCCCGCCGATGGTTGCGCCGCGCTGTCGCCGCGTTCTCGGTCGGTCGGAGATGACTCGCTGGCTCGTCCGCTTCGGCTACGACGGCTCCGGATTCTCCGGGTGGGCGCGTCAGCCGGCCGCTCGGACCATCGAAGGTGTCCTGCGGGACGGCCTCCGGCGTCGCGACATCGCTCCGACACCGGAAGAGGCCCGCCTCGAGGTCGCGAGCCGGACCGACCGGGGGGTGAGCGCGAGGGCCAACGCCCTGGCCCTGTGGTCCGGGATCTCCGCCGGCACGCTCCTCCGCCGGCTTAACGCCATCTCTCCCGAGCTGTTCTTCACCGCGGCCGTGCCCATCCCTCCGGAGTTCCGGGTACGCGCCGCGATCAGGCGCGTCTACCGGTACTTCGATCCGGGCCCGGCGTTCGACCCTGAAGGTTGGTGTCGAGCCGCACGTCTCTTCCAAGGCCGCGTCGACGTGCGGTCGTTCGGGAGGGGGATACCCGCTCGCTCGCCCCAATGGCGAACGGTGGAGTCCGTCGTTGTGGAACCCCTGGGCAGTGGCCGGCTCATCGAGGTCCGAGCCCCGTCGTTCGTATGGGGAATGGTGCGGAAGATCGTCGGCACCCTGCGCGAGGTCGACCAGGGCCGGCTCCCGCTTTCCCGTCTTGAGGCGGCGATTGTCGGCAAGGACCGTCTCACGCTCCCGATGGCGGAACCCGAGGGGCTCGTCCTGTGGGAGGTCGAATACCCTTTGGAGTGGGAGACGCCGTGGGGTGGACCGAATCGGCACCAAGCGTCGTTCGCCCGGACCACCCGCGACGGGCTGTGGCGGAGGGAGGAGGTCCTCGACGCGCTCTTCGGGGGCGGTCGCCGTACGACGCGCGACGGTGTTGGGGACCCCCGGCCTGCCCGGGCGGAGCCCCTTTGAGCAGGCTGCTACGCCCTCGCCGATTCTGGGGCTGAAGGTGTCGCCTCCGTCCCTCGAGGCAGTCGACGTAGGGCACTGCCGAAACCACGGAGAAGACCCCGGAGGCGGGCCGGATGCTCCCGGCGGGATTCGAACCCGCGTTACGGGGTCGAAGGCCCCGCATCCTTGACCGGACTAGACTACGGGAGCGGCCGGCGCTCGTACATCAGGCTGCCGCCCCGCTAAGGCCGTTTCGCGTCACCGACTCCGGGGCAAGCCCGGGAACGATGGACTCGGCTGAACGGAATTGAACCCGTCCCCACAACGGTTCGGCCTACGCCGAATCGGGTGCACATCGAAGGGCTTCCGCCGTACGCGAACGCGCATGCGGTACCGGTGGAGGCGCTGTTAAGGTCCCATAATCCACCGCCCCGGCAGGGGCCGCGGCATGGACAACCCTCAATCGCAACACCGTTCGTTTCTCACGCTGTTGCGTAACAGAAACTTCTCTCTCCTCTGGATAGGGACGCTGGTGTCGGCGAGCGGCTTCTACGTCGGGAATGTCGTGATCGAGTGGTTCATCTTTGCGTCGACCCACAAGCCCCTCTTCCTGACCGTGCTCGGAATCGTCGAGTTTGTTCCCACGCTGACGATTGGAGTCATCGCCGGCGCCCTGGTGGACCGATACGACCGCCGCCGCCTCATGATCATGTCGGATCTCGCGCGGGCCGTGACCATGGCCGCCCTGGCGGCCTATGTCCTAACGGTCGGATTCAGCCTTCCGGTGATCCTGGTCGCCGTCCTGGTGACGGCCGCATTTGGCACGATCTTCAGCCCGAGCTCCAGCGCGATATTGCCCTCCCTGATCGGAAAGGACGAGCTCCAGAGTGGGAATGGGCTGCTCCAAGGGGGAATCACGGTGTCGGGGTTCATCGGTAGTCCGTTGGGCGGCGCTTTGATACTCCTGGTCGGCGTCGGCGCCGGATTGATCTACAACTCCATCACTTTCGCAATTTCCGCCTTGATGATCGGATTGTTGATGGTCCCCCCCACTCTTCGACGAAGAGCCGGGGACTCGGCGGCGCGGGAAGCCTCCCTCCTTTCGGAGGTAAAAGCGGGGCTGAATTTCCTCCGCACCCAACACGCCCTCCTGATCTTGACGCTCGTAGGCATGGTCCTCAATTTCTTCTCGTTCTACCTGCTGTACTTCGTGGTCTATTCCACCGACGTCCTCCACGGTGGACCGGGAATCTTCGGGCTCCTCGTCGGGGCCCAGTCGGCAGGCTATGCCGCGGGAGCGCTGCTGCTGATTGGCCGCCTCAGGATAGACCGCAGGCCGGGGATTTGGATACCCTTGCTGTGGGGCCTGGAAGGCCTACCGCTGATCACACTGATCCTCGTTCCGATTGCTCCGGTCGCGATTGCCAGCGTGACGGTCCTGGGTGTTCTGTCCGCGCTGGTAGGTGTCACGTTTGTTTCCGTCGTTCAGAAGCGGGTCCCGGACGAGTTCTTGGGCCGCTACTTCGCCACGGATCAGGCGGGAAGCTATGCGATGATTCCGGCCGGCCTGGCGGTCGGTGGCGTTCTCATCGTGACGTTTGGGATTGAATTCGCCTTCCTGCTGGCCGGGGTAGGCACGCTCGTCACGGGCCTCGCCGTCCTGCTGAGTAGAGAGGTCCGCGGTTGGGGAAAGTCCTGAATCCACGAGGACCGCCTGCCCGACCCGAGGCGCGTCGCGCCCGGCCAGGTCGACGACCATCCTGAGAGTGAACGTGAGGAAGACATGCTCGCGCGTCTGGGACCTCCATTCCCCCAGAGGCTATCCCGGAACCTGCAGGGTCTCCCTTGGCCACCGCTTCAAGTGATGGAAAGGGACGGGTCTTCCACGTTCTCGTCGACGGTCGACCCTGACGTCACAGAAACTGTCCGTTTCCAACCTCTCTCGCGGGCGATTCCACCCAGAAAGGACTTGATCCACCCGATCTTCGGATGAAAAGGGTCTTACTTGGCCGCGTGGTCGCGTTCATCGATGAGTGCGCACAGTTCGATCAAAGACAAGCGGAATCTGGCGTATCCCACGCACAACGACCTACCCGAGGATGCCCGAAGCTCGCTGATCGATATCCTCGAGGCGCGGCTTGCCGATGCCATCGACCTGCAAACCCAGATGAAACAGGCCCACTGGAACGTCAAGGGCCCGACCTTCATCTCGCTCCACGAACTCTTTGACAAGATCAACGAAGATGTCGAGGAGTACGTCGACCTGATCGCCGAGCGGGCCGTCCAGCTCGGAGGCATGGTCCATGGCACAGCTCGCCAGGTCGCTTCCCGCTCGACTCTCGCGGAGTACCCACCGGCGAGAGACGGCCGTCAGCACGTCGAGGCGGTCACAACGGCACTCGCGACCTTCGGAAAGGGAGTTCGGGCGGCAATTGACCAGTCCGACGGGCTCGGCGACAAGGACACGGCGGATCTGTTCACCGAGGTCTCCCGAGGTGTCGACAAGTGGCTCTGGTTCGTCGAGGCTCATCACCAAGCCGACCGCTAGAGCACCGTTCCAGCCCTACACCTCGGGACCCGGAAGGAGGACTGCGTCACACGTCCTACCTCCTCAAGCCCCCTGAGCGGAGTCCTCGCCTCGTCCGAAAGCCCACCCCTGGGCTGAGGGCGGTGCCCGCGACGTGATCGACCGACTCGAGTAGCGCCGTCTCGTCGCGCGGGTCGCCCATCCGACCTACGGACGGGCCGTGCTGGACCGGCTCACGCCCCTCGGCGAACGCCTTTATCTGACGGCGAAGTCGACCAAGCGGGAGGTGCAGCGCGACCCGGCCCGCACGATGACCGCCGATGAGCTTCGGGTCCTCGTGGTCGGTCTCGCGGGACTGAGACGAGCGCCTAGCCGGGAGGCCTGTCGACCCCACGAGGGGGTGTGATCATGGAGTACAAGTGGACGGTGCTCTCCAACACCACGTTAGGCGCCTTGATGGCGTCGATCAACGGAACGATCATCCTGATTTCGCTCCCGGTCATCTTTCGGGGCCTGAACGTCAATCCGTTCCTCCCGGGCAACATCACCCTCCTCATCTGGCTCCTGTTGGGCTACGGTGTCGTCACCGCGACCCTGTTGGTGACCTTCGGCCGGATTTCGGACATGTGGGGACGCGCCCGGATGTACAACCTCGGGTTTGCCATCTTCGCCGTCGGTTCCGTGATGTTGTTCCTGGTCCCCAACACCGGGACCACCGGGGCCTGGGAGCTGGTCGGGTTCCGCATCGTCCAGGGGATTGGAGGCGCCTTCCTGTTCGCCAACTCTGCCGCGCTCATCACCGATGCCTTCCCGCACTCCGAGCGGGGTAAGGCGCTCGGGATCAATCAGGTCGCGGCCATCGGCGGGTCGGTCGTCGGACTGGTCCTCGGCGGCGTCCTCGCCGGCGTGGGGGATCTCCATGTCGGGTTGCTCGTCCTGCCCGGGTGGCGGGTGATCTTCTTGGCGAGCGTCCCGTTCTCGGTCGGCGGGACGATCTGGGCCTACCTCAAGCTGCACGACGTGGGCACAATCCGACGCGGCCAGCGGATCGACTATCTGGGCAACGCCACCTTCGGGATTGGTCTCACCCTTCTCCTGGTCGCAGTGACCTACGGTCTCCTGCCCTACGGAGGCCAGAGCATGGGCTGGTCGAGTCCTTGGGTCTGGTCGGGCATCGGCGTGGGGCTCGCGCTCCTCGTCGCCTTCCTGTTCATCGAGACCCGGGTCCTCGAGCCGATGTTCCGGCTCGAACTCTTTCGGATCCGCGCGTTCGCCGCGGGGAACCTCGCGGGACTCCTCGGGTCGGTCGCGCGGGGGGGAGTGATGTTCATGCTGGTCATCTGGTTCCAAGGGATCTGGCTCCCTCTCCACGGGTACTCGTTCGCGCAGACGCCATTCTGGGCCGGCATCTACATGATGCCCATGCTCGCCGGCTTCGTGGTCATGGGGCCGCTGAGCGGCTGGCTGTCGGACCGGTTCGGGGCCCGGTACCTCGCGAGCGCGGGGATGGGGATCAGCGCGGCAACGTTCGTGGCGCTCCTGTTCCTGTCGTACAATTTCCCGTACTGGCAGATGGGGCTCCTCCTCTTCGTTCAGGGCTGCGGCATGGGGATGTTCGCCGCTCCCAACACGGCGGCCATCATGAACGCGGTCCCCGCCGAGCACCGGGGAGCCGCCTCCGGTATGCGGGCGACGCTTCAGAACGCGGGCATGCAAATCTCGATGGCGTTCTTCTTCACCATCGTCATCGTGGGGCTCGCCAACGGACTGCCGGGATCGGTTGCCAGCGCCCTCAGCTCGGCCGGCGTCACCGGACCTGCCGGGAGCGCGCTCTCGGGCATTGTATCGTCCAACCCCACGGGGGCGCTCTTCGGGGCGTTCCTCGGCCAGAATCCAATGAAGCTGTACATTTCGTACCTCCCTCCGTCCCTCCAGAGCCAGATTCCAACCTCCGTCGTAACGACGCTCACTTCGAAGCAGTTCTTCCCGAACGCGGTCGCCCCGGCGTTCCTCAAGGGGATCGACCTCGCCTTCCTGATCTCGGCCGTCCTGACGGCAATCGCGGCCGGCGTTTCCCTGATGCGGGGCGAGCGATACGTCCACGAACTCCATTCGGCCGCCGCCCGTCGCGAGTTCCCGGCGGGTGCAGATCCGCCCGTTCCCGCCGTTCGGGGGGAACCGTCGCCCGGCGCCGAGTCCGGTCTTCAGGAGCCCGTCACCTCGCGTTAGGATGGGCCGGGCCCGGGTGTCGATCCGCGAGGGATCCCCGGGGACCGCCTATGGACCTCTTCGACCCAGCAAGACCGGCGCGATTCGTCAGCACCAGGGGTCTGAGGTTCCCCGGAACGTTCTCAAATCGGGAGTTTGTCGAAGGGCCCGCCTCCTGACCGATCAGTGTCCGGGGCTCAATTGCACATCGAGGACATTGCGTTCCGGCCCTTCCAGGATGCCGTGGATTCCGCCGACGGGGCAGCTGACGTTGCGGTAGACGAGGCCGGGAATCGCGTTCCTCTGACTTAGGTCGAGCGACGCCTCACAGCCGGGCCAGACCGACACGGACTCCACCGCGAGAGCGGTCGGCTTTGGGGGTAGTTGCGCTTGGGTGGCGGACGTGGTGAAACGGGTCGGGCGGGACCTGGCCGTCCGAGGGGGGGTGTCCTCGGGGTGCCAAGTAGAGCGGCAAGCGCTCGGAGGGATGCAGATGGCCCTACTTACTAGAGGCCTTAATTGCGTCCTGAGGTTAACCACTCTCCTACCGAGCCTGCTCGATGGCGGCCAATCTCAACCTTCCCACCGAGTTGAGTCATTTCTTGAACCGTCCGGTTCCCCAAGCACTGCTGGTACGCGGAGCCCCGGGCACAGGAAAGACGATGCTGGCCATCGAACTGCTCGAGGCGTTCCGCGGGCGAAGAATCTACGTCTCGAGCCGCGTCCGCCACGCCGATCTCGATATCGACTTCCCCGCCCTGGGTCAAATGGTCCAAACCGGCCAGCTCTCCGTCGTGGACCTGACCGCGGGCGGGGCCGACCTCCGAAAGGCCTCGCGGGCGGTCAAAGCCGCCCCAGAGCTGGTCGCGAACGACGGGTCAAGCCTGAATGTCCGCACACTCCTGCTGCCTCCCGAAGTGCAAGAGGCCTGGAGCCAGAGCTCCCCTACCACTCCGACCCTCGTCGTGCTGGACTCGTGGGACGCGATCGTTGAGCGGCATATCGGCAATTCCAGCAGGGTCGGTGATGCTCTCCCCTCTCGAGAGGAACTCGAACGAATCGCGCTCGCACAGATGGCTGAGGGACCGGTCTTTCTCGTGTTCGTCGCGGAGCACCGCGAAGACGGCCAGCTCGAGTATCTCGTTAACGGCATCGTGTCGATGGAGCGGAAGATCCGCGACGAGCGAATGGAACGCTGGCTGCACCTCGACAAGCTACGGGGAATACCCGTCGCCCATCCGTCGTATCCGTTCTCGTTGGAGGGGGGTCGGTTGCGGTGTTTCGAGCCCTTCCGGACCGGCTTGCGACCCGAAGCCGTCCGTGTCGACCCGGAACCGGGTCCTTCCCCGGGTCACATCTGGCCGGGCTCGGCCGACTACGCCTCGTTCTTCGGGTCGCTTCCCATCGGCAAGCTGACCCTGATCGAGTACGGCCCCGACGTCCTGATTGCGGCCGTGCGATTGGTGTTCGTCCCGATACTGAACCAGGTGCTCGACCGGGGAGGCCGAGTCTTCCACATACCCCACCCCGGGTTGCAACCGGCCGAGGTGTGGGAGATGTACACGGGCCGGACGACGAAAGAAACCTTCCTTCGCCAGGTGCGGCTCCTGGGCGCCGCGGCGAACGGTGAGCCGAATGAGTTCGCGCCCGTGATGCTTCCCCTCCCTTCGGCGAAGGCAGAGGGTTACAATCCTAGGGTCCCAGAGGCGGCGAAGTTCTTGCGCGAGCAGTCCGATCCAAAGAGTCCGAACCTCGGGCTAGTGTCGATTGCCGGTCTGAAGGCCATGAATTCGCTGGTACCGGGCACGTACACCGAAGATACGCTTCCCGGGTTGGCGCTCACTTACCTCCATCAGTCCCCGGGGCACGAGATCTGGGTCGGTCCCGAGGAGGATCCCCTCACGCGGTCCCTCCGCTCGATGGCAGACACCCGCCTTCGCTTCCTCTCCCGCGAGGGTCGGGTCTTCGTTCATGGGATCATACCCCGGACCCCGTGCCTCGTACTCACCGAAGGGGACGGCCGGTCGCCGTACCACCTCATCCCCATCGTGTAGCCAAGCACCACCTTCGGGGCAGTCCGCCTGGGGGAGGCCAAGCGATTCTCCATCCTGCGAGGACCGTCCCCGTCCCTAAGTCCTAAGGCCCGGGACAGGCCATCGACTGGAACCTAGGGGGTGTCATTTGGGACCTTGGTGGAATCACCCCCCGCTTGTGGGCTCGTCCGGATTCTGGAGCACCGCTCGCGGAACCAATTGATCTCCGAGGGCCCAGATGGGGTCCGTCCGAAGACGCCTCCCGCCTGAAGCGGCCTCACCTAGGTGTCGGAAAGTACCGCAGGTCGTCCCTCGCGGGTGGGGATCCGCGGACGTCCTCCGCCTTCGATAGCGGAGCGAGAGGTCCGCGCAAGCAATCCCCCTGGCAAGGCGCGCGACCGACCGACGCCGGCCACTAACGCTTCTTGGTCTTCTTCTTCCCGCCCTTCTTCGGCATGTCGGGTCAGGTAATGCTGGCGACTACTTCAGGACCCGCTTCCTGCCACCCACGGGCGCGACAGCCTCTGGGGACTCCTAGAAATGCGCCCCTGGGGGGGCCGGGGAATCATTGGTCCATCCCTCCCGTCGTCAATGCCCAACTCAGTGCACGAACCTCGAACTCGTCAGCCGCCTGATTGCGGGTTGGCTCAACCTCATTGTCCCTGCCTAGAGCGGACCGGGGGTGGGTTCAACCTGATCGAACGTACTCGACTCAAAGAAGTCTGAAGCGGCATCGGGACGGGCTCAACTCCGTTGGGCGTCAGACGTGGCCGAAGTCGACTCCAAACCGGTTGGCCGCTCGGGAGAGAAAGAATCGGCCACCAGAGATGGTGGCGCGCACCTCTGAACACGCAACTCTCGTTTCGCGCCGGCTCAGAGCCGACGCTTAGACGGAGGAGGCCGTGGAGGGGACCGATAGGACCGAATCAGTCCGTGCGGTTCGAGATCACGAACTCGTTGCCGTCAGGGTCCGCGATGACCGCTCGAACGAAGCTCCCGATGGACGTCTCGATAGTCTTCGGCTCGGCCGTTACCGATCCGCCACGACGCACGATTTCGCGGCACGCAGCGGCCGGATCGGCGTTTTGGAACACCAGGCCCGATACCGTCCCTGGGTCTCGCCCCTCCTCCCCCGGGGCTTGGACGTGCATCGTCAGCAAGGTCGAGGTGTTCGGAAGCGCAAAGACGAGTCGGCTCGCCCGCTCATCGAATAGCAGTTCCTTCAGCCCGAGGACGTCCCGGTAGAATGTCCTTGCCTTCAGGGCATCTCGAATGTGAATTGTTATGGCGTGCAGCCCGGTGATGATCTCGCTCACGCGTTGCAGAGGTCTTCAAGGCCGTAAATCCTTCCGGGACGGGCATCGAGGCCCGAAGGCGCACGATTCTCGGAGTCCACCCTATCCCCCGGATCAACTGCAACGCGAGTGGAACGCACGGATCGACCCGGCTGCCTCTGGCGGAGCGGGCTCTTAGCCCTCCCCATAGAGGACTCCCTGGTCAGAAATGGGTCCGTGCTGCGGAAATACGGGTTGGGGGCGAGTCCGGCGCGCTCTGTTTGCGCGTCCTTTTCCCACGACGTGTCCCGCCTCCCCGGTCCTGACGCACTTCGATGCACTCATACTGGTACACATCGCGCCACCCGGACCAGTGACGCTCCGGTGTGCGGTGGACGAGTCTCCACCCTTGGGAGGCCATCAGCGGCTCGAGCACGAACGGAGACCATATCGTCTGAGAATGGGGGACCGAACCTCGTACCCCGTCCGTTCGGGAAACGATCAGAACCTCCCCGCGTCTCAGATCGATTCCTCGGGTGGTGCTCACCACGCGGTGGCTGCCCTTGTGTTGAACGTAGTGCCTGCCCCACTTCCTATCGAAGAACAGCTGGACGGTGTCTCGATAATCGACGATGAATCGAGCCGAGGGCCGCAGATGGCCGGAAAGCCTCCGCAGCACCTGAAGGAAGTCCTGGGTCGTGAGATGGGAAAGGGCGTTCCCCAACATGACCACGGTGTCGAATCTCCCGACCAGCCGGACTCGCCGAGCATCGGCCAGCAGGAACGACGCGGACGAGCCGCGGGCGTGGGCGCTCCTCCGGGCCTCGTGAATCATGTCGGAGTTGGTGTCAATCCCGACGTATCTTCGTCCACGACCCTCGTACAGCCGAGCCAGCGCACCGCCTCCGCAACCCAGGTCAAGCAGGGAACGACCGAAGTTGCGTCCGTCGTCGCGAAGGACCTTTCGTAGGCGTTGGAGGGCTTCGTGGCTTTCGGCGGAATAACGACGAAAGTCCTCGGAACGCCGGTAGAAGGCCACCAATTCCGTCCGGGTCGTCACGGTCCGACCGTCGTGAGGATTACCTAGTCTAAGTAGTCAGGCTCGGGGGCCCGCCCTTGCGGAATCAACTCGGCGAGCTCGAGCCGGTCGCCGTCGTGCCGGTCCGCAGCTTGAACTGAAGAGACCGGATTCGGCCGAGGCGGTCCTGGCCCAACGCGGCCTTCACGGGTTGTCGAACCCGTCCGCACCCGGCCTCCTTGGTCGGAGGTGAGGCCGTCGGACCGGCTGCGATCCGTCGCGTGCCCCCTGCCTCGAAAGGGCCTCTCTCGACGCGGAAGGATGCGACCGGCCCGCGGAGAACCCCGCGCTCTGTGAGATCACCTCGGGTTATCGAGTCGAACACCTTCCCCCCGAGGGGCACCTCTGAAACGGAAGAAGTCTCATCCCGCAACCAGGAAACTGTTCCTCCGACCAACGAGGATTATAAGGCACGGTCGAGCTTACTCTTCCAATGGTGGGCGCCCGGGGACCGCGCCCCGCTTCCTCCGCCCCCTTGTTCGGACGCGAGGAAATCCTCGAGGAAGTCGATCGGCTGCTCGCCCAGGCCAAGGAGGGGCATGGTCAGGGACTCCTTCTCGTCGGCGCCGGTGGAGCGGGGAAGACCCACGTTCTCCGTGCGGTAGTGGACCGGGGGATCGACCGCGAGTTCCGCATCCTGTCGGGGCGGGCCCTCCCGGAGGAGCTGCCGCCGCCGTTCTCCCTGGTCCGCGACCTGCTCGGATCCATGAGCGAGGACGATAGGGGGACGCCCGCGGACGCCGAGGGAACGTTCCCGCTGCCCGTCTTTCTCGCGCCGCTCGGGGAGGCGGCCTCCGCCCGTCTCCGGACACCGAGCGCCCTGCCGCAGACGACGGTCGCGGAGGACGACCTCGAGCGGATCCTCGCTCCGAGCGGACGCACCACCATCGAGGGCGTCCGGGCTGGTCGCGAGAAGCTGCTCGCACGGGTCGAGGAGCACTTCCGCAACCTCGCGCGGGACCGACCGCTTCTCATTGCGATCGACGACCTCCATCTCGCCGATACCTCGTCGCTCGAGTTCCTGTGGCGATTCGCCCTCGACCTGCCCGATACCCCTGCGGTCGTGGTGGCTACCGTCGGCGCGGGCGCCGAAGTCCCCGAGCGAACGCGGACCCAGCTCGAGACCCTGAACCGCCCCCCGGCGTTCCATTCCATGTCCCTGAGGACGCTCACCGTGCCCGAGGTGACGAAGTTCGTGCGCTGGATTCTGGGCGACTCCGCTCCGGATCCGCAGGACATCTTGCGCTGGCACGCTCAGACCGAAGGGAACCCGTTGTTCATCGAGCAGCTGGTTCGCACGGTCACGGGCTCCGGATCGACGGCGAGGCGCGGCCTGTCCACCGACGGTGGGGATGTGACCGAAATCCTCGTTTCTCGAGTCCGGGCGCTCGGCGAGGACGACCGACGGGTGCTGACGTACGCGGCCGTACTCGGCAAGGAGTTCGCACTCTCCGACCTCGAAGCCGTGGCAGGCCTGGAGGTGGAACGCATCACCCAGAGCCTTGACAGTCTGGTCCAGAACGGCCTGCTCCGGAAGAAGGGAGACGACGTCTACGAGTTCGTCACGGAGGCCGTGCGGGCGAACGTCTACGCCGGCCTGACGGAAACGCGGCGGGGGATCCTGCACCGGAAGGCGGGCATGGCTCTCGAAGCGAAGGGCCATGCGGGCGACTCCGAGCTCGCGCGGCAGTTCTATCTCGGCCGGGACAACGACCGCGCGGTCAAGTACAATGTCGCGGCGGCTCAGAGCGCGACCCGTGCCTTCGCGTTCGATACCGCCGTCACCTATCTCGCCCGCGCGCTCGAAGCGGAACGCCGGCGGCCCGAGCGAGACCTGCGCGTCGAGATGCGGCTTCTCACCGAGGAGGGACGGCTCTTGACCGAGTTGGGCGACCTCCGCCGTTCTGAGGAGGTGCTTGACGAAGCCGTCAGGCTCACCCGGTCCCATCCCGGCCACGATCTCGAGCTCGGACGCGCGCTGATCGGACTCGCGCAGTCCCGGTACCGACGCGGGGAGTACCCGAGCGCGGAAGTGCTCGCCACGGAAGCGTGGAGCTACCTGACGGTGGTCGGGACGATGATGGACCGGATGGCCGTGCACCGCGTGCTCGGCGTGGTCTACATGCGCCAGGGCGATCTACGACGGGCGGAGGCGCACCAACGGGCCGCGCTCGAGATCGCCGAACACGAGGGAAGCCCCATCGAGCTGGGACATGCCCTGATCGACCTGGCCAACCTGATGGTGCCTGCGGGTCCGGTGCGTCTCGAGCCCGCCCTCGAACTCTACGCGCGGGCCGCGAACCTGTTCGCCGAGGGAGGGGATGACGGGGCCCGGGCCCGTGTGCTGATGAACCGTGCGGTGCTCGAGTGGATGGCGGGGCGCACCGACGATGCGCTCAAGGACCTCGCGCCCGCGATCGAGGCAGCCGAGCGCTCGCGCTCTCCCCGGTGGATCAGCTACTGCTACATCAACCTCGCCCAATTGCAGGCGGAGCTGGGGCATCCGGAGTTGGCCCGGCCGCCGCTCGAGCGGGCCATTCAGGTCAGCGCCCCCATCGGCGACGGGTTCGCCGACCAACAGATCGTGCTGACTCGGGGGATGATCGCCCACGCGGACCGTTCGTTCGACACGGCCGAGGCGAACTACCAGGAATCGCTCAACCTCGCGTTCAAGCTCCACCTGCCGTCCGAGGCTTCGGAGATCTTACTGCGCATGGCCCAGCTCTCCCACGACCGTGGGGACGACCCCCGAGCCCGGGCGCGGCTCGCGGAGGCCCGCGCGAGCGGCCTGCTCGACCACCGCCCCGACTTCGCTCCCCGGGTCGCCGCCTTGGAACAGGCCCTCTCCACGCCGCCGAATCCCGAACGATAAGGCCGAAGGGCCGATGGGCCAGCGTAGGCTCGGCGGGACGGAGCGCTCCGGACGACCGACTCTTCTCCTTGGCGTCCGCGCATCGACGCTCTCTTGGTCCGTCCCTGAAACCGGGCCGATGCTCTCGCTCCGCGCTCGACGTGCCTCCTCCTCAAGGCCCCGGAGAACGGGTCTCGATCCCTGGGGACGGCCCACCATCCCCGGGGAGAGAAACGGTAGCTCCTGGGGAGCCTTCGGGAGCCTTCCACGTGACGAGGGTACGACCCGAACGCCCTGCACCCCACCCTTCCGGTCCACCTGGGGGACGTGCGAACGACGACTTCCGAGGAGAGCCCTCCCAGGCATGGATTCCATGGGGGGACGCTCCTCTCACCGAACCCAACCCTTTCGTCCTCCTGCCAGCGCGACCTCGCTCGCGTCGAAGGGAAGGAACCGGGAACTAAGGCCCGTCGATGAACTGACGCAGTTCGTGGGGGAGGGGAAACGGAGGGGTGCGCTCGTGGCCCCGCCAGCTCCCGAAGGGGCGCGCGCGTTACGCGACCTGCCCCAATCCGGCCTTGACTCCGACGAGCAACCCGCGACCGGGCATAAGTCCGCGGACGAGGAAGCGGGCCTGCAGGCCCGCGCTTCTCATGAGCGGGAGAAGCTCTTCGCGCGAGAGCAGCAATCCCGCATCGGTCTCTTCGTAGTACCGGATATCGCGACCGGGCTCCCCGATAAGGAAGTGGTAGTGGATCATCGAACGGTTTCCCCGACGTGACGAGAATGCACAACGGACGACCGTGACGGCAGGACTCTCGTGCGTCCGGAGATGGATCGCCCACGGTCGGAACGCCGCGGGCTCGATCCAAGGCTCCACGATCGCGACTCCCCCGGGGTTCAAGTGACGGGCGAAGTTGGCGAACGTCGTTCGGACGTCCTCCTTCGTCCTCAGGTGCCCGATTGCGCTGAAGAGACAGCTCACGACGTCGAACCGGCGCTTCAGGCGGAAAGCACGCATATCCCCGAGGACGAGCCGAACGCCCGGCAAGCGGCGTCGGGCGAACCGGAGCATTTCCCGGCTGCCGTCGACCCCCACGGTGGCATGCCTCTGACGGAGGAACTCGAGGTGCCGACCCGTCCCGCACGCGACATCCAGCCATGTCGTTCTCCCTGGACGGCCAAAGCGCCGCGCGATGGCTTCGAGGCGCTCGGATTCCCCGCGGTAATCCTTCCAGTCGTTGATGGCGTCGTAGTACTTCGCCAGTTCATGGAACTGGGAAAGACCCGGTTCCGTCAGGCCCGCGGCTCCACCCATGGTCCCTCCGATTGAGGATTGGTATTTCACCGCCGCCTCCATCCGCGCCCCGCGCGAGTTTCCTGATCACCACGCGGGGTCGATGACCGACCGGAGGAGCGTGCGGGCACCTTACACAGGGCCTGGGAAGGATGAGCCCCTCGGACTTGCCAAATCCACGGGTTCGGAGCAACCTCTCGGAGATTGGATCCCAGGTCCTGTGAACCCTACCCGCCCACGGAGTTTATACATGGTATCGTGGTCCACAACGAAGTTCTGCCAAGGAGTTGGAGGTTGCTTCCTTTCGATGGATGAGCCGTCGGATTCGGCATCTTCCGCCCGAGCTGGCGGGGTTACCCTCGGCCGAGATGGAAAGGCAGGCCCGGCCGAGGTTTTCGAGCGGCTGATAGTATCTTCTACCGAATTGGCGGGTTTGGCCGAAAGTCTCGCGGAAACCCCCTCCTTCGGCCGGAACCTGCTCGGTGTCGCAGCAAGGTTGCGGCTGATCTCCGAAGATCTGAGGACGTGCAGGGAACCCGCGCCGTACGCGCGAGCCCTCAACGACCTGGTCCGCAACCATCCGGCGATCCCAAGTTCTCTCCTTCGTCGATCCGAGTCAAGCTATCGCTACGTGTCGATCCTTCTGCTGACCGATCTCGTCAGGGCCTGGATGACCCCTGAGGAGAAGGAAGCCGCTTGGGCAGCCAAACTGGTCCACTTCGGACTGGCCCAGTTACTCGATGACCTAGTCGACGACGGCCGAGTTCCGGCCGACGCCGTCGAAAGATCGTTCGCCGCCGTGTTCGCCGGCCTCTTCGTCGAGGACTCTCAGACTGCCGCAAATGCCTCCCTTGTGAGGAGACAATTTGGGGAGTTCGCTCCGCCGTCCGGTGAACTCGCTCTGGAGATGGTCGCCGTCCTTCGCGGGCTCCTACGCGGTGCGGCTCACTTCAAGAGGGTCACTCCCGCCCTCCGAGAGGACGTCAATCTCTTCGCTCGGGGCCAAGCCCTTTCCGCGCTGCTTCGCGGGCCTCGACCACCGATTCCCGAGATTCGGTCGCGGGCCGCGCTCCTGCCGGCCCCCTACCCCGACATCGTCTGGCAGGATCGCCTTGCAAAGTCTTTGACGTTCGCGACGTCGCTAACACTGATCGACCTGGCCTTCGCGCATGGGCTGCCGTCCGGTTTCGATCTTGAGCGGCATCTCAGGGCGTGGTACCTCGTGGACGTCATCATGGGCGAGAGCGACCACCTGGCCACCCTCCGTGCGGACAGGGCGAGGGAGCTCACCAACTCCGCCGCGTTGTTGTTGTATCCCGGGTCCACGGACCTGGTCGGCGAAGGCGTCGCCACGCTAGAAGTCGCGACGGCGGGCAAGTATGAGGTCCTACTCACCCACTGGGCTTCGCTGGCACGACGGGCGCTCGACCTGCGGCCCCCTACCGCGCCCGGTTCCGGGGATGTCTACGGAGACATCGCTTTAGGACCCGCCCTCACGCTCCTTCCGACCCAACTGCCGTTTTCGGCCGAACATCTGTTCACTAGCTATCTCTCGGCCCTGGCAGACCGACGCTAGCGTGGGTCGTCGATGGCCCGCACCCGTGCTCGAGCGTTTAGCACCGGTGTGTGCAACGGTCCGAGGGGGGCCCATCCCATTCCGGTGAAGGTCACGGGCCCGAATCCCCACCTCGGGGCCGGTCCGGTTCCTAAAGGAGACCAACGCGCTGGTGGTCTCCCATGATCGGCATCCCCGCGGGTCTGCTCGGCGCGGTGCTCTCCATCCTCGGGGCGTCACCCGGCCCTCTGCCGCCGCAGGAGATCCTCGAAGAACTGCAGCGTCGCGGGCACCGGATTTCTTTGGCAGGACTGGATCGCATCCTGCAGCAATGTGCCCAATCCGGACTTACCACCGAGGGTCCGGATGGGGTCAAGCTGCGACGGTGAGTTGACCGCATCGCCCGGGTCCCACCCGCAGGGGGGGCCGGGAGCCCGAATGTCCCGAACACGGGGTCGGATCCTCCGCTTTCGTGGTCCTATCGAGCGGCGGGGTGATCGCATGGGCTATGGGCGGGAGAGCTGGGATCTGGCTATGGCGCACGTCGAGAAGGTTCTCCGAGGGAAGGGCATCTCCGCCACGCGCAGACCGGGCCACGCTCCTTGGCCTATCGCATCGGACGGGTCCAGAAGAGTCGAAATCGAAGGCTAACCATCTGCGCGGCCGCGGCCACGCTGCGAACCCCACACGCCGTGGCCTCGATGGAGGACCGCCAACAACGCCACCGTCGAGGGCGGGTACCGTCCCGCGGTGGACGGATTGCCGCGCCGGTCAGGACGGCGGGTTCCGTCCGAGATGTTCCTCGGCAGGTGCAACTTCGAGCCGCGCGTCTACGACGCCGCGGCCTCACGGTGGGGGTGGGTCAACGAACGAAGGCCCTCCTTTGCCAACCCATCCTCTTCGACCCGAGCGTCTATAGACCGCGGCGAAGTGCCGGTCGCGGAGAACCACCGTGGACCCGGAGGAGCGGGCTCGGCGAGAGCAGGAAAGGGTCATCAAGGGCCGGGAGCGGCTGAAGTTTCGAGTCTATTCGGCCGTTCGTGACGTCGTGCTCGGTACCGAGCTCTTCCGATCCCACTTCGAGCTCCACGAGCCCGACATCTTCGTCAACGTCTATGCTCAGTTCGTCGACGTCAACATCTCCCTGAACGAGGGGCAGCTCCATCTTCTCCCGGCAAAGGGCCGGTCCCGAGACCTGACCCGATTCGCCGAGGAGCTACGGACCGGCATGGAGAGGATCGCCATCGATCTGCACCTTGTGTTCACGACCGATCCCTCACGGTTTGGGGGTTCCGAGCCCGTGATGCTGGTCGACGTCCCGTGCGGCTATCGTGCCGTTCTGCTCCGTTCACAGCTCGAGTAGTTCCAAGCGGCTCACCAAACAAACCCCCAGAAGGATTGAGGTCTTCGCCTCGGCGCGACGCTCGAGAGCTCCCTGGCCCCGACGTGGATGCCCTGCGAGGTCTCACCGGTTAGAGCCGGGTTCCCCACGTCGCGCGGTCGAGGAGGTCCTGGTCCGTGGCCCGGAGGCCATCGCGCACATCATCGTCCGAGAGCCGGTCTCTGTTCCCGTGTCGGAGGACGGCGAGAACATGGGCTCGGGACAGAGTCACTGCCGCGATCCAACGCAACTCGGCGGCTACGTGGTCCGTGACGGATCCTTCGCCCTCCTCGAGCATCGCGAGGTGGACTCCGCCGAACAGCAGGTCGCGCTCGAGCCAGTACCGCAGATAGCCTTCCAGGGTACGAGCGGCGTCGTCCGATAGCGCGGGGGGACGGCCGGGCGGGGGCGCGACTCCGAACGATCTTCTGACGCCCCCGGCCGGATCTAACTCTACCAGCTCCCATCCCCCGGCTTCGCGTGCAAGGGCTGCGGGGCCGGCACGACCGTCAAAGAAGAGCGGGAGCAGCGCCAGGCCATCCTGCCGGGACGGGGGATCCTCGACCGGAAAATCGTCCGCGACGGGAGTCGGGATCTTCTCGCGAAGCCGGCGCCGGACCTCCTCCTCCTCGTGCCATCTCCCCCCGGCCGTGAGGGCGCGTTCGATCCGGCGCCGACGCCTTCCGCCGGCGTCCATGAGGCGTCGAACGCTTCCGTCGGCGCGGGCTTGGAGCGCGGCGAGCTCGGTATCGAAGCCTCGGGGAGCTGTCTCCCGTTCGGGGCCATCGTATCCGTGAAGGGGCGAGAGGTCGACCCCCGGGCAGCTGAGCACTACCGTAGCCTGAACCCGGACCCCGACATGCGCGGTCAGGGGGAATTCGCGGCACAGCGAGGGCCGGGCAGGATGCGCGAGGCAACGGCTCCCGTCGAGAAGGCGACACGCGCCTCCGTCCGGGTGCGACCGGAGGAACTCGTATCTACCTCGCGTGACGAACTCCGTTTCGGGGATGATCCGCACCAGAGCCGCCTTCTCGGCGGGAGCCACGAGGGGCTCGGCGTAGCAACAGAGGCCGCAGCCGGGGCGGCACGCATAGGAGAACCCTGAGAGTAGGGAGACGTCGACAGGGACGTTCGACTCACGGGTCGTCACGGTTCGGGCCGGCTCGAAACGCGCGTCCGCGGTATTAATCTCGCGCGGCTCGTCGGCGACGGTGATCATCGGGAAGCATGGGACAAGCACGGCCGGGTTCTTCGGACGTCAGCCTCTCGGGCGAGGCCTACCCTGACCTGCTCGGATTGTGGCTTGACGAGGAGGCATTTCGTCCCCAGGGAGCCGGCTCCTCCAAGGTGGGATCGCGCCGTTGGGTTGAAAAGTCTGTGAGTGATTCCATATGCTGGCCGGGTAGGGATGCCAATGCCGAGCAGCTGGGTCGGGCACCATCTGCTCGGTCTCCACTTCGCGGTCGTGATCCTTGCCGTCGGCGTCGCCGGCTTCCTGATACTGTGGGGAGCCCGGGCTCTAGTCGTGGCCATAATCCGTGAGATCTACGAGCAGGAGCGCAAGCGCAACCAATGACGAGGGTACGGTAACTCCTCGCGACCTCTTCCCCTTCAAGGTTCGGGTGGCCTGGGTCGGGACCGGCCGTTCGTCCGAGAGAGAATGCGGCTCCCTAGGGAGCCGGTTTCCCGTGAGAGAAAGGTGACTTGATCGAGAGAACCCCTTCTCTTGGGACGGTCTCAAGGCGGACCTGCCTACGGGGGGTTTCCGAAGATCAAGGGGAGCTCCGTAGCGCGGCACCGGGCTGGCCCTTGCGGAGCTGCCCGGTCTGGTGCGAATCTACGACACGAAGGCCGCGCCCGTGACGGTCAGGTTCAGGACCCCCCGAGGGTGGTGATTTCGGGCCGATCGAGCATCGGCTCCGTGTCGCTCATGGCGAGGGGCGACGGAGCCATCCTTCCCGGGTCCACGGATTTCGGACGAGGGATGGGCCGGGCGAGGTCGCCCCGATTCCGCCAGCTACCAAGTCCCTCGGCGTGGGCGGAGGTAGCCTTTTCTCCACACCCGGCCCTCGACCTCATCATGGCCGTCCCTGAGGCGCCTCCTCCTTCGTGCCCGTCTTGCAAGCATCAGCTGAACCCGCAGACCGACGTCCTATGGGACCATACCCCCCAGACCAGGTTCGGCGGGGTCACAGTTGTCTACTGCGGCTGGTGTGGAACGGTCCTCGGCAGTGCTTCGCATCAGGTGTTCGTCAAGAAGCGCCGAGGTTGACCGCATCCTTCGTCGGCCGGCCCCATCGAACCCGCTCGCCATTGGTATGCGGGTGCGCCTTCCGTCGGGCGTAAGCCGCCCCGGTGGCCCGGGAGATTCGGATTTCGTCAGGAGTAATGTTCTACCTCAGGCATTCGAGCGAAGGCGCCTCTAAGGGAGCCTCGGAACGGTGAAGACGCGCCGTTTGCAAGCGTGTTCAACCGCCGCGGCACGAGGACCTCTGACACGCAAGCTCGGGCAGTTCGAGCATGGGAACCCCCCGCTCCCCCGAGGTAAGCGGACGGCGGCAACCGACGGGCGTTCTTCGTCCGGTTCAGAAGGTGGACATGATAGGTATCGCCGATGCCGGGGCGGAAACCATCATGTCTAGACTCCTAGTGAATCAGTGTCTAAGGTTCAATCGACGGTGCACCATCTGAGCAACGACTCGAGAGTCCTGCACCCGGGCCAATGTCGGTCGCGGGGAATCGCAGAGGGTTCGTATTGCAAGTCTCTCGGTTCGAGGAAATACTCACCTCAGGGGGCGCTGCGAGCCAATCGCCCTAGCTGGGGGGCGGCCCGATCGAGTTCCCTCACGCCGGGGTCGTTGGCGGGATGGCCGACGCGAACGTTTCGTGCTCGGTGCGCGCGATAATGTCATCCTGCAAGGCGCGGGTCAGATCACAGAAGTAATCGCTATAGCCGGCGACTCGCACGATCAGGTCGCGGTATTTCTCGGGTTCCGCTTGCGCGGCGCGCAGGGTGGCCGCCGTGACCACGTTGAATTGAATGTGATGTCCACCCAGGCGAAAGTAGGAACGGACCAGCTCCGCCACTTTGCCCAGTCCGTCCTCTCCTTTCAAGAGCTGGGGCGTGAACTTCTGGTTGAGCAGGGTCCCTCCGGTACGGGCATGATCCATCTTGGCCGCGGACTTGACGACGGCGGTGGGTCCGTTGCGGTCCGCCCCCTGAACGGGCGAGATACCATCCGAAAGAGGCTCCCCGGCACGGCGTCCGTCCGCCGTGGCCCCGGTCACCGAACCAAAATAGACGTGGCAAGTCGTCGATAGGTAGTTTACCCGGTAGAATCCCCCTTTCGTGTTTCTCCGGCCATCCACCTCATCGAAAAAGGCGTTGAACACCTCCACGAGAAGGGCATCCGCATAGTCATCGTCATTCCCGAACTTCGGTGTCTTGTTCCACAAACGTAAGCGCAACTTCTCCTGGCCCACGAAGTTGGCGGCCAGCGCTTCCAGCAACTCTTCCATGGTCAAGGTCCTGCGGTCGAAGACGTGGAACTTGATCGCGGCAAGACTGTCGGTGCAGGTCGCCGGCGCCACTCCCATGATGTAGGTGGTGTTGTACCTTGGGCCGCCGTTGTTGTAGTCCTTGCCCTTCCCGACACAGTCGTCGACGAGCAGGGAGAGGAATGGGGCCGGCATGTAGTTCGCATACAGCCGCTCAATGACCTGGTTACCCCGCACCTTGACATCGACAAAATAGTGCAGCTGCTGGCGGAACGCGGTAAACAACTGCTCGTAGGACGAGAAGGAGCGCGCGAGGCCGGTCTCGATTCCGACCATCCTTCCGGTGCGCGGGTCCACTCCGTTGTTCAGGGTGATCTCCAGTACCTTGGGGAGATTGAAGTATCCCGTGAGGATGTAAGCCTCCCTTCCGAAGGCGCCGGTCTCGACGCAGCCCGAGGTCCCGCCGCACCGCGCGTCCTCCACGGACTTTCCCTGCCGTAACAACTCCTCCACGACCATGTCCGCGTTGAAGACCGAGGGCTGTCCCCAACCCTGGCGTACGATCTCCAGGCCTCGCCTCAGGAACGCATCCGGATTCTTCTTGCTGAGTTGGAGGTTCGAGGAGGGTTGCAAGAGGTGCATCTCGTCTATGACATCCAGAATCAGATAGGTGACCTCGTTCACCCCGTCCGATCCGTCGCGCTTCAATCCGCCATTATTGATGTTGGCGAAATCCGTGTACGTGCCGCTTTCCGCGTTGGTCACACCGACCTTGGGGGGGGCCGGTTGATTGTTGAACTTGACCCAGAGGCATTCGAGCAGTTCCTTGGCCTTGTCTCGGGTCAAGGTGCCTTCCTCGAGGCCCTTTCGATAGAAGGGATCCAGATGCTGGTCGAAGCGCCCCGGGCAGAAGGAATCCCAGGTGTTCAACTCGGTCACCACGCCCAGGTGGGTGAACCAATAGGCCTGAACCGCCTCCCAGAAGTCCCGCGGAGCGTGGGCCGGTACGTGGCGGCATACCTCGGCGATCCTGCGTAATTCCGCACGACGGCCCGGCTCGGCCTCCGCCCGGGCCAGTTCCTCCGCCTTTTCGGCGTGGCGTTCCGCGAATCGGATGACGGCGTCCGCCGCGATTGCCATGGCCCGCAGCTCATCCCTCTTCGCGGACGCTTCCGGGTCGTTGAAGCAGTCCAGGCGAGACAAGGCGCCGGCGACGTCGGCTTCCAGGTCCAGCAGGCCCTTGCGGTAGATGACGTCGCCTAACACGGTGTGTCCGGGAGCACGTTGTTCCATGAACTCGGTGAAGATGCCCGCCTCGTAGGCGGTCTTCCATTCCGGGGTCATCTCCGCGAAGATCAGGTCGCGCATCGAGCGACCCTGCCAATAGGGAATCACATCCTCCTTCTGCACCTGACGGGCGTGGTCATCCACGAGGTAGGGGATCTTCTCGCGCGAGTTCAGGACCTCGAAGTCGTCGAGGCTATGGCAGCACAGTTCCGGGAACGTGGGGGCCGCCTTGGGCTCGGGCCCGCGCTCGCCCACGATCAATTCGTCCTTTCCAAGGTAGATCTCCTCGTTCTCCATCAGGTGCTGAAGGGCGCGAGCTCGGCGGATCGGAACGGAGGCGGTTCTGTCCTCCCGGTAGAACTCGGTAAGGAGCGCCGCACGGTCGATGGAGAGTCGAGGTCTTGTGTCGAGGGTCGCTTGCCTCAGCCGACTCACGCGTTCGTTCATATCAGCCCGCGATTCGCACCGTGAACCCGTCCCGCCTCAGGCGCGCCGCAAGGGCTTCCATCTGCGCGTCCGAGGGCGGGACGACCCCCTCCATCCCGTAGGACTGGTGCAGCCTGCGGTACTTGTCACTTCCCAGTCGATGGTAGGGGAGAAGATCGATTTCTCGAAGACCCGAGGGAAGGAGAAACTCCGAAAGCGCGTTCATGTTGTCGTTATCGTCGTTCACTCCAGGAATGACGGGAAGGCGGACGACCACCGCGCTTCCGCGTTCGGCCAACATCTTCAGGTTCCGCAGGATCACGTCGTTCTTCACGCCGGTGAAGTGCCGGTGTCTTTCGCCGTCCATCAACTTCAGGTCGTAGAAGAACAGATCGACGTTCTCGCTGACCCTGAGTAGGACGCTCGGATCGGCCCATCCGCAGGTGTCGAGAACGGTCCGGATTCCCCGGGCCCGGCAGGCCGCGAGCAGCGATTCCACGAACGCCGCCTGCATCAGAGGTTCACCGCCGGAGACGGTAATGCCACCCCCGGACTCATCGAAGAAGACCTGGTCCTTCGAGACCTCGGTCAGCACGTCAGGTACGGTCATCCAGCGGCCGGCGAGTTGACGCGCGGCGGTCGAGCAGGCACTCACGCATTCCGCGCAATGCTGGCACAAACGGGGGTCGTGGATGAGTCGTTGCTGGTCGAGATGAAGCGCGTTGTGGGGGCACGCGCGGACGCAGTCGCCCGAGCGAATGCAGCGTTCCTCAAAGTAGATCACTTCCGGTTCGGGGGATTGGCTCTCGGGATTGTGACACCACCAGCAGCGCAGGGGACACCCCTTGAGAAACACCGTCGTTCGAATTCCCGGTCCGTCGTGGAGCGCGAAATGCATGATGTTAAGGACCAGACCGACCGGCGCCTGCGCAGGGGGCAGTCTTGGAAGGCTCCGTGCGCCGGCTTGGTGTAAGCTGTCCATTTGCAAGGGCCCGTGCATGCGCCATGCGTCGATTACTGAATAAGCCCATCCAATCCGGACGACACCCGAACGGTACCCACCAGTCCGTTCGACGGAACGGCTCGCGGACATCGAACCCTGGGACCCTTTGGAGCCGCGATGGTCGAGACGATTGGGCTTCCGAGCCATTCTTGCGGAACGAGATGACGATCGCGCAAGGGATCCATCCACGCCAACAGGACGACGCTTGCACGGAGATCCGTCCTCCTTCCGGGGTTCTCGGATGCGTCACCAGGGAGAGCCCTCAGGCCCGACCGGAACCCCCCCCGGCTCCTCGCGGTTGGGCATTGAACGCGCGCGCCATCCACCCAAGCTCGCGGTCGCGCAGCACGCGAACCTTGCGGGATGGCGCCGTTCCCCGCCTCAGGGGCGGGATTCGCGCGGCGGGCCTCTCCGAGCTCGCCTACTCGACCTTGAGGTACTTCCGAGCAACGAGGGTGCCTGCCAGCGCCATCAGGCCCGCGAAGATCGCGACGTAACCGAGGTAGAGCCAATTGGCCGTTCCGTTCACGACGACTCCGCGTCCGAACAGGGCCGCGTAGGTTACGGGGTTCCAGTTGGCGATCGTCGCCATCCAGTTCGGGAAATTCGCCGACGGGAAGAGGGCCCCGCTCGCGAACATCAGGGGCATCATGAGGAAGTTCGAGATGACGCCCGGGGTCTGCCAATCGGTACTGGAGGCGGTCACCGCGAGGAACAGGAAGGAGAAACCGAGGGCGAGGAAGACGAGGCTAAGGGTCCAACCCGCCCACATGAGCGGACCTCCGTAGATGTGGACGCCGAACGCGAGGGCTGCAACGACCATCACGGGAATCTGGACGAGGCCCCGGGTCGCCGAGCCGAGCGCCTTGGCGAGGTACACCGTCGTCTTGCTCGTGGGCGTCAGCAAAATTCGCTTCATGTAACCGAAGCGCTTGTCCTGGATCGTGCTCATCGCGCCGAACATGCCGACCGTGAGCATCGAGGTCGAGAGCACCCCGGGGAGCAGGAACTGGAGGTAGCTCTGGATGTGGATGTGCAGGAGAGCTTCGAGGTCCGCGAGCGGCACGTTGGCGAAGCTCGACCCGAAGAAGGCGAGCCACATGAAGGGCTGCACGATGGTGATCACGAGGACCCACGGGTTGCGGAAAGTCCGCAAGAGCTCCCGCGAGTACAGGCCCGCGAACTGGCTCCCCTGAGGGACCCGGTGGATGACCTGCGGGACCGCGGGGAGAGCGTCCTTCGGCGGAAACAGGGCGACATTCTCGGCCTCGTGCCTCATCGTCGCGCCCTCCGAACGTTGGCGTAGAACTTGCGGTAATCGTGGACCCCGGAATCGGCCTGGTCGATCCGCTTTCCCGTGCGCTCCATGTACACGGACTCGAGGCTCGGCTTCTCGACGTTGATCCGTCGGATCAGGTCCGGCGTCAGCGTATCGAACAGGCGGGGCAGGACCTCCTCCGCCCGGGTGACCTTGAGGATCCAGGTCGTCCCCTGGATGCGCACCTCCTGGACCCCAGGGACCGAACGCAATCGCCCCTCGTCGACCGTCTCGCCGGTCTCGATCTCGATGAAATCGCCGCTTACCTTGGCCTTCAGGTCGGTCGGAGTTCCCAAGGCCACAATCCGGCCTTGGTCGATGATCCCCACCAGGCCGCAGAGCGCGTCCGCCTCTTCGATGTAGTGGCTCGTGAGGAAGATGGTGATCCCGTACTCCCGGTTGACGCCCGTGATGAGTTCCCAGAGCATTCGGCGGGTCCCCGGGTCAAGTCCGATCGTCGGTTCGTCCATGAAGATGACCTGAGGCTCGTGGAGGAGCGCGAGGGCGATCTCGAGCTTCTTGCGCATCCCGGTCGAGAACGTCGAGACCTTGTCCTTCTGGCGATCCTCGAGGGAGAAATAGGCGAGGAGTTCCTTCGCCCGGCCCTGCCAATCGGAGAGGCGCTGGAACTTCGCCTGGAGCCAGAGGTTCTCCCAACCCGAGAAGTCGTCGTCGAGGATGACCTCCGCGGCAACCCAGCCGATCCGCTGTTTGACCTGCATCGGGTGTCGGCGCACGTCAAAGCCCGCGACCCGGGCCTCCCCACTCGTCAGGTCCGAAAGGCCCGTCAGGACCTTGATGATCGTTGTCTTGCCGGCCCCGTTCGGGCCGAGAAGGCCAAAGATTCCTCCGCCGGGAACGCGTAGGTCGACGTGGTCGACCGCCGTGATCGGGCCGTAGGTCTTCGTGATGCCGGTCGCGACGATCGCATCCTCAACCACGGGCTGCCTCCATGGGTCGACGCGCTCGGGAGGGAGGCCGAGGGCGAGTTTCGAGGGTCTTCAGGCGAGTTTCCGCGGCCTGGAGTTCGGCCTCGACTTCCTCGCGCAGGGAGACCCGACCGGCCTTCATCTGCGGGTCTCGTTCGAGGTACTCCCTGATCGCTTCGAGGTGGTGGTGGAGGTGACGAATCAGATGTTGGCCGGGGTCTCCCGGGCTGGCAATCTCCGACCACAGGAGCCCCAGATCCGGACCCGCCCCGGGACCCCCCATCCGCCGCTGACGAATCTGCCCCAAGGCCTTCCTGCCCCGGGACGTGATCGCGTAGACCCGTCGACGTCCTTGTCGCTCGGATCGGGCAAATCCCCTCGCGACGAGGGATTGGAGTGCCGGGTACATCGCGCCCGCGCCAGGACGCCATGCGCCGTCGGTCCGGTCCGAAACCCGGTCCGCGAGCGAGTAGCCGTAGACCGGCCCCTCCCGGTCCATGACCGAGAGTGCGTAGAGGCCCAGGATCCGTCCGGGTCGGGGTCCACGAAGTCCGGCCCGCGGTAGCATACGAGGTTTTGACTATAGTTCGATATAAAGCGGTTGACTCAAGGACAATCGAGTGAGAGTCCGTATCGAGACCCGCGAGCCCCGTCGGTCTCGCGCCGCCTTCCTCGCGGTTGATCATCGGATGCGCGCGCCTCGCGTCAGGATCCAGGTCGTGAGGAAGCACTTCAGTGTCGACTTGACATTCTCCACGGACACGATCTGTGGGCGCGGGGGGTCCAGAATCTCCCGAACCGTTCTCCAACCTAGGGCAGGTCCAGAGGCCCCGTTCCTAACGACTCGGGGTCTACGGTTCCATCGCCTTTGGACACACTGCCGGCGTCTCAGGAGTCGGGTTCGAACCTCTTCCCCCGTATGGGGGAAGAACGGGCTGCGGGTTGGTTTCGTCCGTCAGCCCTTTCGGTGCCGAGCCCCTCCTCCCAGGTCGTCGAAGTCGTCTTAGTCCTAACGTCCCTCCACGGTCCCATGTACGGTCGAGACGCGCACGGTACGTTTTCGCTCGTGGCGTGCGATCCGGAGCTGCGATTCTGGGGGGTGGCAGTCTCCACCAAGCCGATGTCCGTCGGCGCCGTCGTTCCATGGGCGTCCTGGCGTGCAGGAGCGCTGGCCACCCAAGCCGACTCGAACTACCAATACGGTCCGCTCGGGATTGCCGCGCTGAAGAAGGGGCTCTCCGCGGCCGAGGTCGTGCGCAAGCTGACGGTGGCGGACTCGAAGCGGGAGCATCGCCAGCTCGGCGTCGTGGACGCGCGGGGGACCGCCGCCTCGTGGACCGGCTCCAAGTGTATCGACTGGGCCGGGAGCATCACCGGAGATGGCTTCTCTTGCCAGGGCAACCTCCTTGCGAACGACCAGGTCGTACCTTCGATGGTCCGGGCGTTCGAATCGAAGCGCGGGACTCTCGCTCAACGTCTCTACTCGGCGTTGATGGCCGGCGCGAAGGCCGGCGGAGACAAACGAGGCATGGAATCCTCAGCGATCCTCGTCGTCCACCGCGAGCCATGGTTTCCAGATGCCTGGAGCGACCGCTGGGTCGACCTCCGGGTTGACCAACATACGCGTCCGGTCGCGGAGATCGGACGGATTCTCCGCCGGGACGAAGCCGTTACGCGGCGGTTCCTAGCGGCGCGAAAGGCGCGACTTCGTCGCCGGCGAGCGCGCTGAGACGTGGGAACGCCAACGCCTCTTGGAGTGCCGTGCGGTCAGGGTGTCGCCCCCGAAAGCCCGCGCGCCGACCCGCAGACCACGTCGAGCCTGCCCGACCTGCGGAGTGAGTGGCGCTGGGCCTCGCGCACCCCACTAAGGGCGGTCGCAGAAACGGCGAAGCGAGTTCAATACCTTCGTTTCCCGGTCGCGCCGTCGTACCACGTGCCCGAGTCGAACGCGTGTCGCGCCCCGGCCCGGATCCGTTCGCGCTCGGGGCACGTCCCGGCCTCGGTCGTCTCGGGGCCGACCGAGGCTCCGCAGAGACGACATGTCCGCCGACCTGCGGGGTCGGGAGGCCCGAAGGAATGCCCGGTGTCCGGCTCGGCGTTCACGACGTCGTTTCCTTCGGCTTCGGGTGGCGCCTCCGAGCTTTCGCCGGCTCGAGCTGTGCGAGACACGTTCCGATCACGTCTTGCCAACTAACAAGCTCATCGGGGCGGCGGCAGAGGGACGAAACTGGGGCGTTTTGCTCTGAAAGCTCGCGGCCGAGAGTCACGGCCTGTCCACGAGCCTCCGAGATACGACCGCCGCTTGCGACCCTCCTGTGTTGGCCCTTCGCCCCGCGACCGTCCCCCTGTGAGACTTGACTTGGCCGACAATGGTCCGATCCTGGGAGACCGCGTCGAGCCCAGGCTTTCCGCCATCCACCAGTGCGAGACCCTCGGAGTGGAACGGTTGGCCGTACCTGAGCTCTAACCTCCGACCACCGCAAGAGCGCGAGAATCGGCCGTCTCATCCCGTGGGGCCCTCCCTCGAACAAGCCTGTCAGCGGAGGTCTTCCACGCCTCGGCGGGGGCACATCTGCACCGAAGGAGCGGGCGGAGATCGCGGATGGTCGTTGGTCGACTCATCACGGGCTGGGCAAAGCGGATTAACCCTCCTCGGTTGCTCGACCCCGCTATGGGCGACATCGCAAGCATTCGCGCCAACCAGAACGCCACGTTCTCCGCGACGATTGTGTCCATCTCCGCCCCCCGCGAAGTCACGAACTCCCGCGGGACCACGTCGGTGGCCGACGCCACCATTCAGGATGCCACCGGAACCACGACGCTGACGCTGTGGGGCGAGGACATCGCGAAGTACAAAGCCGGGATGAAGATCCAGATCACCGACGGATGGGTCAGGGACTACAAAGGGAAGCCCCAGGTTTCGCTCGGACGCTCCGGGAAGATTACGGTTCTTCCGTAAGCCGGACTCCCCGGACCTTGGGCGGGGCCTGGTCAGGCCGTGCGCGCGCCTCGGCGCACCGCTTCTTCGGGCAGGGATGGGTCGCCGCACGCCCAGCATCGGGGCTTGAGGTGGCGCCCCCTCGCGTGCCCCGCCCCCGCGAAACGGTCCCTGGACCGGACCTCCGGGCTTCCACGGCCACCGCTATGGTCTCCGGGAATCGCGAACTTGGTGTAGGGCGATTCCCTCCCTCCTGTAGGCGACGTCCGCCCCTGGCCCCTCCAGGACGCATAGGGCCCCGCACCGCGGACAGCTCACGTTCCGGTAGACCAGACCCGGGATCGCGTTCCTGTGGCTCAGGTCTAGGACGGCCTCGCAGTTCGGGCAGACGGGGGGATGCTCCACGGTCCGAGCTAGGGCCTCGGGCCTACAGGCCTAGGGTCGAGACCTGCTGGAACGGGTCCAATCCCAGCCTTGGAGGCGGTCCTTCTCCGCCGAGGGTGGGGTAGTGCGAAGAAACGGCAATCGCGGACATGTTAGCCTCCGCGCGAGGCGAGACAGTTCCCATCCGCCCCGCCTCTTGTCCTCGCCTCGGAGGCGCTCCCTGGAGGAAGAGACATTCGTCGGCCTGGACGTCCACAAGAACCTGGTCGTGCCTCATTAGCGACCGACCGCGGCCGCGCCCGCGCCCTCCGGGGGGCGGAACGGTGCGGGCCCCGTGGCGGACCGCGGCCTCAGGACCGCGAGATAGCTCACCGTACATAGCGAGAGGACCGGGAGAATGAGGACGAGGTCCATCGAGTTCCGGATCAGGTACGTCGAGATGACGATCGTCGCGCCCAGCACGACGGCCCGCCCGATTCCGAGATAGACCTCCCGGTCCGCCCAGACCCGTACCCGGTCGAGGTCGCCGCTTCGGTCGATGAGGTCCATGAAGTCGACCGTCACCATGTTGTTGAGGGGCGTCGAGAGCAATGTGTAGACGCCGACGAACGCGAACGCGTCGAGCGGCGGATCCCACCGCACCAGGAGCAGGGCGGAGGAAGCGATGATGGCGAGCACGGCATAGAGCGTGAATCGGCCCTCCCGGTGGAATCCGTTGCGCCACCAGAGGTTCGCGACGATCGAAACGAGGATCGTGTAACTGGCGAAGAACCCGGTCACCACGTAGCTTCCCGTGACCTCGAAGACATAGATCGGGAGGAGGATCCCGACAGGGATCGCGAGGAGCTGCCAGGCCGCGAAGCAGAGCCGGAACCTCGCGAAATCGCTCCCCGGGCGTCGACGGGCCGCTCCGCCAGGATCTCGTATCCGATGGTCGGTCTCGCCCCGGGTTCGGAGGATCACGAGAGCGGAGACCAGCAGGAGCACCACCGTGATGGCGAAGTCCCAAAGGTACCGGAGCACTCCGGTGAAATTCGAGAACTCGATCAGGGCGCCCGCCGAGGCTGGCGCGATGAGGGTCACGACCCCGGTCAGGAAGCCGTTCGTCGCCACGAAAGGGGTCCGGTTGGAGTTCCGCGTGATGTCGTGCATCATGGGGTTGTTCCCGGCGAAGAACACCCCCATCGCGGTCCCCCACAGGGCGCCGAAGAAGAAGGCGCTCGAGACCATCCGGCTCGCAGCTAGCATGTCGGCCAAGACGAACGCCGACAGAGCGAGCCCGAGCACGTAGAGGTGCTTCGGCCGCCACCTGGGAAGGAGGTAGCTCGAGAGGAGGTAGGCCGTCAGTTCGGTCGCATAGGTGGTGATCTGGAAGTAGAGGACGGCGAGGAAGCTGTAGTTCGAGAGGAAGAACAGGTTGAGGAAGACCCCGACCAGGCCGGTCCCGAAGGCGTAGAGGTTGTAGGAGAGGAAGTAGGACGCCACGGTCCCGATCCGGGGCTTCGGCATGCTACACCCCCCCTCGATCCGTCCGGTCCGGAAGGATGGTGGTGGGCTCTCCGAAGGCAGTTCCGTCACGATCAGCGACGTCGCCGCGGTGCGCTCGATCGCGAACGCCTCGGTTACGGTCGTGGTGACCGCCGCCTCTACCATCCCTTTGCAAGAACGGAACCGCTACCTGATTCCAGGGGGCGGGTATCCGTTCGTAACGTCCAGCGCGGAGCGCATGCAACTCACCTGTGGTGTCGAAATTGTGCCAGCTGGAGCCTCGTCTTAGCGATTCCCGGCACCGTGCCCAGATGGGTTAACTCCCCGTGGAGAGATGTCCTCGTGCCGATGTTGGTGGATGTCGACCGCGCACTGGACGGCCTTCAGGGCGCTGTCGAACTCCATCGGGAAACCGTCGCCCGTCGACTTGATCTCCCGTCCTTGGTGGGTCGAGGAGAGGGGACGAACGAGCTCTTCCGGCTCCCGTACCAGCTTCAGGGCGCTCGCGTCATCGATCGGAGTCGGAGCGGTGAAACCCCTGCCATGCCGGTGAACATGATGGAGGCGAGCCGCCGGGTCGCGGCCACGTGCCGAGATCCGCTCGGAATGATCACGCCCCCCTTCCGTGCGTGGTCCGCGGCAGGGAATCCAAGAGGCGCAGGTTTCGTGAGCGCGGGCCCCGGCGTGATAGGGAGCGTAGAAGTCGTGTGGGTCTTCTCACGTGCCGGTTAACGCGAGTAGCTCCGTGCGACTCCACGATTCCCTCGGGCAGTCATCGAACGCAAGCGACGTTCAGTGCGATTAAGGGCAACGACGGCTGTGGGGACTCACTATGGCAGTCCAGGGCCGACCGTTGAGACAGGGGGATTTGGCGCTCGTGCGGGCGGCCAAGCGGGCCCTTGAGCGGGGATTCGATCGGGAGCGGCATACGGTGGCCGCGGCCGTCCGCACCCGTTCCGGAATGGTCTACTTGGGGCTCAATCTCAACGGCATCCACACCCCCTGTGCGGAGCCGGTGGCCATGGGGGCGGCGGTGACCCGAGGAGACCGTGAAATGGAGGTGATGGTCGCCGTTAAGCGGAAGGGGAAGAGGTATCGGGTCCTTTCGCCCTGCGGTACGTGCCGACAGCTACTCTTCGACTACTCGCCCAACGCCTCGGTCATCGTTCGGTTCCGGAACGGGCGGGTCGCGCGCCTCACGGTTGGCGAGAGCTTGCCGGCGGCCTACGCGACGTTCGACGACAAGCGAACCGTTCCGAGGACGCCACGTCAAGGTCGTGGTGACGCGGAACCGGCTCGGGGTCGAAGACACTCCGTCCACGGGTAGTTACCCTCACGACGGGCTTCGACGGCGGCGAACGGACGCCGTCCTCGGCGTGAGGAATTCCGAAGGCTTGCCGCGGAGCCCGACCGTACATCGAGGCCGGAGCGGCCAGCGCTCTCCTCGCGGTCCCGTTATCGACCGCGTTCGCCCGTAGGGCGGCCCGTGGACCTGCTCGACCCTCGGGCAAGCGACGGGCGATGGAACGGATGGTGCGAGGGTGGGTCCCGGGGACGATGGGATCCTAACCGGGACCGGTGTCCGCTCTCTCACGCTCGAGAAGAACGAAGTACACCACGTTGGTCGGGCGGAACCCGAAGGCGGGTCCGGCCGGTGCATGGCTCGCCTGGAACGCCTTTACGACCCACCCACCCCGAGCGAGTTCGTTGAGGTTCTTCTCGAGGCGGTCGCGAGTGCCCTCTGCCGCCCACGAGGGTTGATTCGGCTCCGACTCCCTTAGGACCTTGTATTCCTTCATCCGCTCCCACTCCGCCTCGCGCTGCGTCTCATGCCGTCCGGCGCAGTCACGTGCAGTCCGATGCTGGCTCTTGATGCTTCCGAGGAGGGCCGGCTACGCTCATCACTCGACCCTCAGGTCGAGAGGCCTACCCGTGGTCGGCACAATCGGTCCCTTCTGGTAGATCGCGTCGGAAGACAACTGTGAAAGGGAGAGAATCGTTACCTTGCCGAGACGACCGTCTCCCCCAATCGGACGGCCGAGGCGCCGCGCACGTGGTCGGCTCGAACGTGGCCTCCGTCATCTGCCCGTCCTGCGGACGGCGAGGCCGTGGATCTCGGCAGGTCTGCGCACATTGCGGAACCCTGCTCGAGCCGAGGGTTAGAACCGCCCCAGTGACCGGGCCAGCCCAATCCTCCTCTCTTCCAGCGTCCGCCGTCCCGTCGCCACGGCCGCCGGTCGAGGGACACGGGTCGGTCTCCCCCGTAGCCCCGGAGCACCAAGGACCTCCGTCGACCCCCGATAGTCCATCGCCCCCCGAGCAGGTCGTCCGCGTGCCTCTTCCCCCTCTTCCCTCATCCGAGGCACCGACGCCGACCGACGGCGAGCCGAAGGCCGAACCGACCGCAGAATGGATCGTGGCCGAGCTCGACAAGATCCGCGTCGAGCTCCTGAGGCGGACCCCGAACAGGCGAGAGGACTCGGCGGCCGAACAGGACCCACGGGACGGCGCTTCCCGCTAGTGCCGTCTCCTGTGGCGTGAGCGAGCTGCCGCTTACGCTCCGGCAAGGAGCGAGTCGAGGAACCCGATCGGAGGTGCGCCGAACCCTAGGAGCGTGTCATGGAACGTCTTGAGCGAACCGTGGAACCTCGTGTTCAGGTACTTCGACCGGCCGTCGAGGATCGCGAGCTTACCGAGCGTGTAGCAAAAGTACTCTGGATTGTAGGTGCCGCGGATAGCTTCCCGCTGCGCGTGCACTTCCACGAGGTGCGCCTCGGTCCGCAGGAGCGCGGCCGCATCCGCGACCGACATCCCCTGCGTGTGCATGCCGATCGACACGATCAGCCGGCAATCCCGGAGCAGGGCATCGTGCAATTGGATCACTTCCGCCGGCACGGATCCGCCGTCGAAGCCGACCTCGAGCGCGACCTGCTCGCAGTAATGCGCCCACCCCTCCCCGAAGGAGGAGGAGAACCATACCTTGCGTGCGAGGGTCTGGCTGGTCTTCCGGAAGTGGAGGCCCTGGAGGTAGTGACCCGGCCAGACCTCGTGGATCGTCGTGTTCTTCAGCATCGCGTAGTTGAGGGTCCGCATCCAACTCTCGGCCTGTTCGGGAGTCCATGCCGGGTCGACCCCGGTCACCCAGTAGATCCCATCGACGGGTTTCTCGAACGGACCCGGCGAACTGCAGGCGGCGGTCCAGAGGTCGCGGGCAAAAGGCGGCGTTTCGCGCACGTGGCAGATCTCCGGTTGCGGAATGGTGACGAGATCCTTCCGGCGGACGAACTCGCGGGTATCGTCGGTAATGCGCCGGACGAGCGGAAGGAGCTCCTCCGGAGTTGGGTGCTTTTCGTACTGTCGCTGGACGAGCAGGTCCACCGACGTGCCTTCCTTCCGAGCGATCTCCGCCAAGCGGTCTTGATTTCGCTTCAGGTCCGCACGTCCGCGGCTCAGCAGGTCGGAGACGGGCAGGACGAGCCCTTCCCGGACCCAGAGGAGGCGTTGGAACCGCTTGGGTCCGAGGGCGAAATCGTCGTTGGCTTGAGGTAACCTCTCCTTCTGGAGCCATTCGGCGAACGAGCGGGCCGCGGCGTCCGCTCCCTTGCGAGCGTTACGGACCTCGTCGCGGACCGCGGCAGAACCGGTGGCCGCGAACGTCTCCCCTTCCTCGAAGTGCGTCGGCAGCCCGGACGCCATCTGGATGGAGAGGGTAAGGAAGGGTCGGGGGAGGATGGGATCGAGCCGTCGTTTCGCGGCCTCCAGCACCGAGGGGAACGCGGTCAGGATCCGAGCGATGGCCCCCGCTCGGTCGTCGACGGGGGCGTAGTCTCGGGCGATGTAGTTCGTAAGATAGGGCTGAAAGAGATAGTTCATCGGGTTCCGGTCGTACTCTCGTGTCTCCTCGATTTCGAAGAGAGCCCCTTCGAGGTTGAGACGCAGGAGATTCCGGTCCAGACGGCGTGGCGGGGGGAGGTCGGACTCGGGGATCTTGTCCAGGCGTCGCAAGAGTTCCTTCGCTGCGGTGGCCCATCGATTCGTGCTTTCCCTAGAAAGGTCGGAGAGGAGGCCGTCGTACTGGTGTAACCCGAGGTCCGCAGCCCTCGTGGGGTAGAGTACGAACAGGTGGGTGACGATCTCCTTCTCGAGAGGCGACAGCAGGTCGGTCGACCCCGTGTCCATCACAGGACCGTGTCGCACCCTTCCCCGCAGATAGAGGTTACGGGAGAGGAGCTCTGGCGTTCCTCGACCCCGCTGCGGTTGGGATCAATCGCTGTTGAACCCTGCTCTCGACACGGCCATCGGTTCAGCCATCCTTGCACCGAAGCTTCGGGCCTGCCGAGCGCTCAGAGTCAGCTGAACCCGAAAGTCGACCCCGACGGTCTCTGCTCCGATTCCGAGGGTCAGGATGCCACGAAGGGCGTCATCTGCACGCCGCCGGAGCGGCGGTCGGTCACGGCTCTTTCTCTATACTCTTGATCTTGCGATCCGCGGCGGTCAAGGCGCGGTCGTTCTCTTCTGCTTTGACCTTATCTGAACCGCGGCCGGTCTCGTCTGCCGTATTCTCGGCATCTTTCCACCTGACCGCGGCCTCCGCCCTATTCTGATTCGCCGCCTCGAGACGCTTGGCCTTGTCGGTCACGGTCCAGCGTCGATTCTGTCGAGAGTGATAAGTTCCATCACCGTTGGCCCCACCGTCGGAGTCTCGTGAACCGGCTTCAAACCTGGTGGAGCTTACCCAGACGGACTCTAGGTCGTTCGGGCCTCTGGGATCCAAACCACCCGGATACCCGAGTCGGCACACGGCCCTGTTCAACTTCGGTCCAAGCCGATCGGGCAAGTTCCTGCGTTCCTCCAACCCTCCCGGGCCTCGCTCCTCGAAGGTCTCCCACGACCTCCGCCCGACCCTTTTTAGACCCTCCATGCTTCGACTAGCCATGTCGTCCTCCGGCGCCTTCTCCGATAAGTGGCGGCGAGAGGAACGTGAGGAACGGGATCGTCTCCGTCAGCTCGAGGCGCGGCTCGACTCGCTCCAGAGCCGCCGTCGTGTGCTCCTCGACCACGTCCGAGCCCTTTCCTCCAAGCAGCGGGAGCTGTACAGCCGCGGTCAAGGACCGCAATCGGAGGCTGAGCGGCTTTACCAGGAATCCGGGGAGTTGGGACGGCACCTGGCCGGGCTCCGGAGGTCATGCGAGGAGGCACGAAGCAAGCTCGAGGAAGCGGTCATCCGACGCCGAGAGCTGGTGCTGACGTTCGATCGGGGCGAGCGACTCAACCCCGACCAGGTCCGGCGGGAGATGGCGCAGCTGGAGCTCCGGCAGCAGACCCGGGCCCTGCCCATCGAGGAAGAGAACGCGCTGATCGCTCGGCTCCGGCAGATGGCCAAGGACCTCCAGCAATTCGAGTTGCGGAAAGAGGCCGCCGCGGAGCATGAGATCCAGCGCCGCGCGGCCGACGCAGCCATCGTGGCCGCTCGCGCGGAAGTTGACCGGATCGTGGGCGAGATGGAGGTCGCTCGCACCGAACGTGACAAGCGGAGGGTCGAGATCCCCGCTAAGCTTGAGGCGGCAGGAAGCGTCGTCGCGGAAATGCGAGTCGCCGGCCGAACCCGGGCCGAGCTGATGCCGGAGGTCGAAGCCCTTGGGCGCGAGATCGCCGAGGTCGAGCGGGAGGGCCGGGAGCTCCTCGCACGTTACCGTCAGCGGCAGGAGATCGCGAGGGAGATCCTAGCAGAGTACGCGCGGCCTCTCTCGCCTCCCCCCTCCAACGAGCCGGCCACGGTCGAGGGATCGCCCAGCGAGGAGCAGGTCAAGTCCGGAGGGACCGACCCTCCCCCCTAGCCCGCAGCTCCATCCGAGCCGCCCGCCGTTCTTGGTCCCTGCGGCGAAGCAAGGGGTAGCCTCCGACACCCCGTCATCGCTCGGCCGGCCGAGTCTTGATCCTGGACGGCCACGAGGATCGGTCTTCCATCGAGTCCGTAGGGTACGGTTGGCTCAGGTTCAGCACCGATGGTGTGTTCGGAGGCGCGTGCTCCCTGTCAGGAAGGTTCGCCCGTTCGACCCCTCCGGGACCCGGTTTCCCGTCAGAGTAGATTGGTTCGGGCCTCCGGCCGAGCGACCACGGTCGGGAGGTTAACGGATCGGGTCACGACCTAGGCTCAGGGGCGGCCAGAATCGATTTCTCGAGGACCCTTGCAAGGGGCTGAAATCCTGGGCGCTGCGGTTATTCGCCGGACCGACTGGTGAGGACGTGTCGCGAAGTACGCGACCGTCCGCGAAAGAGATCGCGCGGTATCTCTCCCGGTCCGATCCGGTGCTCGCCCAACTCATCCGAGCCGGAGGGCCCACCAACCTGCCCTCCCGCGGCGCGGGCTTTCCCATTCTCGCCCAATCGATTCTGTTCCAGCAGATCTCCGGAGCAGCCGGCGCCGCGATCCTCCGCCGATTGCGAGCGGCCTATGGGGGCCCCAAGTTCCCGCCTCCCGAGTGGTTCCTGGCAGTCTCGACGGAGGTGCTGCGCGTCGCGGGCGTGTCGCCCCAGAAGATGCGCTACCTGCGGGACCTCGCCGCACGTGTTGTCGACCACAGGCTCGAACTTCGACGACTGTCCCGACAACCCGACGCCCAGGTGATCGAGGAGTTGACCGCGGTGCTGGGCATCGGCGTCTGGACGGCCCAGATGTACCTGATCTTCTCCCTCCACCGCCCGGACGTGATTCCCTCCGGCGATCTCGGTGTCCGCAAGGCCGTGGAGAAGGCGTGGAGGTACCGGGCCCTGCCGGCGGAGAGTACGGTCGAGCGACACGCTCGTCGATGGGCGCCGTACCGATCGCACGCGGCGTACTACCTGTGGCGAAGCCTGGATTCCGAGCCGGACTAGCGACGAAAGAGGCCGGACTGGGCCGGGCGGGTACCGAAACCGGGCGCTCCTGCGAAATCGTGGTTGGCGAAACCAAGGGTTGCCGCCACCCCAGCGTAGGCCCGCGCGTCCGGGCTAGACCTCGATCCGCCCATATTGGACGAGACACCAGGCGAAACCGACCAGCCCTACGGCCGCCAATGCTTCGGGAAACAGCGCCGTCAACCGGCCCTCGATCAGGAACATGCTTCCAATGCCTGCCGCCACCACTCCGGCCAGGATCCCCGCGACGAGGGCCTGGGCAGCGCTTCGGGCGACGATCCCGGCGGCGGCCGTGACCCCGCCGAGGAAGATCAGCAGCCCCAGCACTCCGAGGGCCAGGTGCGCCGGCACGAGGATCGGAGCCGGGGCGGTGGACGACGTGGAGACGAGGACGTTGGCGAGCCAGGCGACCCCGAGGGCGCCGACCCCGTAGACGGCGAGAGTGCCTCCGACCACGATCCCCAGGCGGCCGGCGAGGGCGCTTACCCGGGGCTGCGGAAGCGCGAAGGTCAGGTAGTGGGTCCGCAGGGCGAGGTCCTCTCCGACCGCGAGCGCGGTCAGGTCGAGGACGACCAGCGCCGCCAGACCGGCGGTGATCAGGAGGCCCAGGACCTCGGCGGTGCCCGAGGACGGAACGCGGAGGTACAGGTCAGCGATTCCGCTGCCGAGCGGCCCGGCGACGATGGGGATCAAGAGCAACCAGATTCGCCGGGATCGGCGGAGGCGAGTGACCTCCCACCGGGCGTTGTGGACCAGAGCAGCGACCTCGCCGCTCATGGGGCGTCCTCCCGACCCACCCGCTCCAGATATCGGCGCGCGAGGTCCGGCTCGGGCGTCGAGGCACTTACGAGCGGCAGGCCTGCTCGGATCACCCCGGCCAACAGCGCCGCCTGCTCCGCGTCCCCGCCCGAGAATCGTACGGTCGCCTGACGGGGTCCGTCGTAGGTGACCCCGAACTCGGGCCCGACCGCGCGGGTGACGGATTCGGCGGGAACGTCCGAGCCGAAGCGGAGCCGCACGGCCCTTCGAGGTCCGCCGGTGCGCGAATCGGGATCGAGGTTCACGGGCTCGTCTCCGACCAGGACTCCGTTCCGGAGGAACAGCACCCGACCACAGACCTCCTGGACGTCCTCGATCAGGTGCGTCGAGAGCAGGAGCGTCAGCCCGCCGCGAGAGAGGGTTCGAAGCACGTCTCTCAGGTCGTGCCGGGCTGCGGGGTCGAGACCGAGGGTCGGTTCGTCCAGGAGCAGAACCTCGGGATCGCCGACCAAGGCCGCGCCGAGGAGCATCCGACGCGCCAGACCCGTGGAAAGGGACCCGAACGGACGACCGAGATGCTCGGCCACGTTCATCGCCTCGGCCCCACGACGGGCGGCGACTCGGCGCTCCGCGGCCGGGACTCCCTTGACCCCGGCCACGTACTCCAGGAGGTCCGCTCCCGTAAGGTACGGCGGAACGCCGGGGGTCTCGACGAGCGCCCCCACTCGTCGGAGGGCCCGGGCCCGGTCCCGGCAGGGGTCAACACCTTGCACCCGCACCGCACCCCGCGTGGGGCGGGAAAGTCCGGCGAGGAGCTTGAGGGTGGTCGTCTTACCGGCGCCATTCGGTCCGAGGTACCCGACCGCTTCTCCGCTCCGGAGCGAGAAGCGGACGTCCCGCAGGGCGTCGTGGTCCCCGTACCGCTTCCAGACCGCGTCGACGGTTAGGACATCCGGGGACACGTGGAGTTCGAGCAGGGCCGGGGAATATCATCCTCACGGTCGAGGCGCCGCCGCTCGGACGCGAGACAAGGGGCATCGCGCGCGCGCCGGGATCCAGCTCGCGCGAACTCCCGGAACAGATCGTTCTCGGAGGCCGGGGCGTTCTGGTCCATTCTGAGCCCTCCCTCTCGGACCGAGAGGAAGCCCTGAGGAATGGAGTCGGATCCGGGCCCGCCGTCCTTGGAGTCGTGTCGCCGGGTCTGGGGAAGCCCTCCCCCCCTCAGAAGAGGAACCCGATGGCGAACGAATCGTTCGCAGTTGGGCGACCAGCGTGCGCTCACCGAGGACGGCCGATTGGCTTCATCATGCGCATGTTAGTCGCAACGTAACCCAACTTCGCGTACAAGGCCACGGCCCCAGGGTTGTCGACCCACACGCTCAGCCCGGTGCGATCCGCCCCCAACCTGAGAGCCTCCTCTTCCAAGAGTCCAAGGACCCGAGTCGCGTGTCCCCGCCTTCGATGCGGAGGGTCAATCAGAATCCAGTCCATCCAGAATTGCACCTTGCCGCCCTTCTCCTCGACGGTGTACCAAGTTTCCCCGACTCTGGAGCCTAGGGTCTCTTCGATCACGTTGCAAAAGCGGCGATGAGGTGTCGCCCGGCCCTGGGGCAGGAGTAGAGCGAACCCTAGCCGACTAGCCTCGAGCGCGGCGTCCTCCGTCCAGAGTCCTCTCCGCGCATACTCCGTGGCATGTCGCTGAATGGAACGTTCGAGGGACTCCTGAAAGTCCTCTTCAGTCATCGCCTCGAGTCGAGTCATGCTGCCGCAAGCTGCCGGGCCAATATGACTCTGGTGAAGTCTGCCAGCCACAGAATGTCGCAGGACCGGATGGCGCCCCTCTCCGTTTCGAGAACGAAGCGAAATTGCTCGTGGGCCCCCACCTCACGGTAGGGGCGTAGTCAAGTCACCCCGGGGCGAAGGTCCTGGGACCGGGCCCTGCCGGTGCCCGGCTCAAATGCGACGAGCCATTGGGTCATTGGCGCCGTCTTCGTCATGGGGCAATTCACCTGTCCATGGGAATGCGCGGAAGTATCTAGGGTCAAAGGCGGCAGCGCCGATACGTGGCTTCACGAGAACGCGTGGGAATGCCCAAAGTTCTCGCAGAAGTTCCTGGGGGCGCTTCGAGCGGTCGCGCAGACGTTCGACAAGGATGTCCCCTGAACCCGTCACACCCTCGCGGTCCTAGCTGCCCGGGACGGTAGAAAGGAACCCTTTCCCAGAGCCCGTCTCCTTCGGACAATCGCGTTTCGCTCGGCCACGCGCCTTCCGTCGGACCCCGCCGCTCGCCGGTTGTCGGTGCGTGCTACCTCTCCGGACGGGAGAGATGGCGGTCGAACCAATCCACCGTCCGTCGGGCCACCTGCTCAAGCGTGCCGGACTCCTCGAAAAGGTGGGAGGCGCCCGGGATGATGGCGAGCTCCTTCTCGCATTGCAGGAGTCGCATCGTCTGCACGTTCGCTTCTCGGATGGGCGCATCGTCCCCTCCGACAAGGATCAGGGTCGGACAGCGTATGCCCCCTGCCGCCGAGTCTCCGAGGTCGCTACGCGCCCCTCGCAGGACGATGGCGCCCACGACCTCGGACCTGCGGGCGGCGGCGATCATCGCGACCGCGCCGCCGGTGCTCGCGCCGAAGTATCCGAGCCGAGCCCCTTCCGACTCGGGCCGGGCGAGGAGCCAGTCGGTTGCCGCGAGGAGGCGCTCGGTGAGAAGTGGGATGTTGAAACGATATTCTGCGGTGAGCTCGTCGACCCGGGCCTCGGACTCGGCGAGAAGGTCGAGAAGGAGCGTGCCGAGGCCGCGTGTGCTGAGGTGGGTCGCCACCTGCCGGTTACGGGGGCTTCTGCGTCCGCTGCCGCTCCCGTGGGCAAAGATGACGGTTCCTCTTCCTGGGCGCGGAGGAACGAGGTCCGCGTCGAGTCGCACACTTCCCGCAGGGATGTTTACCGCGTGCTGGACCGGGCCCATGTGTCGCGCCACCTCACCAGGAGGCGACGTGGGATACGGTTTCCTGGGGACGCCGGTGACGGACCATCTGCCGGATTCACCGTCGGTCAGAGCCGTTAGAAACCCAGGGGTTTCCTGAGCCTGAAGTCGATGTCGCCCTCAGGGTTACGGATCCTGCCCCATGGAGAGAACCGGTAACACGAACTTTAGCAGCCTCTGTAGCAGCTACCTGTTCCCTATATGCCGTCAGTCGGCTTCCCTCGAGATCGGGTGTGCAGAATGGCCGGATGGCACAAGGCTGTGGATGCGAAGGAACTGCCTCAGGGAATGATGAAAGGGATCGAGGTCGCGGGAACGAAGGTCCTGTTGGTGCACGGCTCCTCGGGGGTCCGTGCCTTCGAGGACCGGTGCGGGCATGCGGCGGCCCCCATGAGCCTCGGCACGTTCAAGGGCGGCGTACTCAAGTGCCCCCTCCACGCCGCGGTGTTTGACGCCGAGACCGGGGCGGTTCGTGGTCAGGCCCAGATGCACATGCCGGGGGCCGCACAACTTCCCCCGGAATTGATGGAGATGATGGCCAAGATGGGCGAGATCATGGCCCAGGTCCGCTGCGAGCCTCTCCGGCCGTTCCCGGTCGCTGTGGCAAGCGGTCAGGTATTGGTCTACGTTTGATCGGGCCGGATGCCGGGGTTCGGGTCCTGGCTCCGGATGGCTCGGAGGGGTGAACTTCTCTAACGGAGAGCGCGCACCCCTAAACACTCAATCTCAATTGAGCCTCCCAGGTCGGAGACCACGGCGTTCAGCTCCCGTGGAACACCGGTCCAGTCGCGGGCTGGGACTCACTACCATGAACCCGCGTTTGGGGGCGGAGCGGTGGGGTCGGGAGAGACCTGCGGCTCACGTTTCACCGTTCTCCGCACCCGATGCGTTCCAAGAGAGTCAGTGAAATTGAGCCCAAGTGACCACTCGTCACGGAACCTCGCCGGTCCTGATCCGGCAGCCCTCTCAGCGCACCCTCCAGGCGTTCGAGGATCCACGTGGCGAGCAGCAGAGAACCGACAGGGAGGCTCCTGCTACCTCTCCTGCCAGTTCCTCGAGGAAGGCAACGAGTGGCCTGTGGGTAGCCGAAGTCGAGTCGTTTGTCACGGTCTGGCGACAGAAGCGTTCGATTGGTGATCGGTGGGCCAAGGGGCTGAGCTACCTCTTAGGACGCATCCCAGGGCTCCTCTCCGAGACCCGGACCCTGCCTGCCGTATCCAGGTCGGCGGAGGTCACCGAAGAGCACGTAGCGGCCCTCCGGGCGCGTCCAGGGTGGGAGCGGGCCACCACCCGGTTCTACTTTGCCGCCCTCCGCCAGTTCCTTCGGTGGAAGGGCAACCCTATTGCCGATCAACCTGAGATCTGGCGCCTTCCCCCCAGTGCCTCCCAGCGACGCCGGTGGATTACCCGAGAACAGCTCGTTCAGCTGCTCCAGGCGGCCGACGGGCCCGCCCGGCTAATCGTTGCCCTGGAAGGGTTCAACGGCCTACGGCGGGTCGAAGTCCTGCGTCTGAGGGCCTCGGATGTCAACCTGGCCGAGGGCTGGCTGAGCGTGCGCGGGAAGGGCAGGATGGGGGGAAAGTGGCGCCAAATCCCCTTGAGCGAGGTTGCGCGCAAAGAACTCGAGCCCCGCCTGGCGGGCGTGCGACCGCTTGAACGCATTCTGCCCTACTCGGCCTCCTGGGCTGATCAACGCCTCTCCGCCACCGTTCGTGCCGCCGGATTCTGCGGCAAGGGGCTTAGGGTCTCCCACCATGACCTCCGTCGGACGTTCGGGCGTGTCGCCCACTCCTCCGGGATGGACCTGGTCCAGCTGAAGAACCTCTTTGGTCACACCAGCCTCGAGATGTCGGTCCATTACATCGGGCTGGACCTGGAACGGATGAGGGAGGGGCTGAGCCATGTCGACCGCTCCCTGGCCCCCCTGATGCACAAGCATCGTTGAACCTCGTCCGGATTGCACTTGCCTAACGGAACTCATCTATGGCGCAAGTCCCGGTCGCGCCCCACCGGGAAACCGAGCTACCCGTGTTTCCGCTCAGGTGTCCAGGCGGGCGACGACGTCCGTGTTACGAGGGCGAGGAGCATCGCTATCAGCGCCAAGGCGGCAACAACAGGGAATAGATCCCGAGGGCCTAAGGTGGCATAGACCACTCCGAGCAGGAGTGGCCCGAGGATGAGCCCCAGATCCTCGAACGAACCAAAGACGCCGACCGCGGTCCCTTGGTTCGCGGGCAGGATGCGAGACAGCGCCATGGGGAGCAGTGAAACGCTGAGCCAACCGGCGCCGGTTGCAAGGACCAGAGTGGCGACGGTCATTTCGACGTAATTCGACGAAATCCACGTCCCTGTCGCCCCTGCGAGGAGCAGGAGAAAGCCCGCGGGCGCGGCCCTGCTGGGCCCCCACCGGTCGACCACAGAGCCGACCAGCACTCCCGTCAGCAACGCGACCGCTCGCGCGGCTCCAATGATGTAACCCGTCTCCTCTACCGTACCGTGGAATAGACTGATCGAGTAGTACTGGAGAAAGTTCGTGACCAAGGTGTAGATCATGAAGTAGATCACGACGAGCAAGGTGGCGAGGAGGAACTGGCGCTCGAGCAGTGGGCGAACGGAACCCTGGCCTACAGGGCGGGCCCGTGGAAGCGAAACCGAGTCCCATGGGACCAAGAGAAGGGGGATGGTCGAGATCGCAAAGACGGCCGCTCCTACGTAGAGATTCATCCAGAACCCGCCAATCAGGTAGATCAGGGGACCGACCGCCGTTCCGGCGCTCAGACCTACGCCGAAGAAGAGCCCGAGACGGCCCAGCCCTTGGCTAGCCTTCCCGGGACCGTAGGCAGTCATCCCCAGCCAACGAATCAGCGGGGTGCTGTAAACCACAAGCATCCCATAGATTCCGAGCAGGATGGCGAGCACGGCGAAGGAACGGGCGAATCCGAGGGCTACCATGGAGAGAGCCGTCATTGCCCCCAGCGCGCCCAATAATCTCGCGGATCCCATCCTGAAGGCCAAGTAGCCCCAGAGGGCCTCGGTCGCTAGAGTCCCCAGAGCATAGACTGCCAGCGCGGCTCCGTACTCCACGACGGAGAGCCCGAGTTGCTGGAAGCGGAAGGGGAGCACGACCACGATGAGCGCATACGCAGCCCAGGTCCCGAGTGTGGAGAAGTAGACTGGGAGAAGGATCCTCTTCTCGCCGGTAATGAAGGGCACGGCCGGTCGAAACACGGCCGAAGAAAAGTCTGCTCGGGGTGCGGGGGCGGCCGTCGATCAGGAAGATTCAGGGCGTATGGAGGCGTGTAGCGGTACTTCCATCGCTCGGACACCGGCGACGGAAGGTGCGATCATGGTAGCGCTTTGCAACGCTCAGCCCTGGAGGACCCTTGAACGACGGTTCGGACCCCGCCCAGATCCCAGAATCGGTTCCGGGGACTAACGCGTAACTGAAATGGAATTAAGGCCAGGGCAAAATACCCTCGGGTCGCACGAATGAACATGGCGAAGAAGAGCCGCGGCGGAAGAATGACGGCAGCCAAGAGGCGTGCCGCGAAGGGCAAGGGCGGAAAGGGCATGGTCAAGAACCGGCCAGCAGGCCGGCGCATCATGCGGACCTGAGGATTCACCTCAGGTCCCTGAAGGGTCAGCTCACCCGCCGAAAGTTGACCCTTAACGCCGCTGCCCAGTGACCAGTGGCGGCCAGCGTTGCCGGCGGTAACGGCCGCCGGTGGTCCGGCCCGACTGATAGACATGCGAGTCGTTGAGCTTCGAGCCGCGCGAGGGTGGGCTCAATGGATTTTGTGCCCAGAACCCGACAACGGGCTCGGCTCAAGCTCGCTAATGCATCGAGACGCGCCCATCCCCTCAGGAGAGCCCTCGCGAAATCGCCCCGAGGGCTGTCTGGTGAAGAGGAGCCCAGTCCTGTCGAAGATGGTGGCGGTACTAGCAACCGATTTGCCTCGGCGACCCGTTCGGTCAAACCATGGCGCGCAATCGAAACGGCATACCGAAACGTGACCGGGATTGGAGCATCGCCGGGCTCCCCGCTCACGGCCCGGCGAGCGATCTCAAAGGTAAGCTCCACTTGTTCGGACAGTTCATCGGCAGCTGGGAAATCTTCGAACATCGGTACCCGTTGTCACGCTTGCGCGCGCCAGGTGAGGTACACTTCAACTGGATTCTTGGAGGACGGGCCGTTCAGGATGTTTGGGGATCGCTGGATTCAAACACTCACCGCCTGACTCCCTGGGGTACGACCATTCGGTACTACGATCCCAATCTGGGTGCTTGGCGGAGCACATGGATTGCCCCTCGCCAGAGAGCCGTGCGTCGGTTCATCGGACATAAGGTTGGGAGCGAGATCGTATTGCAGGAGGAGGACCGGGGCTTGCGCACCGAACGTTGGGTCTTTGCTGACATTCAATCCGATTCCTTCCGATGGTACGCTCTGAAGAGACAGCACCGCGGCGGCCCATGGCGCATGGTCGAGGAGATGCGAATCAAGCGACGGGACCGTCCCGATCGGGGTCGCCGCGGAGCGAAACGACGGTCACGCGATCGGTGAGACGATCGCGAGGAGCGCGCGGAGGGTCGCGGCGTAAGGAAGATCCTGCGCTACCCGGTCCCGAAGAGGGCCCGTCCCGTCGCTAACGGTGGTGCCACTTCGGTTCAACGGGGGTTGTGCGCATCCGGTAGGCAGGTCGCCGAGGCACAAACGTAGTTATGCCCACCCGCCAAGGCGCAAACGCGCTTGAGCCCGCCGGGGCGCCTAGTGCCGCGTCCTGGAGCCTGTGGCATCGATTCTGAATTGCGCCACAGGCTCCCCAGACGCCCAGAGTGACCAGTCTGTGGGACGTGGACGCAGGCGACACGCGAGTGGGGCCTGGCCCCGGCTTGGTTCCAATAGGGAGTTCTGTTTGAATCCCGAGGTGTAAGGCCCCCACCGATGGTCACGGACCGTGACAGTAGTATCCGATTGGGATAGTGTTAAGAGGGCGGGGCGGGTCAACAGCATTGATGGAAACGCCCGTCGACCCGCGCATCGCCTCCCTGTTCGGGAGCCAGGTCCGTGCGGCGACGCTCGGAGCCCTCGCAAACGCCCGCCGGCCCTTGACGGCCTACCGAGTTGCCAAGATGACCGGGGCTCAAGTGATCAAAGTCATCACGGAATTGCGCCGCTTGGAGCGTGCTGGACTCATTGACCGAACTCGCCCGGAGCGTGGGCCGGTTGGTTGGTTCCTGTTAGACGGGTCGTTGCGCGAGTTCCTGCGACGTCGAGTGCGAATCGTCTGGTGGTCCGATTGGGATGAAGAGGTGGGCGCGCGCGTCCGTAGCCCCGCATCGAATCCCAGAGTTCGCGTCGAGCTTTCCCGATACCGCGCGGACCCGGGTGCTGTGCCAAACCCTCGAGAGTTCACTCGACCCATCCGGAAGGATCGTCTCCTCGCGGAGGCCGGGCTGCCCGTTTCCCGGCGAATCGCTTCACGCTGATGACCGGTTCAAACGAGGTCGGCCGGATCCTCGCGTCTACGCCCCATAAGCATGAGCGGATCCTCTACTTCGGCGCACTCCTCGCCAAGGAGAGTGGCTCAGACATCATCGTCGTGGGAGGGTCGGCGATCGAGGTGTACACTCGCGGCAAGTATGTCTCCGGAGATGTCGACATCCGAGCCGATCGACCTGCGGTTGACCGTGTTCTTGCCAAATGGGGCTTCAAGGACCACGGCCGCCTCTGGATACGGAAGGACTGGGGGCTTGCGGTAGACGTCGTGGGGGATGAGTACTCCGGCGATCCTTACCGCGCTACAACGGTCTCGACCCCCTATGGCTCAGTGCGGATTGCGGTGGTCGAAGACCTCTTCGTGAAGCGGCTCGCGGCCGCGAAACATTGGCGTGTGCCGGAGGCCTTGGACGAGGCCAACCTCCTCTGGAGCGGTTACCGCGACCAGATGGACGACGCGTACCTCAGTCGTCAAGCGAGTGCATACCACGTGTTGGACCTGTTGAACAAGTTCCGGGGGACGGGAGATTCGTCCGGGTCTCACCGTAAGCCCCGCGGCTCTCGATCCCGGCGAAGCCGACTTAGCTAGTGGCCCGCGGACCCCCCTCGCCCGCGATTGCCGAGGGGTTGCGGCCGGGGGCGGGACAAGGCGGGCTACGCACAATCGAACTTGAACATCCTCGGTAGCCCGGCCGCATCCAGACGCGCGCGTCTAGCCCTCCCCATGGAGAACCTCCTGCGTTGAAAAGGGTCCGTCCTGCCGAAGAAAGGGAAGCGGGGGTCGAGGAAGGCGCCCGTTTAGAACCCGTAAACGGGGGCGGATCGCGGACGGGGGGCTTAATCTGACGGAGCGGTTTTCGGGGCGTGGCCTCGGTCCGGCGACTCGCCGCCATCATGTTCACCGACATCGCCGGATTCACTACGCTGACCCAGACCGATGAGGCTGGGGCGCTTCGCCTGCTGCAAGAACAGGAGAACCTCGTCGGTCCGCTCCTTCTGGCTCACCGGGGACGGAAGGTTAAGTCGATGGGCGACGGGCTCCTGATCGAGTTCCCGAACGCCCTGGACGCCTTGGAATGTGGCGTGAACCTACAGCGCAAGGTCCACGAGCACAATGCGGCGAAGGGGGCCCATCCGCTGCAGGTTCGTGTCGGCATCCACTTGGGGGACGTTCAGCACCAAGGTTCGGACATCCTAGGGGACGCTGTGAACATCGCCTCCCGCGTCGAGCCGCTTGCGGAGCCCGGAGGGGTTTGCCTTTCCGCGCAGGTGTTCGACCAAGTGCACAACAAGGTAGCCTACCCGTTGGAGAAGCTAGGACCGAAGACCCTGAAGGGCGTCCGACAGCCGGTCGAGATCTATCGGGTCGTGTTTCCATGGAGTGGCAAGGTCGCTCCGGCTGGGCCGTTTCTTCCCCGACTCGCAGTGCTCCCACTCGCGAACATCAGCCCGGACCCGAAGGATGAGTACTTCGCGGACGGACTCACGGAGGAACTGATCTCGGTAGTGTCGCAGATCAAGGGCCTTCGGGTAATCTCGCACACCTCGGTGAACCAATACAAGGGGACGACGAAGACCGTGTCCCAGATCGGGTCGGAACTCGGGGCGGACGCGGTGCTGGAAGGGAGCGTTCGGAAAGCGGGGGACCAGCTACGAATCGCGGTGCAGCTCATCGATGCAAGGACAGACGAGCATCGGTGGGCGCAGACCTATGATCGGAAGCTCGAGAACGTGTTCGCGATTCAGGCGGATGTGGCGGAGCGAACGGCTGGGCTGCTCAAGGTCGAGATGCTCCGGGCCGAACGGGAAGCTCTCGCGGGGCGACCTACTTCGAACCTGGACGCCTACGAGTCCTACCTGCGAGGAATTGAGGCTGTGCGGCGCTTCGACGGATCCCTGGGGTCCGACGAGGAGGCTCTACGCTACTTCGAGGACGCCCTCCACAAGGATTCCAGTTTCTCGGCTGCGTACTCCCACTTAGCGGATTTTCTCCTCCAGATCAGCCTAGTATCGCGTCCTTCGACGAGCGTCCTGCCTCGCGCCCGAAGCCTGGCGCAGCGAGCAATCGAGCTCAACCCGAAATCGTCCGAGGCGCACACGGTGCGCGGAAACCTCGCGATGCGGGCGGACCGGGACTGGGCCCTCGCCGAGGCCGAATTGAACCAGGCCATCGAATTGAACCCGAGCGACTCCTTCGCGCGCCTCTGGTACGGCCTCCTCCTCTTCGCCCTCCAGAGGAACGAGGAGGCGAAGGACCAGTTGCGTTCCGCCATCGAGTTGGACCCGCTCATGCTCCTCCCGAGGCTGACGTTGGCTTCGGTACTCGAGCGGGAAGGGGACCTGAAGTCGGCCATTGCGCTTCTGGAGAAGTCGCTGGAAAGCTTCGGGGAACTTCCTCCGCTCCGGTGGAATCTTGCCCTTGCCTACGCACTCGCCGGTCGGGTTGAAGATGCGGTTCGGCTCGTCGACCCATTGGCCGGCGCCCCGGACCTGCTTCTCCGAGGTATGCGCTCGGCCGTACTCGCTATTGCCGGAAGACCCGACGAGCTAAGGACCTTGTTGACGGAGTGGGAGCAGCAACCCGCGAGTCGGTACATCCCCCTCTCTTTCGTCGCCTCAGGATATGTCTTGGTGGGAGAGAACGAGAGGGCTCTCGCCATTCTCGAGCGCGGTTTCAGAGAGGGAGATCAGGACCTGTGGGTCAGTTATCAGTTCCCGGTCTTCGACGCCATTCGAAACCACCCGAGGTTCGTCGAGCTGATTCGAGGGTTGAACCTTCCGAGTGGCAAGGACGGATCAGCCGAAGCGACATCATCGAGCGATTGATCCGACTAAGCCCGTCGACGGGTGGTGCACGGTCATCTCGGCAGAACACGGCCCCCGGTTAGTCAACCCACTCCTTGGCTAACGTTCGGTCACTCCGATCCGCTACAGTGCGGTGCAAAGGGTGGGAAGCGCGCTCAGCTCAAGCGGGCATGCGATTTCAGACTACGTTCAATGGTCCGAACACACCGACCAGCACTACGGCTACTTCCAATGGCGGTTGAGCCCACCGGGATGGCTAGCCACTAGCCCCGACCGTCCAGCAACCTCTGGACCGGCGTGTTGTCGGCATAGACCTGCCAATCGACCACCCGACCGTCTTGTACCACCGCCCGCCACGCCGCCGGCATCGTCCAGTGGTTCCGGTTCGGGAGTTCGCCTCGTTCCTCGAGCGTCCCGCTCGCAGTGCCGAACAGCGCGACCACTTGGCCTGCACTGAGATGCTGGTGGATGGTGATCCGATAGTCCGGGAACTGGGCGAAATAGGCGACCCAAGCCTCGCGCATACGCTCGGCTCCCCGCAGTTCTCGGCCGAGGCTGTCGACGAACCGGAACTCCGGTGCCATCAAGGTGGCGAGTGCCGCGGGGTCGTGTCTGTTGATTTCGTTCACGTATCGGATGACTACGCGCTCCGGGTCTGCCTCCGTCATTGATTGCTCCTGCCAACCTCGCCTCGGGGGTCGAGCCGACGGTCGAATAGCGACCCGGGATATGCAACTGGCGGATGAGCGACCACTACCAGACCACGCGGCCCATGCCTATGCCATGGATACGGGTTCAACGCCGGCTGCACCTCCTTCAGAGGCGGGGTGCCGACGACCCAGTCAAGCCGCGACCCGTGCGAGAGACCTATCAACATCCTCGCTTATCGACGGCAGGGTACCCGCAATGGACCACGTCGCCTACTCCGTCCGTCCGTTCACGGACCCTGACTACGAGGCCGAGGGTCGCATCGACCACGAGGTCGACCCTAAGCACGCTCACACCGCGGACGAGATCCGTCATTGGACCGAAGCCGGGGCCGCCGCGCCAGGTCGGGTCAATTTCAAGCTAGTCGTCGAAGACCGCGAGTCGAGCGCGGTGGTGGCCTATGGCGGCCTCCAGAATTTGGGGTCCAGCTACCACCCCCAGAAGTTCTGGGTCGGGGTCGGAGTCGAGCTGGCCCATCGACATCGAGGAATCGGCAGGGAGCTCTACACGCTCCTGGAGCGGGAGGCCCTCGCGCGGAAAGTGCTGTGCCTCTGGGGCGGCGCTCGGGACGATGACGCCCGGAGCCTCCGGTTTCTGGGCCAACAGGGCTTCGTGCCAGTGCGGAAGACGTGGCTTTCGCGCCTAGACGTCGCCGCCGCGGACCTTGCGAGGTTCCCGGACCGGTCAGGAACCCTCAGCGACCTGGGGATTCGTCTCTCTACGATCCAAGCGGAGGGCCCGGCCCGGCGGGAGGTTCGAGAAGGTCTCTACAGCCTCGCCACGCTCGCGGCCGCCGACATTCCTCGGCAGGGCGATTACACCCCAGTCACTTTCGAGGAGTTCGCGGCGTTCGACCTCGATGGTCCTGGAGTCATCCATGCGGGGACGTTCGTTGCGTGCAAGGGCCAGGAGATCGTGGGGATGAGTTCGCTCGAGCGCGTGCAATCTCAACCAGATACGCTCCGTGTGGGGTTCACGGGAACCCATCCCAAGTTTCGGGGCCTGGGAATCGCGTCGGAGCTCAAGCGCAGGGCCGTCGAGTACGCCCGCGAGCACGGGTATCGCTACCTAGTGACCGCCAACGACTCCCTCAATCGACCCATCTGGGCAATCAACAAGAAACTGGGCTTTCGCCAAGAAGTGATATGGGTCCAGGCGGAGAAGACCTTCGCCTCTGGGACGTCCTAGCGGCAGGGGACACCCCGCGACCGCATTCGCTGGAGGCCGTTTCGTTTGAGCGATGCCCCTTGACCTCGACGGGCACCGTCACGCTCGGCTCAATCATAGGCGAACCTCCCTAGGCGGACTCAATATCGCTTGAACGCTTGGATGGGGCCTATGTAACGTCGCGTCACGCTGGCTGCCAGAGCTCGACCGGATTGCCCTCGGGGTCGTGGAGCCGCGCAAACCGGCCGTTCGGGTAGCTCTGAGGGTCGACTTCGACGACGATGCCCGCCGCGCGCAGCTGAGCCGTCATCGCGTCCAGGTCCCGAACCCGAAAATTGACCATCCAGGTCTGCTCGGGGTCTCCAAAGTAGTCAGTTCCCTCGGGGAAGGGCGTGAACGCGGTCGGCCCCGCCTCCTGTTGCCAAGGCTCTTCCTCGCAGGTTGCCGCGGTGAGCGTTACCCCGAGATGCGTCTGATACCACCGGCCGAGCGCGGCCGGGTCATGAGCCCGAAAGAATAGCCCGCCAATCCCCACCACGCGCTCCATGTGGGCTCTCCCCGTCGACCTAATCGCGCGTTCTCGCGAGCGCCCTAGCTGGCTCCGGACAATCGCTCGGGGAGCTGGGTTACGTTGGGCGGTCGCCACCCGGAGGGGGTTCGGGAGGCTTGAAACCCGGGGGGAGAGGCTGCGGATTCAGAGCGGGCTCGGGCTCCGGGGAGCGGAATCCTGGAGGTAGAGGCTGCGGACTGAGCGCCGGGTCGGGGGGCTCCGACTTGACCTTGCCTGCTCCGCCGCCGCTTGTGACCCCCAGGCGACCTATCGCAATTCCAGCACCAATCCCGACGGCGGCGATCACCACGAGTACCACCACCGCCTCTGGGGTGTTGAGCCCGCCAAGCGGCCCTGAGTACGGGCAACTGCCGTTGCTCGGGGCAGTGAGCGCGAAGCTGTGGAGGCCCGCGCTCGCTCCCGCGGTCGCGGTACTGGCGGCGCCGGCGAGCGGTCCATTCGATCGGACGAAGAGCACCGCGAGCAGGACGACGACCAACGCTCCGACAGCGACCATGACGACCATCTGACGCCTCCCACGCATGGAGACCCTTCGCCCTCCGCCTCGCTTCACGTTGGGACCCGCTGTCATGTAATCGCCCTTGGGAATGGGTACTGGTATTAAGTCGTTCCCGAAAGGGGCTCGGTTCCGCCGTCTGTCGACTGTATTCCCCGGGCCGGAAGGTGTTCAACATCGGTTGAGCCCACTGGGGTGGGGAGGGTAGTCATGGTAGAACCTTCGTCTCAAGCGCAGATGCGTACAACGCCCCTTGAACCCCGTGGTCCGTACGACCGGCTTCGGGCGAGTGTAGGGTCAACTCCCTATCGAGAACCGGCTTCTGGTGATGGCGTGAGGCGACGTCTGGTAAGGTAGAGTAATATGTGGGACCGTAGTACTCCTCGGCACCCATGAACGACACGAATCAGCACGGTGAGCGGTGGCAATGGGGCGTGACTACGGTGATGGGGTTCGTCGTCGCCCTCATCGACCTAGCTGTCTACTGCGGAGTCGTACCCGCGCACGGGTTCGGCGTGGAGTTGAAATTGGGGGTCATCGGAATCGTAACCTTCTTCGGGTTGTTGATCGTATCCTCGTTCCACCAGCATATCTTCCTCATAGGGGGAGACGGAGACACGGGCGTGTTCCGCGATGCACTCACCGGATCGCTCGTCACGGTGTATCTTGCTTCCTTGGGAATGACTCTGACCGGGGTCATCCCTCAGTCGAGTTCCTTGACGCAGTTCGGTCAGGTAATCATGGTGGTCATCGGGTTCTACTTCGGATCCAAGGTTGTGACTCAAGTCTCTAACAACTCCAAGTCCGGCCAGGGCAGCTCAGCTACAGGGGCGACCCAAGCTGCCGGCCAATCTCAGCAGTGAAGGATCAGGTTTGACCGGCACTTCAGACGTAACTGTAACGACGGTCACTAGGTAAGTCAACGTCCCCTACATGCGCGCACCGGAGAAGCCCCTTCGGGGCGCCTCCGTTCGGTAGCCGATCGACCAGGGGTCCTCGGTTCTCCCCTAGGAACCGGACGCACGGTGCCGGAACCGTTGGGGACTCCCAGGTGTCTTTGGCCGAGAGAGCGGCCGGGTTAGGACTCTGGTGACGTTAGAGTCCCCTCCTGAACCAATCGTTCCTAGGCGGTGTGCAAGCTCCCTTAAGCGCATGACCCGAACGCGGACTGCGTTCAACTTCCCTTGAGCACACGCGGCGGGGTTTGCCTCTGTTCAACTGTTATCGAGCCTCATCCAGTCCCGGGAGGGTAGTCGAACCTATTCTCCCCGCGGACCCTAGGTCGGGGACTGGTTTGTGGCGCCTTAACCGGAATGCGCGCCTTCGATGCTTCGGGGAAGTCCGAAAGGTGGCGGAGAACCGAAAGGCAGGAACTCAGTCCCGCCGTGGTTCTTGATGTCCGGGGCCAACTTGGGGCGTGCCTGGTCGGACCCGAGTCACGAGGAAGACGGGTCCTACCGATGAGACCACCGACCGAGATTCGAAGCCGAGTTCGCGTAGCCGGTCGCGATTCTCGACGAACAGAGTGGTGATCTGTTTCTCTGATCCCCCCAAGGCAGCGGCAAGAGCCGACGGAACGAAGACGTATGGGGAGCTAAAGACGAGTCTATTGAGGGCGTAAGCCATCAGGTCTGTCTCGACCTCATTGGCGTCGTCCCGATTCGGTGGGGCCACAGGAGGGTCGACCACCATCTCGTCGTGTGGCGACGGAGAGGGGTCGTCCGCGAATCGCGGATCTCCGACCCGAGCTTCGATGATGCGCGATAGTTCGTTAAGTGAGGCCTCGGGGAGGACTCGAAGGCGACGGCCGACCCTAAACCGGTCGACGAACCGGACGAACTCCGCGCTCGGCACCTTCAGGAGGTGGACCGACCCCGCCTCGCTGACTGTAACCATCGCGTGACCCTCCGCAGTCCGCTTAAGGCGCATCTGGGCATGTTTCACGAGGTCGTGATAGATGACATGGGATTGTGGGCCCCCGGTCGCGACGTTGATCGCGGGGAGCCAGACCCCCGGAGGGGGGTTGTTCTCGGCAAGGTCGCGGATGGCGACGGGTACGTTCTCCCTGGTCAGTCGGACCGGGTCCCTCTCGTCGAGCATGGGTTCGGGACTGGAGGGCATCTGCAACTGGACCTATGAGTTCTCTGATATGATAGATTCGCCGCAGTTGCCTGTTCCGGCAAGCGAATGCGCCCTCCCCCTCTCAGGTCTTCCAGTAAGGAGGAACGTTCAAGGCCCCTCGCAAGAGCAGACGGCAACTGCAGTTCCACCGATGTGGCATCCGCCGAAACCGCGCGGTGTGGCTCCAATCGTCGGACGGATAGGGCCCGTATCCCCGCGCATTCAAGCTCTGGTGCGCGACTACCTTTGAACCCAGAACCTGGGCAGAGTGCCGGACGAGCCGACTCACCAATCGACTCGAATGTTGTTGATCCCAGTCTCTCACTCAGCTCATCTAAGCTCGAAAGTCCCAGCCCTGAAGAGGGAGTGGGTTCAGCCGATGACACGGACCTCGACCTCACGAAATCACCCGGCCACTGGTGGAGGTGTTGTCGCTCAGCCGATAGCGAGCAGCCGCTCGCCGGCACCTCCGGTGCAGTCCGGAACGTGCGAAAGTCCACACCTAAAGAGGCGGGGAGAAATGGCAAGGAGACCATGAAGGACCGCCACAAGCGACTGAAGCCGAAGGCGATCATGGGCGAACGCCTCTACCTGCGCCCCTACAGGAAGGAGGACCTGAAGTTCATGTTGAAGTGGATGAACGACAAGGAGATACTCGGCCTCACGGGTGAGGTCAAACCGTGGTCGAAGAGGGACCTTGACAGGTTCTACGACAGGGTGAAGAACGAGAAGGACCGGGCGTGGTTCTCGATCGTGCTAAAGGATGGCGACCGAGTGATCGGCGAGACCGGGCTACTTAGGGCGTTCTGGCCGTGGAGAGGCACCGACCTCACGATAGAGATCAACGAGAAGGACGTGTGGAACCAGGGTTATGGGACCGAGGCGATGAACCTCCTGCTCTCGTGGGCCTTCGACACGCTCGGTTTTCACCGGGTCTCGATTGGCGTTGTGGGATTCAACAAGAGGGCATTACACTTCTACGAGAAGAACGGCTTCAGGAGGGAGGGCGTCTTCAGGGACGGATATCTCTACGGCGGGAAGTACCATGATTTCATCATGATGAGCATCCTTGAGCACGAGTTCAGGGAGCGCAGGCACATGTTGAGCACCGGCTCCTAGGCGGGATGCGTCCAATCGCACTTGCACCCACGACAAGGGGCTAGCCGGCTCCGTGACGTCGCCTCGTTCGCTCCCTCCTAATGTTGGGGAGGGACCACGCGTGCGATTCTCTCCTTTAGTGAGGGCATCTCAGCTACGGCCTTCCACACCAGTTCGGGATTGACTCTCCAATACTCGTGTTTTGCAAAGGAGCTGAATCCACGCATCTGTTCCCAGCGAATCTCCGGGTGAAGTTTACGCACTGTCGCCGATATGTCTCCGGCAGCTTCACCAATGATCTCGAGTTCTCGGATCGCGGCACTCTGACTCAGCCAGGATGCTGCAAACGCGTCGTAGCCGGCATGCAAGAGCTCCTCAAGCCGACTCACCGAACGAAGGATGTCGCTCAGCCGGATTGCATCGCTTCTTCGTCCGGTCATAGCGGGGTAGCTTCGAATAGCACCTGGGGCCGTGCTAACCAATGGAGACCTTTCGGGTCGACCACGTCGACCCTCCGGTGAAACAGCCGTTCGAGATCGTGCATGAGCGCAACATGGTCGAAGAGTGACGCGTCAGGGTCGAAATCCACGAGTAGGTCAAGGTCGCTCCTAGCAGTCGCCTCGGTTCTGGCAACGGATCCGAACACGCGAGGATTTCTGGCCTTGTTCGCCTGGAGCGCCTCAAAGAGCCGGGCACGCCGGGGCCCGATGACATCTGTGATGCCCTGTGCAGTTCCCAGCCGAACGGCTCGAAGCTTGGGGACGTCCCACAGTGTCGACTTGCACCGTGGGCATCGAGCAGGATTTGTAGAGCGTGGGCGCCACACGTAGGCGCAGCGGAAGCAACCCGCCACTCCTTCGGGCTGGAGAAGGTTGGTCACATCCTACCAAAGGGTGTCTAAGTAATAAAAGCTACTTACAGGGCGCGACCGTTTGCCCCCTGCGAAGCGGTCTACCGTTACTTTCGTAACGGCGCTGGAGGACTGTAGTCGCGTTTCGGTGCGATTCTCGGCGAGTCGAACGACCTTACGACTTATCGGCCGTGAGGAGGAGGCCGCAGAGGGTCATGATGACACCCACGATTCCAATTCCGCCGAGCGTGTACTTCGTTAACGCCGGTGACGACGGCAGGATGTCTGTTACGGCCAAGGTGGCTACAGCCATAGCGGACCCGACTACTGCGACAGCCTCTGTAGCATCGTGGGCGATGCGGTAGAAGTGGTAGAGCCATGCGTTCGTCGGTGCCACCTGGACCGCCGAGGGGAGCTTCAGTCCACGAAAGGTCCCCGGCGTGACCCAGAGTTGAGTGCCGGCGGCAGCGGGCCGAGTCGTTACACGGAAGAAGGCCGAGCGTCCGAATCCAGTAGGCGTCAGTTTGAGATACAGGCCTTTCGGAAGGGGGCTGCCAGGATTGCTCGGTACGCTCACTGCAAAGGCAGGCACTGACGCGTCCGAGTCAACCACCCAGGGGTTCGAGCTCATCGATGGATGCGCCTCCGCAGCGCAGCCGAAACTGCGGAGACATCAGGGTGAACTTGAGTAGATGCCGAGCCGAGCGAACTTGCCAACACTCCCGACAGCACCAGCAAGTCCTTGGAATCTCCCTCTGCGGACGCCACGGCGCGCCGGAGAGCCGGGTCTCTCAGCTTCTCGGGATCCATCTCCATCTCTTTGATGGCGACCTTGAGTCTTGTCCCGCTATACGCCGGCATTCGCGCGATGAAGTCATCTACAGATGCGAAGACTGGCACAGTAGGTTCTTGTGGAAGCGACAGGGCCCCGAAGGGACTTCGGAGCCGACGACTCGCCGCTTGCGAGGTCGGAGCTCCTGCTGCAAGGCCGGCGCTGCGGTGAACCGAATTGGCCGTGCATACAACACAAACGAAGCCGCGGCCGTTGATGTCTCTCGAACCGTGGTGTCCGCACGCAAATGAACCACAAAGGCGACAGGAGCCCAGAGGTTCGTGCAACGCCCCTATCGGATTATCAATGGAGTCTGGTCCCTTCGGGTCCACGCAGAAGCAGCAATCTGCGACCACGGGCCGTCCGAAAGGAGCAATGGTCTCGGCGTACTTAGTGCCTCGCAAGAGAGAATCTGATAGGAAGGCTGGCGCTACCGAGGAGGCCTCTCAGCATGCACTATTCTGGTCGTTGGATCGGTGGTCCAGTGAAGAGCGGTTCAGCTGAGCGGTCGCGACCATCGAAGAACTGGCGATCGCAGGCGTCCGGTTCCATTCGCTGGGCGAGCCGATGTTCGACTCGGCTGAGGATGTGACGCCGACCCGCCGACGCGACATCTCGATGAACCGGGGACCGGTGGGAAGCGGCACAATCGCACTTTAGCCCTCGCGCACGAACCAGGTAGAGAAGGGGTCGTTTGTGTAATGCGAGCTAAGCCTATGGGATTGAGTTCAGGCGAGATTCATCTTCTTCAGAAGGGATTGGAATCTCGGGTCGTCCTGCACGCTCTCAAACACGAAGTCACTGTTGATCCCAACAGGATAGGCACTGTGCTCCTCGAACGCCCTCTCGAGCCATTCCAGAGCCTTCTCCCTCTCACCCAAAGCGGCATAGATACCTCCTATCGCCACGGGGTGGGCACGACCTCCTTCGCTCGACTGGAAGAGTCTTGCTAGAAGCCCTCTGGCTTCCTCTGGCTTTCCCGCCTTGACGTAGGCGTACGCCAGGTCCGGATAGCTGGGTGAGCTCGACCCTTCCGCCGCCCTTTTCACCTCCTCGAGTCCTTCTTGGATCATTCCGTTCTGAATGTGCGCGAGTCCGAGATTGGTGAGGTAGGCCGAGTGCTTCGGGTCAAGTTCTACGGCGTTCTTCAGATGTTGGATGGCCTTGTCATACTGCCCGGCATAGAGGACGGACCCGGACAACGGCAACGACGCCAGAAAGAGCTTCCCGCAAGCTTCTTTCCCCTTCGACGAATGCGCTTTGAACGTATGTCCGCCGACTTCGCACGGCGGCGCCTTCGGCGCTGGGGCAGGCATTCGTCGTCGCGTGGAGTGTCTGACATCGTTGCCGAACTGTTCGTCATCGCGCTCACGGTCGTACTCGCCGCGACCCTCTACGTCTTGGTGTCCGGGTTGACCCGCGCGGGTGCAAGCTCGCCGTACATGCTCGGCATGGGGAGCCCGCAGGAGGGTGCGCAGTCGGCGAACTACAGCTACGGCGCGATCGTGATCAGCCCGCAGAACGGCCTAACAACCGCCATGGCAGGACTCTCCTTGGCGAACGGCAGCGGCGCGGGAGCCATCCCCGTGGGCACGGCGCCCTCCTCGACCTGTCACTTCAGCGCGGGTTTCAACAATGCGACCGCCCCCTGCACGGCCCCGGTGTCGGGCATCTGGTACGCGGTCCTCGTGAACGACAGCTCCGGCAGGGTGGCGGACGTCTGGTCGCTCCAGTCGGGGACGGCCGCCTACTGGGCGGGGCCCACGATGGCGCTCACCCAAGGCCAGGAGATCGTGGTCGTTTGGAGTTCCTCGTATATGATAGCGGGCTCCGCCGACAGTCTGACCGCCTATTCCCTGTCATCGTCGAGCGTGAGTGGCCAGTCCGGTTGGTTCTGAACGCAAGACCCTCGGAGCCTGCCCCGCCCGAAGGATGAGTGTTCTCAATCGGTCATCGGGTCCGCGCTACTTCTGGCACTCGAAACGGGTTCGAAACGGGCACGAATCGTATCAGGGAGCATTCGAGCCTGCCCCGACCATTGTCTAAGCTGGGGTCTGTGTAAGGACCCCCACCTTGACCTGAGGAACCCCCGATTCAGTCAGTGTAGCGCCTCTCGAGGGGCTTTCGACGGTCCTTGAGCACAAGCGACAGGGCTTGCCTCTGTTCAACTGTTGTTGAGCCCTCGCTCCGAGACGAAGCGCGCCCAATCGAACACTTGCACATCCTCGGTAGCCCGGCCGCACCCAGACGCGCGCTTCTAGTCCCCCATAGAGAACTCCCTGCGTTGAAGAGGGTCCGTGCTTCCGAGGAACGGGAGGCGGAGGTCGAGTAAGGCGCGGGTTTCCGAAGGGGAAAGGTCGGTAGCCAGTCGGCCGAAATGCAGGGGGTCTTGACACCACGGAGATGCCCCCGCCAGGCCCGAGCGGGCTCCCGCTCGCGGCCAGCGGCTTTCTTATCCCTAGGGTGGGGTTGTCCACGATGTGACCGGACGCCGGTACGACTTGGTGCTGGAGTTCTCAGGGGGATCGCTCGGTTACCGAGGTCGGGTCACGCTCCACGAAGATCCGCTGCCCCCCATGCTCGAGCTGGATGCGGTGAATCTGTCAATCCAATCGACCGACGCAGGGGGCACGCCGGTCTCCTTCGCCCTAGACGGCCCCGGCAGTTCCGTCCGTCTAAGCGGAATCCCCCAAGGGGCAACGGCGGTGACCATCGCCTTCTCTGGGCGAATCGACAGCCAGAGCCCGAAGGGACTTTACCGCTCACCTCTCGGGGACGGCGAACTTCTGACCACTCAGTTCGAGCCAGTCGATGCACGGCGGATGTTCCCCTGCCGAGATCGACCGGACGCCAAGGCGGTCTTCGTGCTCGAGGTCGTCGCGCCCCCCGGCCTCACCGTGCTCTCCAACATGCCCTCCGAACGGAGCGACACGACCGGCGACGGACGTCAGCGAGTCCGGTTTGCGCCGACGCCTCCGATGTCGACGTATCTCCTCTACCTCGGTGTAGGGCCTTTCGAGGAGGTCGAAGGCATTTCCCACGGGCATCGAGTGATCACCGCCACCGCCCGTGGCGTGTCCGCCAAGACCGAGCCGCTCCTGCTCCAATCAGCGCGTGCGTTGGATTACTTCTCGGAATACTACGGCATCCCCTACCCGTTGCCGAAGCTCCACGTTGTCGCCATCCCGAAGTTCCTCTCTGGAGCGATGGAGAACTGGGGGGCAATCACCTGCGCCGAACCTTTCCTGCTCATGGATGACCGAACGCCGATGACCGTGAGGCAGCTGGTCTACACCATGCTGTTTCACGAGATCGCCCACCAGTGGTTCGGGAACCTGGTGACCATGCGCTCCTGGAACGACCTGTGGCTTAACGAGAGTTTCGCGACGTTCGTCAGCTACAAGGCGCGATCGAAACTGTTCCCCGACTGGAAGTCGTGGGAGGATTTCCTTCATTTCTACTACGGCGAAGCGATCTTGTTCGACTCGCTGTCCGCGACTCACCCGATCCACGTCGAGGTCACGGACCCCAATCGGGTGGCAGAGTTCTTTGACGAGATCAGCTACGGAAAGGGTGCCTCCGTCCTCCGGATGGTGGAGAGCTACCTCGGCGAGGAGGCGTTTCGGGAAGGAGTGTCGCTCTACCTCCGGGAGCATCAGTGGGGAAACGCGGAAGCGCAAGACCTCTGGAACTCGCTCGCTCGAGCCTCGAGTGAACCGATCGATCGGGTCATGCCCGACTGGATCCGGCGACCTGGCTTCCCTGTGATCCGGGCGCGGCTCGAGGGCGAGTCCCTGGTCCTAGAGCAGCGCCGGTTCTCCTTGATGGGGTCGAGAACCGAAGCTCCTTGGCCAATCCCCCTCACCTTCGAACTGGACGGTTGCCCCCACCGACGACTAATGGTCGAGTCCTCCTTGCGCCTCCCTGCGACCGGAGCCTCTCGCGTGCTCATCGGGCCAGGCCGGACGGGATTCTATCGCGTACGGTACGAGGGTCGGCTGTGGGACCGGTTGCTCGACGCGTACTCCGGTCTTCTTCCGACCGACCGCTGGGGTATTCTGGACGACAGCCGTGCCTTTCTTCTGGCTGGGGAGATCGGCCTTCCGGAGTACCTGGACCTCCTTGGCCGCGTCGTGCATGAGACCGACTCCCTGGTCGTGAACCAGGCCTACGACAGCCTCGAACAGCTCTTCACGATCGCCCACCAGATTCCCGCTTGGGAAGCGATGTATCGGAAGATCTTCGTAGCCCAGACGGAACGCTTGGGCTTCACCCCCCGGCCCGGAGAGCCAGATGCGGACGCATCGCTGAGGGAACGGGTCGTTCGCGCCCGGGTCGCCCTCGACCCGCCCTTCGCGAGGGAGCTCGCGGGCCGTTACCATGACCTGGAGAAGCTCGCCCCTGAGGTGACCGGTCCGGTGTTGATGGCGTACGCGGCCACCGCAGGACCCGCGGAGTATGCCGAGCTCCGACGGAGATTCCGGGAGGCTCCCCCCGGCCCCTCCGCGCGAGAAGTGGCCGCCGCCATGGCTTTCCTAGGTAGGGACGAATGGCTCGGCGAGTGTCTCGACCTTCTGGGCACGGGCGAAATGCAGCAAAGCGCCTGGATGCGGCTGGTCCAAATGGCGCTGTGGCTCAATCCCGACCGATCCGGGGGTTTCTGGTCGTTCCTTACGGGACGCCTCGGCAAAGCCCTTCCGAACCTGAGCGAGGCGGGCGTGGTGGGATACCTGCTCAAGTACGCCGTTCCGATGATCGGTGTTACTCGTCCAGAGTTGATGCGACGGTGGGTGGTCGAGCACCCCGTTCCCGGGGGAGAGGAGGGGGCAAAGAAGGGACTCGAATTGCTGAACGTGTTCGTCCGTACCCTCGATCGGGCCCAGTGAATCATCCTGCGAGACGGACCCTCGAATCGCTGCTCCGAGACCCCACCGGTTTCGAAAGGACCCCTTTGCTAACGCTCGGTCACCTGGGTTCACTACGTCGCGAACCGAAGGATGGGAGACACGCTCAGCTCGAGCGGGCACGCGATCTCAGACTACGTTCAATCGTCCTCGAGTGTCTAGTATAGCGCGCACTACGAGGGAGAAAAGGTGCCCTCCGGTCGTCCCGGGGCCGGGTCTCACGTCAGAGAAAACCCGTTCGTCCGAGAGAGGGTTTAGCCGTCATCCCATGGGGACCAGGGATCATGGGGGAGGCGGGCGACCTGGGGGAACGGGATCACGGGGGCGGTCCTGCTGAGCCGGGCGCAGACGATGTGGCGTTCGCCGGCGGGGGTCTCCTACGATGCCGAATCACGACTGCGACCGCCACCACCGCAACGGCCGCTAGGACCCCAACAGCAACGGCGTACGCAAGCCAGTTCGTTGAGGGTGGCGGGGGGGGCGCAATCTGCACGATCGCGAAGACGGAGACCCAACGGCCGGCCTGGTCGACCACGACGAAACCCACGACGGCCTCCCCGCTACCGTTCGTGGTGCAATTCCATGAGCCGGCCTGTCGTTCGATTTCCCAACACCCCGGGACAGTGGTTCGAACTAGGAGGGCGAGCGCGCCGTATCCCCCCGTGGCAGAGGCGGTGATATGGACCGCCGCGCCCTCAGTCAGATTGCGAGGCGTGACGTTCAAGGTCGGGGTCGGCGGAGCCCCGATGTCCGTCCGGTTGAGTTTCCACGTTTGCGTGGTGGTGTTCCCCGAGTAAGCGGAGATACCGCTTCCCAGGAGAAGGGCGTATCCATCGTGCGGGTCGTAGATGAAGCTGCATCCACCATTCTCAAGGTAAGCTGCGTCCGAGGGCGTCTCCAGGTAGCTCCACCGACCGTTCGCGAACTCCCACGTCCTCCCCGGGGTGCCGTTCGCGAGATATTGCGGGTCCTCGAGCACCACGACCCGCTCCGACGAATCGTAGGTCATGGCGGCATCGCCGCCGGGAGGCGCGGGTCCGCTGGCTGCCGTCACATTGACCCATTCGTCACCTCGGTAGACCCAGGTCTGGTTCCAGAAGCCCTGCGTCGGCCCCGTCAATTGGAGTCCGTCCGCGAACAGAACGATCTCCTGGTCCGCGGTCGAATTGTCGAAGGCCATGGTCGAGCCGTACAGGGCCGGGGGGGACGTGGTCGTCACGACCTGAGCCCAGTTTCCCGCCTGGAACGCCCAGGTCAGGCTATCGGGCCGGCCGTATAGGGTGGTCACGAGGATCGCCGAGGATCCAACGGGGTCGTAGGTGACTCCCGCCATCACCGTCCCTCGCGGTTCGGTGCTCGGATGCTGCTGAGACCACGTGCCCGCCGAGTAGATCCAGGTCTCCGCCTGGGTCGAGGTCTGGTCGTTGTAGCCGGTGTATCCGAACAACAGAAGATAGCCTTCCGCGGCATCGAAGGTCGCGGAGAGCTCCGTCAGATCTTGCTGGGTGAGGTTCCCCGAGGGAGTGACATTAGTCCAGACCCCCGCGTCGAAGTTCCAGATGGAACTGAGTCCGCCCTCAGAAGCAGCCACGAAGTCGAGGGTCTGGTTCGTCACCGGATCGTAAGCGAGCACCGGGCTCGAAGTGACGTTCGACGGGGGCAACCCTTCTGGGAGCATCTCCGTCCAAGTCAAGGGGACGGTTGATGGGAGGGACGCGGGGGTGTGTTGGGCAAGAGACCCCTCCTCAGTCAGAAATCCAAGAGTGACGCCCATCGACGGAACGGGTTGCCCGAGGGGTAGTTGCCCCGCGAGTAGCAAGACGAGTGCAGCTACCGGAACCCCGATCGTGAGCGTGCCGCGACGAAGATCTGGCCTATCCCTCCGCCCGCCGCGCACGGTCGGCCACATGCACCCGAGCGTCATCGGGTTTTCGGCGGAGCGCCGAGGTCGTTAGAAACCGCGAGATTCGCTCTCTTGACCCCGTCTCGGCGAACCACCTCAACTGCAACGACATGAGCGGGCGGAATCTCGGCCCACCGTCCCTCCAGTGGGTCCCTCGAGACTTCTGCTGAGGTCACGGTTCGGTGCTCTCCTCACCTGGGAATCCACGATCTGCGGATTGAAGTCTCCCGGTAGAATCTCCCCTCGACCATCCCGCCTCGAACCTTTCCATCGAGGGCCTCGGTCACGCAGTCAACGAACTTCCGTGAGGACGGTCGACTTGATGGCAGTTGTGCTTGCACGACGGAACTTGGCGATGTTCAATCGCTCTTGAACCCTCCCTCGAGATGCGCTCGACGCCTAGGAGTCGGAGACAAACAACTCTCTTGGTTAGGGTCCCTCCTTCCGAAGAAGGCAGTACCTGTTAACAACCCAGCTGGCAAGATGCCCTACCAAACTAAGCTGGGGAGTTGGCCGGAGTCTCCTGAGCTCTAAGCGGCAACCGGTCTGTACCAACCTCCGCGATATGGTCCCAACCCACAATTAGACAACGTTAATTCTCTAGAACTCCTGCCGCAGTCTGTCACACAGGAGGCAGGTATGGCGGTGAAGTGCTCAGGCTGCGGAGCGGAACTCCCCGAAGGCGCGGTGAAGTGCACTGCGTGCGGACGCGAACTGGGGTTGGGGCAGAAGGTGGGAGAAGGATCCCTTCACGTCGCCAAAGAGACGGGAGTCGTTGCCGGGAAGATTGGCAAGGGCCTCTGGAGTGGTGCGAAGGCCGTGGGTTCGGGAGCGAAGAAGGGCTTCAAAGGCTCCGAAGACGAGAAGAAGGAAACCTAGCGCGTCGGCTGGGAACGCCCGGGATTCATCGCCCTTCGGGTGACCCTCCCCCGTCGTCCCTAGGGCGCCTCGCGGGTCGGCGCGCGGCTAATGGGAATCCGCGGGGGTTTCCACTACGCACGCCTGATGCCCCAGGTGGTTATGTTCAGCCGCGGAGGTCTTCGCTGGCAGCTATAGCGGATCTGTCTAGATTCAGGCGAGCTTGTATTCATGGGCTGCGTTCAATCAGTACCTGAGCGCTGAGCGAGGTATCCAGCGCGGCGGCTCAACGTTGGTTGAGCCTAGCGACGTGGGCTCAGGGTCGGTTGCACCTCCGGAGGGGAATCGGAGGCAATTCGATTCGTAAGCACTTCTTCTGCTTCTCTCTCGCCTACTTGACCTTCTCGAAATCGATGAGAATCGTGAAGACGAGGGGATAGAGCGGGTCGACGCTCCCGAGCATGTCGATGTTGTACGTGTCCCGCACGGCGACCCACGCCTCGTGCACCTTTGCGAGGTCCATTCCCCCGGGATCCTTGATCATGAAGTTGTGACGGACCAGGTTGCCGCTGGTCTGAAGCATCGGCCGTCCATCGGGGGACACCGCGGTCGCGGTGATTCCGCCCATAAGCCCCCGCTCCAGGGTCACGACGACGCAGCGTTGGCCAGCGGAATCCATCAACGTGAACTTGGAGCGGTTCGCCCCTCCCTCCTTCTGAATCGATCCGAGAACCGCCCCTTGGGCGTTAACCAACGAGTAGGTCATGTTCACGCTGCGCGCCGCCATGCGTCCCAGGTAGGAACCGGAACCGCCTAGTAGATTGCCTAACGCGTTGCCGCCGAGATTCTGTCCGGCATCGCCACGAACGGTGAACAGGTGATTCTTTCCAGCATCCATCACGCGATAGCTGTGTCCGAGGGAGATGATCTGATGTTGGACAAGGAAGTTCTTGTGCCCCCGTAACCCGAGTAAATCGCTCAACCCCGAGGCGGACGCGACTGCGCTTGCCGGGGGCGTGGCCGGAGATGCCGTGGTTGATGGCGGATTTGCGGTGGTCCCGCCGCTGGGCAGACTGGAGGCCGGCGGATTGCTCGATCCGGATGTAGACGGACCGACGGCCACCGGTCTCCCGCACTTCGCACAGAACTGGGCATCAGAGGGTATCGGGGTGCCACAACCCACGCAGAACTGTGTCGCCATGGACGATACGAGGGTCCGGGAGGGTTATGGACCTATGGGCTGGTAGCCCTACGGTCGTAGGACTGGGCGAATAGGCCTGTGCGTAATCATGGGAACACACCCGCCTGGGCACAATGCCGGTTGTGCACGTCCAGCGGGCTGAACATCGAGGCGCAAACATGGTTGTGCCCAGCCGTCGAGTCGCAAGCTCAGTTGCATCCTAGGGCCTTGGGCGCAAGCCTCGATGCACAGCCGCGCAGCGGGTGTGATGGTCCCTGCACCGGCTCTGAGCGCGCATGTTGAGATGCGACTGAGCTCTACGTCATAGGCCCCTTAGTCGAAAGTCTTCGAGCGAGTCAGGTGCATTGCACGCTTCGATAGGAAGAGGGCAGCTTCCGGGCTACATCGCGACCGGTCCCCTCTCCAACAACCCACGGACGGATTGATTCCTCTGCGGTGAATCTGGGGCGAGTCTAACGTCGGCAGCCGAACCCGACGCAACGCCCTTGGCGGCCGCCGAACCTCTGACGCAATCTTACCTGTATGCCGGCTCGTGATTTGCAACGCTAATTGCATCCTATATCCGACCGGGCGTAGATCGGATTGCACACGCTCTGAATGGTCTTACGATTACCGGTGAGCGGCGAGAATCACTTGCGAAGAGTTGCAGCGAATCGGCGCGAAACTGGGCTATAGCATTCAATGCGTCTGGGGGCTCTCCATCGAGGCGTCCGGAAGTATCGCTTGGCAATTGTTTCGGTGACGTCTTGGGCCGAGATGTCGTGTGCCATCTGATCTAACTCGTGAAGTGCCCGCTCACCGAGCCGAGCTTTCGGGCCAGCCGCACGCCAAGAGTCCCAAAGAAGCATCTCCCTTCGGTTCAGCGCGGCCAGGTCGTGCAACAGCCTGCTCCGCACGAACCAGAGGCCGCGGTTCCCATCCTGGGGTCCTACCCCGAAGCTGTCGGGATTCTCACCTTCGTCGCGGCACATCACCCAAGCACGACCCCCGACCAGGAACCGGGAGCGAGGGACATTGAGGGGACTGAACGTCAGTCGGTTCGCCCGGGCCGTGGGCTCGGTCATTTCGGGGTCTACTAACGTCCAGTGCCCGGCGCGACGATCCCAGTGCTCCGCGATAGTGTGGTCGGATCGAAATCCTACTGGAACGCGTCGGAAGTAGGTGGAGAACCCGACGCGTATGCGGCAGGGTATACCTTGATGGCGGGCCATGGCACAGAAGAGCACGGCGAAATCCCGGCAGCAGCCCACTACTCTCTGGTTCGCCGGACGAGGGTCGATCAAAGGACGAGGGTCCAGGTCGAAAGCGCGACCAAGGATCGCCTCCGTGTATCGGAGGTTGATTTCCTGAAGGCGGTGAGGGGGGATCCGAGTGGCACCGTCCTCGGGGTAGCGGTAGTGGACAATCAGTCCTTGGACAACGTGACAGAGCCCGGGGACATCCGATGGAAGGTCGTAGAATCGGTCGCTCCAGTACCCGGGATCCGTGAAAGCGCTCTGACGCAGATACGGGCGGATGGTGGAAGGCAGGCCCTCGAAAGCAGGAGGGGCACTCGCAGAGCGAGGACGAGCCGTCATGGGGCGGTGTCGCCGGATCATCGGTGTTCCCTCGGTGAGGCCGTGACCGAAGCTCCTTACGGGCATACGTGTGCGGTCAATAGCGATTCCTGCGATCTGGCTGGTGCGTGCATACGTGAAGTGGTGTCACATCCTTCCCAGATCGCGGGTCTGACCGCACATTGGGTGCCCATTGGCCATGGCATGCCCTCACCCGGTCCGCCCGCAGCAAGAAGGTCCGTTTCCCATATCGACGACCCACCGACACGCTCACTTGGGTGAAGGATATGCCTTCGTGATGATCGCCAGCTCGCTTCAGCCCGTCGGTCTCGAAATCAGACTTCTGGGGACATTGACGAAGGACGAGCTCGTAAGTCTCTCGAAGCTCGTGGTCCGGCGACGGAACGCCGAGGAGGTCAAAGGATCGTGGACTCCGGTGAACGAGAAGGACGACTGGGACCCCCATCATCGGGAGCTCGGGGGCTACAAACTCGTCACTCCCCTAGAGATTGGGACCATCGGTCTCTCGGGCATCACGCCCTCGAATGGGCAGGCCTCGTCGTTCACGCTGCAGGTCTACGCATCGCTCGTCCCGTGCTACCAAGTCTGGCTGCGTTTGCCGGCCGCTGCTCCGGACGGCAATAAGCACGCCCCACTCGAATGGGGTGCCATTCGCGATGCGTATCGCCGCCTTCTCAACGACGTGGATGGGTTCGGTCTCAATCCTCAAGTCACGCTGTGGAGCGTCACGGTCGCCCAGTTCCCGTGGGAACTAGAACGACCCGAAGGACCCCATCGACAGGGCGGACTAGTATCTCCCGAGTTCTTTGACCAAGCCCTTGGCGAGGAAATGAGTGACTTCCAAGCGGCGTCGTGGTACGGGACATCGTTCGTAGGCCTCCACCTCGCGGAAGGTAAGGAGCATTACTTGGTCGTCGACGGAATGATCGATCGGCCCTTCCGCGTCTCCCAGTTCTTCTACTATCTTATAGGCCAGACGCAGTTACACAATCTCGCCGAAACGATCCACCAGTTCGCGCGTTCATTAGAGGAGGATCCGGAGCTGGGGGCTGAGTTCCCACCGGCCCAGCAGAGCGGCGGGACATCAGGCCCGAACTCCTCGACCACGGTCCTCAGGTCCGCGACAGACCGGCTGAACGTCGGCGAACTCGAGCGGGAGATAGACCAATCCCAGAGGCGCCGAAGCAAGATGGGGGAGGCGGCGATCACGCTCTCGAAGCATCTTGCGCATGCAGAGATGCTACGCGAGTTCGTGCGTTACCATACCAGCGGGTTGACGAGCGATTCAGGCGAGCGATTCGTCGAGAGCGAACCAGCGATACCCAAGATAGGAGCGGAGGTCGAGAAGGACTTGCGCATGCGATACGACGGTCCGTTGAACGAATCAGTTCAGTGGGCCCGCGAGATCATGCGACGTGCCAGAGAGAAGAACGAAACCCGTGAGGAACTCCTACGGGACCGAATGAACCTGCTCATGACGCGGCGCTTGTGGAGGCTTCAGTTGATGTTTCTCTCCTTCACTCTCGTCGCGCTGGGTCTTTCGTTATACTCCATCTTCCGCTAGAGGAGGGTCGTATGGAACCTGCTGAACCTGGACCCTTGGACCAACCCTCCGCTGGCAATCGGACCTATTCGATTACTGGTCAATCCGTCGTGCGGCCGATAGGGACCATCAATTCGATCGGTGAGGTGGGAGGCACGAGAGTCGAAGCGCTGGTTGGGGACCTTGTGTCGCTACCGTTCGATGCGATCGTCTGCCCGGCCAATGTCTTCCTGGAAATGCGGGGCGGTGTCTCGGCGACCATCCGGGAACGGGCGGGGCGCTCCGGCGGACGAACGGTAGATCAGGTGGAACGCGATGCCATCGCGCTCGGACCAATACGCATCGGCGATGCCGTGCTGACCCGGGGTTACGACCTCCCCTCCAGCTATGTGATTCACGCGCCCACGGTCGAGATGCCGGTCGACAGAGCTTCACGGCGTACGGTGGCTTTGGCGATGGGAGCCGCCCTCAAGGTGGCCCACCGGCACTCATTCCGCACCCTAGGAGTCCCATCAATGGGGACCGGGACCGGAGGTATCAGCTACCAGGATGCTGCGCGGGTCATGTTGAGCGAAACGTACCGATACCTGGGAACAGTCCGGTCCAATATCGTTTCCGTGACGTTCGTGGCCTGGGAACAGGAGTTCTTGGACGCCCTCCGGGCTGTTCCGGCTCCACCCGTCGACATCGGAGCAACCTCGCGTCGGCCGGTGGCGACCGTCGCTCGGGTGGGTCTCTGGTCCGGTACCTGACCCCCGGGTCCGGAATCCGTGAATCGACCTCGGTCGCAGCGCGCCGGCCAGAAGCGGTCGAGGCGTTAGCGAGACGGGGCTCGGCCGACCGTATTCGCAGACCCCTAGGCGCACACCAACGCAGGAGAACGGAAGAGAATCGAGCGGGGGCCGCCAAGGACAAGGTCGCCGAGCCGGGCGACTCACTGTAAGCTGGACGGAAAAGCGAGAGTGTTGTGTTGGCACGGGATGCAATCCGGGCCTAGCGGCAGGCCGAACCGTCGGGAGATCGTGAGAGCCCCGGTATAGGCTTCCTTAAGGACCTCAAGTGTCGGTGGGGGGACATTCCGAAGCGGGGTCGCCGACGATGGGCGGAACGGGCTCAGGATGGGAATGGCTCCGACCGAAACAATGGCTTCGACACCTCGAAGAGTGTCGGACACCGGTTCCAATCCGGCGAGGATCAACGACCGGACCTTCCGCTCACCGAAGACGGGAACGGCTCTCCGGAGCGTCTCCAACAGTGCAGAATTCCCGAAGGAGGCCTTCTGAGGCATCATCTGCCTCGCTGCCGTTTCGCCGTAGAGTTCTAGATTGAAGAAGACTCCATCAATGCCCGAATCGCGGAGTCGGACCAGGAAGTCGGGGTCATGCCATGGGACCAACATCGCATCTACCGGCGCATCGGTCGATCGGCATATCGCTCGGAGCGACTTCAGCAGGTATTCCCGATCCTGCGCGCGGGGGGTCCCGCCACTTACGAGGACATGCCTCGCCGGAAGGATTCGATCGTGAAGTCCGGCCTGCACAGCCTCTACGAGGTGTTCGATCCTTTTCGTCGTGTAGGCGTAGGTGTAGGGAAGGTCACAGAAAGCGCAACGGAAGGCGCAGCCGGCCACGGGAGCGGCTCGCACGCGATCGGTGTGGGTGATGGCAAACCCTCGGAACGGGAGCCCGTCCCGGTTGTTCTCGAGAACGTACGCGGGAATGGGTACGTGCTCCACCGGTAGCACGCCCGACGGTCCCACGAGGTTGAGCTCGGAATCGCTCGAATCGAGGGAGTAGGGCGAGCTCGCGCAGAACGCATCGTCCGTGGGAGCGTTCACATAGACCTCCCCCGGGAGCTTCAGGATCACACCGCTTGTCGTGACATAATCATGCAAGGAAACCGGCAACGACCCGCCCTCGGTGATCCGATGGCGAGCCCTGTCGGTGATTCGCAGTCCCTGCGAGAGGAGATGGAGCTTCAGGTCCTCGGCGACGTTCATCGGGACCGGGAACTGGAATCCTTACGTAGGACGAAGTGGCCAATCGCCAGGACGTCGATCCCGGTGGAAAAGAAGTCTAGGACCGCCTCCCGCGGGTGATCGACAATCGGTTCCCCCGCCACGTTGAACGACGTGTTCAGGACGGCGCTCGTCCCGGTGCTTCGGGCCAATCTGCGCAGGAGCCGATGGTACTCTGGGTTCGCCTCCTTCCGGACCGTTTGAGCGCGAGTTGTACCGGTGACGTGCGTGACGCCGCGTAACGAGGACCGGGCGCCCGAACGGACGGGAAGCGCGACAGTCATGAACGGGACATACAGGTCGGGGAGCAGGAAGTGCTTTCGGTCCTCATCACATAGGCTCGGTGAGAACGGTCTCCACCGTTCTCTATGCTTCACGTTGTCGTTCATCCTTTGGGCCTGTCTCCTGGAACCCGGCAGGGCGAGGAGTGACCTTGCCCCGAGCGCGCGGGGGCCAGCCTCGGAAGCGCCCTGGAACCATCCGACAATCCTTCCGTTCGCGATTTCCTCCGCGGCGACCCCGGCGACGTCTGACGTGGGTTCGTACGGGAGCTTCCATTTCCGAAGCAGGCTCTCAATTTCGGCGTCTGAGTAGCCCCGCCCGTAGTAGGCATGTCGCATCGGCTCGGGCCGAGCGCCGGTTTCCTCAAAGTGGACCCAGTACGCGGCCCCGAGGGCGGTACCCGCGTCGCCAGCCTGAGGCTGGACCCAGAGGTCGCGGACCATATCGGTCTGAGTCACCAGGCGGCCGTTGTTTTCGCAGTTCAGGGCCACGCCTCCGGCCAGGCAGAGGTCGTGGTAGCCAGACTGATCGAAGAGGATGCGGCAAAGGTGAGACGAGATTTCGAAAAGGATCTCCTGGAGGGAGGCGGCTAGGTCCGGATACGGTGGGTCCAGGGGCGAGACCGGCGGGGGGCGGGGAGGTACTCCGAGACGGGCAGCAAGCGTGGACGGACGAGCAAAACCCATGTTGCATTCACGATTCCAGAAGGCGCTGGGCTCGATGCGGAAGCCCTCATTGGTGGGTCGCACCAGACGTCGGAACCGCTCGAGGTACCGGGGGGACCCGTACCCGGCTAGCGCCATGACCTTCTCCTCCTCCCGATTGCTACGGAACCCGAGATGGGAGGTCGTGGAGGAGTAGACCCTCCCAAGGGAATGGGGCAGAGGAGACGAGCGCAGGGTTTCGAGCTCCGATCCGTTGAACGTCGACAGGCGAGCCGAGTCGAACTCGCCCATCCCGTCCATGGTGAGGACCATCGCTCGCCGCATTTCCGAGGAGAAGAGAGCTCCCGCGGTGTGCGCAAGGTGGTGTCGGACGAAGACGAGACGTATCCCCTCCGAATGGCATAGATCGGTGAGGCGACGTACGTAGTCGCGGAACGCACGGAAGCGATGGCGAAGGGCAGCGAGAGTTAGCCCAGGGAACCCGCGAGCGTACCTGGTCCGTTCGCGGAGGATTGCCGGTACATCAAAGGCGAGGCAGACGACGTCGAGGTCGCTCCATTTCAGGCCCCCGACGCGAAGGCAGAAGCGGATGCTCTCTCGGGGAAAGAACCTGACGTCCACGTCGACGAAGGGGCTCATCTCCTCGTTGGTGGTGAACGTATCCTGCGCGTACGAGATTACCCCGTGCTTGACCCTGATGAACCGCTCTTCCTCCCCCAGCGCGACAATCCTCCCGTCCCGGAGCAGTGCCGCCGCCGGGTCGTCCAAGAAGGCCGATAGACCAAGGATGTTCGTATGGCCCGCCCCCTCAGTACGAGTTCAGCTGGGCGTGGGCTTCGTCTCGGCCTGAGTTATGATCGCGGGCTTCATCTCGAGTTGAGTGGTTCCAGAGTTCTCCACCCGGGCGCCGCCGAAGTCGATGGCATCCCGGCTCTCTTCGTCCCAGAGACAGTACTCGAGGTTGCAGCCGGGGTCCATCTGAATCGAATGTCCGTGTGGAACCTTGTCGTAGACGATCTTACGCCACCGAGATTGCAAGAGCCGACAGTCCTGGAACACCAGAGCATGGGCGGCCACTCCCGCGAACGATGCTTGGGTGAGGTTGCATTTGTGGAAGCGGAGGGCAAAAGCTGATCCTCCACTGAACGTGGTCATCCTCCCTGAGCAGGCTTCGAAGGCGAAGTGCGAGGTCTTCCTGCTCTGGAAGTTGCAGTTCAGGAAGATGACGCCCGTGAGCTCGCATCGGTCGAACACCGTGTCGTGAAAGTCGATGTTTTCGAAGAGCGTGCCCGTGAGGTCGCATTCCTGGAACAGTACGTCCCGGATGTCGACCCGGCGACCCCGCTCGGGTCCGTCCGCGACCTCGTGCTGCAGCCAAGATCGAAGGACGTCGGACTCCAGGTCGGCCTCGGGCTTGATCGCCCCCCCCAGAAAGTGAAGTTTGCGAACGACGCGGGGACTATTCTCGCGCCCCGCCATCCCGGAAATCCGTATCGTATCGCCTTGGAGCGGGGCAAGGGAGAACAGACGGTCCTGCCAATCCGCGGTCTCGGCCTCTCCCCAGTCCGTAAAGGCTTGACCGAAGCCGTCGTGCACCAGCTCCACCATCGATCCGCCTTCAGCGCCCAGGTAGCGGTTCAATACGTTCCGATTGACGAGCCGGCGAATCGCCTGGTCATAGGCGATGAACAGCTGCTTCACTGTTTGGTTTCGCGGCCACTTATCAATCAACGCCGGGCCCGAAAGCCGGTCCTCCTTGATCTCAATCTCGAGAATATCGAAATCCATCTGGATGGGATCGAACGCTGGGGTCTTGAGTTGTTCCTCGACTTCCCGGTTGACGACCTCGCCGAAGCCCTCAAGCTCGCCCCGGAGCGCCCACCGAATCAGCGTGGCTTCAGGCTGGGCGACCTTGAACCCCCCCGCGGAGAGGTGGGGGGCTAACAGCGCGGCAATACGGCGAACGACCCCGTTGAGGACCTCCGGATTGGGCGGAATTCCCGTGAAGAACTCTCCCTTGATCTTAGGGGGTGGATTGTCGAGCGGAGGGCTGCGGGATAGCGACTCGGAAATCCACCGTTCCAAAGCCCCGCCCACCAGGTCCGGAATGGTCCGTGGTTCACGACGGCCTGGCACGCGTCGGAACTCGCGGAGCGCCGCGGAATCAATCTTGAGCCTACCGGACCTCGACCTGGCCCGGAGAAACTCGTAGGCTTGGACTAGGAGGGTCTGGATCAGGAGCAGGTTAGCCGTCTTTTCGGCGGGTTCGGCAGCCTCTTCGCCTAGAGATACGGGAATGTCGGTGTCCCGCCGATACTCGGAGACCCATTGGAGGACCGTGCGCATCGCGTCCTCGGCAACGTCCACACCGGCTTGGGCCGCGGACTGGATCAGCGCTTGTTTCGCGGCGGCCTCGCGCATCGGCTCGAGGAAGTACGTACGTCCCGCGATGCCTCCGACGGCGACCTCAATCGGTCGGAGGTCCTTGTAATACTCCTCTCGGGTGGAGATTACGATGCTGACCCGCAATGAAGAGCGATAGAGTCGGATGATTTCCTCGTTGGCCCAGTCCCGCCAACGGCTGCTTCGGCGCACCAGCTCTTCGAACTGGTCGAAGATGAGGATGACCCCACCGGTACTGGCGCATATCCTCTCGACCTCCTCGAAGAAGGTTCCTCCGACCTCGCCTTCTTTCGGTCGCCGCTCGAGCAGCGAGTCGAACGGACGAGTATCATCAGCGGGAAGGAATGCGTTGTATTCCTCCTCTGCCTTGAGAAGTACTCCTAGGAACAAGGTCTCCTTCGTCTTTCCCAGTTCGGTCCAGCTCCGCAAGATGAGCGCCGGGAAACAGCCCGGTTCACCGTTCGGAGTGGCCCGGGATCGAAGAAGTCGCAGGCTCGGCAGGACTCCTGCCCTCAGGAGGGACGTCTTCCCGGAGCCACTACGGCCTCGCACGAAGGTGACACGATCGACCAGGACCCTGTCGCGAACGGCCTTGACCTCAGCGCCGCGCTCAAAGAACGAACGATACTCTGGTTCCTCGTATGGACGGGGTCCAACCCAAGGAACGTCAGCCTGCTGGGATGCCGGGGTTAACGAGGAAGTTGCGGTCAAGTTCGAGGGAATCGCGGGAGGGGTCTCCCCCTGAGTCCGGAGTTCAGGCATGGACCGGACTCGGCGTCACGTCGAGAGCCTGAAGGGCGTGCTCGAGCTTGGAGGCGAACTCCTCGAGGTCGATGGGACAGAAGCTGACCTTGAGGTCCGAGAGGACGCCGGATCGGAACGAGTTGACCGAGTTGTCCACCGCGTACTTCTTGGCCCACTCGCGACCATGGGAAGGAGTCGCCTGCCGAGCGTGACCGTAGAGTTGCACCCGGATGTTCCAGTCCGAAAGAGAATAGCCGAGGAACCAGAGCGCCCCGACGTCCTCTTCGTCAGCGGGAACCCGGAGGTGCTGATCAATCCATTGCGGTCGTTTGTTCTTCTCGCGTGTCAATAGGTCCTCGAGGTAGACCTTCTCCGAAAGGATTAGGAACGGAGAGAGGTGGCTTCGGCCGAACTTGACCGCGATTGGCTGTTCCTGGTCAGGGATGTTGGGGTCGATCTCGACGACCGCGAGGTCAACTGGGTCGAGGGGCGATCCGTGGAGCTTGACCACGACCGGGCCCAGAAGCCGTTGGGGGCTGGGCAACGTAGCGTCTTCGGGGCGGAGCAGGAGCAGATTGTGTGGCAGGTACGGTTCCTGAATGTCCCCGAAATCCGCACCTCGTGGAACAACGGTCCTGAGCAGCCAACGCACGTGGAGAGTGTCGACATCCACGCCCGGGCCGACCGCTTGTAGGGTACTAGAGGAGCCCGCGGGGCCGCCGGGCTTCGGGGGGGCCGAGGCCTGTCCAATCTCCATCACCGGATACACGACGTGGTAACAAATCCCCAACTGCTCGAACGCCTTCTCCAAGGCCCTGTCGAAATTCGTAGTAAAGACCAAGGGAGGATTGATCCGTCGGTCCTCGTCGGCCTCCTCGGCAGCGGATCGGGACGGGGCTGTGGATCTGAGACGGCGTTTGAACACGCCGAAGGTGTAAAGCATGGCCTCGGCGAGCTTCCGGTGCAGGAAAGGCGGTTCCGGGTAGCCAGAGTCGTAGAACTCGAAAAGGTCTCTGAGTCCTCCGACGAGCTCCTCGTAGTCCACGAGCCCTGCCGCCTGCGAGAGCTCGCCGGTAGGAGGCCGCGACGTTTCCGATAGCAGAGAGAGCTGGAACGCGAGCTCCTCCGTACTGGGGTAAGCGGGAATTCGGTATCGGAACGTGTACCAGATCAGGTTCGCGATCCACTCGATTTCGTCCAAGCGGATCGAGGGCGACCGGCTATCCAAACGGGATTGGTCGACCTTCGATCCTAGGAGTTGCTCCGCGAGGATGGCAGGGTACGACCTCATTCGCTGCCGATCGCTGACGGGCACTCCTTTCAGCGGTAGGTGACCGTACCTCTCTGACCCGAGCAGGAGAATCGCGAGCCCCATCAGTTTGGAAAGGATGCGACGAGCGTCAAGTAGCGGCGGGCGAATCTCCTTTGGACCTTTTGGGGTCGCGTACTTCTGCACGTCGGTCTCCTCTCGGGCAGCCAGGGCTACGAGGCGTTCGAGAGCCTCGCCGACGACTCCCTCCAGTTTCACCCAGTCGTCCTTGCCAAGGGAACTGAGCGATATGCTGTACGATGCCACGGGGGTCAGGCACTCGTGATCCTTCGCGATGCAAGTACCAGTCAAGTCGACAAGGCGTGTCCCGAGACGTGTTAGGGCAATCTGGAAAGATATCAGATCATCGGTTACCCAGGGGACGCGACTCTGGTCGTGAGGCACGGCCTCCTTCCCGATGTTCACTCCATGGGAGGAAGCAAGCGAAGTCAGATACTGGGACTCCGGTGAAGGGGGTTCTAGCCTATCCATAAGGCGCTGGAGTTGACCCCCAATATCCATCCAGCCGGGGTGGGGCTCGCCACTGGCCATCATCTTCTGGATCGACGCGCCAGCGCCGAGGAACGGAATGAACACCCCGCTGTGCAGCGAAGCCTTCACCATGTCCGCGGTCAGAGTCACGAACTGAAGAGGGGTGTGCTGCTGTCGCATCATGGCGATGGACCTCGGAACCGCTACGTTCAGGGGATAATCTCGCTTTCGAGTAGCCCTGCCAGCGCACCGACCTGGGGCAGCAGCTCATGGCCGTCCCGCGTCGCAAGCTTCGGGAGGATCAATCTCCACCGAATTGCCCCCGGCGCGATGGTCACGTCCGGCGCGGCCGAGAGCACCACTTCAGCTTCGTGGAGGAGTCCCGAGCTTGCGGGCGTGAATCCGGGGACGTCGTGGTTGAGGAGGTTGTGGAAGAGGACTTGGGAGTAGCCGTGATGCATCCGGACTAGGTCGCGCAAAGGGGGAGTCGGGATAGGGGCCAACCCGAGGTAGGATGAGAGATGGTCCATGTAGAGATCCGGCAATCCTAGTTCGGCATCGATACGGGCCGATACTTCGCTCGAGCCTTGGAAACGGGGATTCACCTCGGAAACTAGGATCTGACCTCGATGCTCGACGGCGTCCACACCGAACGCCCCTCGGTAGCCCATTCGACCTAGCCACCCTCCGACCCGGCGCACGACATCCTCCAACTGGTCGAGAAGATCCGGCCCTAGAGCCTGGACCGCGGCGAAGTCGTTCCCGCAATACCCGAACAGCAAGCGAGTGCACTGGGGGATCCCAATGAGTTGCAACGATGGCCGATGGATCGAGACGGAGCCACCGGAGTAGACACAGGCATTCACGTTCAGGGGGATGTTCGGATCGAGAAACGGGGACGCGCCGAGGAACCCGTCCACGTCGGACTGGATCCCGGTTTCGAGTTCAGCTGGTGACCGGACTAACTGCAATCCGGTCCCACCGGAGGATCGGTTCAGTCGGATCACCATCGGCTGGGTCCGAACGTTGTCCGCGAGACGCTGAACGTCCTCGTAGGCGTAGTAGGTCCACGGAATCACGGGTACCCCTTGCGCTTTGAGTTCGCTCTCGACCCAGGGCTTGTGCTCGAATGGTGCCTGCCGCTCGTGGAACAGCCCGAAGTAGCGGACCATGCCCGAGTCCGTGAACGAAATGCTGGACAGGAATCGCAGAGGTCTGTATGGGATGATCACCGATGGCTCTTGAAGGAACGACCGAAGCCCGGCGCGAAGCTCTCGGGCCTCCGGAGATCGGTCCTTATCGAAGTCGTACTGGTCCAAGTTCACGCGGTGCCGCGAGATCGTCTCCAGGCACACTTCTCGCTCCAATGACCCCGAGTGCATTGGGGCGATGAGAGAGAAGCATGCGGCGAAGGAGTCGAGGTCAAGCAACGGATTGGCGTCGGTCCCGCGGGTCCCAACCCAGATCAGACGATGACCCTCGAGCTGTCGGTCGATCTCCTGCAGACGTTGGGCGCGTAGCCCACTCACCGGAATCCCCTCCGGAGGATTACCTCCGGAAGCTTAAGCAGGGACGGGATGGCACGGACGGAGGACTAAAGGCATCCGAATCCGCGATGGGACCGAAGCCGGACCGCCAGATCGATCGGCCGTCGGGTTCCCTGAGCCCCCGGAACGTCAGGTCGAGTAGTAGGCAGAGGTGCCATCGGGGAATGTCAGGGTGTTATTCTGGCAAGGAATGCACCGGGGCCCGAGCTTGACTCCGTATCGATGCGATATCTCCTCGGACGTCTGATAGACCTCTCGCAGGTACCCCGGGGTCGGGGGCGGGACGTCCGACAGTTTGATTCCGCGTGTGGGTCGGAAGGGACTCAGGACCGGGTCGCATCCGAGGCGAGCCAAGAACTCGACTCCTTGCAGCGTCTGGGCCGTGCTCTCGAGTCCGACTACGAGCAGCGATCGCACCCTTCCCCGGCCCCCGGTCAGTCCGACAGCGCGTTGAATGCTTCTCTCCCAGACCTCGTGCCCCAACCGGGCCTTTTGAGGGATGACCTTCGCCGCGACGCCAGGGTTGAAGACCTCGACGTTCAGGGAGAATCCGTGGATGCCCCAGTCCACGAGGTGATCGATCACCGTAACGTCCGGACGCGGGGTCATCATAATGTCGACCGGAATATCGCAACCGCGGAGGATGCCGTTACAGATTCCCTCGAAGTACGGCTGATCCGTTCGGTTGGGAGTTCCCCCGCTCAACAGTACATGTTTCACGGGTAATTGCCGATCCTCACGGGCGATCCGGAGGCCGGAGAGGAACTGTTCCAGCGGCCTCTTCATGTACTTAGTAGCCGCCATGTCACAGAATCCACAACTGTAGATGCAGCCGGAGAGAATCGAGATTCGGACTCGGTCCGCATGGGACATCACGACCTCCTTAACCAACCGACCCTGTTCGTCTCGCCGGTCCAGATAGCCTGGGAGTGGGAGCATCCGGACAGGTATCCTCTCGCCCCGAAAGGCCACGGCAAAACGATCCGTGGACGGATCGATACCGAGAAGGGGTTCGGCTTTCGAGCAATAAGGTTCGTCGAACGGAGCGTTCAGATAGATCTGTCCGGGCAGTTCCATCGTCACTCCCCCGGTGGTAGCGTACTCGTGGATTGTGAGAGGCGTTCCGCCGTGGTTGGAAAGCCGTTCCTCCGCCTCCGGACTCATACGAATCCCGGTCGAGAGCGCGCTCATCTTCAGCTCCCGAATGATTGCGGCCAGTTGGCTCTCCATCGCTGCCAGTAACCCAACAAGCAGACGTATCCGGAACGGATTAACTAGCGGTTTGAAACCAGCGATGGCAGGGACCATTCACGATGTTCTCGCTGGCGGCCCAGGGTGTTTCCGCCACTAGCTACGAGAACCGCCCTGAGGAAGAGCTTCCCCTCGGGTCGCTACAGGACGGGCCGTGGCTAGCTCTTGCCGACCGAATGGAGGCACCACTTCTCGGACACCCCGGTCAGTGATGGACTCCCTCGGGCGACGAATCGAATCCCCGCTCCCACCGATAGGTCCTTCACCATCTTAGTCACGAGTATCACCCCGGGATGGGCTGCGCGAGAAACCCGACTGGCCACGATTCGAAACTTGGTCCCTCGACAAGGAGACGCCTCTATCTCTCTCGGACGAACGGGATTTTTCTGACGTGAAACCGGGCTCAGGAGGGCCCGGAGGGCACCATCTTCCTCTCGAAGAGCGCTCCACCCTAAACACTCGAGCTCCCTTGAACACCCCCGCTGGCCCGACCACATCTTGGGGTGCGCGCGTCTAGCCCTCCCGATAGATGAGATGTATCCTTCCGCCCGATGACTCCGAGGCGGAATGAGCGGTGCCCCCCTTCGTCCCTTCGGAGGCGCCGCTTGCTCGCAGAACTCTATGTTGGACTTGACATACACAGACTGACGACCGTCGCCACTATCCTCGACCCCGAAGGTCATCGTGTCGACCAGCCCCACCTCACCTCGGCCGATGCCAAAGTGATCGCGTATCTCGGGGAGAACTGACTCCTTCATCGGGACGGAACCAACTCACAGGAATTGGTTTGACCACATCTCCCTAGGTTGAACAATCGAGACGGGTCTTATGGGCCCAAGGGGATCGATGTCGTTCGATTGATCCGGGAGATAGGTGCTCTGCCTTGTGCCACGAATGACTCACGAAAGGCACACACCGCGCGCTCCGGGGTTCGACAGGCCACTGCGAACCCAGAAAGCACCGGTTCGCCTCACGCTTCTGGTCGGGGCAGGAAGAACATCTGCATCGGGATCTCGCATTCTGATCAGGCCGAGCCCTATTCCAATACATGGCGGTGATCTCGCTGTAGCGTCGTTTGCGGACCGCCTTCAGACCATAGCTGAGCCGGATTGGCAAGGCAACTCTCGTCGCTTCATCCTTCCAGCCTCCAGGCTCTGTCTAGAAGGAGCGCGAACGATGGTAAGAGGAGTTCTCACGCCGTATCCTCCTGAGCGTCCAAGACTTCGCGTACTTCCCGATGATGGAACCCTAAGACTAATCAGTTCTCGCTCATTGCGGGATTGTGGCAACGGTTCGACGACTTGCCGCAATCATGTTCACAGACATTGTGGGCTACACCAAACTTTCCCACTCGAACGAAGCCGATGCACTTCACTTGCTACAGGAACAAGATAGAATGGTCCGCGCAACTCTGGAAACCCACAGTGGTCGCAAGGTGAAGTCGATCGGTGACGGACTGTTACTGGAGTTTCCGAACGCGTTGGACGCAGTCGAATTCGCCGTGGATTTGCAGCGACAAGTCTACGATTACAGCGCTCGGGATAACGCGGTCGCGTTTCAGATCCGAGTGGGGATTCACCTTGGTGATGTCCAGTGTCGAGGTACCGACATCATCGGAGATGCGGTCAACATTGCATCCCGCATCCAACCGCTCGCTGGGCCCGGGGGCATCGGTCTATCCGCCCAGGTATACGACCAGATCCACAACAAGGTCCCATATCAGTTCGAGCGGCTCCCGCAGCGAAGTCTCAAAGGCATCCGAGATCCCGTTGACGTCTACAGGATTGCGCTCCCCTGGAGCGAGAAGACCGTCGGGTCGAGGGAGTTGAGCCTCCCGGGCGCCGTAGGCGCCACCGCTCGCGGAACGAATTCCTGTCAAGAGGCACTCGGAGCCATTCAAGACTGCCTGCAACGGCTTGATACGAGCGGCATGCGATTCGCGAGCTTCTTTCAGGAGGGAGCCGAGGTCATCCTGACGCGGGCAAGCGATGAGCTCAACGACGCTAGCGATGGTCGGTTTCACTGCGGGAAAGAAGACGAGCCGATCCTGACCACGTTTGTGGTGAGCCTCTGTTCACACACGCTGCACGCTGTAAGCTATCAGGACGAAACCTTCTGGAGCGACCCGAGGCTCCGAGGGGACTACTTGCAATCTCACGAGCGTCTACTTAGAAAGCCAAACTTCGAAATGGTCAGGGTCTTCGTAACGACCAGAACGGGGCGGAAGTCGCTCGATGATGTGATTAGATGGCACCGCAGGAACAAGGTCAGGTATTTCGTCGTGTTTGAGGACAAGCTCCCATCCAACCTCAGGGAAGACTACGTGATTTATGATGGGGACTTGGTGCGAACTGCGGAGCCGCTGGACCCCACAACTCAACAAACCTCCATCGGCAAGCGTGCCTTGTTCACCAACTCCCCCAGGGCGCTCCTCCGCTACAACACCATGTGGCAGGAAACATTGGGTCTTGCCGAGCGGAACGCCATAGAACGAGCCTGATCCGCCGCCGTCCTTGGACGCGTGGGCGATCGCATAACCACCATCCAAGGCGCCCGAGTCTCAACAGACCTCAGACTAGCGACGTTCGGGAGTTGATGAACTCTTGAACGTCGCCCCCTAGGTGGGAACTGTTAGCAATCACCTGCTAACCGGCACCCGATGACACATCCCTACGCAGGACCCGGCTGACGTCGCTCCAACGTCGTGGGAGATGTGCGGGTCGAATTGGAGTGCACTACCGGGCAGCGCACTAGTCACGCAGCGACGTGTCGATGACAGAGATCTCCGGCGTTCCATCAACCGTCGCTCTACCATACGCGAGGCTTGGAAGTGCCGCTGGTCAGTCATGCAATCTCGAGGATCGGTTGCGCGTTCGGGGTCCAATTGACGTGGGGAGCCCGTGAGGTCCTGCCGGAGCTGATTACGATCTCGCCTCGTAGTAGATGCGAAGACAGGCTGGGATTATCCCTGGACCAAACGCCGCCGATAGCAACCTGTCCGCCTTACCCTCGTAGACCTCCGCTGCCCCACCAGCCCCTTTCAGGATTGACACAAGCGTGTTTGCGACGAGGGATACTCTTCCCGCCTTCGCCGCAGCAGAGATTGGATTGACGAGCTTGGGAATGGTGTCCTTCGGGTCGAGCAATCCCAGTCGCAGTGCATACCAGATGGCGATGTCTGCGGAACAGGGAAGGACAGAGTTCTCCTTGGAGAATGCCCGGATCCGATTCGCCACTCTTACCGGCAGCAGCGCCTCGAAGCGGGGTGCGAGAAGCAACAGTTCACTCTCCATGCAGACGTAGTCCACGCCGTACGTCGAAAGAAGATTCTTGAATCTCCTAATCCGGGGTCGCACCGACCGAGGCACTGACTTGTCGTCGATCAGAACCGCGGTCGACGTCCGAGCCGCTCGGTTCGTCTGCTTCGCTCGTTCGACTTCTTGCCTTTGTCGTTCAGCGATCTCAAATGAGGGAATGCATCCTTCTAGAAGGTCACCCCATGATGCGAGCGAATCGTGAAAACTGACGTGTGCTACCTCAATACTCAGCAGAGCCACCTCCGCAGACCGAGATGGGTTGAGGGACCGGAGCAATGGTTCGACCCGGCCTTCGATTTCATAAAGGACCTGGCCCGAAACGACCGGGAGTGCGTCGTTCATAACCGCCAAGGTCGTCGAACCGTGTCTGCCAGCTCGTTTCGCCCGAGGGGAATCGTGCGAGCCTCGGAATTCGCCTCTTCGGTCTGCTTGCCTAGCTCCGCGGTCCGAGCTTCTATTGACTTAGTGAGGACGTGATACGTCTCCTGTCCGATTTGTTGTTCGCAGTCCTCGCAAACACTAAAGGGGCGCCCGCTCACGATTTGCCCTCTTACCAGGACAACCCAAATGGTGTCCCAGATTCGGCTGCTTGACTCGGTTACAGAGTCGGCGGAGAGGCCGAGCTCGGTCTAACACTTGAAACCAGGTCATCGAGTCGTCGTCGACATAAAAAGCTCGCGGAGCGCAAGCGGGTTCGCAGTCTACGACCCTCGTCAACTGTCCAAACTGACACGCCGTTGTCGTGTCAGCTGAGTGTTCTTGCCAGGTCCTCGCTTGGAAACTAACGGTTTGCGACCCAAACCATGCCGGGATTGGAGCGGGCCACACCATCATGGTTGCGACCGTACCTTCTCCAAGTCAGGCTCGAGGAGTCCTGATACCTGCCCATCGGCGTCGGACAAGGCGGCACGAGGGCAGCTTGGGATCCGGATAAGGCATTGTTGAACGTGTGCACCTGGCGAGAAAGTTCATGCTCCCACGAGCAGACGAGCCGGTGGCAAACTGCGTTCAAGCTCGCTTGAGCACACAACGCGTGCTGTGTTCAAGCCCCCTTGAACCCCGCCTGGCCGGGTGCAATCGCACGTGCACGTAGTATCTCCGTGCAGCTTGGCGCTCAATGTCATTGAGCCCAAGGCTGACCGCTGCAAACACCCTTGTCGGTTGAATCGGACGAGTGGCCCGGTCTCCGCGTCCTCGCAGGCTCCGTCTCAGCTTCAATGGGTTACGCGTGCCTGGAAGTTGTTAGTCGACGTCGAGCTACGATCTAGCGGTTGTGCGACCGGCGAGTCGCGGGTCACTGAATCATCATGAGCCGGCGAACGTCATTACTGTCTGCCGCATTCCCAAGTGCAGATGGACTCCAAACCGAAAGCGTTCGGCCATGAGTGGAAGGTGGCAGATCAGGTCGCGTTCTGGGACGGTTGCCGTCAGACGCTCGAGGAGGCCGACAATAGGGTTCAGCAGTACGTTTCGTCCGTCCTCACCTACATACCGGCCCTTGCTGCAGCAGGGCTCTCGGTACTAGCAGTATCGACCGCATCGAGCTACTATCTAGGCTACATCGCCGGACTCTTGATTGGTGTGGCGGGTCTGGGGATGACCCTCGAGGCGAAATCCCAGGCTGACCCAGCCTTCGGGACTCTTCAGGGGGCAATCGACGTGACAGGGCGCGTTGAAGAGCTTATGCACCTCCCCGATGAAGTTCGTATGTCGATTCAGATTGGCGTCGCCATGAATCGGATTTCAGCGCCGGGTCGTCCACCTGAGCTGAGGAAGCGGTTTGATCTGCTCTGTTATGGCATGCTAGCTGCGTTCACCGTCATAATCGCTCTGAGCCTGTTAGGGCTCTACATCCGCTTCGGACCGGGTCATTGAGCCTCTCGACACGTTATCGGTCCACACCGTCGAGCGCCGCTCTAACCGGCCGAGCTCAAGGCGTTCGTGCCCCCTTGAACACAGCGTCCTTGCCCTGCCCGCGCTCGATTGCTCCGAACCGGTCGGGAGTCCGATACAAAAGGGGTGAGTTTCGTGATGGGGGGGCCCGTCGCGTTGCCCGTGCATGGCGTCAACGACTTCGCGCTCCGCGCGCTGATTGCTGTTAGGTCATCGGTCGCGCGCGTCTTTCATGAAGCCTGCACCGACGCTGCGATCTCGCCACGGATGATCAAACCCTCTGTTCGGAAACGAGCGTGGTGAATGTAGGACAGGTCCGGAAAGCGGGGCAGGACGATTGCGTGCGGCCATCTGGCCCGACGAGTCGGCGCGGAAGCCCGTGCTCGCCTGACGGACCAGGTAGACGATCCGCTGATCGGTGAGTTTGGTCACGTGGTCAGTAGGGGCTCGGGGCAGAGGGGAGGCGCGACCCTCTCCCCCAGACCCCCTCCTTCCAGTGCACGGGAACCGGCTCTCTTCCGCCTCATCGTCGAGAAATGATCATTGACCTAGAGACGGCTCTTCCGGATTGCGAAAGCGCCATCTAATGCCTCCCAATAGCCCCCAAGGAAGGGTCGGGCCGTGGTGAGCGATGCTCGCCGGCAATTCTTGGTCCTCTTGGCGGTCGTAGCCCTTCTCACGCCCTCATCGTTCCTGCTGACTCCGGTGGCTCGACCCGCAGGACCGCCCGCCAACCCGAACGAAGAGCCGGCCACGGCGACGCACGCGACCCCTCCGCCCGTGACGGAGGCAGCGCGTCCGGTGCTAGTTCCCCGACTTGCCCCCGCCATGCCTGATCCCGGAACGCCCATGGTCCTGGCCCGTTCTCCCCTCCCGCCCTGGCCCGCCACGCCGATCATCGACCCACGCAACGGGTACGTGTACATTCCTGACGGGAGCGGGAACATCACGGTCCTCCGTGGGTTGGTCCAGCTCGGGGTCATCCCGGGTCAAGGGCCGTACTCGGGGTCGGCGTTCGACCCCTCGAACGGGTATCTCTACTTCTTGGGACAGAACGACCTCCTCGTGGTCAGCGGCCTGAGGGCCTTGGCCGACATTCCGGTGGGCCCATACGCGACCTCCGTGCTGTACGACCCAGCGGACGGTTCCGTCTACGTGGCGAGCGAGTCCTTCGACCTCGTCGTAGTCGTCCACGGGCTAGGAGTGATCGCCACCATCCAGCTTTACGGGGCCGAATGTCTGTCCGGGGAGGCGTACGACCCAATCGACATCGCGGTCTATGTGGTCGACCAGTGCGTGGGGAACCTCTACCTGATCAAGGGAACGTACCTCGTGAACTGGTGGTACGTGGGCAGTAATCCGACCTCGGTCACCTACGACCCGGCCGACCGGACTATCTACGTCTCTCTCGGCGCATTCCTAGTCGGCTGGGGGTATCTCCTCCTGTTCCGGGGCTCGACCCAGGTCGGCAACGTGACCGTTGGGTGCGGTCCGGGGGGCGGGGTCTACGACAGCCAGAACGGCCTCCTCTACGTGGAGAACACCTGCTCGGCCAACATCAGCGTCGTCCGCTCGGACTACGTCGTGGCCAGCCTCGCGACCCCCGGGGCCTCCGGCCCGTTGGCCCTGGACCCTGCGACGGGCTACGTGTATGTGCCCGCAGGCGCGGGGATCTGGGTTTTTGACGGGCTGGTACAGGTCGCCTCCGTGGACCTGGGTGCCGGCTATGAACAGCAAAACGGGATCGATGGCATCGCTTTCGACCTCCCCGAAGACGAGCTTTATGCGACGACCTCCAACATATTCGCCTCCAACGGGACGTTGAGCATCATCGGCCCCGGACCGAGTGGGGTTCCGGTGACGTTCGGTGAGGTTGGGCTGATCCCGGGGACGTCCTGGGATGTGAGGATCAACGCCACGCTGGGGAACACGACGGTGTTCTCGGCCTCCGCCACCGTCGCCTTCGCGCTGCCACCGGGATCGTACGTCTACTCGGTGCAAGTCCCCTGGGGCTACGCTTGCTGGGACCCTGAAGGGAACCTGAACGTCCCGGGCTCTGGCCTGAGCGTGCCGATAGGGTTTACCCTCCCGTCGGCTCCGACCGGCCCACACGAGGTTGCGTCCGTTCCGACCGGCGCCGGTCCCGAGGCGGAGGTGTACGACCCGGCCGACGGGTACGTCTACGTGACCGCGCCAGGGCCCCTCTACGGCAACAACCTGTCGGTGATCGATGGGGCGACCCTCCTCGGGATCGTACCCGTCGGCCTGGGTCCAATGTCAATTGTCTACGATGCGGCCGACGGCTCGGTGTACGTGGTCAGCCTCTACTCCAACCAGGTCAACGTGGTCAACGGAACCACCGTCGTCGCGAACGTGACGCTCAGCCTGCCGTGCATCGTGTACGGTCTTCCCACGTTCGAAGCCTACGATCCCGGCGACGCGGATGTCTACGTCGCCGCATCGGGGTGCCCTGTGCAGCACCGGGGCCCGGCCCAACTCGTGGTGCTTCACGGGACTTCGATCATCGGGTATGTTCCTCTACCTTCGATGCCGGGGGGGCCCACGACCTACGATGCCTCCGACCGCTCCTTGGTCGTGGCCGCCGGTGGTGAACTCTTCTACGTCCAGGGGACCAGCGTGGTCTCCACCCTTTCGCTGGGCTTACCCAAATACAACTGGGTCACCGATATGTCGTACAACCCTTCCAACGGTTACCTCTACGTCGCCGAGAGCACCAACACGGTCGCGATCTTGGACGGGACGACGTTCGTCACGAACCTCTCGTTGGGCTGGACGCTGGGGAGCACCGCCGTCGACCCCCTTACCGGAGCCGAGTACATCACCGGCTGCTCGTATGTCAATTATACCTGCTTTGGACAGGGTGCCGAGGTTATCGGGACCGGCGTCGTGGCGACGTTCGCCCTGGGATTCGGACCCGGGGCTGCGGTCACCGACCCCGCCGATGGTCTGGTCTACGTCGCCAACTACGGCTCGGACAACACAAGCGTGCTCGAGGGGGGCCTCGTCCTCGCCTCCGTGTCCGTGGGTTCGGGACCGTGGTCTGCCGTCGCCGATCCCACCAACGGCTTCGTCTACGTGACCGATACGCTCGGTGGGAACGAGAGCGTGCTTTCCTCTTCAGCCCTCTACGGCGTCACCTTCGAATCGAGCGGTCTCCTCCCGGGCACGCCCTGGATCGTGACCGTGGCCGGCACCGCCCAAACGACGAACCTTACGTCGGTCACGTTCGTGGAGCCGAACGGGACGTACCCGTACTCGATCGCCGGACCCCCGGCCTACACCTTGAGCCTGCCCTCGTCCTCGGGGACCACCGCGGTCGACGGCGCCTCCTTCGTCCAGCCGGTAGCGTTCTCGCCCGGGCCGGCTATCTTCTACCGCTACGACGTTTCGTTCCACGAGGTCGGTCTTCCCGCGGGACTGAACTGGAGCGTAGTGCTCGGATCGCCCGCGGTCGGTCGGACGAACCTCTCGACCCCTAGGGGCGGCAGTGTCGTGTTTCTGGAGCCGAACGGCACGCTCAGCTACTCGATCTGGGCCCCGACGGGCTACGGGGTGGTCCGAGTCTCGGGGCCGGGTCACCCGGGACTGACGCAGCTCACCGTCCGCGGTGCGAGCCTCTTCACGGTCACCTTCGGTCCGCTCGAGCCGGTCTCCTTCTCGGAGAGGGGCCTCGCGAGTGGCACTTGGACCGTGGCGGTCGACGGACAGACCAACTCTAGCCCCGCGGGATTTCCGATCACGTTCTGGCTCGTCGGGGGCGGCAACTACGCGTACGCGGTCGGAAAGGTGGCAGGGTACTTCACCCTCGCCGGACACTTCGCTGTGGTAGTCCACGCAAGGCCGGCGTCCGTGGTGATCACCTTCTTCCCGGTCCGACCGCACCCGGTGCTTTACGCACCTTCCCGTTCCGGAGGCGTTCGCAAGGCCGAGCCACTTCGGTAGCCTCCCTCGGTAGGACCCGAGGGACCGGCCTTGGCACAAAACCCGCACGATTCGCAGAGCGCGGGGGGCTGACGCCCCCAGCACCCTTGGCTAACGAGGGGTTTCTCTAAGGCCCCCCTCCTTACCACTCGCCAGCCAGGGTTCAATCGCAATTGCGCACTAAGCGAGGTATCTCGTGCGGCAGCTCAAGTGTTGTTGAACACTCGCTGACTGTGTCTCCAGCCTTCAAGCCCCTTGAGTGTTCAGAGTGGCGCGCTCTTCGAGAGGAACAAGGTTGCTTTCCGGCCCATCCGGGACCCGGTTTAGCGTCAGGGAAAGTTGGTTTGACCGAGATGAGAAGAAAGGAGACAACGCAAAGATCACCAGTCACGAGAAACCTGGGGTAAGAACTATGGGGCGGAGGACGATTACCCCGGTAGGCGGCAGATGACGTCGACCGCTCCAGAAGACCCACCCGGGTCTTCACTAGACCTTCAACACGTGTTTCGTCGAACCAATGCTTAGCGTGGAACCTAGTCAAGATAGAGCTGGCAGGCCTTCCGGGGTTTTGGGATGGCGCCCGTCGCGCAGAGCTCTCCGAGTGATCATGGTTGGAATCGTGTGTGGCATCCTAGTTGTCACGACACTCTATCTTGGGACTCACGTAGCTGTCTATCGCAAATCCGAGCAGGTAGCTCTAGGAGGTAGCTTCCCTACGACTTACCGCCAAAACTTGAGCTTCCCGTGGGAGTCGCAGGTGACGATCCAAGTGGACTCTCTCACCGGCTGGATTTACGGCTTTTTTTGGAAACGCGAATGGTGTAGGTTATCTCTGGTCCCCAGGCGAATGCGGGACCCTATCTTTGAACGGGAGCGCGAGCTGTAGTCTGGGGTACAGCGGGGGAGCATTCGTGCTCTTTCTCGTAGACCTCGCTTGCGTTAGCCACCCCCCCTGCCCTCAGACGTCCGTCAATCTTACTCTCACTTATGGTGCGCTCTAGTCAGTCCTTCTGAACGTCGGGTCTCTCTCGGACAAACGCGCATTTACTGACGTGAAACCGGGCTCTGAATGGCCCGGAGGGTACCTTTTCCCTCTCGGAGAGCGCAAAGGTGTCCGCTGAGCCGCCCGAGACCCGGACCTCGCTTCCCCTCACGTGCTCCTTGGCCGGTCCGCGCCTCAGCGTGGACCGGCGGCCCGAGGGCCTCTTCCTCGTTATCGTTCGACTACCCTCCGACCTCGCGTCATCGCTGGCCGTCAGGTTCCCCTGTCCAAGAGCATCTCGTTCGCGACGGAATCATGGGCGAGGCTCGATGGAGCCCCGTGGACGTGCGGGGCGTCCGCAACAACCTTCTCCGAACTCACGGGGGCCCACGATCCTGACCGCCGATTGTAGAGAAGGCCACCCAGCGTAACGGCTTCGAGGTCCTGGAGCCAGCCTTCGAGGGTGGCCTCCCTGGCCCTGATCAGCGGGTCGGTCAGCGCGACCATGAGCTCGCCCGTGGTGTGGAGGTTCAGCAAGGCGTAATCACGCTGGGAAGCTGCCCCATCGGGGCCGCGAGCGGGGTCTTGGAGGGTACGCACCCTCCCCCCCCGCCCCAGCTACCGGAGGCCAGCACCCAGTTGTACGGTCCGAGGCTAACACTCAGGCTGGTCCCCCCAAGCCAGGCGGCGGCCTCTACCCCGATATTCAGGACCAGTTGAAGCTCGAGCGTCCAGCCCGTCCACGAAGCTGAGTACTGGAGGTCGGGTTGAACCTCGACGTAGGGCCCTGCCAGGCCCTCGAAGAGGAAGGCGAGGTTCGGAACGTCGGCAAACGCCATTATGCTCTCGGAAGGGTACAGGTCGCTCTGAGAATAGGAAAGCGAGCTCTGAGAGTACGAAGAGGACTGGTGCCAGCTGGGAAGACAGAGGAAACAACTGGACGACGAGACCGTGGACCCCTCGGATGTGGAGAAGGTGACGGAGCCGGTGTACGCGAGCTGGCTTTGGATTTGGACACCTACGGCCACTTGGAGCTGTGGGACGATGCAGCCGATCACGATGTCGATACAGCCCAGGTAGATCGTAGCCAGAGTTACCTTCTCCTGAGCCGCTACCGCCCCGGTAACCGAGACCGTCAGGGTCGTCCTGAGGCTGAACGAATTCGAGAAGCTAAAGCAGACACCAGGTACAAGGACCCACCAACAGACAGATGCCGAAACCCCGACACTTGAACTGATAGACACACTGCCCGAAACGGCGATTTCGATGGACCCTGAATACCAATCGTTGCTCAGGGTGACCTGGTTCAGAGGGTCAATGGTCCCGAGCGTGTAGTTGCCGGGAACAATGGCGGACGATACGGAAGTCGGGTTCCCGTACACCGCGTAACCGTTAGAGTTTGAGCTGATGGACGTGACGTCGATAAGGAAGGGGTTGATGAACGGCGAAGCGAGAATGTCCCCGGCCTTCACCGAGGCGAGTTGAGTTGCGCTGGAGGAAAAGACGTACTCGGATCCTTGCTGGCCCGTAAGAAGGCGTGAAGTCTGGTTCGTCAGTACGACTACGTTGCTCCGGAGGGTAAGTGACTCATGTGGAAGGTAGAATGGCAGCGAGCTGCTCACCGCTGCAGGAGGCCCGGACGCCGCTCCTACGGGCCCGTCGCCTTGCGGGGCCTGCGGTGGGCTGCCAAGCTGCCCGCCAGGGACACCCCAACTGACCTGTGACGAGACCGTTCCGACATCTCGCGCTGCTGGAGGGGATGACCCTCCCGTCTGAGGATGACCGGATAGCACGGCACTGCCGAAACTCCATGCCACCAAGGCCAACGCCACCGTCGCAATCACCGCCACCGTCCACCGCAACGAACCTCGTGTCATCTACGTTCTCCAACCGGTAAAACTGACCCGCGAGGTCCGGCACGGCAAATCGCGGCAGCTACCGTATCGCACAATAATATATAATAGTATATGATAGTAAGTCACCGCACCGGTCCGGTAACCTTCTGCAGCTCAGGGCGAAACTCGCGTTCTGAACCCCTCGAGAGCGACGATCACCCGAGCGGGCCCTTCGGCCGTCCGCATCAGCTAGACGAGCTGTTCCCGGGTGATCCACCGGCGGCGCTGGGAGACACTCGCGGGAAGGCGCCAGACCTCGGGTCTGTCGGTAACTGGGTTGCCCTTCCAGCGAAGGAACTGGCGGAGGTCAGCGAAGAAGAATTGCGTGGTCGACTTTTCCCAGCCCGGACGCACTCGGAGGGCCGCCACGTGCTCTTCGGTGATGTCGCACGACTTGGATACGGGAGGAAGGGTCTGGGCCTCCGAGAGGAGCCTTGGAATGCGCCCCAGGAGGTAGCCGAGCCCCTTGGCCCAGCGATCACCGATTGAGCGCTGTCGCTGCCAGGTCCGCACGAAGGAATCTACTTCTCCCTCCCAGCCGCCGTAACCCCCTCCGGCGGCCCCTGAAGTGCCTCGCTGAGGCTCCGTGACCCTCCCGGAGGTGTTGAGAATGGCGTTCTGCAGCCCGAAATCTCCTAGGACCCTCTGGAGGGTCCGCGGCTCGCCGTCGGGATGGGTGCCCGGTTCAGGGACATGCGACATCACCCCAAGGGGGGAGGCTCTACCCGGCGACCGCTCGGGGGGTGCCCCCGGAACGTTCAAGCGCTGTTGTGCCCACGAGGTTGGCCTCAGCATCAATTGAGCGCGGTTAAGGGCTATAGGGCTCGGTGCAGACGCAGTCTCGAATCCGACTGAGCCTACCGGTGGGGGGCCTCTCCCCCATCCGAACCCCATTAGATCTGGGATTGCCCACACTACCCGATCTGGGCGGGTAGGCGCCGGGGCGGCCGGGAAGGCCGAAAACAGCCCGCCAGAGCACCCCGTTGGCTCTCCGCACGGGGGGCGCCAAGGGACGGGCCTACTACCTTCCGCCGGAGATGACGCCGGGTGAGAACCTCAGCGCGGCGATCTGTAGGCTTGAACAGAGAGGGGTTGACGAAGGCGCGCGGACACGCCGACCTGTTTGCGGGGCGTTAGAAGTAGGGGCTGTCGAGCGTGATTACGACTGAGACATTCTCCACGGTCGTGCTTACCCCGTTGCCCGGGCTTGAGAAGCCACAACGAATCTGACCGCCTGGCGATGTGAACGCCGCGACTCCGAAACTGCCTTCGACCAAGAATCCGTCGCTGCTACCATTGGCCCATGACGGGCTCCCACAGCTTGACGTTCGAGTGTCAAAGTCGCTCACCGGGAGGATGGGTTGGTATGCCCACGAGACGGTCACGCGAGCGTTCCAGACTGTTGAGAACTCGATCTCTCCGTCGCTACAGTTGGGTGGTCCGCCTGCGCTTTGGCAGAGGCCGCGGAGTTCGTAGCTGTGTGTAGTCGCAACCGATGGGACCGTCACGAGAGCGACCAAGGACGCGACGACGATTCCCGCGAAAAAAACGGCGAGGCCGACCTTGAACCAGCGCCACAAGCGCGGGCGGGTTACACGAGACTTGCCACCTGGTGCGATCTCGTCCATGACGATGGTTTGGGTTATCAGCTATTTGGACACTACCCCTAAGTAGAACTGCTAGGGGGTCTCGAACCCGCCAGTCAGGGCACAACGCCGTTGAACACACGCCGCGAGCAAGCTTGCGCCCCTTTGGATCATCGGTCGACCAGTCTCGTCCCTCGGCCGATGAGGCATTAAGGGCAGGGACACTCCGCCGCCCCCGGAGATGTGAACCTTGACCGTTCAAGCCTATGTCTTCGTCACGACAAAGAACCCGGGCCCTCGGGCTGCCTGTCGTGCGATCCGAAGGATTCCCGGGGTGGTTCGTGCCGATGCCCTCTTCGGAGGGCCGGCGGTGATCGCCATCGTCGAGGGTCGTGACCTGGCCGAGATGGATGCCCCGATCGACGCGATCGTCCAGCTGCCCATGGTCACCGACACAGAAACCCACGTTGTTCGCGATATCGAGCAGGAGGACGTGGTCAGGAGCCGGGTCCTTGGCCCCGGGCTCGCCCACTCCCTCAAGAGGACCCGCTCCCGCCCGAAATAGAAGTGGCTGCGGGACTCGGACTATCGAGTACGCTCGGTAGGCAGCCTCACATCTTGGATGCAACAGCCGTTACGCCTAGGTTTCTGACCTGATAGGTCACGCTTGCACTTGCTGTTGAATGCCAATAGGTAGGCAGGGATTGTTCACCCCCGCCCAGCCCGGGTGCACCACGCTCGTTCCCGAGCATGAATGGGTTCAGAGTCACCTCAATCTATGTTGAGCACACGGCGCCAGCGGCTTTGCACTCTGTGAACCGGCTGTCAACCCTCGCCGAAGCCCGTAACAGGGGGATCGACGTCGATCTGCCAGAGAAGGGCATTCATCTCGCCGCGGTGTTGGAGCTCCTCTTCGACCATGTGGAGGAGCATGTTCCGAACCGAGATTCGGAACGGCCTCCGCCCCCGCCAGCGGAGGATCTTGCTCAGACCCCGAGGGCCCGCTTCGCGGAGGACCTTCTGGAGAAGTCGATCTACGGCGTCGGTCTCTCTCTCGGCTTCCGATTTCGTGTAGCGCTGACCAAGGGGGTACTCCTCGAAGGTCTTGCCGTTCCCGTAGACGGAGATGAACCACCAGCGGTAGGCGTCGAGAACGTGCATGTAGATGTCCACGAGAGAGGGAAACGACGCGCCGCGTTTCTTGTAGCGTTGCCGGGGAGGGAGTTTCCAGATGGCCCGGAAGTACTTTCTTCGTACGGCGGAATTGTAGCGGTAGAGCTCGCGGATCGTTTCGAACTCGGATCTCATCGTTGACGGCAACGGCACTCAATCCATAGGCGTTGCGGGTGCAAGCGACAGCACACCGCACGCCGTCCTCCAGGGGCCGCATTGGGTGCAGGGTTGAATGCACTTGGTTGGTGAGGCGGAGCAACGTGGTGCGATCCCGATTGAACCTTCGTCATGCCTGCCCGGGTACACTCAATCCCTGGGAGACTTGGTTGACGCAGATGGAAGGGAAAGGCAAAGCAGTAAGAGTTCGTCGGCTTTCGGGTCCTCCGTAACGGACGGAGGCTACGAGGGGCAATGAGGGGAACGGCGGTGATTGCGGTACTGGTCCTCACGCTGACTTTGGTCCTGAGCGCAGCTTCGGCGCACGCCACCGGATCGCTCTCGCCGTCGATCACCGTGCCCGCCATCGGTCCGCCGGAAACGTCGATTCCGGTCGGTTCCGCCCCCTTCTGCGTGGCGTTCGACAGTGCCACCGGCTCCGTGTACGTCGCCGACTCGGGAGCGGCCCAGGTGACCGTGGTCAACGCGACCACGAACACCGTCGCCGTTCCGTCGATCGTCGTCGGGTCGAATCCCGTAGGTCTTGCCGTCGATCCTGCGAACGGGTACATCTACGTCGCCAACCACAATTCGGCCAACGTGACGGTGATCAACGGGGCCACGAACAAGGTCGTCGTCCCGTCCGTCCCGGTCGGAACACGACCGTTCTCGATCGCGTTCGACAGTTCCAACGGTTATCTCTACGTGCCCAACGAGGGTTCGGGCAACGTGACGGTGATCAACGGGACCACGAACCAGGTCGTCGTCCCCTCCATCCCCGTCGGAGCGGAACCCACCGGCGTCACGTTCGACAGTTCGAACGGTTATGTGTACGTGACCAACCTTGGATCGAGCAACGTGACGGTGATCAACGGGGCCACGAACAAGGTCGTCGTGCCTTCGATCCCCGTGGGAACCGAATCCGAGTATGCCGCGTTCGACCCGTCGAACGACACGCTCTTCGTGGCTAACCCCGGCTCGAACAACGTCACCGTGATCAGCGGCGCCACGAACACGGTCGTCGTGCCTTCGATCGCCGTGGGCAGTGTCCCGAGGGGTCTTGCGTTCGACGCTTTGAACGGGTACGTCTACGTGGCTAACTGGAATGGGGCCAGCGTTACGGTGATCGACGGCGCGACCCACGAGGTCGTCGGTGCCCCGATTCCTGTAGGGAACGGGCCGTTCACGGTTGCGGTCGACTCGTCGAACGGTTACGTGTACGTGCCGGACCAGAACTCGGGCAACGTCACCGTAATCGCGCCGAGCTACGTGATCGAACGAGGGTCCTCCGGAGGATCGGGATCCTCGGCGACGATACTTGGCCTGAGCAGCGGGGGGGCGTACGTGTTGGTGGCTCTGCTCGTTATCTGGGGTGTCGGAGGCACGACCGCCGCGGTCCTCTTGTCGAGGCCGCGGCACGGGCCTGGGGCGCTCCACCCGGCGACCCCCCCTCCCCCGGTCACCCCACCGCCTGGCTCGACTTAGCGCGGCACGGTCGACGCGGTCTCCGGGGCCTCGTCGGGTCCAAGATGCTGGATCGTCGCGGTAACAAGCCTGCTCTCTTGGAACGGTGGGCCTGATGGGGACCTCCCGTCGGATCCCCGACAACGTCACAGAGCGCTGAGGGTGCACGACCCTACCACTTTGCCATCGATTGAGGGGTGCGTTGCCTGACCGTGGGGTACCGATGATCCGAGACGGCTCCAGAGGAGAGGTCCAGCTGCGTGACGTCCAGCGATCCAATCTCGGACAGACCAACTTTCTCCGACGTGAAACCGGGCTCGGAACGGCCCGGAGGGCATCCTTTTCCTCTCGAAGAGTGCGCTACTCTAAACGCGCAATCCCTATTGAGCACACAGCTCCGAAGGTTTGCTAAGGGGTGGCTTACCCTCGGTAGACCCTCGAAACGTGGCATCCAACATCTCCGATTCTCTTTCGGAGCTGGTATTCGGGTGCACCTGCCGCCCGGGGCCCCACGCTACCTTCCGGTGGCGGTGGCGGGTCACGCGCCCGGTGTCGCGGGGCCGTGGGCCCCGTCGACCATGTTGAGGAACTTTGCGACGACCGCGAGGAACCGCTCCCGCTCCTCCCAGAACGGGACGTGGGAGCTTTCCGAGAACGTCACGCCGTGCGCGCCGGGGATGCCGCTGCGGATCTGCTCGGCGACCTTGGGGGTCAGCTCGTCGTACCGGCCCCCGAGCACGAGGGTCGGAAGGTGGATCTGACCGAGCTGTGGTGAAAGGTCGATCCGCCGGATCGTTCCCGTGATCGTGAACTCGCTCGGGCCGTTCATCAGCGGGTAGACCGGGTGGCTCTGGCACATCTCGAGGCTTCGGCTGAGCTCGGCCGGCCACGGCCACCGCCGGCAGAGGTGCCGTCGGTAGAACTCCATGCACGCCGCGGCGTATTCCGGGGTGCCGGTCGTTCCCTCCGCCTCGCACCGGTCGAGGGTCGCCCGGACGCTGGCGGGAAGTTCATGCCGCAAGCGGTCCATTTCGGCGCTGGCGAGGGGGACGCTCGCGAGCCCCCCCACGGTCGTCAGACTGCGCAAGGTCTCCGGATGGGCGAGGGCCACGGCGATCGCCAGCAGCCCGCCGTAGCTCGAACCCACAAGGTGGACGCGGCCCAGGCTGAGGTTCCGTCGGACGTCCTCCACCTCCTGAACGTTGTGCTCGAGGGTGAACAGCGATCGGTCGGTCGGAACCTCGGACTGTCCGCACCCGAGCTGGTCGAACAGCACCACGCGATAGCCGAACGCGGCAAGGTCCGCGAGCGGCAATAGGTAGTCGTGGGACGCCCCTGGACCCCCGTGCAGGCCCAGGACGGTCGGTAGGCCTTTTGTCGGTCCGAACGATCGGTAGAACAGACGGAACCCTGTCGCCGGCACGAACCCCGATGCCTCCTCGACCATGGAACCCCCTCGGGCGGACCGGTCGGCTCGGATAAGCCAATTCGGTGCTCCCCGGCTCGGGCTCACCCCCGGTCCACGGCGGGTGCCGAACCGGGGAAGGCGACTACGGTTATCCATCAGGGGGCGCACCCCATGGGGGCACCCCGATGGGCGCTGCCGGATCGTGGCGTAGAGTGGGTCACCCGCGATCAAGCCCGCGTCGGACGCATCGTCCGTCCTCCGGGCTTGGTTGCTCTAACGTGAAACCGGGCCGGGAGGGGGAGTAGCTGGAGCGTCGCTCGGGGCTTCCGCTCCAAATCGCCTACCCGCTCTGACGGACGAACGCGCATCTGCTGACGTGAGAAAGGTCGGCTCAGGGCCGGGAGGGCACCTGTTCCCTCTCGGAGGGCGCGCTACTCTAAACACGCAATCCCTGTCGAGCACGCAGCGCCGGCCGTTTGCTAAGGGGTCCGTTAGGTGAACGGCTGCGCGTTGGGTTCGCTGCGCCCTAACTAGAGATGTTCCACCTGAAGATAGGCGGAGCTGGCAGACCATGGATCACGGCTCGGGCGAGAGCAGCTTTCCTGACCTGATGACGTAGAGAATGTTCTCCGGAGCCAGCGCCTCGATGTCCGCGATAGGGTTCCCTTTGACGACGACCGCGTCAGCCCTGAAGCCCTCCTTCAGCATGCCGCTGTTCTCCAGGCCCAGGCACTCGGCCGCCCTGGACGTGGCAGCGATCAGCGCCTCCCTGTTCCCCAGGAACTTCGCCTCAGCCGCGATCTCCTCGTAGTTCCTGCCATGAGGTCGGGCCGCGTCCCCGACGATGTCCGACCCCATCACCACCTTCACCCCGTGTTCCTTCGCCATCACCATGTCTTCGGAGAGGTGGCGCTTCACCATCTCGTTGTACCTGTTCTCGTAGGCAGGATTGCGGTAGGTCACCAGGGTCGGGACGTAGTATATCCCCTTCTTCGCCACCGCGCTGGCTATCCTCGACGTGAGGCCCAGCCCATGCTCGATGGAGTCCACCCCGGCGCCGACGACGCTGCTGAGCGCCTCCTCCCCGTAAGCGTGGGCCGCCACCTTCAGGTCCAGGCGCTTCGACTCGTCTACGATGGCTCCGATCTCTTCCTTCGTGAAGTTGGGTCTAATCCTCCCTCCTCGAGAGAAGGCCCCCGAGGCGTAGAACTTCACCACCTTCCCGCCGTCTCTCGCCACCTTCCTGACCGCCTTTCGGCACTCCCAGGGGCCGTCGCAGAAGAAGGTGTAGGATGCAAGCTGCTGCGCCAGCTCGAGGGGGAAGGCCGGAGGGTCGTCGTCCTCCCCTGTCTGGGCGAGCGCCCTTGAGCAGGAGACGACTTCAGGGCCCTCTATGGAACCCTCGGCGACCGCCTGGGCGAGGTGCACTCCCCCCTTGGTCCCGAGCTCCCTGACGGCGGTGAACCCTGAGCGGAGGAGCCGCCTCAGGTCCCCAGCCCCTCGGAGCACGGCCAGTGTGTCAGGGACCGACGCCCAGGCTGTTACCCCTTGGCCCTGGGCGGAGTAGAAGTGGACGTGAGCGTCTATGAGCCCGGGGAGTATGGTGGCGTCTTCGAGCTCGAGCCTCTTGGCCCCCCCGGGCTCCTCCACCTCTCCTCTCTCGCCAAAGCCTTGGATGACCCCCTTGTCGGTGTCAATTCTCACGACCGCAGACTTGTGGAAGTTCCTTCCGTCAAAGGCCCTGCCCCTGAGTATCAGAATGGACATCTGGTTCACCAGCCGATGGGCAAGCCACGGTTCGTATTTGTCTATAGGCTCGCACTGACGATTCTGCTCCGTCCTCGGCGGGCGGAGCAGAACCCCCTCTAGGGTGTCGATGACCCGAGGGAGGTCGGCTGAAGTTAGCGTCCGTCTTCGTACCTGGGATACCTGGGACTCCGGAGTCGCTTAGCGATCCGTGGGACGTCCCGGCTCGCGAAACCCCAGAGCTGGTCAAGGTTGACCGGCTCAGCCCCGAGATCATACGGATGCGCCCCCAAGCTACTCAGAGGGCGAAGCCGTTCCCACGGGACCCCGGGGTTGCCACTCTTGAATGCCTGACTGATCTTCTCTGCAGCCTCGGCCAACAGTTCCGTCGCGTGCTCTGCCGCGTACTGATTGGTCGCGTCCGCGGTCATCATAGCCCTTCCCCTACGGACAATCTCGGAGAGGATCTCGGCGTGATGCAGGATCTGGTTCACGAGCAGGCGATCGCGCTGCTCGGACGCCTTCACAAGGGCACCGCCTCGGCCATCACCTGCGGTCTGATTCCCCAGTGAAGACCCCCCTCGTTGGCCAGGTCCACCGGGCGACCGAGAATCTTCTCCAGCTCGAGACCGAGTCCCATCTTGTCGAGGAGCGTTACCGGCCTCTTCCACCGAACCAGGATATCGACATCGCTCGCATTGGTTGCCTCCTTCCGCCGGACGGAACCGAACACCGAGAGTCGATCGACTCCATACCTACGAGCGAGCCGTCTGATTTGGGTGAGGTGGGGCTTTACGAGTTCATCAATCCCGAGCCCGTTCCCAAGCTTGATTGGCCGAATCTTTGGAACGTCCCAAAGCAGAGACTTGCAACGAGGGCACATGCGCACGGGAGCCTTGACGGGGGTCCAAGTGTGGTAGCAGCGGTAACAATGAACCCGCGGGATGACGACCTGCTGCATAGGCTCCCCAGGAGAAGTCAAGGTTTCGTTGTCTAATAAACTTACTCCGGAGTAAGTTCCCTGGAATCCTCTGAGAGCGCCCACGACACTACTAGGTTGTGGGGATGAGGGATCCAGAATCGAGTGCCCTAACCGGCGGACGATGGATCCAAGCTTGCGCCGGCGGAGGCTCAATCCCTGTTGAGCACACCGCGCCGACTGTCTGTTAAGGGGTGCTCTCTCTGATCCCTAGTCCGACGATCGACTGGGCCATAGAAACCGAGTAGGTCAGGGGATGATGGGGGCAAGGACGCTCCCAGAGTACACGACGGTCTGAGCACCTTCGGCACCGGAAGAATCCAGAACGATGACGACCTCAGTGCTACCCTGAAGCGCCACATCGTCGAAAGTGCACTTCCCCGCAGCCCCGGTTTCGTAGCAGAACGGGCCGAGTTGGAAGCTGACGACACCGCCGCTCGTATCCTGCCAAGTGATGCTTACTTGCGCGCTCCCCGGAAATGAGAGCGTGATACATGCGACCCACAGACTGCCTCCCCCAAGATAACAGGGGTAACCGGCGTTAACATTCTCCGTCGTCATCTTGCCCGAAACCGGGTGGTTCACGTCAAAGGACATGAGCGACAGGATGACTACCAACGCGAGTATGATGACGATCGCGGCTGCCCAGCGGCGACTCAAGCGCCTGGGCCGGATAATCGGCGTGTCGGGACCCTGAGCGCGCGTCACGTCTCACAAGATCGGTCTACCGCAGAGTCCGCCTTCTCATCGCGGAGCTCGGCGGGCACCGTGTTCATCGGATCTCCCTTGTGAACAGGACACCTCGATTTCCCTAATTAGTCGAACGCCAGGCCTGACTAGGGTACTGATGGTGTTCCCTTCCACCGGGGGAGAAGAGGCCCTCCAAATCGAATTCTGTTTGGAAAGACGACGGGCTCGAAGGGCCGCGTACCGCGAAGGACCGCGTCAGAACCCCGCTGACCGTAGAGATCGGGCCGGTTTCCTAAGGGGCCGTCGGTCATCGACTGCGCGAGCCCGGAGCATCTGCGCACGGCGCGGAGGGGAGCGATTCGCCGGTCGACGACCGCTGACCTAGGGAGCGTATGACAAGTGAGAGGGTAGGGCTCCCCCTCCGACGATAAGCGCCGCGATAGCTGATCCCGCGGCGAAAAGCAGGAAGAGCAGGAACCCGGCGAAGAGGACTTTGGTCTGGGTGGTTACCGGCACGTTGCCGCTCATCCAACCCACCGCGCCTTGAGCAGTAGCGCCCGGCGCGGACGGCACGGCTCCGGTCGAACCTTCGACCGAGGTTCCCATGGATACCGGGTCCAGGACCATTCGGTCGATCCACAACGTGACCGGAAACGTGAAAACGGCGGTGAGGCCCAGGGCGACGTAGAGGAGGAACATCGCCATGGGTTCCTTGGTCAGGGCGAGGTACTTGGCGTAAGATCCGTAGTAGATGGCCAATACCCCGGTCATGGCGGCGAGGAGACCCACGTATTGCGTTCGCCGACCGGTGCTGACGCAGACCGCAAACCCGATCAGGACGACCCCCAGCAACACGTACGGGTCGAAGAAGAGAATGTTGTAGCTTCCGGGCAGCGGCCAGACCAACTCTCCCCACAACCCGATGCTGAACACGATGAGTCCTATACCTCCGAGCGGAACCGCCTGCGCTTTGAGGTGTTCGAGGGTGCGGCGCGGACCGAACTTCCGGTAGGTGGCGTACCCGACGAGCCCCGAGTAGAACAGCAGCCCCGCTACAAAGGCCAGTGTAAAGAGCTGGAATGCCAGGGTATCTACAAAGGTCATGATGCGCCTCTCGTGCGAAGCCTAGCCACTGAGCCCTATAACCCCATGCTAGACAATAGCAACCTCGGGAGCCCCGGCGATATTCGGCGTGAGAGTGTTCCGCGCTCCCCGCGGTCGGTCATCGACGGGTCGCGTTTCAGGTCAGACTCAACAGCACTCTTTCAGCGGACGCGTTGTCCACTCCGCCCTCACTCTCCCGCCGCGGACCCCATTCACACCAGGGGGTTCTCTGATGGGTGGGGTGGCGAGCCGCTCCGTTAAGGAGAGTCATGCCCGGGTTCAACTCCCATTGAACACACCGGGCGGAGCCGAGAGGGCGAGAGCCGCGTGAGTCTGATCTCTTTCAGCACAGTTACCGGCTTCGCCAAAGTTTAAGCAACTGGAACTCAATCCGCCCTCCGGCGACGCGATGCCATCGCAGGTCGTCCTTTCGCGGGTTCGATGAGGCCCCGAGCCGCGCCACCGAAACCTCCTCAGGAAGAGCTCCAGGGACCTACCGGTTCCCGGCCGATTCGACCCATTCCGTCTCCGTCCGATCGTCTTGCCATCATGAAGCTCGAACTCAGGATCCCACCGAAGATCTGGTATGGGGAGTTCACCCGGAAGCACCCGGAGCTGGTCGTCGAGCAGACCAACACCATGTCTGTCGGAAGTAACGACACTCTTGGAGAGTACGAGATCTACGGCCCACCCGTGGACTGGACGAACGAGATCGCTGCGTCTTCCGGCGTGATCGAGGTCGAGAGCCTCGACGCGCGGCCCGCCTACGGAAGATACCAGGTCCGATATCGTCGCTCTTCCTTGCTCGCCCTCCAGACCAAGTTCGAGGTCCTCGCCCGATACCCGAGGACGGCCAAGAACGGCATTCTGGAGTGCGAGCTGATCGCCCGGCGTTCCCACATGCGTCGTGCGGTGGAGGCCCTCGCCAAGGCCGGTAACGAGCCACGGCTCATCTCGCTCCATCGTGACTCGCTCCGCTCCGTTCGCCTGACCCTCACCCCGGTCCAGAGTGCCCTCTTGCGCCAAGCTCTCGTACTGGGTTACTTTGAGGTACCGCGCGGAATCACGCTCACCCAGCTTGCCAAGAAGGTCTCTCGGAGCAAGTCGTCGGTTTCCCGCACGCTCGCCGTAGTCGAGCGAAAGCTCGTGGAGACCGCCTATGGACCGGCCATTTCGGACGTCTAAACGAACCTGTTGCAGGCCAGTATATCCGTCATCGCTCCGTTGGTTATCGTGGAGCGTCCCTATGACCGCGGTGAGAAGCACCTCCCCCGTTCTTGGGTCATCCGCCTCTGTCCCCGAGATGTGTCGGTGCGGGACAAGCATTCCCACCGGGGAGATCGTCTTCCGTGTCACTTCTGTGTCCGCCTCCTCAGACTCTCTCTTCCGCGACAGGGCCTCTTGTTCCCTGAATTGTATCCGCGCCTTCTGCCACGAGTCTCTCGAAACTCTGGAAAGGCTGGATTCGCTCCTTTCGAAGGCGGTAGTCAGCGATCTTCACGAACTCTACCGAGGGCTCGCCGAAACCTTTGCTGAAATCGTTGGCAAAGGATCTTAGCCTGCGCCGGAAGATCGCGCGCGGTGGGTTTCTTCGCTCGCGCAGCTCGGTCCCTCGCCGCCCGCGCACGCCATCCGACCTGGCTGTGGTCGGGCGAGCGGTTCAACGCCTTCTCGGTAGGAGCTCTTATCGGGGCCGGATGCGTGACCGTCTGAGGCTGGGTTTATGGCGGAACGCAAGGGGACTCTGCCAACGTGGGCGCGTGTACTGGCCATCATCGTCGGGGCGTTTTCGATTGCGGCAGCTTGCATCGTGCTGCTCTTCCCGGGCATTGCCGTCCTAACACTCGTGCTCTTGCTGGGAATCGCGTTGTTCTTCATCGGGATCGACAGGCTGGTCGCCGGTGTCACCGGACACCCACATGCGGAGATGGTCGTGGTCCCCATCCGACCCGCCGGCCCTGCCGACATCCCCCCCGGCCCGCCGGGCTCCCCTCCATAAGCCGCTCTCCCGGCTTGAGGGACGCCTCCACGATGGAGGCCGCGACGAGCGGAGATCCGCCCGTGCCGACAGGGGATTGCCGTCCGAGCGGTCCAGCTAGTACTCGCCGTTCAGTCGATCTCCCGCGCTCTTGCTGACCAGGGGTCCGCTGAGCAGGTTCGAGTTGCTGACGGAGGCCAGCCTCCCGTCCTCCAGCCGGAGCCAGGTCGTCACCAACCCGAGCCGGACCACCGTCCCGCGGACCCCGCCGATCTGAATCTCATCGTTCAGTCGGAGTACCCGATCGCGAAGCAAGATGAACCCTGCGATGACGTTCCCGATGGTCGTCTGTAGGGCCAACGTAGCCGCAAGACCGACCACGGCGGAGAGCGTCAGGCCCCCGGTGACGGTGAGGGGCCCGAACGCGACGAACAGGACCGCGGCGGCAAGGAGAAAGCCCGTCAGCGAAATCGCGAGTCGGGCTCCGCGTACGGCTGCACGCGGAGCGCCCCGGTGGCGGAGCCATCGGGCGGTGGTGCTGGACAGGAGGTATCCTCCGGCCGCCAGTACCGCGGCCGCGACGATTGGTTCGATCGTGGGCAGGTACGCGGTCCAGCTCACGGATGCTCCCGCTGGGGGAGCATGGTCAAGCGTATCTGCATGACGGGGGCGACGGGCCCAACGCGGCCGTGAGGAACCCTACCGTCCCGATCGCGCTGGCGGCACCCTGCCTTGAGGCACCGGGATTGGCACATTCTGGTGGATTCCCTCCCGAGGAATGGTGCAGTCTCTCATCCCTAGAGAAGGTCGGAACAGACGACCGAAGGGGGCCGGTCTTTCTCCCCTCTCCCCCCCGTCGTGTGACCCCGCCCGTCCTCAACCCAGAGAATTCCCCATGGTGTGCGTTGGCAAGCGGCGCTTTGGTTGGGCGTGTGGGAGGTGCTACGGCTCAATTCGTATTGAACACAGCGTGCCGGCTGGCTGCTAAGGGGCGGGTTTCCGCGGGAAGGTGCCTCGCGTTGGCCTCGTCGCAGTTCCATGCGCTCCTCGCGGTCCCCCAACGATCGCGCGTGTACGTCGACCCGGAATTCGTGCACGAGATCCGGTTCGATGTCGGCCTGAGCAGGATGGTGGTGCAATTATGGGGTGCTCAGAACCGGTATGCAAGGATTCAAGTGCGGGCAGGCATCCCGAATGGTCATGCCATCCAAGAAGCCTGGGGTGCAGCTGGTCGAGCTTAACGCGAACCGGATCGTCATTGAGACAAGGGCCGGCCGTGTCATCGTGGAGCCGGAGCATGTTCGGTTCCATCGAGCGGGTCGGGGCAGGGGACGGTTGCTCCTGTCGCCTAAGCTAGGCGACTGAATCGCGTTGCTCTCCCGCGGTCGCCCGAGCGACCATCGCGAGGGCACGGCCTCGGGTCTCGTTCGCTTCGCTCGTGGGGGTGCTCGCCCCCGCGTTGGTCGCGGTCCACGTCGTCGGCCGCGCGCGCCCTTCTTGAAGTTCGCGGCGAACTTCGTTCGCTGTTCCCTCGCCCCGGACCGGATCGATCCGTGCGTCCGGAAATGGGGGGATTCTCTATGAGACGGACTGGCGGATTACTCCTTGAAGGAGTTGAGGGCTGCTCGGGCTCAATTCTTGTTGATCGTCGACGGGCAGGTTCTCGCCGGCGTGGGTCGGTTCCTCCACCGGGCCAATGCCCACGCTCGCTCCCGGTAGACACATGGTGTGTGCTACGCTATTAAGCCGGAATCAGGGTACCCGGCCGATGACCGCGAATCCCTCGCCCGAGCCGGCTTCGGCCCGTTCCCGTGAGTTCGACCTCCTCGGAGGCGTTCGGCGGCGGGTCCTGGTGTCGATCGCCGCGCCCGTGGGCTGGCTCTGCTTTGTGCTGCTCTACTTGGCCTTCTGGGCGCACTACTTCAGTATCTTCCAGAGCATCGTCGTGATCATCGTTTCGCTGCTGATCCTCGTGGCAATCGTCGTCGGGGCGTGGGTGTCGTTCGGGATGCGGTTTGTGAATCGCTGGGTACACTAGCGTCGGGCATCGACGAGCGAAGCCGGCTACGGCCGGCAAGGTGAAACCGGGCTCTGGGCCGCCCGGGAGGGGATTCTTCCTCGGCAGAGAGCGCCCTACTCTCAGTGCACAATTCCTGTTGGACACCGTGACCGGCAGCAACCTCTTCGAAGCCGTGGTTCGTCGACCCCACCCGTAGAGGACCCCCTCCTCTGGAATGGCTCAGTGCGCCACCGGCACAGGGGAACACCCCGGAGAGGGGCCCGTTTCGAGCGTATTGGCGGTAGCCAGCCGCGGACCGGGCCTTGATCTAACGGACGCTCGGACGACTACGCCGGAGATCCGGCGGACCGGCCCTCTTCGAGATCCGCGAAGAGGTCTCTCAGGTGCCCGTTGCAGAGCGAGTACGCCCGCGAGCCGGGAGGTGACGGCGGAAACGGCCGCTCCTCCGGGTCCTCCGGCGAGCACGCACTGACCGGCGCCCGAGCATGCCGTGACCGTGGGGCGACCAGATCGGCGTAGGCGCGATCGAACTCGCAGGGCCGCACCGGCCGGCCTCCGTGAGGGAGGCGATCGTCCGGGACGTGCGGATCGATTCCGTCAGACATCGTCGTGCGCTTCGATCTCGTCCACGTCCGTGGGGATCGACAGGCGCCCAAACCCGACCGGCGAGTTGTCGAGGCTCTCGGAAGGATCTCGCAGGAGGACGGTGTCGTCCAGACGAGGTAGGGCGACGTGAGTTCGCCCGATGTGGATCTTCTTCGTACCCGGGAAGGTGTTCGCGCGCACTTGAGGTTGCGGTCCAGCGGAGTCCGAGAGGGTCCCTCCTCGCAGCAGATCATGGGGAGTTTCAGAGGAGTGACGATTCCCGTAAGCCGAATCACGAAGCCGGTCGCCGCGAAGCTCACGATGCGGCTCCTGGGTGTAAGGCCCTTTCACCCCGACCGATGCGGCCGGCCACGCACGGGCCCGCGAGGCGGGGACGTTCCCCTACGAGGAGCGCGCCGGCTTCGCCGCGAGGATCCGGTCGATGAACGGACGGGCCTCGAGCCGCTGGAAGATCTCGAGCGCCTCGCCGAACGCGGCCGCCGCGTTCGCGGAGTCGCCGGCCGCTTGGGCGGCCGCTCCGAGATGGTAGAGGCTCACCGCGCTCTCGTACGGATACCCGAGTTCCTTCCATCCCTTGGCGCTCTCGAGAAAGAACTTGGCCGCCTCTTTCGGCTCGTTCCGTTGGGCCGCGACCAGGCCCCGCGCCTGCGCGAGGACGCTCGAGCTCCAGGTCTCCGAGAGCGCGTTCGCCAAGCGCTCGAGCTCCGAGAGGACCTTCTCGGCGAGGGGGACCCGGCCCTGCCGAAGTCGTAGCTCGATCAGCAGGGCCAGCGCCCAGATCTTAGGGGAAACGGTGGTGAAGATGTCGGGCGCCCGAGCCAGGAGATCGTACACCGGCTCGAGCTCCCGTTCGGCCTGCACGAGGTCCCCGGTCGCGAGCGCGAGCCGCACGCGGAGCATCTCTCGCTCGTCCAACGTGTCGATCCGAGGTTTCAGTTTTCCCGGGGGAGCGATCTTGCCCAGACGGGTCGCGCACCGGTCGAACTCTCCGCGATAGATCTCCATCAGGGCGAGCGTGGCGTTCGCGGGGTTGCGCGTGCTCGGGGACCCGCCCGGAGCGGCCAGCGCGGCTTCGGCCAAGCGGCGGGCCTCGTCCCAATTACCGGCGGGAAGGTGGACGCGATGAGCGAGCATGGCGTTGGCGTTCGCCGCATAGAGGGGAAGCCCCATCCGTGTCGCCACTTCCCGAGCCGTGCGGAAACACCTCGCGGCCGCCTCCGTGTCCGCCTTGACATTGCCGAAGTTCTCGCCGAGGTTCATGAGCTTGGTCGCGTACCGGATCCCCCCTCGGGACTGGGCGATCTTGACCCCCTCCTCCAGCAGCTGAAAGGCGTGGGCCTTCTCCTCGATCGGGCTGACGAACCCCAGGAACTGCATCGCCGTCGCCTCCGCGTCGACGTTCGGCTGACGGGCCGACAGTTCGATGACCTTCTGGAAGTGCAACCTGGCCCGTTCGTACTCGCCGGCCGCCTGGAAGAGGAAGCCGAGCTCCTGGTGCGCGACCGTCAGCTCGGGGGTCTCCTCGATCTCCTCGAGCAGGAGGAGCTGCCGCTCCCCGAAGTCCATCGCCGAATCGCGATCCTGCAGGTTGTCGGCATGCAGCATCATGAGTTCCCCGTAGACGCGGGCGAGACGACGCTTGTCCCCCACTCGCTCGTAGATCCGGGCGGCCTCCTGGAAATGGGAGGCCGCCTCGGCCGGGTACCCTGCGAGGAAGCTCTCTTCCCCGAGCTGGTCCAGCAACTCGGCCTTCTTCGGGCTCCCGACATCCTCCTCGACGAGCTCGAGGGCGGTCTGGAGCATCCGGTAGCTCTGCTCGTGGGCGTAGAGCTCGGAGGCGCGCCGGGCCGCACGGGTCGTGTAGTCGAGGCATTTGGTGACGTCCGACCCCTCGAAGTAGTGGTGCGCCAGCTCGCCAAATCGTTCGGGACGCTCGCCCGCCCCGGCCTCCTCCATCGCGCGAGCGATCTGGAGGTGGCACTTCCGCCGACGGGCCCGGTTCATGTCCTCGTAGAGGGCGCTGCGGACCTGGTGGTCGACAAAGACGTAGGTCGGTTCCCCGCGCGAACCCTCCCCCTCCATCACCAGCCGGGCGCTCAGCAGCCCGTCGAGGATGTCGAAAAGCTTGGGCTCGTCCACTCCCGAGACCTTCTGGAGGAGGTCGAAGTTGAACTCGACGCCGATGATCGCCGCCCATCGAAGGACGTCGAGGCTCCGGGCGTCGAGGCGCCTCAGGTGCTGCTGAATCACGCTCCGCACGCTGTCCGGGAGGCGGACATCGGCGATCGACTTCCTCTCCCAACCCCGCTCGCCGAGGAAGATCGCTCCGGACTCGATGAGACCCTTGACCACCTCCTCGACGAAGAACGGGTTGCCCCCGGTCTTCTCGTACACCAGCCGGACCACCTCCGGGAACGGTTGATTGGTGCCGAGGATACCGGCGACCAGCTTCTCGACGTCCGGCTCCCCGAGACGCTTCAGACCGATCCGGGTCGCTAGGCGGTGGCGGGTGAGCTCCAGGAGGAGCTCCTTCAGGACCGGGGCGTCCTCCAGGTCGGCCTCCCGGTAAGCGCCCACGAGCAGCAAGCGATTGCCGGGGAGGCGACGGGAGGCGTACTGGAGAAGATGGAGGGTCGCGGTGTCGGCCCACTGGAGGTCGTCGAAGAAGATCATCAGGGGCGTCTGGCGGGCGATGTTCTCGAAGAACCGAACGATCCCGTCATAGAATCGGAGCCGCTCTTGGTCGGGGTCGAGACTCGGGGGCGTCGCCGGGTTTCCGAGCCGCAGGGTGAGCTCGGGGGCCAGCTTCGCGATGTCCGCGGCCTGATCTCCGACGACCTTCTGGAGCAAGGCCGGCGCGAGATCCCGGAGGTACTCCCGCGCCACCTCGGCCCAGTACGAGTAGGGCGGGCTGGTATCCCCCGGGAGCCCGCGGGCCTTGAGGGATCGGAGACCGAACGACTCCATTCGCCGCATCGCCTCCTCGACGAGGCGGGTCTTCCCGATCCCGGCCTCTCCCGAGAGAATCAGGATCGACCCCTCTCCCCGGCTGGCCCCCTCCAGGGATCGGCACACGGTGTCGAGTTCCGCCTCTCGATCGGCCCACGGGGTGCCCCGGACGTGGACCCGACCATGCCACGGAAGCTCCAGCCGGTAGAGGGTGACCGGGTAGCTGATGTTCTTGAGGGACGTCGGTTCGAGCGCGGTAAACGGAAACTCGAGCTTGTTACGGACCTGCTCGTAGACCGCGGCGGAAACGCAGATCCCCCCCGGGTCCGCGAGGGGCTCGATCCGGGAGGCGATATTGACGGCATCTCCGAACAAGTCCTTGTCACGGTGCACCACGTCCCCCACGTGGATCCCGATCCTCAGTTCGATCGAGACGACCCCCGGCTTGCGATTTCGAATGTAGAACGTCCGCTGGATGTCGATCGCGCACCGGGACGCATCGAGAGCGCTCCCGAATTCGGTGAGGAATCCGTCGCCGAGCGCCTTGACCTCATGGCCCCCGTGGAGCAGCAGAAGGGGTCGGACGATCTCTTCGTGTTCCCGGCCGAGCTTCAGTGCGAGGGCCTCGTCCCGTTGGGTGAGCGCGGAGTACCCCACGATGTCGGTGACCATGACCGCGGCCAGTCGGCGAGAGCCCTCGTCCACGGCGCTTCGAAGAGATGTGGTTTATTTGGTTTGCCGCGCCGGTCAGGAGACGACTCCTTCACAGGAATCCCGGCACGGGACTCGGAATCGGCCGACGGCCAAATCGGGGCCCAGACGACCGACCTACGTGGGACTTGAACGAATTGGGGGTCCCCCTCCGACGGCGCCCAACCAACTATCCTGGGCGGACCGCCCACGCGAGCCGTAGGCGACGAGGCAAGCCTTCCCGCCGTACGCGTGTCGCCCCGCACCGGTAGGGTCTGCCGTGCCCGCCCGAGATGGTCCTCCGGAGGCGACTTCGGGCCGGGCGTCGGCGACCTCGTGTCCTCACGGCAGGGCGTGGGTCAGCGCACGGGGTCACTGCGCGGCGAATCCACCCTTCACGACTGAGGGGGGACGGGTGGGTTAGCCAAGCTGCGTCACCGGGCCAAATCGATCCGCGATGGCTCGGACCACCCGAACTGTGGCGCCCTTGGGGTCTGCCGTTTCGGAAAGTGGGTGGACCCGCGCGCCTCGGAAGAGAACCTCGCACCCTTTGCTCTGGGCGATAACCGACACCTCAATCGTCTCGCCCTCCGAAAACGGGGGGGCACCGGTACTCAGGATGACGGTGTTGCTCATGCCGGCCGCTGGCCTCGCCCGGTACGATAGCCCTGCGCCCGCCTCCAGGAACTTCAGAACGTCGGCCGCGGCGGCCGAGCACGTGATGCCCATCCGAACCGGAGCCATGGAAGCTACCTAGGACGAGACATCCCTCATGGGAGCTAAGCAGGGTGGACCGAATAAGACTGTCCCGCCAGACTTCCAGAACGGGGAAGACCTTCCGTATCTCCGACACCGAAGGCTCGGGGGCTTCTGCGCCTTTGTCGCAGCCCCACCGGCGCCACCCACGATGATGTCAAGGATCGTTCCCACCGGGCCGAAGGCCGGACTCCTCGGGGCCGCGGGTGGGCACCATCCCCGTGGAACGTAGGGGAGGCGGAGTCGAACCGCGATCGTTGGGATCCCGAGCCCGTGGAGAGGGGGAGCGGAAGGCCGCCGGCTTCGAACGCGGTCCCGCCCCGCCGGGAGGTAATTGCCTTAAATAGTAGTTTAAATACTATATAAGAGACGACATGGCGCGAGTTCGCATCGAGAACGTTGTGGCCTCCACCACGCTGGGAGCTGAACTCGACCTGCCCTCGATCGCCTTGAGTCTGGACGGGGCCGAGTACGAGCCCGCACGGTTCCCGGGCCTCATCTATCGACTGAAGCAGCCCAAGACGGCGATCCTCCTCTTCCACTCGGGAAAAGCCGTGTGTACTGGCGGGAAGAGCTGGAAGGAGGTCGACGACACGATACGGGCGGTCTCGGCGCTGATTCGCCGGGGAGGGCAGAGGATCTTCGCGCACCCGAAGATACAGGTCCAGAACATCGTCGCAACCTCCGACCTTGGGAGCGAGGTCAACCTGAACATGGTCGCGATCACCCTCGGCCTCGAACGAGTTGAATACGAGCCCGAGCAGTTCCCCGGACTCGTCTGCCGCCTTGAACATCCTCGCGTCGTGATCCTCGTCTTCGGCAGCGGAAAACTGGTATGCACCGGGGCCCGTCGACCTTCGGACGTCCAACTCGCCGTTCAAAAGATTACGAGGGAGCTCCAGGATTCGGATCTGTTGCGTCGGGAGCGCAGCCCGGCGGAACCGGCGCGGAACCGGTCGTCACGCGGCTCCCCGTCCTCTGCGGCGATCCCCACCTCGACCTCGCCGGATCGCGCGCCCCGGTCCGAAGCTTCCGCGACTCCGGTCGCCGCGTAGTCGTCGCCCGATGCGCTTCGGTCGGCCTCCCGAAGGTGGGGAGGTTCGCTCCCCGGCGGCGGAGGACGGAGTCGTCGGATGCCGGAAGGACGGAGCAGCTCGAGGGAGGCGGGTCACCCTTCCGATCCCGCTAGTGCGTGAATCCCGGGTGACTACCGACCCTTATCTACGACCCACGTCTCGCTCGAGCGCCGAGTATGACGAAGGGAGACCCCACCCTCGCGTCGGAGTGAGACCGTGAGGAAGATCCGGCAGAGCTTTCCCAAGAGAAGGGAGCTGCTGGCGACACGGTTCGAACCACTCTCGGACGACAGTTTCCGCCAACTGGTTTCGGAGCGATTGGCGATTCCGGGCCAGATAGGTTCTTCGTTGTTCGTGGCGAAGTGGAGGGACGGACCCGGAATGGAGGCGGAGGCGTTTCTGGCCGCCCTGAGGGCGCAGGGGGCTAGCCTGGAGGTCCGAAGGTTCAAGGCGGACGTCAACATCCGTGTGGTTCGAAGTGAGCCGACAGGCGCCGGGACGCCGCGGCGGCCTACCACGTCGCGAAGAACCCCTCCCTGAATTCCTAGAGTAGACTGCCTAAGCGTGCCGCGTGGCCTGACTTCCTTTTCGTAGGGGTCACGCGGTGGGATGCATCGGAGCGAGACGCAGTTTCTGTTGAACCCACCGGCCCGACCGTCGGCTGACGGGTACGAATCGTGAGCGGTGGGCTGCGTGGCGTCCGGGCCTCACGGACCGTGTCAGTCACGGACCAGTAAGGGGTCCGTGAAGTCGTTCTTGACTGGGCGCGTCCGGATATCAAGGCCAGGACGAGTTGCGATGAGCACATGATGGCCTTCGCTCGATGCCAGGCCGGTCTCCCAGGTGCCCTGGGTCCCGAGGGGATCGGGGCGCGGATGGACCCGTTACGAGGGCGGCCGCACGGCCTCTCACGCTCAGGGCGCGAAGAAGTTGACCGCCGCCCGGGCCCGTGTTCCCGTCCGCCGACATCATCGGGCGGTGGAGGAACCCGCTTTCCGGTCCACTTTCCTGAATCCCGGCGGCGCTATAACCGGCGGCAACCTGCGTCAGCGTATGGGACGAGCGCAAGAACGAGCAAGGGGTCGAGAGAAGACCAAGCGCGAGCGAAGCTCGGAGGTCTCCGCCCGCGACTCGGCCGAAAAGACCCTCCGCCGCACCGCTGGGGAGGGCCTCGAGACGCCGAACGAGACCGCGCGCCGCATCTTCCGCACGGGCGGCAAGTCCAAGCGCCGCGAAAAGACCGGGCGCGCCGTGGGCGAAAGGCGACTCAAGTGGCGAGAAGGACGCCAGTCCTGAGAAGCGTGGCGGGCCTCGGGGTCTTGGGTGCGCGAGAGACCCCGACCCGGCGACCAGCGGCCCTTCGTTCAGGGTTTGGCCGTCGGTCCCTGCCCTCGATCAGTTAACAGGAGGAGGCGAGCCGGTTCCGAATCCGACGGGTCGGTCGCTCCTTGAACCGGCCCCCACTCCCCCGCGGCCTCGTCCGTCCCAGCCGCTCGGGTAGGGGGCGTTCTGCCCCATCTCAAGAGCGAATGGTGGGCAGCCGTGGGTCGCGATACCCATATGCTTTAATAAAAGCGCTGATTTACCCCGTCAGTACTAGTCGAGGGATTCTCGGAGGAAAATCAACATGATGACAGGACAGACGCCGATTCTGGTGCTGAGAGAGGGGACGAAGCGCGAGAAGGGCCGCGGAGCGCTCGCGAACAACATCGCGGCGGCGAAGGCGATCGCCGACTCCGTGCGCTCGACCCTCGGGCCGCGCGGGCTCGACAAGATGCTCGTCGACTCGATGGGCGACGTCGTCGTGACGAACGACGGCGTGACGATCCTGAAGGAGATGGACGTCGAGCACCCGGCCGCGAAGATGCTGGTCGAGGTCGCCAAGACCGTGGATCAGGAGGCCGGGGACGGCACGACCACGGCGGTCATCTTCGCCGGCGAGCTGCTGAAGCGCGCCGAGGAGCTGATCGAGCAGAACGTCCACCCGACGATCATCGGGCTGGGATACCGCATGGCTTCGACGAAGGCTCTCGAGGTCCTGGACCGGATCAGCCAGCCGGTGCTCCTCACGGACGTGGACACCCTCAAGCAGATCGCGAGCACGTCGATGGGCTCGAAGTCGGTCTCGTTCAACCGGGAGATCCTCGCGGATATCGCCGTCAAGGCCGTCACCGACGTCGCCGAGAAGAAGGGCGCGGGATACCGTGTCGACCTCGACAACGTCCAGGTGATCAAGAAGCAGGGGGGCCAGATCGCCGACACCTCACTCATCGAAGGCGTGATCATCGACAAGGAGAAGGTCCACTCGGGGATGCCTACCCGCGTCGAGAACCCGAAGATCGCGTTGCTCGACGCCGCGCTCGAGATCAAGAAGACGGAGATCGACGCCAAGATCGAGATCAACGATCCGGCTCAGCTCAACGCTTTCCTCGGAGAGGAGGAGAACATGCTGCGACGGATGGTCGACCAGGTGAAGAAGTCCGGCGCGAACGTCGTCATCTGCCAGAAGGGGATCGACGACCTCGCGCAGCATTTCCTCGCCAAGCAAGGCATCTATGCGGTCCGCCGCGCGAAGAAGTCCGACATGGAGAAGCTCGCCAAGGCGACCGGGGCGAACATCGTCTCCAAGGTCAGCGAGCTTACCCCGGAGGACGTCGGCTCGGCGGGCCTGGTCGAGGAGCGCAAGATCGGCGACGACGCGCTCACGTTCGTGACGGGCTGCAAGAAGGCGAAGGCCGTCTCGGTCCTGATCCGCGGCGGCACCGAGCACGTGATCGACGAGATCGAGCGCTCGCTGGACGACGCGCTCAACGTGGTCCGGGTGGCGGTCGAGGATGGGAAGTACGTCTACGGCGGGGGAGCGGCGGCGCAGGAACTCGCCATGCAGCTCCGCAACGAGGCCGCGAAGGTCGGCGGACGTGAGCAGCTCGCGTACGAGGGGTTCGCGGAGGCGCTCGAGACGATCCCGCGGACGCTCGCCGAGAACGCGGGGCTCGACCCGATCGATGTCCTCATGGAGATGCGCAAGGCCCATCAGGCCGGCCGGCAGAGCGCCGGCGTCAACGTCTTCACCGGCAAGGTCGACGACATGACCCCGCTCCACGTGATCGAGCCGATCCGAGTCGGGCGCCAGGCGATCGAGAGCGCGACGGACGCGGCGGTCATGATCCTTAGGATCGACGATGTCATCGCCTCGAAGTCGAGCCCGCCCTCGGGTGGTCCGGGCGGACCCGGTGGCCCCGGGGGCATGGGCGGCGGCATGGGCGGGGACTTCGGCGAGGATTAGCGCGAGCCGCCGTTCCCGGCGCGAACCGCTTCCCCCCGTTCTACCGGGGGCCGCTGGCAAGGGCGCCTACCTCCGTGCTCTCGCCGGGGATGGAGTGGGTACCACGCCGCCCCGTTCGTAGGCTCGGTCCGCCTCGAATCGTTTAGGATGGTGACGAGTTCGATGTCATCTGCGAAGGCGTGGGTTTCCGGAGGTCATGCGGTGAGCCTCGGATCGCCGCGGCCCGTCCGCTTTCACAGGTCGGTGATCGCGCGTGATCGACATTCGCACGAGCGCGGCCAAGACCCCGGCTCAGAGGTCGGCGAGGCTCCGGAAATCCTTCCAGCCGTAGCCGGCCTCGGGCAACGGCCCGCCCCCAAGCCAGGATCAGCCTAGCCGTTTCCGCCTACGGTTCCTCCCCCAAACGCTCGTCGAACCGTTGGCAGGGGTTCTGTTCCAGAACCCGGACCCGCGGTCCCCTAGGTCAAGGGGGTTCCGCCCTCAGGGAAGGAAAACCCAGGAGGTCCCAGCGATTCCTAAAGCCCACGTCCTCCCCGACCACGCACCAGCGTCGGGATTTGTCCAGACGCTTGAGTGCTTCCCCGGCCGGGAGTACGTCCGAATAGAGGGGTGTTCGCGCCTTGCCAAGGACCACCCAGATGGCATACAGGTCGCGTCTGCCCGGGTCTTCTGCCGCGACGCGGGCTCCAAAGTGCCTGGGCCCTCTTCCTTCCTCCCCATGGCATTCGATTTCGACCTTCCTGGACCCGTCCGATGCGATGAGCCGAGGATAGTGGCCGTTTCCGCGTACGACCGAGATCCCCTTCCCTCGGAGAACCTTCTCGACATGCGCCACGGCTAGTTCCCAACTTTCTCGCCGAAAGCCCATGCAATCACCCCGACGCTCCCTAGGATAACGCGTGCCGATAAACCGAACCCTACACTCCCCTAAGCGGCGGGCCGTCGCGCCCAGGCCGTCTCGGAAGACCGTGGCGTGGTCGGTGGCCGACCCGGATGAGGTCCCTTTCGAGCGGCGGGGGATCTTAGCCTGAGTCCAGTGGGCGGGAGAGGACCTCCTGTTCGCCCATTCCGAGTATCAGGACTACGACGACGGGCCCCGGGCGCAAGGCCGCCCTCGCGCTTTCGGTCCGGGACGTCGGCACGGGCCGGATTGTTGACGGATGCGCGATAAACCCCGATGGGTTGTGCCCTCCGTATGTCCCCGGCTCCCGAGTTCCTGAACGCACCTCGCCTCCGCCTCAACCAGGGGAGCGAGATCCCCATGCTCGGCCTTGGAGTGTACCTGTCTCCACCTGGGCCCGTGACGCGGCAGGCCGTAGCATGGGCCCTCGAGCTCGGTTACCGCCATATCGACACCGCGGCCCTGTACGAGAACGAGTCCGACGTCGGAGCGGCCGTCCGCGCGAGCGGCATCCCTCGGGAGGAGGTCTTTGTCACGACCAAGCTCTGGCATACCGAGCACGGATTCGAGCGGTCGCAAGAGGCCGCGCACGCGAGCTTGAAACGCCTGGGACTTTCCTACGTCGATCTCTACCTCATCCACTCGCCCCGGGCCAACTCCCCCGAGGATCGTCTCGCCTCCTGGCGCGGCCTCGAGAAGCTCCACCGCGAAGGAGTCTGTCGGGCCATCGGGGTCAGTAACTACGCCGTTCGACACCTCGAGGAGCTGCGAACCCACTCGGATGTGGTGCCGGCCGTCAACCAGGTCGAGTTCCATCCGTTCGTCTTCGACCCCGAGCTCCTCGCCTACTGCGCGCGGCTGGGAATCCGTCTCGAAGCGTGGGCGCCGCTGACCCGGGGTCGCCGGTTCGACGATGCGACCGTCCGGGCCATCGCGGCGGCCCACGGCCGGACCCCAGCCCAGGTCCTTCTCCGCTGGGGGATCGAGCACGGGCTCATCGAGATCCCGAAATCGGTGCACCGCGAGCGAATCGAGGAGAACGCGAAGATCTTCGACTTCTCCCTCCCCGCCGATGAGGTCGCGCATCTGGATGCGCTGCGAGGCGGGGGCAGTGTCAGCCAGTGGAATCCAGCCGAGATTCCCTGACTACCGTCGGCCCGAGATCGGGCTCAAGTTCAAGGGCGAATTGAACGGGCGAGATATCCGTCCGTGGACCCAAGGACGGTCAAGCGCAGCGGGCCGAACCGACAGCAAACGGGCGAAGGGTCGAAGCCGGAACCACCCTGATGCTCGGATCGAATCGGGAGGAGAACCCGACGGCAAGTACTCGCCATGTCGCGTTCATGTCGTGGGAGGTCGAAGCGGAAGCTCTGTGGTTGTCGCCTACCGAGAGCGTCGCCACCCCTTCCAGATCCAATCCTTCCCCAGCGTGAGGAACGCCGGTGTGAAGAATAGCTGGACCACGAACGCCTGAAGTAGCACCGCGAACCCGATGCCCAGCCCGACCGCTGCCAACAGCCCGAGAGGGCTCGTAAAGCCCAGGAGCAGGAACGCCCCGCCGAGGATCACGGCCGCCGCGGTGATTACCCCACCCGCATACGTGACGGCATCGCGAATCGCGTCAACCCCGCGATTCCCCAGGGTACGCTCTTCCTTGACACGCGTGAGAAGAAGGACATTGTAATCCATTCCGAGCCCGAGCACCAGGATGAGCAGGATTAGCGGCAGCAGGAAGATCAGCGCCTCGTTCTCGACGATTCCGACCACGAAGTAGGTCGCCGCCCAACTCCAGAGGATGGAAAGGCCGATCACGCCCAGCGCGAGGATCGGGACGAACGCCGACCCGAGGATGACGAGCATGATCAAGAAAAGGCCCAGCACCGCTCCGATCAGCATCTCCTCGGTCGCTCGGTTGACCAGCGACCGGATGTCCTGGGTGGTCGGCGCGGCGCCCCCGAAGTAGACCTGGGCGACCCCAGGGTGACCGGAATCGTAGGCGTGCACCCTTTGCTGGAGGTCGTCGAGGACGGCAATGGCCGACGCGGTGTAGCCGCTCGAGTTGGTCTGGATGTTGAAGAGGACCGTCCTCCCGTCGACTCCGACATAGGAACCGAGGGATTGGTTCAGCGCGAGTCTTTGGGCCGGCGGGAGGGTGGAGTAGTTGAGCCAGGTTCCGAGCGGGGCGCCGCCGGAGCCCACAAGCGTGCTCACCGCGCCGACGCCCGGAGTGGTGTTCATCGTCTCGGCCAGCCCCGCCACCTCCCGGAGATCTTGCACGTTCGGCACCCCTCCGGAGAGGAGGGGCGCGGAGAAGGCCACGAGCGCGAAGGTTGGGCTCGAGTAGCTCGCTCCGAAATCGCCCTCGAGATGCGTGAATCCGACCTGGGCGGGGTTGGACGCCGGAAGTCCGATGTTCGTGATGTCGTAGGATACCGGGACCCCGAGGGCGACGACCACCACGGGGACCGAGATCAGCAGGATCAGCGTGATCACCGCGAGGGGTCTCCGGGTCGCGGTCTGACCGGCGCGAGCGATGTAGTCCCGATTGGTTGCGATGTTCGTCCTCCGCCGTTCGGCGTAGCGCGCGAACCGCTTGCCCGAGTTCGGCCAGAAGATCCTGGGACCCACCAGCACGAGGATCGAGGGCAGAACCGTGAGGTTCACGAGGAGGGCGGATCCGACGGCGATCAGGAGGCACATCCCGAGTTGGCTGAGAAAGTTGATCCCCGAGAGCGTGAGGGCGGCGGCCACCACCATGACGGCCAGCCCGCTCGTCGCGATGCTTTGGCCCGCCCACCGCACCGTGGTCTCCACCGCCTTCGTCGGCGGGGTCCCGCGAACCAGCTCCTCGCGGTATCGGGCGAGCAGGAACACGGAGTAGTCCGTCCCGACACTCATGAGAAAGACCAGGACGATCGACTCGATCTCCGAATTGAGCTTCGTGACCAGGGTGCCCACGACGAAGACCATGGCGAAACTGGCGACGAGCGCGACCCCGATCATCCCGAAGGCGAGAAGGGGCGCCGAAGGCGCCCGGAAGTAGAGGAGCATAATGACCAGCAGCACGACGACCGTGAGGGCCAGGAGGAGGCTGAGGGCCGACGTGGCCAGGTAGTTCGTGGCACTGTCCAAGGGCGCCTGCCCGGTTTCGTAGGAGGCGATCTGGGAGTACGCGGGACTTCCGAGGACCTTGGCGACCACCTTGACGATCTCGGCGACATCCGCGTAGGTGACGGACGAACCGTTCACCAGGTAGGAGTCCGGGACATTGAACGAGATCACGAGAATTGTCGCCGAACCCGAGGCGCTCACGAAGGAGGCGTAAATCTCCGAAGGGATGGGAAGCGGGAGCTGGCCGATGGAATTCTGTTGAACTTGGGCCTGGACCCACGCTTCCACGGCGGAGTTCGAAGGCGGTGCTCCGGAGGGGAACGCGTCCCAGAGCGTGAGGAGCCATGCCGGAGAGATCCCCACCTCGGTTCCGAGCAGGATCGAACCAACCGCCTGCACGGCATGCCATTGGCTCCAGTTCCCGAGGTCCAGGTCGTCGAGGACCAGCTGGGCGGTCGCGAGAGCTCCCGGGGCCGGGAACAGGGTGGAAAGCGCTCCGGGGAGGGTGCTCCGCGCGGCGTCGTTGGCGCAGGACGTGGCATTGTGGATCGGGTAGCAGCCCGCGAAGATGCTCGCGTTGAACCCGATCGCCGAGCCGGTGTCCTCGGTGTAGAAGTCGACGAGCACCTCGGATTGCGTGGCGTTCGCGGCGAACTCCTCCCGGGTCTGGTTGAAGGCCGGCCAATCTGCCGTCGACGCCTGCGTACCGTGAGTCAGATTGGCCACGATGCCTTCCCAGTTGTGGAGGAAGGTTGCAACCGGAGCCCATAGCACGGTCGAGGTCTGGTTGACCGTCACCGGTAACGAGGGGGTCGCGTTCAGGGCCGGTCCGAGGAATCCCCATCCGAGCTCGACCTCGCCGGCAAGGTACTCAGAGTACGCCGAGTATAGGGACTCGACCGAGCTCACGTTCTTGAGATGCTCGTCCTGGGAGAGTGCGGTCGCGAGCGCCAGGGTGGCGTTCTTCCCGACCGGCCCCGCGATGTCGGAGGCTTCGAGGAGAACGATCGCTGAGGAAGGAGGGGACTGGGCATGGGGGAACTCGTTGGCGAAAGCCTGCTGGGCCTGAACACTCTCGTCCGAGTTGGGCAGCGGACTGCTGAAGGTGTTACTGATGACCGATCCTACGCTGAGCGCAGGGAGCAGGCATACCACGATGATCGCGGTCCAAAGGATCAGGGAATACCACGGATGTCGTGCGATGCGGTGCCCCAGCCATCCGAGGGGGGACAGCCCGGCCTCGCGTGGGGGAGATGTCTCACCCTGGGACGATGCCATGCAACCTTCCGTTGACCGGCCTATCCCCGGGTCTCCGTCTTAGGCTTAGCCCCTCGCCTTACGTTGGTTCGGGCGAGGGATGGAGAGAACCGGTCTTCGAACGTCGTTCTCTCCGCCTTCGGGTCGCATCGCCCTGACGATTCGGTTCGGCACGACGACCCTCTCGCAACGGGGCGGGCTCCTTGCGGGGCGTCACCCCGCGCCCTCGTCGCGGGCAGGTCCTCGACCGCGGGCACGGTTCACGGCGGCGGTTTTCGACCGGGCCCCTTTCCCTGGACATCGATAGACCGCCAGCCGACGATCCGGTTCCGGTTCGAGAACTGGTGGAGAATCTGCCCGCTTCCAACCCGTCGCACGCCCGCCAGGGGTGTTACGTTTTCAAAATACGATATAATCATTATATATCGAACCACATTCGCCCGCCCGTGTCCATCCCCAGCGCGACGCCCGTGGGGGTAACGTCCCACGAGAACCCCTACGTACTCGCCCCTGAGGAGAGAAGGGGCGCGACGATCATCTACGGCGGGATCATCGGGTGCACCGTACTCGGCTTGGTCCTCACCTTCGTCATCGGCCGGACCTACGGCATATTCATCGGGCTCGGGATCCTCGCCTACACGCTAGGTCTTCGTCACGGGGTCGACGCCGACCACATCTGCGCCATCGACAATACCACCCGGAAGTTGCTGCAACAGGGGAAGAAACCCTACACGGTCGGGACGTGGTTCTCGCTCGGTCATTCCACGATCGTCATGGGGATGCTGGTGGGCCTCGTCGTGGCGGCCCGCTTCATCCTCAGTGCCTACCCGACGTTCGCCGCCGTGGGGGCGATTCTAGGGACCGCCATCTCGGGCGGTTTTCTCTACATCATCGCGTTCATCAATCTGCTGATCTTCTGGGAGGTCTACCTGATCTTCCGGCAGTTGAGGGCCGGAACCCTCGACAACGAGAGGCTCGAGGCGCAGTTGAACAATCGCGGGTTCATGAACCGCTACTTCAACTGGCTGTTCAAGTTCGTCAACGAGCCGTGGCAGATCTACCCGGTCGGGGTCCTCTTCGGCCTCGGATTCGATACGGCGACCGAGGTCACCCTCATTGCCATCACCGTGACGGTCGGGACGGCGGCGGCCGGCTTCCCCTTGTGGGCGTTGCTCGTCCTCCCGTTCATGTTCGCCTGTGGAATGGTGCTCACGGACACCTCCGACGGCGTGAGCATGAGGTACGCCTACGGGTGGGCGTTCGCCAAGCCGATTCGCAAGGTCTTCTACAATCTCACCCTGACGTTGATCTCCGTCATGGTGGCGTTCATCATCGGGACCATCGAGGTCCTGGGGGTGTTGGCGGCCGAGTTCCACTTGTCGGGAGGTCCGTTCGGCTTCTGGAACACGATGGGCTGGCTGAACAACGCCGCCGGTCCCTACGGCATCGATGTTTGGGGATACATCGGTATTGGAATCGTCGCCCTGTTCATCGGTACCTGGCTCATCGCCATGCTGATCTACAAATTGAAGCGCTACGAGGAGATAGGATTCGCACTACCGCCCAACGATATGGGCGCCGGCGGAGGAGAGGGATTCACCGGTTGAGCCCGGCGCGGCCGGGCGCGGCGATCCAGCCGCGCCCCCACCGTGGGAAGCGTGCAGGTTCCCGCCACCCTTCAGCGCCACCGGACGGCTGGACCAGGTCCCGTGCCGGCTCGCTCGATCGTCGCTCAAGGTCGGGTCGTGAGCGGGATATTCTCTTAGGCTCGGGCCCGATGCTGTTCCCATGCCCAAGGGGGTCGTGCGTCTCGGCGTCTCGATAGAGCCGGAGCTCTTGGCCTCCCTCGACCGCTGGGTGAAACAGCGGAACTCGCCGAGTCGGTCGGACGCCCTCCGTGCGCTGATCCGTAAGGAACTCGCGGAGCAGGAATTGGGGGACCCGGAGGCGGACGCGGTGGCCTGTCTCATGCTGCTCTACCGGCACGATGCACCCAACGTGCTGAAGCGGGTCACGGCCGCCGAGCATCGGTGGGGGGCGCACATACGTTCCTCCTCCCACGTCCACCTCGAGGGAGGCTCCTGCATGCAGATCCTGGGACTGGCGGGCAAGCGGAGCGAGGTCATCGCCGCCGCGGAGGACCTCCGAGGCGTCCGAGGGATCGCCTTTGGGCGGTTCGCGCTCGGAACACCCGCGATCGCCGGGGGCGCGACCGGACACCGTCATCCGCACCGGTGAACCTCTCCCCGGGAGATTCCCTTCGCGCCCTGGCCAGGGAATGCTCCACCTGAGGCCGTGCCTCGTGCCGGCCGTCCGGGCGCTCGAGTTCTACGTCGCTCAGCCGACCCGCTCCCAGCGCTCGAGCTTCTGGACGGAGGCGAGGGTCGAGCCGCGGCGGATCTCTTCGCGGACGCGGTTCTCGTGCTCCAGGACGTCGAGCGCCCGGTTCGCGACCTCCTGCGCGCGTTCGCGCGGGACGACGACGAGACCGCTCGCGTCCCCGATGATCCAGTCGCCGGGCCGGACCTTCTGGCCGCCGATCGTCACCTCTACGCCGATCTCCCCGTGGCCCTTCGGCTCGCCCGCGTTGGAGCTGACATGGCGGCTGAACGCGGGGAAGCCGAGCTCCAGGATCGCGTCCAGGTCCCGGATCGCGCCGTCCACGACGACCCCGGCGAGCCGGCGGCCGTGCGCGGACCAGCTCGCGAGCTCCCCCCAGACCGCGGTCGGTCCCCCGCCGGCGTCGACGACGATCACGTCGCCCGGCCCGGCGCGGTCGATCGCCTCGACCGGCTTGGCCCAGTCCCCATCGCGCGTGACGACCGTCACCGCCGGGCCCGCGAGGCGGACGGTCGGCCCGTTCAGCCGGGGGACGATGCCGTGCACCGCGCCCTGGCGCTGCATTGCGTCCGAGACGTTCGGCGTAGAGACCTTGAGGAACGCCTCACGGACCTCCCCCGCGCCGTAGCGGCGGAACGCCTCGCTCGGGACCTCCTTGCGCTCGGCGATCGCGCGGACGATCGCCCGGGTCGCTTCCGTGATCCTCGTGCTCTTCGTGATCGCCCCGCCGACCACGAGGATCTGGGCGCCGGCGCGCGTCGCGGCCGCGACGTTCTCGCTGTTGAGCCCCCCGGCCACGGCCACCGGGACCGGCGAGGCCCGAACGAGCTCGCCGAGGAGGTCGAACGGGGTCCTCCCCAGCATCTGCATGTCGATACCGACATGCCAGCAGACCGCCGCCGCGCCGAGCTCGGCGGCGCGCTTGGCCCGCGCCACCGGGTCGGGGACGCCGAGCAGGTCCACCACGACCTCCGCACCGTAGAGCTCGCCGCCGCGGACCGCCTCCGCGATCGTGTCGTCGTCCGCCGCGCCGAGGACGGTCACGAGGTCGGCCCCGGCCTTGGCCGCGATCTCGACCTCGAAGGCGCCGGTGTCCATCACCTTCATGTCGGCGACGATCCGCCGGTCCGGGAACGCCTTCTTCAGCTCCCGCACCGCGTTCAGCCCCTCGCTCTTGATGAGGGGGGTGCCGGCCTCGATCCAGTCGGCGCCCCCGTCGACCGCCTCGCGGGCCGCCTCGAGCGCCCGCGAGAGGTTCTCGAAGTCGAGCGCGACCTGGAGCACCGGCCGCTCGAGCCGCATCGGCGGAGCGAGGGGCGGGTCGTTGATAACCCATGCCTACCTCACCAGGGACCGGTGGCCGCCGCTACGGACCGCGGACACGTGCGGGTCCTCCACGGCGACGCGCGAAGGCTGGACGGGATCGCCGAGAGCTCGGTCGATCTCGTCCTGACGAGCCCGCCCTACCCGATGATCCCCCAGTGGGACGAGCAGTTCCGCGCCCTGGGCGCGACGAGCCACGCCGCGATGCTCGCGGTCCTCGCGGACGCCTGGCGCGCCTGCCACCGTGTCCTCGTGCCGGGAGGCCTGCTGGCGGTCGTGGTCGGCGACGCGCTCCGCCGCGGCGAGGAGGGCTTCCGCCTCTGGCCGAACCACGCGGCGACGCTGCTCGACGCGGAGCGGGTCGGGTTCCGGCCGCTCCCGTACGTCCTGTGGAAGAAGCCGACGAACCGCCCGAACGCCTACCTCGGCTCAGGGTTCCTACCCCCGAACGCCTACGTCACGCTCGACTGCGAGTTCGTCCTGCTCCTGCGCAAAGGCGACCTCCGTCGGTTCCCCCGGCACGACCCCCGACGCGAGGCGAGCCGGTTCACCCGCCCCCAACGGGACCGGTGGTTCTCCCAGGTCTGGGAGGACGTCCGCGGGGCCCCCCAGCGCGGCCCGGCCGGCCGTACCGGGGCGTTCCCGGCCGCGCTGGCCGAGCGGGTCGTCCGGATGTTCTCGGTCGTGGGCGACACCGTGCTCGACCCGTTCGCCGGGACCGGTACGACCCTCTGGGCCGCCGCCGGGCTAGGCCGAGAGGCGATCGGCGTGGAGCTCGACCCGAATACCTACGCGCACCTCGTCCGCGAGGCACGCCGAAGGGGGTTTCCTAACGGGCCGGCATCGGCAACGGAGGAGCGGCCGCGGGGGGCGTCGCGTCGGCGGTCGCCGGGTCCGAGCTGACCGAAGCCCGGCCCGCGAGAGGCCGGGAGCGGTGAGCGCCCTCCTCCTCGACGGCGATCCTGAGGTAGTTGAGGGCCGCGTCGCTGAGGCGGTCCAGGTGCAGGAGCAGGTAGTGGAGGTAGAGCCGCTCGGGGCGGTGCAGGGGGCCGGCGCTCCGCGGCCTTTCGCCAAGGCCGGCCGGCACGGTCGGGTGGCGCTCGAGCGTCTCGGCGTGGTGCTCGTACTCCAGGCCATGGTACGCTCGCCCGCGGGCGCCGACCAGCGGAGGATAGAGATGCGCGACCGGGTCGTACGGCTCCTCGGCGGGCGCGGCCGAGGAGGCCGGGGCGCGTTCGCGCGCCGGAGGCGGGTCGAGCTTCCCGCGGAGGTACGGGTGGACCGGCTTTCCGGGGTCCTGAAACTCGCCGATCGGCTTGCCCGAGACGTCCTCGACGATCGTCTTCAGGCTCCAGCTCGCGCGCCGACGGGGCGGCACGTCGTCGGTCGCCCCGTCCGTCACGCCGGAGAGGCGGCGTCGCCCGCCCTATAAACCCCCGCTTCCAGCCGCAACGGCCCCCTCCCCTTCGGGCTCAGGCTCGGCCCGCAGCGCCGCGCCGAGCAGCTCGTACTCCGGGGTCGAAGCGATGATCGCGAGCGGAAGGTGCCAGGCCCCGACCCTCCAGAGCGATTCGGCGTACCCCGCGTCGGCCGGAAGGCGGGCCCTCGTGAGCCACTCCGCTTCCGAGTCGGTCAGGCCGAAGAACGCCCGACACTGTTCCGACACCTCCTGAAGGCGGAGGAACGCGCAGGCGGACAGGTTCCTCAGGAGCGAACGGCCGCCGCTCGTCGCGAGGAAGTCGTCCGGATTCTGGGTGACCAGGAGGAGCCCGGCCTGGTAGTGCCTCAGATGGCGAACGGTCCTGTCGAGGAACTCGGTCGTCCCCGGGTGCCGGGCGAGAAGGTGGGCCTCGTCCAGCAGCACGAGCTTCGGGCCGCGGCGCGAGCCGAGCCGGTGGTACGTCCAGTCGAGGACGTAGGCGAGGTGGAACGGCAGCTGCTCGTCCGGGAGCCCGCGGAGGTCGATTGAGACGGTAGGCGCGTCGATTCTCAGGGTCGTCGGTCCGTCGGCGCCTCGCAGGGACCCCGAACGGAACACCTCGAGCAGCGCCGGGAGCCTCCCGGCGGCCGATTCCCCGCGGTCGAGCTCCTCGAGGAGCTCGCTGAACGTGGGCTCCCCGTCCTCCCGGTCGTAGAGACGGCTGACCGCGGCGTCGAGCGTCGCGGCCTCTTCGTCCTTCAGGCTCGGCCAGAGCGCCCGAAGCATCGTCACGACCCGCCCGGCCTTCTCCTGGCGGTCGCCGGCGGTCGTCGCGGGGTCCAGCGGATTGAGGCGGCCGGCGGCGCTGTCACGGAGCCGTACGACCGTTCCGCCGAGCTGACGAACGAGGCCCGAGTACTCCCCGAGCGGGTCGAGGACGATCAGCTCGGTCTCCGGCAGGACCCACCGGCTCCTCAGGACCGTCAGCGCCGCAGCGAACGACTTGCCGGCACCGGTCGTGCCGAACAGCCCCCAGGAATGGCTCGCGTGAGCCCACCGGTCCAGGAACACCGGGCTCGCGTCCGAGAGCGATAGCCCGACCAGGACCCCTCCCGGCTCGAGGACCGCTTCGTCCCCGAACGGGTAGAGCGCCCCGAGCCCGTCGGTCGTGAGCGTCTGCCAGTAGCCGCTCGGGCGGGTAAGTCGCGCCCCCTGGGCCGGAGGCGCGAGCGCCTCGGCGACCTCGTAGCGGGGGACCCGCGTCCGGAACCCCAGCGCGGCGAGCCGTTCGGCCAGTCGCTGGCGCTCCCGCTCGGCCCGAGGTCGCGAAGGGCCGATGGCGACCCAACGAAGGCCGACGCGCCATAGCTCCTGGGCCCGGCCCGCGACCGCCCGGCCGAGCTCCTCCGCCGAACGCCGTTCGACCTCGAGCTCGGGGGTGGCACTCCCCGCCTCCCCGCGCTCGAGCTCCGCCTCGGCGACCGCACGGGCCCCGTGGACGAGGTCGAGAGCGCGGCCGATCGGGATCCTCTCCGCCTCGACCAGCACGTCGACCGCCGTCGACGCCGGGGCGACCTTCCCGAGGAAGCCGAACGGGACCTCGGCCGGGAACTGGCGGACGAGCAGCGGACAGGAGTACCGGTGGCCCACCCGCTTCCAGCCCGGACCCTCGTTCGCGGGCGGCGAGCCTGCCGGCACGGTCACGGACCCCTCCGGGGTCGACCGCTCGAGCCCGGCCGGAGCCGCTCGGCGGTCCACAGCGGCACCACGCCGAGACCGAGCAGGAGGGCCCGCCACGGCACGACCGGCCCGGGAGGATCGAGGAAGACGACCGCGGCCCCTCCGAGGAGGGCGAACGGGACCGCGTAGACCTCGAAGGAGGCCGTGAGGGGTCGCGGCCGCCCAGCCTCGCGGCGATGGACGGAGGCCCAACCCGCGAGCGCGAGCGCGACCAGGGTCGCGGTGAGGACGTCGAACGTCGGGGCGATCACGGAGAGCGCCCCGGCGACGACCGCGAGACCGCAGGCCGTCCCGAACGCGTCGAGGCCGAGCTCGCCGGCCGACAGGTGATCGCCGGTCATGGACCCCTGGCTCCCTCGACCAATCCCAGCCGGCGCGCCGCGTCGGCCAGCGGCCGGTCCCGCAGACGATCGGAGCGAACGCCGAGGTCGGCGAGCCGCTCTCGCAGGAGCTCGGTGGCCGCGTCGAGGCGCCGTGCTCCCTCGATCCCCGGAGCGTCCTGCGCGAGCGCGAGCAGGACGCGTCGCACCGACCGGCGGCGGGAGAGGAGCGAGACGAGCTCGCGGTAGCCCTCGCACGCGCCGCGCTCAGCCTCCGGGAGCGAGAGCTCGGCCGGAAGCACCGAACCGGCGTAGATCGGGACCGCGGTCGAGGAGATGATGAGCCCGCCCTCGATCGAGCGCAGGAGTTCCCGGTAGAGCTCGAACTGGCGGGCGAGATCCGCCGGGGGGAGGAAGACGAGGGGGACGCCGGCCGTTCGGACGACCGCGGCCCGCCGCCCGTCCGGCAGGAGGAGGGTCGCCGGCCCGCGGACCGTGGCGGTCATCCGCGCTTCCCCGGTGGATCGACGCAGCGCCCAACGGGCGACCGCGGCGAGCCGCTCGTCCAGGCCCTCCCCGTCCGGACGCCAGAGGGCGACGATCGCCCCCACCGCGATGATCGGCAGGCCGGCCCATGGTTCGACGACGAGGCTGACGACGGCGCCGACGGCCGCGGCCGTGACGAACTTGACGGCCTCGCGTCCGCTCGAGAACGGACCGAGCCGCAGGCGCCGGTCCAGCCGCTCGGGGACCGAGATCCACGGCACGCCGTCACGGTCGGCCATCCCCTCTCCCGAGCTCCGGCCGGAGCGGAGGGAACCGCGGGGGCGTCCGGTTCCCGTCGCCGTGCCGGCCGATGTGCCGAGCGACGGAGAGCGCTCCGTGGCCGAGCAGCTGGCTCAGCGCGGCGGGCACGGCGAGAGGGCCGGCCGAGGAGGCGGCCGAACGGACCGTGCCGGAGACGGCCCGTCCGACGGCGCCCGACTCGCGCCCCGCGGTGGCCGCCGGCGCGGCGTACCCTGACGCCATGTTAGGGGCGGCCGCGAGCCCGCGAACCGTGCTCCCCTGCACGGTCGTGCCCGCGCTCGGGAAGCCGATCGCGACGAGGTGGGCGCCCGCCACCGAGAGGAGGAACGGCGCGGCGGCCGCCGCGCTAAGGTAGCCGACCAGGAGGACGACGCTCGGGCTGGCCACCGCAAGCTCCAGCGGAACGACCAGGACGCACGGGAGGAACGCGAGCTCGGCGAACAAGGACCAGGCACGGCGGGGGACCGAGGCGAGAGGCCGGAACGGCCAGAGCAGCGTGACGAGCGGGAGGACGACCAACAGGACCGCGAGCAGAGCATCTCTTAGGCCGACCGTGAGGACCAGGGCTAGGACGAGGGTGAACTCGACGAGCGACAGGACGAAGGCGAGGATCCCGTTGTCCCAGGAGAGGCGGAACTCCCCGACCCCGGCGAGGTTCACCCAGTGGTGCCAGGCACCGCCATCCCACCCCGCGACGACCGGGTAGAGCGACCCGGAGAGGGCCAGGACCGCCGCGGCGATGGGGACCGTGAAGTTCGCGGCGGCCACGGCCAGCACGAGCCTCGGGAGGAGCCCGTCGAACGTCATCGCCCATCGAGAGAGGATCGCGCGGGCGAGGTAGAGGACCGCGACCCCGACCGCCAGGACCGTGACGAGCGGGTCGACGACGCCGGTGATCAGGAACGACGAGAACGAGCCAGCCTGGGCGAGGTAGTCGGACGCGCCGGTGTGCGCCGCGAAGACGGCCGGATAGAGGGCGTGGGGCGCGAGCTCGGGGACCAGCAGGTTGTCGTACGTCGGGCCGATCACGGCCGCGACGAGCGCGGTCAGGTCGGCGAACAATAGGAACAGGATCAGCTGGATCAGGCTCGGGAGGTCGGTCGCCAGCATCGCCCCCCCGTCAGGAGCCGGTGACGACCCAGTGGGCGAGCCCGTAGATCAGCCCGCTCACGGCGGCGACGAAGAGGAGCGTTCCGATCATCGCATCGCGGGCCCGGTCCTTCGCCTGGATCTTCTTCGTGACGTCGTTCGAGAACCAGCTGAGGGCGACCCGCGCCCAGACGAGCGCGAGGATCCCCCCGCCGGCCAGGCCGACCAGCTCGACGAGCCGATTGATCGCCGCCGTGAAGTTCGCGACCGATCCGCTGGAAGGCGCCGAGGCGCCCTGGATCTCCCGGACCGGTGCCGGCGACCCCAGGGGAACGCCCGCCCCGACCACCCCGAGGGCGGCGACGATCGCGAAGGTCGCCCTCGACCACCGGAGGGCGCTCAGCGCGCGGGCGGTTCCGCCCATGCCAGCACCTCCTCGCCGTCCGAGCCGCGGCCGGCGCGGACCGTTCCGTCCGCCTTGAGCCGCTCGAGCGTCGCGCGAACGACCTCGAGGGGGACCCCGCGCTCCTCCGCGAGAAGCTCGACCAGACCCCGGTCGACGCCATCGGAGGGTTCGATCGCCTCGCGAAGGACCGCGACCGGGTCCGGCGGCGCTGGGGTCGGGGACGGCCGGCGCCGGCGGAGGAGGAGGACGGCGGAGGCTACCATCCCGAGGAGCCCCGCGACGACCAGCGCCGTCATGGCCCCGGAGCCCGGGTCGGGCCCGGCCCCTCGCGCCGGCACGTTGGCACGGACCTGGGAGGACGCCGACATCCCCAGCGCGTCGACCAGGACGACGCTGAACGAGCAGCTCCCGCTCGTGTCGGGCGCCTCGCGGAGCACGAGCGTCCCCGCGCCAGCCGCGCTCCCGTTCCAGACGTCGCCGGAGCTGTCGTTCCAGCGGTAGGCGAACGGGGCCACGCCTCCGGAGACGTTCAGCACGAGGGTCACGAGTCCCGGGCCGTCAGGGTCGACCTGCGCCGAGATTGAGAGGCGTGGGGCGAGAAGGACGGTGAGGTTCACGACGGCCGAGACGCCGGCCGCGTCGACCACGGTCACCGTCACCCCCAGCGTTCCCTCGGTGCGATAGGTCGCGTTCCAGGCGAACGAGCCGGAAGCGGACAGCGTACCGGCCTCGGCCGAGCCGTTGACCGCCGAAAGGCCGGGGACGACCGCCCAGTCGAACGGCGGCGCCCCCTCGAGGGCGCTCGCGCTGACGTTCAGCGCAACCGCTCCCGCGGCCACTCCCGCCGCCGCCGCAGCCCACACGTCCAGGGAGGGCGCAAAGGCGATCCGTTCCTCCGCGGGGGCGTCCGCCTCGCCGAGCGCGTCGACCACGGCGACCGAGAGGACCAGCGCCCCGGCGAGGTCGGAGCAGAGCGGGAGGTAGGCGGTGCCGTCCGACGGCACGGTCTCGGTCCCCGCCGAGCCGGTGCCGACCAGCGACCAGTCGAGCGTGAACGGGGGGACCCCGCCGGAGAGCTCGACCGGGGCGTAGACCGTCTCCCCGACCTCACCCCCCGGTAGGGTCGAGGGGAGGCCGATCGAGGGAGGAGGGACGACCGCCTCCTCCAGCGTCGCGGTCGCGATGGGGAACGGCGCGCTCGCCCCGACCGCCTCGAACGACACGGGGGCGATCCCCGCCGCGTCGAACGCGCATCCGTAGACCAGCCCCGTCGATCTGCCGGTGCTCGCGGGGCTGGCGTTCTCGCACGCGAACAGCCAGGAGAAGCTGGACGGCGCGTCGGTGGTGTTGATGCCGAAGAGGGCCGGGACCCCTTCCTCGGCGACGAGGGTCGACGGTACGATGGCCGCCGCGAAAGCGCCGCTGACGTAGAGCGGCTCCTCAGGGTCGCTCGCGTCGGTACGGCCCGCCGCGTCGGTCGCCAGAACGACCGGCTCGAACGTTCCGGTGCCGGAATACTCGTGAATGATCGAGAACGACCCCGGGCCGCTCACGTTCGCGTAGGAGAGACCTCCGTCCGCCCAGGCGACGCGGAGCCGGTAGGGCGCGTTCCCGCCGACGAGCGCGCCCACCAGCTCGGCGGCCGCCCCGGGGGCGATAGGGTCCGCTCGGAAGGCGAGACCGTCGACCGCGAGCGGAACGGCGACCGTGACGACCGCCGTCGCCCGAGAGAACGAGGCACTGATGTTCCCATGGCAGTCGAGCGAAGCGGCGGCGCGCACGACGACCGTGGTCGTCCCGGTTCCCGCGTCGGAGGCGAAGAACTCCGTACGCGAGCCGTTCGTCGCCCCGAGGGCTCCGTCGCTCCCACCGGGAGCTATCGCCCAGCGAAACCAGGTCGGCTCGAGAGAGCACCCTGCGGGCGTCCCGACCCAACTCGCGGCCAGCGTGGCGTTCGTGCCGCTCTCCATCCACCAGGAGGCGGGGTCGATCGCCACCGAGAGGTTCGAGCCAAGGCCGAGGGCCGCGGCCCCCCCCACGGGGACCCGCGATGGGCTCGCGGGCGGTCCCTCGACGAGGGAAACGCCGGCCAGGACCATCGTCAGGGCGCACATCGCGACGGCCGCGCGTCGAAGGCTCGGCACGGGCGAACCACCCACGCACCTCGAGCGGGCCGCGGTAGATTCGCCGGCACCGCCCGACGGGGGATGGAACCCGCGGCCTACCGGTGGACCGCGAGGGCCACGTGGTCCCTGGCGAACGGAGCGAGGGACCACTCACCGTCCACGGTCAGGCCGGCCTGGCCGAGGCCGGCGCGGCTCTCGCGGACGATGGTCGCGGCGGGGAGGCGCTGGGTGACCGAGCGGACCTTCAGCATCAGGATCCCGCGGCCCGGCTCGGCAAGGCAGGCCTCGACGTTCTCCCGGAAGATCCTCACCTGGTCCCGTTGGGCGACGTCCTGGTAGAGGAAGTCGACCTCCCCGACGTCCGCGCGGTAGCGCTCGGGGAGCTGGGCGTCGGCAAGGATAGGGAGGAGGTTCGTCCTCCGCCGGGCCAGGGCGAGGAGCGGGGCGAACGAGCTGGGGCTCTTCTCGACGACGAAGATCGGCGTCCCCGGCCAGAGGTCGGAAAGGTGGCTCGCCGTGGTCCCATGAGCCCCTCCGAGGTAGAGGACCGAGCGGGGAGGGGCAAGCACGTCGGCCGGCGCCCCTTGGACGAGGAGGGCGGCGAGCTTCGAGCGCCAGGGGTCCCAGCCGCGGTACTCGACCGCCCCGACCGACCGGAGCGGCTCGCCGTAGACCTTCACGCCGGGCACGGCGTTCCGCGTGAACAGCTCGCGTCCTTCGCGCCAGACCTCCGGCCAGCGCGCGGGCTCCACGCTGCCGCTAGGCCGTCTCGACCAAAAGTTCGACCTCGACGGGGGCGTTGAGCGGGAGCCCGGCGACGCCGAGGGTCGTACGGCTCGCTCGGCCCGCGTCGCCGAACAGCTCGATCAGCAGGTCGGAACCCCCATTGGCGACTTCGTGCTCGCGGTGGAAGCCGGGGGAGACCGCGACGAACACCCCGAGACGGACGACACGTCGGATCGTCTCGAGGCTCCCGAGCTCGCTCGCCAGGGCGCTCAGGGCCTGCAGGGTCGCGCGTCGCGCGAGCTCGCTCGCGACGGTCGCGGGGACGTCGCGGTCGACCGTCCCCGGCCGGACGACGGCCCCCTCCTCGAAGACGATCTGGCCGGAGACCCAGGCGAGCTGAGCGGACCGGGCGACCGGCGAGTATGACCCCTTGGGGGTCGGCGCGGGGGGGAGGGTAAGGCCCATCCGACGAAGTCGTTCCGAAGGGGTCGGGGTCATGCTCGCGGGAAACGCCCGGCTCGAAAACGCTAGCTCTAGGCCGGGTCGACACGCTTAGGTCCACGGTGCGATGACCGTCCGATGCTCCTGTTCCGCCGTCGACCGCGTGACAAGGACGCCCCGACGGACGAGCGGTCCGGCGGAACCGCCGCCAGCCCACCGGCGACCGGGGACCCCACGGTCCCCCCGGCGCCGGAACCGACGCCCGCGCACGAGCCCCCTCCGTCCGGACCGGCCGCGCCGCCTCCCCTCCCCCAGCGTTCTCCCGAGGCGGGGTCGTCCCGCGCCGCTGCGGAAAAGTTCCCGCGATGCTTCGTCTGCCGGTCTCCGCTCGAAGCGGGCGCGTGTCCGGTGTGCAAGATCACCTGGGTCGAGTGAGAGGCGTCGCGGCCTCGCGACACCTTTTGAATCCAGCCGGCTCCTCGCCATCGATGGCGCCGTCGCGCGAGCTCGATGCCGTCGAGCAGGAGATCGTCGACCACCTCTTCGAGCTCCAACCGGGGTACGCCGTGGGCCTCGGTCTCCACGCCTACGACGGGCGGACCCCGGACCTCTCTACCGCGGCGACCGACCGATGGGCGACCGCGGCCGACCGCCTTCTGGCACGGTTGGAGGGGATCGACCCGAACCGCCTCGATCCGGACCGTCAGATCGACAGGTTCGTCCTGCGGCTCCTCTTGGAGAGCCCGCTGTTCGACCTGCGCGACGCCCACGATCTCGAGCGGAACCCGATGGCGTACGTCGCGGTGTTCTCGTTGACCCCGTACCTGGCCCGCGACTACGCCCCGGCCGCCCAGAGGGTCGAGGCGATCGCGAAGATCCTGCTCGGGGCCCCCGCGATCCTCGACGCCGGCCGCCGCCGGCTGAGGGGGCCGCTTCCTCGCGCGTTCGTCGACATGGCCGTCATGATGGGGGGGCAGCTCCCCGCCCAGTTCGCCGAGGCGGAGGCGTTCGCCGCCCGGAACGACCTCGCTCCCCGCGTGGCCTCGGCCCGCGCGGTCGCCGAGAGGTCCCTCACGGCCTTCGTCTCGTGGTTGAAGGAGCAGGAGGGCCCCCGGGCGACGCCCGACTTCGCCCTCGGAACGGAGAAGTTCCGCAAGATGCTGTTCGTCCGCGAGGGGATCGAGGTCCCGATCCACGAGATCCGGGACGCCGGGACCGCGGACCTTCGTCGCAACCAGGCGCGGCTGGCCGAGCTTGCCCGGGAGGCGAACAAGCTCCCTGCCGAGATGCTCGCCGCGCTCGCCGAGGATCATCCCGGGCCCGACGAGGTCCTCGCCACCGCGCGAACGTACGTCCGCGAGGCCCGGGCGTTCGTCGTCGAGAAGGACCTCGCCACCATCCCCGAGCCGTCGTCCTGCCGGGTCGAGGAGACCCCGCCGGCCGACCGCGCGTGGACGACCGCCAGCATGAGCCCGCCCGGCCCTTTCGACACGGCCACCGCCGAGGGCGTGTACTTCGTGACGCTCGTGGATCCCACGTGGAGCCCCCGCCAGCAGGAGGAGTGGCTGCGCGCGCTCAACCGCCCCCTCCTCCGGAACATCACGGTCCACGAGGTGTACCCCGGCCACTATCTCCAGTTCCTCCACTTCCGGGCGCGGCCGGCCTCGCTGGCGCGCAAGGTCTACACCTCGCCGTCGTTCGTCGAGGGGTGGGCGCACTACTCCGAGCAGCTCGCGATCGAGGTCGGGCTCGGGGGCGCCCGGCCCGAGGCCGAGGTCGCCCAGCTCTACGACGCGCTCCTCAGGAACTGCCGTCTCCTCTCCTCGATCGGGTTGCACACGGAAGGGTGGCCGGTCGAGCGGGCGACCGAGCTGTTCCGGACCGAGGGGCACCTCGAGCAGCTGCCGGCGGAGCGCGAGGCGATCCGGGGAACGTTCAACCCCGAGTACTTCTGCTACACCCTCGGGAAGCTCGGCATCCTGAGCGCGCGCCGGCGGTTCCTCGCCTCGAAGTTCCACGGCAGCCTGCGCCAGTTCCATGACGCGCTGCTCGGCTCGGGCTCGCCGCCGATCGGCCTGATCGACCGGCTCCTCGAACGGCACGCGGCCGCGTAATCCGGTGGTGCCGCAGGGGATGCCCTGTCCCTACAGGTGGAGGCTGCTGCTCCGGCACCCTCGGCAGGTCGAGGCGCCCGCGTCGTTCGTCAGGTAGCAGTACGGGCAGACCCAGCTTCGGGGGCGGAGCCACGGGGCCGCAGGCAGCTCCGCCGCCGTTTCGCGGGCCGTCGGCCCGGCGCCGGCGAGGCGGGATTCCCGGCCCTGGGGCGGGGTCCTCGGTCCAGCATGGGCGTTCGCCGACACTTCCGACGAGATGCCTCCGCTGCGCGCCTCGGGTGGAGGGGCTCGGTCCTGGGCGTCGGGGGGTTCCGACGCGGGACCTGCGGTCGGCGGCGGGCGCTCGTGATGGGCCTCGAGCGCCCGGGCGAGCCAGAGCCTCTCGAGGAGGCCCGGGACGTCGAAGAGCCCCTCGGGCTCTGGGGGAGCGGGCGAGGTGGGCTCGGGAAGCGCCCCGACGAACCCGACGGACCGTGAGCTCTGTGGCACATCGCTCGGGATGATCCATAGGGGGGGTGGAGGCTCGGGCGAGGCGAGAGGGACGGGCGGGGGATGGAACCCCCCCCTCTCCTCCAGCGTCAACCCGGGGTAGCTCGACGACTCCCTCGGGCCAGGCCGCCCTCGGAGCGGCTCGACACGGACGGCCATCGACACCTTCTGTCAAGGGGCCTCGTCGGGGCGGAGATATAATGGGTGGAGTGGAGGGGAAGGACGCCTCCTGCACGGACGAGCGGGCCCGGCGCGGGGGCGTGCGCCCGCCGGCAGCGCTGACTCAGGCGGAACCCACCGCGAACGCGATCCCGGCCAGGTGCTCCCCGAACTGCCGGCAGCGGGCGACCTCGCTCTCGGGAAGTTCCCCGCTCGACCGGTTGACGACGACCGAGATCCCCGGGGAGGCCAAGTGGAGGGCCGGGTCAGCGTCCTGGAGCGACTCCCTGAGCTGCCGCGCCCCGGCCCCATGGTGCGACGTCGTCCCCGCGTCGAAGACCGACACGGTCTTCCGGTCCAGCGCGCCGGCCGCCAGGACGGCGACGAGCTCGTGGACCTCGCGGGCCGCTTCGCGCGCGGAGGCCGGCGACCCCAGGACCACGATTCCACACGCCTCGACCTTCTCGGCGGAGAGCTCTTCCAGGCTCGAGACCACCGTCACGACACGAGCACCCCGAGAGATGCCCAGGGCGATCTCCTCCGCGGCAAGGCGAGTCTCGCGATGAGAGCTGTTGAAGACCACGAGGGCCCTCGCCATGACCGGCGGACGCGCGGCTCCTCCCGCCACCGCACGCACCTGGAGGATTTGGGTCGCAGGTCAACAGCGCTTGACGGAGCGATCGGGGGAGTGCTCCGCCCGCAGGGAGATCGAGGAGGTACCCCGGAAGCGCCTCTGTTCCTCCCCATCCATGGAAAGGCCGATCAGGACGATGGGCCGCGACCTCGCCGCGGTCGAGGGGGCGGCGGCCGGACCGACCCTTCGGAGGCTCCGTGCTCGTCGCCGATGCACCTTTGCCATCCCCCTGAAGGACCTCCATCGTGCGTGAACGCGCCCCTGCGGTCCGTCGTCCGTGCGCCGGGCCACCGGCGGGGGGGTTGCCGCCGTCCTCTTCCCTGGCCCCGACTCGAGCCCGTCGTTCGGAAGGGGTGAGACGATGGACGTAGCCCTCACCGTGGGGGTCACGGTCGGCGTCATCGTGGTGGTCATCGGCAGCTACCTGGCCTGGGTCCTGGGGGCGAACCGTCGGGTCGGAGTGCGAGGCCTGGTTCGCCAGAGCCGTCTCACCTGCCCGAAGTGCGGGGGCGCGTTCGATTACGCCTTCGTTCCCGGGGCCTCGGCAACCTCCTTGAGGCTGGGACGGAGCCGGTACATGGCGTGCCCACTGTGCCACCGGTGGTCGGTCGTCCGTCTCCCCGGGACGGTCTCGCCCTCCCCTCCCCAAGGCAGCGATCGGGTCGGTCCGCCCCTCGGGTAGGCGACCGCCTGGGCGGGGTCAGAGAGATGGGCCGTCGTTCGGCGGCGAGGAGGGGCTTCCGGCCGCGGTCCGTCCTCCCCGGAGGGCGAGGCCGTCTGGGTCCGTGACCTCGACCGGATCCGGGGTCGTGCGGGTTCGGGTCTCCAGGCCCTGTCCCATCTCGATCGGACCCCGCCACCACCCAAGAGTTCGAGCGTCGGAGGGGGTAAGCGAACCCCCGGGAGTTCGAATAGGGCGGAACGGAAGGCTCGGCTGGCGCTCCCACGTGCGGGGAGACGTGACGACGAGGCACTCCCGTGGGCCCGGCGGAGCGGGGTTAGGAGAACAGGTCCTCGAGCGGGTTCTCCATCTCCTTGACCTCGCGGATCCGGACCCCCTTCGCCATCAGCTCCTGCACGAGCTTGGGGACCTCCTCGGGCCCGGAGAGTTCCTGGAGATAGTAGTCGCCCTTCTTGGAGGAGGAGGAGAGCACCCCCTCCACCCCTTCCGCACGGATCCCGATGATGTACTTCGCCGGGCGTAGCTCGCTCAGGAGACCGAAGTAGCCGATCTTTCCCTCTCGAAGGGCCAGCACGAACTTCCCGATCTCCTTCGCCTCGAACAGGTTGTGAGAGGAATAGAGCACCAGGTCGTTCCTGCTCAATCCGAGCACCAGGTCGCGGATCTCCCGAGCCAGCTTCGGGTCGAGGTTGCTCGTCGGTTCGTCGAGCAGGTAGATGGTGCGCTCTTGGAGAAAGACGCGGGCCACGGAGACCCGTTTCTTCTGTCCTTGACTCAGCTCGGAGAAGAAGCGCCCCCGAAGCTCCTCGATCCCCAGCAGCCGAACCACCCTCTCGACGTCCTGCTCGGTCGCCCCTTCCACGGTGGCGTAGAACCGCAGGGCCTCCTCCACCCGGAGGCCGTCCGGGATCCCGTCGATATGCGAGAGATACTGCAGGCGGGTCCTCGCTTCGAGCCGACCGATATCGAGCCCATCGATCTCCACGGTCCCGGAGCACGGCGAGAGAATCCCGGCGATGGTGCGGAACAGGGTGGTCTTGCCGGCCCCGTTCGGCCCCAGCACCACGTAGATGGCGGGCTCTTCGATGACGAAGGAGATGTCCTCCAGGACCCGCTTCCCGTGGTAGCCCGAACTGACGCCCCGCGCCTCGATGCGGTGGCGGATCCGGTCCTTCGGAAGCGCCCCCGAGAGGGCCGGCGAGAAGGGGAGGGTCGTCAGGAGCATCCTCCGATCATAGAGGGGAAAGGAACCGTTCCCGCCCCATGAGTCTCGCGGACATGGCCAGGAGGACGACGACGGCCACGATGATGATCGCGGCGGCCCCCACGGTCACGTCGTAGTACTCCGAAGAGGGGACGCTCTCGGCGGCGATCAGGACCAGGACCGTGGGGGCAATCCCGATCATGGGCGCGAGACCGACCGGACTGTTGAGCCCGGTCCTGGGGCTGGACACCGAGGACCAGATCATTCCCACCGTGGCGGTGAAGAGCGCGCCGGCGAAGCTCATCGGTACCGTGTAGAACGAGACGGATTTCGCCAGGTCCCAGGTCAAGGCCACGCCGCGGGCCTCGGCCGCCCCCAACCCTACCGAGAGCGACAGCGCGAGGATGAACGCGGCCATGGCGGCCGTCGAGGCGAGTCCGTTGGTGAAGAGGGTCCGGGGGCGAACCCCGTAGGCGATCAGGTACTCGAACACTCCCTTCGTCCGGTCGCCGGTGAACGTCATCAGTCCCCCCATCGAGCCGAGGACGGCGAAGAGCGGGACCTCCAGTGGGAAGGTCACCGCGAAGGCGGTCGAGTTGCGGGACCCCAGGACCAGGATAAGAGCGAGGAGGAGCGAGAGCGCGGTACCTATGGCTAGGTAGCGCCATCCGACGGAGATGGTGCGTCGTATCGTCGTCCCGAGAAGCGAACCGATCGCGGGACTCCGGCCAGCTCCCCCAGGCATGGAACACCTCTCATCGGTGAAATTGGATAAGCTCTGCTCGGAAACCGCGGGGCCGAACGGTCCGCGGTTCGAGCTGGGGCGGTGAGCTCCTCGTGGTCGGTCCTCGACCGCGCTCTCGGGGGCAAGAGATCGCACGGACCTCGCACAAGTGGGCTGCCTTGCTCCCGGTGGGTTAGAGTGCGGGCACGTGAGGGTTCGAATCCAAGGTGTCGGAGGGCCTTTCCACGGCTCACGGGGCCGGGTCCCGCCCACATTCCGTCATCACGTTTCGACAGACCCGGTCGAGGATCCGTCCTGTACCGCTCACGGGCTTTCCGTTCCTCGTCCGCCTCGGGAGCCTCGCGAGGTTCCGCCTGTGGGGCTGATGTTCAGATAGGGGGTCTGACAAGACGGGCCCTTTGACGACCATTCCCTCGCTGTGCCAAGGCTCCCAGAGGAGGACCTGGCACGTTCCCGTGGGCAGGACCCTAGTGAGCTAGGGTGGGTGTAGAGGTGGGTTCCGGGGAGGATCGGCTACGGCCGGCTCTCCATCTCCGCCCCATCTGTTGCGGGTGGTGAGCGAACTTTTGGTGTCTCTTAGGGCCCAGCACCTCCTCTCCGAAGAGCACGACTACCCCCCCCACCAAGGTAACGGCGGCAGCGAGCCAGAAGGTGTACTGGAAGGCGATCAGTTTCGGAAGGGGCTGCCCGTAGTACTGAATGACGTAGGCGGCGAGCACAGAGCCGACAATGGGAGTACCCACGCTTCCGCCCAAGTTGCGGAACACATTGTTCATGGCCGTGGCCTGTCCCATGTCTCTTGGATCCACGGTAAGAATGAGCAGGTTGATGATCGACGCGTTGAGGAGCGCGAGCCCCGCTCCGGCCACGATCTCGTAGAGGAGAACCTGGTTGACCGTGGTCGCCCAGGATAGCAACAGGAACCCGAAGCTCGTCAGGATCGCCCCCCCGAGCGCAAGAGGCTTGACTCCCAATTGGGAAACGAAGATGCTGGTCACGACCGAGACACCCATCATCGACAGGGCAAGCGGGACGATGTCGATACCGGCCGAGAGGATGTCCAGGGAGAAGCCACCCGATACGGCGGGGTACTCGAACCTGTAGATGAGGGCGAACATGGCCATGAACATGCCCGTGCTCGTCACGGCAAGCACCACGTTGGTCACCGCTACGTTCCGTTCCTTGAGGAGCCGGGGGTCGACGATGGGCTCACCCCCTTTCGCCTTCCACCGGCTCTCCCATAGCGCGAAGGGAACCAGCAACAGGAGGCCTAGCCCTAGGGCGCCTAGGGTGAGCGAAGAGGTCCAGCCCCACATCTTCCCCTCGGAGAGGGCCATGACAATGCTGGCGAGGGAACCACCGAGCAACGCAGCGCCCCCGTAGTCCACACGAGTGTCCGGTCGGCGATACGTCGATTCACGGACCACGACAAACACCGCGACCGTCAGCAGGAGGACGAAAGGGATGGCCGTATGATACGTGACACGCCATCCGTAACTCTGGGAGACCCAGGAACCAAGGGGGAGACTGACAGCGAATCCGATGCCAAACGCCGCGCTCAGGAGGCCTTGTGCGCGGGGGACAAGTTCCCTGGGGAATTCTTCCCTGACGAGCGACATGCCAAGGGGCATGATGGTAAGCCCGACCCCCTGGACGGTACGGGAGGCCACCATGAAGGTGAAATTCGGCGAAAACCCCGTGACGGAGACCGCCGCGGCGTAGGCGATCATGACGGCCATCATGACCTTGCGCTTTCCGTAGATGTCCCCCAGCTTCCCGACCACTGGACTCAGGGCCACTCCGGAGATGGCATAGACGGACAGTACGAGGCTTACCTGCGCGGTGTCGACGTTGAAGTCGCTTTGGATTACGGGGAGGGAGGGTAGGAGCATCCCCTCGATGTAGAGAACTATCGCGACGATGCCGGCCAGGACCAGCATCACCGAGTACGAGTACCGCTTGTCGTAGGTCTCCATCGTCTTCGCGACCGGCGAAGGCAAGATCGCCGGGGCTGCAGGACCCCCACTGGACAGGCGTTTCTCTTCGGCCATGGCGAGTTCCCCCGCCCAGCGCCCTGCGCTTGTAAGCGTGGCGCTCACCCTATCTCCTACGGCCGATTCCACGAGCAGTTCCTTCTCGAAACGCCCTCCTTTACGGAGGGGGAACTGACCGGTTCAAATCCCCTACGCGTGAACGGTCAAGTGTTGCCGTTTCTCGGCGAGAGATCGGCGAAAGATGTCGGAGGGGGGATTTGAACCCCCGACCCCAGGATCTCTCCCGGCGCCCGCCTCGGACGCCGCTATGAGTCCCGTGCTCTGCCAGGCTGAGCCACTCCGACGGTGAGCGGGCCGCCCATCCGTTGCCCCCCCGCGGCCTACGCGGCCGGGCTCGCGCCGACCTCAGGGGCCGGCTCGGACGGGGCCTCGGGAGGGGCGGGGCCCTCCGGCGCGGGTTCGGCCGGAGCGGTCGGAATCTCGTCCGAGATCGTCCCGAGGACGATCGAGCGGCGGATCTCGATCTTCTTGAGAGGGTAGAGGGACTTCACGCCGTGGGCCAGGAGCTTGGACAGCTCGCCCTGGATCATCTGATGGACGAACTCCGCCGAGGTGCGGTTCTTCGCCTCCTCGGTCAGGACCTCGAGGATGCGGTGGCGTAGCTCGGCCCGCAGGCGGGTCTGGAGACGCTGCTCGCCGACCGCTACCGGCTTGAGAATGATTCCGACGCCGTCCTTGGTCGTCACCGTCAGCGACATGTCGATCTTCGAGCGCTTGCGCCGCGCGAGGCGCCGGACGTAGTCGGTCGTCAGGTCGTGGCCCACGAACCGGGCCTCCGCAAAGCCGTCCCCGGTCAGGCGCTCAATGCGGAACCGGAGCTTGACATGGGCCTTCCCCGTGTCCGAGGCGCCGGAGAGCTCGGGGAGGGTCGTCTCGAGGGTCCGACCGACGATCTGCTCGGGCTCGCTCGCGGCGGTCTCGCCGAGGTCGACGTGCTGGAAGAGCCCGGGGGCCCGGATCTTGAACCAGTGCTTCGACCGCCACTTGTCCTTGACCGTGCGGGCGAGCGACGTCTTCTTCGCCGGGGTCTCCGACTCGGGCATCGCGCGGGCGGCGAGCCGGGTCACCTACTTCAAGGTTCGGGCCGGGTCGCCGTCTCGCCTGCCGCTCCGGCGGGGGGGCCCTGACGGCGCGGCGCGCCGGGGCCGAGCCACCCCGGTCCGCGCCGCTCCCGAACGGTCCCGCGCGCAAAACTACATATCTCGCACCCAGTTGCGCGCGCCATGAACGTTCCCTCCCGAGAGGGGCCGACGCCCGGGAGCCGGGCGACCGCGGCCGACCTACGGGCCGCGAAGGCGCTGGTCGAGGCCCCGGCCGATCGCTTTCGGCGCCACCTACTGAGGGCGCTCGAGACGCTCCGCGGCCGTGGGATCGACCGGGCCGACACGTTCCGTGCCCTCTTTCCCCGGACGATCCTTCCGGAGCCGACGTACGAGGACCTGGTCGCCTCGCTCGTCTCGGGTGCGCACGTCCTGTTCTTCGGCCCCTCCGGCGCGGGGAAGACGAGCCTCGCGAAGGACCTCTGGGAGCTCTTCCCGAAGGGAGTGTGGGTCGTCGACGGTTGCCCGGTCCTCGACCACCCGCTCTCGCTGGTCGACGCGGCGATCGCGGCCCGGTTCCCCCCGTGCCCGATCTGCCGCCGCCGGTTCGCCCCCGGAGGGGACCTTGCGAAGTTCGACCCCACGACCGTAGACCCGGCCCGGGTCCCGGGCGAGTACGTCCTCCTCCGGGAGGGGTTCGGTTTCGCCCGCGTCCAAGGGAGCTCGGAGGTCTTCCCCGACCACCTCACCGGCAACATCAACCTGCGCAAGCTGGAGGAGGTCGGCGACCCGATGAGCCCGCTCGTGCTCGAGCCGGGCAAGCTCCTCCAGGCGAACCGTGGCTTCCTTCTGGTCGACGAGATCGGCAAGCTGCCCCTCGGCACGCAGAACGTGCTGCTGCAGGCGCTCCAGGAGGGGACCGTGACGCCGTCCAAGTCGCGCGAGAGCTTCCCGGCGTCGTTCGTCGCGGTCGCGACGTCCAACCTCTCCGACCTCGACAACATCAACGACCCGCTCTCCGACCGCTTGACCAGCTTGCACGTCGGCTTCAACGAACGCCACGTCGACAACCGCCGGATCGTCGAGCTCGGACGGGAGCTGACCGGCGACGTCTACGTCCCGGAGATCCTGACCGACGCCGGGGTCCGCGTGGTCGAGGCTTGGCGCCTTCGGATGAGCGAGGAGAACCCGGACGTCGGGGAGGTCGGCTCGAACCGCACGCTCATCGACGTCGCGGAGCGGACGAGCGCGATCGCGGTCCTCGCCGGGCGCGCCGTGGCGACGAGCGCCGACCTGAAGGCCGGCCTGCTCCACGCGATGCGGGGCCGGATCCGGGCCCGCAGCGGGGATTCGTTCCGCCAGAACGCCAAGCGGGTGGAGGAGTTCATCACGGAGTACGCCGAGCCGGCGCTCAAGCGGAGCGCCGGGGTCTATTGGTGCCGCTACTACACGGGCACCCTCAAGGAGCAGGCGAAGGACGCCGAGGCGCTGGTCGGGGAGGGCCGACGCCTGAAGGACGACGCCGCGCTGGTCGCCAGCCTCGCGAAGGACGGCTCGGTCTTCCCCAGGTTCCGCGCGTTCGCCTCGTTCGTGGCCGAGCGCGAGCACCCCGAGCCGCCCACTCCGCCGACCGACGCCGCCGTCCAGGTCTTCCGCCTCCTCGAGGAGTTCTCGCTGTTCTCCTGCAAGGAGGAGGACCGCGACGACGCCCCCCTCTAGTCCCGAGTTCGAGCTTCCGGACTGCTCGACGTTCCCGGACGACGTCCGGTCCTACGACCTGGTCGACGCGGTCGACCGGGGCGAGCTCATCCGCGCTCTGGCCGAGCGCGGGCTCGAGGGGGCGCGGGCGCTCCTTCGGACGAAGGCCGAGGAGGACGGCGAGCTCCGGTCGCGCCTCGAGCGCCTCCGCGAGCGCCTGCGGCGCCAGGCGGCCCGCCAGGTCGTCCGGAGGGTCGAGGCGTACGACCGGCAGGTCGCGGACCTCGCGGTCCTCTCCCGGAAGTCGGACGAGGAGGTCGCCCGGCAGATCGCCGAGCTCGAGGAGCGGCTCCGACGCTCCCGTGCGGTCGACTGGTCGAAGCTTCCCTCCTCCGACCTGTGGGACGACCTGCAAAGCGCGCTCCTGGTGCCGGAGGCGTCCTGGAACCGGCCGGCCGCCCGGCCGGGGCTCCTGGCGAGGTTGCGCGACGCGTTCCGGCGGTTCCTCGCCTGGCTCCGCGGCCTCTTCTCCCGCCGGGGCGCGCGCGCTCCGACGCGCCAGGAACGCACGGTACCGATCGCCGTCCTGGCGGCCGACGGACGGAGCCTCGGCGGCTCCGCGCTCGGGGAGGCGCTCGCCCGCCTCTCGGACCCGCAGCGGCGGGAGCTCGCCGGCCGTGTCGAGGGGTCGATCTCCTCGAGGGAGCGGGAGCTCGAGCGGGAGGCGGAGGAGAAGCGGCGTTCCGCCGAGGCCCAGCGCCGCCAGCTCGAGCGCGAGCGGGAGGAGGCGCGCCGCAGGGCCGAGGCGGAGACGGACAAGATCGTCCGGGACGCGCAGGAGCGGCGACTCGAGCGGGAGCTCAAGGAGCGCGGGTTCGTCGCCGAGCGGGGCGGAGAGCTGGCGGTCACCTACGGCCTGGTCGAGCGGTTCGCGCGGCTGCTCCTCGAGGAGACGAGCCGCCAGCTTCCCGGGGACGTGCGGCTCTCGCTCAAGGGCGGGGGGTCGACCGGGATCTACGAGAAGGCCCGCCTGAGGAGGCTCGTGGAGGTCGCGCACCTGGACGTGCCGAGCTCGCTGCTCGAGGCTCGCCTGGTGGGCTCGCGGCACATCGACGAGCAGACGAGCTACGTCTACCGCGAGATCACCGCGGAGCGGGTCCACGTCGTCGTCGCCTTCGACCGTTCCGGCAGCATGGCGGAGGGCGGGAAGCTCGACGCCGCGAAGAAGGCGCTCCTCTCGCTCTACGTCGCAATCCGGCGCCGCTACCCGGACGCGACGATCGACGTCCTGGCGTTCGACAACGCCGTCTCGGCGCTCGACCTCGTGGAGCTCTGGGAGTGCAAGCCGGGGGCGTTCACCAATACGGCGGAGGCGCTCCGGGCCGCGCACCTCCTGCTCCAGGCCTCGCGCGCGAGCCGCAAGGAGCTGTTCATGATCACCGACGGGCTCCCGGAGGCGTACACCGATGACGCCGGCCAGGTCCGCTCCGGCCAGCTGGACGTGGCGATGGAACGGGCGCTGGAGCGAGCGCGCGAGCTCGCGACCGTCACGCCGCTCCGCACGGCGATCATCCTGCTCAAGAGCGAGCATCCGGAGTACGAGGTGGCGGCGCGGGCCCTCGCCCGGACCCTCGGGGGGGAGATGGTCGTCACGGAGCCGACCCACCTCGGCATCGAGCTGCTCGTCCGGTGGGCGCACGGGGCCGAGGTGGAGCGCCGCCCGTTGGCCCCGGTCGCGCCCGCGCCGGCTCCGGCCCTCCCCCGGGCGAGCCGGGCGCGGCGACGCAGGTCGGACCGACGGATGGGCGGCTGACCCCTCCGCTCCAGCGGTTAACCTATATCGTACGCTCGTCACGTACGTTCCCCGAGGGAGCGATGTCCGAGAGCAGGGAGCAGGCCGAGTTCCGCCGTCATCTGGGCGAGCTGCGCAGGGCGGCGGGCGGCCTCGGACGCGACTTCAGGACCGAGTTCTCCCAGCTGGATACCAAGATCGAGCGGATGGGCTCCACGACGGCCCGGGACGCGAAGATCCTCGCGCTCGACATCGAGGAGGACCTCTCGAGCCTCGGTCGGTCGGTCGACGAGGAGCTGCGGCGTCTTCCCCACCGCATCGCGGACGCCGGGAGCGCGATCGGCTCCGGCACAGCCCGCGCCGCCATCGCGGCGAAGGATGCCATGGTGACCGCCGGCAAGAAGGCGAAGGCGGGGACGAAGAACGCCCTCGCGACGGCCGCGGGGGTCCGGCGGACGCCGATGAAGTCCTGGAGCCCGCCGTCCTCCGAGGAGCCTAAGGACGAGCCGAAGGACGGCTCGGGCTCCGGGTAGGCCGGGGCGGAGTCCCCCGCGCGGCGAGCTCGGCCCGGACCCGACGGGCGGCGACCTCGAGGTAGCCCTCGTCCAGGTCGAACCCCACGAAATCGATCCCGAGACGCGCCGCGGCGACGGCGCTCGATCCGATGCCGACGAACGGGTCGACGACCTGCCGGGTCCGCCCCAGGCCGTGGAGCCGCACGCACCACTCGGGCAGCTCCGTCGGGAACGTCGCCGGGTGGGGGCGGTCGCGCTCGCGGTCGCGGATCGTCGCGTACGGGAGGAACCAGGTGTTCCCCCGGCACCTCAGCTCGGAGGCCGGGCGGCGCCAGCGGCGGACGTTCGAGCGGTCCCGGTACGGTACGCCGATCGCGAGGCGGTCGATCGGCACGTCCCCTCGGTGGGTGAACTGGAAGACGTACTCGTGCGCCCCGTGGACGTAGCGGGCCGAGACGAGCGGTTTGTAGTGGCCGAACGCCGTCGGAGGCGCCCGGTCGACCGCGTCCCCCCGGCCGATCGCGATCGACTTGATCCAGTGGAGGACGTTCTGCAGCACGAGGGAACGGCCGACCTCCCGCGCGACGTCCCACGGGAGCCACGGGTCGCTCGGCGAGCCCCCGAGGTTGAGGAAGAACGATCCGTCGTCGACGAGCACTCCCGCGACGACCTCTCCGAGGTGCCGCATCCAGGCGAGGTAGTCGTCCCTCGGACGCTCGTCCGCGTAGCCGCGGTAGGGCATCCGGCGGTTGTAGGGCGGGCTCGTGACGACGACGCTCGGATGCGGCGCCCGGCGGGGGAGCCCGGCGAGGGCGTCCTCCCTCCAGAGGCGCACCGACCGCCCCGGGCCGAGCGGGATGCGGGCGACCAGACCCCGGGAGGACGACACGGCCGGGGGCCCGTGGGCTCGCCGCACCGTCGGCGGGCTACCGCGCGGCGCCGGCGGGGCGCGCGCGGGCTAAGACCGCCTGCGCCTCGGCGAGCGCCTTCTCCGGCTCCTTGTAGTAGAAGGAGACCATCTGGCCGACGTCCCGGTGCGTGAACGGCTTCTGCCGGGTCGCCTGCGCGTCCCGGACCATCATCGCCTCGAGCATCTGGACACGGTTGCGGACCTCGCGCTCCATCTCCTTCATCGTCCAGTTCCGCATCAGCGCGACCCGCTCGTAGACGTAGGAGTGGCCGCTGAACAGGAACGTGTCGTCGGCCGGGTTCCAGGAGTAGACCGAGTTCGTGATCAGCTCGTTCGTTTCGGGGTCGAGCCCGACGATCTCCGTGAGGGACTGGACGCGCCGCGTCATCTTCTGGCCGACCTTCACCTGGCGCTGCAGCAGGACCAGGTTCAGCGCCGACACGAGCGAGCGGGGAAGGGAGATCGGCGGGTTCTCCATCCGGTGGACCATCGCGCTCACGCTCTCGGCGTGGAAGGTCGTGTAGCAGGTCTTGCCGGTCGCCATCGCCTGGAAGACGATGAACGCCTCGGCCCCGCGGACCTCGCCGACCATCAGGTACTGCGGGCGCTGGCGGAGCGCGGCGGCGAGGAGGTCGAACATGTCGATCTCCCCCGGGGCCTTGCCGGTCACCGGGTTCTTCGCGCCGTAGCCGGCGCGGGTGAGCGAGGGGACCCAGTTGTCGTGCGGGAGGTTGAGCTCGCGCGTGTCCTCGATGGAGACGATCTTCATCTGGGGCGGGATGAACAGGAGCGTCGCGTTGAGCGTCGTCGTCTTCCCGCTCGCGGTCCCCCCGCAGACCATCATCGACTGGCCGGTCTCGATGGCGATCCAGAGGTAGGCCATCATCTCCGAGCCCATCGTCTTGAACTTCAGGAGGTCGACCGGGGTGAACGGGTTGTCGCGGAACCGTCGGATCGTGAACGAGCTCCCCCGCTTGGTCACGTAGATGCCGAGGGTCGCCTGCAGGCGGGAGCCGTCCGGCACCGTGGCGTCCAGGAGCGGGTTGGCGACCGAGATGTGCTTGCCGGAGCGTTGCGCGAGCCAGATGACGTAGTCGTCCAGCTCCTGGGCGCTCGTGAACTTGAGGTTCGACCGGATCGAGCCGTACCGACGGTGGTAGATGTAGAGCGGGATCCCGACCCCGTCGCAGGAGATGTCCTCGACCTCGGTGTCGAGCATCGGGACCTCGACCCGGCCGTAGCCGATGAAATCCCGCTCGAGGTAGTACAGGATCCTCCCCTTGGTCGTCGGGCCGGGCGACAGCATCCACTCCTGCAGCAGATGGTCGACCATCTTGCGGAGCTCGTCGGCCTTCGTCTGCGGGTCGTGCTCGGGCAGGGGCTGGAAGTCGTCGATGAGCGCGGTGCGCAGCTGTTCCAACAGCTCGTGCTCGATTGGCGAGAGCGGCGGTTCGATCACCTCGTAGAGGTACTCGTTGCGCTGGGTCTGGAGGGTGACGCGGACGAACGAGAGCTTCGGCACGATCGGCACGAGGTCGAGCTGCTGGAGCGCGGGGTCGGCGAGCGGGGGGATCGGCGTGGTCTCTCCCGCGCCCTGGCCCGAGACGCCGAGGCGCGCGAGCTTGATCGGCCGAGGGGCGGAGGAGCCCCGTCGGAGCGCGGCGCCGAGGCGCAGGAACGGCGAGAAGATGCGGCGGTCCGGGCTCCCGCGGGCGTCCTCGTCCTCGGTCGGGGGCGATGCGATTTCGGTGTCTCCGGCCATCGTGATCTCCTTAGGTGTGCAGGATCGGGACCATGAAGCGCATCATCAGCCAGCCGATGGCGAGCATGATCGTCGCGTGCTGCATGCCCTCGGCGATCCGGCCGTTGTAGAGGACGCCGGCCATGATCCCGTCGCCGACCGCGTGGACGATCACCGCGACCATGAACGCGAGGAACAGGATCGGGACGTAGGTGAACTGGAGCGTCATGGCGGTCGCCAGGCTGGACGAGGCGACCCCTTCGCCGGCCGTGATCATCTGCGGCAGGAAGACGGCGGCCATGATGTAGACGGTGACGATGAAGACGAAGAACGCGATGTAAATCACCGTCACGTACGTCAGCATCGAGATCTTCCGGGACTGGTCGGAGAGCTGCGCCTCGCGGGTGTCGTGGGCGACCATCGACAGGACGTCCGCGACGTTCCCTCCCGCCTCGTTCGCCCGCGTGACGATCGAGACCACGCGCTGCACCAGCGGTGTCGGCACCCGCTCCTCGAAGAGCCGGAGGGCGGTCGCCACCGGTACGCCCCACTCGAGCTGGCTGGCCATCTTCTTGATCTCGTCGGTGAGGAGCCCATAGCGGCCCTTGCTCGCCACGATGATCGCGTCCGAGAGGGTCATCCCGAACCGGCCCGCCTCCGCGACGTCGCGCAGGAAGTCGGGAAGCCGATCCTCGATCTTCGAGATGCGATGCTGCTTCGCGGTCGCCGTGAAGCCGTACGGGGCGAGCAGGCAGATCAGCCCCAGGACCATGAAATCGATCGCCGGGTTCGCGCCGCCCCCCTCCCCGGGTCGGAAGACGATCTGGAGGGTCCCGAGATAGACGAGGAAGGCGACGGCCCAGAGGGCGACCGCGGCGACCCCGCCCGCGATAAGGGCGATCATCTCGCGCGACAGCTTCGGGGCGCCGGAGCCGGTCGTCGGGGCGAGGGCGTGGACGCGACGCACCGACGCGGGAGCGCCTGCGCTCGCCATCGCTACATCATCTCCTGCGCGAGCGAGTACATGAAGAAGATGAACCCGAGCTGCGAGAGCGGGATCATCGCGAGGACGATCGCCCAGAGGATGTCCATCATCAATGCGCCGCCCCCGCCGATGATCGCGAAGATCGCGATGATGATCACGAGGAAGAGCGGGAACGCGACGACCACGGTCACGAACGTCTCGGCGAGGAGGCCCATCGTCTCGACCCGCTGCTGGACGTCCAGCTTGTGCTCCCGCTCGAACTGGTCGGCCTTCAGCAGGAAGTAGGGCTTGAGCTGGCCGCCGCTGGTCGCCGTCGTGACGACGCCCTGGAGAAAGTCCTGGAACTTCTTGGACGGGGTCCGCTGGGCCCCGCGTCGGATCGCCGTCAGGATGTCCACCCCGAGGAGTTCGGTGTCCCGCGTGATCCAGGCGGCCTCTTCCGCGACCTCCCCGTAGATCCTCTGGCGGCCGAGCTCCTTGAAGATCTGGTCGATGTTCACGTCGGCCGAGGCCATCGCGGAGACGAAGCTCATCGCCGAACCGATCTTCCGGTCGATCTTCCTCCCGCGCGTCTTCGCGGTCGACGCCGGGGTACCCCCCAGGACCATGAAGGCGGCCGGCGTCGCCACGACCGGCAGGAAGAACAGGCCGATCCCGATCAGGGGGGAGCCCGAGAGGATGAGGACGACGCCCAGGCCGACGCCGACGGCCGCCGTCCCGATCCCCACGACCAGCGCCGTGGCGTAGACGGTCGCCTGGTACTCGTCGGCCCGGACGCGGATGTGGGCCTTCACGAGGCTCTCCTCGAGGAGGATGTTCGGCTCCTTCTTGCTCAGCCGCGCCCCGAACGTCCGCCACGCCCACCGTTGGAACGGGGAGAGGGTCGACGGGCTGGGCTGCTGACCGCGCTTCAGGCGGACCGGCCGGCCCGCCGCCTCCGTGCGCACCCCGGCCGGGACGCTCGGCAGCGCCATCGCTAGCCCCCCGGGGGCGTCCCCGACGCCGGATGGACCCTGGCCATCACCTCGTTCGGGTCCTTGTAGTACTGCGCGATCGTCTGCCAGAGCTGGCGGTAGTCGTTGATCTTGTGGTCGACCAGGTAGCGGATGACCTCGGTCCGGCGACGGAACTCCGCCTCCATCTCGTCAGCGGAGTAGTTGCGGAGCTCCATGATCTTGTCAAAGAGGAACGAGTGCCCCTTGAACACGAACGTGTCGGTCCCGGGATCCCACTCGTAGACGGTGTTCGTGATGAGCTCGTTCGTCTCCGGCTCGAAGCCCACGATCTCGAGGACCTGCTTCAGGCGACGCACGACGCCCTTTTCCGTCCGCGTCTGGAGCTGGATGACGACGTTGTTCAGGGCCGAGAGCAGGATCCTCGGCGTGTTGATCGGGGGGTTCTCGAGCCGATTGACCATCGACTTCACGCTGTCGGCGTGCATCGTCGAGTAGGTCGTGTGGCCGGTCGCCATCGCCTGGAACATCGTGTACGTCTCCTTGCCGCGGACCTCGCCGACGATGATGTAGTTCGGGCGCTGCCGCAGCGCCGCGCGTACCAGGTCGAACATGTCCACCTCGCCCGCGGCCTTGCCGTCCGAGCCCCGGTCGCCGGTCCCGCTGCGCGTCGCGCCGGGGATCCAGTTCTCGTGGGGGAGGTTCACCTCGCGCGTGTCCTCGATCGAAACGATCTTCGCCGTGGGAGGGATGAACAGGGCGATCGCGTTGAGCGTGCTCGTCTTGCCGGACGCCGGCCCGCCGCAGATGATCACCGACTCGCCCTGTTCGGCGGCGAGCCAGAAGTAGGCGACCATCTCGTCGCTGGCGCTCCCCATCGCGATGAGGTCGACGGGGGTGAACGGACGCTCCTTGAACCGCCGGATCGTGAAGCTCGCCCCGCGCGTCGTGATCTCTCGGGCGTACGTCGCCTGGACCCGGTGCCCCTCCGGCGTCGTCCCATCGAGGATCGGACCCGAAACGCTGACGGCCTTCATGCATCGCTGGCCCAGCATGACGATGAACGAGTTGAGCGAGTCCTCGTCATCGAAGACGACGTTCGTCTTCACCGACTCGAACTTCGAGTGGAAGACGAACAGGGGAACCCCGACCCCGTCACACGAGATGTCCTCGACCTCGGGGTCCTGGATCAGGGCGTCCGCCGGGCCGTAGCCGACGAAGTCCCGGAGCACGTAGTAGACGAGCCTCTCCATCGAGAGCGGGCTGAGCGGGACCTCGCGGGAACGGAAGTAGCTCTCGGCCTCGCCGCGAAGGTAGGCCCGCTTGTCGGTCCCGGAGAGCTTGACGATGTCCGCCCCGATGATCTTCGTCAGGGTCTCCTTCAGGTGCGCGACGAGCTGGATCTCGTGGGCCGTGAGCTGGGGCTCGATCACCTCGTAGAGGTACTCCTTCGTCAGGTCGTTGTACGTGATGCGGGCGTACGAGTACGGGGCGCTGACCGCGCGCACCTGGAGCTGTTTGATCTCCGGGCCGGCGAGCGGAGGGATCACGGTGATGAACGTCCCCGGGAGGTCCGTCAGGGGGGAAAGGGCCCCTCCCTCCCGGGCGGACGCGGGGAGCCCCGAGGCCGCGCCGACCCGAGGGATCTTGACTCGGAGGGAACCCGACGCCACGGCTACAGGCCCCCGGCGTTGAAGCTGAGTTCGTCCTGCGAGATGAACGTAATCGCGGAGCTCACGCCGAGGATCTTCAGCGTGAGGTCAAAGGTGGTGGTGAGCGACTGTATGCAGACGCTGGAGACCGGCGGAAGGGCCAACGAGCCGCTCGGCTGCGCACCGGTGAGGGTCCAGACGCTGCTCGAGCTCGGTCCCAGCGCTGCGGAGGTCGTGCTGTTCAGGAAGTTGTACCACGCGCAGACGTTGTGGACCCCTAGCGCGATCGAGACGTTGAACGTCTTCGCCACGCCGGTGGGCGTCTCGAACCGACCGGTGGAGGAGACGTTCGTGGTCGAGATGAAGGTGCTCGTCACATCCTTGGAACCCTGTCCCGAGAACGTCGACGCGGGGCCCACGAGGACCTGGAAGCTCGACGTGACGCTGACGATCCCCCCCGGGGAGCGGCTGACATTGAACGGTGGCGGCACCAGCATCCACTGGTGCACACCGGTCTGCGCCTCGGTGACACCGTCCGCTTGGAAGAAGTACGTCACCGGCGAGTAGTAGCGGTCCGGCAGCGCCAGCTCGAGGTAGTCGGTGGGCGAGACCTGGTGGTAGGAGTTGTTCTGGCTACCGGTGGCCATCTTCCCGGCCGTGTAGCTGATGTGCTCGAAGTCGCACCCCCCCACCTGGCGGGGCGTGCCGTTGCTCGGGTAGAAGCCGCCCGGACAGCCCGAGATGTAGCTGAGCGTCGCGACCGTCGGCTGGGCGAACAACGGGACCGTCTGCGAGCCGAGCGTGAACGGCACCGAGTAGCTGGGGATCCCACCGATCATGTACTGGTCGTCGACCCCGGACTTGAGGGTCGAGAGCGACATCTGCAGCTGGTTCGACAGCTGGCTCTCGTTCTCCTCCATCCAGAGCGGTACGTACTGGGTGATGAACACCCCGAAGAGGGCGAAGAAGACGAGCAAGGCGAGAAGGGTCCCGATCACGGCGACCACACCGCGCCGGTCGCTGCGGAGCCGGCGGGACCGACGGTAGCCGGTCCGAGACCGTACCTGGTTCCGCTCCCCCATTCACTACCGTCCGGGCGCCTTCGCACCCCGCGGCAGCGGTTCGTACGTCGGCTCGTGCTATAAATAGGTGCGGGAGCGACCGCGCACGTCGACGTCGAACGTAAAGCCCCCCGTCCCCTATCCCGCAATCCGGATGGTTCTGCGCGAGATCTCCCTCACCCTCCCGAACCGCCCGGGGGCCCTCGAGGGGGTTGCCCGCACGCTGGCGGACCACAGGATCAACCTCGCGGCGCTCGGCGTCGACTCCTCGCCCAAGGCCGGTCGGGCCCGCCTCATCGTGAGCGACCCGGACGCCGCCGTGCGCCTCCTCTCGGCCGCGGGGTACGAACCCGAGATCCGGGAGATGCTCGCCGTTCGGCTCGAGGACCGGGCCGGAAGCTTCCTGCGGGTGCTCGAGGTCCTCGCTCGGGAGAAGGTCAACATCCAGAGCGTCGCGATCCTCGTCGCTCGGGAAGGGAACCGGCCGCTCGTCGCGCTCTCCTCGAACGACCTGCCGCGCGCCCGGCGGCTCCTCCAGGGTGCCGGGTTCGTGAGCCGTGCGGCGGAGGGGCTCGTGTCGAACGGCGACCTCCTTGCCGGCTCGCCCGTGATCCCGGGCGAGTCGGTCGGCCTGCTCCTCTGACGGACGCCCCTCGCACAAACGGTATGAGTGGGGGGGCGTGAGCGGACGGCGCGCGGTTGTGGTCTAGTGGTTAGGACGGTAGCTTCCCAAGCTACCTACTCGGGTTCGAATCCCGACAACCGCATCCGGCCCGGGGCGCTCCCGGCGCTAGCTGCCGAAGGTGGAGAACGCCGAGGGCAGCAGAGCGTCCGCGCGAAGCCGGCGAGCTCGTCCCCTCCCCGCAGGAACGAGGGCATAGGCGCGCGGAGCGTAATCGAACAGCAGTTGGCGGCACGTGCCGCAGGGCGGCAGGATCTCGTACGCTCGCCCTCGTCGGCGGACCGCGACCATCGCCACGATCGCACCATCCCCGGCGATGACGGCGGCTCCCACGGCGACCGGCTCAGCGCACGGCGTATGGATCCCGTCGAGGTTGACGCCGAGATAGACGGCCCCTGATCGGGTCCTCACGGCCGCCGCCACGGTGTGCCGCCCGGCGACGAAACGTCGCCGCAGGAGCTCGATCGCCTGCGCGACGAGCTTCCGGTCGTCGGGGGAGCTCCCCGGGGGACGACCGGCGGAGCGGACCTTTCGCGCTAGGGTGCGGGACATGCCGCGAGAGAGCCTCCTTGCCACGCGCGAGCGGTCGGGGTAGATGAGCCGTCGGGATGGGTAGGGCCGGTCCACGGGGAACCACCACGCCGGCCGGTGGACGCGGACCGGCGGTCGGAGGCGGGTCTCCCTTGCCGGTGCGGAG
>Ga0371490_1000020_pt1 | contig 230129 bp, 180 predicted proteins | sample MB2SIPfraction_FD_207959 | JGI IMG/M metagenome (GOLD analysis project Ga0371490, IMG submission 207959) | Lab enriched peat soil microbial communities from McLean, Ithaca, NY, United States - MB28FN SIP fraction | ecosystem: Environmental > Terrestrial > Soil > Wetlands > Peat | place: USA... | reverse complement strand
TGAACGATGTTACCGCGTTGCGCGATGACTGCGTCTTCAACTTCGACAGCACATGGTTGCTCGAACAGAACACCATGGACAAGGTCGCAAACTTGACCGCGAGCACTCGCCCAAATGCCCCCTTCGATCAGCGGCCTCGCTCCTGCACTCAACCAGCAGGCTAAAAGCAAGATCGATAGTCCGCGGAAGGCCGGAATTCTCCCGCCTCCAATTGTAACACAGCCAGGCGAAGATTTGCCGAAAGTTCTGCCCATCTTCCAACCTCCTCGCGCCTTAGGATTTAGTGCGCCCATAGCCTTCTTAACGCCCGCAATGGGTACCCCCTGCGCCGCTTCGCTCGTGCCTACTACACGCACTCGCTCAGAGTAGGCGTTCTTGCTCTTCTGGCCGCGTGGCTGCGTAGTGTGAACGATGTTACCGCGTTGCGCGATGACTGCGTCTTCAACTTCGACAGCACATGGTTGCTCGAACAGAACACCATGGACAAGGTCGCAAACTTGACCGCGAGCACTCGCCCAAGAGGTTGCTAGCCTATCACTCATATAATCTTAGTAGTACCGTAATGTGATGTCAACTCTGAGGCGGAATTCTATATCTACGGAATGAAGAGTCCGAAATATGGATTCGCGGGCCGCATGTCTGCATATTCGGTTATTGAAGCTCAACTCTCAAGATTCGTACTAACAAACGCCACTGCGTTCACCGATTCTCCCCATGCCCACCTTTGAGAGCTGGTGTATGGCTTCGCCGCGCTGAAATGCCTGACGGAGAGCTGATCGGGCCGAGTCATGCCTTTCTATTCCCTGTCTTTTCATTCTCCCGCCACGCGCTCAGCACTTGAGCGGCATCTCCTGTTGACGCTCAACATATACTCCCTGTTCCCTGCCGGGGTCCCCGGCGAGTGATTGTTACTCGCTGGGGTGGCTGCCGGGGTCCCCGGTGAGTGATTTTTACTCGCTGGGGTGGTTAGTCCCTGTCTTTCCTCATCCATAAACACGCATATAAGCTGTAGGTTATACGCATAAACACGCATATATCCTCCAAAAACCACATCCATATCCACGCATAAACGGCCGAATCTGAATTGGACTCTATCCGTCCATAAGCATCCAAATGACCGCCGTTAGCTGTTAGCTGTTAGCTGTGAGCTGTTAGCTGTGAGCTGCTCTTCCGAACAGCCACAAATTGAGCATCGCAAACAGCAGCCCGCCCATGGTGAACTTGAACCACACGGGAGCCTGCGACGGAGAGAAGAAGCCCTCCAGCAGCCCGGCGACCACCAGCAAGGGAATGATGCCGCTGACCAGCCGCGTGGCTTCGATGCCGCCGCGAGCTACCGATTCGCGCCAGCGCAGAGCGCCGGGAAAAAGCATGGCGTGGCCCAGCCTGAATCCCGCCCCGCCGGCGATGATGATCGAAGGCAGCTCCAGCGACCCGTGCGGAGCCACAAAACTCCACAGTTTCAGCGACATATCGTAGTGGTGGCAGGCCGCGCCGATCACCCCCAACAACATGCCGTTCTCGAAGAGCGTCAGGAAGGTTCCCAGCCCAAAGACGATGCCCCCGGCAAAAGTGATAAAGCTGACCGAGAGGTTGTTGGTCATGATGGCGCTGGAAGCCATGGGCGCCACGCTCACCACCGATTTGGTCCACATTTCGTGGCGTTCCATGGTGGCGATCATCTCCGGGCCTAAGACATGGCGCATGAACTCCGGCTGCGCGCTGGTCAGCGCCGCCCCCAACACGCCAAAAAACAAGAAGACCAGCGCCGAAGCCGCCACATAACCCATCTGGCGTTGAAAAATGACCGGATACTCATCCCTAAGAAACCGGAAAAGCGTGAGAAAATTAGTCTTCCGTCCCGAATAGATGATATGGTGAGCGCGAGCCAGCAACTGATTCAAGTGCAGCGCGTAAGTCCGCGAGGTGGCGTCCTGGCGCAGGACGGAGAGGTCTGCTGCTGCCTGACGGTAAAGCAGGGCCAGCTCCTGCAACTCCGCGCGGGAGAGCTGGCCCAGGCCGCTCGTGTCGGATTGGGCCAGAAGAGCAGCCAGCCGGTCCCAGTGAGGCCGCCGCTTGAGAATCCACTGGTTGGAGAGGATTTGCGCCATGGAGTTGAATCCAGATCAGATTAACCCAGATGAGCTTAACATTGACACTCCGGAGCTGGTGGACATCCAGATGCCGCTGGCCGGCATTGGCAGCCGTTTTATTGCTCTGTTGGTCGATTCCCTGATCTGGCTCGCCGGTTTTATCTTGCTTGTGGTGTTGATCGTTCTCTTTTCGACGAACAACGCAGCGACCTCAGAGGCCTCGGAAAAGTCAAAGGAATGGGCCGTCGCGATCATCATTTTTATCATATTTCTGCTCAACTGGGGATATTTCACGCTTTTTGAGGCTTTCTGGAATGGCCGTACTCCGGGCAAGCGCGTGGCGCGGATTCGCGTCATCCAACGCTCCGGCCGCGCCATTGGCCTTATCGAATCGATGACCCGCAACCTGGTCCGCTATATCGATATGCAGCCCTTTGCACTTTACGCAGTGGGAGTGATCGCGATCTTCGCTACCCGGCAGCACCAGCGGCTGGGCGACCTGGCAGCGGGAACCCTGGTGGTGCGGGACCGTGTGGAGGAGTCGCCTTTGTGGGGAGAATCGGGTGCGCGAACTTTCACCTCGCAGATCTTTGCCCCCGGCGCCCCAGCTCCCGAGCCGCACACCGCTTATTCACTGCCGGCAGACGGCATTGCCCGGCTCTCGCCCACTGATCTCGAGGTTTTGGAAGGGTTTTTTGCGCGCAGACTGGACATGAGCCTGCCCACACGCTACGCCCTGGCCGAATGTATCGCCGCCGCCATCCAGGCAAAATCCGGACTCGAGCCGCCCGCCGGCGCCAGCGTGGAAACCTTTCTGGAGGCCACGGCACGCCAACTGCGCGATCAGGCGCGTATGCAATAGACGGATTGGTCCGGACTATTTGGAGCGATTGGTTAGTTTAGATGGCTGCGGGATTCGACCGTCTTTCCCTGAGCCAGCAACGCCGCCAGCGCCCGTTCCGGACAGATGTGTCGGGCCTCTACGCTAGCCAGCTCCTTCTCCGTTTCCACAGACGAAGCAATGGTCATGAAGCAGTATAGGCAGCGGGTGTTGTAGGTCCCGTTCTCGTTCTGGGTATGGCTATACATCGTTCCTCGGGAGAAGCCGAAAGATTGAACGATGTTAGACAACCTTCGTTTTCAATGACGTGACCTGCGTCACGGTTCATGTTTGTTTGCCTCTGCACACGATTGCAATGTTAATTTACGGAGATATTCCCTGGTTGGGGTTGCGGCGCAGTTGCCAACAGGGGGCTTGCCCAGATTGTGGAAACATGGAAACCGAGCAGGGCATGTCCATTGAGCCGAGGTAGTCGTACTCCTGCTTATTGCCCTTGAGCGGGATGGTGACGTAGCGGTTAACGGTGACCTTGGACCGGGGCGAACCGCGCAGCTTGTAGATGGCCCAGTCGCCGGCGTAAATCACCACAAACGCCGCTGCCAGCACAATCAGCACCCGCCCCAACCAAATCATCAACAAACGCATCATGCGGATTCATCCCTCTTATCAGGTTTCTTTTCCAAGGGTAACGCCACCAGGCTGGCGCGGTTCAGTTTGCTGCGGTCAGCGCGCATCTGTTTGTCATTGCCCAGCGCGGCCAGCGCGGCTTTGAGGATAGAGCTGGCCGCGGCATTGGTGGGCGCGCAGATGCTGTAGTGCATCCACTTGCCTTCGCGGCGGGCGGCTACGAGGCCGGCCTGGCGCAAGTAGGCCAGGTGGCGCGAGATTTTGGGCTGGCTCTGGCCGAGAACCTCGACAAAGTAGCAGACGCAGACTTCGCGGCCGGCCATCAGGTTCAACAGGCGCAGGCGGGTGGTGTCGGCCAGGGCCGCAAAGAGGCTGGCCAGGCTGACGGATTTTGGAGCGCGGCTCATGCGTTGATTATATACGGATTGACAAATATGAGCACCGGAGATATATTCGTTTTAGCGAATATGAGGCGCTGAAAATGGACACGAAAACTCTGGTGCAAGAAAAATATGGAGCGGCGGCGCGCGAGGTGGTCAAGAGCAGTTCGGTGGCCTGCTGCGATCCGGCACTACGCTGTTGCGACCCCATCACCACTAACCTGTACGACGAGGCCGAAAAGAGCGGGCTGCCGGCAAAAGCCGTGCTGGCCTCGCTGGGCTGCGGCAACCCCACGGCGCTGATCGAACTGAAGCCGGGGGAGACGGTGCTCGACCTGGGCTCGGGCGGCGGTATCGACGTGCTGCTCTCCGCCAAGCGTGTTGGACCAACCGGCAAGGCTTACGGGCTGGATATGACCGACGACATGCTCGCCCTGGCCCGCGAAAATCAGCGCCAGGCGGGCGTGGAAAACGTCGAATTCCTCAAGGGCGAGATTGAGAAGATTCCTTTGCCCGATAACTCGGTAGATGTGGTGATCTCCAACTGCGTCATCAACCTCTCGGCGGACAAGGACCGCGTGCTGCGCGAGGCCTTCCGCGTGTTGAAGCCCGGCGGGCGTTTCGCCGTCTCCGACATCGTAGTGCGCGGCGAGATTCCCGACGTGGTGCGCAAAAATATGCTGCTCTGGGCGGGCTGCGTCTCCGGCGCGCTCGAAGAACAGGAGTACACGGCCAAGCTGGCCGCCGCGGGCTTCACCGGCATCTCTGTCGAGCCGACGCGTGTGCACTCGGTCGAGGATGCGCGGCATTTTCTGGTGGAGGCAGGGATCGATGCGGACGCCGTCGCCCCGCTGGTCGAGGGCAAGTTCATCAGTGCCTTTGTCCGCGCTACAAAACCATGAACCATGGGTGCCCCACCCTAGCCGTCCTGAGCGAAGTCGAAGTATCTGCGTTACGATAGTTCGCGGCTAGGGTGGGGAACCATGAACCCCCAACAGCCGTTCTTCATGGAGGTCACTTATGCATAAGCTCTACAACATACTCGTTCTGTGCACCGGCAACTCGGCGCGCAGCATCATGGGCGAGGCGCTCTTCAACACCATGGGCGCGGGCCGCTTCAAAGCCTACAGCGCGGGCAGTCATCCGACGGGCAAGGTCAATCCCTTCGCCATCGAGCAGGTGCAACGGCTGGGTTATCCGGTGGATAATCTGCGCAGCAAGAGTTGGGATGTGTTTGCCGCCCCCGGCGCGCCGGAACTGGATTTCGTCATCACTGTTTGCGACAAAGCGGCGGGTGAAGTCTGCCCATTTTGGTCCGGCCAGCCGGTGACAGCGCATTGGGGGTTTCCCGATCCGGCAGCGGTCGTTGGCACGGACGAAGAGAAACGCGCTGCGTTCACGCAAATTTTTCATCAGATGCGCAATCGCGTGCAACTCTTACTCAGCCTGCCGCTGGAAACGCTGGACCGCATGGCCATCGAAAAACAAGTTCGCGCCATCGGACGGGAACCGTTATGAAAGCGAACCAGCTCGCCGGCTTCCCGCCGCTGCTGCGGTAATCTGTAGGCGAGTACGGTTTCCAAAGCCGCGCCTTTTCACAGAACAGAGCTGGATACTGCGGGAATTTGGTTATTTGATCCGGGCGGGAGCCATCTCAGCAGAAAAGACATGGTAGCAATTCCGGCCATGCGCCTTGGCTTGATAGAGCGCGGCATCCGCATTCCTCAGCAGGAAATCCACATCCAGATCCGCCGCGAATGCAGTGCAGACGCCGACACTGGCGGATACCGGCACCTCGCCGCCCGCAAATAGAACCACCCCGGCCAGAGTTGCAACAATGTTGGCGGCAATCTCGTCGGCCATTCGGGGGTTGTGCAGGCCGGATAGAAGCACGACAAACTCGTCGCCACCCATTCGGGCGACGGTATCGCTTTTGCGCACAGCCTGCAAGAGGCGTTTGGCGGCCACGCGCAAGACTTCGTCGCCGGCCTGATGCCCATACGTGTCATTGGTATGCTTGAACCTGTCGATATCCACCATAATCAGGGCCAAGCCTGTCTTATGGCGCTTGGCGGCTTCCACCGCGGCCTCTAGCCGATCATCCAGCAGCAGCCTTGTTGCCAGCCCCGTCAAGGCATCGTGCAGGGCCAGATGGCGGAATCGCTCTTCACTTTCTCGCAGCAAGATTGTCTGTTGCTCGACGCGCCTTCTCAGCGCCATCACCCAGACAAGTACGCAGAGCGTGGCGACGAGCGCCAAAGACAGGAGCACGAGGATATGGCCAGGCGTCCACCAGGAGGGACGTTCAAGAACCACCACGTCGGCGGGAGAACGCAGCAGAACTTGAAAGGTTTTCGGTACGGCCGTGCCCAAACCCAATTCGCTTCTCTGCGTATCAAGCTGGACGGAAGCGATTCCGGTGACGCGCAGCAGGCTTCCATTCTCCCATGCCTTGCTCTCCGGCCCGCTTAGCGCTTGAGGCAAGATCACCTTGAAGATGAACCTTCCAGAGTTGATCAGCAGCGTGGTGTCGGATACGGAGAGATCGCGCGGGAGCAGTTGACCGTCGATCTGGATCAGCTGTGAATCATGTCCGCCAGCCAGTATCTGCTCGGCCGTGACCGGCACGGATTTGACAGGCGCATCGGCGGAGGAACCCGAGCTTTGGAAGATCGCATCGTTCAACACCGGCGCGCCACCTTCCACCTGTACGAAGCCTGCAATATCGATCAACTCACCGTTGCGCAGGCGACCTTTTTGGCCGGTCTGCGCGCAGATATCCTGCGTGGCATCCCGAATGCAGACCGACGAACCGGGCCACTGAAGTGTCACACGCCCTTGCAAATGTACCCGATGGGCAAGCAAGGGCGCCTGGTTCCACTGCAATAGCTTGCTGATGGGAAGAGTGGGCAGCTTGAATGGATCGCTCGGCGGGGCTTGTAAAACCTCGACTGCTGAGAGATTGGGGCAATAAAGGTGGATGCCGATCATATGGGTTCGATTGACATCGAACATCGCGCCCGCGTTGCCGCGAATGCGGAGCTTGGCATCAACCAGGCCGGAGTAAACGGCTCCCGCCTCTCGCACCATGGTCACCATGATGGGCCCGTCGTCCATGTTTAGTTGCAGGTTGATGCGGCCTTCCTCCTCGACAATGGAATGAACCACACCCTCCAACTCGACCCATTGCGCATCTTCGGCGCCGGATAAAAGCCGTGCAAGGCTGGGCCGGTGAGGGTTCGACGGCAGGCCGGCGTATCCAATCACCTTGATTTGCCGGAGAACAATCACAGGAGCATACTCGCCGGGAGCGCTGACCCCGTGCAGATCAATCAGCGCCCCCGGCGGCAAAGAGCCGAATTTGCCTGGAGCAAAAAAGAGGAAAATGCTTCCAGTCGAATCGTGTATGAACATTCCAATCAGGCCATTGTTGATCATCGTCGGATCTGAGAAGGTGATCACCGCCGCCCGCAGATGAACGGGATAGGCGCGTCTGGCTTCCTCACTACTAAGGCTGTGCACCTGATGTGTTGTGGTAAGCGTGGGCAAATTACCTATTTCCGCTGCTACGCTTGCCGTGCCAGACCAATTACAGAGAGCCACCGGCAGAATGGCTAAAGCCAGTCGATGGCAGATAGGCCGGAGGTTAAGCTTCACCATCCACCTCCGCATAACGGGGAGGCTGTCTCGATAGGACCGATCTGCTTTCCACAGCTTACAGCGGAAAATGAGTTCTTAAATTTCAAATCGCGAGTCCTCCTCTCTTTCGGGCAAATCTTTAGCGAAGCCAACCACATAGAATGTTTATCGGCCATTTGAAAGCCGAACATAACATGCATTACTAATATTGTTCCTATTTCATGCGACCATATTCGGCTTTTTCCCGTCCAGAACCCGTTTCGCGTATGTAGCTTGGGAGTAGACGATCCTTCCAGTATTGCCGATGGCTTAAGCGAGGGTCATGCAATTGAATCTATTTTGGTCCGATGCAGCCCGGGAGTGAATACGTAATAGCAATTACGTCCACGCGCCTTGGCCTGGTAGAGCGCAGTGTCCGCATTCCTCAGCAGGAAATCCGCATCCAGATCCGCCGCGAATGCAGTGCAGACGCCGACACTAACGGATACCGGCACCTCGCTGCCTGCAAATATAACCGCCCCGTCCAGAGTTGCAACAATGTTGGCGGCAATCTCCTCGGCCATTCGAGGTTCGAGCAGGTCGGAAAGAAGCACGACAAACTCGTCCCCGCCCATGCGGGCGACGGTGTCGCTCTTGCGCACGGCCTGCAAAAGGCGTTCGGCGACCACGCGCAAGACTTCGTCACCGGCCTGGTGTCCATACGTGTCGTTGGTCAGCTTGAACCTGTCAATATCCACCATGAGCAGGGCCAGGCCTGTCCTATGGCGTTTGGCGGCTTCCACTCCGATATCCAACCTATCCTGCAGCAGCATCCGGGTTGCCAGTCCCGTCAAGGCATCGTGCAGGGCCAGATGGCGGAATCGGCCTTCACTTTCGCGCAGCAGGATGGTCTGTTCCTCGACGCGCCTTCTGAGTACAACTACCCAGGCAAGCACGCAGAGCGTGGCGATCAGCACCAAGGACAGGAGCACCAGTATATGAGCCGGCGTCCACCAGGAGGGACGTTCAAGAACCACCACGTCGGCGGGAGAACGCATCAGAACCCGGAAGGACTCGTTCACGGCCACGCCCGCGCGCACATTGCTCTGGGTATCGACAATACGGACCGAGCAAATGCCGGTGACGCGCAGCCTGCTCCCGATCTTCCATGCGCTAACTCCGGTCCCCGCGAGGCTCTTGGGCAGAATCGCGGGGAAGACGGCGTCGCCGGAGGAGAGCTGAAGAGTGACCTCGGACGAGGCCAGATCGTAGCCAATCAGCAGACCGTCGATCGTGATCAGTTCGGAGCCCGATCCGCCGTGCAGAATCTCCTCGACGGTTGCCGGTTTCGATGCAACGGGTTGATTGTTACCGGCGCTTCGGAAGACCGCATCGGTGATGACGGGCGCATTGTTGTCGGTGTCCACGAATCCGGACATGTCGACCAGGTCGCCCACGGCGACGGGGGTAGCCTGAATTGTCTGCGCGCAGATGCTGCGCGTGGCGTCGCGAATACAGAGCAAGGAACCGGGCCATTGCAGCGTTACGGTTCCGCGCAGGTGGACGCGATGCATAGGAGTGGAGAAATGCCCCCACTGCAATAATTGGTTCACCGGGATGTACGGACCCCAAAAGGGATCGCCGGGAGCGGGTTCGAGCACTTGCAGGGTGGAGAGATTCGGCGCTTGCAGGTGGACGCCGATCATCTGGCCGTCGGCATTCATGGTGGGTGCTGCGTTGGCATGAATTCTGACTTGGGCGCCAACCAGGTTGGGATACGTTGTGTGCGGGTCCTTGATCATGATGATGGCGATGGGTCCATCCATCATCTCGATGTTCAGCACCGCGGCGTGGTCATATTCGATGAATTGATGGACGGCGCCCTCGACTTCCACCCACTGAGCGTCGTAGGCGCCGGTCTTGAGGATGGCAAGGCTGACGCGTGGCGGATGCGGGGGCAGAGGAGCGCGGCCGAGGACGCGGATCTGCGGGAACCTCACGATGGGACCGAAGCCTCCAGGCGCGCTGACGCCTCGCACGTCCACCAGTGCTCCAACGAAGAGCTGCTTCGCCAGCTCGGAAGTCTGCTCGACATAGATGCCGCCGGTGGAATCGTCAATAAAAGTGGCCGCGATTCCAGTTCCGTAATCCGGATCGAAATAGGTCACCACCCCCTGAAGATGTACAGGATAGGCGCGCTCCGCCTCGCGCGACGAGAGGCTGTGCGCCTGGCGCGCGGTAGTGAGCGTGGGCAATCCCGCCTTTGGCTCTCTGGCTGATTGAGCCGCAACCTGCCCTGCATGCGCGGCGTGCGCGAAGAAAAGAATCGCAAGCGCGATCGTCAACAATTCATTGCTGTAGCGCGGGCGAGCACACGCAAGGCAAAGATTCCCTTGCTCTTCCCCGCGCAGCCGTGTCGCGACCTTCATTGAACAGTACCGCCCTCTGCTCATTCCTGCCACATCTGAGATCGTTCAAATCTCAACTTGCAAGGCCTTCCTGCGGACGAGTCTACACAAGGAACTCCCGGCATAGTGGGTTTATCGGCTGTTCACTCGTGGGCGTTATGCTCTTTGCACTCATATTCCCTAGGGGAAGCTGCCCGCTCTAGCGATCAGGTCAGGCTCGGCTTAGTTTATCCCTGTCAGTGACTTGACCAGAGCTACGAAACCTGGGGCGACTAAAGTGGGCGGCAGCGGCTGTGCACCGGGCTGCGGCAACTAAGGTAATCTGAAGGCGAGGATGATGGGATTCGATGCCGCGCTCTTCGCTCATTCTGGAGTTTCTGCTGCTGTTTGTGGCTTTGCCGCTGGCTTACCGGTATTCTCCGGTGCGGATTCCGGCGCTGCCGCTTCTGTGGGCAGTTGCGGGATATGCCCTGTGGCGGCTGCTCAGCGACCCGCAATTTAACCGCGCTCAGCTCTGGAACGCGGGACAATTGTCCGGCAGGTTGGGCACGATCCTGACTATCTTCGTGGTGATCGCTCTCGGGCTTTGGCTGGGAGTGCGGCGATTTGCGCCTGATCTCGAATGGAGCTTCGTTCGCCAGCATCCTGCTTTCTGGGCGGTGGTGATGGTGGCCTATCCGGCACTGTCGGTCTATCCCCAGGGATTGCTCTACCGTGCCTTCTTCTTCGAGCGGTACGCGGCGTTGTTTCCCGGCAAATGGGCGATGATTGTGGCCAGCGCGGCGGCCTTCGCGTTTCTGCACATCATCTTCCGCAACCCGCTGGCCGTGGCGCTCACCTTTTGCGGCGGATTGCTGTTCGCCGCACGTTATGCCGAGAGCGGTTCGCTGGCCACATCGAGCTTTGAACACGCGCTCTACGGCTGCTGGCTCTTCACGATAGGACTGGGACAGTATTTCTACCACGGGACGATTGCGTCGGTCGGCACGGTGATACGGCGATAATAGGCGGCGAGACGGCGAAATTGTTCCACGTGGAACATATTCATTCTGTTGAATTTAGATGCGAGTTTACCACTTAATTAACAGCAAGGTTTTTGAAAATATTTTTGGTTGGCGGAAGGTCACAGTCTCACAGTTTCACAGGAAATAGGGGGGAGGGGGGTGGGGGTGGGGGGTCCTGATTATGGACCGAGCACATGCCTGACAGTAACTGCCCGCAGCTTTGGTCCTTGTTCATGCTTTGATTGTGCGCCGAAGGAGGGTAATAATCTGCATGGACTGGCCGTCCAGGCGGGCGCCTTCGGCAAAGAATTCTTTCCTGGTTTGAAGAGCCGGAGCCGGGGTAACTGGCTAATTTACAAATGGTCCGCCTCCGCAGATAAAGACTGACGAAGAGTCCCCTCCCGTGCCATGATGGAGAGCATCGACGTCCCGCAGTCCTGAGGAGTGCCCCGTGCCGTCCGACCAACCCAGGAAGCGTCTGCAAGATATCTTCCTCGATCCCAAAGCTATCGCGGCTCTATTCGCTTCGGCGATTGCGGCGATTCTCTTTGTTATCAGTCTCGTATTCGACCTCTGGGGAAAGCTGCCGGATGCGATCAAGTCGGTAGCAACAACAGAGCAGCAACATTCAGCAATACTGTTGGCACTCTCGGCAATCGTAGCCTTTCTGCTTTGGATAACCTTCGCCGTTCTCATCTCTCTCTGGAATCTCTGGCAGGAGCGCCGCAGGCATCCGGACGGTAAGCCGAAACCGGGCAGGGTGGCCATCTATGTGGCCGAACTCAAGGGCGAGAAGGAAAATCTTAACCGCGACCGCATCGTGCGCTCCCTACAAGAACAACTCGGTCAAAGTGTCGAGGTCCTTCTCGCCGGAATCGAACTCCCCGCCCAGCAAACGGGCAATCCAGACGACGACATATGCGCCGCCAACCTTAAAGGCCGAAACTATCTCAAGAAGCACAAGGGCGATCTACTCATTTGGGGCAAAATTCTTCCGGAATCGAAGCTCGTGGAACTCCGCTTCACCTCTCCAGCGCACAATGCCGCCGAGATTAAATCCTATAACTTCACCGAGAAGATGCTTCTTGAGCCCAGTTTCGGTCCTGAACTGGCCGCGGCTCTTGCCGCCATCGCAGCGCAACTGGCGCTGCCGGCCATCAACCCAGGCAAATACGTCGCCGATGTGCTCCTCCCTGTGGCAAAAAAACTCAGCAAAATTGTCGCCAATCTCCCCGCTTTTATGGGGCCGAGCCAGTGCGGGCTCCTGCTGGTCTCCTATGCAAATACGGAGCGCGTGATTGGAGAACAGCGCGGTGACTTGGATGCGCTCCAGAGGGCCATCGCAGCCTATCGTCAGGCGCTCAAGGTATATACGCGGGAGAAAACTCCGCTCGAATGGGCCACGACACAAATCTGCCTTGGCATTGCGCTTGGGATCCTAGGCGAGCACGAGAGCGGGACAGAAAGCCTGGAAGCTGCGGCAGCAGCCTTCCGCGAGGCACTCAAGGAAGCAACGCGAGAGAAGATTCCACACAACTGGGCCATGACACAAAGCAATCTCGGCACCGCACTACAGAGATTCGGTGAGCGCGAAAGCGGAACGGAACGATTGGAAGCCGCGGTCGCGGCCTACCGCGAGGCGCTCAAGGAATGGACGCGGGAGAGGGTTCCACTCCAGTGGGCTACGACACAAAACGGCCTCGGCGCTGCACTTTCCAGACTCGGCGAGCGCGAGAGCGGGACGGAACGCCTGAAAGCTGCAGTTGCGACCTATCGCGAGGCGCTCAAGGAATGGACGCGGAAGAAGGTTCCATTCTACTGGGCCGCGACGCAAAACAACCTCGGCAATGCGCTCCGGACGCTCGGCGAGCGCGAGGGAGGAACTAAACACTTGAAAGCTGCGGTTGCGGCCTATCGCTCGGCACTCAAGATATATACGCGGGAGAAGGTTCCGCTCCAGTGGGCCATGACGCAAAGCAACCTCGGCCTTGCGCTCCAGACGCTCGGCGCGCTCGAAAGTGGGATAGATCAATTGAAAGCCGCAGTCGCGGCCTGCCGTGAGGCGCTCAAGGAGTACACGCGGCAGAAGGTTCCGCTCCAGTGGGCTACGACGCAAAACAACCTCGGCAATGCACTCAGGACGCTCGGCGAGCGCGAGAGTGGAACAGAACGTCTGGAAGCCGCGGTTGCAGCCTACCGTGAAGCGCTCAAGGAACGGACACAGGAGAAGGTTCCGCTAGATTGGGCAGGAACGCAAAACAACCTCGGCGAAGCGCTTGAGAGAATGGGGAAGTTGGATGAGGCGGCTGGCTCCTACCGGCTGGCGCTGCAAGTTCTCACGCCCGAGAACCACTTTCCGCATTACACCGAAGCCACTAACAATCTCGCCCGCGTCCTTGAAAAGCAGCGCGCCGGGAAAGAGATCGAAATTTTACCGCCGGTTGAAAAACTGTAAAAGACTTTCATAAATATCCCACCCTAGCCGTAAAGATACAAAAAGCAGATCCTTCGACTCCGCTACGCTACGCTCAGGATGACAGCGGCGAGGGTGGGGTACCCCGAGTAAGTAAGGCCCGGGCCTGAAGGCTCTGTGAATTAGCGCTCTTTCAGGGGTCTAAAGACCCCTGCTCCCTCCGGAAAAACCTTCCCTCAGGGGATAAAGCCCAACGATTATTTTGTTGCGTTTGCGGCAGTCATGGCTAAAGCCATGACCTACCAGTCGTGCCCTTTCAAAACATCGACTTCATCCGAGAATCCCCTACGCCGCTCGACTGAAAGGCTCGATCTTGGGCTGTTTTTTCTGGGATGCTTGCCACAGATCGTAGTCGGTTTGCAGCTCATACCAGATTTCGGCGTGGGTTCCCAGCGCGGCGGAAAGACGCAGCGACATATCGGCGGAGATGCCTGCCTTGCCGTTGAGTACGCGAGAAAGCGTTGCGCGAGAGACCTGCAAATGCCTGACGGCAGCGGTTACGTCGATGTCGCCTAAAAACTCCCGAAGCACCTTACGGGGGTGCGGTGGATTGTGCATGCGCGCCATGTTTCTCATAGTACCCGGGCCTGAAGGCGCTGTAAATTCGTGCTCATTCAGGGGTCTAAAGACCCCTGCTCCCTCCGATATTTACGGTACGAATGTGCAGCTTGCGAAAAAAGTCCCATTTTCAGGTTATAAGCAGAAAAGCATCCCACAGGGGCTAAAGCCCGCGATTATAATTACTGCTTTTTCGGCACGACTGAAGTCATGCCCTGACGCTTCTCGCAACTTCAAATGAATTTTTCCGCAAGCTATGTAACCGCCACAGCACACAGAAATCGTGTGCCGGAGACCACGGACCTGGGGCAACCAGTTTCAGTTTTCAATCACCCCATGAGGTCAGCCACCCGCCATTTGCGGCTTGACAGGAGCATTTTGCGCGTGGGATCATCTGACGGTTCCGAAGTCTGTCTTTTCGACGCTTCCCCGGTGCCTCCTTGCTTGCAGTCGAATGACAGACGGGCGAATCCACAAATCAATACGTTGCACACAATGGGAGGAGAGTCATGCCTGATGTTGCGAAATCCACGCTTGCCAATCCAGCGCCTCTGGGTTTGATTGGCTTTGGACTAACGACCGTGATCTTGAGCCTGATTAACGCAGGCGTATTGCCCAAGGGCGGGGAGCCGGTGGTTCTGCCGCTGGCCTTCGCCTTTGGCGGCCTGATCCAGATGCTTGCCGGGTTGCTGGAGTTCCGCACGGGAAACACCTTCGGCATGGTGGCGTTTCTGAGCTATGGGGCCTTCTGGTGGTGGTTCACGTTTCTTGTGCTGCTGGGCAGCCACGGTGTGCTGGACCTGAGCGGAGCGGGGAGCACCATTGCCGTCACGCTGATTGGATGGGGAGTCTTCACGCTGTACATGTGGATCGCCACTTTCCGTCTGGCGAAGGCTCTGTGGTGGGTCTTTCTGACTTTGTGGATCACCTTCTTCCTGCTTGGCTTTGGCGGGCTGCTCGGCGCGCCTATGGTGCACCAGGCCGGGGGCTGGATGGGGCTGGTCTGTGGGTTGCTGGCGATGTATACCAGCTTTGCGCTGGTCGTGAATGCAACCTTCGGCAAAGCGGTGCTGCCGATCGGGGCGCGGTAGGGGTGTTGAAGGTGCGGGGTATCCGCGAGTGAGTAAGGCCCGGGCCTGAAGGCTCTGTAAATTCGCGCTCTATCAGGGGTCTAAAGACCTCTGCTCCCTCCGGAAAATCTTCCCTCAGGGGCTAAAGCCCGCGTTTATATTGATGCTTTTGCGGCAGTCAGGGTTAAAACCCTGACCTACCAGTCGTGCCCTTTCAAAGTGCGGAAAAGAAACCGCAGGTCCTTCGGCTCACCACCCCCAACCTCCACCCCACGAATGAAGACCTATTCGTGGGGACCCCGGAAAGGCTGAATAGTACGCCTGGGGCCCCGTTCGCTCAGGATGACAATCCTAAATTTGATGAATCGGCGACCCACCACATTAAAACTTGACGGAGGCGGCGCGGGGGGATGTGCCGCTCAGCTCGGCGGCGTGGGCTTCGGCGTAGGCGGCTGCGCCGAGCAGGGCTGCGCGGGGCTCGAGAATGATGCGCACCGGCATATTGACCAGCAACTGGCTGAGGCGTCCCTTGCCGGTGAAGGCTTTCATGAAGGCGCCGTCCTTGAGCTTGTCGAGGATGCGGGGGGCGATGCCGCCGCCGACGTAGACACCGCCCACGGAGAGGAGCTTGAGGGCCAAGTTGCCGGCCTCGGCGCCATAGGCGGAGACGAACATGTCCAAAGCCCGCTCGCAGATTTCGCTTTTGGCGGCCATGGCCAGCTCGGTAATGACGGCGTTGGGGTCTTCGGCGGCGATGCGCTGGGCAAGCCAGGCCGGCTCGTCGTTGCCGCGCACCTCGCGGAGAAATTCGTAGACGTTGCTGAGGCCGGGGCCGCTGACCACGCGTTCCTCGCTGATGCGCCCGTTGTACTTCTGCTTGAGAAAGCGGAGCAGGTCGATCTCGTCTTCGTTGCGCGGTGCGTAGTCGGCGTGGCCGCCCTCGGAGGGGTAAGGAACGTGAATGCGGCCATTCCAGATGAGAAGGGCCTCGCCGAGGCCGGTCCCGGCGGCGATCAGGGCGCGATTGCCGATCTGGCTGGGGTCACCCTCGCTGAGGGTGTAAATCTGGTCGGCGGAGAGCTCGGCTACGCCGTAGCCGTTGGCCTCGAGATCGTTGATGAGAAAGACGTATGAGATGCCGAGGCTCAAGGAGAGTTCGCGGCTATCGAGGGTCCAGGGAAGGTTGGTGAGGCGCAAGCGTCCGTCGCGCACCGGGCCGGGCACGCCGAAGCAGGCCGCGGTGACCTTGGCGGCGCCGAGAAACTCTTTGACGATCTCTTCAAGGCCGGAATAATTTTTGGCCGCATACAGCTCGTCGCGGGAGGGTTCCGGTTTTCCATCGATAAAGTCATACAGCGCCAAGTGAACCTTGGTGCCGCCCACGTCTCCCGCCAAAATCATTGTTCCCTCTCTAAAACACCACAGCACTCCGCGTTTGTTGCGGGTAAAAGCGCGGCCGCGGCCTTATCCAGTATGAAGGTAAGTATACCGCTGGAGGGCCATATCAACTGGCTGGGCAGGCCTTCAGGATCGCGCGGCCCGGTGAGGACTTGTTGCACGATGGAGGCCTTGTCCGCGCCAGAGACGAGGAAGAAGACGGAACGGGCGTGGTTGATGACGGGCCAGGTGAGGGTGACGCGCCAGGCATCCAGCCACGGCACGTGGTTGGCGACGACCAAGCGGGTCAACTCGTGGATTGCCTGGGTGTGCGGAAAGAGCGAGGCGGTGTGGCCGTCGCTGCCGAGGCCGAGGGCTACCAGATCGAAGCTGGGGCACTCGGCGCCCTCCAGACGGAAGCTCGAACGCAACTCCGACTCGTAACGGGCCGCGGCTGCTTCGGGGTCGAGTTCGCCCTCGATGCGGTGAATCTGCTGGGGTCGCAGCGGGACGCGGTCCAGCAGCGCCTCACGGGTCATGCGGTAGTTGCTGTCAGCGTGATCGGGCGGCACACAGCGCTCGTCCACCCAATAGAGGTTGAGCTTCTCCCATGGCATGCGCGCGCGCCATGGCTGATTGGGGTCGGCGAGCAACTCAAAGGCAGCTTTGGGCGTGGCCCCACCACTAATGGCGATGCGGGCGCGGCCATGCGCATACGCGGCTTCGCCGGCCATCTCGACAAAGTACTGCGCGGCATGGCGCGCGAGGGCCGCTGGGTCCGGTTCCACGTAGTATTTGATCTTGAGCTGCCTGGACATGCGCGGGATAGGCCTCTGCACTCTACCTTATACTCCTGATGGCGCGAATGGTTTGTGAAGAGGAGTGGGTTGACGGGCGGAATCGATTTTGAGCGCTTCCGGGCCTATCTGCCCAGATAGGCGCGATATTGCGATTCGATGATGCCGGCGGCGCGGGCCAGCGCCAGCTTCGACAGGTTGTAGCGGTAGAGGCTTTCGATGAGGTTGCTCTCAGCCGAGGCCAGGGTGGCTTGCGCTGTGACCAGAGGCAGGTTGTCGTCCACACCGGCGTTGACGCGGTCGGTTTCGTCGGCGAGGGCACGGGTGGCCAGGTCGACATTGGAGCGGGCAACTTCAACGAGCTTGGCCGACGCACCGACGTCGAGCAAAGCCGAGCGGAGTTGCTGGTCGATCTTGCCGCGCAGGTCGGCGAGCTGGGCGTGGACGGCGTCCAACTGCGCCTGAGCTACTTCAGTATCGCCGCGCAGTTTGGCCTCGCGAAAGAGCGGAAAGCTGAGGTTGCCCTGAGCAACGAAGTTACCGTGCGAGCCGGCGCCGTTCACCTGGCTTACACCATAGTAGCCGCCAAAGCTGAGGGTGGGCAGCCGCTGGCTGCGATAGGCCGCGTGGATGGCCTTGACCTCGACTGCCTGATTGAGCAGGGCCTGATAGTCCTGGCGATTTTTGTAGGCGATGGCGCGAACTTCTTCTGGGGTCTGCGAGGCCAGATCGCTATAGGGCGCCGGATCGGTGAGCGCGATCTTCTGGCTGGGGTCGATGCCGATCTCTCGCTTGAGCAGGATGAGGTCTTTTTCGAGGGCGTTCTGGGCGACGATGAGCGCCTGCTGCTCAGCCTGAAGCTGGACACGGGCCCGCAGCTCGTCGAGATTGGCCACTACGCCGGCTACGTGAGCTTCGTGGGCGTGACGCACCAGCACCTGGCCTACCGCTTCCTGCGCACGGGCGTTGATTACTTCGTTCTCGACGGCGATGGCGTGCAGGTAAGCCGTGGCCACCTGCTGGACGACTTCGCCACGCGCTGACATTTTGGAGAAGTGGGCTGCGCGCTCGGCTGCTCCGGCCGCCTTGAAGGCCGAGATGACCGGGCCGGAGAAAAGCATCTGGCCAAATTGAATTTTGCCCTCGGTGAGGTCATCGCGGGTAATCTCGGCGATCACCATGCCTGGGGGAAGAAGCGAACTGAACTCTTTGACGACACCCGGACCGAAGCCCATGGCAACCAGATTTTGCTGGTGAACGCCCAGGTCGCCGGTCAGCGTGACTGTAGGCAGAAAATATTGCTGCACCTCATTTTTTTGCCCCTGAAGGGATTTCTCGCTGTTTTCGGCTTCCTTCAGTCCGAGATTGTTCTTGAGGCCGAGGGCAATGGCGTCGTCCAGCGAAAGCTTGAGGGGTTCATCGCTGACCGGCCGCGCGGTCACGCTGCCGAAGAAGGAGTTGACGGCGGATGTGGGGTTCGGTCCCTGCGCGTGGAGGGCCGGCGCATACACCAGAGCCAGGGCTGCGAGAATGACCGTCGACGCGCATCGGAGAACAGATTGTGGCGTGCGAATCACTCCTATATTCTCTCAGATGAGCGCGGCGGCGCGAACTGTAGCGCTTTTTGAGTAGTGGTCTACTTTGAGATTTAATGTGTTGTTCTGACCCTTGAAAACATGGCATACTAAAAATATGCTAAAGCGTATTAGCAACGCCAAGCACCCCCGAGATATTAATCAGATGGATCATCAGCTCGTGGAACTTTCAACATCTGAACAGCCCGATTTACTTGAACTAATCCCCTCGCCGGCTGTACTCGCTTCGCTTGTTATGGCCGAAATGGGGCGTAGAGGCGGTCAGATCGGAGGAAAACGCCGTCTCCAGACTATGACCAAAGCTCAGCGCAAAAAAGCAGCCTCCAACGCTGCTAAAGCACGGTGGAGGAAAGCGAGAAATCTGTAGACTCGCCTGCCACGCGGCAGTATCCTTTTTGTATCCTCCAGAAAGGAGAATCTCACATGATCCAGATCACGCCTAAGGGTGGTCCAACTTCTCCTCCGGCCTCTCCCGCTATTCCGCCAAATGATGCAATTGCCGTACAAGCCAAAATACAACAGACGCCCATATTTATGGCGGTTCTTAATGAGCTTAATGTTAACGTTGATCAGTTCAATAGGCGACAGAGGCTAATCGCCGACATCGAAACCGCGCTTTCCAAGAAATACGGATGCAAAAATCGACTTATAAGTTATGTTCTTCGTTTTGGGCACATCAGGACGTCGATGAGTACACAGGATATCCCCAGTATAGAAACTGCCCTTACCTCCATTTCGGGGGCAGAGCAGATCAATCTCCTGATTCACAGTCCGGGTGGGGACGGGACGATAGCTGAAAAGCTGATTGAGATGTGCCGAACTCGCCTTGTTGGGAATAATCAGAAGCTGCGGGTCATCGTACCAAATCTTGCCAAAAGTGCAGCGACAATCCTCGCATTGGGCGCCGATGAAATCCTGATGGGCCATCTGTCTGAGCTTGGACCGATTGACCCGCAGATAACGATCGTTGTATCCCAAATGACGCAATGGGTATCAGCCTTCGCCTTTGTTGAAGCCCGTGACAAACTTGTCACAGCGATCGAAACAGCGATTAAGAAGAGACAATCTGCGGTGGCTTTACTTCAGCAACTGGCGGGTCTCAATATCCCTTTCACCGACGAAATGGAGAATCAAATCGAGTTTTCGAAAAAGACCGCGATCACCCTTCTGAACAAATACATGCTCAAGATGAGAGTGAAGGACAACAGGAAACGAGCAATAATGGCTGCGGATATTGCCGACAAACTGCTTTCAAAGCAACTCTTTCCAGTACATGGACATTACATCGGCGGTGCTACCGCCAAGCAACTCGGGCTCGAAGTTGATCTATTGGATAAGGACGATGAACTGTGGCAGCTGATCTGGGATTACTACATCCGATGCGAGGTTCAAATGAACATCCCGTTACAGCCGCCCATGATCAAAACAAAATTGTTTGAATCTGGAAATCAGATTTCATTAATCACACAGGATATGCCGTGATCAAAAGGAACACTGCCGCTGGTTGGGTAGCGCTGCAACTTCAGAACTCGGGGTGAGTTCCATTGGCGGCGTTCGTCCCTCGTTCTCACGCGCACGGGCAGCGATTTCAAGAACAAGACGAATTTCATCATTGTTCTTGAGAGCGTTCTCGATGATTCGATTGGCTTCCATTGCTGGGACTTCCTTCCTCATCCGTTTGGATGCTCGCATTTTCCTTGACGATTCTTTATACACCATTTTTCCTCCTTTTCCACAGAAAACTCCTTGACAATGCTAAAGCGCTTTAGCACTATGGGGACATTTCCGGCAACCCAGACCCAGAACGTATCTCTACCAGCTCCAAGCCCTGCAACTTTCATACCGAACGCTTGAGGACTATCTTAAGAAAAACTCAGCAACGCACACTTAGGACACCACCAACCTTATTTTTATGCCTCATCCTCCTGAAAAGATAAATGGGCCCTCACGCAGACACTGAGGCCGCGCCCGTCGAGTAATTCATTTTTTGAGTAGTTCCACAGTATGGTGATTCAGAAGTTCATTGAAAAACAACCGCAGATCCTTCGACTCACCACCCCCAGGCTTAAGAAAACGCCTGGGGCCCCGTTCGCTCAGGATGACAGCCATTGTTCTACTGCGAACTTCTGACTCAGGACACTAGTTGAAATAGGCTTTGTTCCTGGCGGCAAATTGCGCTTTATCCGCAGGCAGATCGTCGATGGGAAAGATGGCATTCTGCGCGCAGATGGATGCGCAGTTGCCGCAGTCGATGCACTCATCGGGATTGATGAACAATTGGGAGACGCCAGCGGCGGCTGGATCGCCGGCTGATGCGGGCATGATGGCGGCAGTGGCGCATTCGGCCGCGCAAACAAAATCCTTGATGCAGGCATCGGTAATTACGTAAGCCATGATAAAACTCCTTGGTTGTATGGGCGCTTTTCGAGCGGAACCAGAGTCACTGTGACCTGTTGAGCTTCGTGCCGAGTCGCCGCTCCCTGATGGTCCCACCCCAACGACAAAGACCTGTCGTTGGGGACCCCGGGATGGTCGCGTCGACTTGAGTTCTGCGGTTTCGAGATACTTCAACTCTGGTTCCGCTATAGACACCTGCGCCTTCTATCCCAAGGCTATCGAGTGCGGGGCTGCCGGCTCCGTGACTCGGATCACACTGCGGAAGGATTCATTCCACTTTCGGAACGCGGCCAGAAGCATTTTCCGCTTTTTGGCCGCGCTGAGATCACTTTCTGTCCGTTGTTCAGAAGCCCGCCTGTGCCGCGCTCAACTCCACATGCGCCATCTGGATGCGCGCCTGCTCGACCGGCTCGCCATAATGACCGGCAACCATCGCGACAGCCTTGTCATTATTGATGTAGGGCCGCACTTCGGCCAGTTTGATGGTGGAATCAGCGGTCATTTGCGCCACTGCTGTTTTGCTGGAAATGGAGGTCACCAGCGCAAGCATGGCCAACACGACGGTTGCCACGGCGTTGATTGCGTTCTGCACAGTCTGCTGGCTGTTGGGGTTGGAGATTTTGGCCGCCTGAAGCAGCGATGCGTTCACCTGCTGCTGAAAGTTCACAACGGCGGCTTGCAGTTGCGCCAGCACACTTGCACTGGGATTGGCCAGGTAGGCCTTGGCCTGGGCCACGAGCAGGTTAGAGGCGTCATCGAAACCGGCTGTCGCCGCAATAAAGATGGGCGCGTCTTCAGGCGCCAGCAAGGAAGCGGTGGAATCAATGGTAGCCACCGCGCTCTCGAGCGCCGGTGTCCAGTTCACGATGTCCTGCGCCACGCTTGTTCCCGAGCAGCCGCTTACGAATGGCAGTTGCAGCAGCAGAGCGATGAGCGCCCACGCTCCCAGCTTGGCCGTGATGTTGCCGGTAGATGGTACGGAGGTGACAGGATCGCGCGCCAGAAGGCCCAGGAGAGCGGTAGCCAGACCGCAGACCAGCGTAATCACGCTGCCGGTTCCTATATTGCCCAGCGTGATGCCCTGCTGCGTAAGCACGCTGGAGATAGTGACGACCGCAATCAACACACCGGCGGCCGAGGTCTTGGGGTTTTTCCAGATATTCGAAATGGGATTCATGCAAAAGCTCCTAACAAAGAAAAAGGCGGCAGAGGCCGCCTTGGTTACCGAGGGATTTAACAGGCGCGGAAGCAAATCAACCTGCTTCCGCGCAATAAAAAATCGAGAGCAGCGGCGAGCGCCCTTCCGGGCCAGCCGCTGGTCTCGATTTGTCGCATCTCCCCGAATTCGAGCGCTACCGTGGTTGCGGCTCAAGCCCGCGGCGGAGAGCCGCTGTGTCGCAGACCAGAGGCGGCCCCGCGCCCCGGAACCCATCCGCTGAGGGAGGGCGTACACATTCGCCGGGCTCGGCGCTTCCGTCTCTTGTCTGGCTACCTAATAGACTAGGCACTCTTACCTATATATTCGGCAAAGATAGAAATAACTTCAATTACTTAAGGAACAAAGGCTTACAAGGCATGAATAACTTTGGCCGCTTGACAAGCAAGGGGCCTGCAAAGCGTTTCGTCGCCCAGTCGCGATGTCAGGACGGCAAAGCCCTGGTTACCTCGTGGCAATTATCCACTAAAGAATGTCCTGGTATTGCCGATTCGGTCATTTTAGGCGCGATAGACGACGAGGAGGATACCACTCGATGATTCCGCCGATCGATCACCCGGTCTGGGTGCAGTTTATTACAGGGGAAAAAACGATAACGTCCAGCAAGGCAACGATAAACCTACTTGTCCAGAACAACAAAATGGGCTACGAGAGGGATACATCGCCCGCCAACATCAAGGAACTCATCAGCCGGGCCCACAAGTTCTTTACGCAGTTCGAATCCGTTTTTCCCAATGAAATCGCCCAGATCACCGGTTAAGGCGTCAGGAGAATCCATGTCTGTAATCGTTCAAGCCGAATTAACCACCATCCCGGAGGTGCAAGCATCAATTGCCGCCGGGGAGACTTTGTTCCTGGCCGGAAGCCGGGAGGCACTGAGCCAGCTCCCGCGTGGCAACTGGGTAGGCGGCACCATCAGCTATTTCATGACGGAAGAAGGCTGTCTCCAGGCGGAAGACCGAATCTTCGTAACCAAAGTCCCGGAGTTCGCTCTTGAGGTCAATGCTGTGGACTACGGACCGGAAAACCTTGCCCAGCTTCACCGCGATGCACCGGTCAATGGTTTTACCTTCGTGGTGCTGCCGGCAGCCAGCGAGGTTCTGAATACCTTTGCCGAACAAGCCGCTAACTTCGACGGTTTCCTGTTGCATCCGATCGTGGGCTGGGTTTCCGGCGTACGGGTGGACCGCATCGGCATCGATAAGCCCGCGGTATTCAACGGCAAATCGGGAGCCGTGATGGAAGACAGATGCGTGGCGCTTCACGTCACGCTACCCACCGGCAGAATGGCCGATCTAGAGATCGTCAACATCTTCGAGAGCGGTGGCGGGGATTTGATTCGCTTCGAGAAACCCGGCTTCCATGTGAGCCAATGCCTGATCAACGGAAAGCCGGCCAACCTCGCCGAATACATCACCAGCAAGGGAATCCCCACGGAGTTTCCGCTGGTTGGCGACTACAACGGCAGCTCCATCAATGTTTCCTTCCTGGCAGTGGACGCAGCCAAAGGCACGGTCGAACTGTATGCGCCAGTCTTTGCCGGAGTGGACTATCACTTCGCCAAGCCGGTGGCTGATTACTCCGGCGCCTTTGCAAGAGCCGTTACCGGCGAGGACCCTGAACCGGCATTTGCCTGCAACTGCATCCTCAATTACCTGTATGGCAAGCTGGAAGGCAAAAAAGCCGGTACCCTCACCGGACCCATCACCTTTGGCGAAATTGCTCATCAGTTGTTGAACCAGACCGTGGTGCGCCTGCAAATTCTCGACTTGGGATGAGACAGCAAAGGCGGAGAAATTCCTTCTCCGCCCGGTACGAAGGCCGGCGCCATGAACTCTGCGCCTGCCTTCGTCATTTCATTTTCGGCGTTTAGGTGTACTGCACCCGGCGCTCGCCTTTGACCACGCGGCCAACGACGTAGAACTTCTCCTCGGCGCGGTCCAGCAGGTTTTTTGCGCGCGTGAATTTGGCCGCGGGAATGGCCACAATCAGCCCGAGGCCCATGTTGAAGGTGCGCATCATCTCCTCTTGCGAAACCTTGCCCAGATCGCGCAGGTGCTCAAAAATCGGCATCACCGGCCAGGAGCCGATCTCAATCTGCGCTCCCGTGTTCTTGGGCAGGATGCGAGTGAGGTTTTCCGTGATGCCGCCAGCTGTGATGTGCGCCATGCCCGTGGTCAGCCCCGCCGTCACCAGCTTGTGAATCACAGAGAGGTAGCTGCGGTGGGTCTTCATCAGCGCCGCGCCTGCCTTTTCCTTAATGGCCGTCACGTACTGCGCAGGCTTGTAGCCGGCCACCTCGAAGAGCAGCTTGCGCGCCATTGTATAGCCGTTGGTGTGCAGGCCGGTGGAGGGCAGGCCGACAAGCACGTCGCCTGCCTTGATCCCGGCGCCGGTCACCAACTTGTCCCGGTCCACCGCGCCCACAATAAAGCCTGCCAGATCATACTCCCCGTCGGCATGAAAGCCTGGCATCTGCGCCGTTTCGCCGCCGATCAGAACGCAACCGCAGGCCTTGCAGGCATCGGCCAGCCCGCTCACAACGCTTTCGGCCACCTCCGGAAGCAGCTTGCTGCCGGCCAGGTAGTGCTGAAAAAACAGGGGCGAGGCACCCTGCACAGCGATGTCATTGACGCAGTGGTTCACCAGGTCCGCGCCTATGGTGCGGTGCATCCCCAGCTCGAAGGCCACCTTCAGCTTGGCACCCACTCCGTTGGCCACACTCACCAGGATGGGGTTCTTCCAGCGCTGCAGGTCCAACCGGAAGAGCGATCCAAAGCCTCCAGTCACGCTTAACACGTTGCGATTGAAGGTTTTCTGCGCCAGGTACGCGATGCGTTCCTTGACGTGATTATCACTGAGGATGTCTACTCCTGGGTAGGTGTAGGTCGCGGATTTGGGATTGAATTCGTCGGGCACGGTGAAGGCTTTCTTAGGATGGATTTATCGTGCGGCGCTGCTGGCCGGGAATGTCAATTTTAGCAGCATTTACAGGATTTTGGCTGCGTATTACAGGAATCTCGCGCGCTCTTCTGCCGTGGGCAGCGGACAGCTCTCCAGCCGCCCCCATATGCGGTAGCGCCAACAGGCGATTAGCCGGTAGCCCAGGTCTAGCAAGGGCCGGGGAATCCATCGCAACGCGGTTTTGACTGTGGGCCAGGGGCACGGCAACTCGGCTAACAGCGCCAATACCGCCTCCGAACGCGCGAGCACATGCTCCGCCGGTTGACCGAACTCCCGCACAACCAGGATCGTGGCTGGGCCGGATTCAGGGTCCGGCGCGCCGATTCCATGCCTCGCCAGCAACCCGGCTGCCTTTGCCGGCTCGAAGGCTACAAATCGCAGCCGGTCCTGAGAGTCGCGCCGCACCAGCCAACGAACCGTCCGGTTGCACAGTCCGCATTGACCATCGAAGATCACCAGCAGCCTGCCACCGAATTCTGGAATGTTGTTCATCATCAACGAGATGCGGACGCAGAACGTCAAGATTCAATTCTACTGATGGGGGACAACCTCTCCCTCTATACTGAACCCACCATGAGTTCCCAGCAGACAGCCCGCTCTCGCACACGTTCCCAGGCACTTCAGCAGCGCGCCGAGCGCTTCTTTCCCGGCGGCGTGAACTCGCCGGTGCGAGCTTTTCGCGCGGTGGGCGGCGCGCCGCCGTTTGTGGAGCGCGCTGAGGGCGCATGGATCACCGACGTTGACGGCAATCGCTACATCGACTACTTCGGCTCCTGGGGGCCGATGATTCTGGGCCACGCTTTTCCGCCGGTGGTCGAAGCCATTGAGAGAGCGGCGCGCAATTCGGCCAGCTTCGGCGCTTCCACGGCCGCGGAAGCCGACTTGGCCGAGCGCATTCTCGCCTGCTTTCCGGCCATCGAAAAGCTGCGCTTCGTCAGCTCCGGCACCGAGGCGACCATGAGCGCCATTCGGCTGGCCCGCGCCGTTACCGGCCGCAAGATCATCGTCAAATTTGAGGGCTGCTACCACGGCCATGCCGACGGACTGCTGGTGAAGGCCGGCTCTGGCGTGGCGACCTTTGGAATTCCCGGTTCAGCCGGAGTGCCGGAGGAGATTGCCCGCCTCACCCTGGCTCTGCCCTACAACGACCTCGCCGCGATTGAAGCTGCCTTCGCCGCGCATCCCGGCGCCATCGCCGCGGTGATTCTGGAGCCGGTGGTGGGCAACGCCGGCTGCATCGCGCCCGCGTCTGGCTACCTGGCCGGCTTGCGCTCGCTCACTCAGCGCGAAGGAGCGCTGTTGATTGCGGACGAGGTGATGACCGGCTTCCGCGTGGCGCTGGGCGGAGCGCTGGAGCTTTATGGCGTGGATGCGGATCTGGTGACGCTCGGCAAGATTGTGGGCGGCGGACTGCCGGTGGGCGTCTTCGGCGGCAAGCGCCAGTTCATGGACCTGCTGGCGCCGCTCGGACCGGTTTATCAGGCCGGAACTCTGAGCGGCAATCCGCTGGCCATGGCTGCCGGAATTGCCACTATCGGCTATTTACAGGCTCACGCCGGCGAGGTTTACCCGCAACTCGAAGCTACGGCCAAAGCCGTTGCCGAGGGAGTGGCCGCCGAAGCCGCGCACGCCGGCGTTCCGCTCACCCTCAACCGCGTGGGATCGATGTGGACCTGGTTTTTTACTGGGAATCCGGTCACCAACTACGCCCAGGCCGCTGAGAGCGACACGGCCGCCTTCGATCGCTTCCACAACGCAATGCTTAATCACGGCGTCTGGCTGCCGCCCTCGCAATTTGAAGCGGCCTTTTTGAGTACTGCGCACGGCAAGGAAGAGGTCGCCGCAACGATTGCCGCCTCCCGCGAAGCCTTCAAGGCAGTCACTGCAGGATAAGGGCTTCATCAGAAATGTGCTCGAATAACGAGCGCAATCAGGCGCAGCCCACTGTTTAACCCCGATTTTAACCCCGATGAAACTGGCTCGTAACGGTTGTAGCCTTGTACTCCCTCTCCGCGGCATTTCTAACTGAAGGCAGGAGGAAGTACGATGCGAAGACTCATGATGGCTTCATTCTTGAACCGTGGATGCGAATATGCTCGATTTTCTGAAATTCCTCCCAGGTATCCGGCTCTGAGCGGGCGCAGGTGCGCAAAGACGCCTCTTGCTCTCCTGCTGATTCTTCCGCTTTTCCTGGCTCTAGCCGGGTGCGGCGGCAGCGGTTCGTCCTCCTCCACGCCTATGCCAACGCCAACGCCTCCGCCCATTCCGACCACCGGCACGCCCGACTCGCGGGCCGATGCGCTGCTGGCGGAGATGACGCAGGCGGAAAAGCTGCAAATGGTTGAGGGCGGACTTACCACCAATAACAGTTCAGGGAATACGGTTCCGCGGGGCGCGGCGGGATGGGTGCCGGCAAACACTCGGTTGGGGATTCTCGCTCTTTATTTTGGTGATGGCAGCGTGGGGGTGGCCAACAGCATCGGTCCGGCGACAGCGCTACCCTCGTCGATCGCCAGCGCGGCCAGTTGGGACACCAATGAAGCTGCCAAGTACGGCACGGTCATCGGCGCGGAGTTGGCCGACTATGGCATCAACGTAAACCTCGGCGGCAACATCAATCTCATCGGCCGCGAGCCGCGCGACGGGCGCACCTTCGAAACCAAGGGCGAAGATCCTATCCTGGCCGGCAAGATTACCGCCGCGCACATCAACGCCATCCAGTCGCAACATATTATCGGCGGCATCAAGCACTTTGCCTTCAATGACCAGGAGTCGGGGCGTTCAACAGCCAATGCCTTCATCGACGACCGGGGCGGCCGGGAGAGCGACCTGCTGGCCTTCGAGATCGGCGTCAAGGACTCGAATGTGCAATCGGTGATGTGCTCCTACAACCTGACCAACGGCCAGTACGACTGTGAGAACAGTTACCTGCTCAACCAGGTTCTCAAGGGCAATTGGAATTTCCCGGGCTTTGTCCTATCCGACTGGGGGGCCACGCACAGCACTGCGACGGCGGCGATCAACGGCCTCGATCAGGAGCAACCCGATCAGCAGTATTTCTCCACGCTCGGTCAGGCCATTGCCAACGGCCAGGTTCCGCAATCGCGCCTTGATGACATGGTGCACCGCATTTTGCGCGCCATGTTCGAGGTGGGGATCTTCGACGATCCGTTGACAATTCAGGCGATTCCGGCGGCAGCCGATGCCGCTGTTGCGCAGGATATCGAAGAACAGGGAGCGGTCCTGCTCAAGAACTCTGGAGGCCAGCTTCCGCTCAATGGTTCCGCAGTGCAATCGATCGCCATCATCGGCTCGCACGCTGATTCTGCAGTGCTCTCCGGCGGAGGCTCGGCACAAGTGATGCCCATCGGAGGCGCAGCGATAGTTGGGCCGCAACCATGCCCGCCCTGCTTTGCGACGGTGATCTGGGATCCGTCCTCGCCGCTGAATGCGATTCAGGCTAAAGCGCCTAATGCCAAGGTGCAATTCGCCGATGGCTCAAACGCCACGGCTGCCGCGGCTCTGGCGGCTTCGTCGCAAGTTGCGATCGTCTTCGTGAGCCAGTGGGCCAGCGAGGGAATGGATGAGTCCAGCCTTAGCTTGACCGACCTGACTAGTGCAACCCCCATCAATCAGGATGCGCTGGTTGAAGCGGTGGCGGCGGCCAATCCGCACACCATTGTTGTGGCCGAAAACGGCGGTCCCATCCTGATGCCCTGGCTGAGCCAGGTAAGCGCGGTGCTGGAAGCCTGGTACCCCGGCCAGAGCGGCGGACCGGCGATTGCCGACTTGCTCTTTGGCGTGACCAATCCCTCCGGCAAGCTCCCCATCACCTTCCCGGCCAGCGACGCGCAACTGCCCCGGTCGGTCATTCCCCAGCCCCCGGACAACGTCACTCCCTTTGCCGTGAACTACACGGAGGGCTACAACGTGGGCTACAAGTGGTACGACGTGAACAGTTACACGCCGCTGTTTTACTTCGGCTACGGCCTTTCCTACACCACGTTTTCCATTACGAATGCAGCCATCGTGAACAATCTCTCTTCAACCACCAATCCGAACTTTCAGGTGACCTTCAACCTGGCCAACACCGGCACGGTAGCTGGCGCCGAGGTGGCGCAGGTCTATCTGGGACTACCAGCCAACACCAATGAGCCGCCCAAACGGCTGGTTGGCTGGAAGAAGGTTCTGCTGCAACCGGGAGGCTCGCAGGCGGTCACCATCGAGGTGGATCAGAACGACTCCTCGCACCCCATGTCTTACTGGGATACCGTCACAAGCAGTTGGCTGGTGGCGCCCGGAACTTACACCATCTACCTCGGGAACTCCGAAGCCGCCGCCAGTCTGACCACGGTGGGAACGATCACGACGCAGTGAGAACGGAGTGATCCTGATTCAGAAGAAAAAACGGCGGCCTTTTCTTTTCGAGAAGGCCGCCGTATTTTTTGGTCTCGCGATGCAAAACGCTTCGGACAACCGGGAGCAGGTCAGTTTCTGTGTTTTCCGGATTTAGCCTGAAGCTCGGATTGTTCGGCGACGGGATGAAGAGGAATCTCGAGGGTTCCCGCCTTGCGCGCCGTCCAGTCGTAGACTCCCGCCTCAAGGTAGAGCGCGGAACTGGGCAGGTCGATTTCCAGATGCGCCGGAATGCCGGTTCGTTGCACCGCCGCAAAGGATTCCGCGCTGAGATTGACGGCCATCGTTCCGCCATTCCAGTTGAGCGCCGCGCCGTTGCCGTCATAGGCCAGCAGCTCGACCTGTATCTTGCCGGTATGCTTGCCGTCTGCGGAGTCGATCAGTTCGAGATCGGAGGGGCGAATGTTGAAGTCAACGCGATAGCGGGTGAGTGGCCCGGTGAGTATGGTATTTCCGCCGGCGGGCTTGTCGCCGGGGGCGGTTTGTTGAGCGGCTGCGAGCAGGCGCGCACTGAAGACGATCTGCGAGGAGGCGGGCGCACCACGCTTGAGCAGCGGATGCAGCGGATTGGAATCGGTCTTGGGCTCCGGCACTGCATGGTCGTCGGCATAGTAACCGCGGCGGTAGGCCAGATCGAAGCTGCCTTCCTTCAACCGCACCTGGATACGCCGAAAGCTGCCGTCCATGTTTTTGTTAACGGGTGTGTAAGCCAGGGTGTAATAGTGAGCGCCGTCGTCAATGGCATGGGCCAGGGCGCCGGCCAGGTCGTTCGTGTTGTAGAAGGCCTTGCCGCCGGTGTCGTTAGCCAGCCTGTTGACGGTCACCGTTTCTATGGCACGCTGATCGGCTTGCTGGGTTAGTTTGTCGAGGTCGGACGGGCCATAGTTGGAGGTCTCCATGGCGTTGTCCATTTGCACGCTTTCGGCGTTGACCGGGTAGACGGCCACATGGGAGAGCGCCAGCAGGTTAGCGACCTCTTTGGCAGCGGGATTGAAGTCGGCTATGGTCAGGTACCTGGCATCATCCCGTTGATACATACCAGTCGATCCACCTTGGTTGTAGTACAGCATCAGATTTTGGCCGTTCTGCAAGTTTCTCTGCGAGCTTGTGCTGGGAAAGATCGAAACTGGAAAGGAACTGGAAAACCAGATCAGATTTTTCCGCCCCGGAATGCCCGCCAAATAGCGGGCTAAAGACTCGAGCGCCGTCAGCGTTATCGAAGTCTGCTCGCGTGCCTGGTTGGCGGCGATGCTGTCCTGCCCTCTTGCCGGCCCTCTTCCTGAGTTGACCCACGAGCTGTAGCTGAACGATGGGCCAAGGCTCGATTGTCCATCCCCCACATCTTTTTCCATGTGGAGACTCATCTCGACCTGCATCTGGACGTGCTCCTCGTCCTCGGCATCGTCATGGCTACTGCGCGAGGCGTAGGTAGTCTCGGGAGTATCTCCGTTCCTGGGGTCGTTCAACGCGGTCTGCAGTTGAGCGCTGTCCGAAGTGAAGCCCTGCAAGAGCCGCAGATTCGGACTCAATACGAAAATGGCGATCTTGGTCCCGGGATTCATCTTCTGAATAAAGTCGATGATCTGCTTGTGAACGCGCACCTGATCTTGCAAAGGGGTGTTCACCTTGTCGATCAGCAGCACATTGACTGAGTCGCTGACCGGCGCGGTGGGCAGATTGGTGTAGAGATTTGCTGGCAGCTTTAAAGCTTCAATCTCTGGTGCTGGAACGGCCGTGTGTTCTTCAAAGAAATCGATGATCTGCGGCTTGCCGTCTTCTAAAACCTCGAAGAGCTGCTTGCCCAGGCCTAAAGCCGGTTTCTGCTTGGCATCGGTGACCACCACGTCGACCAGTACGTTGCTGGCGCTAGCTTTGAGCAGCTGGGTCTGCGGCAGATAAGCTGGCGCAGCTTCCGGCGCGGAGGCGTCTAAGGAAGCGGACTGGGGGGCCGGCCGGGATGAAGCAGTATCCGGCGCGGAGGCAATCTGAGCGGCCTGCGAGGGAGTGGCATTCACCGCTACCGGTGGTTCGGCCTGCGCCCCCGAGGCGGGCTGCAACTTCGAAGCATCGGGCGGTTGCGCGTCCGGCGATTTTGCGGCCAAATCTCCGCCTTCGACGGTCAGGATGCGCGCCTCGGCGCCGAGGCGATGATATTGCTCGAAGGTCACATCGTTCACAAGTGTCATCAGCGGATCGTGATCGAGGATGGAGTGCGCGCCCTTCGTCGCGTGCGCATAGCGAATCAAAGAAAGGGCGACACTCCTTTCGGGGCAGATAAAGCTCTTGCCCCCGATCTCGACGGAGCCGTACTCGACCATAATTGCCGCGCGGGTCAGCTTCACACCCAATGGAAGCTCCGCATCTGCGGTCATGCGCAGGATCGCGCCCGTCCCTGGATCGATCGCAATCTCTCCGTGGTAGGCGGGCTTTTCCCGCAGCACGCGCGGCGTTTCGCTGTAGTTCTCCAGAATCGGGGCATAGTTGGCGCCAACTCCGCTGAGGCCAGCTTTGCTGTACTGGATCCCAGTCACAATCCCTGTGGTGCAACAGAACTGCACCCAGTAATGCGACTTCTGCTCCGGCACAGCGTAGGCGAAAACGGCCAGCGGCCCGTTTGCGCCCTGCTCCCAGTGGCTCCACGCCAACTTGTTCTGTGCCGCGTCCAGTAGCACCGTACTCAGGATCGGCCCGAACTCTCCCCAGGAGACCAGCCCCTGCTCCGCGGAGCCGCTCTTGCCGGAAGCAGCATCCACCATCTCCTGTCCGTCCCGATAGAGCACCGTCCGGCGGGAATTGCCGACGACGTGCAGGGGCAGATAACCGTACTCTCCCTGCGGCCGGTCTTCAAAGCGGGTGGTTGCGCGGGTGGCGAATAAATTCGGTAGTTGATGAACGGCCTTGGTTACATGGCCGACGACCAGAGACATCATCCTGCGCTGCTCGGCAAAATCAGGCGCGGCAGTCGTGGGAATATCGTCTGGAGGAAGGCTGTGGAACTCAGCCGAATCGGCTAGTGCGAGCAGCGCCTGGCGGGCTTTTTCGCCTGGCAGAGCTGCACTCAGACGCGCATAGCGGATCGCGCTCAGCCGTTCGGTCAGTTCGTACCCCGCGATCTGCTCCGCGACCACGGCATCCGAAGATGCATGGGCTGTGGCTAGAACCTGCTCCAACTGCGCCACTGTTATGCGTTTTACCGCAAAGGCCGGTAAAGCCAGGAATACTAAGAAAGCCAAAATGATTAGTCTTCGCATCGGACTTCCTCCTGCCTTCAGTTAGAATCGCCGAGGAGAAGGAGTACAAGGCTACAACCGTTACCGGCCAGTTTCATCAAGGTTAAAGTCGGGGTTAAAATCGAGGTTAAACATCGCGAGAAAGCGCGGAATTCCAATCAACATAGCCTGTTGCAGAATTCCGCTGAGAGTGCAAAATATGTCTGGGGTACGATTTCAGAGGCTGCGCAAAAAACTCGCTTGGCATTGACGGGGCGCACAGAATTCTCATTTGCGCGGGTGTAGAACCGAAGCAGGCGCGGAGAAGACCATGAGAATATTTTCCGAATTGATGTCGTGGTGGAACATTCCTTTGGCGTGGGCTGTGCCGAGGCCTTCGGCGATACCGCGTGAGATGGAGAGAGCCAGCCGTACAGGGCGTTTCTGATGGATGTTATAGGATAATAATCATTGCATATACAAGATATTACGAGATATTTCTACATTCTATTGGACGGCCTTGGAAGCCGTTCTATTTTCCGATGCAGAAGGTCGAAAAAATCAGATTCAGAATATCGTCGGGAGTGGTATGGCCGGTGAGCGAGTCCAGCGCCCAGAGCGCGCGGTAGAGGTCCAGCAGAATCATCTCGTGAGGAATCGAGTCCGAGTTGGCTTGCGCGGCATCGCCCAGTGCCGCCAGTGCCGCGGAGATGGCCTGTTGGTGACGAAGGCTGGTCAACATTCCCGGCTCGGCGGCGGCTCCGCCGGTGGCCAGCTCGAGAATGCGCTCGCGCAACGCGGCAATCCCTTCGCCGGTTAGCGCTGATGTAGCCAGCGTTGGCAGGTCGCCGCAATCGGGCAGCGGCCGGTCTGCCTCGGGCAGATTCCAGACCAGATCGCTCTTGTTCACGGCCACCAGCGCGGGGCGGCCCTCAACAGCTTCTAGTAGCCGTCGCTCTTCGTCGTTCAGCGGTTGGGTCGCGTCGAGAACGATCACCACCAGCGCGGCATCGGCCAGCGCCTCGCGGCTGCGACGGATGCCCAGTTGCTCGGCCTCCTCCAGACCATCGTGCGGGCCTTCGCGCAAGCCCTCGCCTGGACTTTCGCGCAAACCGGCAGTGTCCACCAGCTCCAGCGGAATGCCGTCGAGCGAAATCCGTTCCGTGACCGTGTCGCGTGTAGTGCCGGGAGATGCAGTCACGATAGCCCGCTCACGCTCCGCAAGACGATTGAAGAGTGAGCTCTTGCCCACGTTGGGCCTGCCCACGATGGCCAGCGTCAACCCGTCGTGAACAATGCGCCCGCGCGCAAAGGAGGCTTCGAGTGCTCGCAGCGGCGGCGTCAGCGCAGCGATGCGGCTGGCAATCTCGGCTTGCGTCGTCAGCTCCACGTCGTCCTCGGCAAAATCGATGCCCGCTTCAAGCAGCGCGACGAGTTCCACCAGCGCCTGCTTCACCGGTCCCACGCGCCGGCTGAGCGCGCCGCCCATTTGGCTGGCAGCGAGCCGCGCCTGGGTCAGCGTCTGCGCTTCAATCAGGTCGTGCACCGCCTCGGCCTGCGTCAGGTCCAATTTGCCGGCCAGAAATGCGCGCTCGGTAAACTCGCCCGGCCGTGCGAGCCGTGCGCCCAGCTTCACAGCGCGGCCCAGCAGTAGCTCCATCACCACCGGCGAGCCGTGCGCGGCTATTTCAACAAGATCCTCGCCAGAATAAGAGTGCGGAGCACCAAAAAAAGTGACCACTGCTTCGTCAATGCATCCCGCATCGCTGCTCGCCTCTTCATCCAGCACGTCAGCCAGCCGCGCCTGTCCGTGTTCCAGCGGCTGCCGCAGCCGGACCAATTGCGCGGCTATCGACGCGGCCTCGGGCCCGCTCAGCCGCACAATCCCAATGCCCCCGCGCCCCGGCGGCGTGGAGACGGCGGCAATGGTGTCGGTATTCGATTCCCGGCTAATCATACACTGCAATTAGTGTAGAGGCTGACACCAAAACACGGCAGACTGTCGTGACGAACGGCTGGATAGCCTAAAATAGTCATTCATGCTCCGCGAAATCTGAAAGTGATCAAAATGCCGGACATTAATCGATGCAATTTCTCCGTCCTGTTGGGCGGCGAGCGTGTAACTTCAAGCTCCAATGCGGGCCTCATCCACAAGGCATTATTGATCCTGGCGATTGCTGCGCTGCTCCTGCCGGCGTCTGAAGCGTGGCCACAGCCGGCCGCGCAGCCCGTTTGGCAGGGAGTGCTGCGCAACGCAGCCGGCGCGCCTATCTCCGCCGCCAAGGTCCGGCTGGCCGGCAACGGCGCGCAAGCCGAGGCCGTTACGGGCTCCGATGGCCGCTTCCGTCTGACGGCCCTACCCCGAGGCCAGTATCGGCTCACCGTTAAGACGGATGGCCGCACCTTCGATTACGCACTGCTCATCGATCTCGAGCCAGACGCGCCCGCGGTTGCGCTGACTCTCTCCGGCCGCGGCGAACTCACAGTCGCTCTGCTCAAGAACCAGTCCGCCACCGGCGGTCAGCAGTTATCGAGCCAGGCGGTAAGTGAGTTGCCCCTGAACAAGCGCGACTTCAGCACTCTGCTGCTGCTGGCCGCCGGAACTATGACCGACGTCAACGGCGCAACCAACTTCACCGCGCAGTTCGCCATCAACGGCCAGCGCGGCGTCGAGGCGACCTTCGCCATGGACGGCGCCGACACCAGCGATCCGGAGATGGGTGGGGCCACCTTCACCAACTTCAATGTGGACGCGGTCGAGGGCATCGATTCCAGCACCGGTTGGATGCCGGCCGAGATCGGGCGCGGCGCCGCGGGCTTCACCAACATTCGCACCCGCTCCGGCGCCAGTGGCTTTCACGGCTCGTTTTTCGAATTTGTGCGCAACTCCGCCTTTGATGCGCGCAACTACTTCGACCATCCCACCCCGGTCTATCCCGGCCGCATTCCGCCCTTCCGCCGCAACGAATTCGGCTTCACCAGCGGTGGCCCGGTTTATATTCCGCGAGTCTACGACGGCCGTAAGCGCACCTTCTACTTCGCCCAGTACCAGGGTTTCCGCCAGGTGCTGGGCACCACGCAGGTGTTGGCTGTGCCCACTGCTGCTCAGAGGCCTGGGAACGACTGTCAACCCAATTCTCAAATCGTCTGTGACGCGATTACTTATCCCGACAAGAGTACGGACACGCTCTACGTTCCGATCGACGCCGGCATTGCCGCGGTTCTGGCGCGCTACCCGCTGCCGAATGACCCTAGTGGACCCTTTGGCGCGAATACCTACGCCACCGCGTCGAAGGTGGTTACTAACGCCAATCAGTTCTCACTACGCGTTGATCACAAGTTCTCCAGCAAGGGCCAATTTCTTGCGCGCTTCAGTTGGGACAACCTCACCGGCCCCACCACCAATCCCGACCAGACGGCCATCGATCCCTCCTTCGGCATTCAGTACATCGACCACCAGCGCAATGTAGTGGCAACCTACACGCGCACCGTGTCTCCGCGCCTGACTCTGGAATCTTCCGTGAGCATCACTCGTTCCACGCCGGGCTTTCCCACGCCCAACCGCACCGATCCCGCCGTAAAATTCAGTAACGGCTTGTTTGAAGCATTCAACTCCGCGGCCGGGTCGGTGATGCAAGCCTACGGCAATCTTTTTCAGGGCCGCCAGAATGTTTCCCTCACCACCACGCACCACGCCTTCAAGGCTGGCTTCGAGACGCGGCTCAATCGCGATACTACGTACTTCGGCATCAGCCCCAACGGCGAGTACGATTTTGGCGGCGGCGCGGCCTATGCCGACGAGAGCATTTCATCCCAAAGCGGCACGCACGATATTAACCCCGGCGATCTCTTGCCGGATACGCTCTCCAGCTTCCTCTCCGGCAGTCCCTTCGTCTACACCGTGGGCATTGCGCCTCCTTACTTCTCCAACGGCGCGCACATCGGCCCGGCGGCCATCAATCGCAATAACTTCAGCGTCTATCTTCAAGACACATGGAAAGTAACTCCTCGCTTCACCCTGGACTATGGTATGCGCTGGGAGTTATATACTCCCATCACCGAGCGCGCTCGCCGCACATCGAGTTTTCTCACTGTGAACGGCGTGCAGGAGTTTGTTGTAAACCCGCAGCCAGGCTACCGCACTAACTGGAATGGCTGGGGCCCGCGCGTCCGGGCGGCATGGCAAATTACAAGCAAGTTATCGGCTCACGCGGGCGGCGGAGTCACAGTTATCCCGCCCAATCTCTGGCAGGATAACTTCCTCACTGGAGCTACTCCCTTCGCGGTCTACCCGCGCCTGCTCTCCGCGGCCGTCGCGCCCATTCATTACGGTTTTCAGATCACCCCCGCCGAACTACCCCGGGCATATACGCCCGGCGGCGCCGACATTTTCGCCTCGGGAAGCACGTGCGCCGTCGCACCCAATACGGTGATGGATGTAAATCGCTATGAGCAAGACGTGGCCGCGCTTACCCTGGGCCATGTCGTCAGCGACCTGAATCTCAGCGGCATCGACCGCTCCTTCGGCAACGGAACTCTGTACACCTGGACAGTTGGACTGGAGCGCAAATTCGGCAACCTCACCGCCAATGCAGGTTATGTGGGCACGGCCGGCGTAAAACTTCCGCGCTCTAGCTTCCCCAACGCCTATCCCGGCGCCACTCCGGCTTTTGCGCCACACACTCTGTTCGACAGCTCGGGTAACGTCATCGGCGGTTTCGGCGTAGAAAACGTCGTGGTCGCGGATGCTCACTCCACTTACCACGCGCTGCAAACTTCGCTCTCGGGAACCGTAAGACATGGCGGTCCGGGCATCCAGGCGAGTTATACATGGGGTAAGTCAATCGACGACGCCAGCGGAGTGATCAGCGGCAGCCCTCCGCAGAATCCCTATGACATGCGCGCGGAAAAAAGTCCGTCGTCCTTCGACGTGAGCCATGGCTTCGGCCTAAGCGCAGCCCAGGATTTGCACCTGGACCGTGTAAGTTATCTGCGCCCCATGAGCAAGAAGGCAACCGGCGGCTGGGAGTTACTGAGTATTTCCAGCATCAGTTCGGGCTTACCTTTCACCATCTTCAGCGGCATCCAGCAGACCGGCGCCGGATCGAACGGCGCAGATCGTCCCGACCAGATCGCCGTGCCGCATCTTTCCACTGCGCGCATAAACCGTCAGGACTACTTCGGCGAAGGCGCCAACAATGCCACGGACTTCTTCAGCATTCCCATTCATGTAGCGGGCGGCACGGGCCCAAATCAGGGCCGCTTCGGCACGCTGGGGCGCAATACCTTTCGCGGACCGGCTTTTTATAACTTCGACTTCGCGCTCATTAAAGACACGCCCTTCGGCCGCCGCAGCAGCGGAACCGAGCGCATGGACCTGCAATTCCGCTCGGAGTTCTTCAACCTCTTCAACATCGTCACCATGGGCCTGCCCGCGAATATTCTCACCGGCTCGGGCTTCGGCGAAATCAGCAAGACCGCTGGTAACTCGCGTCAAATTCAGTTTTCGCTCAAGCTGATCTATTGAGCGGCACACACGGCGCCTGACGCTTCACCACCGCGGATTGGCCGCGCCTTGCGCTCCGCTCACTTCAGCAGTCCCAGCGCCATGGCGGTCATCGCCGTCACCCCGGTTTGGATGGCCGGTGCGTAGACCGGCGCAAACAGCGCCGAGTGCAGGCCGGGCAGCGTCACGCCGGTTTTGTGGCTCTCCGCCAGCTTGTCCGCGTCGGCTGCGCCCAACCAGTACATCACCGCAGGGATCTTGCCGTCGAGCGAATACAGGCCCACATCCTCACTGGCCATGGTGGCGCTAGCCACCAGAACATGCTCCTTGCCCAGCGCCGCCGTGGCAAACCCGCGCAGGCGCTCAGCCAGAGCCGCATCGTTGATGGTCACCGGCGCTCCATAGCTGACCGTCACAATCGGCATCCGATCTGCCGGAATGCCGTAGGCCTCCGCCAGCCCGTTCGCCGTGCGGCGCACGGCGGCAATGATCTGGTCGCGCACCGCCGGCGAATAAGTTCGCAGCGTGAGGCCCATTGTCACCTCGTCAGGAATGATGTTGTTCTTGGTGCCGCCGTGAATCGTGCCCACGGTCAGCACCGCAGGCTGCTGCGGGTCGATCTGCCTGCTGACGATGGTCTGGGCAACGAGCACAAACTCCGCCGCCAGAACGATGGAATCCTTGCCCACCTGGGGTTCGGAGCCGTGACCGCCGATGCCGCGTATGGTCACGTTGATGGTTGTAGAACTGGCCAAAAGCGGCCCGCCCTTCAACTCAATCGAGCCGGCAGCTGTGTCGTTCGAGTCGTGTTCGGAGAGCACAAAGTCGGGCCGCCCAAAGCGTTCGTAAAGATGATCGGCCAGCAGCGCCGCCGCGCCCTGCGTCACCTCCTCGGCGGGCTGGCCCACCAGCATCAGCGTTCCGTGCCACTGGCTCTTGCGCTCTGCCATTTCGCGCGCCGTGCCCAGCAGCACAGTCATGTGCAGGTCGTGTCCGCAAGCGTGCATCACGCCCACCTGCTGCCCCTGCGCGTTGGTGGTCTTCACCGTGCTGGCGTACTCTAAGCCGGTTTTCTCCTCCACCGGTAGGGCATCCAGTTCTGTGCGCAGCAAGAGGCGCGGGCCGGGGCCATTCTCCAGCACCGCAATAACGCCCAAGGCCTGCGTGCCGTCCTCGTACTTGCCCACGTGCTCGGTCACCGTATAGCCCAGCTTGCGCAGTTCGCCGGCCATAAAAGTCGATGTCTGCTCCTCGTGCCGCGAGAGCTCCGGGGTGCGGTGCAGATGTTTGTAGGTCTCGGTGAGGGCAGGCAACTGCCGCTCAACGGAAGCGGCAAGATCACTTTGGGTTGCGGGGCTTTGCGCGGCCAGCGGCATTGCAACAGCAGCCGCGCTGGCCACAGCAGACAGAACAAAAACACGCAGAAGCATTGGAAACCCTCCAGAGAAAGGCGGCACTAAGCCCTCATGCGTCAGCCTACCACATAGGTTCCTCCAGATTGTCCGCAGCCCGCGGCAGAGCAAAGCAGTAAGGCCAACTCGCCTGTCCAGGCGTGTACCTTCTGTCAACCCGGATGGTACACTCCGGCCCAGGGAGATGTGCATGGGAGCAACGAAAATCGAGTTTCGTCTGCGCATGATCATCATGACGCTCATCGTATTTCTGGGTTTCTGGACGCCGTGGACAGGACTCTGGGGCCAGGGGTACCACCCTCCTCTGTGGGCTTGGCTGGCATTTACGCTGAACCGCACAGGCATCGTCTCCATCGCCGTCGCCACGCCGCTGGTAATCGTCGTTGCCACGCTGATCTCCGCCAAAGGCATGGTTCTTCGCATTTGGGGAGCGGCCTGTCTGGGCTACGACACAGTCCATCACCAGCAAATGCAGGCCGGAGCGGTGATGGCCGACGGCCCCTATCGCTACGTGCGCAATCCGCTCTATCTCGGCAGCTGGTGCATGATGGCGGCCATATCGCTGCTCATGCCTCCCTCAGGAGCGCTCTTTACCATGACGCTGATGACCGTCTTTTACCTGCGCCTGATTCTTGCCGAAGAAGCCTTTCTCGCGGCGCAGCTTGGCCAGCCCTACCAAGACTACCTGCGCGCAGTTCCGCGCCTCTTCCCCAGCCTGCGGACGATTTTCTCGCGCTCCGCTCCTCAGCCTACCGGCCGCAAGCCGCAATGGCTTCATGCGTTCACTACCGAGATCAACCCCATCGGCATCTTCCTCGCGTGGGCCGTCTTCTCCTGGCGCTATAACAACTGGCTCATGATCAAGGTGGTCCTCATCAGCTTTGGCCTGTCGCTGGTGGTTAAGGTGCTGGTACTGAGGGACAAAGCAGAAACTTAGTCTGACTCCCAGGTCCGCACAGAAATTCTCTACGCAATCTCAAAGATAGTTTCAGAACTCCAGACTTTGTCCCCATGCATAAAAAAGGAGAGAAGCCATCAGGCTCCTCCCCTTCGTTGTCTTCCGTTCAGGGCTTCTACTTCTTTGGCGGGGCGATCGCGTCCTTGGCGGCCTTGGCCACGCGGAACTTGACCACCGTCTTGGCCTTGATCTTGATAGCTTCGCCGGTCTGGGGGTTGCGTCCGATGCGGGCCTTGCGCTCCGCTTTCACCAGGCGGCCGATGCCGGGTATCACAAATACTCCGCTCTTCTTGGTTTCCTTGATGGCCGTATCCGCCAGCGTCTCCAGGAAGGCTGTGACTTGCTTGTTGGTCAATTCCAGTTTCTCTGCCAGAAGCCGGGTCAATGCTGTTTTCGTCAATCCAGTTGCCATGTGTGTTCTCCTTTTCGGGCATGCCCTTGGGCGCGCCGGTCTTGCCTGGGATTCCATCGCGAAATGCGTTCCGCATGGGGGAGTCAGGCAACGATTGCGCAAAACCCCTGTATTCATGCGGGTCGGAGTACCCGTCGTTCGTTACCTTGCAACATTTGAATAGGCAAAGTCAAGGCAAAAAGTAGTGATTTTCCCATTATTTTGTGGTTTTTTTGGTATTTTCTTCTGTTTTTGCCCATATTTGCCCGGTTTGCCCGCTTCAGTGGGCCTCACATCTGAAAAACTTCTCCCAAAGGATGCTGTGCGCAACACTCTAATCCAGCCCGAAAAGCACCTTCTTGCGCGGCGTCGATGCTGCCGTGATAGGCGTGTTCAGCGCATCCACCACAGGCGTGGCCAGCCGGAAATGCCGTGCCAGCACCGCCGCAAAATCCGTCTTCAGAGCCGCCTTCGCGGGCAGCGAGGTGCTTAGTCCCCACTGCCGGCAGCGGATCAAATCCATCGCCGGATGCTCGCAGGGAAACCCCTTCGGCGGCCGCGTCAGCGCATTGCCCTCAAACTCCGCAAACGTCTTCCGAATGGCTGCCGTCTGCAAGACCTTGCGAAACTCCACGTGATGCTCCAGCAGCCAATGGCGTATGGCGGCCAGTTGATCTTTCTCCGGCATCCACGCACCGGCGGCGATAATCACCTCCTTGTCGTCAACGTGAAAATAAAATCCCGCCCCGGAGGTTTTCTTCAGCCCTTCCAGCATCCACCATGCGGCCACGTGCGTCTTGTAAGGTTTCTTATCGGCGCTGAAGCGCGTGTCGCGATAAATCCGAAAGAGGCACTTCTCCGCGGGCCGCACATAGGCCGGCGCAAAACTCTCCATCGCCTCGTTAACCTTGCGAATGATGGCCAGCATCGGCTCCTTCAGCTCCGCCTCGAAGATCGCCTTGCGCGGCGTGAACCATGCGCGGTCATTGTGGCGCTTGAGATTGCGCAAAAAAGTAAGCCCCTCGGGACGAAGGTGGGCGGGGGGTGTGTTGGATGCGGATTTTGTTGTGTGAGCCATGATGAAACCAGTCTACCGGATCACACATTCAAGCGATTAGTGGCGGCGACGCGGCCATACCAGTAGCCCGAGTCCTTGATGGTTCGCTTTTGCGTGGCGAAGTCCACATAAGTCAGCCCATACCGCTGCGTATAGCCGCTGCCCCACTCGAAGTTATCCAGCAAACTCCAGGCGTGATAGGCACGCACTCTGGCTCCATCTTGCATAGCGCGCGCCAACTCGGCCAGGTGCTGGCGATAAAACTCGATGCGGCGCAGGTCGTGGACGCGGCTATCCGCGCCGGGAGCGTCCATAAAAACTCCGCCCGTCTCCGTAATCTCGATGATGGGATGGTTATAGTCGCGCGAAACCTGCATCAGAAGGTCGTAGAGGCCATGCGGCCACATCTCCAGGCCGCCATCGGTCTTCGGACCATCGCCAGCTAGCTCGATGCGGATTTGCGCCAGGGGATCGTGACTCGACGAGTCCGGCGGCGCTCCATTGCTGGCGTCTGAGGCAAGGAGACGGCAATAGTAATGCACGCCCACCCAATCCAGAGGAACCTTCATGATCTTCTCGTCGCCCGCTTTGAATCCCATCGTTTCATAAGGTATCTCGCCGATGAATGCCTTGGGATAAGTGCCGTGAAAGATCGGTTCCAGGCAGTAGATATTGTTGTAATTATGAAAGCGCGCCGCCGCGGCGCGATCCGCTTCGCTGTTGGTCATGGGATAAACCGGCTCCCAACCGTATGCGCTGCCTACAGTAGCTTGTGAAGACGCAGCCTTGATGGCGCGGAAGGCCATGCCCTGCGCCAGATTGACGGTGTGCGCCGCTTTGAGAGACTGATCGATGTTTGTTTTGAAAGGAGGCGCCCCGCCGGTGCCATAGCCGTTGCGGGTAAAGTCGGTGGGCATATTGAACGGCGCCCAGACGGTGATTCTGTCGCCGAGATTCTTCGCCAGGATCGCCGCAAAATCCGCAAAGTAGCCGGCCAGGTCGCGATTCGGCCAGCCGCCGCGATCTTCCAGCGCCTGCGGCAAATCCCAGTGATAGATGGTGCAGAAGGGTCGAATCTTCGCCTCAAGCAAGGCATCTGCGAGACGGCTGTAATAGTCGAGGCCCTTCTGATTCACCTGCCCAGTTCCCGCGGGCAGGACGCGCGGCCATGAAGTCGAAAAGCGATAGCTCTTCATGCTCAGCTGCTTCATAATCGCGATATCTTCCTTGTAGCGGTGGTACTGATCGCAGGCCACATCGCCATTCGAGCCGTCGCGAATCTTTCCCGGCGTGTGTGCGGCCCGGTCCCAGATCGATTCGCCTTTCCCGTCGGCATTCCATGCGCCTTCCACCTGGTAGGAGGAGGTTGCCGTTCCCCAGAGAAAGTCTTTGGGGAAACGCGCGGCTGCGATTTTCTCAGGCGGAATTGCGCCCGCAACTTGCGGTGGCGTGGAAGATTCGGTTGCAGCCAGTCCCTTGCCAACAGCCAATGCGCCGCCTGCCATCAGTGAGTTTTGAATGAACTTTCTGCGATTCATTTCGTGCTTGCTCCTTTATTGTTAGCTCAATCTGTTTGTATAGGTCTCCATGCGAGGCCGGAAAGACAGATACCGTCAAGGACGGTCAGGAATTGCTCTATAGCTTATATAGAACGGCCGCGGAAGACGGATTCCATGCAACAGCGCATAGAATGGAAGCGGTTTACCGGATCACCTTCAGCGCATCCCTGAACAGCCCGTCGAAATCTGCCCCAAGCGCAGCATCCTTGGCTACCACTTGCGCAATCGCCTTCTCGGCGGCTGCGCGCTGATAACCCAAGTTGACCAGCGCCGACAAGACATCTTCAGCCGCCGGACCCTGGACAGAAGGCTGCACCGGCGCAACGGCAAAGTCATCGAGTTTGTCTTTCAGCTCCACCACCAACCGCTCGGCCAGCTTCTTGCCCACGCCGGGGATCCGCGTCAACTGCGCGTGGTCCTGGCCGCGAATGGCTTGCACCGTGCGTTCGGACGATAGCCCGCTCAACATCTTGATCGCCAGCTTGGGCCCCACGCCGCTCACCGTAATCAGCCGTTCGAAGAGGCGCTTCTCCTGAGAGTCGAGAAAGCCGAACAGCGCAATCTGATCGTCGCTGACGTGAGTGTGAATGTGCAGCGCGGCCTCGGCGCCCAGCGATGGCAGCGCCGTAAATGTAGGCACGGAGATCGTAACGTCGTAGCCCACCCCGGCCGCCTCAACGATAACCTGGCCGGGCTGTTTGTAAATCAGCTTTCCGCGCAAGTGAGCGATCATGATGCCTCTATCCTAATATCCCCATCTTCTTAGCCACTCGCTCCAGCGTCTCCAGCGCCTGCTCAAGTTGCGCCTGCGTATGTTCGCTGGTCAGGATCAGGCGAATTCTCGCCTTGCCCTCCGGCACCGTCGGAAACGCAATCCCGGTGCCCATCACGCCCTCCTCAAAGAGCGCCCGCGAAAACTCCATCGTCTTGCGCCCATCGCCAATGATGATCGGCGTGATCGGAGTTTCGCTGGCAGGCGTGGTCACTCCGCCCACGTTGAAGCCTGCGCGCTTCAGCTCACCTTGAAAATAGCGGGTGTTGGCCCACAGCCGCTCGATGCGTTCCGGCTCCTGCTCCAGAATGTCGAAGGCCGCCATGCACGCCGCCGCCACTGCCGGCGGATGCGACGTGGAAAACAGAAACGGCCGCGCCCGGTGGTAGAGGTAGTCAATCAAATCACGCGTCCCGCAGACATAGCCGCCCAAACAGCCGATGGCCTTTGACAACGTGCCCACCTGCACATCCACCTTGCCGTGCATTCCGAAATGGTCCACTGATCCGCGCCCGTTGCGCCCCAGCACACCCGAAGCGTGAGCGTCGTCCACCATCATGATGGCGCCGTATTTATCCGCCAGCGCCGCGAGTTTGTCCACCGGTCCGATATCGCCGTCCATGCTGAAGACGCCGTCGGTAATCACCAGCTTGTGGCCCGGCTCGTTGGCTACTTCCTTCAATAATTCCTCGCAATGGGCCGTGTCCTTATGCCGGAAAACCAAAATCCGAGCCCGCGACAGCCGCGCTCCGTCGATGATGCTGGCGTGGTTCAGCTCGTCGGAGAGAATGAAGTCCTCCTTGCCCAGAATCGAGCTGACCGCGCCGGCGTTAGCCGTGAAGCCGCTCTGGAAGACCACGCAGGCCTCCACATTCTTGAAGCGCGCAATCTTTTCTTCCAGTTCCATGTGGATGCGCATAGTGCCTGCAATTGTCCGCACCGCGCCTGAGCCCACGCCGAATTTTAGCGTCGCCTCCAGCGCCGCCTCAATCAGCCGGGGATCGTTGGCCAACCCGAGATAATTGTTGCTTGCCAGGTTGATCACTTGCTTGCCGTCGTAGTGGCAGACAGGCGCCTGCTGGTCGTCCAGAATGCGCAGCTTGAAGTAGGTGCCCTTGGCGCGCAGTTCGTCGAGCGCGGCGGTCAGATGGGCAAGCTGGGGGCGGGCAGGGGACTGGCTCATGGCATTCTCCTCAAACAATCAAGGATAACGCAGCGCGGCCGCGGGTGTTCCACACTTCAATCTCCATTACCCCGGATTTGGGCCGCCAGCCTGGAGTGTGAAAGAATTTGAAATCAAGGAGACATCGGCTCCATGGCATCCAACAGCGGCGTGCGCAAGACTCCGTTTCTCTCCGGCGTATTTCTAATTACCTTCTCCTCGCTGATCTTTCAAATTTTGCAGACCCGCATCATGTCGGTTGTCCAGTGGTACTCCATGGCCTTCCTTGCCATCTGCGTAGCCATGCTGGGCATGACCATTGGCGCTGTCTGGGTCTATCTTCGGCGTGAGCGCTTTGAGCCCGCGCAGCTGCCTGTAACTCTGTCTCATTTCGCGCTGCTAACTGCGATAGCCATGCCGGCCTCCATGATCTTGCAGTTCTGCCTCATCACCTCGCCAACCATGTCGCTCACCACGGTGGTTTCGTGGATTGTACTGCTGACTTTAATGGCAGTGCCTTATATCTTTGTCGGAGTGGTAGTGAGTCTTTCGCTGACGCGCAGTCCCTTCCCTACAGGACAAGTTTACGGCGTAGACCTTCTAGGCGCGGCGCTGGGATGCCTGGCGGTGCTAGCGTTGCTGAATTTTCTCGACGGCCCCTCTGCCGTGATTTTTGCCGGAGCCATCTCCGGCCTCTCCGCCATGGCTTTTGCCGCCAGCGACAGCGCCGAACACCGGCAACGTCTCAAGTCAATGCCCTGGTGGAGACAACCGGCTACGGTGGTAATTGCGTTGCTGGCATTAGCTCCGATGAATGCATTATCGCCTATCGGTTTCAGCCCTATCATGGCCAAGGATGTTCTCGATTTTCACGGTAGATTCAGCCAGTACGAGAAGTGGAATACATATTCACGCATTCGAGTAACTCGCCCCCGCATGTTACCTCTTGAGTTATTCGGCCCCTCTGTCAAGCTGCCCGAAGACCTGCGAGTTATGAAAGCTGTGATTAGTGTCGATGACTTATATAACTCCTCCAACCTGTTTCACTACGACGGCACGCGGAACTCTATTGACTTTCTACAATACGAAATTGTCGGTCTGGCATATCGTCTTCCCAACATTCATAAGTCAGCGGTAATAGGACTTGGCGGCGGACAGGATGCTTTGACGGCTCATCTCTTCGGAGTAACCGATATCACTGGCGTGGAATTGAATCCCATCATCGTCGATCTGCATACACGCAATCCTCGTTATACGAATTTTTCCAATCTGACGGCCCTGCCCAATCTGAAGCTCCACGTGGACGACGCGCGAAGCTGGTTTGCGGCCACCAACGAAAAATTCGATCTGGTGCAGATGAGCATGATCGACACCTTCGCAGCTACCGGCGCCGGCGCGTTCAGCCTGAGCGAGAATGGACTCTACACTCTGGAAGGTTGGCGCGCTTTTCTGAAGACCCTGAACAAAGACGGCATCTTCACGGTTAGCCGCTGGTACGCTCCCGGTAATGTTAACGAGTCGGGGCGATTGCTTGGTTTGGCGACGGCCGCTTTGCTGGATGCCGGAGTCAAGGATGTGCGCCCCCATCTGTTTGTCGCAAACACCGGCAAGCTCGCTACTCTCGTGCTCTCCAAAGCGCCTTTCACCGCGGAACAGTTGCGCATTCTGCATGAAGCGGTGCGAGATGGAGGATACTCCGAGCTGGTCTCGCCGGACCGTACGCCAGACTCTCCATTGCTTCGCCAGATCGTCGAGAGTCGCGACCTCGCCTCCCTGAATCACGTGCTGGATTCCACTTATCTCGATCTCACCGTGCCCACCGATGCGCGGCCGTTTTTCTTCAACCAACTGCGTATCTTCGATATCTCCGGCCTCATCACGGTTTTGCGAAATATGCATAATGACGAGGAGGGCGGCGTTTGGATGGGCAATCTGATGGCGTCCGCCGTGCTCGTGTTGATATTGTTCATCGCGTTGATCGCGGTCATCGCTGTCATTCTGGTGCCGCTGCGCAGCGCGGCGCGTGAGTGTTCGCTGCGCCTTGCTATTACCGGAAGCCTGTATTTTTCACTTATCGGGATGGGTTTTATGTTGGGCGAGATTGCGCTGTTGCAATATTTCAGCGTGTATCTGGGGCATCCCACTTACTCTCTGAGCGTGTGCCTGTTCAGCCTCATCCTGGCCTCCGGCCTGGGCAGCCTGGCTTCAGATTGGCTCAGGCTGAATACGCGCGGAAAACTGCTGCTGTGGGGCTGCATGATCGTGCTCTACCTGGTGGTCATGGAGCGCGTTTTGCCCTCACTCTTTCAGTCCACCACCAATCGTGAACGTCTGGTGCGCATCGCCGTATCGCTCGTGGCAATCATGCCGCTGGGCTTCCTGCTGGGCTTCGCATTCCCCACGGGCATGCGGCTGGTCTCGGCGATAGACGCTCAACCAACCCCGTGGTTCTGGGGCATCAATGGCGCCACCGGTGTTCTGGCCTCTGTACTGGGCGTGATCTTCAGCATGTCCTTTGGCATCAACGTGACTATGCTGATCGCCGCGGCCTGTTATCTCCTGCTGATTCCAACCAGCCTCGCCCTGCTGGCCATGCGCCCTCTCGCCGCTCAACTATAGCGGTTCTTCTATTGCCATTTGCCGCATCATTGGCCGGAAGTGCGTACGCACAATGCGCGATCGTAACCGGCCCCGCGCGTATCCAGTTCCATCACGTGCTTTCTTGGTTCGCCCTGGCCGCGGAAGATAAATCCGCGCATCGTCTGAGGTTCATCTCCGCTACTGCTGCTCCATACAACGCCGGAAGTGAGTCGAATTCCGCCTTTGATTTGGCAAGACATGCCTCCATTAGGGCCGCAAGCAACTCCGGCATTCGGATTGTAGATCGTCTTTAATTCGTCAATTCTTGGCAACCGCCAGTCTGAATACCCCCCAAGTTGCAGGCTGTGGCAGTAATCCGCGGCCGGCTTCCATCTAAGGGCGAATCCATTGTCCTTCCCGGCCCACATCAAGCCCGTCGCCGGATCGGTCCATACCCTGTTGGCATTTTCTTGCGCAACCCGCGCGCGTTCCCTTTGTTCTCTATCCCATTCATCGCGCACGGCTTTATCATGCGCCTCCTGCTCGGCCTTGGCCTGAGCCTCTCGCGAGGCCTTGTCTCTTGCTTCGATAAATGCCTTGTCCCGCGCCTCCTGGTCTGCCTTGTCCTGTGCCTCTTTGGCTGCCTTGATTCGCGCTTCCTGAGCAGCCTTGTCCCGCGCCTCCTGCTCTGCCTTGGCTTTTGCATCCGCATCGGCCTTGGCCTTCGCATCTGCTGCGGCCTTGTCCTTTGCTTCCTGCTCGGCCTTGAGGCGGGCGTCGCGCACATCTTGCAACGCGATGGCCAGGCTGGTTTGACCGGCGGCCTTGACTGTAACTTCGTTTGTCGCCTTGTCGAGAGCGTCTTCAGTCTCGGCTGTCACGGAGTGCTGGCCGGCTTTTACCTTCGCCTTCACCGATGCTCCGGCTTCGATGTGGCCTTTCTCTGTGTCGTCCAGCGTCCAGAAGCAGGCCAGATCGCATGTAACCAGCAGCGTGGGGGCGGCAGGCTTGGCCGGCGACGTCTTTGGCCGCAGAATCGGTCCCTCATCCCGTTGTTGTGGTTGTTGAGCTGGTTGCGGTTGTTGTGCGTATGCCATCCCCGCGCCCAGCGCCAACACCGCGATCACCAATGTCATGGATGCCCGATTCTTCGCGATCATGCCACCCTCCAGACTCAACTCGCAAAAAGTGTTCCAGTACTCCGTATAAACCCGAACCCAATAAGAAAAGTTGTGGGAAAAAGACTGAAGATCCAATGCGCCTGCCTCATTCATCGGCGCGGCGCACGCACAGCGCGCGGTCAAGGCCGCTGCCGGTCAGGGGTGAGGAGTACTGCTTCCCATTTGCAAAGAGAAAGACCCACGCCTCCCACTGTGTATTTCCCTGAGTGTTGCTCCATTGCCAGCCGGACAATTGCAGGTTGCCCTTCACGTGCCAGGTAGCATCGCCGCCGCTGCCCAGTTGTCCCGCAATATTGACCTTTGGATCGTAGATGTCGCTCAACTCGTCGATGGTTGGCAAGCGCCAATCGGAGTAACCTGCCAGGCGCAGATTATGGCAATAATTCCTCGCCTTCTGCCAGTTCACATCGCCGCCGTTATCCTTCTTCGTCCACATCAACCGGGTTTCAAGGTCTGTCCAGGTCTTGCCGGCATCCTCCCGCGCGGCTTTGTTCCGAGCTTCCCACGCGGCTTTGTCGTTGGCCTCTTGTATAGCCTTGTTTCTCTCCTGTTGTGCAGCCTTATCTTGTGCCAGCTGCTCCGCCTTGAGCCGCGCATCGCGCACCGGAACGAGCTCGAGGTTCACCACCGTCTGTTCGCCCGATTTGACTTGGCTGAGTTGTTGCACCTGGTCGGCGCCGTCCTCAGTAGCGGCCACCACCATGTGCTGGCCTGCTTCGACCTTCGCCTTTGCCGAGCCACCGGCCTCGATGTGGCCTTTTGCCTCGCCGTCCAGCTTCCAGTTGCAGGCCAGATCACACATCACAAGCAGCGTAGTGCTTGGCGCCGGTTTGGGCTGCGGCTTGGGGCGCAGAATCGGCCCCTCATCTTGTTGCGTCAGAGCCGGCAAGGCCACGGTCGTCAACACCGCTGCCATCGCCCAAGCTGCTATCGTTCTTACGCGCATCCTGTCTTCCAACTTATCCTATCCACCCGGGTTTCTTTTCCGAGGGGAGCCGGTTGCCGCTACTGAGTCAGACGGATTCTTCCACTCCACGGCCTATTGCAAGCCGCGCAGCAGTTCGCATGCATCTTTCACTCCGCCGTCGCAAGCCTGCTTAAAGTACGTGCGCGCCTCAGCGTACTTTTTGTCGTCCTGATCCATGGTGCCGAGGCTGGTGCAACTGAGCAGGTTCCCCTGCTCGCAGGCCTTCTGATAAATTTTGCGCGCCGTCTCTGCATCCGGCAGGCCGCCAAGGCCCTGGGCATAGAGATAGCCGAGGTAGTTGCAGGCATCATTCACTCCGCCGTCGCAGGCCTGCTTAAAGAGTAACCGCGCCTGGGCGTATTGCTCGCTCTTGTAGGCGGCTTTGCCTCGGTCGTATGCGCTGGGTTCCGGTGGTTTGGCCGTAAGCAGCTTTGTACTGGCCCAGGTATACACGCCACTGACTTCGGAACTGGGCGCGCGTCCCAAGGCTGTGGCAATGGCGCGAATCTTGCTGCCACTCGGCAGTCCCGCGATGGGCTGTTTGTAGACGGGCGAAGCCTCCGTGGGCGTGCTGCCGTCCACCGTGTAGTGGATGTCGGCGAACGGAGTTGCGTCGGTGATGGTTACCGCTAGCGCCTCTGCGTAAGTGCCTTCGCCTGGCGTCAATACCGGAGCATCCGTCACCAGCAAAGGCGTCAAATACCGCAGTCCAGCCCAAACTCCCGCGCAGATTCCAATCAGAATCGCCGCAATCACCCACACTCTGCTTCCCGAGCGCCGTGGTGTGGGTTCAGAAACGGGCGCGGGCTTCGGAAGGGGCACTCGCGGCGTTTCCGCAAGGGTTTTGGAGCGAGGCGGGGGCGGTGGAGCGGACAGAGCCTCCACCACGGCTGCTGCCGAGGGGTAACGCTGCTCGCGCTCCCGAGCCAGCAGGCGCATCACAATGGCTTCAAGCCCGGGATGCTCCCGGGCCAACTCCGGCCGCATCAGCTCGAGCGGCGGGGGCGCTCCCTGCAAGTGCTGATACATCCAGCCTTCCATATTCTCGGCATAGTAGGGAGTTCGCCCGGCGAGCATCTCATAGAGCACACAGCCCAGGGCGTAGAGGTCGGTGCGACCGTCCAGCTCTTCGGCCAGTGTGCCTCGCCACTGCTCCGGCGCGGCGTACTCCGGAGTCAGCAGCAGCCCGCCTGTATGGCTTTTGTTGGTGAGGCCCTCGGTCATAGCGGCGATGCCGAAGTCCAGCACCTTGGGCTGCTCGCTGCCATTGGCCTGCGTTCCCAGCAGAATGTTCTCCGGTTTGACGTCGCGATGGATGGCGCCTCGGGCGTGAGCTGCCGACAGCCCCGCCGCTATCCCGCGGGCGATGTGCAAAGCGCGTTTGATGGGCAGCCCGTGGCGCGCCTCATCGAGCACAGAACGCAGGCTCGGACCGTTCACGTACTCCATGGCGATGAACAGGCTGCCGTCCTCGTCCTGGTCCAGGTCGGTCACCTCAACAATATTGGGATCGCGCAACTGGTAGGATGCCCTCGCCTCACGGCGGAAGCGCTTGATGAACTTGGGGTTGCGGCTCAACTCGGCGGCCAGGAACTTGAGCGCCACCTGACCGCCCAGCATCAGGTGCTCGCCCAGGTAGACGATGCCCATTCCGCCTGCGCCCAGCTTGCGCACAATACGGTATTTGCCGCGAACAATATGCCCCGGCTCCAGCTCTCGCAACTCAATCAGCATAGCTCCGTCTGTGGGGCAGGTGGCGTGCTGGTCCGGAAACGGAGTATCGCATACAGGACAGGTTTTCATGCCGCACTCTCGCCTGGCTCAGGGCCCTGCGTCCGAGAGGAGATTCGATGGCGAAAGAATATCACTGTTCCCGTTCTCCGTGGCTCAATAGCCGCTCCTATTGCGGTTATCGGCTGCTGATTCCTATTCAGCACTCCCCATTCCCAGCAGGCTGCGTCCAAACAATATAGGGATAGCCCCAGCTTATCTTTTGCTAATCGGAGCATTTCGCTATGCCCCGGTTGGCCCCCGTCTGCCTCCGCCGGATACAATAGGGTTTGGGCTGCGGCAGGCGGGCGGCACTCGATTTTGTTCTTGGGAGCAGGTGCAAGTGAGAGGCATAAAATGCCGCGATTCGCGGCTTGTGTTGATTGCAGGATTGGTGATCGCGCTGGCCGCGCCCGTGCTGGCTTCTACAGGCGTACCCACGACAACGGCGCTGACCGCCGGCACGCTTAGCGGTTGCGTGCTGCCTCTTACGGTCGCCGTCACTGCAGGTGGATCGCCGGTCACTTCCGGCACAGTGAATATCAATGACGAATTCAATGGCAGTCAAGTCCTGCTGGCCACGCTGGCCCTCGGTTCCTCAGGTTCACTCAGCCCCTCGGTTGCCCTGGCTGCTGGCAGCCATAGCATCACCGCGAAGTTTACTGCAACCACCGGCAGCATCTACCTGAATTCCACCTCATCGGCGGTAACTCCCACCGTCACTACGGAGTGCGAATTTACGGTTGGCATCTCCAATTTCTCTCCGGCCTCGACCGCCAATACCCTCACCCTCACCGCCGGCCAGTCGGGATCGTTCACCATTACCGTAGCCCCATCGGTGGATTACACCTCCACGTTGACGGCACCCATGTTTGTCACGCTCTCATGCTCCGGCCTGCCCGACGGCGCTAGTTGCAGCGCCACCCCGGAAAATCTGGAAATTCTCTCCACTACCCTCGATAGTTGTCCCAGCGGTTCGCCCGCCTCTTCCTGCCCGCCCACCAGCACCATGGTGATTCAAACCTACGCTGCCTCCACCGTCAAGGCCACGCCCCCAACCAAGCCGGGCAACCGTTCCAATCCCATCGCCTGGGCCTTTCTGCTGCCCGGTGCTCTCGGTCTGGGCGGCCTGGCTTTTGGAGTGCGCCGCCGTGCTTGGCTCAGCCGCTTCTTGCTCGTGGCCCTCGTCGGCCTGGTCACTCTGCTGGGCACCACTGCCTGCAATCCCCGTTACTACTACCTCAATCACGGCCCGCCTATCAACCCGGCAACCCCGCCTGGAAGCTATAACGTGCTCGTCACCGCGCAGGCCAGCAACGGCGTCACCGCCGTTACCCAAACCACCAACATTGTGCTTGTCGTGAATTAGGCGGCGACAGAAAATGCAGAATTGTTTTCTAGGAGAGATTTGAGCAAAGAAAAATGACCTGCGGCCGCTCATCGGTCACAGGTCATTTTTTATCCATTTACCCTGTTCCCTATTCCCTGTTCTTGTCACTCCAGCTTGAACACCACTTTGATAGCTTCGCCTGTCTTCAGGTATTCCATGGCCTTCGTGAACTCGGCCAGCTTCAGGCGATGAGTAATCACCGGCTCCAGGTTGAGCTTGCCGCTGGCCAGCAGCGCCTCCATCTGGAACCACGTCTCGTACATCTTGCGTCCGTTGATGCCCTGCACCGTCGCGCCCTTGAAGATGATGTCGCGGGCAAAGTCCAGCTCGAATGGCCGCGACGGAATCCCTAGCAGCGAGGCGCGCCCGCCGGTCCGGAGCAGCGCAAAGCCCAGCCGGATGGCCTCGGGATGGCCGCTCATCTCCAGCAGTACATCTACGCCGGTCCCGCTCGTAGCCTCCAGAATCTTCTTCTCGGCGTTGTCGGTGGCGGGGTCTAGAACCAGGTCAGCGCCCATGGTGGCGGCCACCTCCCTGCGGTGCGCGTTCACCTCCACTGCGAAAATCCTGGCAGCTCCGCAGGCCTTGGCTACGGCTATCGAAAACAGCCCGATGGCTCCGCAGCCGGTCACCAATACGGTTTGCGCGGCAATGTTTCCGGCCAGAACCGTATGCACCGCGTTGCCCAGCGGATCCAGCAGCGAACACCAATCCCGCGGAATCGTCGGCGACAGCTTCCAGATGTTGCTCTCCGGAATAATCACGTAATCGGCGAAGGCCCCATTGGCGTCCACCCCCAATATCTTCACGTGCTGGCAGATGTGCGCCTGGCCGATGCGGCATTGCAGGCACTTGCCGCATGCCACGTGCATCTCCGCGCTCACCGGGTCGCCTTCCTTGACCGTCGTCACGCCGCGCCCCACGCCCGCCACCGCGCCGGAGAACTCATGGCCAGGAATCAGCGGAGGCTTGATGCGCCCCTGCGCCCACGGATCCCAGTTGAAGATGTGCAGATCCGTCCCGCACACGCTGGCTGCCAGAACGCGAACCAGCACTTCTCCGGGGCCGGGTACTGGCACAGGCACTTCTCGCAATTCAATTCCCGGCGCGGCTTGTGCTTTGACAACCGCTTGCATGGTGGCAGACATACGCGGCAATCCTCCTCAAAACAGCAAACGTACTAGTCTACCAACTGCGGCTGGATGTGAGCCTACTGCGTGGTGGAAAAGCGCACCAGAAGGCTGGATGTATGCCGGGTGCCCCAGGTCCGGTTTTCGGACCTGCGAATCCAACACACTCCATCAACACCGCGCAGGCTATTCCCTATTCCCTGTTCTTTTACCCCACTGCCGGCAGCCCCGCCAGCGCCATCGCAATCTCTTCTTCCGGATACTCGTAGTTCTCCAGCTTCCCGGCCTGGTAAGCAATATACGATTGCATGTCGAAGTGCCCATGTCCGCTGAGATTGAAGAGAATCGTCCGCTGCTTGCCTTCATGCTTGGCGCGAACGGCTTCTGCAATCGCCACGGCGACAGCATGGTTAGCTTCCGGCGCGGGAATGATTCCCTCGGAGCGCGCAAACTGAATTCCCGCGGCAAAGGCGTCCAGTTGTTGCACCGTGGTAGCCTCGGCTAATCCCAGCTCCAGCACGTGCGACACCAGCGGAGCCATGCCGTGGTAGCGCAACCCGCCCGCATGAATTCCCGGAGGAACAAAGGTGCTTCCCAGGGTGTGCATCTTCACCAGCGGCGTCAGGTGCCCGGTGTCTCCGAAGTCATAAACGAACTTGCCCTTGGTCATGCTGGGGCAGGCAGCCGGTTCCACCGCAACCACGCGCGCCTTGCTTTGCCCCTTGATCTTGCGGCCTACATACGGCATCGCCAGGCCGGCAAAGTTCGATCCGCCCCCGGCGCAGGCGATCACCACATCGGGATCATCGTCCGCCAGCGCCATCTGCTCGATGGCCTCCAGGCCGATCACCGTCTGGTGCAGCAGCACGTGATTCAGCACGCTGCCCAGCGCGTACTTGGTGTTCGGGTCCTTCGCCGCTATCTCCACGGCCTCTGAAATCGCAATCCCCAGCGATCCATTCGAATTCGGATGCGCCTTCAGAATCGCCCGGCCTGACTCCGTCTCCATACTCGGGCTGGCGGTCACCGAGGCTCCAAAGGCCTCCATCAGCGCGCGGCGATACGGCTTCTGGTCGTAACTCACCCGCACCATATAGACCTTGCAATCCAGCCCAAAAAACGCGCAGGCCATGGCCAGAGCAGAACCCCATTGCCCCGCTCCCGTCTCCGTTGAAAGGTGCTTGGTGCCTTCCTTCTTGTTGTAATAAACCTGCGCCACGGCGGTGTTGAGCTTGTGCGAACCGGCCGGGCTCACGCCCTCGTACTTGTAGTAAATATGCGCCGGTGTATCCAGCGCCTTCTCCAGGCGGCGCGCCCTGAAAAGAGGCGAGGGACGCCATTGCGCGTAAAGTTGCCGCACTTCGCCGGGAATCTCGATCTCCCGTTCCTGGCTCACCTCCTGCAAAATCAGGCTCATGGGAAACAGCGGCGCCAGGTCCTCCGGCCCAAGCGGTTTCAGCGTTCCGGGATGTAGCGGCGGCGCCATCGGCTTGGGCAGATCGGCGGCAATGTTGTACCAGGCAAGAGGAATGCGGGTTTGCGGAAGGTTAAATTGAATTGTGTCCATGCCAAATTCTATCAGCAAGGTCGGCGAAGATAGCTCTGACTTGGTCTGCGAGGGAACCTCAGAATAAGTTGATGTTTTGAAAGGGCACGACTTAAGACCCTATTCGCAATTTGTAGCGCCGGCCTCCCGGCCGGCTGTTGCGTGGACCTCCTGGTCACGCCGCATCTACTCCATCTGGAAAAATGCCTTAGTCGTGCCGCAAATGCAACAAAATGAACGCTGGCTTTAGCCCCTGAGGGAAGGTTTATCCCTCTACACCATCACGACAGATGTTCTAAGCTCCTCAGTGCGCTGTGGTGCGATTACTGCGGAGTAGGCCGCTCCAGGGGCTGCGCGCGCGCCGCAATGAACTGTCCCGTCCACGACCCGCCATTCAGCGTGATCCCGCCCACCACCTTGCTGTTGTCGGAGATGGCCAGCCGGTACTGGTCGATTCCGATGATGTCGTTCGGGTCATCCTTTTCGTAGCCGTTCAGCACCAGCAGACCATCGCCCTTCATCTCGCCCTTCACAAACTCAGTTCCGGTCATGCCTACCTTGCTGGCGTACGTATCGGAGGCATTCGACCCCACTTTTTTGAGCGTCCACACAATTTTTCCCCGGATGCCGCCCTCACTGATTACCGCGCAAGTCTTGCAACCGGGCCCCGTCTCCAGCGTCATCTCCGCCGTAAAGACGAACCCCGCCGGATTGGTCCAGATGCCGCGCCACTCTCCCGCCACGCTCGCCGTCTGAGCCGGACATACCAGCCCTCCCAGCAAAATCAAACCCGCCAGAACTACCTGCTTCCTCATCGCTCTCCTTTCCAGCCAATCTGGGTGAGTATGTCCCTAAGTCTTGTTTACTTCTACCAGCAAGGCTAAAACTCGGTCTTGCGGTATCTCTGCCTATTTCTTGCCGACAATCTTCTCCGCCCGCCCATAGGAGCCCAGGTTAAACACATTCGAGTAGCCCAGCGCATTCAGCTTCTTCTTTGCCACGCCGCTGCGCATTCCGCTCTGGCAGTGCAGCAGCAGAACCTGGCTCTTATTCTTCAGGCGGCGGGGCAGCGCGGTTTCAATCTGATCCAGTGGAAGGTTGATGGCGCTCGGCAGGTGGCCGGCGCTGAATTCGGCAGGTGTCCGCACGTCGATCACCAGGGCTCCGCGATTCAGGTGAGCCAGCGCCTCTTCGGATGAGATTTGGCCGGTGCGTTTCAGCAGAAAGATAACCGCAAAAACGGCCGCAAAAATGCAAATTGTTGTCCAGTTCATTGTTCCCAGCTTACTCCGTTTGGCCTGTACACGCACCGGCCGGCGTGAAGGGTTACCACGCAACTCTGACCATGACCTTCTGATATCAACAGGAAGCAGGACGGAACAAAATATTCGTCGATCCCGTATACCGGTGCAGTTTCAGAAGACGAGCATATCGATGCGGCAGATAGGACGAGCCGCGAATTCCTCGTCAAGACAGATCGCCCGTAAGGAGGCACAATGAGTATCGGTTCTTTCTTTGACCGCATCCTGAAGACACTGTGGGCCGGAATTCTGGGCCTGCTGATTATCTTCTTCGGAGCGGGTGTTTGGGCTGCCTTGATCGCAGCCAATCTCAGCACCACGCCGTCGGTTCCCTGGGCGGTCCTGGCCATGGCTCTTATGTTGTGGCTGATGTGGCAGTACCTGGGAGGCAAGGGATGGCCGCGCAGTACCTCGCAGGCGCGCCGCCTCTGTATGCGTGCCAACATGGTTCCAGCCCCTGTCTTTGGCTGGGCGGCGCTGGCGGGTACACTTTCAGTTGTGGCCTTTGCCGGACTCTGGATTGTATTGTGTCAACTCGTCAAGATGCCGGGAAACGCTCTTCCCGATCTCTCTCGCTACCCTTTGTTCACCGTGGTATCGATGATTCTGATGGGCTCGGTGGCAGCCCCCCTAACCGAGGAACCTGCCTTCCGCGGCTACTGCCAGGTCATTCTGGAACGCAGCTTCCGGGGCCCAGCCGCAGTCCTGATCTCATCCGCCCTGTTTGCGCTGGCTCATGGTCCCACGCAGGGTTTCCTGTGGCCCAAGCTTCTCTTCTACTTTCTTGTGGGTGTGGTCTTTGGTGCGACCGCATACCTTACCAATTCCATCCTGCCGGCAATTCCCGGGCACGTGATCGGGCTTCTGATCTTCTTCACGCTGGTGTGGCCGCACGATGCCGCGCGAAGCCTGATCTGGGATGGCGGTCCGGATCCATGGTTCTGGCTGCACGTAGCGCAAACGATCGTTTTTGCGGGACTCGCTGTTTGGGCCTTTCAGAGGCTGAAAAAATGTATGCGCAGTGGTAAAGAGAGCGAATGGGAGAGTCGCGGGCTTGCCACTCTTGTAGGGTAAAGCAGGTACGGAAGACGGCAGGAACTCAAGAGTGCGCCCATCCTATCGAGCTGAAGATTTTGCGCCGGTTACGCCGAACATATCTCGTTCCTGAACGCAAAAGTGCCTTCTTCCTGTAAACTGGACCCGCTATGAGTTGCATCTTTTGCAAGATCATTGACGGAAGCATACCCTCGAAGGCGGTCTACGAGGACGAGCTTTGCTACGCCTTCGCCGATCTCCACCCCCAGGCCCCAGTCCATATGCTGGTGGCGCCGCGCGAACACATCACCTCCATGGACGACATCGATAAGGCGGATGGCAAGCTGCTCGGACACCTGCTGTGGGCCGCCACCGAGATAGCCCGCGAGAAGGGCCTGGCCAAGGGATACCGCCTGGTGATCAACACCGGCGAAGATGGCGGTCAGACCGTCGAGCATCTCCACGTCCACCTGCTCGGCGGTCGCCCCCTCACCTGGCCGCCAGGGTAAAGACAAGGAATTGGGAGAAGGGAATAGGTGTGACCTTTCAATAGGTTGTCTATTCGATCTGTACCGGCGATACTTGTAGAAAGGATGAATAGGTCTTAGCGCTGAACGTAGTCTTTCTACTCCCTACTCCCTGTTTTTCTTACGCCGGTTGCTGCGCGTACTCTTCTTCCTCTTCCATCCCGTAGCGGCGCAGCAGGCTGGGCAGGCTCTGCGAAAATGCCGACCGCGGCATCACCGTGTCGCACCCCGCCTCCAGCGCCTTGGCCTTCAGTTCGCCCTGCAAGTGGTTGAGAAACCCGACAATCGACGTCGATTTCTTCAGCTTGGCCTTGAACTTGGGAATCAGCGTCAACGGCTTGGCGTTCAGATTGTTCAGGTCAAAAACCAGCAGCTTGGGACGCTCGTTTTCTGGCAACTCGGTCAGTTTGGCCACCAACGCATCCTTGTCGCCGTTCTTCACAAACTCCACCTTCACCCCCAGCTTGCGCGCCGTCTCCTGTGTCTTGGCCAGAAAGAACATATCCTCGATAAAGCAGTAAATGCGTGTGGGTGCGTCTTCGCGCACTGCCACTGTGGGCTGAGGCTCGTAGGCGTCCTGGTAATAACTGCGGCCATTGCTTGCCGTGGGGATGGTCGAGGGAGGGCCGTCGGCTATGTTGCCGTTCACCAGCCGGTAGCTGTGATCCATCGGGCCCACAAACTCCCTGGGCCCCTTCTGCCGCATCTTGCGCTTGCCCTGCGGAGGGGATGAAATGCTGTTGCCCGGCTGTGCTGCAGCCGCCGCGCCCTTCTGGAAAAACTTTTTCTTTTTCCGTTCCTGATGCTGGCGCTTGCCCTGCTGATTCGCAGGAGGCCGCTGTGGCTGCGCCGGAGGCCGCTGAAGCTGCGCCGCAGGTTCTGTTTGGGGCTGTTGTAATTGCTGCGCCGGGGCCGCGCCCGCTGCCTGGCTGCTCTTGTTCTTGCGCCGGCGGCGGCGACGCCGATGCCCCTGAGACTGACCCTGCCCGTTGGCAGGTACAGGCCCCATTTCATTTTGGGGCTGCGTTAATTCTGTCGTCATGCGTTAGTGTCCTGTTGTATCGCTAGCTGCTGTCTTTCGTTTACTGCTTCAGCCTTATCTTGCCGGCAGGTTCCTGTCCGGTGTGAGTTCCCCTGGCCCGCCACTGCGCAATTCTGCGCGGGATACGCAACGGTGAATATAGAAAACCGCGCCTGGCTCTCTCAAAATGCTCTATGCCGCGCTTCGGGCAATCCACCGTAATGCTCAGGAGCCTCAAGCATTTTCACAGAATTCCAACCGGGGTGAGCGTTTCTCGTTGTCGCTCCCGATTGAAGATGCCGGGTCGGCTTCTGCGGTTCCTCAAAAAACTCTCTTGTGACCTCTGTGAAATACTGTTTGCCCACCGCGCACACTGGAGCATGAAAGTACTGCTCATACGGTTGTCAGAATCGTGACGGTGAGCCAGCGCCCTTCTCGGGTGTTGCACATCCTATGAAATTTTCGCCGCCGGCAGATTGCCAAAAAATCTCCTGCCCAGCGAAGTTCCCTTGCTCGCGGCGAGCTTGCTCTTCCCCTTCGGGTGGCTCGCGTCAGCCGCTTCATAGGCAACTCTCATACTACAGAGAACTCTTGCTGCTGGCAAGCAGTCTTTCGTGGTCGCTCGTACCCATCTATGCACTCAAAAGTACCTTAAAAGCAAGAAGCGCCACTCCTTATAGAGTGGCGCTCCATACGATTGCGCTGTCACTGGCCTCCCAAATCACTCTCTGGCGGCTGGCCTCTTCGCCATACAATTACTTCAAGCTTCCCCGGCCGGTTTGCCTTTTTATTAGGCCCGCTTCGTTAGCGGATGCTCTTGCCGGGTACCTGTTCTTCTTTGGGCTGGTCAGATCTCTTCCAGCGCCTATGTATCACTGGCACATATCTTAATGCAATTTTGATTCCATTCTTAAATTTATTTAATTTCAATAACTTACGCGTATAAAATCAGTAATAATTCTCGATTATGGTAGTATTTTGCGCGTCTTTCTTCCATAAACCATAGAAACACCCTCATCGCTGGCAGCGTGGACAGTAATGTGTTCCCCGTCCAGCCACCTCAATGCGCCGGATCAACGTCTGGCAAAGGCGGCAAGGAAGTCCCGTGCGCTGGTAGACGGAGTGCTCCAGTTGGAAGAAGCCGCGCTCGCCGTCGGCATCCATGTAATCACTCACCGAAGATCCCCCCAGCCGGATTGCATGCTTCAGAACCTGGCGCAAGGCCAGCCGCAGCTTTTCCAGCTCTGCCTGGGTCAACCGCCCGCATTGCCGGCGCGGTCGAATACCGGCGCGAAACAGGCTCTCGTCCGCGTAGATGTTGCCCACTCCGGAGAGCAGCTTCTGGTTGAGCAGCGCCGCCTTGATGGCAAGTTTGCGTCCGCGAAAAAGCCGGGCAAACTCTGCCGCCGTCACCGTCATGGGATCGATCCCCGGAGCGCGAAAGCCGTCGCTGCGGCTCAAGTCGCGATACTCCAGCCGTCCAAACCGCCGCGGGTCCACGAAGCGCAATTCCCGGCCGCTTATCAAGCTCAGCCGCGCATGGGTGTGGGCAGCGACAAGAGCGTCCGGGGTGGTCACCAGCAATCTCCCCGTCATGCCCAGATGCACAATCCATTGCGCGCTTGGCTCATTGGCGCTCTCATCCAAAAGGTTGCCGTCCGCAGGATCCCCCAATTCGCAGACAATGTGTTTTCCGGTGCGATGAACCGCCAGAATCGTGCGCCCTTCCAGCCCTTCGGCTTGGCGCGCTGCGGGCGTCTTGAAGGGCTCGCGGTGCCGGCCGAACCAAGCCTCGACGATGCGGTCGCCGCGCACACGTTTGTTCACCCCGCGGGCGATCGTCTCCACCTCAGGCAGCTCGGGCATGCTCTATTGTAAGGGAATTTCTCTTGCGGTGAGGAGAAGACTTTCCCGTTCACACTTACTTGCGCGCGCCGGGTTGGCGAATCCGGCTGGACTCAGAACTCACCATCTTCCACTTTCCCTGCGCATTGCGCACGTAGACGTGGGTGTATCGAAAGTCTCCCAGGGCCTCTCCTTCAGAGTTGGTGCCAGCCAATTGGGCAAACGATGTGACCAGCGCCGTAGTTCCATAGAAGCGCACCTTGCTGTCGGAAAGCTCGATGGCCGTGATGTGCCTTCGTCCCCCGCGCAGCCTGGCCAGAGTATCCTCTTTGGTTTGCAACGTTCCGCTGGCAGTGATGGCGACGAAATCGTCTGCCAGCAGGCCGTCCATGACGACGGCATTCCCCGTCAGCACCGCATTCCGCCACTGTTCTTCCAGTTGGTCAATCTCGCGACGGCTCTCGTGCTTTTCCCCACGGGGCATACCGCCGTGCTGGGACGCGCCGCCGTGCTGAGGTGAGGCAAAAAGCGCTGGCGCATAAGCACCTAGCGCCAGCAGAATCACAAATGCAGAGATCCTCTGGCGGCGGTTATGTATGGAGGGGTTAAGCGCGGCGGTGAGCATACTCGAAACGGATACTATCCTCGAAAGGCCGCGCCGGTCAATCGATTTCAGCTGGAAACGCATGGTTATTCAATCAATTCTCTGCAAATCTAGTCGCATTCTTCACTTTCCCCAGTTGAGCCGCTGCCATAACCTCAAACCAGGGCTACCAGGTTCTCGATACTGCGCTCCCGCATCTTCTGGTAGAGCCCGCATACGGCATGGTTCTTGAAGTGCTCCGACGCGCGGTGCGCCTCCAGTGCCTTCGCGTCCCGGTATTGCTCATAGATCAGCACCGTGTCCGGGTCGTCCTCCAAATGGTGCGGAATGTAGCTGATGCATCCCGGCTCCTGGCGCGAAGCGCTGGCGAGCATGCGCAGCGATTCGGCAACTTCGGCCCTGTCTTCCGAGGCAAACTTCAACCGTACGGCAAAGCTGATCATAGGGAAATTGTACCGTGAAGCTCTTGCCACGGTCCGAAAGATTGGCTTTAACGGACTGTGAGGTTTTATTGTGGGATGCCGTGTAGCAAAACCGGGAATGGATTACGATAAAAGTAAGGAGACGAAAATGGCTACATCAACTCTCGATTGGTCCCAGTGCCCAGCCGTAGAGAGTATTCCCGGCAAGGTCAGCGGCGCGTGGGTGTTTTAGGGAACAAGGACGCCCGTTTCGCTAGTCTTCGAAAATCTTCAGGATATGAGCGTTGACGAGCTGATTGACGAATATGGCGTGACGCGGGAACAAGTTCGAGCCGTTTTGCAATTCGCGGCGCATTCTCTCGAAAAAGAACCTACCTACGTGTAGATCGAGTCCGGAATGCTGATCCTTCTAGAGGAATCTGAGATTCAGTCGATGTTTTGAAAGGGCATGACTTCAGTCGTGCCGCAAATACAATAGAAAGAAGATGGGCTTTAGCCCCTGGGGGAAGGTTTTATTAAAGATGGAAATTTATCAGAGGTTCCTCAAAAACAACTCAGCAGTGAAATGGTTGCAACGAATACTCAGTCTGTTTCTGATTCTGGCTTGTGCATTGTGCTTCTTAAAATATTTGGGTTGGGCCTGGCTTGTCAGCGGCGGAATGGGAGGAAATCCTTCTCAATTTGAAAATATCCGGCTGGCGCGTCAGTTGGGCATGGTTTATTTTTGCGCTGGACTATTGGCTGAAGGAGTGCTTGTTGCGAATATCGCATTTCTACTCAAATTCGACATTTCCGATCTGACTGGATTGCCCAAAGCTTTGATTCGGATTGCTACGGCACTTGTGATCGCAATGATCGGAACGCTGGGCATGATGTTACTGCTGAACTGGATTGGGCAACAACATCATTGATCACCGAATAGCAAATCTTCCCTCAGGGGCTGAAGCCCTGATCATACTGCGACCTTTGTGGCACGACTGAAGTCGTGCCCTTTCAAAGCTACGGCTCAATTAAAGTATTCACTATGCATGAATTTGATCCAAAGCCGCGGCAAACTCCGGCAGAAGAATTGTCTGGTCCCGATCCGGGCCGGTCGATACCATTCCGATTCTCGCCCCACTCTCCCGCTCCTGAAATCTCAGATACTCCCGCGCCTCCGCCGGCAGTTTGTCGAATTCCTTGATTCCCTCCGTCGAACTCCGCCAGCCCTTTAATGTTGTATAAACCGGCTTGATCTCCTCCAGCCCCAGTACATCGGCGGGTATCTCGTCCGTCACCTTGCCTCTAATCTCGTAACCCACGCAAATGGGAACCTCCTCCAACTCGTCCAGCACGTCCAGCTTGGTGATCACCTGCCAGTCAGCGCCGTTCACCTGGTTGGAGTAGCGAAGCAGCGGAATGTCCAGCCAGCCGCACCGTCTGGGCCGTCCCGTCACCGCGCCGTATTCCATGCCGCGCGCTCTCAAGTCGTCGCCCACCGCTTCCCGAATTTCCGTCGGGAATGGTCCCTCGCCCACCCGCGTCGCGTAGGCCTTAGTCACTGAGATTACCGTGCCGATCTTCGTCGGTCCCACGCCGCTTCCCGTTACTGCCCCGCCCGCCGTCGCTGAAGACGAAGTCACAAAAGGATACGTTCCGTGGTCGATGTCCAGCATCGTTCCCTGCGCGCCCTCGAACATCACGCTGCCGCCCTCGGCCAAGATCTTGTTCAGCAGCCGCCCGGTGTCGGTCACATACGGCCGCACCTGCTCCGCCGCCGCCGCGTACTCCTCGTACATCTGCTCCGAGTCCAGAGCTGTGGTCTCGTTCCCGTAGAGCGCCCAGGCAATGGCATTTTTCTCCGCGCAGGCCGCCTCGATGTGCGCCTTCAGCAGCTCCGGCCTCAGCAGGTCCACCACCCGCAGTCCGCAGCGCGCCATCTTATCCTCATAGGCTGGCCCGATGCCCCGGCGAGTGGTGCCGATCGTCTTGCGCCCCGGAGCGCTCTCCGCTCCCAGCTCCATCATGCGGTGATAGGGCAAAATCACCTGCGCACGGTTCGACACAAAGAGCCGCTCGTCCACGGCCACGCCCAGTTCCCGCAGCTTGGCTGCCTCCTTCAAAAAAGCGATGGGGTCCAGCACCACGCCGTTGCCGATCACTCCACGGCAACCCGGCCGGAGCACTCCGCAGGGTATCAGTTGCAGCACGAACTTCTGCTCCCCGATGATGACCGTGTGCCCGGCGTTGTGTCCGCCGGCATAACGCGTCACCGCGGTGAACCGCTCGCTCAGCACGTCCACTATCTTTCCCTTGCCCTCGTCGCCCCACTGGGCGCCTAACACTACCGCCGTCTTTGCTCGCATGTCGTCCCGTTCCTGAAGCCTGTCGTTGGAGTCTGTCGTTTGTGTGAGATGCCGCACCCCGGCGGCCTTTTTGTAAGCCGCGCGCACATCCGGGGCCGCAAAACGAAGGCGCAGCCCACCGGACAGCGCCATCTATGATGATAAACCCTGGGCAGATTCACTGCGACTTCCTGTTAACCAATCGCCCCACTAATCCGTTGTATCGGTAGAAGGCGCTCCCGAGCGCGCTTCGCGTGAGAGGGAAATCATATGAATTGCCGCAATCGCTTTCTGCCCTGGGTTCTTCGTTCCGTCGCTGTGCCTGCCCTGTTGTTTGCCGCCCTTGCCGCAGCGCAAACCCGGCCAGCTGCGCCCGTCAAGCCTACGGCCCCAGCCGCTCCTGTCTCTACCGAAAAGGACTTCGCCGCCACTCAGGATCAGCTCATCAAGTTGCTGCGCCTCAGTCCTACGCTAACCTCCGTCGTAGCCCACGACCCGTCGCTGCTCTCCAACCAGGAGTATGTCAGTCGCAACAACCCGCAGTTGGCGCAGTTTCTTACCGCTCATCCCGAGGTTGTCCGCAATCCCGAGTTCTACCTCTTCACCCGCAACGACGGGCAAGGTGGGCGGCGCGATCAGGTTTTGCAACGCGCGGTCTGGCCGGAGTTGGACCAGCAATACCACGGCCGTCCAGCCACGGAGGAGTTCATCAGCGACATGCCGCCTGTTCTGGCCCTTGCTTGTTTTCTTGGCGCGCTCATCTGGCTAATCCGCGCCCTGATGGAGAATCGCCGCTGGAACCGCATCTTCAAGCTGCAAAGCGAGGTCCACAGCAGGCTGATCGACAAGTTCAGCTCCAGTCAGGAGTTGGCGGCCTACATGGAAACCGAGGCCGGCAAGAGATTTCTTGAAGCTGCTCCCTTTCCAGTCGGCTTTGAGCAGGAGAAGCGCGTGCCCAACGCCTTGGCTCGTGTGCTCACTCCGCTCCAGATCGGCATTGTGCTGGTTCTGTTTGGTGTGGGCTGTTACCTTCTTCGTTTTGTCAGTACGGATATGAATATTCCCATGCTGGTCTTTGGTACGCTCGCCCTGATGCCCGGCCTGGGATTTATCATCTCCGCAGGCGTGACCTGGGTGCTGGCTGGCCGTCTCGGCCTCATGCCAAAGAACTCCAAAGCCCCCATCGACTCCAGGGAACAGTAGTGAGCCGGAGGGCTGGCCATTTCGATGAAAGAGCCTCTGCCAATGCACAGGGAATCCGTCCTTCCCAACGTATTAGCCGGCGACGCGCCGCGGGTGGAAAATCCGCCTATGGATAGCGACACGTTTGCCGGTTTCTACGAGCGATCGGCGCGGCCTCTCTGGGCTTACCTGGCGAGGGTCTCCGGAGACCCCTCGCTGGCCGACGACTTTATGCAGGAGAGCTTCGTCCGCTTCCTCTGCGCATCGCAGCCTGAAGAGGGCGAAGTCGCTGGCCGCCGCTACCTCTTCCGCATCGCCACCAACCTGCTCCGCGACCACTGGCGGCGTCCCCGCCAAGCCTCCATCGAGGAAATTCCCGAGGAGTTCTTCGCGGCTGTCGCCAACTCCTCCCCCTCCGACTTACTTGGCCCGGCGCTCGCCCGCATGCGTCCACGTGAGCGGCAACTGCTCTGGCTCGCCCACGCCGAGGGCTACACCCACCGCGAGATTGCTGGTATCACCGGCCTGGCCGCGGCCAGCATTCGCCTCCTGCTCTATCGTGCGCGGTGCAAAATCGCCGGCCTGCTCCGCGAGCAGAGTTCAATTCCCCACAGGCAGCCAGAATGGAGGCAGCCATGATTCTGAGTTCCTGTTCCCATGAAAATGAAGTGGCTGAGTTGCTCCGGCGCGGCCAGTGGCCGGCAGCCTGTACGCCCGAACTGCGCCACCATGTGAGCGCCTGCCGCGCCTGCCGCGACTTGGTGCTGGTGACCGATACCTTTCTGCGCGCGCATTCCGAGGCTGCCTGCGCAGCCCGCATCGCCACTCCCAGCGCGCTCTGGTGGCGCGCTCAGCTCCGCCGCCGCAACGCCGCCGTCGAGCGCATCGGCAAGCCCATCCTCGGCGCGCAAATCTTTGCCCTGGCCATCAATCTCTTCATTGTGGTGGCTTATTTGGCCTACCAGGCGCGGCATGGCCTAAGCTGGCTCTCTTGGCTCGAACAACTCCCGCAGGACTACAGCCTTCATCTCGATAATCTAAGCCAGTCCGCGCTCCTCAATCCCGGCTGGAGCCTCATGGTGCTGATTCCCGCCGTGGTCACCCTGGCGCTGCTCGGCGTCGTCGTAATCTATCTGGCTGCAGAAAGGCAATAAATTCCACGCTGCACGCCGGCTCTTGTCTGCAAATCCGGACTCCGCCGCTTCACGCTTTCGCGAGATGAACTACTTGCGTTATCGCTGCCAGCTCTGCCGCGGCTTCCAGAGCGTAGCGCACCGACGTCGTCAGCCGCGGCCGGTCCATCTCTTTCTTCACTCTGGAGAGAATCTCTCGATCTTTTTTGGATAAGCCTTTCGTTTTCACGGTTTCCCCTCTTTCATGGATTATTGAGTCAATTACTCGCCGATTCCAGTCCCGGCTCCGGTCCCAGCCTCAGCTCAACCAGAACCTCCAGCAGCGCGGCCGAGTTGCGCACGTTTCCCGACAGAACAGAGAGTGCTTCCGCCAGTGGTGCATGTTGTGTCGCCAGCACATCCAGGCTGTCGCTGACTTTGCGGAGCTTTTTGGCTTCTAACAGAATTTCGTGGGCTGGCAAACTGCGCGGCTTTCTACGAGCCTTCAGAAAGCTGGATCGGCCTTTATCAATGCCGTATCTCACCTTCGCTGCCTGAGCCTAACAGGTTGATGATCATAATGTCTGTATTAATTGGACCATCATATGCAGAATGTTCATAATTTATGCCCGAGAAGCGGAAATAGGCGCGAGATAGTTTATCTCGTGCCTATTTGGGACATCTTTGCGCCCTCCGCTTCCGAACACCTGCGTTTTCCAAGGGGCTTCAACCGCTCGTGGACTCGCAATCGAGATCATTACTGCACAAAACGGGGATGGTGGTGGCGATGATGATGATGGTGATGATGGTGGCCTATATCCACCACAACCTGCGCCTGCGACGCGACAGGTGCCGCGAAGCAGAAGGCGAGCATAAGTCCAAACACTAGCTTTTTCATACTGTTTTAGGTGTATCCTTTCCCCGAGGTCACACTTATCTCAGTTATTTCTTCCTGGTGCACTCCTGACCTATCAGCACTAACTCCCATATATATGCCTAATTATGCGCCGTGTAAGTACCGCTTTATACACTCCGTTTTCTTAAGTCGCCGGTTGCCCCACCTTCGGCACGTCTTTGTTTTATGTGCCTAAGGTCGGATACCTATAACTACAGTTCTTTAGCCCTTTACAAACGGATTCCGTGATTATGAATTGACAAGCCTATCCACCTGCCACCACTGCATCCGCGATGTGAGCTGCCTCCACCGCCTGCCGCACCGCATGAACCCGCACAATCGACGCCCCATGCAGAATGGCCGCCACCATCGCCGCCATACCAGCGATCTCCCGAGCCATAACCGGTACATCGATGCCGTTGTGCAGCGGCGCCAGCGTCCGCCCCAAAAACGACTTGCGGCTGACTCCTGCCAGCAGCGGCCTTCCTAGCGCCAGCAACTCTGCCTGCCGCGCCAGCAGAAAATAATTTTCTTCCAAGCGCTTGCCGAATCCGTAGCCGGGGTCAAGCACAATGCACTCCGGCGGAATCCCCGCCGTCACAGCCTTTTCCATGCTCACCGTCAACCCCTCCCGCACCGTAGCCAACAATTCGTCCGGCTCCAGTTGCGGTTGCGCGCTCCACTCCTCGGGCCGTCCCCGCGTATGCATCAGCACCACTCCTGAATTGCCTTCGACGCCGCATCCAGCTTCCGCGCATGCCCGCGCCATCTCCACATCCCACTTGAAACCGCTCACATCGTTCACAATCTCCGCGCCTGCCTTCAGTGCTGCCCGCGCAGTCGCCGCCTTGTAAGTGTCCACGGAAACCACTGCATCGGGCCGCGCACGCAGAATCCCTTCCAGCACCGGCAATAGCCGCGCCTGCTCCTCCTCCGCGCTCACCGTCGGTCCAAAAGCAGAAGCAGCGGAGCTGCCCGGCCGTGTGCTCTCCGCGCCCAGGTCAAGAATCTCCGCTCCCTCGTCCAGCAATTGCAGCCCATGCTCGACCGCCGCTTCCGGCTCAAGAAACCGCCCGCCATCGCTGAACGAATCCGGCGTGATGTTCACAATGCCCATCACCAGCGTTCGCCGCCCCACTTCCAGTGCGCGGCTGCGCAGTTGCCAGTGCATCACTTTGCGTACGGTAGCTTTCATCTCTCCATGCCCCTCTTCTATCGGAAGCAGAATGTGTAATTCGTCTCAGCGCCGCGTTCTTGATCACAGCGCTCACCTTTCGATGGTACTCCGCGCACGCTTCCCCTCCTGCTAAACTCCACCCATGACGTCCTATCGTCCATTCCCCGCGCTTCTGCTGGCTCTTGCACTCGCCAATTCTGCCGCACTCGTAGCCCAGCCCCCAGCCCAACCAAGCGGCAATCCCCCGGTGCAAACCTTTCCAACCACGGGCCCTCTGGCCGACAGCATCAATGCCATTCTCTCCGACCCAGCCCTGAGCCACGCCCAATTCGGCATTAGCGTAACCACCCTCGACGGCCAGCCGCTCTACGGATTGAACGAAAGCCGCCTCTTCACTCCGGCCTCCAACGCCAAGCTCGTCACCACCGCTGCCGCCTTTGCCCTGCTGCCCGTCGAAACCCTCACCTGGACCACCATCGTAGTGGCCGATGGCGAGATTGACAGCGACGGCATCCTGCACGGCGACCTGATTTTGCTCGGCGCGGGCGATCCCACTCTGAGCGCCCGCAGCTATCCCTACCATGCTCCCACGCCGTCCGCCTCCTCCGCGTCCGCGCCGCCCAATGTCACCGAGCCGCTCCAGCAGTTGGCCCGTCAGGTGGAGCGCGCCGGCGTGAACATCGTCCAAGGCAATGTGATAGGCGACGACAGTTTCTTCCTCAACGAACCCTATGGCGCGTTCTGGGCCTGGGACGATCTGCAATGGGACTACGGCGCGCCCATCTCCGCCCTCACATTCAACGAAAACACCGTGCAGCTCAAGCTGACCGCCGATCCGGACAACCCGTCAGCCACCGTGGCTCTCTGGACTCCGAATCTGAACTACTACACCCTGAATAATCTGACCACGCTTGCGCGTTCAGGCGAGCCCGCGCACCCCGGCCTCGACCTCCGCCCAGGAAGCTCTCTGGTCCGCGCCTGGGGCACAGTTTCGTCCGCGGGCTTTCATGCCGACCTGGCCGTCAACGATCCCGCCGCATTTACCGCCGCTGCCTTCCGCGACGCGCTCCGCAACCGCAACATCACAGTCTGGGGCGGCGCCGTCTCCCGCCACCGGCTCTCCAACTCAACCGGCGAATTTGCCGATGAGCGCGCCCAGCCGCTCCAGCTCACCCGCTCCACCCTGTCCACCATCGCCGCGCCAATAGAAAATCACAGAGTACTCGCCAGCCGCGTCTCCGTACCCGTCAGCCAGGACCTCACGCTCATCAACAAGATCAGCCACAACCTCCACGCCGAGTTGCTCCTGCGCTTGTTGGGCAAGGTCCACGGCACGGACGGCAGTTTTGCCGAGGGCACCCGCGTCGTACGCCAGTTCCTCGTCGATGCCGGCGTGGACGACAACGATTTCTTCTTCTATGACGGCTCCGGCATGAGCGCCGACGACCGCATCGCTCCCCGCGCCATGACGCAACTGCTCTCCTACGCCGCGCGCCAGCCCTGGGGCCCTGCCTTGCGCAACACCTTGCCCATTGCCGGCGTGGACGGCACACTTTCCGACCGCTTCAATAACTCGCCGCTCAAGGGCCGCCTGTGGGCCAAAACCGGCACGCACAACGAAGCCAACGCCCTCTCCGGCTACCTGACCGCCTCGAGCGGCAGGACCATCGCCTTCTCCATCCTCGTCAACGGACACCGCCCCGGCAGCAACGCTGAGGTGCAGGCCATCGACCGCATCGCCGAAGCCATCGCCGCCGCGGAGTAACCCAGAGTTATGAACAACGAAAACAACATGAACCCCGACCAACCACCACGCCGCAATCGCCTCCCGCTCCCCGGCATGGCCGCCATCAGCCTTTATCTGCTGCTGATCTCCGGCGGCATCATCTTTGGCGTGGTCGTCACCCACACGAATTCTCCACTTTTTCTCCTCTTGACCGCCGCCTTCATCGCCGCCGCCGCCGGCCTGCTGATGCTTTTCCGCTGGGCATGGGCCATGGCTCTCGGCGCGGTCTTCCTGATGGCCGTTTATAACCTATGGTCATTTGCCGGCCTGCACGAGCCGTCCTTTCTCGTACAAGGCCTGCTCAATCTCGTTTTCTTCCTCTATTTAATCCGCTCCGATGTGCGCGATAAGCTGCGATAGACGGTTTGGCTAAAACTTAAGAGCTCCTCACCTCGGGCCGTGAAACCGCGCCTTGATTGACGAATTTCATAAAGTCCGACTCTGCAAGCCGCGACGGATGCACCTCGCCGCCGAGCCCAAAAAAGCGGCAGAAGCTCATCATCAGCGGTCGCCAGCGCAGCGGGTCAATGTGCGGACGAGTTCCGCTGTTGTCCAGCAGCGCCTCGTCAACGTGCAGCTTAACGATGTGCACCTCAAAGACGTTGGCGCTTACGTTCTTCCCGAAGGGATGAAATTCATGCACGATCCCCTCCATTTGTATGGGGCACTCCTGCACACGCGGCGGAGCAACGGTCTGCGATTCCACAGCAGTAAAGCCCGCAATGCCGAACTTGTCCGGTTCAAACTGATAGCCCCAGGAGAGTTTCTTTTCCGGCACGGGATTCTTGCCCGTGGTCAGAGCGAGATGGTCAACCTGCGAGACCTGATCCTGCGAGGGCAGGTTGATGACACATTCACGCGTGCGAATTAGGTTGTCTGAAGTCTGGCCCATCTGGCCCAGGCCAAGCATGCAACTCCAACCCAACCACCACGCGGACGACATCGGCGCAAGGTTTGACGAGCCATCGGGATTCAAGGTGCTGATGAGCGCCACGGGGGTTCCGAAATAAAGGATGGTTGGTTCAATCGTCTTGTACATAAATAAACCATAGAGTGGATAGTGCCGCAGAAGCATCCCGATTCTTGCGGCCAATTCCGTTTTTACAGCGCGCTTGTCAGGGAATCCAATCACGGGCAGCAACACAGGCCGCCTGCCCTCCCGCTACAATAAAAATGTGACAGAACTGGTCCAGATCACCTCCGCCCGCGCCACTCCAGCGCCTAAGCCCGCATGGCTCAAGGCGCGCGCCCCGGTGGGCGAGAACTACCACTCGCTCAAGCAACTGGCCCGCTCCCTCCAGCTCAACACCGTCTGCGAAAGCGCCCACTGCCCTAACATCGGCGAGTGCTGGCACCACAAGACCGTCACCTTCATGATGCTGGGCAATCTCTGCACCCGCCGCTGCGGATTTTGCGCCGTCCCCAAGGGCCGCCCCGTGCCCATCGACTTTGACGAGCCCCGCCGCGTCGCGGAGGCAGTAGCTGCTTTAGGGCTGCTCCACGCAGTGGTCACCAGCGTCAATCGCGACGACGATCTCCTCGGCGGCGCGCGTGCCTTCGCCATGGTCATCGAAGAGATCCGCCGACAGGCCCCAGCAGCCCGCGTCGAAGTCCTCATCCCCGATTTTCAGGGCAACCCCGAAGCCATTCGTACCGTCGTCGACGCCCGCCCCGATGTCCTCAACCACAACATCGAATCCGTCCCGCGCCTCTATCGCGCCGTCCGCTCCGGCGCGCGCTATGAGCGCTCACTTGAGTTGTTGCAATTCTCAAAATCGCTGAGCCCCAACGGCCTCACAAAATCCGGCGTCATGGTCGGCCTCGGTGAAGAGACCTCCGAGCTGCTCCAGGTCTTCCGCGACCTCGCCCGCGCCGGTTGCGACATCCTCACCATCGGCCAATATCTGCGCCCTTCGCGCGACCATCTGCCCATGGCCCGCCTCTACACACCGCGCGAGTTCGCCGAGCTCAAAGCCGAAGCCCTTAATCTTGGCTTCCGCCACGTCGAATCCGGCCCCCTCGTCCGCTCCAGTTACCACGCCCATGAGCAAGCAGCCTCGGTCCAATCCGCCTTGATCTAGTACGGAGGGAACAGGGGGATTCATCCCCCTGATAACGCGCAAAATTATGCGCGGCCTTCGAACCCGGGTCTTTATTCCCACGATTCCCATGCAAAATCCTTTCCCCCACCCCGATTCGCTAATATAATCTGTTGGATATAAGCGAGGACTCTCCCTATGGCACTCTCCATCATGGCCGGTATTCCGGCGCTCAAGGAACTTAGCGCAGACCTACGCCACCGCATGGACCAATCCGTGGCCACCTTCCAGGCCAGCCTGGCCGCCACCCGCACCGGCCGCGCCAGCGTCCACATGCTCGACCAGGTCAAGGTGGACTACTACGGAACCAGCACCCCCCTCAACCAGCTCGCCCAGCTCTCCGCGCCCGAGGCGCAACTCATCGTCATCTCTCCCTACGATCCCAACATCCTCAAGGAGATCGAGAAGTCCATCCGTGTCGCCGATCTCGGCTTCAATCCCATCTCCGACGGCAAGGTGCTGCGCGTCCCCGTTCCCCCCATGACCGAGGAGCGCCGCCGCGAGGTAGTCAAGCACATCAACCGCGACCTCGAGGAGCATCGCACCGCCGTCCGCAACGTCCGCCGCGACGGCAATGAAGCCCTCAAAAAGATGGCCAAAGAAAAAAAGATCAGCGAGGACGAGGAGAAGCGCGCGTTAGAAGAAGTCCAAAAGATGACCGACGAAGAAATCCGTCGCATGGAAGAGCTCTCCCACAAAAAAGAAGCTGAAGTCATGCAGGTGTGAGAGTGCGACGCTCACGCATCAATCAGGTAGCAGCGTTATATTCCGAGGACCCGAACTGGTCGTCTACGACGGTGGCGCCAAGAAACCCATTCTCCCATTTCAGCCGTCTGCGCAACCCGATATTAGATCTATGGTGACGATTGTACACGTCGGAATAGCAAACATATCCGTAAACAAAGATCGAAAATTGCCCTTGAGTCATTCTTTGCGCAAGTTCTGTCATACTGTATTCAGTTTCAACACTAACGAAGTGTTCCGCTGACTCTTCGGGGACAAGAAGCCGGACGGTTGGCTCCTGCTCTTGCGCATACTTTGGGTCTTCTCTGGCGGGCGAGCCGTACTCAAGCAACACTGCTCTTGCCGAAATTGACTTAACCTGAGCTGCAGTTCGTCCGACGTTCTTGATCTCAAGCATCAGCTCTCTTGCAGCTCTTTCTCCCTCTATCCGCAGTCTGTCTCTGTAGGTGTTAAGCTTTAGAGGTCGAAACTTGACAACAAGCCATGCCCGCTCGCCGTTGAGCACAGCTTTAGCACTGAGCATTGCGGCATTGGCAGCTTGCATAGATGCTTTGGTCTGTCGGAACAGGAGGCCGACCGAAACAAACCCACCTATAGCTACCGCAGCAGTAAACACCAAGGGCAACCAAAAATGCCACGAATTGTCGTTGACTACGAAGACCGTGTAAACGTGATTCTCGCCCGACCCGCTTCCATTCCTTCCCTTCGACTGGGTTCCATTCGCGATGTTCTCGGGTTTTTCAATTGCTGAGTTCTGTGTTGCATCGCCCCCAGCGGCATGTACGATACCGGGACCCGTAAGCAAGCAACACAATAGGAATAGAACAATGCGGCTCATTTCTACACCCTCTTGTAAAACGGCAACGGTATCTGCTTCGTCCTCACTTAGTTGGCCCCAACTTGCACCAGCCGGGTGCCCTAGGTCTCGCTTTTGGGACCTGGGAATTCACAATCTTCATCTCGCCTTGATTATGCCGCTGCACTCACTGCAAGCGGCTTAACCTTGACTCGCTTCTTACGGGAGGCGATCCAAAGATCGCGCTGAGCCTGAAGACGAAGCCAGAGTTCCGGCTCGGTACCGAAGGCATCCGAGATGCGCAGCGCCATATCAGCGGAGATTCCCGCCTTGCCATTCAAGACCCGCGACAACGCGGGCCGTGTAACTCCCAAGTGCCGCGCGACCTCGGTCACGGATCGGTCCTGAAGGTAATAAGCAAGAATCTTTCCGGGATGTGCCGGGTTGTGCATCTGCATGGCGCTAACTCCTTCCTTTAGTGGTAGTCCTGATAATCGACGAGGATGGCATCTTCTCCGTCAAACCGAAACGTAAGCCGCCAATTTCCATTCACGCTCACTGCCCAATGTGCCGCGAGGCTGGCCGTCAACGCATGAAATTGCCATCCCGGAACATTCATCTGCTCGGGCCTCGTGGCGGCATTTAAAACTGTCAGTTGCTCGTTTAGCTTGGCGGCATGACTGGGTTGAATTCCGGCCTTTGAGCCGGTCAGAAAAAACTTCTCGATCCCCTTATGCCGGAAGCTGCGTATCATCCTATAAATATTGTACTGCGTAACGCCACGCTGCACAATAGGTCTGGAAATTTATCTATTTCTTCACCCTCTTGTAAAACGGCGTCGCCACCTGCTTCGCCCGCACCCGATTCGCCCTAACCTGCACCTGCACATCCGCGCCACTCGCAGCCACCGCCGCCGGAACCATCGCATAAGCAATATTCGTCTTCAAAAACGGCGCAGGCGAGCCGGAAGTCACCGCTCCAATCTCCTTACCCTCCAAATCCAGCACTGCGTACCCATCCCGCGCAATGCCCCGCTCCACCATCTCCAGCCCCACCAGCTTGCGCTTCGGCCCGCCCGCTGCCTGCACCGCCAGCAGCGCCTCGCGTCCAATAAACTCACCCTTCTCCAGCTTCAGCCAGCGCTCCAGCCCGCCCTCAAACACATTGATCGAATCAGAAATCTCGTGCCCATAGAGCGGCATACCCACCTCCAGCCGCAGAGTGTTGCGCGCCCCCAGCCCGCACGGTCGAATCCTAAACTCCCTGCCCGCCTCCAGCAGCGCATTCCAAACTTTTTCCGTCGTGGCCACATCGCTCGGCAGATAAATCTCAAATCCATCCTCGCCCGTGTAGCCCGAGCGCGCGATCATCACATTCGCCACGCCCGCCACCTCGCCGAAGGTGAACCAATAATTTTTAATCGCCGCCAACTCCACCTTCGTCAGCTTCTGCAGCGTCTCCAACCCCCGCGGCCCCTGCACCGCCAGTTGCGAGTAGTCGCCGGAGTCGTCGCTGATCTGGACCAGAGGCTTTGAGCCGGCCTGCCAGCGAATCCATGCAAAATCTTTTTCCTTGGTTCCGGCATTCACCACCATCAGAAACTCGTACTCGCCCATCCTATGAACCAGAATGTCGTCCACAAAGCAGCCTTGCGGCGTCAGCAGCGCGGAATATTGCGCCTGACCATACTTCAGCCGCAAAGCATCGTTCATCGTCAGGTGTTGCACGGCGGCCAGCGCCCCCGGTCCGCGGAAGCGAATCTCCCCCATGTGGCTCACGTCGAACAATCCCACGCCGCTGCGCACCGCCATGTGTTCCGCAATCAATCCGCCACCCTCGCCGGGATACTCCACCGGCATATCCCACCCGCCAAAATCCACCATCTTGGCCATCAACGCGCGATGCGCGGCGTTCAGTGCGGTCTTTTTCAGCGGGACGGCGATTGGCGATGCAGATTCACTCATATCTCTTCCTTTCGGCGGTGTTGTCGCACCTGTAACCATAGTGACGCACCCGCAGCCCGGTCAAACCCTGATCCTGACACGCCATCAAGTGCAACTTATCCGGTATCATCGTATCTAATAATTACAGCGGCGGGGCAACACTCTCCCCGCCCGCGGAGGGATGGAGATACTCGCATGACCACCTCATTTGCAACGGCATTCGCTCTGGCGTGCTTGGGCATGTTTCGTGCTTTTCATGCTGGCCGGGCCAACGGCTTCATCTGGCTGTTGGCTGGATTGGTGGTCGTCTGTTTGGTCGCCTTGATCTTCCGTTGTGTCAGCAAGCGTCCATCAGCCTGACAACACGCGCCGCTCTTCACCGCCTCCGCGCCCGCCAAAACGAGCTCACGCCCAGATAGAAAAAAACCACCATAATCCCCGCGGCAGCTAAAAAATTCTTATCATAGGGGCCACCCAGGTGGCTTGGCCGGTTGCGCCAAAGGGGCAGGGCAGCGGCCACTACAAACAATAAGAAAAAGCCGCCCGTCACCTCCAGCCAAAGAATTCCGCCCACCCGCCGAAAGGGCCGCAATAATCCCCCCATGCCGCGCGCCACGCCCTTTGCCGTCTGTCCCGCTGCCACGCCCTTCGTCCGAGCATTTGCCGCGCTAGCTGCCTGACCGCGCCCAGTTGCGCTCGCAACATTTTGTTCTTTTTGTGCAAGTTGTCCAACTTGTCCTGTCTGCCCAGCGGCAGCCGCGCCGGCCGCCTGCGTCCCGCCTGACAGCTTCTGTCCGGCCATACGCCCGGCAACCCGCAGCCCAATCCCCAAAACTCGCCCTATATTCTTAGCTTCCATTCCGTTATGATGGTAGCAGCGGTCCCCTCGCCGCTTCTTTGCCGGCTTTTTTTCAGAGGCCCACTTGCTCGCGGGCCGCTGCCGAAGTAAGGTTATTTCATCCCATGCTGCTGCTCCCGCATCCCCCGCGCCGGCCGCAGCCCCTGGAGGCACCTGTGACAACACGTCTGCGCGAACTCATTCAGCAACTAGGCGAGGCCATCAATGAGGCGGTCACCGAGAACGAGCAGATCGCCGGCGTGGTGCAGGACATCCGTCATCACGGCTACGATGTGCTGCTCATGCTTGAAGCCTCCATCGCTCTCAACGACCTCTCCCAAAAAGAGGACGCCCAGGTCGAAGTCCCCGCAGGCCGCAACGCCGATCAGCCCTTCACTCAAAACGATCTCAGCTTCCTGCGCCAGTTGCGCATCTCCGTCATGGGAGAAAACGTCATCAGCGAAAAGCACGACGACCCCGGCCCCTCCAGCCGCTAGTCCGCCCTCGTTGTCATCCTGCTCTGTGCGTGCCTCCCGTAGTGAGGCAAGGTGAATAGCCCGGGACAAGCAACGCGCAGTCCTGGGTGAGCTATCCAAAAAGAAGTATTAGCCCCGTAGGGGCGAAGTTAATATGCAATATTTGCTGTCATCCCGAGCGCAGCATAGCGACGTCGAAGGACCTGCTTTTCGTTTCTTCCCCGATCACAAAATGCCCCGTGCCCTTCCTTGCGATTTCTTTCTGTCGCAAGGGTGGGAAACCACAAATCTAAACTTTCCAGGTTTTGTATCAGGGCACGACTGGTAGGTCAGGGTTTTAACCCTGACTGCCGAAAATGTCACAAGTAAAATGTTGGGCTTTAGTGTCTGCGTGAGAACTACGCGAGGCATTTGTAATCCATATGCGGTTTGGGAGACAGCAGTAGCATGTTGCGATTCAAGGCTTATTGTCCGGAGCAGGCGTATTTGCTGCCTCCCAGCGTGCGGGATGAGTTGGGCGAGGGACATCTTTGTTTCTTTGTGCGGGAACAGGTCGACGAGCGATGCGGCGCGCCGCCGGGAACAGCGCTGGCCGACAGCGGTTTTTTTCGATCGATAACCTTGAACAGATGGAGCAACGGAATATCGACGGCTATGTGCCGGACTCGAATATGGTATGTGAATTGAATCTGGGCAGGCGCTGCCGCCAACGGGCATGCGCAGCGGCCCATCGCAGGATGAGCGCCAAATGGCGATCTGCGGTTGGGCAAGCCGCATACGCGCGGCGCAAGGCGGTGGTCGAACCGCTCTTCGGAGTGCTCAAACAACAACGTGGAATGCGCCAATTTCGTACCCATGGATGGCAAAACGTCAACCACGAATTCACTCTGGCCACGCTGGCCTACAACATTACATGGCTGCATGGTAAGCGTGCAGCCTGAACACAAAACCACCGCTGCCGGTGAGGAAAACTAAAAAAAGACCGCCGCTGCACAGGGCCAACGGCGCTCTCACGCAGACACTAAAGCCCCTGCGGTCAACTTATCGTGTGATTCGCATGGAAACAGGACTTTTTTCGCAGCCTGTAAAGTCGTGCCCTTTCAGAACTAAGACTTATTCAGAAGTTCTAAGGGTTCTTTAGAGCGCAGCCTCGATGGGTTATGAGGTGATCCCGAGCCAAGTCGAGGCTGCGCGCATCGCTATTTTCCGGTCTTACCCAGGGGGTCGTTGTCGCGGTCAGTGGCCTCGGCGAGGGCGGCTAGGCGGGCGGACAGCTCAGGCGACCAGCTTGTTTCCGGGGCGCGCCAGCTCCAGTTGCCAGTGGGCTGGGCCGGTGTATTCATGCGGGCCTCGGCGCCCAGCTCGAGCAGGTCTTGCGCGGGAACCACGGCCATCTGCGCCACGCTGGCCTCGATGGCCCAGATCAGCGGCCAGACCGGCTGTGTGCCCACCGGCCCCACATAGGCCTCGATGGCGCGGCGCTCCGCTTTGCCGGCCGCCTGCCACCATCCCAAAGTGGTGTTGTTGTCGTGGGTTCCGGTGTAGGCTACGGTGTCGGGGGTGTAGCGGTGGGGCAGGTGGATGTGCGCTCCCTTATCTCCGAAGCCGAATTGAACAACCTTCATCCCCGGCAGGCCAAGTTCCTTTCTTAGAGTGTCCACCTCGGGGGTAATCATGCCCAAATCTTCAGCCACCAACGGCAGCGGCCCGAGCGCCGCCTCAAGGGCGTGGAAGAGGGCCAGACCAGGCGCTTTGACCCACTCGCCGTGGATCGCCGTCTCCTCTGTGGCAGGAATAGCCCAGTAGGCCTCGAAGCCGCGGAAGTGGTCGAGGCGGATAATGTCGTAGAGCGAGCAAGCGTGGCGGATGCGGCCGATCCACCAGTCGAAGCCGCGCGCGGCGAGCACATCCCAGCGATAGAGCGGGTTGCCCCAGCGCTGGCCAGTGGGGGAAAAGTAGTCGGGCGGCACGCCGGCGACGCGGAGGGGCTTCAGATTTTCGTCCAGCTCGAAGAATTCGGGGTGAACCCATACGTCGGCGGAATCCATATTGACGAAGATGGCCACGTCGCCCAGGATGCGGATGGTGCTGTGGGCCGCGGCCTCGCGAAGTTGATTCCACTGGAGGGAGAAGGCGAACTGGAGGGCCTTTTCCTGGGCGATGGCTCGGCTGTGTTGCTCGGCGGCCTGGGCCAGAGCGTCAGGCTGACGGCGGCGCAGCGGCTCAGGCCACTCCGTCCACGCTCCGGTGTTGAATTGGCGGCGCAATACGGCGTAGAGAGCGTAGTCGCTGAGCCAGGCCGCCTCGACGCTGCAAAACTCCTCGAAGTGCTTCCACTGAATGGATAATTTCGTATCGAGCGGCCCGTGGTCGAGGAAATTGCCTGCCGCCTCGAAGAGCAGAGGGAGCTTGCGCTCCTCCACTCTATTGAAATCGACGGGTCCGGCGCGGCCGTTGAGGTCTGCTATGCGTGAGCCGTCGATCCAGCCCCAGTTGGAGAGAAATTCCAGGCTGATGAGAAGCGGGTTGCCGGCGAAGGCGGAGGTAGCCGCATAGGGCGAGTTGCCGAAGCCGGTGGGGCCGAGGGGAAGAACCTGCCAGATGTGCTGCCGGGCTGAGGCCAGAAAGGCGACAAACTCATGGGCGGCAGGACCCAGATCGCCGATGCCTCCATAGGAGGAGAGGGAAGTAACGTGCAGCAGAACGCCGGAGGAGCGGTGAAACGCCATGGTTTGATTATCGGCGGTAGCGGCGCCAGACGCGATGTCCTGTATGACACAAAAAACCCGCTTCCTGACTGGATGCGGGTCTTTTGCTGTCTTCTGCCGGTGTAAAGCTTATGTGGCGGGTACGCCTTTTGCTTTGGGCATCATGATGCGGTTGTGCTTCCTGTAGTTCTCCATGATGGTGCTCAGGAAGATGCTGAAGGCTTCACCGCGGCGCTGGTAGAGAATCTGATCGCGGGTCTGATCGAAGTTTTTGGCGATCTCGTCGGCGGTGGGCTCCTGCTTGTCGACAAGCTTGGCCACCACTCCGGTGCGCCCTGCGTTGATGGGACCGCTCAGCTCACCGGGCTTGAGGTCAAAGAGCTGGGGAGCCACCTGGCCCACCTGGCCAAAGTCGGGCACCTGTCCGGAGAGACCCACCAGGTCGCTGGTCTTGACGGTGGCGCCTACGGACTTGGCGGCTTTGTCCAGATCGTTGAGGTATTTGGCCTTCTGTGCCAGTTCCTGGGTCTTTTGGCTGAGCAGTAGAGGGAGCTGCTCGCTGCGGTAGTCGTCGGCAACGTGGCTCTTCCAGTCGGCAAAGGCGGGCGCGTGGGCAGCGGCGACCTCAGTGACCTGGAAGACGGCATAGCCTTCGCCAGTGGCCGCAGACTGCGGTGGGTCGCCCTGTTTGGACTGGAAGGCCTTGCCGAGGATCTCGGCAGAGTTAGGCAGCGCGGAGATTACGCCCTGCACGCCGACCAAAGGCGTAGTGGCCACTTCCAGATGGTGAGCGGCGGCGGTTTTCTCCAGGCCGTTCTTGATAGCTTCGGAGGTAAGAGTACGCGCGTAGTTCTCTTCGGCTACAGCCTCTTTCTGGCGAATCAGAGTGGCCTGGATGGTGGGCAGGACCTCGTCGATGGACTCAGAGTGCGCTGGTTGCCGTTCTTCGACCTGGATGATGTGATATCCGAACTGGGTTTTTATGATTTGAGTATCGCCGATCTTCTGGCTGAAAATGGCGTTGTCAAACGCGGGCACCATCATGCCACGACGGGCAAAGCCCAATTCGCCGCCCTTGTCCTTGCTGCCGGGGTCATCGGAGTTTTTCCGGGCCAGGTCGGCAAAGTTTGCGCCGTTCTTGATCTGCTTGAGCAACGCCTCGGCCTTGGCTTTGGCCGCGGCATCGGTGGCGGCGTCGGCTCCGGACGCTACCTTGATGAGGATGTGGCGCGAACGGGCCTGCTCCGGAACCGAGTACTCGGACAGATGCGCATTGAAGTACTGCTGAATCTCCTGCTGGCTGGGCTGCGGCACTCCGCCGGGCAACTCATTGGGAGTAAAGGCAAAGTAGGTAATCTTGCGCTGCTCAGGCACGGCGGAGGCGTAACGGGCGGCGTTCTTCTTGAAGAAGGCCTCGAGGTCCGCATCTGACGGGTTGATGGCCTTGCGCAAGTCGTCGACGGAGATCACCGCGTATTGGAATTTGATCTTGATGTTCTGACTGCGATAGGTGTTGCGGACATCCGCATCGCTGACCATGACGCCGGAGGTGAGCAGCGTCTGCAGCCGATGGATGATGATTTCGTTCTGAATCTCCTGCTCGAACTCCCCTACCGACATATTGAACTGGCTGGTGACGAAGGCGGTGTAGCGGTCCATGCCGATGAACTTGCCGTTAGGGTAAAAGATCTCGCCAAATTGCCCCTGGTGCAGGAATTGGACCACATCGTTTCCGGTGGCGGTGACTCCCAGCTTGTCAGCCTCGGCCAGCAGAATCTGCTGCTGCACCAGTTGCTGGCCAGCCTGCTGCTCGAAGATGCGCATGATTCCAGGACTTTCAAGGTATTTCGGATTCTGCTGCTGCGCTTGGCGGCGAGCCAGCATGCCTACCCGCTCCTGGGTCACCGTTATGCCCGAGGAAAAGAAGCGGCTGTACCAGTGGGGGTAGATGATGGCGTAGGTGTCTACGGAGGAGACTCCCATGCCGGTCAGGCCGGGGATCAGGTAGATCACCATGCCCACCGAGACGACGGCGATGATGACAACGAAGATTGCTTTGACGATTCGGCTGTCTTTTGCTTGCAGGAAACGGATCATGGATGGACTTGGACCTTCAACTCTCCAGGCACGGGCGGGAGCCGCATGTAACCGCATAAAACTGCAGCGGACCTCTCCCACGGATGCGCAATTGTCGCTTGACGCGATTCATTGTCATTATAGCCGAGCGGAGATGCGGGCGATGACGGAGCCACAACGCAAAACGGGCACCCCGAGTTCCGGGATGCCCGCTTTGCATATCATATGGCGCGAAGCGCGCCTGCCTCACCACAGGTGGTTAGCGCCAGTAGTAGTACCCGCCTTCGACGTAGTAGGGGCGATAGTAGATCGGCGGATAGCCGTAGGCATAGGGATATGGCCGTACATAGTAGGGGCCATATCCACGCCGGTAGAGCGCTGGGCCACCTTGATAAAGCCCCTGTGCCAACCGGGCTGCCTCCTGCGCGCTGACCGGGGTGACCGTCAGGGGGGCGCTCAGGTGGAATTCGACCAGCGCCTCGGCGGGAATCCAGACATTCGGTCCGGGAGAAGCTGCGGAAGCCGCCGTGCCGGCGGCAACACCAGCTCCGGCTCCGATGGCGCAGCCAGTGCCGCGGCCGGCGGCGCAGCCAATAATAGTGCCCATGATGCCGCCAGTTATGGCGCTGCCCACCGTTCTACTACCCTTGCCCGGTCCCTTGACCTTGAAGAGGCCGGAATCTACGGGGTAGCTCTGGCCGCCCAGGTCCAGCGAGGTGAGCTTGAGCGCCAGTTCCGCGCTGCCGGCCAGGTCGCCGGGCTTTTTGACCTCTGATACCACCCCATGAACGGTGGCTCCGCGTGGAATCGCCAGCACGCCGCCGGCGTGCACGTCGCGAATCACAATGAACTGGACCGGCTCGCCGTCCTTGGCGTGTTTGCTGCCGACCGGCTCACTGGTGCGCAACTGCAGCAGGGTTCCCTGAGGGATGGTCACAGGGCCCTTGGGAGCTTCCTGGACTGAAGGTGAAGGCGTAATGGGGCCTTGCCCTTGAGCCTGTCTTTGGGCTTGAATCTCGGCGATCACCTGGGCGCGAATCTCAGCGCGCAGCTGGGCCTGGGCATCGGACTCGTTCGCGGGCGGCAAGGGGCCGTCGGGACTAGCCGGCATGGAGGAGGAATCCGCAGGATCGGGGATTGCAGCATCGCCCTGCTGGCTGTCAGCCGCGTTCTGCATGGGCGGGGCTTGCGCATTGCCGACCTTGAGGTTGTTGTGCACCTTGGTCACGCCCTGCACATGGCTGGCAATCGACTCCGCCAGATCACGGTTGGAGGCGACTGAAACCGTACCGGAGAGCGTGACCTCGCCCTGAATGGTGGCCGCCGTAATCAGATCGTTCTTCAGCACCGCGGAAGCGTCCAGGGCATGCACGACGTCCATCTCAATCTGGCCGTCGGTGCGGACCGTGGCTGTCGGGGAAGGGGGTGTAGCGGTGTCCTGGGCGAGCGCGAAAACGCCGCACATGGCTACTAATCCAGCCCACGCCAGGGCCAGGGGGATAACTCTCTTGTACATTGGCCGATTCATGGTTGTATTTCTCCTGCGCCTAAAGTCTTGCTTCCGGTTCACCTTGATTAGACGGGACTCTACGGAAGCCGTCATTGGATTGGACACCACCGCCGGGAAAAAGTTGCTGCGGGCAAACGGGGGCTAGTTTGGTGAGCATGTTCATTGGTTTGCGCACGGTTTTACCAATGCCCTGAAAGTCTGCTTAATCCCCTGCTAATCGCCGATCAGGCTCCGCAACCCCTGGTAGATCGTTGATTTTAGCATTGTCATCGAGAGCGAATTGTGCCATATTGCGAAAGAAGGGTTGAGGTCAGGAATGAAGACGCTACCCTGGCATAGACATCCTTCGGTTATTGATAGGGCTACGCTTCGCGTGGCCCTAACGTCTTTAGAGCTTCAACTGCTTCTTTCATCATACGGTTCTCTATGCCAGCGCCTGGTCTACAGCTGCGGCCAGCGCCTGCAGTCCGCCCTCGATATCGGCTCTCAGATGAACACGCAGGGCGCGGCGGCCGCGCGACTCGAGCACGGCCAGATCGCCGGCGGCCTGGGCGTCGATGACCACGCCAAAGGTCAACTTCTGACCTGGAATCTCGACATCGACGGCGTGGTCCGTAGTGATCTGCAAAAAGACGCCAGTGTTGGGCCCGCCCTTGTAATCCTGGCCGGTGGAGTGCAGGAAGCGCGGGCCGAAGCCCAGGCAGGTGGCCACGCGTTTTTTGTCGCGCACCTTGTGGCGGATGCGCTGAATTGCCGCTTCGTGCTCGGGGAACATGGGCAGAAAAGCCAAGGCGGCGAAGTAGTCGCCGGGGTGAATCTGGTTGAGATGCGCACGCAGATAACCGGCCAGGGTTTTGGCCAATTTACCTTCTTGTTCGGCAGCATTCCTGAGCGTGGCGGCGTAGGCGTCGGTCGCGTAGAGCTGGATGCTGTTATCCACCAGCACCGGCGACCGCTCGGGGAGTTTGCCGGTCTGCTCATAGGCCGCGGTGAGGGCGCGCGTCTCGATCTTGGCCGATTCCACGTCCGGCTGGTCGAAGGGGTTGATGCCCATCACCGAGCCGGCGACGGACGTGGCGACCTCCCAGGTAAAGAATTGCCCGAAGATCTCGTAGAGATCGGCGATCTCGATGTGAATGACTGGATGGCCGGCGGCCTCGATTGCCGCAACCTTGGCGGCAAGGCTTGCATCGGCGCTTTTGTCGGCTGTCGCCGTATAGCGGATGCAGACGAAGATGCGGTCGCTGCCGTAAAATTCCGGCGCGGTGATGGCTTCGCGGTCCACCGGCGTAATGCCCTTGCCGAGCTTGCCGGTGGATTCGGCGACCAGTTGTTCAAGCCAGGCGCCCAGGTCGTGAATCTCAGGCGAGGTGAAGATGGTGAGTATGTCGCGCCCGGCGTTGGCTGCCGTTCCCAGCAGCAGGCCCAGTTCGACGGCGGGATTTTGCGTAGGAGCCAGTTTGGCTGAAGCCACGGCCTTGGCTGCTTCGTCCAGCAGCTTACCCGCATCGAGACCGGCCAGGGTGGCCGCGACCACGCCAAAGTTCGACAGCGCCGAGAAGCGTCCGCCGATGGTGGGGTCGCCGTAGAAGATATAGCGGAAGCCGTCCTGTTTGGCCACTTGCTCCATCTTCGAGCCGGGATCGGTGATGGCAATGAAATGGCTGCCCGCCTCATCCGCGCCCACAGCTTCCTTCATCTCGTTGAAGAAATATTGCTTGAGGATGTTGGGTTCGAGCGTGGAACCGGATTTGCTGGCCACCACCACCAGCGTATCGGCCAGGTTGACCTCATTGCGGGCGGTGAAGACCTGCTCGGGATCGGTGGAATCGACGATGCGCAGCTCGGGAAAATTTGGTTGCTGGCCGAAGGTCACGGCCAGCACCTCGGGGCAGAGGCTGGAGCCACCCATGCCGAGCAGCAAGACGGTCAGGAAGTCGGCGGTTTCCACCTCCGCGCCCAGCTCGGCAAGGATCCCCAGATCCTTCTGCTGGCGCTCGACAATGTCGAGCCAGCCCAGCCACTTCTCCTCGCCGTTATTGGTCCAAAGGCTTGCATCTTTCTGCCAGAGGCGGTCAACTTTGTTGTTGGCGGTCCAATCAGCGGCGGCCAGGTCCAAGGCGCCGCGAAGTTTGGGAGGCAGTGCGAATCGAATGATCATCTCATTCTTGATTGTGCATCAAAAGCCGGCATCTTGAATGTGCCTCTGTCACAAAAAGCGTTCGCCGAAGCAGATTTTTGTGAAAAATTGTTTACCGGAGCGTGGTGGGCAGACGGAAATAGAACATAAATCTTCAGCAATCGGCAAAGGATTCAGGCAGGCTTGGCGAGCAGTTGCCAAAGGAACTTGAGGACGAAGCGGGGGTTGTGCCGAATGTAGCGCATGGCCAGGCGCCGCGGCTCGGTTGCCAGGCGAAATACCCACTCAAGCCCGCAGCGTTGCATCCATCGGGGAGCCCGGCGCTTGCTGCCGGCGATGAAGTCGAATGTGGCTCCAACGGCAAACATCACGGCAGGAACCCGGCCTATATGGTCAACGATCCAGTGCTCCTGCCTGGGGCAGCCGAGGCCAACGAAGAGCAGACGCGCGCCGGAAGAGGTGATTCGCTCTACGACAGCCGCGTCTTCCTCGGGAGTAAGCGCTCGGAATGGCGGGCTTTCAGCATAGGCCACGTTGAGATTCGGGTGCCGCAGACGCACCGCGCTGAGAAGAGAATCGAGAATGGCCTGGCTCCCACCATAGAAGCCGACCGGTACCCCGTCTTTTTCAGCTGCCGCCAGCAATGCTGCTGTGGCATCCGAGCCGCAGACTCTCTGGGCGCGCTTTTCTCCCAGCAGGCGAAGCGCCCATACAAGAGGCATTCCGTCAGGAAAAGCCGTGCCGGCGTTATTCAACTGAAGAAGGAAAGCCGGATCGTCAACGGCTTCCATCACCACGTGGACATTGGCGAAAAACAGCGCACTGGAGTGCCGTTCCCGAGCCCATGCAAGGCTGTGATGAACTAGCTCTTCGTAGCTGCTGACGGCGACATTGACCCCCAGGATGGGCCGGGTAGCAAAAGGGTTCATTAGTTCGGCGGTCGCCATCACGCTGGGATGCTCCTCAGGGATAGTTTGCGCGCTCCTGGACAAGGCCACTCTTGACGCCAAAGCGCTGTCAACCGCCGCTGAAAACGCCGGCCCTTAATAATGGGGGTGGCTGAAATGATACATTGCGCCGACGGTGAAGCCCTCCGGAGTGAGCTTACCACCGTTTTGATCAGTCGGGTAGCGCTTCCAGTAATTGGGCCAGAACTGGTATTCATAGTCGACCCGCACCCAGATATTCCGGGAGATGCGGTAATTCACGCCACCGCCCATGGTGGTTATGGTGCGGGAGTCATGCCAATACACAGGAGGAGTATAGTTTGTATTCTCGTTGTCCGCGTTGCCATATCCCATCATGAACTTTGCATAAGGTCGGAAAATGCGGTAACGAGGCCAGGAGTAAATCACGCCGCCCGAAGCAACGTCTTCCCGCAGACCTGCCGGAAGAGCCCCCGCACGGCCGTAGTTGAGATCGCGGGCTTCGGCTTCCAGGCCGATTCCTTGCAGAATGTGCGGCATATGGCGCAAGGTATAGTCAATCCACAGAGTGCCACCCAGCAGGTGACCGCGATCAATATCGGGGTTGTAGCCGGAGAAGCCGACGCCAACGGCCCAAGGTAAATAACCCTGCGTGGCTGCTGGTACGGATTGAGCAAGAACGGAGGAAGCCGCGTAAACAAAAAGTGCGGCAAGGGTCGGCCCGAGGTACGGCTTCAAGTCCATTCTGTGTCTCCTTTGCAGGACAACTGGTTCAGGACACTTTCTTCTTAGACATTGCTCTGCGCATGAGTGTACATCTTCATTGTAAAAATGCGAAACAGGCCGTGCGTGTGTTCCAGGTTACGTGTATGCAATCCCTGCAGACGCTTCCCATTCCTATATAGGGAACATATAGGGAACAGCCACTTTAGCCGGTTTTAGTCATCGGTCTGCCATGGGCCAGCGGGGCGTAATGCGGATCAAGTTCAATCCGCCACAATCTTCCACGTTGAACTCCGGTGATGCAGCGGGAATAGCCGCCATGCCTCCCATGGGCATTTCCAGGGGCTCAAAGCCTTCCCCGGCAATCCTCGCTGTCCCATCGGCCGCAAACAGGTACTGCAGGCCGGGGGAAGGCTCGCCGTCAGCAGCCAGAATGGGGCCGGAGAGACTGGCGCTGGTCCTGCTGCCCACGACTCCAAGGCTCTCCACGCAAAAGTAATTCTCCTCTATCAAAATGGTCCGGTCGGGCATCACTTTGGGCGGAATCTTACCAGCGCGGGTCACAAGTTTGACAGCTTCGAGAGATTTCTGAATATGCATCTCGCGCTCCCGTCCGTAGTCGTACATCCGGTAGGTCAGGTCGCAATTTTGCTGGGTCTCTAGCAGAATCGACCCCGGCCAGATGGAGTGAACGGTTCCCGCATCCACAAAGACCATCTCTCCAGTGGCCACATGGAGCATGTTCAAACTACTTTCCAGCGTGCCCGCCTCGATTTCCGCCTTGACCTCGTCGAGCGTGACGCCCGGCTTGAGCCCGCAGGCCACCTGCGCGCCCGGCTCAGCCCCGAGCACGTACCAGCACTCCGCTTTGCCGCGCGGATAGCCGTACTTTTGCGCCATGGCGTCGTCGGGATGCACTTGGACGCTGAGTTTTTCTTTGGCGAAGATGACCTTGATGAGCAGCGGAGACTCGCCACTGCGTGGGGCAGCAGGACCCAGCAACGCTTCGGGCGCCTCCGTAAAGAGCGCACCCAGTGTCTGGCCGGCATGCGCGCCTGTGGCCACAACGCACTGCTCCCCGGTGAGCCAGGCCTCGCCGATAGGATGATCGCCACTGGCAACCCGGTCATACCAGGGATGAAGATCCTGGCTGCCCCACACGCGCTCGGCAAACCAGGGCGTAATGCGAAAGGGAGCCCAGGCGGAAGGCTGGAATTGCGAGAATATTTCCATGAGACTCTACCGTTACTTTCTGGAAAAACAAACTTTACTGCACTCACCGGCTGCAATCTCACTTTAGCAGAGAGCCAATCTGACTGGCACGGACTGAGCGTCGGCCCGTCCAACGTTACATTAACGCTGATGAACGAGTCCCCAGCAGTGGCGCAACTTGCCCCATCCTCCCTCGAACGAATAACCTGAGAGCGGCTTGAATATTCCACTGGCCGGGCATTCCCCAGCCGATACCCCACGAGAAACCGCCAAGGAGAGAGCGCAAACACATGTCGAAGCCAGTTTCCATCTGTGTGATCGGGTCCGGTTACGTGGGGCTCGTTGCCGCCGTTTGTTTTGCGGAAATCGGCCACCGGGTCATCTGCGTGGACAATGACGAAGCCAAGGTGAAGGTTCTCCATGACGGCGGCGTACCTATCTTCGAGCGCTTTTTACCCGAGCTTCTTGAAAAGCACCGGGGGCGCGGGGTGAGCTTTACCTCCAATCTGGGCGCGGCTGTGGAGCAGAGCGAGGCCGTCTTTATCGCGGTGGGCACTCCCCAGGGCGATACCGGCGCCGCTGACCTTTCTTATGTTGAGGCGGTGGTGGCGGAGATTGCCCGCTCCATCAAAAGCTACAAGGTCATCGTGGAAAAGAGCACAGTGCCGGTCTACACCAATGAGTGGATACGACGCGTGCTGCACCGCGCCGGCGTGGACCCGCAGAGCTTCGATGTGGTTTCGAACCCCGAATTCCTGCGCGAAGGGACGGCGGTGATGGACTTTCTGCATCCTGACCGCATCGTGGTGGGGGCGAACTCCGAGCGCTCCGCCGAGGTGTTGCAACGGATTTATGAGCCGCTCACCGGGGGCGGCTATTACGCTCAGCCGGGCGCCTTGCAGGGTGCGCGCAGCGCTGCCTCGCCATCAAAGCTTTTGGTTACTTCGGCGCAGAGCGCGGAGATCATCAAGCACGCCTCCAATGCTTTCCTGGCGCTGAAGATCTCCTTCATCAACGCCGTGTCCAACCTGGCCGAGACGGTGGACGCTAATATAGAGGACATCGCCGCCGGCATAGGTTTGGACAGCCGCATTGGAGACAAATTTCTTAGCGCGGGATTGGGCTACGGCGGCTCTTGTTTTCCCAAGGACGTGGCTGCCTTTCACTGGGTGGCGCAACAGCAGGGCGTGGACTTCCAACTGCTTCACGAAATTCGCAAGATCAACGATACGCAGAGAGAAATCTTCTTCAACAAAGTGAGGGCGGCATTGTGGACCCTGCGCGGCAAACGGCTGGCCGCCCTGGGCCTGGCTTTCAAAGGGGGTACGGATGACATCCGCGAGTCTCCGGCCATAGAGGTGATCGGGAAACTGCTGGCAGCCGGCGCCCATATCACGGCCTATGATCCGGCAGCCATGGAGCGCGCCAAAGAGGCGCTGCCGCCCAGCGAGACACTGAGTTATGCGGCGGACATCTACGCAGCGGCCAAAGACGCCGACGCGGTGTTGATTCTGACCGACTGGAAGGAGTTTGCCGAGATCGATCTGGTGCGCCTTAACCAGGCGGTCCACTTACCCATTGTGATTGACGGCCGCAACCTATACAAGCCTCAAAAAATGCTCGATCATGGCTTCACTTATGTAAGCATGGGCCGGCCGGCAAGTTACCAGGCGCAGCAGGGCAAGCCGCGTAAACTGATTGTGTAGAAGCGGAGTTAGCGTTGTTAGTGGAGCTAACTCCGCTAACATGCGCGACGCGCGGCTAACATCGCTAATAACGCTAACGAATTATTACAGATTTTGATGGAGCAAGACACTTGACCATGCGCGTACTTGTCACCGGCGCCGCCGGATTTCTCGGTTCTCACCTCACAGACAGATTGCTGGGCGAGGGCCACACCGTTATCGGCGTCGATAAGCTCTCGACAGGAGACCGGGAAAACCTCGCACACCTGGCCAATGAGCCGCGCTTCCGCTTTGAAGAACGAGACATCTGTCAGCCTTTCGAGGTGGGGCCGGTGGACTACGTGTTCAACTTTGCCTCTCCGGCCAGCCCGCCGGAGTATCTTCGCCTGGGGATCGAGACGCTTCGGGTAGGTTCCATCGGCGTCGATAACACGCTGGAAATCGCCGCTCGACATGGCGCCGGTTATCTGCACGCCTCCACCTCGGAGTGTTATGGAGAACCGCTGGAGCATCCCCAGCGGGAGAGTTACTGGGGCAACGTGAATCCAGTAGGCCCGCGCTCGGTTTACGACGAGGCCAAGCGCTTTGCCGAGGCCATGGTTATGGCCTGGCATCGCTCGCGCGGCGTCAACACTCACCTGGCCCGCATCTTCAACACCTACGGCCCACGCCTGCACCCCAGCGACGGACGTGTCATCCCCAATTTGATGATGCAGGCTCTGCGCGGCCAAGCGCTGACAATTTATGGCGATGGCAAACAGACGCGCAGCTTTTGTTATGTGGACGACCTGATCGATGGCATTCTGCTTCTCTCCCGCTCCGAGGAACACCTGCCGGTCAATATCGGCAATCCCGATGAGATCACAGTTCTCGAAGCGGCTCAGTTAATCCTCGAAGTGACCGGTTCCAAAAGCGAACTGAGCCTGAGAGCCCTGCCCGTTGACGACCCCTCCCGCCGCTGCCCGGACATCACCAAAGCTCGTACCCTGCTCGGTTGGGAGCCGCGCATCACTCTCAAAGAGGGGCTGGAAAGATCGCTGGAGTTCTTCCGGAGCCATCTGTCGGCTGGCTGGTAAGCTGCCGGCGCATAGAATGCAAACGCCATTCCGGAGGGAGCCGCGGGCTTCAGCATTATGAAAGAAGTTCATGCGTGCAAACGCGGTCTGGCCGCACCTCATGCGCCTTCCCGCTCGAGCCGCTGCTTTGCTACTCTGTCCCTACCATGAAACGCACGTTTTTTCTGCTCCTGATAGCCGTGGTTCTTTTTGCGTCCGGCCAACCCGTCAACGCGCAGAAGTTTCAGCCTAAGACCATCCAGTTCAAGGGCGCACCGGAGTACTCCGACCAGGAGCTGCTGGCCGCCGCGGGGCTGAAAGTGGGCACGGTCCTGGATTATGCCGAGTTGAATGGCCACTCCCAAAAGCTGATGGACACCGGGGTCTTCGAGACTCTAGCCTTCAAGTTCGATGGGGTAGACCTTGTCTTTACCCTGGTTCCGCACACCGAACTTTATCCAGTGCGCTTGGAGAACCTGCCGCTTGCGCCGGGCAAGGTGCTGGACGCTGCGCTGCACGACCGTATACCGCTTTATCACGGCAAAGTGCCGGCCGAGAGAGGTCTGACGGAAGATGTGCGCCAGGCCCTGGAAGAGATGCTTGCGGCAAAAGGCATCAAGGCTAACGTAACGGCCAAGCCCTACACCGACCAACAGCTGCATGAAGTCACCGCCATAAGCTACGCCATTTCCGATCCGCCGGTTCGGGTAGGCGAGATTCATTTGGAAGGCGTCTCGCCGGAGATGCAGGCTCAAGTCAAACTTATTGTGAATCGCGAAACGAAGACGGATTACGACACGGAAAATTCGAAGGGCAATATCGAGCGCGCATTTGTTTTGTTGTACACCGATGAAGGCTATGTGTCCGCCAAAGTTCATGTTGAGCAATCGGGCAATCCGATGGCCGGCAGCCAGGCAATCGACATTCCCTTTAACGTGACCATCGAGGAAGGTCGGCATTATAATCTGGGCTCTATCTATTTGCCGTCGGGCGAGTTGCTGACGCTGGAGATGATCAACAAGACCGCTGGACTCATGACGAATAAGGTCGAGACTTCGTTGTCCGTCAAGGGAGGGCTGACTCTTCGATCCGCCTTACTCTATGTCGCGGGACAATACAAATCTAAAGGCTACCAGGATTGTGTTATCACGCCGCATCCTCAGTACGATGAAACCGCGGGCAACGTCAATTACACCTTGGAGGTTAAGCCGGGACCAGTTTATACGATGGGCAAGCTGACTATTCAAAACAGCGCCGAAGATCTACGTGCAGCGATGTGGGGCGCCTGGAAGATGCCCACCGGCGCGGTCTTCAGCGAGAAAGCGATTAACGACTACTATTACACGCAGGGAGATACTTCGCTGGGACGAACCTTCGCCTCCGCTAACTGCAAATACGAGTTGACTAAAAATATCGATACTCACACTGTCGATGTAACGCTGCGCGTGGAAAAACGGGAGTAAGCACCGCGTCCACATCCGTGCGTTGTGCTTCAATATCGACCGGCTCTGGGCCTTCAGTTGCCATCGTTTCTGTCACCGGACTGATTGTAATGCTAGCGATTAATGATTGGTTTTCGAGCATTTAACGTTCGTGGGGCCGGAGAAAAGCGTAATGTAACGGCGAGTAACCCCTCCTACTTTCCGGCGGTGAGGCGCTTGGAGCCGCATAGCAGGCTGTTGTAAGCTCTGGCAGGACATTGAGTTCGGTAGCGCAAGGGGCAGATTTAACCCTGGCGAAACAGGCAGGTAGCAGGTATAGCATTGTATACATTTCGCGGAAGATCTCTACTGGAATGCATGCAGGGAGCAGAGTGCCGAAGCCGGCAAACGCAATCGCCTCTTCAAAATGCTCCTATGTCAAAATCAAGCGTGGCGGCAGATATGTATACTCGCAGCCAGCGCAATTTTCCGGAGGAATAAGCACATGAAACGGTTGGGATGGATTCTCGTGCTGCTGATGGCAGCTTCGCCCGCGTGGGCAGCCAGGAAAGTAACTGTAAAACAACTCAAGGATTTGCTTATTTCCATGCAGCAATCCAATAAGACCGACGAAGAGGTAGACAACCAGCTCAAAGAGATTGAACTAAACGAAGAGCTCACACGCAGCGCAGCCAACAGCCTGAAAAGTTACCTTCCCGGACCGCACTCCAGTTTGCGGATTGAACTTCTGAAGGATCAAAGCGCATTTCTTGCGCCTCCTGCTACAGATCTCCCCGCTACTCCCGCGCCCGACGCAGCCGCGCAACAAGCCATCCTTACTAAAGCTGCCGATTTCGCGTCCAGGGTTTATGTGCAGAATCCTCATCTATCGGTCACCAAACCCACGCTACGCTTCGAGGACCATGTCATAACCACAGACAGTATCGGATTTCATAACAACAATATGCTTCTCAGTCCAATCCTGCTGGTCGACAATCAAGTTGTTCAAGTGGAAACCGACAAGGGCGTCGAGCAGGCCGCCGAATCCAGGGCAAAGACGAAGTGGGGTGAGAACGGAGAGATTTCAGAGGGCGATCCGGGAACCAATCTGAGCGCCATATTTCTTGAAGCCTCGTCCTCGGGTAAGATCGGCTGGCTGCGCTGGCAGATGATTGACGGCAGGCAGACCGCGGTATTTTCCTTCGCCGTGGACAAGGAAAAATCCCACTTCGATGTGAGTTACTGCTGCTTTCCGAAGACCACTACAGCAACTAATGTCGCAAGCGTGTCGCTGGTGATGACGGTCGGGTCCATCCAGTCGGTCAGCACCTGGGAACCTTTCAAAAAGGTTGTAGGCTACCACGGCGAGTTGTTCATCAGTCCGGAGACGGGCCTTGTGGTTCGCATCATCACCCGTGCTGAGATGAAGCCCACGGACCTCGTTCTCAGGGAAGACAGGCGAATCGATTATGGTTCCGTACTGGTCGCCGGCAAGGTATATCAGCTTCCCCGCGACAGCATAACAGCCATGGAGGCGGTTCCCAATGGCGACAACGACAACGCCACCCACACCACCCGTCACACTTTGTTTTACGCTTCCTATCAGAATTACAAATTGGCCGGAGCGTTGTGAGCGCCTGTCCGGCTTGCATTGCTGCATGTTTCGGTTTTTTATTCCACAGCGAATGGCGCCGAAGGCGCGCCTGCCTGGATGGCTAGTCCTCACTCCCACTCGATCGTGCCGGGGGGCTTCGAGGTGATGTCGTAAACCACGCGGTTGATGCCGCGTACCTCGTTGACGATGCGGCTGCTGATGCGCTTGAGCACCTCGTAGGGCAGAGGAGTCCAGTCGGCGGTCATGCCGTCTTCCGAATGCACGGCACGCACTGCGGCGGTGTAGGCGTAGGTGCGCTGGTCGCCCATCACGCCCACGCTCATCACCGGCAGCAGCACGGCAAAGCTTTGCCAGATGGAGGAGTAAAGCCCGGCAGCCTTGATCTCGGCGACCACGATCTCGTCGGCCTCCTGCAAGAGCGCCACGCGCTCCCGAGTGACTTCGCCCAGGATGCGCACGGCGAGGCCGGGGCCGGGAAACGGCTGACGGCCGAGAATCTCTTCCGGCATCTGAAGGTCGCGGCCGATGCGCCGGACTTCATCTTTGAAGAGATCCCGCAACGGCTCAATGAGTTTGAGCTTCATTCCCAGCGGCAGGCCGCCCACGTTGTGGTGGCTCTTGATGGTCTGGCTGGGGCCTTTCACGCTGGATGACTCGATCACGTCGGGGTAGAGCGTGCCCTGCACCAGCCACTCCACTCCGCCGGTTTCTTTGGCGATGCGCGTGGCCTCGTCGTCGAAGACGGCGATGAATTCGGCGCCGATTCGTTTTCTTTTGGTCTCCGGATCGATGACCCCGGCAAGTTGCTTGAGGAATCGCTCGCTGGCGTCCACGGCGACAATATTCAGACCCAACTTTTCGCGCAGATTCTTCTGCACGTTTTGAAATTCATTTTTGCGCAGCACGCCGTTGTTGACAAAGATGCAAGTGAGCTGGCTGCCGATGGCTCGGTGCACCAGAACTGCGGCCACCGACGAATCCACGCCGCCGGAGAGGCCGCAGATGACGTGCCCCTTGCCGACCTTCTCGCGAATCGTGGTTACTGTGGTTTCGATAAAGTGCGCCGGAGTCCAGTCGCCGCGCGCGCCGCAAATATTGAAGACAAAGTTCTTGATGATCTGCGGTCCCAGCGGCGTGTGATGCACTTCGGGGTGAAACTGCACGGCCCAGATGCGGCGCTGGGCATTTTCGATTCCCGCCAGTGCATTGGCGGATACGGCGATGCGCCTGAAACCCGCTGGCAACTCCAGCGCCTCATCGCCGTGGCTCATCCAGACCTGAAGAGTCTTCGGCACTTCGGCAAATAACGGCGATGCGCTGTCCTCGATGGTGACTTCCGCGTGGCCGTACTCGTGCTTGGCGCCGGAGCGCACTTTGCCGCCCAGATGGTGGACGATGAAATGCAACCCGTAGCAAATGCCCAGCACCGGCACGCCCAACTCAAGGAATTTTGGGTCGGCGGCCGGCGCGTCAGCGTCGTACACAGACGACGGTCCGCCGGAGAGGACGAGGCCGAGCGGCTTGAGCGCCTTGATCTCGGCGAGAGGCGCGGTGCAGGGCAGCACCACAGAGAAGACATTCTGCTCGCGAACGCGCCGCGCGATCAGTTGCGTATACTGCGAACCGAAATCGAGGATGACGATGGTTTGGGTGGCCACATACCAGTGTGGCAGGGCGCGGGGCGGGATGTAAAGTTCGGAGTAGAGGGCTAGCCCCTCGAAGAAACTTGGTCCCAGCTTTTGCTGTTATTCTCGAGAAGCCCAGTCAACTTTGCGACCTTCTCTGCCACAACCACATCAAAAACTCGAAACGCCTAAGGAGAATTCCCATGCGTGCTGCCGTCGTCCGCGCTTTCGATGCCCCACCGTCCTACACCACCTTCCCTGACCCAGTCCCGGAAACGGGCGAGGTCCTTGTGACGGTTACCGCGGCCGGGCTGCACCCGATTGTCAAGTCACTGGCCAATGGGACTCACTACGGCAGCGCGGGAGAACTGCCCTTTGTGCCCGGAGTGGACGGCGTGGGGCGGCTGGAGGACGGCAAGCGCGTGCTCTTCGGCAGCGCGCGCTCGCCTTACGGCACCTTCGCGGAGCGGTCTCTGGCGTCCACCTGGATGTGCATTCCGCTCCCCGATGGCCTTGATGACGCGACTGCGGCGGGGATAGCTAACCCGGGGATGTCTTCGTGGGTTGCGCTCGGCGGGCGGGCGAAGTTCGTTGCGGGGGAAAGCGTGCTCATTCTGGGCGCTACAGGCGTTGCCGGGCAGCTTGCAGTGCAGATTGCGAAACGCCGGGGCGCACGCCGTGTGGTTGGCGCGGGCCGCAATCCGCAGGCACTCGCAAGCCTGAAGACGCTGGGCGCGGATGCCGTCATCTCGCTTGATCAGGAGCAGGATGCGCTGGTCGCCGCCTTCCGCACCGAGTTCGCAGGCGAGGGCGTGGATGTGGTGCTCGACTACCTTTGGGGCCAGCCCGCCGAAAGCGCGCTCAAGGCCATTGCGCAAAAGGGCCTGAGCAAAGCCGGATCTCGGGTGCGCTTTGTCCAGATCGGCTCCAGCGCCGGTCCAACCATCACATTAAACGCCGCCACGTTGCGTAGTTCGGGAGTGGAACTGCTGGGCAGCGGCTTCGGCAGCGCCTCGCTTGACCAGATCAAGGCCGCCATCGGCGAGTTCTTCCATTCCGCCGCCACCGAACCTTTCCAGTTCAGCGTAAAGATCGCCCCGCTCAGCGAGGTCGAGGCGCTCTGGAACAGCCCGGAACGCGGAGTGCGGCTGGTGTTTCAGCCGTGAGGGCTATATCTCAGGTTCATTCGTAGTGATACCGCGCTTGCAGAAACTTGAGCGGCTCCGCCTTGCCTACAAGCGCATCTTTCGGGCGTATACTTTTCCCAAAACGTCATGATTGACTCAGGACTCAAGGGAAAAGTCGTTTTGATCACCGGCGCTAATAATCCACATGGAATCGGCGCGGGTGTGGCGCGAGCCTTTGCCGCGCAGGGATGCAGAGTGTTTCTGCATTATTTTCGGCAAGAGGCCGCCGGTGTGAGCCGCGAAGGAGTGGATAAGGCTGGCACACCGGGTATGTCGTTCTACCGCTCCCAGGTGGCGAAATCCGCCGATGAAGTGGTTGCCGAGATTCACGAGCATGGTGCGGAGGCGCACGCATGGGAATGCGATCTCGCGGACGCGAGCACGATTCCCAAATTGTTCGACCAAGCGGAGCGCTTGCTCGGGCCGGTGGAAATTCTCGTAAACAACGCGGCGCATTGGGAAGCGGATACGTTTGTTCCGCCAGGCGCCGAACTAAGCAACAAGCTCGTCGAGTTGTGGACGGATCGCCCCGCATCCATCACCGCCGCGGCCATCGATCGATTATTCGCCGTCAATACTCGCGCGGCAGCGCTGACCATGGCGGAGTTTGCCCGCAGGCATATCGCGCGGGGAGCACAATGGGGCCGGATCGTGAACGTGAGCACCGCCGGAGCCGAGCGCTTTCCATCCGAGGTCTCGTATGGGGCAAGTAAATTTGCGCTGGAGAGCTACACACGGAGTGCAGCAAGCGAGCTGGGCAAGTTTGGAATCACTGTCAACGTAGTCTCGCTGGGGCCGGTGCAGACAGGTTGGATTACCCCGGAACTGGAGCGCGAGATACTGCCGACGATCCCGCTCGGCAGAGTGGGCAAACCCGAGGATGTCGCAGACGTTATCGTCTTTCTTGCGTCGCATCAAGCCCGCTGGCTCACTGGACAGAAAATCTATGTGGGCGGCGGACATGGAATGTGAAAATTCGTTGTCTGACCGCGAATCGAATTCTTTCAACTCTTGGAGCGGTCGCCAATTTAGAAGGCGCTGAGGGATTCCTGGTTCCTATTCCTACTCGTAGTGATATCGCGCCTGCAGGAAATCAATTCGGTCGGCGGTCACGCGGTAAACCAAGCGGTGCTCCCGCGTAATTCTCCGGCTCCAACAACCGGCATACTCACGTCGCATAGGCTCGGGCTTGCCGATCCCTGCGAATGGATCGGCGAGAACAGACTCGACCAGTTCGAGTGTTTTCAGCGCCGCTTGCCGGTCATTCTTGACCCACCAAGCAAGGTCTTCCCGAAACTTTGGAAGGAAGTCGACACGACGTTCGATTTTGGCGCTCATGGGTATCAATTACTCTTGCGCAACAGGAAGCGATCAAAGCCCGGCAGAACGGCGCAATTCCTCAAGAGCGGCTGCTGCTGGCTTTCCTGGAGCTTTCCTCTTGTCGTTTGCTTTCGACTCAGCAAGAGCCTGCGTCAGCCTCCTGGCGTTGGCTGGCGAGCGCAGCAGATACGCAGTCTCCTCCAGACTCGCCAGTTCATCGGCGGCGATAATCGCCACATCCGGCTGGCCGCGCCGTCTCTTCACCACCACGACTTCCCGGTCGTCTGTTACACGGTCAAGGAAAGTCGCCAGATTCTCTCTGAGCGAGGTATAAGTAGTCTCGATAGCCATCGCAAAATCACCTTGGATTAAACGTACAGCTTTCCTGTACATTTGTCAAGCTGGCCAGCGAAGAGTCTTATTTCGCGTCGTTCTTGTAAACCACCCCCGCCTTCATCACGAACTTCACATTCTGCAAGGTGCGCACATCGTCGATGGGGTTCTTCTCGACGGCGATGAGGTCGGCCCATTTTCCGGCTTCCAGAGTGCCGGTCTTGGCGCTCCAGCCCATGAGGTCGGCGGCGTTGATGGTGGCGGTTTGCAGAGCGGCCAGCGGGGCCATGCCGAGTTGGTTGACGTAGACATCCAACTCGTGGGCATTGAGCCCGTGCGGATAGACGGCGGCGTCGGTGCCCATGGCGATCTTGACGCCGGCATCGATGGCGCGCTTGATATTGCCCTTGGCCACTGCGCTTATCTCAACCATTTTTTTATGCGAGTAGGGCGGCAGGTGGCCGTTTTCCACTATCCAGTCTTCCAGATAGAGGGTGGGAACGAGATAGGTGCCGTTTTTCTTCAGCTCGGCAATGCCTTCGTCGTTGATGTAACTGCCGTGCTCGATTGAATCCACGCCGGCCATGCTGGCCCAGAGGATTCCCTGGGCTCCGTGAGCGTGCGCGGCGACTTTGCGGCCCAGGCGGTGGGCGTCGGCCACAATGGCGCGCATCTCTTCGAGGGTGTACTGCGAGGCCTGGGGATCGTCGCCCTTGGACATGACGCCGCCGGTGGCGCAGATCTTGATCAAGTCGACGCCGTATTTGATGTTCTGCCGGACCTGGTGCTGTACCTGGGCGATGCCGTCGGCTACGCCGTCTTCCATGGCATGGTATTTGAAGGGCAGCAGGTTGTTATCGCAATGGCCGCCGGTGATGCTCAAGGCCGGCCCGCTCACCAGCAAGTGCGGCCCAACAATCTGGCCGGAGTTGATGGCGTCGCGCAGGTCCACATCGGAGTAGCCGCCGGCGCCGACGTTGCGCACCGAGGTGATGCCGGCCAGCAGCGTGGTGCGGGCATTCACCACCCCGTTGATAGCCTCCTTGGCGTCGGTTCCCAATAGCTCGTGATAGGGATCGAAGATGGTGTCCATCGTCAGGTGAGTATGCACGTCGATCAGGCCGGGTAGCACCGTAAGGCCGCTCAGATCAACCACTGTATCGCCCTGCTGCGCGGGGAGTTGAGCGCTGGGCGCGATGGATTGGATGGTGTCGCCCACCACCACGACAGTCTGGGCATCGAGTAGTTTGCCAGTCTTTACATCGAGCAGGTGGCCTGCGCGGACGAGAGTGCGCGTGGGTTTGGGGGCCGGTTGGGCAGAGAGCGTGACCGCGACGGCGGCGAACAGCAACGTCAGGACAAGATATTGCCGTTTGAACATAGGTAAACCTCCAAAAAGAACTGCAAGCGGAGTTTAGCAAAAAACCCTGCCTCAAGGCTGGATTCCGGAATGCTGAGAAGCGGCGCCTTCATCATCCTTAGCTAAAAGTGATAGGCTGCTAGGCGACGCAGTTTGCGCGAACCAGCTGCTCGGAATTTGATTCTGGCCTTCATCCACTGACGTTTTTCCAGCCGATGGGCGTGGCCGGCAGATCACATCACCAAGAGGACAAATATGAACCGTTTTCGATATGTGCCTATCCTGATTTTCCTGGGCGGAACCGCTCTGGCTCAGACCGCTCCCGCATCTGATACACAGAAGCCCGCGCCCCCAGTCGTCGTCAAAAGCTTCGATCTGGCGGCTATCGACAAGAGCGCCGATCCGTGTACGGATTTCTACCAATACGCCTGCGGCAACTGGGTCAAGAGCAACCCCCTTCCGGCCGACCAGGTGCGCTGGGCGCGTTCCTTCTCGCTGCTGCAAGAGCGCAACCGCTACCTGCTGTGGCAGGAGTTGGACGCCGCGGCCTCGAACCCCACGACCCCGCTGGAAAAGCAATATGGCAACTACTTTGCCGCCTGCATGAACACCGGCCTGATCGAGCAAAAGGGCCTGAAGCCACTGGAACCTGCCTTCAAGCGCATCGCCGCTCTCAAGGATACCCACAAGCTGGCTACACTGATGGGCGAGTTGGAGGCCGAGGGCAGTGAGGCGCCGCTGTTCCGCTTTGGCGTGGAGCAGGACGACAAGGACTCCTCCAAGCAGATTGCCTCGATTGGACAGGGCGGGCTCTCTCTGCCCGACCGCGACTACTACATTGTGGACAACAAGCGCTTCCAGGAGATCCGCAAGCAGTACGTCGAACATGTGACCAGGATGTTCACGCTGGCTGGCGATACGCCAGAACAGGCGGCCAAGGAGGCAGCGGCGGTTCTGGAGATTGAGACTACTCTGGCCAAGGCTTCCACCAGCCGCACCGACCTGCGCGAGCCGGAGAACCGCTACCACATCTATACGGTGGCCGACTTTCAAAAGCTGACCCCGGATTTCGATTACTCGATTTATTTTAAGGACGTGAAGATACGCCCCTTCGAGACGCTGAACGTAGCCACGCCTGATTTTTTCAAAGGGCTGAGTGAATTGATCGCCAAGGAGCCGATTGAATCCTGGAAGTCGTACTTCCGCTGGCACGCGCTGCATGGCGCGACAACCAACCTGCCCAAGGCCTTCTTCGACGAGAACTTCGCCTTTTTCGGCAAGACCCTCAGGGGCCAGAAGGAACCGACGCCGCGTTGGAAGCAGTGCACCAGCATGACCGACAACGCGCTGGGCGAAGCGGTGGGTCAGGACTGGGTGAAGAAGAACTTTCCGCCCGCGGCCAAGGCCAGCATGGACCAGTTAGTGGCCGCTCTGGAGAAGAGTTTGGGCGACGACATCAAGACCCTGCCCTGGATGAGCGACGCCACCAAGAAGGCGGCGGAAGAAAAGCTCGCGATGATCCGCAACAAGATCGGCTACCCGGAGAAGTGGCGCGATTACCGGGCCCTGAAGGTGGAACGCGACGACCTTATCGGCAACCTGCGCCGCAGCGCGGTCTTCGAGCGGAACTGGAACCTGGACCACCTGGGTAAGCCGGTGGACGAAAAAGAGTGGGGCATGACGCCGCCCACGGTCAACGCCTACTACGACCCTTCGTTCAACGACATCAACTTTCCGGCCGGCATCCTGCAGCCGCCATTCTTTGACTTCACCATTGATCCAGCAGTGAACTTCGGCGGCATCGGGGTAGTGATTGGTCACGAGATGACTCACGGATTCGACGACGAGGGCTCGCAGTACGACGGGCGGGGCAATCTGCGCGAGTGGCAGACGGCCGAGGACCGCAAGGCCTTCACCGAGCGGACCGACTGCGTGGCCAACGAATACAGCGGTTTTGAAGCCGCTCCGGCGCATGACGACGTGGCCGCGCAGAAACTGAACGGCAAGCTCACCCTGGGCGAGAACACGGCCGACAACGGCGGCCTGCGCATCGCTTACATGGCGCTGCTGGACACACTCGCGGCGCAGGGCAAGAGCATCAACGATAAAATCGATGGCTACACCGAGGCGCAGCGCTACTTCCTGGGCTTTGCTCAGGTGTGGTGCCAGAATCAGACCGAGCAGTCGGCCCGCCAGGCAGCATTGACGGACCCTCACTCTCCTGGCCGCTGGCGCACCAACGGCTCGGTGCAGAACTTCGATCAATTCGGCAAGGCCTTTGGCTGCACCAAGGGCCAGCCCATGTATCCGGCGACATCCTGCCGGGTCTGGTAGACACTTTATCCCTGCTCAGGAGCCGTGGCTTGCTACGGCTCCTGAGCAGTGGCCGCGGCTATCAGGACAGATCAGGCCTGCAGGGGAGACCACTTTACCGGTAAACCAGGTTGACGTTCCCTCCATCCGGGAGTCCAAATCCCAGCATTGACCATGAAACCATGCCGGCCAGACGGGAAAGCGAGGGTTTTCCGCTGCTTCCTATGCAGGTCGGCCAAGGAAAATGCACTGTTTTGCCCAGTCTTTGGCCAAAACTAGGCACAACCCACCCTGGGCTTTTACAATGCAACAGGGACCCATCCCAACCCAGCTCTGCTGTGGAACTAGCAAACTTGGCGGCGCACGCCTGACCAGGATGAAGGAATCGCATGAAGTTTACGAAATTCGGCAAGGCCCTTCTGATAAGCGCCCTTTCAGCTGGCGTCGTTTTCAGCCTTACGTCTTGCATCCAGGATTATTCGGTCGGCTATTTGTATGTGACAGGGACGGTAACGGCCACGCCTTCCGGCAACGGCATCGTCTCCGGCTTCAAGATTGATCACAATACAGGTCAGTTGACGAACATCAACGGGCTGCCTGTCTCCTCCGGCGGCGCCAACCCGGTTCGAGCCGTCCTGCTCACAGGAAGCCGCTTTCTTTATGTTCTTAATCGGGGCGTCAGCAGCAACCCGGCGGGAAGCTCCATCTGCACTACGCAGTATCCCTGCCAGAACGCCAACATCACGCAGTACGCCATCGGCGCCAACGGCATCCTTACGCCGCAGGAGACCTTCTACACGCAAGGTTTGAACCCGTTCCGCATGATCACCGATAACTCGGGATCCTACATCTACGTTCTGGAACACGATTCTCTTTACAACGGCCTTCCGTCCAGTTCGACTAACCCAAACCCCAATTGCGCTGCCGCCCTGACCGGGGCCACAACCTGCGGCGACATTACCGCTTTTTCGATCAACTCAACCACCGGACGGCTGCAACTGATCCTTAATAACCAGGTGACCGCGGCAGGCGGCGGAACACCGCTGACCTACTTCCCGGTTCCAACCAATCCCGTGGACTTTGTGTTGAGCAATGGATCCATCCTCATACTAAGCGGGAAGCCAACTACCACCGCGGCTGCGCCTTGCACAACAGCCGCTGAACTCGCCTCAACCTATCCGTATTCCTGCGGCTCAACCGTGTATCCCTATTCTCAGAGCTCCACCAACGGGCAGTTGACGGTGAGCCAGAACAGCGTCCAGCCGCTGAGCATCGCGCAGGGAACGGCCATCGTATCCGCTGGCGGTTATATCTTCGTGTTGGACAATGAATCGCCCAATCCCAATACCACCAATGCGGCCAGCCAGATTCTGCCTTACACGGTGGGCAGCGGTGGTGCGTTGCTGGCAGCTGTCAGCGGCCCCATTCCCGATGATCCCAACCAATACAACCCCATTTATCTGGTGCAGGAAAACAAGGCGAAGTGGTTCTACGTGGCCAACCAGGGGAACAACACCCCGCCCCCCGGCTTGGGAACGGCTCAGAGCGGGATTGCCGGCTACGTGATCAACAGTCCGTTTCAGCCCACCGAAATGGCAGGCACGCCCATCGGCTTTGGCTCTGGGTCAGGCCCGCAGTGCCTGGTCGAGGATCCCTCGAATCAGTACTTCTATACGGCCAACTTTAACGATTCCAGCGTATCCGGTCAGTCTATCGACGAAAACGCCGGCACCCTCAGGCCGCTCAACCAGACGACCAAGGCGCCTTCCCAATATTCGCTGACCGGGCCGCCCACCTGGTGCCTGGTGGATGGGCGCACCAACTGAACCGCCGTATGATGCAGATGCGCCTGAAGCGGAGGATGGCCCCCGCTCCAGGCAACGCCAGACAATGATTGACCCGCAGTGCTCAAGAACGCAGCCGAATTTGAGGACGCGATGTTTTCCGGGGCGCCCTGGGGTTCGATTCCAAACTGATTTTTTAGAGGCCAGAGCCTTTGGCCTACTGACGAAAGATGCGCATGAAGTTCAACAAATCGAGACAGCTCCTGTTGGTCTCCGCGGCCAGCCTCCTGACGGCAGTTCTGATCACCGCTTGCGGCACGGCCACCGTGGATTTCGTTTATGTGACCAGCTCCAAGGCCGCGGGACCCAATAACTACGGAGAGATCGATGTCTTCGAGATCAACGGGGTCTCCGGCTATATGCGCCAGATTCCCAGCTCGCCTTTCCCCTCTGGAGGGCGCAATCCGGTGGCCGAAGCCGTCTCTTCCGACAACACCATGCTTTACGTGGTCAATCAGGACGACAACACCATCGTACAGTTTTTGGTTGGCGACGACGGCAAGCTCTATCCACAGAACACCGTGAACACGCCGGGGATTTACCCGTTGGCCGTTGCCGTGAGCGGGACGAACCTGTTCGTCGTGGATACTTATCAACCTTTGCCCACCTGCTCCAACGCAGACCCCTGTCAGGGGTCGGTGGGTGTCTTTCCTCTTCAGCCCGCCACCACCGGCTCCAACCCTACCCCCGCCGGCGCGCCGGGAACGCCTTTAACCAATACGAGCATAGGCACGGACTACTGGCCGCTGATCCTGCCCAGCTACCCCAAGCACGTCATCACGCCCACGGCGATTAACGTGCTGAAATCGGGCGCTGCCCTCTTCGTTACAGCCTATGACGCCTCTGTGACGCCCAATGTAGGTTATGTCTTTGGCTTCTTGATCGGCTCTAGCGGCGCGCTCACTCCCCTTAATGGCGGCGTGCCATTTGCCGCGGGTGTTCATCCATCCGCCATAGCCAGCGATTCCACCAGCACCTACGTTTACGCGACGGATTTCGCCAGCGGCAATGTTCGCGGCTACTTATTTGCCTCCGGACTCCTGACTCCATTGAGCGGCAGCCCCTTCTCGGCGGGCGATCAACCCTCTGCCATCGTCGTCGATCCCATCTACCCGTATGCCTATGTGGCTAACTCGTTGGACGGCAACGTATCCGCCTATTCCATCAGCAGCGGTGCTCTCACCCGCATTGGCACCTACGCCGCGGGAGTTGATCCGGTAGCCATGGGCATCGACCCATCGACCAATCACTTTGTTTTCACAGCCAACTTCAGTCCCGGCGGGGTCAGCGGTACGGTCTCAGACTTTGAGTTGAGCTCCACCGCCGGCACGCTCGTCAACGCGCAGCTTTCGCCTTACAAGTCCAACGCCAATCCGACGGCCGTGGCCGCGGTTCCGCACGGCAGCGCGCAATAATGATGCAGGTAAACAACCCACTGCCGGGCACTCTAGCAACACCCCGTACCGGGCTTTTACAATGCATACGGGGCAACTTAACCAGTTTTCTATGGGCTCGCAAACGACTAGCCCACGACGAAGGAAGCGCATGAAGTTCAGCAAATTGAGCCAGCTTTTTCTGGTCTCTTCCATTGGCCTTCTGGTGGCCACCCTTTTCTCTGCCTGCGCCATCACAACCATCGATTATATTTTCGTGGCCAGTTCCGCAGGTTCGGGGACATCGAGCGCCGGGCAGATCGAGACCTACGCGGTGGACGCCCAGTCCGGCGCATTGCGCACGGGAGCACCTACCGTATCCTCGGGCGGTGTGAACCCGGTTTCCATGGCCATCACCTCCGACTATGAGAATCTTTACGTCGCCAATGCGGGTAACGGCTCCATTGTCCATTTCACCCTCGGCCTTCACGGTGAACTGACCTCTAAGGACACGATCACCGCTACCGGTACGCCCGTTGCCATAGCCGTTAACCAAGCTAATACTTACCTGTATGTTCTTTCCGGACCCATTCCCGCTAAGCTTACGGCCTATCCTCTTTCCAGTGGCACAATCGGCGCCGCGGTTTCCACAAATACCCTCAGTCTCTACGGCGCCTACGCCGCCTATAGCGGCGATACCCTGATTCCCACCGGGCTTTCCGTGCTGGCCAACAATGCGGCTGTCTACGTCACGGCTTATGACCAATCGGCCTACAATCCCGGCACAACCATCACTTGCCCATCCAACGGCTGCGCCAACCCCGGCTGGGTCTTTGGTTATACCGTCGGCTCGGGCGGAGTTTTGACCGCACTTGCCAATCCCATTGAAGCCGGCATCAAGCCCACGGCCATTGCCACCGATCCCACCGACCGCTTTGCCTACGTCACCGACTACGCCTCCAACCAGTTGATCGGCTATACGATCTTGAGCAGCAGCACGCTGAGCTTCATGTCCGGTGGTCCCTACAGAACAGGGGACGAACCCTCCGCGGTGACCATCGATCCACGCGGCAAGTTCGTCTATGTCACCAACTCGCTGGATTCCACGGTTTCGCCTTACTCACTAAACCTGGCCACCGGAGCTCCCACTATCTCGGTGAGCCCTACCGCCGGCGCAGGCGCCAATTCGACTGACACCCAGCCGGTCGCTGTCACCATCGATCCGGCGGTGGGCCGGTTTGTCTATACCGCTAATTACCTGGGAAACTCCGTCTCCGGCTTCATCCTGGACCCGACTTCAGGCGCGCTGAGCCAAACCCAGGCCACGCCATATCTCACCGGATTCCATCCCACAGCGGTTATTGGCGTTCCCCACGGCAACTATTCGACGCAGTCGGTTGCTCCGTAAAAGCCATTGTTTCTCAATGACCTAAAGCCCAGCCACCCCAGGCTGGGCTTTTTTACTGAACCGGATTTTAGGCAGTCCCGACGTGATAAATGGCTCATCAGACGCAAAGTGTGGCAAATATGCCACATGACGGGGATGGCTCCTGGCGGCTAAGATTTAGGTTGTGCACGGGTTTATTGCCTTGGAAGAAGGTATTTTGACCAATCATGCGCACCTGAATCCCGCGCATCTGGAACAGACGATTGCCGCGCCTCTGGAGTTCGACGGTGTGGGGCTGCACTCCGGCGCGCCAGTGCATCTGCGCCTTTTGTCCGCGCCGGCAGGCTCGGGTATCGTCTTTCGCCGCACGGATCTCGACAACTTTGAGATTCCCGCCATCGGCCGCTATGTGGCCAAGGTTAGCTATGCCACCAGCTTGATGCGTCAAGGCGTGCTGATTTCCACTACGGAGCATCTACTCTCGGCGCTCATCGGCATGGGCGTGGACAACGTAATTGCGGAGCTGGACAACCTGGAGCTTCCTATTCTGGACGGAAGCGCCCTGCCTTACGTCGAGGCCTTTCTGAGGGTGGGCATCCGCAACCAGCGGCGGCGCCGTGAGACGGTTCGGGTACTGCGCCCGGTCGAGGTGCGCGAAGGGAACAAGTTTATCGGGGTCTATCCCGGCTCCGGCTACAGCATCGAATACGCCATCGACTTTCCCGCGCCCGTCGGCCAGCAAAGCGCTCGCGTGGATCTGGCAGCAGAGACGTATGGTTCCGTGATCGCTCCGGCGCGCACCTTTGGCTACAAAGCTGACGAGCAGAAGCTGCGCGACATGGGCCTGATCCGTGGCGCCGGGCCGGAGAGCATCATCATTCTGGGCGCAACCGGACCGGAGAACGGACCGCTGCGTTTTCCCGACGAGTATGTGCGCCACAAGGTTCTGGACCTGATCGGCGACTTGGCGCTAGCAGGCCGGCGCATTGAGGGCCACGTGGTGGCGGAGCGCGCCGGACACGCCATGCACACCGCGCTGGTTTCGCGAATGATGAAGGACCGCTCCACCTGGGAACTAGCCCACGTGCCGGTCACCGCAGCGGCTGAAGAGAACGCTGTTGCCGGCAGCCCCGCCCTGATGAGCGCATGAAGCTTCGGGCTTCTATCACCTAATCACTAAAACAAAATTCTCATCGGCGCCGCGGCCGCAAAGCTCTTTCCCTCCATGGCCAGCTCGCCGGTCAGCGGATTGCGCCGGAAGACGCTGATCAGGTTCGAGTCCTGATTGGCAACCAGCATCCAGCGCTCCGTAGGGTCCAGCGCAAAGTTGCGAGGACACTTGCCGCCGCATGGCGTGCGTCCCATCGCCGTCAACTGGCCAGTCACCGGATTGGCATGGAAGCTCATCAGAAAATCATTGTCGCGGTTGGCAAAATAGACGAACCTTCCGTTGCGCGTGATGATGGTGTCGCAGGCCCGCGTCGGTCCATGATAGCCCTCCGGCAGCAGTTCAACCCGCGTTACCAGAGTCAAGCTGCCGTTGACGCGATTCCACTTCAGCACGTCCACGGTCGAATCCAGCTCGTTCACCGAGTAGGCCGTATGCCAGTTGGAGTGAAAGTGCAGCGTGCGCGGCCCCGCTCCCGGACGCGCCGTGTAAAGGCCTGCCGGAGTCAGCTTGGCTGTCGCCGCGTTCAGTTTGTAAATATGAATGCAATCGTTGCCCAGATCATTGATGTAGACGAAGCGGTTGTCGAGCGAGAAGGCGGCAAAGTGCGCGTGGGCGTGCTCCTGGCGGCTCAAGTTGGGGCCGTGGCCGGTGTAGTGTTCGCTCCACACAATGGGGCCGAGCTTGCCAGCGGTGACCCGATAGCTGGCCGCGCTGCCGCTGGTGTAGTCGGCCACCACCAGCACGCGCCCAGAATGATCCAGCGCCAGGTGGCAGGTGCCCACGCCGGCCGAGTTCTGCTCCGAGAGCGGATGCAGCTCTCCCTTCGCCGCCCTGAAGCTGGCCACCGCGCCAGTCGCCTTGCCGTTGAAGCTGTGAACATCCGAGGCGGCGAATAGATACTGCCGTTCCCAGGAGTAGGTGAGCCAGGCGACGTTGGCGATCTTGGCGGCCACGCCCGCCGGCGCCAGTTCGCCACTGGCCGGGTCCCAGTCGTAAGCCAGAATCCCATCCGGAGCATTGGAGGCGACGAAGACCCTCTGGCGGACTGGCAATGCAATGAGCGAGGGCGAAGCCGCCGCGGTCAGCGTGACGGCAGAGGCGGAGATCAGAAATTTACGGCGGGTATGTTTTTCCATAACGAAAGTGATTGTCGCCGATGGGGCAGGTATTGCGCCAGTGGCGCTCCAGGCCGAAGGCAGTTAGCCCCGCCGCAGGGGTCGCAGGTGGTGCGCCATGTCACAGGACGTTCACACTCCGCGTGTGATAGCATCCCTCTTCGTAGCAGGTGACGCACGCAGATTCGTCCTACCCTTCTCCGCGCGGTGCCGGCCCGAGACCTTCCAGGTTTATGCCTATATGGTCCAAACCTTTCCGATTCAATCCTTTATGGACGAGGTAGACGGAAGACCGGGAGCTGTGGCCCTCCAATTCGGCCGCGTGGACGCCCCACGGGACGTTCCCATGCTTTCCCTGTCCCTCTTCCGTTCGATCCCGCAAATTCTGAAACAATTTCACAATCATACGAGGAGAACACCATGAAAACCTACCAGGGAAGTGAGATCCGCAATGTCGCTGTAGTGGGGCATGCGCACAGTGGCAAAACCACTCTGATCGCCGCTCTGTTGCATGCCGCCAAAATGACCCCCACCCAGGGCCGCGTCGAAGACGGCACGGCTGTAACCGCGTATGACGAAGAGGAAGTAGCCCGCGGCGCAACTATGCAGAACGCGGTGGCCTTTGCCGAGTGGCAGGGCGTAAAAATAAATCTTATCGACACCCCGGGCTTTCACATGTTTACCCATGAGGCGCGCGCGGCCCTGCTGCCTGCGGAATCGGCCATCGTGCTGGTGAACGCGCAGAATGGCATCGAGCCGGTCACCGAGCGCGTCTGGCGCTACGCCGACGAGGCAGGCGTTCCCCGCATCGTGCTGGTCAACCAGATGGACCACCCCAAGGCCGGGGGCGGCGAGGGGTTGAGCGCCCTACTTGACAACATAGTCGATCGCTGGGGCCGCACGTGCGTGCCTGTACAGCTGCCCATCTCCGGCGCAGAAGGATTTCATGGCGTCGTCGATCTCGTCACCATGGAGGCCTGGCAGTACACCTCCGGCGGCGACGGCCGCGGCAAAGCTTCCGCCGAGATTCCCGCCAGCCTGGCTGCCGACGCCAAGACCCGCCACGAGGCGCTGGTCGAATTGGTGGCCGAAGGCAAGGACGAGCTGATGGAGGAGTACTTCGAAACCGGCACGCTCACCAAAGAGCATCTCATCGCCGCGCTGCATGAGGCCGTGCGCGAAGACCGCATCTTCCCCGTGCTTTTTTCCAGCGGCCTGGCCAACATGGCTCTCGATCATCTTCTCGACTTCATCAAGGAGTACACGCCTTCGCCTGTCGAGCGCGCGCCCATCGCTGTTCGCAATCCATCGATTGAAGTCACACCGGACTCGCCTGACGCTGGCTCGTCCACTCGCAAGATCGACGACAACGAGCCGCTGGGCCTGTTCATCTTCAAGACCATGACCGACCCATTCGCGGGCCGCATCAGCTTCTTCAAAGTCATCAGCGGCGTCGTCAAAAACGATGCCAACGTCGAGAACTACACCAGGCGCGGCTCGGAGCGCTTCTCTCACCTCAGTGTCATGCAGGGCCGCAAGGCTGTTGAGATTCCCGAGCTGCACGCCGGAGACCTGGGCGCCGTTGCCAAGCTGCGTGACACCCTCACCGGCGATACCCTCGGCCAAAAAGGCTCCGACATCCAGGTCGATCTCCACAAGTTGCCCGAGCCGGCCATGACTTACGCCATCGAGCCCAAGTCCCGCGCCGATGAAGACAAGCTCGCTCCCGCCATCCATAAGCTCATGGAGGAGGACCTGCTCATCCGCTTCTTCCGCGACCCGCAGACCAATGAATTCCTCATCGCCGGCGCCGGCCAGCCGCACATCGAGGCCATCGTCAGCCGCCTCAAAAAGCGCTATCACGCCGAGGTCACACTCAAGCAGCCCAAGGTCCCCTACCGCGAAACCATCCGCGCCAAGGTCGAGGCGCCGGGACGCCATAAGAAGCAGACCGGCGGCCACGGCCAATTCGGCGATTGCAAAATTCGCATGGAGCCTCTGCCGCGCGGCAGCGGCTTCGAGTTCGCCAGCGAAGTCTTCGGCGGCGCAATCCCCCGCAACTTCATCCCGGCAATCGAAAAGGGTATCGTCGAGTCCGCCGCCCGCGGCTATCTCGCCGGCTACCCGGTCGTCGACTTCCGCGCTGTCGTCTACGACGGCAGCTATCATGACGTCGACTCCAACGAACTTTCCTTCAAGATGGCCGGCCGAATCGCCTTCCGCAAGGGTATGGAAACGGCCAAGCCCTGCCTGCTCGAGCCCATCATGAAGGTCGAGATCGAAGCCCCCGACGAGTTCGCCGGAACCCTCATGGGCGACCTCAGCAGCCGCCGAGGCCGCGTCCAGGGCACCAACTCCAAGGGCCGGACAACCATCATCAACGCCGAAGTTCCCATGGCCGAGATGCTGACTTATGGCACGCTGCTAACTTCTATGACCCAGGGCAAAGGCAGTTACCGCATGGAGATGGATCACTACGACATCGTCCCGCAGTTAGTCGCCGAAAAAATCCTGGCCAACGCCAAGCGCCCCGTGGAGGAAGAGGAAGAATAGCATTGCATGCAGCAGCCGCGGCTTGCGCCGCATTAACAAAACTGGGTGCCCCACCCTCGCCGTGTAGTTGTTTTTGCGGCTAGGGTGGGGACCAAGTGGAAATTAGATTATTCAATAAGCTTTGGGATCGGATTCGATTCGATGTACAATCGTGGACGATGATCCTCCAGCCAATGATTCACGCCTTCCCGCTTCTAAATTGTGTTTTGGTCAAATTACAGAAGGGAATCTTGCGCATTACAAAGGAGAAATGGATCGACTTATTAGGGGCCATTATCACAATAGGTCTGGGGCGAGCCCTTTTTAACGCGAGCACAATCTGGGCGAGAATGGCGGTTGGTGCCTGGATTCTGTGTTTCATCGTCGAGGTTCAACTCATCACGGCGGCATACGAGGTCTGGCATGAGATAAACAATAAGAAGTCTAGGCCAAAGCATTTTCGACTTAAGCTCATTGGTATACCTATCCTATCGCTGGTCCCTCTTGTGTTGGTTTGTTTCTTGGTTGTGTGGCTGGCCTTCGCGAGCGAACGCACATACGTGTACCTCTCCCCTACAGAAGAATTGATGGAATGCGAAAGGCGGGCTTTTTTTGTCAAGACTGCCGGTCCACAAGTCCTTCATAACGTCTACGTTGAATTAATAGATGACAAATCTGGTAAGACTGTGTCAGAAACTTACCAGGAGCTCGATCCCGGGACACAATTAGTAACAAAGCCTCTTTGGTTTACACCATCATCCCCATGGGATGAACACTATACTGCTACCATCGTCGCACGAGAATCGCAGTCATCCCAGAGACTGATAGTTGGCAGCATTAAACATGAGCTTCAGCTTGCCACTCAAGTAAATTACAATGGTTGGCCAGAGCTGATTGTGAGTTGCCGGGACAAATACCTTATAGAACCGTACAAGTTAGTGTCTGGAGATCAATATTCGTGTAATGAGTTATTGGCGCTCGAAGGAGATATGCCCGGGAGGCTTGACGTGAGTAGTTATCAAACTGCGGATGGTAAGCTTACTATTAGGCGAGTGAAAGAACTGCCTCCTCCGTCAGTGTCGGATATAGCGTCGGACGACAGACACATAACAGAGTACCAACACCAGATCATTGAGCCGGTATTAAAGAAATACAGGAGATCGCAAATACACATTTATTACGCGGGTGGCGAGAGAACTAAGGCGTATGCCGAAGAATTCCGGAAGATGTTCAGCGATAATGGGTGGGCTGTTAGTGGCCCATCACCCGTACCGGCTGGAGACGAACGAACAATCGATATACAATTATCAGTCAATTACCAAGAAAACTGGAATAGATTCAATCCAAAGTCCAACGATCTAATGGAAGCGTTCAAAAAAGCGGGAATTAAGCGACATTCCAGGATAGTTGTCGATCCAAACGTGCCAAGAAATTGGTTTGTGTTATGGGTGGGGCCGAGAAGTCCGAATGCTATTTCACCAGATCAGTGCCTTCCCGCAGAGATTATCCCGCGAGAAGGCGAGCATCATACTTGTGAAATGAGCGCACAGGGCAACGGCGATTATTGCCCAATCGTCCTGAAATAGGCGACGGCAGCTGGCCCACCCTTGATCAATCGCAATTGTATGGCTGCTACATCCATTCGCGCACTCGGCGAAAGGGTAGGCGACTACGAGCCACATGGCGCGCAAGCGCCGTCCGCCTGGACGGCCAGTCCTCAGCTAGCCAGAGCCTCTACTACCGCCTCGGGATGTCGTGCAATCACTGTCAAATAGGCTCTCGCGGCGCGGTCCGGACGCCGCCGCCCCTGTTCCCAATCCTGCAAGGCGCGCGGGTCCAGCGCAAAGCGCCGCGCAAACTCCGCCCTGCTCAGCCCGGTCTCGGCCCGCACGGCGCGCACATCCACATCCAGCGGCAACGGGAAGTGATGCACCGCCGCCGGCTTTGCTTTGCCCTCGGCAATTGCAGCCGACTCGCGCATAGCCTCGACAATTTCACCAGCAACATTCTTCCGTTTCATGGTCTGATCCTCCGCACCTTTGCCGCTGCCTTGATCGTCGCAGCGAAGCCCGCAACCTCCCGCTTTTGCTCTGGCGTTAGGTTCGCTTGTTCGTTCTTGCCGTAGAGAAAGATCGCGTAAAGCGGGTTCTCTTCGTCGTAGAAGTAATAAATAACTCGCACTCCGCCAGACTTTCCTTTGCCCTTTGCGGCAAATCGCACCTTGCGCACTCCGCCAGTGCCCGGAATCTCATCCCCCGACTGCGGATGAAGCGCGAGATAAAACAGCAACTCCTCATGCTCCTCGGCGGAAAGCAGCTTCTCCGCCCTGCGAATGAAGATGCTGGTCTCAACGACCGTCAGCATGGGCTTATTCACAAAGAGATTATGCGGCATTGCCGCATCTGAGTCAAGCTCTGGGGACTCCGGTTGGCGAAAGGGTGGGAGACCACGAATCCCATGGCGCGCAAACGCCGTACGCCTGGACAGCCTGTCCTGAGCCTGTCGAAGGGGCTAGTCCTTTGCAGATTATTTACCCCATTCGTTGCACAATGATCCTCAGTAATCTTCCTTCAAATCATCGTCCCGGTACGTCCGTTTAGCGCCGCCTTTCAGCCGGAAGCTGCCAATAGGGGCCGAAACGTCACGTAACTCCTTATCCTGGAATATTTTGCAGGGAACTTCTTTGTTTTCAATATTATGCAGCGCAACCCTGTCTGTAACCTCATGAAAACAAGGATTTTGCGTCCAAAATATGGGTGGGGGTACCCTATGCATCAGCCGGGTTCTCCATCATTTCGCGCACTTCCATCCCGGCGTACAATGTTCGTGCGCCGGGGACCATGGTTTCCACCCCAGCGCGCAAAGTTCGTGCGCAGGGGACCGCGATTGGCAAAAGGGTGGGGCAGCACTAACCCCGACCGCCCATCTACCTTTTCCAGCTAGTGTGCGAGCGCCCGGAAAGCTTTCCTCAGTCAGTGGCGAACCGCCGGGCCGCCTGCTTGTGAGCGCGCCTCGAGCTCAGGCTTGCCGCTCGCCTGCAACACCGTGACGCCGCAATCCGCGTGGCCACACAGGCAGATAACCTCCATTCTGTTCCCGATTTTCTCGCAGTGGTCGCTGCAATACTTCTTCTTTTCGGGGGGAAGGCATGAGCAGGCTAAATTCGCGCATTTCTTTGGATTAGACGAAAAACCCCACATAATCCTCCTTTGCCGATCCGCTAAGCGTCCTTCTGGCCCAAGAACGAGGGAATACGATTCTGGGATCGACGCAAAGATATTAGCGCAAATATGTGTGCGCAGACGAGCAAAATCGACAAGGACTATTTGGATTTCCTAATATAGAACAAGCCAACTGTACCGTTTTCGTACGACGCGCAGAATCGTACACGATCCGTGAAATTGCTCTAAACGGGTGGCCGCGTGAGGCTCCAGCCTTCAGACCCGCGCGTGAGTTCAAACTTAGACCCGAAGCCTCGGGCATTATCGATGTAACGGATGAAGTCTGGCTGGAGGCAATACAAGGAGCTTTGTCGAATAGCCAGACACAGCACGCGCCCCAGCTTGAATCGCTCGCAGTAGGCCTTGACGAGCGCTACGCGAAGTTCCGGCTTGGTTACTTTGCTCACTGTGCCGCGCAGTTGCACGCCGCGAATCTTCTTCCAGCTCTCCACGCTGCGGTAAACGGTTGCGGCTGCTTGAGGAGTTCTGGCGAGGTTCAGGCTGTGCACACTGCTTTTGGAGGAGAGCCAATATATAGATAGATCAGCATCCACGATATAGAAAAGTGGCGCGACGCAAGCCAAGCCGCCTGCGCCGGTTGTGGACAGCGACAAGGTTGTCTCCTCGCATAGTAGCGCGGCCACCAGTTCAAGTTGTTTCCGTACTCCCCTCATTGTTTTGATCCGTGCCTGGTTGATTGAGCCGCGATGGGGAAAAACGCGACCCCACTCCGCTGCGCTCGTACTCTGCGGCAAGAATGGGGTCTGGGATGCTTGACGCTACTTCGGTTGCGGTGAAGCAGGCGCTGGCGTAGTTGGCGACGCAGCAGGAGCGGTTGCTGGAGCAGGCGGCGCAGCAGGAGTTGGCGCGGCTGCCGGGGCTGGTGCAGGATTCGAAGCTGGAGTAGCTGCGGGCGTTGGAGGAGCAGGCGGCTTAGGCGCTGCGCCTGGTTGTGCCGGTGCTCCCGGCGCACCGGGCATCGGGCGCGGTCCGCCCATCGCCGGACGCTGGGGCGGAGCGGGCATATCGGCCACGTCCACCAGTTCAACGTCGAAGATCAGGTCGGCCTTTTCAGGAATTCCCGGATGAGCGGCGTCAGGCCCCGGATGGCCTTTTGCGCCATAGGCCAGCTGCCAGGGAATGAAAAGGCGGCGCTGGCCGCCAATCTTCATGCCTGTAAAGCCCTGGTCGAAGCCGGGAATCACGCGGCCAAAGCCTTGCGGGAATTGCATGGGCTGGGGAAGATCCAGCTTGGGCTTGCCGTCGTCGCCCATGACCAGTTTGCCGTCTTTGTCCCTTAGCGGAGGACCGGGATGGTCGTAGGAGGAGTCGAATTTGCGTCCGTCCGAGGCCAGCCAGCCTGTGTAGTGGACCTTGTAGATCTTGTTGGGCTCGGCTGCGTCGCCTGTGCCGATCTTGATCTCCTGATACTGCAGGGAGAAGGCGGTCTTCTTGATGGTCTTGACAGGTGGAATTCCGGGAGCGGGAACTCCCAAAGGAAGCTTGGCCGCAGCGGTTGTTGAGGGCTTGGCGGCAATGGCTGCGGGCTTGGCAGTAGGTGCAGCTGGCTTAGCGGGAGCTTGGGCGCTTGCGGCCAAGGTGCTGGCCGCCAACATCAGAATCAGAGTTTTATGCTTCATGTTGCAGTTAACTCCAGGTGGTGCTTGTGGAGAGTTTATCAGGCTCTACCGGCAATCAGCGCGCATGGGGACGGGAAGATCGGTAATTGTGGGCATTTCTGTTCATGCTCCCATCCACTTGCGCAATGTCCGCTGCGCGGGCCTCTCCACCAGCAGCATGGCCGCGACAGCCACTGCCAGTAACGCTGCGTAGCTGATCCATGGATCGAAGTGGCTCACTCCCAGCCGCTCCGGCAGATGGGTGTCGTGAATCCAGTTCCACAGGTTGAAGTGCAGCAGGTAAAGGCAATAGCTGGCATTGCCCAGAAAGACCAGCGGACGCACGCTGAAGGCAGACGCCAGCCAATTCTCTCCTGCCAGCCCCAGAACAATGCAGCCGAACAGAGGCATCAGCAAGGCGTCGTGAAGGAGGACAAAGGGAATCAGCGGCCCCATATACAGAAGGCCGAGGACCCCTGCAAAGCCTGCCAGTCCCAGCAGCAGACGCAGGCGGCTCGATCGCGGCACCAACTCGTTCAGGCCAACCAGCAGAATGCCGAAGACAAAGCTGGCCAGATGCGGCAGCGGCGTGTATTTGAGCGCCCACAACCACCGGCCCCAACTATAGCGGTCCGGATGCGGGATACCATCCGGCTGAATGATCATGTACAGAATGCCGGGAACCAGCCCCAAGGCCCACACCCCGGCCAGCAGAAGCAGATTGCGCGAAACCCGCGCCGGCCGTTTGACTTTGGCCAGCCAGGGAAACAGAGTGTACATGAAGGCTTCGGCGGGCATGGCCCAGGCCGGCGTGTTCAGAAAAGTGGCCAGCGAGGGAACCCAGCCCTGCAAGAGCAGCGGCGTCAGCGCCATTCCGACCCAAAACATTCCATGTTGCCCCGTCAGCGCTGTGTTATTCCAGTAGACCGGTTGCGCATGAGCGCTATACTCCGGGATCACCATTCGCCAGCTCAATAGCAGACTCAGCAGATAGATGGGATAAAGCCGCGTGAAACGCGCCTTCCAGAAGCGCATCTTATCCAGCGTGTCGGCTTGCGCCTGGTTGCCGTAGTTATAAGCCAGCACAAAGCCCGAGAGCTGAAAAAACAGACCTAACGCAATGTATCCGGCGTTGACCACCGGCGCCAAAAAACCAAATATTTGCGGATCGGAAAAATGAAAAAAAACAATATTGATGGCCGCAAAGAAGCGCAGACCCGTCAGTGCATCTAACCGTACTGGCTTCCGCGTCTCCACTGCGTAGCTTCTAACTCCTAGCTGTTTTTCACGCCGTCACCAGCGAGCCGACCTTTTCACCCAGCACTACGCGGCGGATATTTCCCGGCTGGTTCATGTTGAAGATGATCATGGGCAGGTTGTTGTCCTTGCACAAACTCACCGCGGTCAGGTCCATCACCTTCAACCCCTGGCGCAGAATCTCCATGTAGGTAATCTCGTCGTACTTGACCGCATCTTTAACAAGCACCGGGTCGGCGCTGAAGACGCCTTCTACCTTGGTGCCCTTCAGGAGCACATCGGCCTTGATCTCCATGGCCCGCAGGCTGGCCGCGGTGTCGGAAGAGAAGAAGGGGTTGCCGATGCCCGCGGCGAAGATCACCACGCGGCCTTTTTCCAGATGGCGCACGGCGCGGCGCCGGATGTACGGCTCGGCCACCTGGTTCATGAAGACGGCGCTCATCACGCGGCACTGCACGCCGCGCTGTTCAATGGCGTCCTGCATGGCGATGGCGTTGATGACCGTGGCGAGCATGCCCATGTTGTCAGCGCTCACGCGGTCCATCTCTTTGGCCTGCTCGGCCACGCCGCGGAAAATGTTGCCTCCGCCCACGACCACGCCGATTTCCACGCCCAGCGCATGCACGTCGACAATCTCGCTGGTAATCTCGGCGACCTTGTCAGCATCCAGGCCGAAACCGCGCGGGCCAGCCAGCACCTCACCCGATAGTTTGAGAACAATCCGTTTATACATACCGTTTTGAGTATCGCACACAGGTGGAGGCTACGGCATTTCCTTCTCTGCGGGGTTCACGGGTAGTAAAAAAGGCCCAGGGTTTGCGCTCTGGGCCTCGGTTATTTTCCGGAATGTTGCTGGAAGTTACTCGGCGGCCGCATCCACGGGCTTGGTCTGCCCCACGGTCCACTCCGGCGCGCCAACCTTGAAGCGGGCGAAGCGGCGCACGGTGATGTTCTCGCCCAGCTTGCCCACTTTGTGCGCAATCAGTTCCTTGATGCTGATGGTCTGATCCTTGATAAAGGGCTGCTCCAGCAGGCAAACTTCCTCGTAGAACTTGGCCATCTTGCCCTCGACGATTTGCGCGATGATTTTTTCCGGTTTGCCGCTGGTGGCGGCCTGGGCGCGATAGATTTCCTTCTCACGGTCCATATCGGCTGCGGTTACGTCCTCGGGCTTGATGAAGCGCGGGTCGCTTGCCGCGATGTGCATCGCGATGTCCTTCATCAACTCCTGGAAATCCTCGGTGCGGGCCACGAAGTCGCTCTCGCAATTCAGCTCCAGTAGCACGCCGATCTTGCCGCCGGCGTGAATGTAGGTACCCACTGCCCCCTCGTTGGTGGTGCGCGCAGCCTTCTTCTGCGCCGATGCCATGCCCCGCTTGCGCAGCACCACAAAGGCCTCCTCCATGTTGCCCTTGGTCTCCTGCAAGGCTTTGAGGCAGTCGCCCATGGGCGCGCCGGACTTTTCGCGTAGCTCTTTCACTAGCTTGGAATCAATTTTTTCGCTCACTGTTCTAGTCTCTCATTTCCTGGCTTCAGCCAGTTTTGGATTATTCACGCTGGAGGTTCTTCGGCAAAAGAAAAGCGTGGCGCTCGACCCTCGCGGCCACGCTCTTCCCTATGATGCACAATGGTGTGCTAAAGAAAGATTACAGAGCGCCCTGAGCCACTTCAGCCTCTTCCAGCGCCGCCACCACTGCGGGCGCCTTGCGAATGCCTCCGCCCAGAGCCGCTTCCAGATCCACATCCTCGACCGGCGAGAGATCATCGTCTACAGTCTCCGCCGCGGTTTCAGGCAGTGGCGATTCCTCTGTAAAGGCCTTGTCGCCCACCAGGTTCACGCCCTCGGCCGCGGAATCGGCGATCTTCGAGGTGAAGAGGCGAATGGCGCGCAACGCGTCGTCGTTTCCGGGAATCACGTAATCGACCACCGTCGGGTCGCAGTTGGTGTCCACCACGGCCACCACCGGGATGCCCAGCTTGCGTGCTTCCTTCACGGCAATCGTTTCGTTATTCGAGTCGACGATAAACAGCGCGTCTGGCAGGCGCTTCATGCTCTTGATGCCGGCCAGATTCGCCTGCAGGTGCTTGCGCTCCCGCTCCAGCTTGATCACTTCTTTTTTGGTCAGCAGCTCATAGCGGCCATCGGTGGCCATCTCATCCAGTTCCTGAAGGCGCTTTACCGACTTCTGCACCGTCACCCAGTTGGTCAACAGGCCCCCCAACCAGCGCTGGTTGATGTAGGGCATCCCCGCGCGGGTGGCCTCCTCGGCCACAGCTTCCTGCGCCTGGCGCTTGGTGCCGACAAACAGAACCGTCTTGCCGCTGGCGCACAGCTCGGTGACAAACTTCGACGCTTCCTTGAAGAGCTTGAGCGTCTTCTGCAGGTCGATGATGTAGATTCCGTTGCGCTCGCCAAAGATGTATTCCTTCATCTTTGGATTCCAGCGCTTGGTCTGATGCCCGAAGTGTACTCCCGCTTCGAGCAGCTCCTTCATTGTGATTGTGGCCATTGGCCTCCTTCGTGGATTGCATCCGGGTGGTCGATGCCGGCGCCCGGATTGAACCCGCTTATGCGGGAATTTGTAAAACAAGTTGTCAATTGTCAGTTCTCAGTTGTCAGTAAGCCCGAAAAACCAGACAACAACTGAGAACTGAAAACTGAGAACTATCTCTTCGAGAACTGGAACCTTGCACGAGCGCCCTTCTGCCCGTACTTCTTGCGTTCCTTCATGCGCGAGTCGCGGGTCAGCAGGCCTTCGGCCTTGAGCGCCGCGCGCAACTCGGGATTGAACTGGACCAGCGCGCGAGCCACGCCCATCTTGACGGCATCGGCCTGCGCCGATACGCCGCCGCTCTTCACGGTGGTCACCACATCAAAGTTCGACGCCATTTCCACCAGAGCCAGAGTGCGCTTTGCGGCCACGCGCTGCTGCTCGGTCACAAAGTACACATCAAATGCCTTGCCGTTGACCTTCCACTCGCCGGTGCCGGGACGCAGAAAGACGCGCGCGATCGCCGACTTGCGCCGCCCCGTCCCGTAATACTGAACCAGATCTGCCATTCGTTTCCTCTTAGCTCTCAGCCGTCAGCTTTCAGCCTTCAGCCTTGTCGTGCTTCCATTCATTTCTTTGCGCCATCCTTGACTTTCCGCACCAGCCGGAAAAACTGAATGCTGATTGCTGAAAGCTGTTAGCTGCTCTTACGCAATCTCCAGCGCCACCGGCTTCTGCGCCTCGTGGGGGTGCTTGTCGCCCCGATACACCTTGAGTTTGGTAGCCATCTGGCGGCCCATCTTGCTCTTGGGCAACATTCCCTTGATGGCCTGTTCCAGAATCTGCTCCGGCTTACGGTTCAACAGGCGCGTAAACGACTCTTCGCGCAGCCCGCCGGGGAAACCGGTGTAGCGGCGATAGAGCTTGTTCTGAGCCTTCAGGCCGGTCAGGCGAACCTTCTCCGCATTGATCACGATCACGTGATCGCCCACGTCGATGTACGGAACATATTGTGGATTCAGCTTGCCACTCAGCACGTCGGCGGCCTTGGTCGCCAATCGGCCCAGCGTCTTGCCGCTGGCATCCACTACAAACCATTTGCGGTCAATATCCTTGCCGCTGGGAACAAAGGTGCTCATCTCTCGCCTGCCCTCTAAAGCCTTAAAGTCCAAAAAATCCCACGCAAAACGCTCTTGCCCGCGCCAATCCAGCGCATGGGCCTACAGCGGTTCTACAATTACTGCACCCCGAAACCACAGCCATCAAGTGGCATTTTCCTCAAGAAAATGCCACACTGCACGATGACAGAAAGGGCACATTATTGTGGAACCGCTCGAATTTCCACCCACTGCCAAACAAATCTGTTCGGGTGAGGAATGCGCGCGCTGGCCCTGAAAAGGGCTCTGGCAGCTCCGCAGGCGCTCAATCAACACGCCTAAAAAACTCGAATCCGGCAACCGGCAGCCTGTTCCAGTCGATCTCCTTCAGGGCATCAACCAGTTGGGTCCGGGTGAATTGACTCACCCCATCGACGAAGAGCTGTCAACGGGGGTTCCCGACACACTAAGACCCCAGGCGCAACACCGCGCAAGGACTTTAGGATACCCGAAATCAGGCCTCGGAGTCAACGCATACCCTGGCCGAAGGGCTGCTATGACCAGAGTAGCCTGATTTTCTCTATCGTGTTACTCTGATGCTTCGCCTGGAAGGCTCGGGATAGCCGCCAGTCCTTGCAGGAGTGCCTATGAGCGTTCTAAGCAGAATTGGAATCGCGCTGGATGCGGAGCTTCTCAAGCGCTTTGACCGCTCCATTGAGCGGCGAGGCTATACCAACCGGTCGGAAGCCTTTCGGGACTTGATCCGCGACCGGCTGGTGACCGAGCAGACTGCGGCTCCGGAGGCAATTGTCGTGGGCACCGTCACCCTCATCTATAACCACCATGCCCACGGCATCACAGAAAAGCTGACCGAGGCGCAGCACGCGCACCACGATCTGGTGGTCTCCACCAGCCACGCCCATCTGGACCACGATTCCTGCCTGGAGGTGTTGATCGTGCACGGCAAATCGGCCCAGGTTGCCCAGTTTGCCGATCTGCTGATCGGTCTCAAGGGCGTGCAGCACGGCCGTCTGGTGATGACCGTTCCTGAGCATGAGCTGACGCCGCCCTCCGAACCGAAGCACAAGCACCCGCATAAGCATTGAGCGGTGGACTGTAGACAGTAGTCAGAACTTTTTACTATCCACAGTCCACTGCCTACTTGTCGCCGCATTTGTCAAAAGCTTCTTCCTAACGCGAATCGCACCAGAAACGGTTCGACGGGGTGGAAAACCCGCGTGAATGCCGGCGTGGCTGTTGGCGTTATTTGGGAGACATAGGCGTAGTCAATGTCGCTATCGCGGCGGTTCAGCAAATTCAGAAATTCGGTCGAGACGCGCCATTTCTTGTTTATTTGATAACCGATCTCCCCATTGAGCAACGCCGTTGCACTGGAGTGATATATTCCGTCAGACGTCAAATAGCGCGGACCAAAGTAGCGCAGGCGCAAACTCGACGAAAAGCCTTTGTAATCGTGCAGTGTGACGCCCGAGGAAATCACCACCTTAACCGCTTCGGGCACAAGCTTGCCACCGGGTCCGCTCTGTTGCCAATTTACGGCGCCATCAGGGTTGCCATTTACTGTTAAGTTGCCATTTACGACGGTCTGTGCCGCATCACCTGGGTCAATTTGGGTGAACTGGGCACGGGAGTCCGCAATGTCAAAATCAACAGCCCAATGTTCCGCTGGCGTGTAGTAGTTCGCCCATTCGAGGCCATAGCGGTTGCTCGACTGCTCTGAAGCAATCGTGCCTCCAGTGTCGCCATCCTGCATCAGTTCGGAATTACTGTGGAGATACCAAAGTGCAAGGGTGCTTTGCAGATGGGTGACGGCCACAGTGCGCGCGCCGATTTCCCCGCCTTTGGTTTGGACCAGGGGGGGAATTTTCGCGACGGGCGTATTGGGGTAAGGATTGTCCGGTGAAACCGGTTCCACTGTTTGCGTTGCGCCGCGCCCGTCGTTTGAGTGAAAACTGAATCCGCCCTGTAAGTAGAATTCAGTATTGGACCACGGGCCGAAGATCAAATTCAATTTTGGGCTGGGCAGAAACTTGCTGGCTGTGCCAGAATTGGCAGCGTTCACCGTGGCCGAGTAAGCCAGGCTGGTGACGACAAACTTTTCATCGTCGCCGCGCAGGGCTACTACCGAGCGGAATTTTTTCGCCCACTGGACTTTATTTTCTACATAAACACTGCCTATCGTGTCCGTAAAGTTATCCCGCTCCGTGGTCGCGGGCAAAGTGGGGCAGGTGGTGTTGGGAGCGGTGGTAGTGGTGGTGGCGCCGTTGGGCAAAGTAATCGCAAGAGTAATCGTGGAGTTGGTGGTGATGCAGGTGGGAAGAGTGGTGCTTGTGGCGGGGAAGAAACTGGCGCTGGTGGCGGAATAATCAGTCTTGGTCGTGCGCACGCGATTTTGCGTCCGGTAAAGTCCGTTGTTGATCCAATCGTTGCGGAGCTGCAGGCCGAAGGAGTTTTCCACCTTGCGGCCAAACCATGTGCTGAAAATAGTGTGGTGTGCGTCCAGCCCACCCACCCAGCGCCTGTCCTGCTGTTCGAATTGGTCGCCTTTATTGTAATCCACCAGGTAGTATGTGAAATCGGAAAATAAATTGAGATCGTAATAAAATACGTAAGCCGAGATTTTCGACTTGGAATTTGTGTTTTGGCGGTGCCACTCGGACTGCAAGCTATAACGCTGAGAGCGGCCACCGTCAGCCGGGTTCAGTGAGCCGAAGAAACCAACGATGGGCACGGCAGTCACGGGGATTTGATCGCTCGAGTTCCATTTTCCATGATAAGCGCGAGCCGTGATGCTGGCGCCATCGGCGTCGTCGCCCTGGCTGTAGGTTAGGATGCCGTTGATTTTGTTATAAGCATCCGGATGCGTCCATGGGCCGTTATCGTAATACTCTTCTCCGCCGTACAGTAAATTGCCCTTGCCGAGCTTTTGCGATGCGCCGAAAACGGCCCGCCCATAAGTGTACGTGCCGCCTTCCACCTTGAAGAAGTTCTGGGGCAGCGTCTTGAAAAATTCCATATGGGCCGCTCCCGCCGAGCCATAGTTACCGACATTCGCGTAATAAGGGCCCTTCTCGAAATTCACCCGCTTCACAAACTCCGGGATAACGGTGTTCATGTCCGAGTATCCCTCGCCGTGCGCGTGCGACGGCAGGTTCAGGGGCATATCGTCTAGGAAAATGGCGATATCCGTGCCGTGGTCGAGATTGAAGCCGCGAAGAAAATATTGGTTGGCCTTGCCGCCGCCGGCGTGTTGCGTGATGATGAGACCGGGAACCGTCTCCAAAACTTCTCCCGAACGAAGAATCGGACGACCCTGGATTTCCGTTGCGCCCACCGTGCCTTGAGAGCCGGATTCGGCAATTCCGATAAGGTCGTCCTCCCGGCCATGCACGTTGACGGTGGTGCTCACGATGCTCACAGCCAGAGAGATGCGCAGCGGGGCCGGCGCACCTGTGGTCCCTATGGTAACGAAGATTTCTTTGGTTTCAAATCCGGGGTTCGACACAATGAGTCGATAATTGCCTGCCGCGAGTCCAGAAAGAATGAAGGAGCCGTTCGCGTCCGACTGTGTCGTTCTTTGTACAGTGCCATTCGCGCTGCGAACCTGCACGGTAGCCCCGGCAATTACCGCGCCGGACGTGTCCACGACTGTTCCTGATAGCTGAGGCGGATAAGCCTTATCGCTCGCGGCGAGCGGTTGACCTTGCGGATCGACAATGCGCCCCGTGAATGAAATCTCCTGCGCGGCCAGAAGGCTAGTCGCCAGCAGAAAGAAACTAACGGATAACCGATGTGTCTTATAAGGATGCAGCAACAGCGTCATGAAAATGATTATTGCACGCGTAGCACGAATTATGTATTAGTATGTGGCATAATTTTATTAAATCATATGAGACCGCGGAGGAGTATGTGTACGTGGTTGCTCCAGCCAAGCTGGAGTAGTTTCACGGTTTAGTTATGGAAGGCTTTTCCACTGCAATCGGTGCAGGCGCCGCTGACTTCAACTGGCTCAAATTGGCCAGAACCGCTTGCTGGCGAGCCAGGTCTTTTCCGGTCTCGACCGGCAGCGAGTGGCCGGCATAAAACGCGAGAATGTTATCGCGCAACTGGGCCGATGTCCGCTCGAATTTGCCCGCGGCCAACCGGGCCAGCAAGCTTGCGTAGGATTCGTCCGCAAGCGAGTATTCTCCTGCCTCGGTCGCGTTACCGTCGTCGAGATCGCAGTTGGGTAGAACCAGCTTGCCTGCGCGCGCCTCTTCCAGCAGGACGCGGTAATGATCGGTGGTCGTGTTGATGCTCTTGATATACAGGTCTTCTGTTTTCGGAGTCGGGTTATTGAAGCCCATGCCTTTCAGTGGACCTATCTTCGGCACAAAACGCAGAAGCGTGGATAAGATTCGAGTGCCCAGTCCCGGCTTTGTATAAGTGTTTCCCCACGCTCTTTCATAATCCGAGCGGGATAGTCGATAGAGGAACTTTTGCCGGGCAAAGTTAGGCGTTTCGCGCATCAGATCCTTCTGGTGTATCTGCAGCGCCACCTGAGTCATCTGCGGAATCAGCCGGCTGACAGAGTAACGATATGAACCAACCGCCAAGCCCTCGTGGGGCAGAACGTCCTTCAGCTCCAGCCCGTAGACCACCGGAAAGACCCGCTCCAGCAAAGGTTCCGAGACCTGGAATCCTATGAAATCGTGGTACTGATCCGACGCATAACGATTCTTTGCCACCTGTACTGTGTCGAATCCAAACTCCGTTTTCAAATGCGCCGTTTTGTCCTGCGCATAGCGGACAGAGCTGCCATATTTCGCCCGCAACTTTGGATAATGAATCGCTACCGCTTCGTTGACCGCGGGGTGGCCGTCAATGTCCGCAACATAGTGCGAAAGCGCGCCCAGCGCAAATGCGTACTCGTCGGCATTCTGGCTTTCAATCAGTAGCTCCAGGACAAAGTCTCCGGTGCGAACATAATGCGCCAGGTTGCTGAAGTCCTTGTTGCCGAATGGGTAATAGCCCAGATCTTGAATAACCGAGCCTCCATAGGCGTAGGCATGAGCTTCCTTGATTTGATCCTTGGTCATACCCGGATAGCGCTCAAGCAGAAGCGGTCGAATCTCGGAGGTCCATGCCAGATCAACGATTTCCTCATGGGTCAGAACGGAGTAGGCAAACGCGTTTCCGCTCGATAGCAGCACCGCAAAACCAAGCGCCGCCGCGCAAGCAATTCTCAGATGCCTACTGCAGATCATAAGTATGGTGTCCAGGGCCTAAATCCGGCCCACTAAGAGCAAAATGATGAGGATCACGAAGATGAGCCCAACCGCGCTGGACGGATTGTATCCCTAGTTCCTGCTAGACGGCCATGTCGGCAGCGCGCCGATCAGTACTAGGATTAAAACCACGACCAAGACGATTCCAAGCATGTTTCCTACCGTCGTTTCCGCAGTCGCTCATCCGCTTCAGTATGCGCCGGAGTACAACCATATCCGAGTTTTTCACGCAGTGAACAGAGAGTCTGGTCAATCGAATACAGGAGTAGGATTTGCCTGGTTGCTTTTCGCGAGGATTTCAGGGCTTTGCGCTGGGCGGAATCAGTAGGGTGACGGCGTCGGGAACGATCTCGATGCGCACCGGCAGATCGCCAAGAAACTCGCCATCTGCCTCAACCAGGATGCGATGTGAAGAGCCGTTGCGGGGGCGGCACTCGACCGAGACAGCGTCGAGCACTTCAATATTACGGGTGAAGGTCGCGCGGCCAAACAAAGTAGCGAGCAGGAATCGGAAGTAGCTGTATCGGCTGCGAGTCTTGAATGCCACCAGGCGCAGGCCGTCATGGTGCAGGGTGGCGCCGGGGATGAAGTTGTTAAGCACGCCGCCGAAGTTGCGGATGCGTACAGCCAGCAACTCAGAGATCTCTTCGACCTTCGGCTTGGCGCTGGCTTCTTCCACAAAGGCCGCTTCAAAAAGCGGAAAGGAATAGGTGGCCCAGACCCGGAATCCCTCGAACAGGTAAACGATGTAGCCAATGCGCCGCTTGAGAGCGGGATTGAGGCGGGAGATAAACAGTGCGTCGGCGCCCACTCCGGCAGTTACGGTGAAGTAGCGCGAACCAGTCGCGCCGCTCGCGTCCTGATATGAGATGCGGCCGACGGAGATACGCACCGGCTCAGCGGTGAGCAGCTTGCGGACCGCTTTGGCCGGTGAGGTGTGCAGGCCTAAATCGGCAGCCAGCGCGTTAGCGGTGCCCAGCGGAACCACGCCTAAGGCTACGGTGGTACCGACGAGGCTTTGCAGAACTTCATGGACGGTGCCGTCGCCGCCGCAGGCAATGACTGTGTCGTAGCCGTGGCGCACGGCCTCGCCGGCCAGCACACCGGCGCTGCCGGGAGCGATGGTTTCATGCGCTTTGGCTTCCACGCCCGCTGCTCGCAGCAGGTCAAGCGCCTTGTCGATGGCCGCATGACGCCTCCAGGAGTGTTGGCCTGAAGCCGGATTGTAGATGAGCGCAACTCGGCGCATTGCGAGTTTCTCCTGGAGAGCCCGTGCCTGGCTTAGGAATGCAAACGGGAGCTATCTTCTAATCATCGCATACCGCAGGCGTCCAGGTGGTATTCCGCGTTACAGTTGGACTCCGCAAAGATGAACTTCGAGGCCCATCTTGTGAAACATGGTTGCCTTTACGGCCAGAGCGCGGTTGGCCTCTTCGGCTGAAGGCGCGTAGGCCACGTTGATGTGGTTCGACGGATGGTGGGCCATGAACTGGTTCTGGTCGACGCCATGCAGAACCACGTGCATGACCGGCCACTGCGGAGTGACCTCGGCCCAGCGGCGATTGGTCTCCGCTTCCGGCAAAGAGATCGCCGTGGCGCGGCCCAAATCAACCTTGAGTCTGCCCTTCTCGACAAAGACGCGGCTCCAGACCACTTCGCCGGGTTTGCAGATGCCCTTCAAAGTGCCGCCGCCGAGGCGGAAGTACATGGGCGGCTGGCGCTCGCTGACGGCTCCCTTGTAGCCATTGACGAGATGTGATGCGGGTACGGCGCCGGAGATTTGGAAGAGCCAGACGAACTCATCGGCGTAGCTCTCGCCCCAGCGGACATCGTGCAGGGTCGTCGCCGGATCGAGCCCCATCGCCGTCCACACGCGGTTGGTGACCACCGCATCCACGCCCACGCACTCGTCAACCTCGTTGAAATGCGGCAGAGGCCGGCCGGCATAGAGCTCGCGGCCATCGCGGCTATAAGCAGGTGGACGTTCGACGTTGTTGAGCAGTCCCTCGACGAGATCCGAGGCGGGAGCCAGGTCCTTGAGCCCCTGCTGGTACTGAATGCCGACGGCGTCGCAGCCGAACTCATCGGCGATGCGCAGCACGGCGATGTACATGCGGCACTGGTCGAGAATCTGCGCGTCGGTCAAATCGGTGGCTTCATTTTTTCCCGCGTCGAAACGCATGCCGCTCGCGTCGAGCCAGTTGCGAATCTTCTGCGCTTCCCCGGCGCTGACCTCGCGCATCGCGGCAAAGAGCGCGGACTGGCTGAGCCGCTCTTTGTAGATGCCCGAGGGATTCATCAGCGAGTCTTCGACAATGGCGTTGGCCATGCCCATGCAGCCCTCATCGAATACGCCCAGCAGCGCCTTTTTACTGCGCAGTTCATTGGCCAGCGCCGTGCCGAGAGCGCCTTCGGCCTCGCCCACCTTGGCCGGATCGAAGGGATGCACGTGCGAGGTGTCGTGCGTGAAAGACTTGTTCTTAATCCATTCGCGCAACCCGCGCTTGAAGAGCGGATCCTTGAAGTCCTTACTCCAGAGAGTCGTAAAAGGAACGCCGCTCTTGCGCAGGCAACCGTTCAAATTCAACATGCCCACCAGGCCGGGCCATTGTCCGCTCCAGTTGGCCACGGTGAGGATAGGGCCGCGATGCGAGAGCAGGCCGGCGAGCACATGGGCGCTGTATTGCCAAACCGCCTCGGCCACCACGATGGGCGCATCGGGATGAATCTGCTCGAAAACCTGCATCCCCATGCGCTGCGAGTGAATGAAGCCGTGCTTCAAAACTGGATCGACCGGGTGAGCGCGGCGCAGCTTGACGCCCTCTTCGAGAAAAGCCTCCGTCAGCATCTTTTCCAGACCGGCCTGCGCGGGCCAGCAAACCTCATTGGCTGACTGGCGCAGATCGCCGCTGGCGACTAACAAAACTTCATTCGGCGCGACCGGCTTGGGGCTCACGACTTCAGGAATTGCATAGGCTGCCATTTCATTTCCCTCGCTGTTTCCTTCTTGCTGCCGATTCATTCTACCGCGCAGCGCTGCCTGAGGGGCAATGCTGTCAGCGTGCCGTCATGGACGCAAGCGGACCTAGAGGAATTGGCCGTGTGCCTTTATACTAAGGTGTTTGCCACGGACAAGCGGCGGGCTGGGATTCTGCACGCCGAGTCGATGGGGGCATGAGGAGCGTGCAATGGCTCAGGCGGAGATTGGCATTATTGGCGGCAGCGGGTTGTACTCCATGCCCGGCTTTACGAACGTTCATGAAGAGACAGTGCAAACGCCCTTTGGCGCGCCTTCAGACAGCTTCATTTTGGGCGAGTTGGAGGGGCGCAAGGTAGCTTTTCTGGCCCGGCATGGGCGCAGCCACAGCATTCTGCCCTCGGAGTTGAACTTCCGCGCCAACATTTACGCCTTCAAAAAGCTGGGCGTCGAGCGCATCATTTCGGTCTCGGCCGTCGGCTCGCTGAAGGAAGAACACGAGCCCACGGATTTCGTGATTCCCGACCAGTTCATCGACCGGACCTTTCATCGCATCGCAACTTTCTTTGGCGAGGGGATCGTGGGCCACGTGGCCTTTGGCGATCCAGTTTGCGCGACGGTGGCCAAAGCGGCTTTCCAGGGTTGCGCGGAGGCGGGAGTGGTGGGCAAGCTGGGCGGAACTTATGTCTGCATGGAGGGTCCGCAGTTTTCCACCAAGGCCGAGTCGAATCTCTATCGCAGTTGGGGCGCGGACGTGATCGGCATGACCAACCTGCAGGAGGCCAAGCTGGCCCGCGAGGCGGAGATCTGCTACGCCACCGTGGCTATGGTCACCGACTACGACTGCTGGCGCGAGGGCCACGACGCGGTCACAGTCGAGGAGATTGTGCGCGTGCTCCACCAGAACGCCGAGAACGCGGCCAAGGTCGTCAAGGCCGCTGTGGCCGCCATGCCTCGCGAACGCAACTGCGCCTGCGCCTCGGCGGCAAAGTACGCTGTGCTGACTAAGCCGGATGTGATTCCCGCGGCGGCCAAGGAGAAGCTGAAGCTGCTCTTCGGAAAATATCTCGGCTGGTAAACTCCAAAGTCGGAGAGGATAACGCAATGACGGCGCTAACACAATCCGCACCGCAGACCAATCAGGAGCTCGCTACCAGTTTGGCAAAGCTGTGGCCGCATCGGGAACACGAAGCGCCCTCTTTGAGCGGTGTGCTGTGCTGGCTTGGTCTACATTGGTGGCGCTCGCTCAACACAAATGCAATTGCTCCGCAAAAACACGTACGCTTCTGTTTCTGGTGCTCGGTCGTGAAGATCGATGGAGACATCTACACGCCTTGAGCCAAACAGGCGCAAGCTCAGAGATTAAGGAGAATAAATGTCGATTACCGTAGTTGGCAGCGTTGCTTTCGACACAATTGAAACTCCGGCGGGGCGCATGGAGCGCTGCCTGGGAGGCGCGGCGACGTACTTTTCACTGGCCGCCAGTTACTTTACCGATGTGCGCGTAATCGCCGTGGTCGGCGAGGATTTCGGCGCCAAAGAACAAGCGGTCTTCGATGCGCATTCGATCAGTACGGCTGGAATCGAGCACACCGCGGGCAAAAGCTTCTTCTGGGAAGGCTCCTATCTCGATAATCTGAATGAAGCCAAAACGCACATCACGGATTTGAACGTCTTTGCCTCCTTCAGTCCGAAGATTCCCTCGGCCTACCGCGACTCGGAGTTTCTCTTTCTGGCCAACATCGATCCCGTCTTACAAAGACGCGTGCGCGAGGCCATGCCGCAGGCGCGTCTGGTGGCCGGCGACACCATGAACTACTGGATCAAGGATCATCGCCCGGCGCTGCTGGAAGTTCTCAAAGGCCTCGACATTCTGCTGATCAACGACACCGAGACAAAAATGATAGCCGGCAACAACAACCTCGTCCAGGCCGCCCGCGTAGTAATGTCTATGGGACCAAAGGCGCTGGTGGTCAAGCACGGCGAGTACGGGGCGACGCTCTTCCATGGCGCTACTCCAAAAGATGAAAGTGCGGGACGCGCCTTTCGCGCGCCCGCGATGCCCCTGGAAGAAGTGGTGGACCCGACCGGCGCGGGCGACAGCTTTGCCGGCGGCTTTTTCGGCTACCTGGCCTCGCAGCCTGAGCAGTCTCCGGCCGTCTTCCGCCGGGCGATGTTTTACGGTAGCGTGATGGGTTCGTTTGCTTGCGAACGCTTCGGCACGGAGCGGCTGCAGCAGATCACGCGCCAGGAGATCGACAATCGCTTCAACATTTTCCGCGAGTTGACGCACCTTGCCTGAGAATCCCAAACCGGCTCAGTCCATCTCTCGTGCGGAGTGGCTCATCGTCGTAGCTTCGTGCACGGCGGCCTCAATCTCAGCGGCGGTGTGGAGCTGGCAACACGACGCCATGCTCAACTACGGCGACGCGGTTGCCCATCTGCACATTGCGCGGCGGGTCTTCGATGCGCGCATTCCGCGGCTGACAGAACTCGGTTCCGTCTGGCTGCCTCTGCCGCATCTGCTGCTGATTCCCTTCGTACAGAATTACAGCTGGTGGGCCAGCGGCTTTGCGGGCGTGATTCCCTCGGCGCTGGCCTTTCTTGCCTCGTGCGCGGGAATCTACCGGCTCGCTCGCCATTGGCTGCGGCCTGCTCCATCCGCATTGGCGCTGGCCTTCTTCGCTCTCAATCCCAACCTGCTTTACCTGCAAACCACGGCCATGACGGAGCCGCTGTTTGTCTGCGAGATGGTGTGGGTTGTGGTTTGGCTGGTGGAGTGGCGCGCGAGTCTTGACTCAAATGCAAAACAATCCCGCCGCCTGCTCTGCTTGATTGCCGCTGTACTGATTGCCGCGATCTTTACGCGCTATGACGGCTGGATCATGGCATTCATAGCCTGGACGTGCATGGGCCTCACTCTGGCTCATCGCGGTCGTCTGCGCTCACTCAGCTTTTGGATAGCCAGCATCCTTCTCATAGCCGCGCCGGTGACGTGGTTCGTTTATAACTCAGTGGGTTTCGGCGACTGGCTCTACTTCGTGCGCGGCCCTTATTCGGCTAAGGCTATCGAGATTCGCACCTCCGTGCCCGGATTTCCGCCGCATCCGGGATGGCACAATCCCTGGGTTGCGCTGATTTTCTTCGTCAAGGCCGCGGAGCTGGACGCTGCTGCTTTAGCGTGGGGCAATGTGCTGCTGACTCTGAGCCTGCTGGGAACAGCGTGGGCCTGGCTCACGGCGCGCAAGCGGGTATTCACGTGGGCGCTGCTGCTTTGGTTTCCGGTCGCATTTTATGCGTATTCGGTTTCCTACGGCTCGGTGCCCATCTTTGTGCCCGTCTGGTGGCCGCACTCCTGGTACAACCTGCGCTATGGAATGGAATTGCTGCCGGCCTTTGCGCTCGCGATCGGTTTTGCGGCGCAGATTGTGTTGGCAGCTGTGAACGAATTCAAGCCTCTCAAGTCCAATCCATGGTGGGAGCGATGCACGACGGGAATTCTCTTCGCAATCGTCACGCTGAACGTCGCACTAATGCTGCGCGAGCGCCCGCAGGTGTATGTCGAGGGGACCAAGATCATCGAAGCGCGCAGGCCCTACGATGAGCAGATTCCTCCAGCGTTGCGGGCGCTGCTGGCCGAGCGTCCGGGCGGCGTGGTGTTGATGGACACATCGGTATTTCCGGAGATCGTCGCGTTCACTGGGATTCCGCTCCGCCAGACCATCAACGAAAGCGATCTGGAGATTTATCGCGACGCGCTGGCCGCGCCCGCCGCGCACGCAGCCATTGTGCTGGCCTTCGACGGTGATGAGATCGACCGCGCGGTCAAGGCGCATCCCCAGGGCCTGACTGCGGTTCGCCATTTTTCGACAGCCGGCAAGCCCGACGGAACGATTTACGTCTCCGGTACATCTGGCGCAAACAGCCTCACCAAGCCGGGCGGAGCGGTGATAGCATCGCCAATAGAAGCGATATGAGCGTGACACTGGCACAGTTCGCGCAACCTTTCAGTTTTGACCGCCTGCAGCAGATCGTGGTGGTGAACGGCGCCATCGGCCGTCTGCTGGTGGCCTGTCTGCTGGGCGCGGCGGTGGGCCTCGAGCGGGAGTTCAATCGCAAGGCCGCCGGCGTGCGCACCAACCTGCTGATCTGCATGGGCAGCGCGTTTTTTACGCTACTGTCAGCGGTGCTGGCCGGCGATGCCAACCCCGACAAAGGTCGCGTGGCCTCGAACATCGTGCAGGGCATTGGTTTTCTGGGCGCGGGGCTGATCCTGCACAATCGCAGCCGGGTGAGCGGAATGACCAGCGCGGCCAGCATCTTCGTGGTGGCCTCCATCGGCATGGCCTGCGGCGCGGGACTCTATGCGGCGGCAGTGGTGGCGGCGTTCATCGTCATCGTGGCGCTGGAGGCGGTCGGCTTTCTGGAGCGGCGCGCCAATTTGAAGGCCTATCCGTTGGTGTACGAGGCGCGCGGACAGGATCAGACGCTGATGATGGAGTCGATTCTGGAGGCGATGGACAAGGCAGGTGAGCGGCTGACGGGCGTTGGCCACGATACTATCGGCGAGTTGCAGCGGGTGAGTTTTTCCCTCTCCGCGACCAAAAAACAGCACGAACAGCTGCGCGGAAGGCTGCTCGACAGGCCAGGCATCGACGCACTGTTCACCTTCCGCGATCCGGAGGAAGATTGATTCCCTTTACCAAGGCTCACGCCTGCGGCAACGACTTTTTGATTGTGACCGAAGAGGCGGCGGCGAACTACGACCCGGTGAATCTGACGCGCTGTCTTTGCGATCGCCACACCGGCATAGGCGCCGATGGCGTCGAGTTTTTTCGCTGGACCGGCCCCCGCTCCGGTCGCATCCGCCTGCACAATGCCGACGGCTCCATCGCCGAGATCAGCGGCAACGGCACGCGCTGCGTAGCCGCATGGATGGCGCTGGAACGAGGCTTTCATCCCGGCGATGAATTGCTCATCGAAACCGATGCTGGTGTGCGTCTCTGCCGCGTGAACGCACTGAAGACGGATAGCGAGTTTACCGTCGAAGTAACCGCCGGAATGGGGATTCCCACCTTCGAGCAACGTACGATCAAGCTCCCGGAAAAATACGCAGAGTGGGGCCTTCGACTGCGCGGACAGGGCCGTCCCGAACCATCGAAGTCAGAAGCAGAGATCGCGATTCGCGGTTTGTTTGTTTCCATAGGGAATCCACATATCGTTCTTTGCGTGAACGATGCAATATTCCAAAAAATCGGGCACATCTGGAGTGAGCTGGGTGCTGAGATTTGTTTTCATCGCGACTTCCCGCGCCAAACCAATGTCGAGTTTGTACAAGTTATAGGCCCCAACGAGATTGAGATTCGCATCTACGAGCGCGGTGTGGGGCCAACATCCTCTTCGGGCACCGGCAGCTCGGCAGCAGCAACAGCTGCGATTGCGCTTGGATTAGTGAAATCTCCGCTCACCGTGGTCGCTCCCGGCGGCGCGCAGACTGTCGAGTGGGAAGGTTCTGGCACGGAGTTGCGCCTCACCGGGCCGGCGGCGCTGATTGCACGCGGAGAGGCCTGGCCGGCATGACCACACTGCTCTAAGAATTTATCCTTAATTAGGCGGGTAATCCGGAATGATCTTTTTTCTCATTTTCATGGCCACCATGGTCGTCACCGGAATTCCCACGGCGATTCTGTTTATTCCCTGGTGCGCGATCACGGGCAACGTGTTGCCGCTTTACAAGGGCACGCGCTTCATGCTCACCAGCAGTTGCTGGATGGCCGGGGTGCGTTTCCAGGTCGAGGGCCGCGAGCTCATCCCCAAAGACCGGGCGTGCATCTTCATGGCCAACCACGTGTCCAACCTCGACCCTCCCGCGCTGATCTCGCTGATTCCGGGGCGCACATCGGCATTCATGAAACGCTCGCTGATGAACCTGCCCATCCTGGGAACCGGCTTCCGGCAGGGTGATTTCATCGCCGTGGATCGCAGCGGCAGCCCAACAGACGCGGAGAGAAGCGTAGAAGCTGCCAAGCGCGTATTGGCCAAGGGCGTGCACATGACCACCTTTGTAGAAGGCACCCGTTCGCCGGACGGCCGCATGCTGCCCTTCAAGAAAGGCCCATTTTTTCTGGCCATGGGTTCCGGAGCGCCCTGCATTCCGGTTTCCATCTATGGCACGGAGAGCATCCAGCGCAAAGGCAGCCTGCGCATTCATCCCGGGACCGCGCACGTGATCTTTCATCCACCAATCGACCCGGCCGGCTTTGCCACGCGCGAGGAGCTGATGCAGGCGGTTCGCGCGGCCATCGCCTCCGGGCTGCCGGAGTGGATGCGGACGTAAGGCGTATCAAATCTCAGCTCGTTGACGGAACCTTCATGATTGTGTCGCTTGTCGTATTCGTTGTAATTGTCGCTTTGAGCATTCCCGCGGCGGTGATCTTCATTCCGCTGGCTGCGATTACCGGCAACGTGGGACCGCTCTACAAGGTGACCTGTATGATCGTCAGCGCCGGCTACCGTGTGGCAGGCATACGTATCCAGGTTGAGGGGCGGGAACTGGTTCCAGCCGGCCGGGCGTGCATCTTCATGGCTAACCATGTGTCGAACCTTGACCCGCCGGCCCTGATTTCGCACATTCCGGGGCGCACCTCCGCCTTTACCAAGCGCTCTGTCTTCAAGCTTCCCATCTTCGGCTACTGTCTCAAGCTGGGCGAGTTCATTCCCGTGGACCGCACCGGCAGCGCGTCCGGCGCGCAGCAAAGTGTCGCCGAGGCCGCGCGGCTGCTGGCCAAAGGCATTCACATAACCACCTTTGTCGAGGGCACGCGCTCCAGAGACGGGCGCATGCAACCCTTCAAAAAAGGTCCCTTCTACCTCGCCATGCAGACCGGCGCGCCGTGCATTCCCGTCTCTATCTACGGCACCGAAACGATGATGGCCAAGGGCAGCTTTGCCATCAAGCCGGGAACGGCGCACATCATCTTCCACGCGCCCCTCTATCCACGCGACTATGCCTCGCGCGAGGAACTGTCAGCAGCCGTGCGGACAGTGATTGCTTCAAGCCTGCCGGAGTGGATGCGCAACTGAGGATTTTATGAGCATCCTTATTGTTTCTGAAATGCTCCGTGCCCCATCCTTTCCGTTTTTTTCTGCGGAAAGGGTGGGAAACCACATATCTCATGGCGCGTAAGCGCAGTCCACCTGGACGGTCTGTCCCTATGGTTGCACGACGGCGTTATACCCGTCGTAGATCAGTTTCTTGCGCATGGCTTCGGCGTCACTGCGGTTACTGAACGGGCCGATGCGCACATGGAACTGGCCGCTGGTGGCGTCGTGACTCACGGTAGTTGTGTAGCCGCGTTTGCTTAGTGCGCCCACCAGCACATCCGCATCTTCCTGGCTGGATACGGTGGCAATCTGAATCATCAGCGCGCTCGCCGTGTCGGGCAGCGCGGGCTTGACTAGCGGCTGAGTAGAGTTCGCGCCAGCGGCAAAGTCCGGGTTAGGATTTTGCAAACTAGCACCAGGGTTTCCGCCAGAAGTAGAAACCGCGGGCTGGTCGTTCACCGTGCTCTTCACATCGGGCGTCTTCTGCTGAACGGCGGAAGGCTTGCTATGGGAACCAGAGGCCTGCGAAGCGGTTCCAGTGCCGGGCTGCTGGCTTGCGGGCGGGGAATTGTGAGCGCTCCGGCTGCCCATCGAGTAACCCACTCCGAAGCACAGGCCGCAGAGCAGCAGCAAAACGAAAACAAGACCTACCAACAACATCGGACTCAGCGTCAGCTCGGTGTCGGGCGGCCGGTACAAGGATGGCCGAAACTCTTCCGGGTTAAAGTCATCGTTCATTCCCGGCCTCTGGAAAACGAATGTAATGTTCATCCGGACCGGACTGAAATGGGTCCGGTTGAAGTTCGAAGTGCCCCACCCTTCGCAAAAAACGGAAGGATGGTGCACCCAACCTGATTGCGGCATCCGCTACAAGGCCGTCTACTTCTTTTCCGCCGCGGCCATGGCCGTCGCGCCCAGCTTGTTGAAGAGCGTCATCATCTCCAGCGGCAGCGGGAAGACGATGGTGGTGTTCTTCTCCACGCCGATTTCAGTGAGGGTTTGCAGATAGCGCAATTGCAGAGTCATGGGCTCGGTGGCCAGCAGCGCGGCCGCATCCACCAGCTTCTGGGCAGCGTCGAACTCGCCCGAGGCGTGAAGAATCTTCGCCCGTGCTTCACGCGCGGCCTCGGCCTGCTTGGCCATGGCTCTGAGCATCTGCTCGGGCAGGTCAACTTGTTTGACTTCCACCGAGATGACCTTCACCCCAAACGGCTCCGTCCGCTGGTCGATGATGGTTTGAATTTTGAGATTCAACTTGTCGCGATGACTGAGCAACTCGTCCAGTTCCACCTCGCCCAGCACCGAGCGCAGCGTGGTCTGCGCAAACTGCGAAGTTTGGTAGACGTAGTTGGCTACCTTGATGGCCGCGTCGTTGGGGTTGACCACGTAGAGCGTGACCACGGCGTTCACCTTGAGGGTGACGTTGTCGCGCGTAATCACGTCCTGGGGCGGAACCTCCAGCACGTCCTGGCGCAGCGAGATGCGCACCATCTGATCGAAGGGCCGGAAGACCAGGATGATGCCGGGGCCTTTGGGCGCAGGCAGCGCGCGGCCCAGCCGGAAGATCACCCCGCGCTCATACTCGCGCAGAATCTTGATGGAGTTGAGCAGGTAGAGGACGATGATCGCTACGAAGATCAGAATTGCTGTACTTGCATCAGGCATTGGAATTCCCTCACTTACGACGGATTGTACTCCTTATACATGAACCTGCGGTGGCCTTAGTGGCTCAACCGGTTCCACGTGCAGCAGGTACTTGTCCAGGCCAATTACGCGCACCGGCGCGCCGGCCGGCACGGGTTCTGTGGAAACGGCGCTCCAGATTTCGCCCTCGACAAGAACGTGCCCCTCGGGGGTCAACGGCTCCATGGTACGAGCGCGGCTGCCCACCAGGGTCGATGGTCCCAGGCGGGATTTCATGCGCTGTGCGCGCACCACCAGTCGAACAAGAAACACTGTGATGCTGCCGAATGCGGCGCTGACTGCCAGAGCCACCCAGGGGCTGACGGCCATCTCCGGCACCGGCGCTTCAACCAGCGTCAGCGTTCCAAAGGTCAGGCAGATAATTCCTGCGATGGCCAGCGCGCCGTGGCCGCCAAACTTGGCCTCCAGCAACAGCAGGACCAGCGCCGCCACCAGCAACAGAACCGAAGTAAATCGGATCGGCAAAAAACCCAGCGCAAAAATAGCCAGCAACACCATCAGCGTGCCCAGAGCGCCGGGAACAATGGTGCCGGGAACGTTGAATTCGAGATAAATCAGCAGCGCCCCGCCCACCAGAAGTAGCAGGGCGATGTTGGGATTGACCAGCCAGTCGAGCAAATCCTCGCGCAGCGTGGACTTCAGCGTTTCAATTCGCGCCCCGGCCAGATGCAGGGTGACTTTGCTGCCGTCTATGCCGGTAATCTCGCGTCCATCGAGAGCCTTGAGCAGTTCCCACTCGTTGGGGGCGATCAGGTCAATCAGGTGCTGGTCCAACGCTTCCTGGGCGGTGTAGGAGTGAGAGGTGTGAACGGCGGCCTCGGCGGCTTCGGCGTTCCGGCTGCGTTTTGTCACGTAGGAGCGCAGAAAGGCTTCAGCGTCGTTCTCGATCTTCTGGTTCATGGTGGCGTCGGGCTGGGGGCCGAACTCCATCACCGGGTGGGCCGCTCCGGCGTTGGTGCCGGGAGCCATGGCGGCGATGTCCGCCGCTTCCAACAAGAAAAACCCCGCTGACCCGGCGCGCGCGCCCGCCGGAGCCACGTAGACAATGATCGGAACCTTAGATCCGAGAATCGATCCGGCCATGGTGCGGGTCGTGTCCAGCAGTCCGCCGGGAGTGTCCAATTCGATCAGCAGAGCCTGCGCGCCATCCGAGTTGGCCTTGGCAATGGCCCGCTCCAGCTCTCCCTGCGTGACCGGCTGAATGGTGTCCGCGAGGACGAACTTGTCGACTAGCGGCTGCTGGGCACGGGCCTGCGCGCTCAGCCCCAGGGCCGCAATCAAACCCATCACTACTGCTAACCCGCATATGCGCTGCATCATGTGTGCTCCTTCAGTGCATGGCTGAATGGCCTCACCTCTTCAGCCCTCCCTTGACCGCAATTTGCCGCTGAAGTTCCAGCGCCAGCTTGCTCTGAGGGTCGATTCGCAGAGCAGCCTCAACATTTTGTTTCGCCTCGTACAGGTGATTGGCCTCGAGGTCCAGCCTCACCACCACCAGGTACGCATCCACCGAGGGCATCAGTTCCAGCGATGTAACCGCCTCTTTGCGGGCGGCATGGGCGTCGCCGGTGCGCTCGCGAATCTCGGCCAGCCCGGCGTGGGCAGCGGCCAGCTTGGGATTAGCGGCCACGGCGGCTTGATAGAGCCGCTCAGCCTCCAGCAGCAGACCGCGATCCAGGTACTCATGAGCCTGGCTGGAGAGTTCTTGCGCGCGCTCCTGCGGCGGAAGCGCGCTCAGCCGGGCGCTGTTGATCTGATCCAGCATGAGCGCAGCCTGGCGGAAGGCGACTTCGTCGAAGGAGCGCTGAATGCGCTCCAGCGGATCGGCCTTAAGCTCGGCTTCCTCTTCTGCGTCATCCGAACCTCCAGAAGCGGCGGCCGGCTGCGCTGTAAGCGGCTTCACCGCTCCGGTCGCGGCAGGCCGTGCACTTGTCCAGGCTTTCTGAACTGCCAGGGCCTCGCTGTCGTTGGGACGCAGCCGCAGGCATTGGGCCAGTTCGGTCAAAGCTTCGTCGGTGTCGCCGTGGCGCTTCAGGCTGACGGCCAGGCTGAAGTGATAGTCGGCCCCATTAGGGTCGGCGGCCACCGCCTGGCGAAAGAGCGGAGTGCCGTTCTTGCCTTGCCGGGCCAGCGCAACGCCTTGATTGTTCTCGACCTCCGCCAGCGGCAGTACGCGGGCCACTCCGGCAAAGGCCTCCTCTGCATGGGCGTAGTCTCCGGAGAACAGCAGCGAAAGGCCTCGGTAGAAGCTTGCCTCAAGAGCGTCGTCGGCGTTGACGCCCTCTCCACCCGCCTTGGCAAAAGCCTCTGCCGCCTGCTCATATTGTTGGCCGGCATACTCCTCGCGCCCCAACGCCATCCATGCCGGGCTGAACTTCGGGTTCAGCAGAATCGATTGATTCAGATGCCGCAGACGCTCCTGCTGGTCAGGCTCGGTGATGCCGCGTATGTATTGCTCAAAGGCGTCCAGGCGCAGCCCGGAGCCGGCGACTACAAAGGTTTCTTCGGAGACTTTGAAGCCGGGATCGATCTGCCGGGTCAGTTGCCAGGCCAGCGAGTCGAAGACCGTGATCATCTCTCGCATCTCGCCTCGAACCGTGATTGGCTTGCTCATGCGCAAGCGGGGCACGTCCACCAACTGCGCCTCGGCCACGATACTTGTGCCGTCCGTCACGTAACTGCCCACGATGATCTCATCGGCGTCGAGCGTTTCGGCCAGCTTGATCGAACTGGCTCGCGAGGGGTGAAAGCCATGTGGCAGACCCAGGTGATCCAGCGCGTAGATGCGATCTGTGCGGCTCAATGAGGCGAAACCAGCCGAAGCCAGGCGGCTGCTGAGAATCTCCGCTGCGGCTTCGCGTATCCAATCCAGGCTGGGTTGCCCGGTGCGATTGTCAAAGGGCAGCACCAGCAAGATGCGGCTGCCTGAGGCGGAGCGGCTTTCAGCATCCGTCTGCGCTTGAGCGCAAATCGTAAAGGAGAGAGCCAGCACAAGGCCCACCCACGCTAGCCGCACGGCCCTGAAGGAACGAGATGAAGAAAAAGTATGCACAACAGGCTGATTATAGGCGTTGCGGACTGCCTCGTGGGAGGGGTGAACGGAAGCGGCCCACGCAAAAGAGTCAATTCAAAGCAGAAAACTCCTTAGGCTCTCCGCGTGGCTCGTTGCCCGGTTACTTCTTCTTTCCCGGCAGCATGGCCTTAAGCCTGTCCATCAGGCCCGGTTTGGCTGGCGGAACGACTGCCGCTGGCTTGGCCGGCGGTGCGGCGATAACCGGAGAAGCCACAGGGGAAGCGGCCGGAATGGCGGGTTGCGCGGCAGTTTGTGCGACAGGTGTCGCGGCAGGCTGCGCGCTAAGCGGCTTAGCGCCTTTCTCTGCCGGAGCGGGCGTCTTCACGGCTCCCGGCAACGGCGTTGATCCATTCACCACGCCGGCCGCCGAGAACTCCGGCACCGTTTCATTGTCATTCTTGACCAGAATCGAGATGCGCCGGTTGGATGGGTCGGTGGGATTGTTTTTCACACGCAGCATCTGGTCGGCGTAACCGCGCACCTGCGTCACCTGGTCGGAGCGCACGCCGTCCTGCTGCAATAGCCGGCGTGCCGAGTTGGCGCGGTCTGCCGACAGATCCCAGTTGCTGTATCCCGAGTCGCTGGAGTAGGGCGTCGCATCGGTGTGGCCTTCGATGAGCAGCGAGTTGGGCAGCGTCTTCAATTCCTTTCCCAGCAGCGACAGCAGCACCTGGCCGCTTTCGCTCAATTTTGCGCTGCCACTCTGGAAGAAGGTGCCGTCCTTGCCCTCGATCAGCTCAATGCGAAGCCCCTCGGGCGTGATGGTGATCTCAATCTGCTTGGAGAGCTTCTCCAGCTCCTTGCGCGCCTTGATCTCCTCTTCCAGCTTGTCTTTCAGTTTTTTCAGATCATCGGTGGGCGCCTGCGAGATGGTTACGCCGTTGCCAGTGCCGGTGCCGCTCAACAGTGTGCCCATCAGCTTGCCGGTCCCCTTGGGGTCGTTGAAGTAGCCAGCCACGGCCTTCTTGATCTGCTCGCTGGAGTTCATCAGCCAAAGCACGATGAACAGCGACATCATGGCGGTGACAAAGTCCGCATAGGCCACCTTCCACGCGCCGCCGTTGTGTCCGCCGCCGTGGCCGCCATTCCTCTTGATGATGATGATCGGTTGCGTCTTGGCTGCCATGATGCCCTGTTTCTCCTGCAGTCGTTCCCGAACCTTAAGCCGCGGCCGCCGCGGCTGGTTCAGCGACAACTGCGTGGCTCTTGCAGTTCTTTTCCATCTCGTCGAAGTTGGGTCGCACATGCGCCGGAATTGCCCGCCGTCCCATCTCGATGGCGATCATGGGAGCCGAGCCTTTCAGAAACGACAGAATCAGCACCCGAAGCACATGCAGATATTCATTCTGCGCGTCAGCCGTCTTGGCCATATTCGAGCTCAAGGGACCGACCACGCCGTAGCACAGCAGGATGCCCAGAAAAGTTCCCACCAGCGCCGCCGCTACCTTTTCGCCGATCTCCTCCGGCGGTCCGCCCAGCGAGCCCATGGTGATCACCACGCCCAGCACTGCCGCCACAATGCCCAATCCGGGCAATGCATCCGCTACCGTTGTCAAGGAGCTGACCGGCTGCGTCGTCTCGTGGTGATGCACCTCCATGTCCAGTTCCATCATTTGATCCATATCGAACGGCTCCACGCCCCCGGTGATGGCCATGCGCAGCGTGTCGCACACAAAATCCCGGGCATGATGGTCGGCGATAAACTCGGGATAGTTTTTGAAGATCGAGCTTTCCGTGGGCTTCTCCACGTCCATCTCCACGCTCAGCAATCCCTCTTTGCGCACCTTGTTCAGAAACTGATACATCATCTTGAGCGTGTCCAGGTAACGCGCCTTGTTGAATGGCGAGCCTTTCATGATCCCCATGAGCCCGCTGGCGATTCCTTTGATGATATGCACCGGATTGGCTACCAGCAGTGTCCCCGTCGCCGCGCCGGCAATGAGAAGCAATTCGGCCGGCTGAACAAGCACCATAATATGGCCCTTCTCCATCAGGAAGCCGCCGATGACAGATGCAAAAACCAGGAGAATGCCTATGATTGCGAACATACTTGCCTCCCAGGCGCGGACGTGATCTGGTTTCCGCCTGCGTGAAAGCTGTTTAGCATTGCGGTTTTGGCCCTTTCCAGCAGATCAGCCAAACTACCCTCCTGTTCAGCTTGCGCTGCGCCGATGCTTACCGTCAGCGACGCTCGGTCGCCCCACCAGCGGAAGTCTGCCGTACGGGCCAACCCGGCCAACACCTGCGCATGAGTCGCCAGCATCTCCGGCGTGCGCTCGTGCGACAGGATCAGAAACTCATCGTCGCCCCAGCGCCCCATCTCCTCGGCCGGACGCAGCCCGTTGACCATCACCCGTTCCACCTTCTCCAGCATTGCCTCGCAGGCTCCGGCGCCGTGCGTCTTGCGAAGCTCCGCAGCCTGATCGACGGAAATCCACAGCACGCCGAACGACTGGCCGCCTCGCGAGAAGTCTCCAAATATCGACTCCAGCCGGTCCTCAAGGACTGCCTGGCTCGCCTTTACGTCTCCATTTTGGCCGCACTCTCCGTGCGGCAGTGCATCCAGGCTGTCGGCGGGATGAAACAGGATCGCCATACCCAGGCGTCCGCCCATCCCGTCGCGCAATACATAATATCGCGCCATCACCGGCACTTCGTGGCCCAGCTTGTGCTGCGCATGGACCAGCGTCCTGTGGCCCAGTTGCCCGCCGGCGTCCGGCTCAATATTTACCAGCCGCTCGCCAGCCAACAACAACGGCTCCAACGGCTCAGGAGATTGCCGCGACAACAGGTCGGGGCTCATGTACCCCATGATCGCCTCCGCTGACCGGTTCCAGAGCATGATCTGGCCCTCGCCGCCGAGCAGCGCAACGCCCTCAGGAATACTATCCAGGGCGACTTCAAGAAGTTCCGCGCGATCCGCCATTCGTACCCCTCATCTCCTACATCGGCACGCTGCTAATCAACTTCATTGCCTTGCGGTGTGGATAAAACGTTGAGTATTACTAAGGGAAGAGAACTCCTGCATGAGCACGGAACATGGTCAAAACAGAACCCTCCTCACGCTGTTTTCGCTCTAATCATTTAACATATGTACGTTTGATGACCGCATAGGTTCGTGAACCTCAACTTCAACGAGCGCAATCTCATTCGTAGGATAAGATTCGCTGGATAGGGAAATTTTCCTCTGCATAGTCACGAAGGGAATTTGACCCGCTCCTTTTTGTTGCAGATTGAAGCAGTTCAAGGATTTTGCGGGAATCTGCCGATAGGATTGCCAAGAGAAGAAGCCGTTGCATAAGCCCCTACCTGTTTTCCTGGCATAGTGGAATCCACGGGCCAGGCGGGCTTAAACTCGAGCTTCCGGGGTATGCAGCGGATGAGGCGCGCATCATGAACAAGATTATTCTTGCTGATTCGCAGGCTATTTTTCGGGCAGGCACCGCCAAAGTGCTGGCCATGGACGAAGACGTGCGCATCATTGCCCAATGCACAGACCTCGACCGCATGCAGCACGCCATTACCACCTTTCCCGGCTCCATCGTCCTGTTTGCCGCCTCGCTGCGGCCGGATATGGATCGGCTGCACGCGCTGCTGGAGACCACAGGCAGCCGCGGCATCGTGATTGCCGAGAACAACGAGAATCCTGGAGTCTACATCCATCAGGGCTTTCGCGGCGTGGTCTTTCGCAGCGTTACCGGGCCGGCTCTGGTGGAATGCGTGCGCTCAGTGGCCGCCGGAGGCACCTGGCTGCCTCCGCAGGTCATGGTAACCGAGTCGCCTGAGGAAGATATGGTGGGTACGCGAGTGCGCGACCGGCTCACCCCCAAGGAGATGCGCATTGTCGCGCTCATCGTCCAGGGATGCAAGAACCGCGAGATCGCCACTCGCCTCCATACCACCGAGCAGGTCATCAAAAACTACCTGCGCTCCGTCTACGACAAGACCGGCGTAAGCGACCGCCTCGAACTGGCGCTTTTCACCATCCACCACCGCGTTCTGGCCGCCGCCGCCGCCGACGTGGGCAGCAAACTGGAAGCCGAGGAGGCCGCTCAGCCGCTCGCCGCTGCTCTTACAGCTTCTCCGCCACACTCTTTGCCTGGGTAAACAGCAGCAGGTAATCCGGCCCTCCAGCCTTGGAGTCCGTGCCGCTCATGTTGAAGCCACCAAAGGGATGCGCTCCCACCATCGCGCCGGTGCATTTGCGGTTAAAGTACAGATTCCCAACGTGAAATTCGCTGCGTGCGCGGTCGAGCTTGGCGCGGTCGGTCGAGTAGATGGAGCCGGTCAGGCCGTACTCGGTGTTGTTGGCCACCTTCAGTCCCTCCGCGAAGTCGGCAACCTTGATCAGCGCCAGCACCGGCCCGAAGATCTCCTCCTGGGCCAGGACGGCATCCGGTGAAATGTCGGCAAACACTGTAGGCTCAAGGAAATAGCCGCTGTTGATCTCTGGCGTTTTGCCACCGGCAATCAGACGGCCTTCCTTCTTGCCAATCTCGATGTAAGACAACATCGCATCGAGTGCGGCTTTGTTGATCACCGGACCAAGGCTGTGATTTTGGGCCGGGTCGCCCACGGTCAGCTTGGCCACGCGCTCCAGCAAGCGCTCCATAAATGCCTCATAAATAGATGTTTCGACGATGGCCCTGGAACAGGCGGAGCATTTTTGCCCGCTGAAACCGAAGGCCGAGGCCACCACGCCCTCGACGGCCGCGTCCAGATCGGCGTCAGCGCTAACCAGGATAGAGTCCTTGCCGCCCATCTCTAGAATCGTCCGCTTCAGCCAGATTTGATTGGGTTTAGCCTTGGCGGCGCGCTCGTGAATCTCCAATCCAACCTTCTTGGAGCCAGTGAAGGAGATGAAGCGTGTTCTGTGATCTTCGACGATGGCGCTGCCGAAGCTCGAGCCGGAGCCGGGGCAAAAGTTGACCACACCGGGCGGAAGTCCCGCCTCCTCCAGGACATGAAAGAAAAGGGCGGCGATGGTGGGAGCGTCGCTGGAGGGCTTTAGAATCACCGTGTTGCCGGTGACAATGGCGGCAGAAGTCATGCCCGCCATGATGGCAAAGGGGAAGTTCCAGGGGGGAATGACCGCGCCCACGCCGAGCGGGATGTAGTGCAGTTCGCAGCGTTCGCCGGGGTACTGGATGGGGGGTTGCGAGGCAGCCAGCCGCAGCGCCTCGCGGGCGTAAAACTCAAGGAAATCAATGGTTTCGCCCACGTCGGCGTCGGCCTCGGCCCAGTTTTTGCCCACTTCATAGGTAAGCCAGGCACAGAAGACGAATTTGTGGTCGCGAATGTTCTGAGCGGCGTTTAAGAGCAGGGAAGCTCTTGATTCTACTGGAGTTCTGCTCCAGAATTCGAAAGCACGCAGGGCCGCGGTCATGGCTTGCTCGACGTGTTCGGCGCCGGCCTTCTGATGAATGCCGACGATCTGAGCGGGGCGTGCGGGGTTCAGGGAGCGGATTTTGTCCCCGGTTTTGATGCGCTGGCCGCCGATGACGAGGTCATATTCGCGGCCCAATTGGCTAGTGACAAACTCCAATGCTGTCTTCATCTTGCGCGCGTTTTCCGTCGCATTGAAATCGGTGAAGGGTTGATTGGCAAATTCGCCCTCGGGCGAGCACAGCTGAATCGAGGTTGAGACGTTTTTCGTTGACATCGCCAATCGATTGTAGCCGATGGCGCGACGGGAATACAGAGGTCAGCCACCCTAGCGACGAAGACCTGTCGCCGGGGACCCCGGCAGGGGTCAGGAATTCGTGCAGAAAGCGCGCCAAAAACCTTTACTTAGAAGTAGAGGTTTTTTGCGCAAAATTGGGTTATTTGGGGAGCGGATTGGGTGGTTTTGGGGGCGGTTTGAGCCGGTTTTGGAGCAGAAGCCATCAGGATGCGGGACAAACGCGGTCGAATGTCTTCCTGGCTCTATTGCTTGCGGGACGGGTCGCAAGCGGCAGCGAGGGCCTGCTCGGCCCAGGATTCGGCGCCTGTGGATTGGCAGGAGAGGGTGGCGATGTGGGCGGCGCGGCGGAGGGCTGGCTCGAAGTCGTGGCCCGAGGCGAAGAAGTGGGCGAAGGCTCCGTGGAGGACGTCTCCCGCGCCGAGGGTGTCGGCGGCGTTGATTGGCGCGATGTCGATTTGGAAGCGGCGGCCGCGTTCCCAGCAGAGGATGGGCCGTGGTCCGCGCGTGAGAGCGATCGAGGGAACGCCGCGAGAAGAGAACCAAGCGAAGAGCGCATCGGGCGAAGCGGCGAGTTCGGAAGCGGATTGGCTGGGGCCAGTTAGTCCGGGACCAGTTAGTTCGGGAACGGCGAAGCGCTCACTGCAGATGGCCGCGGTGAGCAGGGGAGCAAGCTCGTCGGTGCCGGGCTTCCAACTGCCGCCGTCGAGACAGAGCGCAGAGCCGGCATTGTGGCAGGCGGCGATAAAAGGCAGAGTCTCTGCGAGATGGAAGCCGTCCGTGAGGAGGACGTGCGGGAGCGGCGCCCAATCGGCGGGGAGAGATTGTTCCAATGAGGCGGGCAGCGGAGTTAGCGGGAGGGTGGAGATAGGCGGGTTGATGATGGTGCGGCTGGCGTTGGCGGAGTTGACCAGCACGGTGGTGAGCGGCGTTTCGTAGGCGGTGTTGGCGGCGAGATCGAGCAGAGAGATGCGGTGGCGCTCCAGCGCGGCGCGAACGGGGATGGACCATGGGCCGCCGCCGACGGCGCTGATGAGCATGGATTTGCCGCCGAGCAGGGAGTGGGTGATGGCGGCGTTGAGCGCTGGGCCTCCGGGGGCGGCGTGGAAGCCGCGGGCGAAGACCTTGGTGTCTTCGGCGGGAAGACAGTCGAGGCGATAGGTTGCGTCGAAGGTGGTGCGGCCGAGAAAGAGTACGCGCGGGGGATTCATGGCTTTGATGTTGATTGTACGAAAGCGCGGCGCGGGTGGAGGTTTGTAATATCCATCAGCAGAGTAGACTTGTGGTCGGAGGATTTGCGATGAGAGCAGCCATCTACGATTCCAAATTGAGTACTCCCGGAAGTTGGGTATCGATCGAAGATGTTTCCCGGCCTCTGCCGCAACCCGGAAACGTGCTGCTCGAGGTGCTCGCTTGCGGCGTCTGCCGCACAGATCTGCACATCGTTGAAGGCGACCTCCCGCCAATGCTGCCGCGTATCATCCCCGGCCATCAGATCGTCGGCGAGGTGGTGGAAGATGCAACGCCGAATCTGCCCATGGGAACGCGCGTGGGCGTCTCCTGGATGGGCGGAGTAGACGGCGATTGCTGGTTCTGCCGCCACGACATGGAGAACCTCTGCGATCATCCGGTATTTACCGGCTACTCGGTGAACGGCGGCTACGCGGAATACGTTTCGGTTCGCGCTGACTTCACCATCCCCTTGCCGGCGGGCCTTGACGCTTGCCACGTCGCGCCCCTGCTGTGCGCGGGCATCATCGGCTTCCGCAGCCTCCGCGTTGCGGGAGTTGAGCGCGGAGAACGCGTCGGTCTCTACGGCTTTGGCAGTTCGGCGTCGCTGGCCATTCGCATCCTCCAGTTCTGGGGTTGCGAGGTCTATGTCGTCACCCGCGGCGAATCTCACCGCAAGCGCGCTCAGTCGCTGGGCGCAACCTGGGTTGGCGACGAAGACGCAAAGCCCCCCACCGAGCTGGATCGCGCCATTACTTTCGCTCCCAGCGGGAAGGTGGTCATCAGCGCTCTGGCTGCCTTGCGCAAAGGCGGAGTGGTGGCCATCAACGCCATTCACCTGGATCAGATTCCCGCCTTCGATTACGATCACCTGCTTTGGGGCGAGCGCCAGATGCGCAGTGTGGCTAACATGAAGAGGCAGGATGCCCGTGACTTCCTCGCCCTGGCAGGCGAACTGAAAATTTGTCCTCGCGTGGTTACTTTTTCACTGGAGGACGCGAACAAAGCCCTGGAGGCAGTGAAGCATGAGACTGAGGATGGATCAGCAGTGATCGTTCTTTAGAGCGCGTTTAAAAATAGGCCTTGTGACAGGGCAGGACTTCGCTTCGTTACGGTCGCTCAGGATGACTAGCGAGAGCGGTTAGGTTGTGGCGAGGACGGGGCGCGGAGCGGGGAGAACGCTGATTCCTGTCAGTTCGATCTGCGGAGTTAGAAAATCCGGGCGGACGGGTTCCTTCTGCATGAGGCCGGAGGTGAGATATTTTTTGTTGTCGTCGGAAAAGACGGTGACCACGACGGCATTCGATCCGATCTGCTGCTGGGCTTTGACGGCGGCCAGGAAGTTGCAGCCGGAGGAGATGCCCACGCCGAGGCCGAGGCAGGCAGCCAGATTCTGCGCCATCAGAATGGAATCGCCGTCGGAGATTTCGATCGGAGCGTCGAGCACGGAGAGATCGACGATGGCGGGGATGAACTCATCGCTGATTCCCTGGATGCGATGGGAGCCGACCTTGCAGCCGGTGGAGAGGGTGGGCGACTCGGCCGGCTCGACGGGATAGACGCGAAGGTCAGGATTTTTGGAGCGGAGATAGTTGCCCACGCCCATGACCGTGCCGCCGGTGCCGACACCGGCGACGAAAGCATCGGGGCGAAGGCCGGCCGCTTCCATTTGCATCCAGATTTCGGGGCCGGTGGTTTGCTCATGCGCCTCGACGTTGCCGTGGTTGGAGAATTGGCGGGGCAGAAAGACTCCTCCCTTGGCGGCGAACTCCTCGGTCATGCGGATGCTGCCGAGAAAACCGCCTTGCTCGCGCGAGACGGGAACCACGGTTGCGCCGAAGCTCTGCATGAGTCGGGTGCGCTCGATGCTCATCCAGTCGGGCATGAAGATGGTGACCGGGTGGCCGAGGGCGTGGCCGAGGGCGGCAAAAGAGATGCCGGTGTTGCCGCTGGTAGCTTCGGCGATGGTGTCGGTGGGCTTGATGGCGCCTTCCAGGTAGGCGGTCTTGAGAATGTGGAAGGCCATGCGGTCTTTGATGCTTCCGGTGAGATTGCCCTGCTCGCACTTGGCGTAGAGGACGCGTTCAGCGCCGCGATAACGGAATTCGATGGCCAGCAGATGGGTGTTGCCGATGAGGCGGGCCAGATGGGCCAGCTTGGGTTGAACGCGAATCAGCCGTTCTTCGTCCGGAGGGTTACAGGCCATGGTTTTGGAGTCCTGTGCTATTTTACGCGAGCGGGGGAGCTAAGGATGACAGCGGCGAGGGTGTGGCGCCCGGCCGTCCTTCACACAGAATTCGTGAAAGGCGAAGTTTCTCCGTCACAGCGGGCGGGACTCTCCTCCACGGCCGAGACTTGGATCGACTCGATAATTCAAGCCTGCGGTTGTGCCTCCAGTAACATCGACCGTTACGCCTGTGATACTTTTTGCAAGGTCTGACGCCAGAAAGACAGCCGTGTTGGCGATTTCATCCATGAGCGGCAATTTCTTCAACATGGTGTCGTTTTCCATGCCGTGGAGAATCACTTCCATCTCCTTTGGGTTATCTTCGATGGCCTGTTTGAAGACCCGCGAATCCGGTGATCCGCCGGAGCGGATGTTCACAACGCGCACACCATACGCACCCAACTCCGAGGCGAGATTGCGAGAGAAGGTTTCGATGGCAGAGCATGCGGGAGCAAAGCCTGCCGTGAACGGGTAACCTATGCCGCCGGGTGTTGCAGTGAGGGACAAGATGACCCCAGAACGCTGCTTCATCATGATCTTTCCCGCAGCCGTGGCAGTTAGGAATTGACTTCGCATGGCGATCGATATGGGACGCACAAAATCATCCACGCTCAATTGAACCAGGGGAAGATTCTGCACGACTTGATAATTGATCAAACAAAAAGACAGGTCCAGCGTTGCTCCCGCGCGAGTGATCGACTCGACAAATGTTTTGACTTCACTTTCGTTGGTCGCGTCGATGCGCGCGGCCTCGGCACGCCCTCCGGCGCCAGCAATTTCGTCCGCCAATTTCCGCACAGAAGAAAGATGTCTTCCTGCCAGAAAGACCTTTGCACCTTCTTTGGCCATGGCTCTAGCTATCGTAGAGCCCAGTGAACCGCCGCCCCCGTAGATGACGGCATTTTTGCCCTGCAATATTTGAGGAATCATGGATCTCACTCCAAAGCGAAATGAGGGCGCGAACCTTGTAAAGAGTAAAAGTCGCGCTCGTCCCCCAACCCTTGCAAGTATAACTGACGTGTTCTTGTGTGTCGGCTACTGATGATGTGCTAGGTGGTTTCGGTGAGGGCGACGGTGCGCTTGCTTAGGAGGGCGGTGCGCTCCAGCTTATCCCAGTTGAAGGGCTTGCCGTCGATGGCGCGCATAAGGGTCTTGAAGAGGACGATGGAGAAGAGCTGGCGGTAGGCGAAGCGTTGCAGCCAGATATGGAAGAGGAGCCAACCGTCTCCCTTGTTGGCGGGATGGCGGCGCTCCAGCGAGAAGGCTACCGAGGAGGTGACGAAGTCGATGAGCATGAAGCCGACGAAGTAGACCAGCAACTTGTAGAAGTCGGCGGGCGACGCGGAGAGAGGATGAAAGTACCGGTCAACGAAGAAGTGGACGATGCCGGCCAGGAACATGAGATCGATGAAGGGAGAGACCAGGGGGAGCAGCATCTGGAAGATGAGGATGTTGGGCAGGGCGAAAAATCCCATGGCCTTGTTGCGGACGAAGGCGGCGCGATGCTTCCAGACGGCCTGTAAAATTCCGAAGGACCAGCGGAAACGCTGGCGCATCAGTCCGCGAGCATCGCTGGGGGCCTCAGTGAAGGCCAGGGCGCGATCTTCGTAAACGACCTTGAAATTCTGTTCGAGCAGATTCATGGTGAGGTCGGCGTCCTCTGCCACGGTGTTGAGAGGGTATCCGCCGGCGATTTTTACGGGGCCGGTGCGCCATGCGCCGATGGCGCCGGGAACGACAGTGACGACGTTGAAGAGGTCGAGGGCGCGGCGCTCGAAGTTCTGGCTGGTGATGTATTCCAGGGCCTGCCAGCGGGTCCATAGATTGACGCGATTGCCGACCTTGGCGTTTCCGGCGACGGCGCCGACGCGCGGGTCCTCGAAGTGGGGGATGAGCTTGCTGATGGCGTCGGGGGCGATGACGGTGTCGGCGTCGATGCCGACATAAATATCCTCAGTCATGCGGTCGAGGGCGAAGTTGAGGGCGGCAGCCTTGCCTCCGTTGGGCTTGGAGAGCAGCAGGATTCTAGCGGTGGCGATTTCATTCTTGTAAGCCTGTCGCGCTACATCGAAGGTGTGGTCGCTGGAGCCGTCATCGACGACGATGATGCGGAGGTTTGCGTAATCGGAGTTAAGCACCGAGCGGATGGTGCGCACGATGACCTTTTCCTCATTGAAGGCGGGGATGAGAACGGCGACGCGGGGGTTGAATCCGGGCGAAGCGAGGGCGTGGGGTTTGCGCATGCGCTCGATGACGGCGAAGATGCCCACCAGCAGGAGACGGGCGCTCATAAGGATGTTGCCAAGGAAAAAGACCAGAATGATGAACTCGCCGGCAACGTCCAGAGTGGAGAAAGCGATGGAGTCAGGCAGAGCTTTAAAGCGATCCCAGAATCCGATTTTGGGCATTACCTGTGCGGTGGTTTTTCCCATCAGCGCGGAGACGGGCACGATGGTGTAACCGTGCGCGCGCAAGGCGTCAATGAGGACAGGCAGGCCGGCGACAGTGGCCGAGCGTTCGCCGCCGCCGTCGTGCAGCAGGATGATGGAGCCGCGGAACTGCGGCTTGGTTTTCATGGTCTCAAGCTGCCTGAGAATGGTCTCGGTGATCTCGGCGGGAGTCTTGGGGGGATTCTCATTCCAGTCGTTGGTGTCCAGCTTGCTGCCGATGATGGTATATCCGTCCTGCTGGATGCGCACGATGGGGGCGACCTGGTCGTCGGTGTCGGGGTCCTCGTCGATGTCATAGGGAGGACGGAAGTAGAGCGGCAGTATGCCCAGCTTGCTGGCGAAGAGGCGCTGTGTGAGCTTGAGTTCCAGATCCAGTTGCTGGTTTGAGATTTCGCTGATGTCGGGATGGGTCCAGGTGTGGTTGCCGATCTCATGACCCTCGCGGACAATGCGCTTCATGAGGCTGATATTGGCCTGCGCCTCCGCGCCGATAAGCATGAAGGTTCCCTTGACGCCCTTTTCGCGGAGAATTTCGAGAATTTTTGGTGTCCATTTGGGATCGGGGCCGTCGTCGAAGGACAGTGCGACCTGGTTGGCATGGTAGCCATACTCCTGGATAGTGTAGGTGCGAGGGTAGGCATCCATATGCTCGTCGAGGATGAGCTTACGGCGGGGGTCGAGCTCGTCTGTATCGACCGTGACGGTTCGCTTGCCCTGTTGGGGCAGTCCGGTGACGCGGATAATGTCGCCTTCACCCTCATCGTCCACATCGTAGCCGGGTTGGACCTGACCGAGGGCAGACAGGGACTCAGGGTTGCTGGGCTTGTCCCACACGTTCCATAGCGAGTTGTCCTCCTCGCCGAGGCGCCACAGAGCGAAGGTTTGCAATCCCATGGCGCGGGCGGCGCGCAGTTCGTTCAGCAGGGTGACGCCATCCAGGAACCAGACGACGTGGCGCTGGTTGTTGTCCTCGTCGATGTACTCGTAGTGGGGGTTGAGCGTGTCGGAATCAAAGTCCAGTTGGTCCTCGGAGTCACTGGCGCGCTGCCATGCCTCGGAGACCGAAATGTCTTCGGCGCCGAGAACCTTCGGGGCCTTGGAATGATTTCTTGCCTTGGGATTGGGGATGGAAAGCGTCCAGTCGTAGCCGTAGTTGCCGATGGCGCAGATGAGCTTTTCTTTGGGAACAACCTTGACGACGCGGCTGAGGTTGTTGACGAACCAGTCCTGGCTAGCGACGGGGCCGGGAGTAGCCTGGTGCTGGTCGTAGTTCATCAGCACAATGCCGTCGGAGTTAGCGGCAATTACCTTCAGGCTTTGATCGTCGGCGGATGTCGCCATGCTGACATAGAGGCGCAGATCCCGCTGATGCAAGTCGGCGTATAACTCCTGGATGAAGCTCAAATACGCCGGGTAGGCGCTGTCCGGCACGTTCTCGAGGTCCAGTGAGAGGCCGCGATAAACCGGATAGGCGGCGAAAAAGCGGATCAACTGCTGGCACAGCGCAATCCGCTTGTTCTCATCGATAAGCATGGCGGCAATGTTGGGGTCGAAGGTTGCCGTACTCAAGCTGTAGTTGGTCAGGTGAGGGAATATTTCGGTGTCCACCTTGGCTCCCTGGATGACCCGCTTGACCCTGTTCATGTCGTCGGGGTCATGGACCGTGGCGCCGTTTATGACCGGATACTCGTGGATGTTGTCGCTGGCCATCGCCATGAGTGCGCCCGTGGAAGAGCCAATGTGCAGCCACTCCGGGAAAAGTAAGTCGATCTGGTGGACGTGCTCCTTTAAGGAGGCGTAGCTGGCGGGGTCTTCCTGCGTGTAGTAAGCCGCGCGCAAACCCTCGCCGGTGTTGAAGGGGATCTGGGAGGGTTTGCGGGTGGTCTTGCGCCGTGCGGGGCGCTGTCCTTTTACGCCGTGCAACAGCAGGGGACGGTCGGGCAATGCCTTGTAGTTGTGCCGGGGGATGGGCAGCAGAAGCTCGGGCAACTGCTGAAAGCGCAGCACATTGAAGATAAAAACCGCCAGAACCAGCGTGGAAACCACGGCCGTCGCGTCGATAATGCGGCGCAGCCGTTTCCAGCGTTTACGTTGCGGGTCGAAGAATATCTGCTTATCCGGCATCAGTGCTTATCTAATCCTAACCGCTCCTAAGCGCAAAAAGTAGGCTGCAAAAAAACAAGGACGCAAAAACCGGAAAAACAGTCTACGCTATCAATACGAATCGTATGAGAGCCGCCCCCAATAGTCAATCGACTGCCAGTTGCCGTGTTCGCTTCCCTCTGTCTGGGCTTCTGTCCGTGATGCTGGCCCTGGCCTCGGGGCTAATGATGCGCCTGTGGATGCTGAAACAGTTTTTTGAGCTGGACGGCGACCCGCGGATCTACGGCGATCTGGCCAAAAACATTTTATTGCATGGCCGTTATGCTCTGAGCGGGAGCGGCGGCGAACTGGTTCCCACGCTGATACGGCTTCCGGGCTACCCGCTGTTTCTGGCTCTGTGCTTCCGCCTCTTCGGGATGGAAAACTACGTCTCCGCGGCCTGGGTGCAGATTGCGCTGGAGCTTGTCGGCTGCCTGTTGTTGGCCGATTTTGCGCGTCGCATTATGCCCGCCGCGATTCCCTCCAGGGCCGCGCTTAGCAACCGAGCCGGGCATTGCACGCTGTGGCTGGCCGCGCTTTGCCCCTTCACCGCGATGTACTCCGCACAGCCGCTCAGCGAATCTCTCACATTGTTTTCGATCGCGCTGGCGCTGTGCTCGATGGCCCGCTTCCGAGTGCGGCCGGGATGGCCGGCGGCGCTCAGCTTTACCTTTGCAGTAACCTTTGCTGCGCTGCTCAGGCCTGAGGGCGCGCTGCTGGCGTTGACGCTGGCGCCGACGCTGCTGATGGGGCTCAAGCGCAATACGGGCAAGGCCGCAGTTTCAACCAAAAAGCTGGCTCGCATGGTTGTGGTTTGCGTGCTGCTGGCGCTGGCTCCCTTTGCCGCATGGAGTTGGCGCAACTGGAGGGTCTTCCATGTTTTTCAACCGCTGGTTTCGCGCTACGCCAACGATCCCGGTCAGACGGCCTATCCGGGATGGGAGCGCTGGGTGAAGAGCTGGTGCCTGGACTTTGCCTCCACCGCGGAGATTTACTGGAATGTCCCGGACGACACCCTGGAGATCGACAAGCTGCCCGCGCGGGCCTTCGATTCTCCGGCGCAGTACGCCGAAACCGTCAGGCTGGCCGCCGATTATAACTTGAAAAATGATCTGACGCTGGAGATCGACGCCCGCTTTGGCAAGCTGGCCGATGAACGGATCGCGGCTCACCCGCTGCGCTATTATCTCTGGCTGCCGCTGGGACGGGTGGCGGATATGTGGTTCAGGCCGCGCACGGACAACCTGCCCATCGACCTTGACTGGTGGAACTTCAAGAAACACGAAGACGAAACCTGCATCAGCTGGGCTTACGCGGGGCTGAATGTGCTTTACCTGCTGCTGGGCGTTGCTGGACTCTGCCTCAAGCCCCGGTTCTGGCGGCCGATGCTGGCTTATATTCTGATGCGCAGCGCACTGCTGACGACCATCGCGGCGCCCGAGACGCGCTACACGCTGGAGTGCTTTCCCATGTTGTTCGCGCTGGGGGGCGTGGCGCTTTACCGGGTGACGAACGTGGTTTTTTTGTCCGTCTTGAAGGTGAAGACGCCGGGCGGCAAGGGCTCATTGACCTTGATGCTGAAGTAAACGGCGACCCGCGTCTGGCCCTGCCCCATGTCGAAGACCTGCTTCAGGCTGATGCCGCGCTCGGTGTCCATCCAGACCGTCACCTTGGGCAGATTCTTGCGAATGGCGGGGTCTTTGGGGACCATCTCCAGCTTCTCAGTCTTGATTTTGGTATTGCCGTCGAGCAATGTCTCAGAGCCCAGATCCTTAATCTCCCACTTCTCTTCCAATTCTGTTCCGCTGGCGCCGAAGCCGAGCATGACCCAACTTTCGTACTGGCTGGCCTTGGTGATGGTGGTGACCTGATCGATCAACGGTTCATAGAGCTTGACCACTCCGCCGGAGTAGACATAGACCTTGGGCACGGGCTTGCCGTTCTCCTGGTTGATGTGGGCGGCCATCTGGAATGCGGAGCCTTTGCGCTCGTAGTAGATCGTTCCCTTCTGCGTATCCTGGTCGGGGATGGGATCGGTCAGATAGGTGTCAAACTGGAAGTCGGCTTGGGTGTAGCGAAAGTTTTTGGCTGCCTGGTCGAGGCGGCGCAGCACTTCATCTTTTTTATCGGGAGCGGCAACGGCGGGGCACACGGCGAGCAGAAGCAATGCGATCGACGTGGGAAAGATAAATTTACTTGCCTTATGCATGAATTTCCTTATTTTGTTAGACGAGATTTTCAGCCAAAAAGGTGAAGGCCAAATGCAAACACGCGTAAAGCTGTTTCAGCGGCTCGCCCAAACCTTCCAGGCCCAATTGCCTTGGGTATCTTTCACCGTCTCCCAATAGGTGACAAAGACGGCGTCGCCGGTGACCGGCTCGATGGCTTTGCGCAGGGCTTTCTTTATCACCTGGCTGGAGGCCTTGGTATTCAGGTCGAGGTTGACGTCCGAGGCTTGCACGATGATGATCAGCCCGCGGCCGCCATCGCCGATAACCTGAATGGGATGCGGCGGGCCAGCGGCGTTGGAGGGCTTGTCGCCGTAGCTCCACAGGTGGGGAGTGATGAAGATGAACGCGAGGATCAGCGTCACCATGATGTCGTAGTGAATACAGCCGCGAGGGTAGGTCCAGTAAAAATAGCTTTTGAGAATTTGTTTCATGTCCATGTTGTTCTATATTGTAATTCGTTTCAGGCCGCCCATGTAGGGCTGGAGCAATTCCGGAATCAGGACCGAGCCATCGGCCTGCTGATAGTTTTCCACGATGGCCAGCCAGGTGCGCCCGACGGCCAGACCGCTGCCGTTCAAAGTGTGCACAAACTCGGGCTTGCCCTTGGGGCCACCCTTTCCGGAATTTGCCCGGTAACGGATGTTGGCGCGGCGCGCCTGAAAGGCCTCGAAGTTGGAGCAGGAGGAGATTTCGCGGTAAAGCTGCTGGCCGGGAAGCCATACCTCGAGGTCGTAGGTTTTGGCTGAGGAGAAGCCGGTGTCGCCGGCGCAGAGCAGGACGCGGCGATAGGGGAGCTTGAGAGCTTCGAGAATTTCTTCGGCGTCGCGGGTCAGCCGCTCGTGTTCGGCGTCGGAGTCCTCGGGGCGGGTGAACTTGACCAGCTCGACTTTTTGAAACTGATGCTGGCGGATGATGCCGCGCGTATCTTTGCCAGCCGCTCCTGCCTCGGCGCGGAAGCAGGGGGTGTAGGCCGTGAGGCGGATGGGCAGGCGCGCCTCGTCGAGGATTTCGTCGCGATAAAGATTGGTGACAGGGACCTCGGCGGTGGGGATGAGCCAGTGGTCGTTGTCGCGGAATTCGCCGCGTGCGACGGCTTCAGAATCAGTATCGGAGCAGCGGAAGAGGTCTTCGGCAAATTTGGGCAACTGGCCGGTGCCGAAAAGCGATTTGGAATTGACCATGAAGGGCGGCAGGACTTCGGTGTAGCCATGCTTCAGGGTGTGGAGGTCGAGCATGAAGCTGATGAGAGCTCGCTCCAAGCGCGCTCCGGCGCCCATGTAGACGGCAAAGCGCGCGCCGCTGATTTTGGCCGCGCGTTCGAGATCGAGGATGCCGAGGGCTTCGCCCAGCTCCCAGTGAGGCTTGGGCATGAAATCGAAGGAGGGTATGTCGCCCCATAGCTTTACTGTGACATTGTCGGCTTCGGATTTGCCGACAGGAACCTCATCGCGCACCAGATTCGGAATGCGCGACAGAGCCGTGTACATCTGCTCGTCAAGGCAAGTGGCTGTGGAATCAAGTTCGTCGAGCTTTTCCTTGAGCTGTCTGGTTTCTTCCATCAGCTCTTCCACTTTGGCTTGAAGCTGACCTTTCTTCGATTCCAAATCATTTAGAGCATTTGGGCCAAACACTTCCTCCGAAGGATTGCCTGATCCCACATCTATTTGCGTACCTTCAAGAATGTTCTCAAGCATTTGCTTAGCTGCTTGCTTAACACCAACAACAACAGCACCAACAGTAGCCAAGTTGAGGCCAACAAGTTCGCGCTTGAGCGTGCCAATCTGCTGGCTCAACTCGTTGCGGCGGGCCTTGAGACGTTCGGCAGTGGTGATGGCCTCGCGTCGGCTGGCGTCGAGGGAGCGAAAATCTCCCAGTAGCGCAGCCGGGTCCGCACCGCGCGCGCGCAGTTTCTCTTCAACGAGTTCCAGGTTGTTGCGGACAAAATTGAGGTCGAGCATCGCAATTCCAGTTTACTCGAAGGAATGGATGGCGGGTTTTGGGGGAATCCCACTGAGTAAAAATCCATAAAAAGCCGTAGATAGGTGAATCTATCCCACCTTAACCGCAAAGAACGCGGCGAAGGTGGGGCACCCGGTTGTTCACTGTCCACTGTTTTACGGATGCTGCTCGACGGCGATGTTGACGCTGGCGGTGTTGCCGGTGACGGCGATGGCGAGCATATTCGTGGCTACGCCGGAGATCGATGCGGGGGCGAAGTTGACGGTACCGTCGAGGGCGGAGCTGGCCGTGGCAGCCTGGGTGGCGAGCAGATTGGGTTGGTCGCAGCGGCCATGGACAGGACAGGCAGGCGCCCAGGCGTAGAGAGCCTGATAGAGCGTGACCGTGGCTCCGGCCATGGGGTTGCCGTCCATGTCGAGGACGCGCAAGGTGATCAGGCTGGGAGTTCCGCTGACCGGCAGGCTCTGAGACGTTCCGGAGACGGCCTGGAGAGTAGCGTACTCCGGGCGGGAGCCGAAGGCAGTGAAGGTGATGCACTGCGAGGTTCCGTTAAGGCAGGCCTTGGCGGTGACGGTTTGGCCCTCAGTGAGCGGGCCGACGGTGAGGGACTTGGCGGCGATGCCGCTGGAGTTGGTGGTGACTGCGCCGGACTGGAAGGTGATGGCGCTCGACGAGGTTTGCCAGGAGACGGACTGTGCGCTGAAAGGATGGCCGCTGCTTAGAACAAGGGCCTGGGTGGTCCAGGTGATGGTCGAGCCGGCGGCCAGCGAAAGCATGGACGAGAGCGAGGCCATAGTCGGCGGCGTTCCGCCATAAAACTCGGTTCTGATGCTGGTGGAGCTGTTGGTGAGCGAGGCGGTCACCGTGGACCAGGCGCTGCTGGTGGCGGTGACGTTGATGGTGGCGCGCCCATCGCCGGTGGCGGTAACGGTGCAGGTGGAGAGGCCGCAGCCCAGAGTGGCGGTTCCGCTGATGACGGTGTAAATGACCGAGACGCCGCCGGCGGGGTTGAGATTGGAGTCGAGAGCGAGGACGGAGAAGGGCTCGGGAACGCCGATGGGGACCGAGCTCGTGGGCGCGGTGACCAGGGTGAGCGAGTCGTTTGTGCCGGAGTTGTAACTGATGCCGCCGGAGATGATGGTGGAGGCGTAGTAGATGGGCAGGTCGTCTACCTCGACGTTGACCGAGCCAGTGACGCCGTATGTCGCCGCCGGAGCGATGGCGGTGATTTCGTTGGGCGTGATGCTGGTGATCAGGGCTTGCTGGCCGCCCACCATCACGGTGTCGGTAGAGCGAAAGCCCATGCCGTGAATGACGATGGGGCCGCCGGAGGCGGGCAGGCGCAGGGGTGAAACGGTGTCGGCGTAGAGAACCCAACCTTCATAGGCGTAGTCGGGGCGGCCATCGCCGCGCTCATCGGCAATGCCCAGGCGTACGATGTCGTCGCCGGCGGCAGCAACCTGGAGCCAGCTTTGGCCGGTAGCCAGGCCGTTGAGGCCGGCTTCAAAGCCGACGGCATTTGAGCCTACCGGGTCGAAGGCGTTCCAGACGCCCAGCGAGGGGAAGGCCTTCAAGCTGGTGGGAGCACCGGTCTCGTCGAGGGCCAGGGTGACCACTGTGAATGTACGCCCGCCGCGGACAGGGAAGTTAAACCAGTCGGTTTGGCCCAGTTGGCTGAGACGGCCGGCCCAGAGTCCGCTGGCGGGGAGAAGGCGCGGCTGGGCCTGGCTTCCAATGGCGTTGTCGTAGTCGCTCATGGGCGAGTCGGCCACGTTGACGGTGAGGGTCTGCGCGCTGCCCGCCGACATCGACGGAACCGAGATGGCAGACAGCGTTCCCGATGGCTCCGGCGAGCCGTCCAGATAGGGGCCGACGGAGTTCGAGAGGATGTACTGGGGGCTTATGGTCTCGAATGTCACCTGGTAGTTGGCGGTGGTAGCGCCGGTCGGCAGAGGGATTCCGCTGAGGTCGAAGAAGCCTTGCTGTGAGGCAGTGTTCGATCCCCACATGGTGAGCAGATTGTTGTTGGCGTCGGCGAACCCGGTAACCGGGTTGCCGTGATTGCCGTTGAAGAAGACTCCGGAGACGGCGGTGACCGTGTATTGATAGAGGGGGTTGCCGCCCGAGTCGAGCGGGCGGGCGACGACGTTGACGCCCTGCATTCCCATGCCGGTTTTAAAAGTGATCGTCCCCTGGATGGAGACAGTGTTCGCGGCGGTGAGTTGCTTGCCGGGAAAGTTCGCGAGGTTAGCGGCGGTGATGGGGTAGAGGCGGTTCAGTGCGGCGATGTCGTCCCAGCGGAGGACGGAGGGGTTGGGGATGCAGGCTCCTCCGGATGCGCCGCAGAGGCCGCTGATGGGCTGCATGACTGGCCAGCCGAGCAGGCCGTTGACCTCGCCGTTGGTGACCGCGCCGGGATTGACCTGCCCGTAGTCCAGGCCGAGAATCTGCCCGAAGGCCCGCTCCAACTCAAAGCTCATCATCTCCAGCAGATTCGCGTTGGTGGCGCACAGGCCGTTGAGCAGAATGACGGCGTGGGCAAAGGTCGAATCGGGATTGACGTTGTCGATCCACACGTAGACGCCGTTGTTCTCGCAACTGTTTTGCTGGCTGACTCCGGCGCCGTAGAGAGCATTGATGACCGACCCGTCGGCGTCAAAGATGATGGCCAGCGGATAGCTGGTGGCCGAGGGGGTGACGTCGGCGGGTTCGGTGAGGACGCCCAGCTGGCTGAGCTGCTGGTTGGTTACGGTGAAGTTCGTGCCGCTGACCAGGATGCTGGCGCCATTGACGTCTTCGTTGAGGTAGCCCATGTCGGTGAGCGTGACGCCGGCGGTGGGAATGGCGCTCCAAAGCGCGGCGGCCGCATCGACCATGACTTTGGCCTGCTCATTCGAGACCGAGGCGTTCAGCGGACCCTGATCGACGTAGTAATTCAGCTGACCGTTGGCCCAGTGCAGGGGCTGGCCCACGACTCCGGGATTGAAGTAGCTGACCCCGGCCACGAACTTTGGCCCTCCCGCCAACGCCGAGGCCGGCAAGAGGAGCGAGGCGAGAAGACAGACTGCCGAGCGGCGATGGAGGAGATTGCGGTGTCTGGACATGGGTGATGCTCCTGAGAGAAACTGGCGGGCCGCCTTAGAATCTTCTTAGAAAACTCTGTGCAGGCTTCGAGGCGGAAACAGTACTCTCATCTGCACGGGAAGTGCCTGGATTGCAAATCTTTTATGAAAAAGTCTTAATGAGGATTTTTTAAGACGTGACCCAACCGCAGAGTCAATAACGGGCTGAAAATCATCAAAACTAGTGGGACGGACGTGGGAAAAGAAAGCCTGCCCACAGCAAGAGCTAAAATCAAGCAGGGAAAGCACATGACAGAGATTCGTTCGACCGTAATACTGGGCTCCGGCTGCGCTGGGCTCACTGCCGCCATCTACGCTGCGCGCGCCAGCCTTAACCCGCTGATTCTGGAGGGGCACGAACCGGGTGGCCAGCTCTCGATGACCACCCTGGTGGAGAACTTTCCGGGTTGGCCGGAGGGCATTCAGGGGCCGGAGCTGATCGACAACATGAAGAAGCAGGCGGCGCGTTTTGGGGCGACCTTCCAGCATGCACACCTAAACAACGTGGATCTGAAAGAAAATCCCTTCCGTTTGCAGACCTCGGCGGGGGAGATTCTGACGCGGACGCTGATTGTAGCCTCGGGAGCGAGCGCGCGCTGGCTGGGGTTGAAGAGCGAGCAGGCGCTGATCGGGCACGGGGTTTCGAGTTGCGCCACCTGCGACGGATTTTTCTTTCGCGGGCGTGAGATTGCGGTGGTGGGCGGGGGCGATTCGGCGATGGAAGAGGCGCTGTTTCTGACGCGCTTTGCCACCAAGGTTACGCTGCTCCATCGCCGCTTGAGCTTCCGCGCATCGAAGATCATGCTGGAGCGCGTTCATGCTCACCCGCAGATCGTTATGCGCCCCAACACGGTGATTGAGGAAGTGCTGGGCGTGGAAGAGAAGGAAGTGAAGGGCTTGCGGCTGCGCGATGTGACCACCGGCGAGCAGACGACTCTGGCCATCAGTGGTTTGTTTCTGGGCATCGGCCACGAGCCGAATGCCAGGATGTTTGCCGGACAGATCGATATGGACGACGATGGCTACATCCGCACGACAAGCAATGTGCTGGTGACGAAAAATAGCGTGGTGGTTCCGGGCGTCTATGCCTGCGGCGACGTGCAGGACCGGCGCTACCGGCAGGCGATTACGGCCGCTGGGTCGGGGTGCATGGCGGCGCTGGAGGCGGAGAAGTTTCTGGAATCGCAGGGGCTCTGAGCTGCTACCAGGAGTGGAAGACGAAGAATGCCGCTGCAACAAGGCACACACCTGCGGCAGCGTGATTCCAGTGCAGATGTGAACCGAAGTAGATGGTGGTAAAGACGCCGAAGACCACTATCGTAATAATTTCCTGCATGACCTTGAGTTGAACGGGCGAAAACCGAGCAGCGCCGAGGCGATTGGCCGGCACCTGGAAGCAGTATTCGAATAAGGCAATGCCCCAACTTATAAGGATGACCTTCCAAAGTGCCTCCTGACGGAACTTCAGATGGCCGTACCAGGCGAAGGTCATGAAGATGTTGGAGAAGATGAGCAAAACGACGGTCCACATAGTCGGTTTAGATGCGGGCGATATGGTCAGGATTCAGGCGAGAGCACGATGACGACGCTTGCTGAAAATCTCGAACGGTTGGAGGCGGCTATTGGGCAGGCTTGCCGACGGGCAGGGCGCGGACGCGGCGAAGTGGAGCTGATGGCCGTGACGAAGACGTTTCCGGCGGCGACTATAGCCGAGGCTGCGGCATTGGGGTTGACGCTCTTCGGCGAAAATCGCGTGCAGGAGTTTGCCACCAAGGCTGCGGAGCTGGAGCCGTTGCGCAAGTGCGCCACAGAGCCGATTCGCATGCATCTGATCGGGCATTTGCAATCGAACAAGGCGGCGCGGGCGGCGGAGTTGTTTGACGGGATCGATACGCTGGACTCGCTGCGGCTGGCTGAGCGGTTGAATGAAGCGGCGGGCAAGTTGGGCAAACGGTTGCCGGTACTGATCGAGGTGAAGCTCAGCCCGGAGGAGAGCAAGTCGGGCGTGGAGCCGGAGTCGGCCGTGGCGGCGGAGTTGCTGGAGCGATTGCCGGATTTGGAGCATCTCGAAGCGCGCGGGCTGATGACCATTGCGCCGCTCGACGTGCCGGAGGCGGAGACGCGGGCCTGCTTTCGCGAATTGCGGGATTGGCGCGAGCGCTGGGCAGCGGCCCATCCCAGGCTCTCGCTGGATGTGCTTTCGATGGGCATGAGCGAGGATTTTTGGCTGGCAATTGAAGAGGGCACAACGCGCATCCGCATAGGGACGGCGCTTTTTGGCGAGCGCGCTGCCAACGGGGAGCCGGCCTGATGCTGCGTGCGACCGTTGAAGGAGTAACGCTGGCCGTTCGCGCGCAGCCGGGCGCGAAGAAGACGGCCATCACCGGTGTTTATGGCGAGGGGCCGTCGGCGCAACTGAAGATTGCGGTGCACGCTCCGCCTCTCGAAGGCCGCGCCAACCAGGTGCTGATCGCGTTTTTGGCCGAGACGCTAGGCGTCCAGAAGAATGCCGTGGAGCTGAAGTCGGGCGAGTCATCACGGAGCAAGGTCTTTTTGCTGCGGGGAGTAACGATGGAAAAGGCGGAAGCCGTGCTCTTACGATGAAGGGGGCGGAACTAGTCGGCAGACTACTCCTCCGGGACTGCTTTCCGCGTTCTCCGGACCTTAGCAGACCGTATTTTACTTGTACCCGACTTTGGCAGATAGAGGTGTATGTAGAAGCACACCTATAACGCGTTTTGAAGGCCTCAAAATGACAAAAGAAGTAGACTTCGAAGGCCACTTTCTGTCTTCAAGCGTGGGAGCTGGTGCGCCCGCTGCAATTACCGCCCGCGACCTGCTAAACTCTCCCTCGGTATGATTCTTACCTGTTTGCTCATCGTCGTGGTTGCTTACCTGCTGGGGTCGATTCCCAGTGGCTATGTGCTGATGCGCCTCTTCCGCCACGAGGACATCCGCCAATCCGGCAGCGGCAACATTGGGGCGACCAATGTTCTGCGCTTCGGCGGCAAGAGCCTGGCCGCGGCCACTTTTCTGATGGACATGCTCAAGGGCTGTGCGGCTGTGTGGCTGGGCGGGTTGATCGGCGGCCTGCTCGCTCCCAACGCCGCGCCGGACAACATGCGGGCGCTGGCCGCGCTGTTTGCGGTTCTGGGGCACATCTTTCCGGTGTGGCTGGGCTTCAAGGGCGGCAAGGGCGTGGCCACCGGCTTTGGCGTTTTTCTGGTGGCGGCGCCGTGGGCGGCGCTGGCGGCTATCTCGGTTTTTTTCATCGTGTTGGCGTTGAGCCGCTACGTTTCGCTGGCGTCGATTCTGGGCGCGGCAAGCTTTCCGTTTTTTGCCTGGTGGATGGGATATGGCGACAGGCAGCCGTTTTTCACCGCAGTGCAAATCGCCGTCGCCCTGCTGCTGATCGTCAAGCACCACCAGAACATCCGCCGCCTGCTGAATGGCACGGAATCCAAGCTGGGAGCTAAAAAGACCGCATGAGCCGCATCGTTATTCTGGGTTCCGGAGCCTGGGGAACCGCCATCGCCCTCTCACTCGACCGGCGCGGCGGGCATGAGCTTACGCTGTGGGCACACAGTCACGAGCTTGCGCGGGAGATTGTTGAGGCTAAAGAAAACACGCTCTTTCTGCCGGGCTTCCCTATTCCCGCGGGAATCAGCGTCACGGGCGACGAGGCTGCCATTCGAGAGGCGGAGATTGTAATCTCCGTGATTCCCTCGGAGTTTTTGCGCGCTACGTTTGCGCGCCTGCGCCCTCATCTTCACGCCGGCCAGATCATCGTCAGCGCCACCAAGGGCATGGAGGAGCACAGCCAGCTGCGCATGACCGAGGTGATTGCCTCGTGTCTCAAGGAAACCGGCCTCAGGTTGCCGATAGGAGCCCTCAGCGGCCCCAGCTTCGCGCTGGAAGTGGCGGAAGGGCAGCCCACCGCCGTCACCGTGGCCTTTGAAGATGCGGCGATTGCTGCCCGCATCCAGGCGGAGCTGGCTTCGGAGACGCTCAGGCTCTACACTTCCACGGACGTAATTGGCGTGGAGATGGGCGGGGCACTGAAGAACGTGATCGCCATTGCCGCAGGAGTTGCCGACGGAGTGGGGCTGGGACACAACTCCGCCGCCGCACTCATGACGCGAGGCATCGCCGAGATCACCCGCCTGGCCGTGGCCTGCGGCGGGCGGCGCGAGACACTGGCCGGCCTCTCGGGAGTGGGGGACTTGGTGCTGACCTGCACCGGCTCGCTCAGCCGAAACCGCACTGTGGGACAGGAGCTGGGGCGGGGGCGCAAGCTTGGGGAGATTCTTGCCGGACTGGACGGCAAAGTGGCGGAGGGAGTGTTGACCACGCGCGCGGCGCTAGGGTTGGCTCGCAGATACACCATCGAGATGCCCATCAGCGAACAGATGGAGCTGATTCTGGACGAAGGCAAAAACCCGCGCGAGGCGATCAGGGATTTGATGCTGCGGCCGGGCAGGGAAGAGCATTCGGGGCTGAATCGCTGAGTAGCAGCTCAATTAACCTTGTAGCTGACGCCCACGCTGCCGCCGTAGGGGGAGAGCGAGCTGTTCGGGATTCCAGGTATATTCGGCCATCCGAGCCACTTTTGGTACTCGAAGTCGATGGCCCGGATGGTGAGCCTCCTGGTCAGCTTGACGTCCACGCCGCCACCAAAGGCGATGTCAATGTAATGGCCGTACGCGCCGTTGTACTCGAAATTCATTCTGCTATTGCCGATCAGGACTTTCGCGTAGGGAGTGGCCCACTTGAAGCGTAATTTTTCGAAGGGAAGGCGGGGACCGATCAGGTAGTTGTCCTCACGGATATTGATGTAGGAATTGAAACGCAGCCAGCGCGCCTCGGCTTCGAACTGAAGATAGCGCGTGAGCTTGAGATCCATATAGGCGCCATCGCCATAGAGGCGCAGGGGGCCAGGATGCGCGACGCCTGCGCCGGAGTAGTCGGGCTGAAAAACGGAGCCCAAGGCGCCGACGTTGACGGTAAACCGCTGCGCGTTGGCCGAGGGAACCGCTTGCGCGCGCGCAGATAACGCACCGGCGGCAAAGAAGAAGAAAAACGAGGCAACGATGGATCGTCTTAAGTGCATGTCGCCGGTCCAGTCAACGTGAATCTGAGATCTGGCAAAAAGGCCTGCGTTGGCGATTCTGCTCAGGGCTTACTGCACGATGATATTCACCGTGGTGGAGTGCGACAGCGTACCGGAGGTCGCGGTAATGGTTAAAGGAAAGGATTGAGGAGTAAACGTGATTTGGCATCCGGTCAATCCCACGGCGAGTGCAGCGCCGGCCAGAGCCAGCACGGCCATGGCGCGGAAGCGATGAGCGTCCCTGCGTAGCTTGCCGGCCAAAGGCAGCAGGATCAGTCCCAAGGCAACAGGAAGCGAGCGTCCACCGAAGGGTCCGGGAGGCGGTTGCAGTGCTGAATTGCCGGGCATCAACACCCGAAGCGCGACATTGGCCGTAGGAGAGTTTGCTTCCACCACAGGCGTAGAAAAGATCGCCGTCATTCCCGGCGGAAGTCCGGTCAGGCTCATGTTCACCACAGCCGGCAGAGTGACGCCGCCTACCGGGGTTATCACCAGCGGATAATTTGCTTGCCCTCCGAGGGGCACAGTCACGGTGCCCGCTGTTCTGCCGCCACCCGATAGAGTAAGCGTAAAGTCCTGAATGACTTCAGAGAGAACAGGACTGGTAGCGGCTGTATAGTTGGTGTCGCCGGAGTAGACCGCTGTTATGGAATGAACGCCCGATGCCGGGGCAGCCATGGTGTAAGTAGCCACGCTGGCGGTGACGACACCAGTGCCGAGCAGTGTTGTCCCGTCGTAGAAAGATACGGCGCCGGTGGGAGCAGAGGGCGCGGCGGCTTGAGTCGTTAGGGTGGCGGTGAAGGTGAAGGGGTTGGAGGTAAAGATGGGGTTGACGGAGGAGCCCAGCGACAGGAGCGGAGTCGAGGGAATGACGGTCTGGTTGACGGTTGCCGTGGAGGTGATGTAGTCGGTGGTATCGGTTGGCGAGAAAGTTGCGGTGAGCGTGTGCTGGCCGATGCTGAGCACCGTTCCCGCGGAGGGAGAGTAGTTGAAGCTGCCCTTAATCGTCGAAGTGGCGTTGAGTTGGGTTTCGCCCAACGAGGTTCCATAAAGGATGGAAGCGGGCGTTGCCCAGACGATGGGCGGCGGCTGCTGGAAGATGACGGTATCGGTCACGGTGACATTGCTGGAGAAATTGGGGCTTGAAACTATGGCGGTGATGGTTCCCTGGGTGCTTCTTCCCGTAGTGTAGGCGGGGACGCTAACGGTGAGGGTGACCGGATCACTGGCGCCGGCAGCGATGCTGGTGGTTCGCGTGCAGGTCAGGGTGCTCAGCGTGCAACTCCAGCCGCCGGTTGAATCCGACAAAGAGGTAGCGGTAAGTCCGTAGGGCAGCGTCAGGGTTTCAACGACGGAGCTGTAGATCTCGGCAGTCGAGCTGGTGTTGGCAACATTGATGGCGAGCTCATCGGCGTTGTCACCCTGCTTGACAATCAAGGGGCTGGGATTGAAAGCGATGGAGAGCGTGGGCACCACCACCGGCGTGACAAAGGAGGATAGATCGAAGAGAGCATATTCGAGCATCTCCTCCTGCGGGGTCATGGTATGCGGCTGCTGGCTGCACTCTGAAAAGGTCTGGCCGTTGGGGAGAGCAGGATTGTACATCGCGCTTATGGCCGAACCGTTGTAAACATGGTAGTCGTTGTACATCACGCGCCCGCACTGGCTGGCCGCGGGCGAACCGACCGGCGTGTTGAAGGTCATCTGCATCACCGGATTTCCGATTTGGCCAAGGTATGAGCCACTGTTGAGGGTCACCCAGGATTGAGTCGGCGAAATGACTGAACTCACGTCGGTGCGCAGGGTACTGATGTCAATCTGGTTGTTTGTCCCTGTAACCGTTGCATTCGCATTCTGCAACCACTGCGCCAGCGTCGCGCCGTCGGTGAAACCCGTGTCGAGCGACCCCACGCCGAAAGCGACTTGCTCCTCGGTGGTCACGGTCCAGTTTGCCACCGGCGGGAATTGCGAATCATAGGGGGAGTCTGGGTCCAGCCACGCATAACTGTAATGGGTTGCAAAGACACGGCCGCCGGAGTTGGCGTAGTTCAGCAGGTTGGTCGCGCCGGTTGCAGTCGTCTGATCGATGGCGTTTCCCTGGCAGGGAAACATCAGCACGTCATAGCTGTTCATGGTTGCCGAATTACTCATCAGCACAGTCTGGGAGGGAGTTGACGCATTGATCTCCGCGCCCTCCGCATAGCTACCGTTGTAAAGATGGATACGGCCTCCGGGATTGACGCTGCCGATGTCGTCAGAAAACTCTGTAGGGGCAATGCCCATATCGAGCAACACGCACTCCAGTGCGTCCAGCGCACCTGTGGCGATGGCGATCATGGGGATGTCGCCCTGCGCATGGGTCGATGGCATGTGGAGAGAAAGCCCGGCAAGGGGAACAGCGGCAACGGTCTCGCTGAACTGACGCCGCCATTTGCCCGCCTGTATGACCAGGATGTAAGCGGCGTTTTGCGGCACGTTGCCCAGTGTGAAGGCGCCGTCCACGGCGGTATAGGTGTAGCTGACCACGCCGGTAGGGATGGAGTTGGATGACGTCAGGCACTGTACCCCGGACGGCAGCGGATCCACTGTCCCGGAGGTCACATAGACGAGGACATTGGGGAGGGGAAGAGAGCTGGCAGTGGTTCTGGGATCGTAGACTATACCGCTGATGGTGGTTGTAGGGGCCTGGGCGGACGCCGGTAAACTCAGCAGCGGCAAGGCGATGAGCAGCGCTGCACAGGCAGCTTTTAAGGGTCCTGATTTGAAGGAGATAACGGAAAAAGCAGAGCGAAGAGAGCGAAGCGATGCGGTCATGGCGAAGGCGATCCCTTTCCCCCACACGCCGGTCTTCCTCATCAAGGTTCTAGCAGCGCGCAGTCGCTATAAGCCGATTCATACCACCGATAGCGGGAAAAAAATCGGATATTCTCCCACGGATTTGCGATTTGTTACAAGGAGGCCTAAATGTGAACTTCGAGTGCCAAAAAAAACCTGGAAATCATATACATAAGCAAAGAAACTAATCATGGAATCATCCCAGCTTGATTGACCGACGCCGCATCGAACGAGTATCAATGCAGAGTGATGATCAAGATAATCTCGTCCATATTTAGTGTGATCTACGCCACAGCGCTGTTTGCAGGCTTGGCTATGGCGCAGATTTCCAGGCCTCCTGTGCGCCCGGCTCCTGCCCCCCATGCCAGGCTGGACCCCAATAGCCCCGCGCAGATTGGCCGCACCCATCTCACCCGTTCTCTGGACAGCATGGCAGCCGGATTTACCGCTTCTCGCGCCGCCAGTGTGGCCTCGATCCAAAGCCGCGGCGAGGCCGAAGAGCGGCAAATCATGGTCCGCAAACAAATTTTGTCGCTGATTGGCAGTCTTCCGGAGCGCACGCCGTTGAACGCCAGAGTACTGGGCTCCACGCAGGCTGATGGCTATCGCATAGAGAAAGTCCTCTTCGACAGCCAGCCCAATTTTCCTGTGACCGCGCTGCTCTACCTTCCCGATGGCCCGGCAGTGAGTGGCAAGCGTCCGGCGATTCTGATGAGCCCTGGACATTATGCTTCCGGGAAAGCGAGTGACTACAGCACAGCGGCGCTGTTTGCCCGCAATGGTTTCATGGTTCTCTCCTACGACCCCATTGGACAGGGCGAGCGGCTTCAGTATCCCGATCCGGCCAAGCCCGGCACCACCCTTGCGACTGGCTCTACTGGGGAGCACGGTGAAGCCAGCCTTCAGCCGATGCTTATCGGCGATGCCTTTGCGCGTTACGAAGTTTGGGACGCAATGCGCGGCATCGATTATCTTGCGCAACTTCCCGAGGTCGATGCGGAGCACATCGGCGCCTTTGGCTGCTCCGGCGGAGGCACCATCACCGCGATGCTCGGCGCGCTTGACCCGCGCGTCGCCGCCATCGGCGTGGCTTGCTACATCACCTCGTTCGACACGCTGCTGCCTGCCATTGGCCCCCAGGATGGCGAGCAATCCATTCCCCGCTTTATCGCTTTTGGTTTTGACTTTCCTGACTGGATCGAGCTGGCCGCGCCCCGTCCTTACGCAGTTATCGCTACTTATTCGGATATGTTTCCCTTTGACGGCGCGCGCGCAAGCGTTGCCGAGGCTCGCCGTTTCTACTCTTTTTTCGATCCTGCCAGCGCCGGAACTGTCTCTGGACGCGCCAAGCCTTCCACGCCGCCCACACCTACCGGACCCGCGCTGAATTGCGACACGACAAACCATGTTCCTCCCACGGCGGCTCTTCAGTTCATCACCGGACCCGGAGGCCACGGCGCTCTGACTCCCATCATGGGCGACATTCTCAGTTTCTTCATGCGTAATCTGACGGCTGGAGCGACGGATCCTCACCCGATTCTTCCGCCAACTCGCGCGCCCGGAGCAAGCGGTTTCAGGCCAGAACCGACAGGCCTTCCCAAAGACGCCCTCCAGGTCACTCCCACGGGCCAGGTTCTTACCAGCTATCCCAAATCCGAGACGGTTTTTACTCTCAACAAGAAGCGAGCGGCCGGGATCGTACCCGCGAGCCGCCCAGTTGCGACTGTGGGAAAACTTGCCGAGTCCATCCGCAAGGTTACCGGAGCGGAGGCGGTACCGCGCATGTCCAAACCCAGCGCGGAATTACTGGCCGCAAAGAGCGGCGCGTTCGTGCTTCCCTCGAATGCGGGAATTGATCTGCAGGGAGAGTTGAGCGTTCCATCGGGCGAGGGCCGACACTCGGCTGTGCTGTTGCTCGTGCCCGACTCGATTCGTGGAGACAGCCCCATCGCGCGCGCTAATCTGACGCAGTTCAACTCGCTCGCAGCCGCCGGCAATGTTGTATTGGCGATCACCCCGCGCCCATCGCCTCCTGGAAGCGACGACATGAAGTCTCCGATTCTTGGCCCGTTCTACCTGCTCAGCCTGCGCGCCGATCTGGTTAGCCGCTCATTGATTGGAATGCGCGTCGATGACGTGATTCGCGCGACGGATTATCTGGCCATCCGCGCGGACGTTGACCCCAGCAGGATTACAGCAGTTGCCAGCGGCCACATGGGTCTGGTGCTTCTTCATGCCGCAGTGCTCGATTCCCGCCTCAAGCACATTACCATCGATCACGTGCTCAACAGTTATCGCAGCCTGCTCAAGGCGCCGTTGCCGACTGGCGCGCCGGAAGATGTTCTGCCTCGAGTTCTTCTGCGCTACGACATTCCTGATCTCGTGCAATCTCTCGGGACGCGCGTGACGAAGACCGCTCCGCTCGAGGGAACGGATGACCTTAGCCAAACTTCCACACCACTCAAAGTTCTTTCCAGTCCCGCGCAATAGGAAATGTTTAGTCAGTGATTTCACATCGGGAGGCAACTGAGATGAAGGAACGCTTGCTTGCACGCCGAAGTTTTTTGTTGAAGGCCGGACAGAGTCTGCTCACTCTTCCCGCGTTGTCACGGCTACCAGGCTTCGGCGTTGCGGAAGCGGCCCAACCCGAAAAGGCCGGCCCAAAGGGCGCAACCAACAACGCAAAGCCCGTCGCTGCCAAGCCCAAGATTGTTCTGAACGTCCGCGATTTTGGCGCAGTTGGCGACGGCACGACCAAGGACACTGCCGCCATTCAGCAAACCATCGACCGTTGCTCGGTCTTTGGCGGCGGCGAGGCATTGGTTCCAGCCGGCAACTATCTCACTGGATCGATTCAGTTGAAGTCGAATGTCGTGCTGCGCTTCGAGAAGGACGCGACCATCACCGGCAGCTCCGATGACGCCGACTATCCGGTGACCCAGGTTCGCTGGGAAGGGAAATGGATCCAGGGGCACATTGCGCTGATTTACGCCATCGGCGCGGAGCACATCGGCATTGTTGGCCCCGGAAAGATCGTGGGCTACACGCCGGCCAACCTTCCGTTCAACGCGCAAATGAAGCTGCGCCGTCCCACGCTGATCGAGCCGATCCACTGCAAGGACATTCATCTGGAAGGCTTCTCCACCAGCTATAGCTGGATGTGGTCTGTGCATCCCACCTGCTCGGAAAACATTCTCATCAAGAATCTGACCATTCGCTCGACGGGAGGCCTGGGGGACGGCATCGACGTGGACTCATGCAGGCACGTTCATATCGACGGCTGCGACATCTCCACCGGAGACGACTGCATCTCGCTTAAATCCGGCCGCGGCAGCGAAGGTTATCTGCTGCACCAGCCCACGGAAGACGTGCACATCACTAACTGCACCTTTGCCGATTCCATATTTGCTTGTATTGGGATTGGCAGCGAGACATCCGGCGGCATTCGCGGCGTGCACATTGAGCATTGCAAGTTTACGGGCGCGAAAACCTTTGCCCTCTACATCAAGAGCCGGCCCGGACGGGGCGCGTTTATTGAGGACATTGTCGCTAATGATTTGGATGTTTCCGGAACTCAGGGAGGACTGATCCGTTTCAATCTTCTCGCCAGCGGCAGACAGGACGAGTCGCCGGTTCCGGGAATGGAAGGCATCCCGACGGTCAGAAACTTCCGCTTCTCCAACATTCACGTAGTCGATGCGCCCATTCTCGTGGACGGAACCAGCGTCCATCCCGATAAGCCTCTGGATGGTTTTTCGCTGACCAACGTGACGGGAAGCTGCGCCAAGGGAATTTATCTGGCTAATGCCCGCAATGCTGTGATCCGAAACATCAACGTGACCGGCTATGCGGGGCCGCTGATCAATATTCACAACGTAACCGGCGCTGGGCTGCACGGCGCGGCTACTATCGAAGGGCCAAAGATCGGAGATCCGGTTCCCGTCCCGGCTCAAGCCTATCATCTGCAATGAGGAGTTTTTTCTCGGCAAACAATGCGAAGTGAGTGAAAAATGCGGCAGAGTTGGGCGCTTCTGAAAGAAGCACCACCCCAGCGGCGCAAGAAAGTGTCGCAAAAAAGCGAAATTTACGATATATTAAAGACTCCGGCACCATCCCAGACGCGCGCGGGCCTGCTCCATTTCCTTAGGCCTTTTCATATAGGATAGGGCGATTTCCAAGAATGGAGTCGCGCGGCATTTGTGTATTCCGGGCCGGAAGTTTCAAACTGCCGGGGAAATTTCCATAGAGAAGGTTGCCATGCATACTTGGGATCATCGTCTTCGCACACCACGGCCGCAGGGGCTCTACCATCCGCGGAACGAACACGATGCCTGCGGAATGGGGTTTGTCGCCAACATACGCGGAGAAAAAAGCCATGGAATTATCCGTAAGGGCCTGGAGGTGCTCATCAACCTCACCCATCGCGGCGCGGCGGGCTGCGATCCGGAGACAGGCGACGGCGCGGGCATTCTGATACAGATACCGCATGTTTTTTTCGCGCGCGAATGCGGCGAATTGGGAATGCAGTTGCCCGAAGCGGGCGCCTATGGCGTGGCCATGTGCTTTCTGCCCGTTGAGAAGCACAGCCGTCTGCAGGCCGAGGGGGTCATCGAGCGCATAGCGCAAGAAGAAGGGCTGACGGTGATCGGCTGGCGCGATACGCCGGTGAACGGCATTGCCATAGGGCGCGAGGCGCGCGCGTCGCAACCATATATAGAGCAATTGTTTCTGGGCCGATCCGCGAGATTGGAAGGAATGGACGAAGACTCCTTCGAACGCCTGCTCTACCGGGTTCGCCGCCGGACAGAAAATGAGATTGCCGATTCAGATATTGAGGGCAAGGAATTTTTTTACATTCCCTCGCTCTCCTGCCGCACCATTGTGTACAAGGGTTTGATGCTGGCGCCGCAGATTGAGAAGTTCTACTACGAGCTGGCCAATCCGCTGGTCACGAGCGCGCTTTGCGTGATCCATCAGCGCTTCTCCACCAACACCTTCCCCAGCTGGAAGCTGGCGCACCCATACCGCTATGTGGCGCACAACGGCGAGATCAACACCATACGCGGCAACATCAGCTGGATGAATGCGCGCCAGTCGGTTCTGGAGAGCCCGCTGTATGGCGGCAAGATCGACGATCTCTATCCGGTTATCGTGCCCGGCGGCAGCGACTCCGGCTCACTGGACAACGCGGTCGAGTTCCTTGTTCAGTCAGGCCGCTCGCTGGCCCACGTGATGGCCATGCTGATACCCGAGGCCTGGGCGGGCAACCCCGACATGGACGAGGACAAACGCGCCTTCTACGAGTACCACGCCTCGCTGATGGAACCCTGGGACGGCCCGGCGGCCATCGCCTTTACCGACGGCCGCGTGGTGGGGGCGACACTGGACCGGAATGGATTGCGCCCCGGCCGCTACATCGTCACCAAGGACGATTTAGTAGTGCTGGCCTCCGAAGCCGGCGTGCTCGACGTGCCGGCCAAGGATATTCGCAAGAAGGGCCACTTGCAGCCCGGCCGCATGTTCCTGGTCGATACGGTAGAAAAGCGCATCGTATCCGACTCCGAGATCAAGAAGAAGCTGGCCAGCCGGCAACCATACGCAAACTGGCTCCAGGAGCAGCAGGTCACGCTGGAGCAGTTGCCGGAGCCTTCGCGGATGATCGCCTCCAACCCCGAGACCTTGTTGCGCCGCCAGCGCGCTTACGGCTACAGCGAAGAAGATTTGAGAGTTTTATTGGCGCCGATGGCCGCGAAGGGCGAGGAGCCGGTCGGCTCCATGGGCAACGATGTGCCGCTGGCCTGCCTCTCCGACCGTCCGCAGTCGCTGTTCAATTACTTCAAGCAACTTTTTGCGCAGGTCACGAATCCACCCATCGATCCGATTCGCGAAGAGATGGTGATGTCGCTGATCAGCTACATCGGCACGGAGCGCAACATTCTGGACGAGGCTCCAGAGAACTGCCACACGCTCAAGCTGCCACATCCCATATTGAGCAATCGCGATCTGGAAAAACTGCGTCGCGTCTCCACGGGCGATCTGCTGGCCACCACGATTCCGGCGCTGTTCCGCGCCGCCGATGGCGAGCAAGGCCTGAAGCATTCACTCGAAGACCTGAGCGCCCGCGCCTCGCATGCCGTAGAATCCGGCTACACACTGCTGATTCTCTCCGACCGCGGCGTCGATCCCAGCTATGCGGCCATTCCCAGCCTGCTGGCCATGGCTGCCGTCCATAATCGATTGGTGCAGGAGAAGACCCGCACCCAGGTGGCGCTGATCATCGAGAGCGGCGAGCCGAGAGAAGTGATGCACTTTGCTTTGCTCATAGGGTACGGCGCCAGCGCCATCAATCCTTACCTGGCTATCGAAACGCTGCACGACCTGAAGCGGCTTGGCCTTTTGCCGCACAACGTCACTGCCAACCATGCGGAAAAGAACTTCATCAAGGCCATCAACAAAGGCCTGCTGAAGACCTTCTCGAAGATGGGCATCAGCACCCTGCAAAGCTATCGCGGCGCCCAGGTCTTCGAGGCCGTGGGACTGAATAAATCGCTGATTGACACGTACTTTCCCGGAACCGCCTCGCGCATCGAGGGCGTGGGGCTGGACGTTCTGGCGCGCGAAGCGTTGCTCAAGCATACTTACGCATTCCAACCATTGACGGAGTCTGAAACCGAGCTGGTGGTTGGCGGCCAATATCAATTTCGCGAGGACGGCGAGTATCACCTGCTGAATCCGGACACCATCAGCAAGCTGCAACACGCGGTGAGGCAGAACAATCCTGCCACCTTCCAGGAGTACACCGATCTGCTGGACGATCATAATCGCCGCTTGTGCACGCTGCGCGGTCTGTTCCAGCTCAAATACGCGGACAAGCCGCTGCCGCTGGATGAAGTTGAGCCTGCCAAAGAGATTGTGAAGCGCTTCACCACTGGCGCCATGAGCTTTGGGTCCATCAGCAAGGAAGCGCACGAGACTCTGGCCATTGCCATGAACCGCATGGGTGGCATGTCCAACACCGGCGAGGGCGGCGAGGACGAAGCGCGTTTCAAGCCGGACGCGAACGGCGACTCACGGCGCTCGGCTGTCAAGCAGGTGGCCAGCGGCCGCTTCGGGGTGACGACAAATTACCTGGTGAACGCCGACGAGCTGCAGATCAAGATGGCGCAGGGGGCAAAGCCCGGCGAGGGCGGACAATTGCCCGGCCACAAGGTGGATGCAATCATCGCCAAGGTTCGCCACTCGATTGCCGGCGTGGGGCTGATCTCGCCGCCTCCGCACCATGATATTTACTCGATTGAAGACCTGGCGCAACTGATCTACGACCTGAAGAATGTGAATCCCCAGGCGCGCATCGCCGTCAAGCTGGTCTCCGAGGTGGGCGTGGGGACGGTGGCTGCGGGCGTCAGCAAGGCGCACGCCGACGTGGTGCTCATCTCCGGCGACAGCGGCGGCACCGGCGCTTCGCCGCTCAGTTCCATCAAACACGCCGGGCTGCCGTGGGAGCTGGGCCTGGCCGAAACCCAGCAGGTGTTGCTGCTGAACGATCTGCGCAGCCGCATCAAGGTGCAGACCGATGGCAAACTGCAAACCGGCCGCGACGTGGTGATTGCCGCGCTGCTGGGCGCGGAAGAATTCGGCTTCTCTACCATGCCGCTTGTCTCCCTGGGCTGCATCATGATGAGGAAGTGTCATCTGAACACCTGTTCGGTGGGCATTGCCACTCAGGATCCAGTGCTGCGGGCTCGCTTCAAGGGCCAGCCCGAGCACGTAATCAACTTCTTCTTCTTCCTCGCCGAGCAGGTGCGCCAATACATGGCCAAGCTGGGCTTTCGCACCTTCGACGAAATGGTGGGCCGCGTAGAGAGAATCGACGCCGCCATTGCCAGTGATCACTGGAAGGCCAAGGGCATCGATCTCTCCTCGATACTCTACTCGCCCACACTGCCTGCGCGCGTGGCACGCCATAAAGTTCAGGCCCAGGATCACGGGCTGGACAAGGCGCTGGATCACGTCCTGATCGAGAAGGCCGCGCCGGCGCTGGAATCCAAAACGCCGGTGACGGGAAGCTTCGCCATCCGCAACGTGCATCGCACCGTAGGCGGAATGCTGGGCGGTGAAATCGCCCGCCGCTATGGATCGGCCGGATTGCCGGACGAGACGATTCATTTTAAATTTAACGGCTCGGCCGGGCAGAGCTTTGGTGCATTCGTTCCCAATGGCGTCACGCTGGAATTGGAAGGCGAGTCGAATGATTATTTAGGCAAGGGCCTCTCTGGCGGGCGGATCATCGCCTATCCACCAAGAGGTTCCAGCTTCCTGCCTGAAGAAAGCATTCTGGTGGGCAACGTGGTGCTTTACGGCGCAACCAGCGGCGAAGCCTTTCTGAACGGAATTGCCGGCGAGCGCTTCGCCGTACGCAATTCCGGCGCCATCGCGGTGGTCGAGGGCGTGGGCGATCACGGTTGCGAGTACATGACTAACGGCACGGTCATCGTTATTGGTCTCACAGGCCGCAACTTTGCCGCCGGCATGAGCGGCGGCCGCGCCTTTGTATACGACGAGCAGGGCGATTTTTCCATGCGCCGCTGCAACACCACGAGCGTCGATCTGGAACCACTGACATTGCTAGAGGATGCCGCCGAGGTGCGCAGCCTGCTGGAACGCCACCGCGACCTGACCGGGAGCCCGCGCGCGGCGTGGATTCTGAGGCACTGGACCGAGGCGCAGCCGCGCTTTATCAAGGTCTTTCCTCACGAGTACAAGCGCGTGCTGGGCATTGAACGCGCGGAGGCAGTTTATTCTTCTCCCACAACGTCATCGCTTAAGGAGGAGGCAGTCGAGGTGCTTCATGGGTAAGGTGACAGGATTTCTGGAGATCGAGCGCGAACAACCAGCCCGCCGCAAAGTTGAGGAGCGGCTTCAGGATTGGTTCGAAATCTACGAGCCATTTCCCGAGGAGAAGCAGCGCAAGCAGGGCGCGCGCTGCATGGATTGCGGCGTCCCCTTCTGCCACACAGGATGTCCGGTCAACAACCTGATTCCTGACTGGAACGACCTGGTTTACAACGGCCGGTGGGAAGCAGCCATCCACCGCCTGCACGCCACCAATAACTTCCCCGAGTTCACCGGCCGCATCTGCCCCGCGCCCTGTGAGGCGGCTTGCGTTCTGGGCATCAGCGAGCCAGCCGTCTCCATCAAGCTCATCGAGCGCGGCGTGGTGGAGCGCGCCTGGGATGAGGGTTGGATTCATCCCGAGCCTCCCGAGCAGAACACCGGCAAGCGCGTGGCTGTGGTGGGCAGCGGGCCTGCCGGTTTGGCCGCGGCACAGCAGTTGAGACGCGCCGGACATTCCGTCACCGTCTATGAGAAAGCCGACCGCATCGGCGGACTGCTGCGCTACGGCATCCCCAACTTCAAGCTGGAAAAGCACGTCATCGACCGCCGCCTTCAGCAGATGCGCGCCGAGGGCGTCACCTTTGTCGCCAATGCGCATGTCGGCGTCAACGTGCCTGTCGACGCGCTCACCGGCCACTATGACGCTATTCTGCTCTGCGGCGGCTCCGAGCAGCCCCGCGACCTGAAGATTCCCGGACGCGAGCTTAAGGGCATTCACTTTGCCATGGAGTTTCTGCCGCAGCAGAATCGCCGCTGCGAGGGCGACATGATCGATCCCTCCATAGCCATCAGCGCCGAGGGCAAGCGCGTGGTCATCATTGGCGGAGGAGACACCGGCGCCGACTGCCTGGGCACCAGCCTGCGGCAACGCGCCAAGAGCGTTCACCAGTTTGAGATCATGCCCAAGCCACCCGAGCAGCGCGCCGCCCAAACGCCTTGGCCGATGTGGCCCTTGCAACTGCGCACGGAAACTTCGCACGAAGAGGGCGGCATTAGAGACTGGAGCATCAACAGCGTCAAATTCACAGGTGATAAAAAAGGCAACGTCAAACAGTTGCACGCGGTGCGCGTCGGACCTCCGCCGAAGTTCGAAGCTATCGCCGGTTCCGAGTTTACTCTCGACGTCGATCTTGTGCTGTTGGCGATGGGCTTTCTTGGCCCTGTGCGCTCGGGCATGATCGAGCAACTTGGCGTGGCTCTAGACAATCGCGGCAACGTAGCCACCGGCGCAGACTACCGGACCTCAGTCGAGAACATCTTTTCCGCGGGCGACATGCGCCGCGGACAATCGCTGGTAGTCTGGGCCATCAGCGAAGGCCGCAAGGCCGCCGCATCCGTCGATCGCTACCTGGCAACCATCGCTGAACCTGTCTCCCAACACCATCATGCTTCGGCCTGAGCGCGTTCGAGGGCGTTTAATTCTTTGCCATGGCATCGAGGTTTGCGCCGGCCAGCAGAAAAATGGACTGCCAACGATGATCGGGTACCCACCTAGATAAAAACGCAAGTTATTCATATTAAACGACTTAATTAGGGAGAGAGAGATACGAGCCGCCTAACCGCATTGATTCTAAATAAGTTATTATAATTATTAGACGCTTCAAACTCTTTATACACCGGAAACGCGGCCAATCCACACGTAATAACACACACGGGATTTCGTACCGCGACGATGCAACAACTGGTCATCTTGCCCCATCAGCGCGACGCCATCGAAAATCCAAAATTACAAGCAAAATATCCGGCAAAACAAAAAAACTACCAATCCTACTTTTGGCCGATTCAACTTGATATCGCGCAAGCGTAGGATTCCCTCGATTCAGAAATCTACATTTCGATCGACTTGGCAACGGCCAAGAGGGAGGGGAATGCGGAATTCTGAAGATTCGAGGCTGGGTAGGGCGGGCGAGGGGTTGTAAACGGCTGCAAAGGAAAACGAAAGCAGCTTACAATCCCCGCACTCGCTTTACACATCACCAGGAACTTATATTCAGGAGGCTGTTGTGAGATTCATCAATGCAAAGCATGTGCGCGCACTGCTGCTCGTCATCCTCGTTGGCCTCGCCGGTTTCGCTTATGGACAAGGCACCAGCGCCAGTCTTACGGGCAACGTCACCGATCCATCCGGAGCTGCTGTGCCTGGAGCGACGGTAACCGTCACCAACATCGACACAAACTTAACGCAGTCAGCCAAAACGGACAGCATAGGATCGTACCTGATCAGGCCCTTGCCGATCGGTAATTACACACTTACCATCGAGGCCGCCGGCTTTGCCCGCTATGTGCAGAAGGGCATCGTCCTGACGGTCAATCTGGCCGCAACGCAGGATGTGCGCCTCAAGGTTGGCGCAGGCAAGGCAGAGACGGTCTCTGTAATTGCCGACGCCGAGCTGATTAACACCTCCTCGGCGGAACTGGGATCGACGGTGAATGAAGCGGCCATCTCTGAGCTGCCGCTCAATGGACGCGATCCTTCGAGCCTGGTTCTGCTGGCGCCTGGCACCGTCAACGTTTTGAATCACGGCGGCGAAGGCATTCAGACCGGCTTCTCCTTCCCGACTGAGACCGGGGCCAGCGCCGCCGGCGGCCGCCAGGGCAGCACCTTCTATATGCTCGACGGCGTCACCAACATGGACAACTACGACTTGCTGACCTCGCCCTTCCCGAACTCCGACGCCACCCAGGAGTTCAAAGTCATCACCAGCAACTACGGCGCGCAGTTCGGCTTTGCGCCCGGCGCGGTGGTCTCCATCGCCACCAAGAGCGGCACCAACCAGCTCCACGGCGGCGCGTTTTGGTACATCCGCAACAACGCCCTGAACGCCACCGACTGGTTCAGCCATCAGACCGATACGCTGCGGCGCAACCAGTACGGCATTTTTGGCGGCGGGCCGATCAAGAAGGATAAGCTCTTCTTCTTCGCCAACTACCAGGGCACCAAGATCATCTGGAACTCGACCGATTCGTTGACCTCCACGCCAACCGCCGCCATGCTGACGGGCGACTTCAGCGGCCTGGCCTCGGCGGTCGATATGGCTTCGGGGACGACAGACCTGCTTGGCCCATTCAAGACCATCGGCGGCAAGCCCAACCAACTCGACACATCTAAAACCCCCATATCTCCGGCCGCGAAATATTTTGCAACGTATGGCATGCTCAGAAGCGCCAATATCGTGTCCAACACTACGGCTCTGACGACCGGGGTGCAAAGGGCCAACGGCGATATGATGTACACCTATCCCACCGTCCACAACAGCTACGAAGAGGGCACGCTCAAGGTGGACTATAACCTCTCGCCCTCCCAGATCCTCACCCTACGCTCCTACAACAACGCCTTCGGTGCTCCTTCGACCGACGTTGCAGGCAACATGGAGAGCGCATACAACCACCAGTCGTGGACAGCCAGCTTCTGGCAGCAGATGTACTACTTCAACAACCTGGTGCAGCACACATGGACGATCAATCCTAAGACGGTCAACACCATCTCGGTATTCATGACCCAGATGAGCGCGCACAGCGGCGCCCAGGAGCTGGGCAGCGACGGCAAGGCGATGTGCTTCTCCAATAACAGCGGGGATACAAATTTCCCGGGTATTGGTGTCAGCGAGCCCACGGGCAGTTGCTACATGGGCGCACTGCGCATCAACTCGAACTACGGCTTTGAGAGCGGCTGGGATGAGCCCTCGCAGGAGCTCCGCACCTCCGTCGGCTTGGTCGATACGCTGAACAAGCAGATGGGCAAGCACTCGATCACCGCCGGCATCGACCTGATGCATCAGCACGCGACTGAGAATACGGAGTATCCGACGCAGCCGTTGATCGGGTTTGGAAGAAGTGGAACAGGCTCGGGCGGGAATTCCTTTACCGGCATTGCTTGTCCCAGCACTGGTCCCCAAACCGACTGTTCCCCATGGGGCGGATACCTGGCCGATTATATGGTGGGCGCCGGATCGGGGTACATGCAGGGCGCCGGCGAGATTGCCGACGTGGCCGGCTGGCAGATTGGACCTTTCATCCAGGACGACTGGAAGATTCTTCCCAATCTGACCATCAACCTGGGCCTGCGCTGGGATCCGAACACGCCTCCCGTCTCCCAAGGCGACCGCGGCGCAGCCTGGATTCCCGGCACGAATAGCTTCGCCGGTTTCGCGAATAGCGTGCCCGGCCAGCAAAGCACCGTGTTTACCAATGCTCCCGCGGGACTCAACTTCCCCGGCGACCCTGGCGTGCCCAATACCCTGATGAACAGCGACTACAATTACTGGGAGCCTCGCATCGGCGTGGCCTACCAGCCCAAGTTCCTGTCCAAAACCGTAGTTCACGCCGGCTTCGGCATATTTACCGGTCCGCTGCAGTACTCGGAATACAACCACGCTGCCGACGTCGCCCCCTTCAGCCCCACCTTCAACTTCTCGGGATGGGATTGGGACTCCACCTGCGGCGCTTCCGCCTGTCCCGATTCAACTCTCAAAGGCGGGATCATCCCCTTTGATAACCCCTGGTCCAGCTCTGTCTCCCCCTATGCGACTAGCCCATTCCCGGGAACATTCCCCTGGGCGACGCTTTCCTACAAGCCGGCGAAAACCGTTGCCATACCCAAGGGCCAGCAAGTCGGCCAGGTCTTCGCGCGCGACTTCAAGCAGCCCACAACGTATGCCTGGAACGCCTCGGTCGAACAGCAGCTCACCCCGACGATGGCCCTGCGCATGGCTTATGTGGGCAACGAAACCGAACACCTGTCGGTGCTCATCGACATGAACCCGCCGTATGCGAATACGGCAAAGTTTTACGTAAACCCGAACCTGGGGGACATCTACGATGACCAGAGCTGGGCGACGGCGAGCTACAACTCGCTGCAGTTAAGCCTGGATCAACACGTATGGCACGGCCTCCAGGTGCAGTCCAGCTTCACGTGGTCGCATACTATCGACATCGCCAGCAGCAGCAACGTCTCCTTCGGCAATCCGGCGCTGGGCAATCCGATCAGCGCCAAGTGGAACCGCGGCAACGCCAACCAGGATATGCCGTGGAACTGGATCAGCAACTTTATCTACCATGCCCCCTTGCTCAAGGAAAAGGGAAAGCTGATGGAAGAGACGGTTGGCGGCTGGCAGTTGAGCGGCATTATCACCTTCCAGAAGGGCAACCCGTTCTCGATTGGCCAGTGGGGTACGGACCCCGGAGTCGGCATGTGGAATAACCGCGCCGACTCGGTTTCTGGCGTGGCCCCCAACATGGGCAGCGGCAGCCACTGGGATTGGGTTAACCCGGCCAAGGGCTACTTCAACGAGGCAGCCTTCCAACTTCCCACCTCCTGTAACGACCAAACTCCGGGATGGTGCGGGTTCGGCGACACGGGCAAGAACGCCTACTGGGGACCGGGTGTTTTTAACGTTGATGCATCGATCATGAAGAACTGGGTTGTGACGCCAGGAAAGACCTTCCAGTTCCGCTGGGATGCATTCAACGCCACCAACCATCCGAGCTTCGCCAACCCGGCATCCACCGTTAATCAAGGCCAAGGTACTTTTGGCATAATCACGGGCACGAATAGTCATCCTCGTGTCTTCCAAGGCGCTCTTCGCTTGACCTTCTGATTTTGTGCATTGACTGGAGGCCCGGGCGGTGTTTATCGTCCGGGCCATTTTTTGCACCACCTTGGCTGATAACCTCCAGTTGATAATTACCGGGGGACAGGTCCCCTGGCACAGTGAGCGAGAATGATAGGGGACGCATGAACGCTGTCTCACATCCGGATTACTTGCCCTCGAGGCTACACAAGACTCCGTGCGCCGCAAGATTGCTGCACGGGCTTATGCTGGCAGTCATCGCGTTGTTTGCGCCGGCTGCCGGAAGCTTTCAGGCTCAGCAATTGGCTGTTGAAACATTTACGGCGGGCAGCGAAGAGTGGAACTACACCATCCGATCGTGGCAGTCACAGGATGGATTGCCGGAAGAGACGGTGCAAAGTTTCGCGCAAACTCCGGACGGCTATCTTTGGGTGGGAACCAGCGGCGGGCTGATGCGCTTTGATGGGGCGCGCTTCCACCTGTTTGCTCATGAAAACACACCCGACTTCAAGGAAAACAGTGTATTTTGCCTGTTGGCCGCCCGCGATGGCCGCCTGTGGATCGGCACCGACGGCAGCGGCTTGATCGAATGGCAAAATGGCGTTTTTCGTGCTTATCCCGTTGCCCAAGGTCAGACTGCCGACTTTGTGCGAGCGATCACAGAGGACCACACAGGCTTGCTGTGGGTTGCTACCGACGATGGTCTGTTCTGGGCCAAAAACGGCCGCCTGGAACGTGCGGACAAGCCGCTGGGCTTGCCTGTCTTTAACGTGCATGCCGTGCTGGAAGACCGCTCCGGCCGCATCTGGGTAGGCGGATCGCGCCTCTACTCCGTGAAAGACGGCCAGTCACGCGAGTATTCGTTACCGGGCAATGACAGCAAGAATAAGGTGAAATCTTTTTTGCAGACCTCTGACGGAGTGATCTGGGTGGGAACGGTCGGCGGATTGTACCGTCTACGACTAGGACAGGACCACTTCGAGCCGGTTGCGGGAGTTTCCGGCACTATCCGATCGTTGCGCGAGACACCCAGCGGCGAGTTGTGGGCGGGCTCAATCGGCGAAGGAATCTTCAGAATACGCGGCAATCGCGTTACGCGCCTCAAGGCGCCCTCGACGCTGATCAGCAACACCGTACTGTCCATCTTTGCCGATTCCGACCGTGATTTATGGATAGGAACCCAGGCCGGCATGATGCGCCTCAGCCGTACGCCGGTGCGTGTTCTGGCTCTCTCCGAGGCCGCCGACTCGGATTTCGGCACAGTTGCCCTGGATACAGACAGTTCGCTGTGGGCCGCTTCCAACCAGTTGGTGCATGTGCAGGGAGGCCGCGCTACGCCGGTCAGATTTCCGGAATTGGGCGACGTGCGGGTTCGCAATGTTCTGCGCAGCCATGATGGATCGCTGTGGATCGGGACTGACGGAGGCGGTGCTTATCATCGTTCTGCCCAGGGAATGCAGCACTTTACCACGCGCGATGGTTTGGTGAACAATTTTGTGCGCGTCTTTCTCGAGTCCAAAGACGGTTCTATTTGGATTGGAACCGATAACGGCGTGAGTCATATCGATGCAGCGGGCATGCATAACTTCACTGCGCAGAATGGACTGGTTTACAACAGCATCCGCTCGCTGCTTGAGGACCGTGATGGAACCATTTGGATCGGCACTGAACGCGGACTGAGCCAGTACAGGAATGGAGGGTTTTATCACGACGCAATGACCGCCGCACTGGGCGATGAAAAGGTGTGGGCGCTCCATCAGGATATGGATGGGGGAATCTGGATCGGCACGCGCGCTCACGGACTTTATCGCTATCGCAATGGCCAGCTGTCTCACTACACCACGGCGAACGGACTGGCCAGCGACAGCATATATTCCATCCTCGAAGATAAGCAGGGCCATTTCTGGTGCAGCGGCCCTTCAGGAGTGATGCTGGCTAACCGCGCCGAACTTGACGCACAGGCCAATGACACGCAGCAGCGGCTATCGTTGCGCATCTTTCGCGCCAATGAGGGCGGAAAATCCGCACAGTTTTATGGAGGAACGCAACCTGCCGGCAGCCTGACCAGAAGCGGCGAAGCATGGTTTCCCACCAGTCAGGGGTTGTGGAGCATCCGACCGGATGAATTGGAGAGCCAGCTCGTCTCCAACTTGAATATCGACGCGGTCACGGTCGACGGCCGGCCTGTGCCGCTGACCGAAAAGCTAAGCCTGGATGCAGGCAGCAGCAGATTGGAGATTGGCTACGAGCCGGTGTTGCTGCGCTCGCAGGACGGCCTTCGCTTTCGTTACAAGCTCGACGGATATGACCAGAACTGGACTTATGCAAGCGCGCAACAACGTCTGGCAACTTATACCAATCTCCCTGCCGGGAAATACAAATTTCTTGTGGAAACCTGGGAGACGGATCATCCGGAACATGCGGCACAGGCCTCGATTGATTTCATCAAGAAACCCTATTTTTACCGGACGCAGTGGTTTATCGTTCTTTGCGCACTGCTCACTGCGCTGCTGTCTATCTTTGTGTATCAGGTGCGGATGAAGCAGATTCACGACCGCTTCAATGCCGTACTGGCCGAGCGGACGCGTCTGGCGCGCGAAATGCATGACACGCTCATCCAGGGTTGCGTGAGCATCTCCGCGCTGCTCGAGGCTGTGTCCAGCGGCGAGGTTGAAGACAGTGAGTCGAAAGCGCACATGATCGATTATGCCGCCACGCAAATCCGCGCAACCGTGGATGAAGCGCGGCAGGCAGTGTGGAATCTGCGCGTCGAGGAGCGCGCAGGTGTTGATCTAGGGACGGCGCTACAGCGCATGGCCGAACGGATTGGACGGGAACATGGAGTAGAGATGCTCTGTCGCCTGCAGGGAAAGCCCTTTGCGATCAGCTTGCCTGCTACCCATGAATTGATGATGGTGGCCCGGGAAGCGGTATTTAATGCGATCCTGCATGGGCACGCGCAACAAATCGTAGCGGAGCTCTCTTACACGGACGCGTCGCTTTCACTGACGGTAAAAGACGACGGGCAGGGCTTCGACGCCTCGAAAGCCTTCTCCGACGAGCACTTTGGCTTGCGCGGGATGAAGGAACGGATACACCAATTCAACGGAAAATTCGAGATTACGAGCACACCTCATCAGGGAACCTGCGTACGTTTGGAGATTCCCCGCGCGGCCATCGCCCTATGATGCGTGGCCATCCATCTGAGCTTACGCCGGAACAGAGCATGATGTCTTCCACACCATATAATCCGGTTATGCCTCCGATTCGCATTCTTATCGTCGATGATCACCCCATCATGCGAGTTGGGATCACGGCACTGATAGCTTCCAGCAAGGAGATGGAGACGGTGGCCCAGGCCGCCAGCGGGGAAGAGGCGCTCACCATGCACGCGCTTCATCACCCGGACATCACCCTCATGGATTTGCGGCTGCCTGGCATCAGTGGTGTGGAAACCATCCGCCGCATTCGCAGCCAATCCCCCAAGGCGCGATTTATTGTGCTCACCACTTACGATGGCGACGAAGATATATTTCAGGCGTTGGAGGCGGGAGCAACAGGCTATTTGGTGAAGGGAATGCCCCAGGAAATGCTGGTCAACGCCGTAAAACGAGTTCACGCTGGTGGACGGTTTCTGCCTCCGCCCATGTCACAGGCGCTGGCCTCGCGCATGCCCGACTCAAGCCTCAGCCAGCGCGAACGAGAGGTGCTTGGACTGGTGGCAAAGGGAAAGTCCAATCGGGAGATTGCCAGCAGCCTGGGAATCACCGAAGCAACCGTGAAGTGCCACGTAAGCGTCATCCTGATGCGCCTGAACGCCAGTGACCGCACCCAGGCTGTAGTTATAGCACTGCAACGGGGACTGATTCACCTCAAATAACACATCATCTTGATAAGTCAACCTGGTATTCGGGAAGAGCTTCCACTAAGTCCAAAGATCCCGCCTGGCCGTCCCTGCCAAACCTGGGCCTCTTGCCTGGTTCGAAGAAGATGGGGGTCTTCTGGCTCAGCGGCAGAACCTGGAGCAAGAAAGTGTGCGAGGCGGAGCCGGATAGAAATCGCTTCATACCAATTTGCCACTCGGTTCCATTGAAAAAGTTATCGGTAAGCAAGCGGCTGCCCTCCAGCAAGCGCGCCTCGTCGCCTTGATAATGCACTTTGAGATAGAGGTCGCTGAGTCCATCGAGCGCATCTTGAGGAACGACGACTTTCCATTCGCCCGCGTGAATGAAGCTGGAGTCGTCTGGAGCCATGACCACGGAGCCATGCCGCCACGACGCCTTCGGACCCAGGACTGGCGAAGGTGCTATGCCCACAGTCCTAGTTTGCGCCAACAGGAGCGCCACGTTTCGCTCTGGCTCGTGCCAATTCAGAGATTGAAAAAGCCCCGTCAGCTTACCAGTTTCGGATTTGGCTGCCGCATTGTCGGCAGTGAAGCTGCCCACGGGGAAGAACGCCGCGTTAAAGTGTGATTTGCCGATTTGGCGCAGAATGATGTGCGATTCATCGCTGTAAACCTGGGCTGAGGTCAGCACCAGCTGGTCGCTCCCCTTAAAGTTCACTCTCCAGAGATATCCCGCATCTTCCGCGCTGAGAAGAACGATGTGCGTAACGCCGCTGTTGCCGAGAACGGTAATTGCCGCATTCAATCCCGGCGCGACATCTCTCACGTTCAGCGTGTCGCCTGAAACGGAAAGTGTACCTTGCTTCGCGTGAATCACGGAACGGTCTACGGCGGAAAACGCAAACTCCGCGGCAATGCCCTGAATTGCCTTAAAGAAGGAATACGTCTCGCCGCCGGAACGTATCTTCAATATTGGCTGGGCAGTCGCATAGCGCAGCGTGACACCGTCGAGATCGAGGTTGATCGGCCAGTAGAAGTAACTGTTAGCCGGAATAGTGATGGGCCTGGCGGGAACAAGCAGCGTCTTACCGGGAACTCGGAGTTCAAACTGCGCTCCAGGCCGTGAAGGAAGCTCCCGCTCACGGATGTAATTGTTGACAAACAGAAAGCCGCTCTGTCCGTCCATCCGGGCGGAGGCGCGAAGAATCAAGAAATCCCCCGGCCCACTTGGCTGCCGGTCCGATTCAATGGCTCGCGCGAGAGCAATCTTCGCGCCATAGTCTTGCAGAAAATAGTTGTCGAGCTTCAACTCACACAGTTCAGCGTGCATTTCGCCGAACTCGCCGAGCGGTCCTTGAAAGTCGTAACTCTTGACGGGGAGATCGTTCGGATAACCGCTGCGCTGCGACTCCTGGAGCGTGGTGAGCCGCCCGTCCGGGTTCTCTCCGCCCTGGTACATGTAATAGCCGAGGAGATTGACTCCCGAGCCAATCATCACGGGAATTGACGCCGGCACATCTCTCGTTGCCAATACCGGTCTGCGATGATAGGTATCCTCAATGCCGCCGCCAACCTCCGCAGTTAGAAATGGCGTTTCGGCGCGCAGTTCGGCGTCGTGCCGGATGACGGCCGCGGAGTCACTGCTGATATCGCCCATATTGGCGGCCACGCGACTGGCGAAGTGGAAGGAATAAACATCGGCCGGAGGTAGAACTTTCGTGCTTTCATCCCACGGAGCATCGGGATAGCCGCCACCATAGATGGGCAGGAACAGATCTTCTGGAACAACTGCATTATCCCAGCCTGTTACGGTGTATAGCGGAACGTCCAGACCACCGTCGATGGCCATGCCCTTGAGTGCAGCCAAGTGTTCTCGCCCTTGCCCAGGGCCATTTGCCGCATACTCGTTTTCAATCTGGATTCCGATGACCGGCCCGCCATCTTTCCAAAGCAGCCCATGAAGCTGTTGTCCAATCTGTGTATAAAATTGCTTTACTTCCGCAAGATAGACGGGATCATTGGATCGCACCGCACTCTTGGTGAGTACCCAGTCAGGTAGTCCGCCGTTGCGAACCTCTCCATGGGCCCAGGGACCGATGCGCGGATACAGCAACATTCCATGCTTGGCGCACAGTTCGGCGAACCTTCTCAGATTGCGCTGACCACTCCAGTCGAACTGGCCTTCTATTTCTTCATGATGAATCCAGAAAATGTAGGTGGAGATAACATCAACGCCACTGGCCTTCATTTTGAGAATTTCTTCTTCCCAGTAAGGCTCTGGATAGCGTGTGTAGTGGAACTCGCCCATGACCGGAATCCAGGGCTTGCCGTCTCGCATCAGGTACTGGCTATTGACGGTGATCGTACTTCCGTCAGGTGCGCGATTACTGCCAAGTTGCGTGGGAACGGGCCTGGGTGCTGCATTTGAAGCCGTTGCGTCAAAAACCAGGCGATTAGCAGGTGGCTGTGCGTACAAGCAGCACGCAGAGACGAGCACAACCAAAGATAACTTAAGAGGGCGCATAAGTTTCATGCCTTTCAAAGCATGCATATCCAGTCAATAAATTAATTCTTCTGGACTTTGCTTTTCACTCCGGCACGTATATCGCCTTGTGGCAAAGAGCCATTGAGCGCTTCTCGAACCGATGAGCGCATACTACGCCGTTCGAGTGCAAATTAAATCCGACTAAAGTCGGATTGTGCAGGGTTCACTTATGATATTGGCATTCATGGGGTCCAGAGTGGTGAGCTACAGTTAAGGCACCGAAAATAAAGTTGAGAACCATCCCGGCAGATTATCAGGCAACAAACCAATATAGAATACAACCAAAAAAATACACTGATACGCAGGCTTCTCGAACGGCTTCCTCAGGCTGGAGACAGTGCTCCAGGCGGACAGCGGGCAGACCTTTCATCGGGCCGGATGACATGAGCAGGACGTTACTGATACAGCGGAGAATGGGAGAAAGGCTTTATCCTTCGTTGCATCTGACTATGGCCGTCGACAGGGGCTCATCGCAGGCGAAGAAAACAAGAATATACATGTAAGACAATGATAATAAAATAGATTAAATGGCGGAGATAGAGCCTTTAGCGAACTATTCTCTGGACTGAATTCCCTGTTGCATCCCGCGCTACCTGCGTATCGTGCCTCTGCCGCGCGGTGTACACTACGCAGAAAGTTCGTTGCAGGGTGTCCGGCGTCCTCTATGATCAGCTTTCACGCGAGGAGCCGATTTTTATCGAGTGGATGAGGAGGATGGAATGGGCGGGTTCATACCGTTAGGCGATGCATCGCGGCGTCCATCGCGCATGCCCGTCGTCACGGCTCTGATTATTCTGGTGAATTGCCTCGTCTTCCTGATGGAGCTCGTGGGTGGCGATGCATTCGTGACAACATGGTCCGCAATTCCCGCCCAGATTGTTTCCGGCCACCAGTGGATTACGTTGATCACTTCGATGTTCATGCATGGCAGCTGGATGCACATCATCGGCAACATGATCTTCTTGTGGGCTTTTGGCCCGGAGATAGAAGACGCGATGGGCCACTGGCGGTATCTTGCATTCTACTTTGCCGGCGGCCTGGTGGCGATGATAACCCAGGTCGCAGTCACCCCCCATTCCGCGGTCCCAGTCCTGGGCGCCAGCGGGGCAATTGCCGCGGTCATGGGGGCGTTTCTGGTCACCTACCCGCGCGACCAGATTCGCTCGCTTCTGTTCATCTTCATTTTTATTCGCACTGCATTCGTCCCGGCAGCGCTGCTGATCGGCTTCTGGTTTCTGGTGCAACTTTTTGATGCCGGCTCAGTGACAGCCGAGCAGACCGGTGGAGTAGCGTACCTGGCGCACGTAGGCGGATTCATCTTCGGGGTTGTCACGGCACGTCTAATCGAAGACCCGCGTCGAATTGCCTGGCGAGGGGATGAGGAATGATGCGGATGTACTAAGGTCGACTCTCCGCTTCCAGCTGATTCCTGGTATTCGTGAGTACGGCCTGGAGATCGGAAACCGCGCGAGCCACAGCGACCCTTCGAATAATCTCTCCTTTGAATCCAGCCAGGGCCGACTGTTCTGAACCCATGATAATGATCAGGTAAAAGCCGGGATGCCTCGGATTGTCCCGGCCTCGGACGCAAAAGGAGAGGTCCATCGCGGTATCGAAGTAGTGGCTCGAATAGAGCTGCTTTTCGGCGATGGCATAGGCCACATCGTCGGCAAGGCCTCCGCGCATCGTCACCAAATGAATCACGCGCAGTGTAGGCTTCAATCCGAATTTGATATTGGCCCAATAAAACCGGTCTTCGACATTCGCGGGCTTCGCGTTGGGATAGTCAAGCAGGTAGCGGTAAAACTCCGGCAGATAGGCAGGCAGAGCATTTTCGTAACTGAGCATGTAGGCGAACTGTTGGGCCACTTCAGTGGGGTCGTGCTTATCGTTGTAGACCCCGAGTGCTTTGTTTCCCTCGCGTTGGTAGGCAAGCAGATGCTGCAGCGCTTTGTTCTGCAGGAATTGATTGACCTGGTCGTCCAAATTGGGGGCCGACCAATCAATCGTCCGTTGAAGCTCTTCCATCGAGCTGCCGGGCAACTTGATCATGCACTCGCCGGGTTGGCATTTCTGCAGGTCACGGATGTCGGCGCTGTCCAACGAAAAACCGTTCAAATCTGCAAGTCGCGGCTGATTCCCGAAGACTCCGAGAGCCTTGTAATTGGGAAGTTTGCGAAGGCGGTCAAAGTCCAGAATAAGTTGCAGGTAACTCTCCGGAGCAGCATGAATGTAGACCGCGCCGAAGAGAAAAACCTCCTCCTGCGAACGGGCTGGAAGGGCCATGGCTACCGGAGTTCCAATTCGGATGTCGCCGATCTGATCCTGACTCAACCCGATATTCTCCCGGAAGAATGTATACAGGCGGTCATTCGATTGAGCAGAACCGGGTGGGGCGGCCGCTGCGATAGCGACCATCAACAAAAGAGCTGGAACAACACTTCGCATCATGCCGGCCTCCGTTGGGATTTTGCGGCATCGGAAGGAGATTCTGGACTCGAGCTATTTTCCAGCGCCGATTTTACGTCGCTGCCGTTCACCGTTTCTTGCTTCAGCAATTGCTGCGCTAATGTCCTATGGGCCGCGTGGTGATCGCGCAGCAACGCCTGAGCGCGCACATACTGTTCGGTCACAATACGCTGGACTTCCGTGTCGATCACTTGACGAGTCTCTGGGCTGATCTGGCTATTGTCCTCGACCGATCCGCCCAGGTATTGGAGCTGTTGACCTGCGTAACGCACCGAGCCGAGCTTTTCGCTCATGCCGAATTCCGTGACCATGCGGCGAGCTAACTCAGTTGCCCGCTGAATATCGTCACTGGCTCCGGTGCTAATGATGCCGAACTCCACCAACTCGCCGGCTCGCCCGCCCAACATGACGGCGATCCTGTCCTTCAGATCGTCAATGGAGAGCAGATAGCGGTCTTCGGTCGGCATTTGCATGGTGTAGCCCAGGGCGCCGCGGCTGTGGGGAACGATGCTGATCTTGCTCACCGGCTCACCATGCGGCACAAGTTCAGCCACCAGCGCGTGCCCAGCCTCATGGTATGCAACCGTAGTTCGTTCCTGCGCGTTCATCACCCGGCTCTTTTTCTCGGAACCCGCGATCACCCGTTCGATAGCGGCCTCGAAATCGTTCAGCGTAACCGCCACGGCCTTGTTGCGGGCAGCGAGTAATGCCGCCTCATTCATGGCATTCTCCAGATCGGCGCCGCTGAAGCCAGCAGTGATCCGGGCGGCCTGATCCAAGTCGAAGTCTGCTGCCAGCTTTACATTCTTGCTGTGAATTTTCAGGATTTGCACACGGCCAATAAGATCCGGATTGCCAATGGCGATCTGGCGATCAAAGCGGCCTGCGCGCAGAAGCGCCGGGTCGAGCACCTCCGGGCGGTTGGTAGCAGCCATGATGATCACCGGCGCGCTGGCGTCGGTTTTGAAGCCGTCAATCTCGGCCAGCAACTGGTTGAGGGTCTGCTCGCGTTCGTCGTTGGTGCCCATGTGTGCCACGCCTCCCCGGCTTTGACCAATGGCGTCGATCTCGTCAATGAAAACGATTGCGGGAGCCGCCTTGCGCGCCTGTTCGAACAGGTCGCGGACGCGCGCCGCGCCCACGCCAACGAACATCTCGACAAATTCAGAGCCGCTGGTTTCGAAGAACGCCACCTGGGCTTCGCCGGCTGTTGCTTTGGCGAGCAGTGTCTTGCCTGTGCCCGGCGGCCCGACGAGCAATACGCCCTTGGGAATATGGCCGCCGAGTTGAGCGAACTGCTCCGGCGCCTTCAGAAATTGAATGATCTCCTGCATTTCGGCGATGGCTTCATCCGCCCCGCCCACATCTTTGTATGTGACCGTAACATCCTCGGGCTTGACCGAGATCGCTTTGCTCTTGCCGACCCCAAAGATGCTGCCCATCCCTCCGCCGGCGGTCCCGCCCGCTCCCTGGTAGGCCATGTACCAGAACCAACCAAGTAACAGGAGCGGCAGAATGTTCCCTAGCAAGATATCTCCCATAGGATTTCTGGGGCGCTCGAAATGATAAGTTACATTTGCGGCTTGTAACTCTTCAATCAGCTTAGGGTCACCGGCAGGATCAGGCACGGTATTGAATGGGATGGCTGGAGGAGTTCCATCCTGTTTAGGGTTTTTCATCTCGCCAACGATGTCCCTTTGACCGATAGTTGCGTCGACAATTTGGGCATCAGCCAGTTTTTTCTTGAAATCGCTGTACGGAATTTCAGTGTTTTTGGCCAGCGGAGTCATAACAAGCAGCGGAAACAGCCACAAAAGTATCAGGCTGGCGATCAGGTAGCTGATGCCGAAATGAAACCGGCGCCGGTTTTGCTCCTGGCGCTTCTTTTCATCCTCGCGGTCGTGTTTTCCTAGTGACGATCCCGTTTCGTTCATGGTCCACCTCGCTTACCCGGCCCTGTTGCAAAAGTAATGTGGGTCGAAAGTCCAGACCCGTTATTTCAAAGTAAATCAAATCATGCACTCAAATTCAAGAAGCCTTGGCCCTGACATGACGGCCAACTCTCCCATATTTTCAGCTCCAGACTTAGAGGAGCTGGTAGCGGGTCAGGGGCCAATGTCGGGACGATAATCGGCGATCTCCCTGCATGGCCCCCGATGCTTTACTCCGCGCACTTAAGGTCACAGTCTGCGAAGGTTGAGCGCCAGCGCGATCCAAGCCGAGCCGGCGAGGAATAGATCGATTCCAATGAACAAGCCGATCGCCCAAAGCCCGGAAAGGGGCCATTGAGCCAGCAGAAGGATCCCCATTAGCGTTGAGATCACGCCGCTAGAGGCTTGCCAGCCCCAGCCCGGCAGATGAGTCCAAATGGAAGCGATGAACTGGTACAGCCCGCCGATGAGGAAGAACATCGACATGATGAGGGTTACGACTTCTGCGCTGATTAACGGCCTTATCACCAGCAGGAAACCAGCAACCACCAAGAGAATCGCGGCCAGCAGGTGCAGGAAGAAGCCTGCCCAGTGTCCCACCATGAATGCGTTGACAAACTCGGCGATTCCGGCGAACACGAGCAACCATCCGAAGAACACCATCGAAACCACCGTGGCCGAGAAAGACCGGATCACAGCAGCAACTCCAAGCACCGCCAGCACGATTCCAAATGCAAGGAGCCATCCCCAGCTATGGATCATCTCCGGGGTGACTTGAACAACAGTTATTGAGTCCAACATTGTTTTTTCTCCTTTCGTGAATTCCCGATTGATTCTTGCGCGTACTTCCGTTTGTCGAGCCTTGCAGTTACAGCAAGACAGAATTGCAGCTCAATTGCCAGCATCAGAATGCTTATCGTGATCAACGTAGCTCCTCCAGTGTTCTGCGGGCCGCCAGCGAATACATCAGCAGGGTGATGCCGCTGAGGATGAGATTGATGCCCAGGATCGTTCCAATGGCCCACGCTGAACTGGACGGCCAGGGAAGCATGATCAAGCCCGCCAGCAGGAGCGTGACGAGGGAGTCAAAAAGAATCCATCCCGAGCCCGGAAAGGCGCGGAGCTGGATAAACCGGACCATCTCCAGAACAGCCTCAAAGAAAAAGATTACCGCCAATACAACGGTAAGAGACTCCAGTGCGATTTGTGTGTGGAATGCAAGCCAGGCGCCGCCCGCGATGTAGACAATTCCTATCAGCAATCGCCAGATGACTGCTTTGGCGTTGCGGCCGGCAAATGCGGATGCCAAAATTGCGATGCCGCTCAGGACAATGAGCCACGCCACCAATGCGGAGATGACGATGCCCGTTGCAAAGGGAAGAACAATTGCCAGGAATCCCAGGATGATCATAACTACCGACCATCCGATGGACATCCCTGTGACTTCTTTGAATACGCTTGTTGTGCTGTGTTCCATGATGATTCTCCTTTTTTCTGCTACGTGGGATGTGAGATGCATGCGCTTCCGCTTTTTACAGAGGAATAAACTTGAGCGCCTTGGATTTCAACCTGCTGTGGGGGCGAGGATCCTTCCCGGTTCGCGGGATTCATGAGCATCTCCTCGCCCTCTCCAGTCAACACAGCAGGCGTGATTCCATTTTTGACGACGAACATTGCGAACGCCTTCGCGTTTCAGTGCGCCTTCGCTTTTACCTTCAATTCAATTTCCTTGACCGACTTCTCGAAGTCGGCGACCAACACCGTGAGATCGTTCTTCAGGACCTCCCAATGATCTATACCCGACTTCTTCAATTCCTGCAGTTTCCGATGGAGTTCTTCCTTTCGGGGCAACAGGTCGGATATTGCCTTGATCTCGGCGTTGGCCTTTTCGGTTTCGGCCCGAGACTTCAATGTGGCAAGCTTCGCCTCGGCGGTCTTGATCTGAGACTCGAGCTTGTCGTGGATCGCTTGCTTTGCGGCAGTAGCTTCGATGGTCATGGTATTTCTCCTTACGTGTTGAATTTTGGTTGTGGTGCGATAGTTCTTGAAAACCTATCTTACCTACTGCAATGCCAATGCCATTTATAACTCCTTGAAAACACATGGGTAGCTGAATAACGATGTCGCGATTTCTTCGCTAATTTGCGAAACTCCGGAAACTGTCTTGTGGCATTGCCGTTGCGTGTCCGGTTGCCATGCTGCTTACTTCACCGCCTCGGACTTCAATACATGCCGCGAATAAACAATGCTCTCTTTTGGGCGCACATTGGGATGCACACTTGCCGTGATTACAGTCGCAATGATGCTCGGTATATTCCACATCGTCAGCATCCGAACAGTAGGCGCTGCAGTACTCCTGCGCGGGTGGAACTAGGCACTGACAAGGCACGTGAGCGCATTTATGCATGCATTCCGCATCCTTGATGTCGTTCATAATGGACCTCTCTTTCCGGTCAAATATGCATTCTCACTTCGTCCAAATTCGTTGCAGGCGTGCCGAATATAAACGGGTAAGCAACGGCGAAAAATGACTGCCAATATTCTTTCCATGGCAGGATTATGCTTTCGAATTTGTCGCGCGGTTCTTTGGATGCAATTCAGTTGCCGATTGGTAAACGTTTGAAAATGCTAGAGCTCGCGCATCGCCGTATCGCAATCTCTTCGCGTATTCGCGAAGTTTTTTGCAAACTCGATGTCCAGGAGGGCTTCCGTTCATTCGGCACAAGCGGACTTCCGCAAGCCGTCATGCGATTGACGCGGATAATTCTTCGCGAAGGTCGCGAATTTGCGAAGAAATAGCGATGATTGAATCTGAGATTGCGCGCGTTTTCAATCAGTTAGATATGGCATTTGCATTGCTCTATGACTGGTAAGCCCTTCGATGGGCCAAGGAGGAAGAAATGCCAACCTCAGCATTAGCAATTGTATCCGAACCGGAAACGTTCATTCTGGAAGACGAATCCGCTCAACTTGTGGAGATTGTACCCGATCTAAGTGATCTTATTGCCAGCCGTGCCTTCGAGATATTCAGCGACAACGGGCGGCTCTTCGGTCGCGACCTGGATAATTGGCTCCAGGCCGAAACGGAATTCCTTCACCCTCTTCATATCGAAGTTTCTGAATCTCCCGAGGCCATAACCGTTCGCGCCGATGTGCCAGGCTTCAAGGAGAAGGATCTGAAGATCAACGTGGAACCGCGCCGCGTAACGATTACCGGCAAGCGGGAAGCCAGGAATGAGTCCAAGACCGGAAAAACCATCTACCGCGAAACCTGCTCCGATCAGATTCGCCGTGTCGTTGATCTTCCGGCCGCGGTTGTTGTGAAGAAAGCGAAGTCTAAGGTGAAGGATGGAGTCCTGGAGCTGGACCTGCCCAAGGCCGAGCCGGACAAGCAGGCTGAGACTGGACTAAAGGCGGTTTAGCCGCTGCGCCGGAAGTGGCCGCTCTGTTGACGAGTACTGTATTGCTGCCAAGGCGGCAAAAGTCCGTGCGGAGAATCGTAGGGAGGGTTGTTTGCCAACGGAGCTAGCTTGAGATGAATTGACTGAACCACAGAGAAGGAGGAATTAAACGATGAGCGACTCGGATGTGCAAAGAAATGTTCAGGAAGAACTCAAATGGGAGCCGGGGCTGGTGCATGCCTCAAAGATAGGCGTGGCCGTCAGAGACGGGGTGGTGACGCTCACCGGCACCGTTGACAGCTATTTTGAAAAATGGGCAGCAGAGCGGGCAGCCAAGCGAGTGCACGGCGTGAATGCGCTGGCCATGGATCTCGAAGTGGAGTTGCCCAATTCCACTATGCGGACCGACGCGGATATCGCGCGAGCAGCCGAGAACGCACTGGACTGGACCGTACCGGTGCCGGCCGGACGCATCAAGGTCGTAGTGGAGCACGGATGGCTGACTCTGCAGGGTGATGTTGACTCGGAATATCAAAGGTCGAGCGCCGAGCTTGCTGTACGCGGCCTGATTGGAGTTAAAGGAATTACAAATGAAATCAACATCAAACCAACTGCAACACCAACGGAAGTCAAATCCAAGATTGACTCTGCCTTCAAACGCAGCGCCATGCTGGATGCGAACTCGATCAGCGTGCAAGTTAACCATGGAATGGTGACATTGACCGGCAGCGTACATTCCTGGGCGGAGCGTGAGGAGGCGGAGCGCGCGGCCTGGGCGGCGCCCGGCGTAGCGGAAGTGAGAAACCTCATCGAGTTCGACTATTCTAACATTGCGGTTGCATAGCGGTTGCGAGTCCATCCGGCACAACTGCTGGTCCCTGGAGGAATGTACCACTTCCTGCCACTCCATGACCGGACTGGCGTTGCAGCATTGGCTGGCAGAATCGCAATGAAGCCGGCGTTGATCGTTGACCAGGCACACTAAACTCCGATTGGCCTCCAAAGTGTGCCCGGTCACGTTTTTTTATGCCAGAAAATGAGTATGATCTTCCTGTGATTATCCTCTCCAATTTTGTGATTTCCCCGTTAGTGTGGAATTGGATCCACGGCCTGGGAGGGCCCGGGCTGATCTTGCTGGGCATATCCGACAACACCCCATTTGTTTCTGCTCCGCCGGGAAGCGTAGACATATGCGTCATCCTGCTTGCGGCACACCGCCCGGAATGGTGGGCCTATTACGCCTTCATGACTTTGGTGGGGGAGGTGCTCGGCGGCTATCTGACTTACCGGCTATCGGAAAAAGGCAGTGAACAGACGCTGGAGAAAAGAGTGGGGAAACAGCGCGCACAGATGGTCTATAAGGGCTTCGAGAAATTCGGGAGCATCACGGTGCTGGCCGGTGCTCTTCTCCCCCCGCCATTCCCTTTCACAACCGTGCTGATGACCGCCGGGATTATGCAGTATCCGCGCAAGAAGTTCTTGTTTGCGCTGGTGGTGGGGCGGACCGTACGTTTTTTTGTTGAGGCCTGGCTGGGGAGGATCTATGGCAAGCAGATGATCGGCTTTTTCTCGCGGAACTACCGATTATTGATGGTTCTCCTGATCGCGATTGCAGTTGCGGCCGGCATCGGCGCACTGATCTATTTTTTGTGGTATCGGCCCAGAAAGAAGCGTAAAGAACGCGAGCTGAATCAGCAATCGTGAATCATTGAATACATCCGGCTTTCATCAGGGTTCCTATCTTACATTCCTGGAAGATGGGATTTGCGAGGCGTTCCAGCCGCCTCCCAGAGCCTTGATGAGCTGGACCTCCGCTACATTCCGCTGCATCCGAAATGTCACTGCCGTTTGTTGATCGTTCAGTAGGGCGGTTTGAGCCGCGATCACATTCAAGTAGGGGTCGAGTCCTGCCTTGTACCGGACTGTCGCTTCCTGGAGTGCTCTTGTGGCCGCTTCCGTAGCTGCGTTCTGTTGATCGATGTCCTGCTGCAGAATTCTCAGCGATGCGAGATTATCCTCGACCTGTTGAAACGCCGTCAGCACGGTTTGCCTGTAGTTTGCTACGGTCAGATCATAAGTGGTGCGATATTGTTGCACGGTCGCCTTGAGCAGGCCCGCATCGAAAATCGTTTCGGCAAGGCTTGGACCAACAGACCAGAAGCGGCTTGGCCAGGTTAACCAATTCGATGCCGAGGAATTTCCAAAGCCGCCGGCGGCGCTGAGCAGAATGGCCGGGTAATACGCAGCCTTGGCCACTCCAATCTCCGCATTCGCCTGTGCGACGGCGCGTTCCGCCGAGGCGATGTCCGGGCGCCGCTCGAGAAGCTCCGATGGAATCCCCACGGGAACCGCGGGTAGCTCCGGTTCACGATCATCCACTGGTAGTGAGAATGTCGATGGGGATTGGCCGATGAGAACGGCAATCGCATGCTCATATTGGGCGCGCAGAATTCCCAGGTTTGTATCCTGAGCCTGTGCCGCTTTGAGCTGAGCTTCGGCTTGCGCCACCGCTTCATCGGTACTGAGGCCGGCACTGTACTGGCTTCGAGTCAGGTCTAAGGATTGCTGATAGTTGTTAACCGTAGCATCGAACAGTTCTTTCAAGGAATCCTGCGCGCGAAGCTCATAGTAATCGACGGCTAGCTCAGCTTGCACGCCCAGGCGAACATTCTCCAGGTCGGCGGCGCTAGCCTGGGCGGCGTAAGTGCTCGCTTTTACACTGTTTCGAATGCGCCCCCAGAAATCAGGTTCCCAGGAAGCATCGAAGGGCAGCGAATAATCGGTGAACGTATTGACGGAGATTCCAGACGATGATCCACCCGTCAGCAATCCGCCGAATTGAGCGGGCGATGGGCGCTCCCGGATAACGCTGGGGTCGGTCGTGAGGGTAGGAAAGTATTGCGAGCGGGCCTGCCTGACCAGGGCTCGTGCAATCAGGAAGTTGTCCGCGGCGGCTGCGATTTGCTGGTTTGAAGCGCTGGCCTTCTCTTCCAGCTCATCCAGTTGCGGATCGTTGAATGCCTTCCACCACTTTCCTCGAGATGCGGCGTCGCTCGACTGCGCGGTCCGCCATGGATTCAATGCGCTGTCGGCCGGTTGCGGAAGTTCCTTATAAGCCGGCGCGCTTTGAACCGGTGGGCGCACATACTTTGGACCAACACCGCACCCAATCAGGAAATAGAAAATTACAAAGAGCACAATCTGCACCAGGCACCAGCCAAGGAAGACTTTATGTTCCTCCGCATCATAAGCTTGATGGAGATCTGCCACGGTCTCGCGAGCAGGTCCCCGCCTGCCGCTCACAGCGATTGCTCGATTATGGCAATCCACGCTTTCATTCACCGATGTACACATCGACCAGTTCCCCCGGATAGAGATTTACATTCGCGGGCTTGACAATCTTGAAAATCACGGGAAGTACCCGAACATCCACGCGCTCCTGGCGTTGGTCAGAGAGCTCGATCTTCGGAGTGACAAACGGCTGCACCCGAACGAACTGCAACGGGATCTTGACATTCGAGCCGCGAATCGACATTTGGGCTATCATCTTGGAGCCTGAAGGCAGCCGCGGAACCAGAATCTCGTCCACGTAGCAGCGCACGTTCAGTGAGGCCGGCGAAGATCCTAATGTGATAACCGGGACCGCGCTCTGCGTGTAGGCATCGTAAGAACCCTGTGGCGATGCGTAGTTTCCGGCGATGGTGTTGATGGAAAGCACCACGCCATCGCGCGGGGCGCGCAGGGTGTACTTGCCGAGCAGCGCGCGTGACGCCGCATGAGCCTGTTCCAGCGCATTTGTCTGCCGCTCCTGATTTTGAATGTCGTAGATCCAGGCTCCAGCTTTGGTCAGTTCGTATTGCTTTTTGGCCACTTCAAGATTGGCGTTCGCAACCTTGGCGGCATTGGCTGCGCTGTCCAGAGCATCCTTACTCACAGTGCGAGGGTCCATCTGGTAAGCGGCCTGGTCTTTCTGCAAAGTGTCCTGGGCGGTTTTCAACGCAGCTTCCGCTGAAACCACTTGCGCGGCGGCCACATCAAGAACCTCTCTTCTCGGCTGCGCCTTCAACTCATTGAGCAACGCTCTGGCGGCTTCTGCCTGCGAACCCTGTTGCTCCATCGTTGCCCGTTGAATTGAATCGTCTAGGCGAAGCAGAGGATCCCCGGCCTTGATCTGCTGCCCTTCAGAGACGAGGATTTCCTTCACGGTGCCCGCCACTTCGGGATACATGTTGATGTTTTCGCCGCTGGTTTGTGCGCTTTCTACAATGCCTTCGGCGTATATGCCGCTGCCATAGGGGTTGGAGGCCGGGCTGAACGCTGGAGGCTGGGGCGGCGTCTTTATGCCGAAGTAAATGGCGGTCGCGGCTCCTGCAAGGATGCCGATAAGCGAAATTGCAAAGATGAGTTTGTGCTTCATTGCGCGCTCTTTTCTGTGGTGGCAGTCAGACGCCCGTCCTCCATTTGCAGGATGCGGGTCGCATACTCATAAATTCTGCTGTCGTGCGTGACCACCACGACGCAGCGATTTTCATTGAGAATGTTCTTGCGAACGAAACTCAGGATTGCGTTTCCCGTATCGCCGTCAAGCGACGCGGTGGGCTCATCCATAATCAGAATGTCGGGTTTGCTGATCATCGCGCGCGCAATGGCCACGCGCTGTTGTTCGCCTCCACTCAACTTCACGGGCGGAATATCGGCTCTTCCTTTTAGTCCTACAATCTCCAGGTAGCCGGCCGCCTCGCGGATGGATTCATCCCAGCTCCGTTTCTTGAGGATGAGCGGGATGGCTGCGTTCTCAGCTGTTGTCAGGAGCGGAAACAAGTGGAAGTCTTGAAATACAAATCCGATCCTGGCGAGACGAAAGTCGGCCAATCGATCGGAATCCAGCTTCCATATATCGACATCCTCCACCTGAACGCTGCCATCGTTGGGCTTCAGAATTCCGGAAAGAACGCTGAGCAGCGTTGTTTTTCCGCTCCCCGATGGACCCACGATGTAGACCATCTCGCCGAAATAGGCCTCGAGCTCGACATTCTTCAAGGCGGAAGTTCTGGCCTCCCCTTCGCCGAACCACTTGACCAGTCCCTTCGCTTGAATAGCTACGCGCGGCATATCAACCTCTGAAGATTTCGAATGGATCGATCCGCAAGACTCTGCGAATACCCACTAAGCTTGAAATCCCGGCAATGATCGCCACCATGACAAATCCAATTGCGAGATTTCCGAAGGAGAGCATAGCGGCATAGCTGGGGAGCCTTGCCTTTGCAAGCCAGATTAGAAGAACCGACAGCCCCACCCCCAAACCGTAGCCTGTGAAGGAAGCGAAGGTGGCTTGGAACAGGATCATGGTGACCAAATCGCGGCTTCTTGCGCCGATGGCTTTCAACGCTCCGAATCGCTCCAGATTCTCGAGGATGAACGTGTAGAAGGTTTGACCCGAGATTGACAGCCCAACGGTAAAACTGATTAAGACCATGATCAGCATGTTGGTTCCGCCGCCGGTCTTGTATACGAAAAAATCGGCAGTTCGCTGCATGAACTCTTCTTTGGTCAGCGCCAGGTATCCGAGCGCCTGCACCTGTTGCTTGATCCTCTCCATATCGGCGGGACTTTGCGGTTCTACTAGCACGTAAGAAATGGTGTATCTCGGATTAGGAAGATACTGAGCGGCCCTTTCGTAGGTCGTGTACAAAGTCGGAGTTCCATACAAACCAGAGGTCGCCACCTTCGCGATGCCTACGATGATCCCGCGATTGTCATTCAACTGGAACTCCGACCCGATGTGCGGATTCTCGAGCTTCGAGAACTCCGCATCTTTTACCGCGATGAATCCGTTCTCCGCATAAATGTCTTCGATCTTCCCCTCAAGTAATTCAGGCCTGCCCAGCAGGCTTGTGTCATCCAATCCGATGATACTCACCGTTTGATAGGTACCGTCTGAGAGCTTGGCCAATCCTGCCCCCGAATAGAGAGGCACCGCATACTTGACTCCATGCATGCTTCGAACCGCATCCAGCACATAGTCCGGCATTCCGACCGTGTTGGCCACAGTCTGCACCGCGGGATCCATGACCCAAAGCGTGGAGCCGATATTAGTCACGGTGGCCGATGCGTGATTCAACACTCCGACAAACATCGAGGTAACAAACATCATCAGAAAGACGGCAAACGTGATGCCCATCAGCAACGCCGTGAACTTGGCCGTGTCGTTGACCAATAGCTTTATCGCGAGTTTGAGAATTCCTTTCAAGGTGAATATCCCTTCATGCTGCGGAGCCTTTTCCACAAGGCTCTGAACAAATCGTGTGCTAAGAATTTTCAAGCGCCTTTGTCATGCAGCATCTCGAAAGCCTCGAGCAGAATACGCAGGCTGTCTTGACCTTTGTAAACAGGCGGAGGAGTCCGCTTCAGTCCCAGCAGCGAGTACACTGCCGATTGTGCGGATCGGATCGAATACTCGACGGTGAACACCACATCATCCGGGAGTTCGCAGAATTGTCCAATGAACGCGAGATTCTTTGAACCGGGCGGTACGACCTGAGGGCGATCACCCTTCGCCCGGCATAAAAACTGGCTGGTTATATAGGGCATCATGCACGGAATGCAGATGCAGGATTCAAGAATCTTTTTGGCGTGGTTCTCAATCCTCAAGTGTCCTATGATCTCCGTCATAATCTCCCTGCCCGTGCATTCCGACATTGGCTTCTTCACGAAGTTGCCCGGAACATCGACGAACAGGCCATAGCCCCAGAAAACATTAACGTGCGCTGGTTGTCCGATAAAATGCGGCTGATGAGCCAATACAATGGAAGCCAGCCAACGTGACTCAGGAAAAGTGATCAGTCCACCTTCTCCCGGTACATTGCCTGTAAGATCCCGGACGAGGTGGAAAAAAATCGGGTCGTGGAGAGTGGTGGTAAAAGACACCCACTTTGATTCCTTAACATGGTCAGTAAAATTGGCTGGATACCCGAACTGCGGTTTGCCGACGGCAATGTTTTTCCAAAGTGTCCAGGCTTCGCCAGCAGGGTTATGCTTCAGTATAGGCGCCGAGTCCATCGAGCCCAGACTGGAACCTTCCACCATCGAACCAAGCGTCACGATCACGTTATCGTTCTCGCTCACCACAAACTCCTGGAGACCGCCGTCGCGCCGGTACAATATACGCCGCACTGCGTAATCCTCAGCGTCACCGCTGAACTCAAGATCGATGACGCGGGTGTTGAGCTCGAAGTGCACGTCCCGGGCCACAAGCCATTTCTGAAGGGGACGGACCATCGAATCATACTGGTTGTAGACAGTTCGCATGATCCCTTTCAGCGTGTTGAAGCCGGAGATCATATGTGTAAAGCGATCCAGATATCGTTTGAATTCGACGGCGCTATGCCAAGGCTGAAAGGCGAATGTCGTGCACCACATGAGCCAAAAGTCTGTCTCAAAGAACGAGGGGTCGAACTGATCTGAAATGCTGCTTGATCCCAGCGTCTCCTCCGGTTCAAGCGACATGCGCTCCATGGTCAGGATGTGCGTTTCTGTCAGACCGAATTTTGGGGCGGTGACCCTGTGGCCATCACGGAACAGGCGAGATTTGGAAGATGTTTTCATCGCCTCGTTCCATTGGAATATCTCCTCCGTTACCGTCTTGCTTTCATCCAAAGTAGGAATTGACGAAAACAGATCGTAAGTGCAAAGGTATTTGCTCTCGAACATTCTTCCCCCGCGCATAACGTATCCATCTTTCGGGTTACCCGCAGCATCAAGGCTTCCACCGATTTTGGCCGACTCTTCCAGGATGGTAATGTTTTGTCCGGGAATGTTTCCGTCTCGAATCAGGAAGGCAGCAGCTGCGAGGGATGCGATTCCGCCTCCCACTAAGTAGAATTTCGTGGTATCGTTGGTGAGATTGTCAGACATGGAGTTAGATTCCTTTCTTTTACGCCATTTTGAACTGATACTTGTTGATGTTCATCGACCTGATCCTCGACTCAAGAGTCGATGGCGGAATGCCGAGCCTGGCTGCCGCGCCGGACGGTCCGGATACTCTGCCTCTGGTTTCGGCCAGCACCGCGCCAATCCTATCGCGATCTCCCATTGCAAAGCTGCCGGAAGAAATGCGAGCCGGCGCTTCGCTATGGAAATAATCGCGGCAGAGCCAGCTTTTCTTCACAGTGAGCTTTCCCCGTTCATAGATCACTACGGATCTCTCGATAATGTTTTGCAGCTCACGGATGTTTCCAGGCCACGGATATCGAACCAGCGCTTCCATGGTTTCGGGCGAGACCGCTTCGATGGTCTTGTTCATCCGTTGGGCAAATTGCCGGACAAAATGCCGCACTAATAACGGAATGTCTTCCGCGCGTTCGCGCAGAGGAGGAATGGTGATGGGAAAAACATTCAGCCGGTAGTAAAGATCGCTGCGGAACTGCTTCTGCATGATCATCTCTTCCAGGTTGTGATGGGTCGCGGCCACTACCCTGACATTTACTTGCTTCGTTCGCGTGCTGCCCAATCTTTCATATTCCCTCTCCTGCAAGACGCGCAGAAGTTTGGGTTGCAGCTCCAAAGGTATGTCGCCGATTTCATCCAGAAACAGCGAACCCTGGTCTGCCAACTCAATCCGGCCGGCCCTCTGCTCGAGCGCTCCCGTGAAGGCGCCGCGTTCGTGGCCAAAGAGTTCACTTTCCAAAAGGCCGCTGGGAATGGCGGCGCAATTGACCTTAATAAAGGTGTGGTTTCTGCGACGGCTGTGATCGTGAATAGCGCGCGCGATCAATTCTTTCCCGGTCCCCGTCTCTCCTAGCAGGAGCACGGTCGAATCGGAGGGAGCCACCATCTCGACGAGATCGAGCACATCGCGGAGGGCTTGGCTCTGCCCCACGATTTCCTCAAATCCTGGCCGGACTGGGATTTCGTTTTTAGGAAATAGAACATTACTCATCCTGATCGCAGCGTCTTTCGCGATTCTCGAGTGTTCATTGCGCAGATCGTAATCTAAAACTCCTTCGAGATTCATGGCTATCCTCCGATTGTTCGGTTTCTAAGTCTCACTCCGGTCAGCAGTGTTTCTTTCTTGTTTGATCCATTCGCGGATATACGCCGGACAATTTGTGAGCTTGATGTGTCCCTGCTCGCAATGCCCCAGAATCCTGATTGCCTCTCGATCCACCAGCGTCAGATCTTGCAGGTCCAGGATGATCTGACGATCATCACCTTCCAATTGACATAGCGATTGCAATTCGTCGACGTTTTCTGCATTCAAGTGGCCGATCAACCGAAATACGGTCACCCCATTCACATGTCGCTCAATCCGTAACATTCGTCCTCATTTCGAACGATCCTATGATGAAGTTATGCAATCGATGGTCCAAATGTATGTTATTGATAAATAAGTACATGTTAGATGATAGGAATGACGATAATTCGCCATTTGGCGAAATTCTGTACAAAACTCTGATCAGATTTGTTCAGAATAGCTTTACGGGAAGATGTTCGAAGGGCGAGTGATTTCTTGTGTGTTATTGAGTCTTGAAGCGGTTCTTATCGATATTGAGTGACCTGATCTTGGATTCCAAAGTTGATCGGGGCATACTCAGCCTGGCAGCCGCACCCGACGGTCCCGAGACGCGCCCACTACACTCTTTTAAAGCAGCTTCAATCGTTTCTTTCTCCTGCGCTGCAAGCATTTGAGAGAGTCCAACCTGGCTGCCAGATTCTGTAGCAATGGGTTGACTCGAGAGCCAACTCTCGTCGACCGAGAAACTCTCCGTTTCGCACACAATGACCGATCTCTCAACGATGTTCTGCAACTCGCGAATGTTTCCTGGCCAGGGGTAGGATTGAAGCAACTCCAGGCTCTTCCTGCTGACCTGTCGTATGCTCTTTCCCGCTTTTCTCGCGTAACGATCAATGAAGTACTCGACCAGCAGCGGAATGTCTTCTTTTCGATTCCGCAAGGGGGGCATCTCGATGGGAAAAACATTGAGCCGGTAAAAGAGGTCACTTCGAAACGAGCCCGCGGCGATGGCAGCCTGCACGTCCCGGTTGGTGGCCGCAATCACGCGCACATTGCAGCGGATCGTCCGATCTCCGCCTACGCGCTCGAATTCCCGTTCCTGTAGAACACGCAAGAGAGCGACCTGGGTCTCCATGGGAAGCTCTCCGATTTCATCAAGGAAGATCGTTCCTCCTTCGGCCAATTCAAAGCGGCCCAAACGCCGTTGGGTAGCGCCCGTAAAGGCGCCCTTTTCATGGCCGAACAACTCCGATGCGATCAAGTCGCGTGGAATTGCGGCACAATTCACGCTCACGAACGCTCGCGAGGAGCGCGGCGATCGCTTATGAATGGCGCGGGCAATCAGTTCCTTGCCGGTGCCGGTTTCACCGGTGATCAGAACGGTGGAATCGGTGGGCGCGACCTTGGCGACACGAGAAAGCGCGGCATGCAGCGCGGGAGAGGAGCCCACGATCTCCTCGAACATGGATGCCTTGTCGATCTCCTCACGGAGGGCAACGTTTTCCTGTTGAAGCCTCTCTTCATCCCGCTTGCGGTCGTTGATATCCGTTGCCGCTACAGTCCAACGAGTGATCCGCTCATGGGCGTCGCGAAGCGGTTTGTAGTGCAAGAGAAACCAGCGGTACTCCCCATCGTGACGCGGCATGCGTGCCTCGACTTCGATCTGGGAACCGGTTGAGAATCCTCTTTGAACTTCACTATTCAAGCGTTCCCAATCGTCGGGATGAAAGAGCGCGGACGCGGGACGAGTTTGCGACCCTTCAAGGGTCCATCCGAGATACTCAAGCGCGGCCTGGTTGAGATAGAGACGGGTTCTGTCCGTTCCCAGCACGGCCAAAAGCTGAGGCGCGGCATCTAGTATCTGCCGCAGCTCTGCTTCGCTTTGCCGAATTGCCTCTTCAGCCTTCAAGCGCTCAGTGATGTCGCGGGCCACCTTCAGCAGAAAACGGCGCCCGCCATGCCAGAAAGCGCTGGTCTGAACTTCGACCAGAAACAGCGACCCGTTTTTTCGCCGATGCCAGTGTCTGTCAAACAATACTGTCCCGCCGTCAGCCGCCTGCGCCGCAATGGATTCAAGGGTCGCTTGATCCAGATCGACGTCGAACTCGAGCGGGGTCTTCCCGATCAGCTCCTGCCGGGTGTAGCCCAGGCTCTCGCAGGCGCACCGGTTCAAATCAATAATGGTTCTTTGCTCGAAGTCCAACATGAAGAAGGCGTCCGCAGCATGGTCCACAAACGTGCGGAAGAGCGTCTCACTCTCGCGTAGCGCTTCCTCGGCACGCTTGCGCTCGGTGATATCGATCGTAGTGCCGACGATCTCAAGCAAGTCGCCATGGGCGTTCACGACGGCGTGGCCAATGCCGTATATAAGTTTGACTCTTCCATCGGGCATCACGATCCTGTATTCGACATCGGAATCGACTTTTTGACGGATCACCTTGTCGAAAGCCTGGATGAATTTCTCCCGATCATGCGGGTGGGCTCGTTCGATGCATTGCTCCATTGTGGGCAGACCCTGCTGGGGATCGAATTCGTAGATCCGGAACAGCTCTTCAGACCAGTACTTAGGGTGCATGGCGCCGTTGTCGGCCCAACTGCCGGTGTGGGACAACCTTTGCGCTTCGGCCAGGTAAGCTGCGGTCTGGCGCTGAGCCTCCTCGGCCCGCTTGCGCTCGGTAATGTCCATCACCGCACCGACGAACTCGATGTCGCCGGATGACCCCTGCATCGCCTTCGCTACAACGTGGAGATGCTTGATCCTGCCGTCCGGCATCAGCAGACGATGCTCAAAGTCAAAGCCCTGGGCAGCCTCCGTTGCACGCTTCAGATTCTCGGAGACACAACTTCGATCTTCGGGATGAATGCAGTCGAGGATCCGTTCCATCGTTGGCTTGACCGCCGGATCGAATTCGAAGATGCGATAGGTTTCTTCCGACCAGAAGTGCTCTTCCGGGCTCAATTTCCAGCCGAAACTCCCGGTGTGGCTCAGCGTCTGCGCTTCCGCCAGATAAGCCTCGCTGCGCTTCAGCTCCTGGGTCATCTTCGCCAGTTCCGCGAGGCGCTGCTTGAGGCTGGGGTAATGGGTCTTGTGGATGGAACTGTCGCCCAACCCTAATACCTTTTGCCGCAGCTCTTCCCAGTTATCAGAGGGATTCCTCATAGATGACCTCGATGTCCCGCTGGCCCGGCCGGCGTGGGTTGGTGACTACACAGGGGTCATGGAGCGCGACCTCGGCAAGCTCGCGCACTTCGGTGCGATGGACTCCGGCTCGTGATAACGTATCGCCGAGGCCAGCCGCCTCCCGAAGCCGCGCGATTTCGGCGACCAGACGCTTGCGTATCTCGCCCGTAGAAAGGCCGCCCACCTCGAGTCCCATGGCAATGGCAGCGCTCCGGTATCGATCCTCGGCATACCCGAAGTTGAAGTCGATCACGCCGTTCAGAAACATGGCGTTGCACAGGCCGTGGGGCAGATCGAGCAGTCCGCCTACACTATGCGCCATCGCATGAGTCGCGCCCAGGCTTGCGTTGGAGAAGGCCAGACCTGCCTCCATGCTGCCCAGCATCATGTTGGTGCGGTATTCAAGATTGTCCGGCGCGGCGATCGACTGCAGAAGATTAGAGCTGATCAGCCGCATAGCTTCGAGCGCATGGATATCCGTCAGCGGCGAGCGCCCCAAAGAAACGTACGCTTCCAGCGCATGCACCAGCGCGTCCAATCCCGTGCAGGCGGTCAGAAACGCATCCATGGTCGTCAACGTCGCGGGATCGATCAGGGAAAGGTCGGGGACCACCGCCTTGCTGATAATCAGCTGTTTCCGCTTGATTTCGCTGTCCACGATGGTTGCGAATTGCGAGAGATCGGCGGATGTTCCCGCGGTGGTGGGAATGCAGATGGTCGGCGGCATGGGCGCGCCCACGTTGTCCACGCCCACCATCTCCCGCAGGTCGCCTCGATTTGCCGCAAGCAGTCCGATGCACTTGGCGCAATCGATGGCGCTGCCGCCCCCTACTGCGATGATGATGTCGCAGCTATTTTCGGCGTAGACAGCGGCCCCGGTGGTTGCATCATCGATACGCGGATTGGCTGTGACGTGCGTATACAAGACGGAGTGTAGGCCCGCGCTCTCGACGCTGTCGAGAACTTGCTGTGTCCAGCCGGCTGCGACCACGCCGGGATCAGACACAACCAGTGCTTTGCTGCCACCCAGGTTCCGTGCATACTGGCCGGCAAGGTGTAAACTGCCAACCCCAAACACCACTTCCGGCGCCACGAACTTCCGCAATTCAGGTCCGCGAGATTCCATCGTGCCTCACAATTCGGGGAAAGAAAGCTGGCCTGATCGCTCCCATTCTACCGCAAATATTAGGAAGCCTCACGAACTTCAGCCAGGTTTGATTGGAGAAGTTAAGGTATCCCTCAGGCCGGTTAGGCGTACGAAATAAACGACCTGGATTATATGACGGGGGATAGGGATTCGAACTGCCGATTCGTACTGATTCCAAACAAGTTATTAATAAAATTCGACACGGATAACTATCAAAACGCAGGAAACGCGGGTTCCATAAACGTATTCATCACACGAGATTGCAGTGATTGGAGTCAGTAGCCTTCTCAATTCATCGGGAACTCTCTTTATCCTTATCTGGACTGAGTGGATACGGCGACATAGTCACTTATCGGTTTGGGTGCTAGAATCGCTCGCATCGAAGCAAATGACAGAAACTGCCCCCCAACACGGTATCCCCGCGGATTTGACCTCCGAAATGATTCGGGCGCAACTTCAGTTGCTTACTCGGGATGAGATTTTCCGCGCCAGCAAGAGGTCTATCGAGTTTTTGAGGTTTGTGGTTGAGCAGACACTGAAGGGCTCCGAGGACCAGATCAAGGAACGCACCATCGGCATGGAGGTGTTTGGCCGGTCTTCGTCCTATGACACGAATCTGGATCACATTGTTCGCACCGCCGCTACTGAACTGCGCAAAAGGCTGGCAATCTACTACGGGGACGAAAAACATCGCGCCGAACTGAGGATCAGTCTTTTACCAGGTTCCTACATTCCAAGATTCATGTACGCTCATCAGGTCGCCCAGGAGGCCCCGGAAGACGGGGTGTTTGCCAATCTCCACGCAGAATCCGACCTCTCGCCCAGTAGCAAGGCACCTCGGTGGAGAAACTGGAAGGCGGCATCATTCCTGTTTGCGGTGGTACTGGTTACCGGGATGTGCGTGTGGTTCTGGCTTCATTCAGAGACCCCGGAATACCTCTTCTGGAAGCCGGTTCTCGATACGCCGGGGCCGGTGCTGCTGGCGGTTGGCGACGTTCCGCATGGGCCGCCCCTGCCAGTTGCAGCCGTCGATAATCAGAATTCCCCCCCGGCAATCCCCCAGTCCGATTCGTCTCGTTCCGTACCGTTTGCCGATGCGGTTACGATCGCCAGGGTTGTGGGGGTGCTGGAATCCCATGGCAAGAAAGTGTTGATCCGCCGGGAGAACGCCAGCTCCTTTTCGGATCTGCGCGAAGGCCCCGTAGTTCTGATAGGGGCATTCAACAACGAGTGGAGCCTGCGTCTCACTCGTCAGTTGCGCTTTACCCTGGCGTTGGATGCAGAGAATCACCTCATCTATATAAAGGATGGCAAGAATCCCTCCTCTCGGGCATGGAGTTGGGGGACCAATCAGCCGACCGATCACGTGGGAGGACCGAGTGGCCCGGTTCTACACGACTATGCTTTGATTTCCCGTATCCGGAACTCCGAAACCGGCCATATTCTGATTGTGATTGGTGGGCTCTATACCTACGGAACTCAGTCCGCCGGGGAGTTCCTGACCGATCCACAGTTAATGCAAGCCATTGGCAAGACAGCGCGGTTGGGCGCCGGCAACCAGAATCTGCAGATCGTTTTAGGCACTACGGTTACCGACGGGACGCCTGGCCCTCCCAGGGTTCTAGCCGTATCCCAGGAATAGATGCCACTTCCATACAGCTGCCGTCACCGCTTGCCAAGAATGTATATTACTCAAAACAAATAAAATAGAACGGTTCCTGACGGTCAGGGACGGTATCTGTCTTTCCTGCCTTGCATTGAGACAAGTAAAAACCGTTTGGTTAATCAAAAACATGTGGACCAACACTCTACATGGCTCAATCGGGCCATCTGAGAGAAGTCGTTCTGGATCACAAGCAAATTGCATCAGGAGGCTGAAATGAAAACTTTTCTTAAAGTGACCGGCAGCTTGGCGGTCGTTTGGGCGGCATTGATTTGCGTATCCGGCGGAGCATGGGCTCAAGGATATGGCAGCATCAGAGGAACTGTGAGCGACGCGACTGGAGCGGTAATTCCAGGGGTTACAGTGACGGCAACACAAGCCGGTACAGGGCTGGCGATTAAAACATCCACAAGCGGGGAAGGGCTCTACGTCTTTCCCACACTAGCGCCTTCGGTCTATAACGTATCCGTTAGTCACCCTGGCTTTGCAACGTACACACAGCGAGACGTGCAAGTCCGCGCGGATGCGGCGGTGACGACCAATATCACCCTCAAGGCAGGCGCCGCGACCGAGTCCATTACCGTGACCGCCGAAACGGCCCAGGTGGACGTGACCACCGGAACGCTCTCGGAGGTGATTGGCGGAGCGTCGATAAATGAACTGCCCCTGAACGGCCGCAATGCTGCTGCTCTGACGGCGGAGGTGGCCGGCATTGTCCAGGCGCCTTCTGCCCAGGCGGACCAGGGGAATACCAAGTCATTTCCCATGGTCTTTACCATTTCGGCCAACGGCACAAGAGTCGGACAAACGAATTACATGCTTGACGGCGGCAACAATGTGGACGAATACACCAACGTCAACATGCCTTTCCCCATGCCCGATTCGGTGCAGGAGTTCAGCATTGAGACCAGCAACTACAACGCCCAGTATGGCCAGAACGCCGGCGGCGTGGTGAATATCATCACCAAGGGCGGAACCAGCAAGTATCACGGCGATCTGTTTGAATATATCCGCAACCGCTACTTCAATGCCGCGAATTACTTCGCCACCTCAGTGGACCCGCTCAAGCGGAACCAGTTTGGCGGCACGGTAGGCGGACCGCTGGAAATTCCACACCTCCTCAAAGCTAATAAGACATTTTTCTTCTTTGGATATCAAAGAACGATCAATCATGGTGCTGCTGGGGGCTCCAGTAACATATTGCCCACCATCGCCGAGGCAGGCGCGAACTCGTCAGGCACATCGCCAGGCACAAACGACCTGGTGTTTCCGGTGTGTGTCACAGATTGGCTGAATCCGTCAGCTATCGATACTTCGGTGCTCACTTGCGCGACTGGGTCTTCGGATCATTGGAAGCCCACCGCCCTGGACCCGGTGACGAAAAACTTGCTGCAACACCTTCCGGCGTTAACCACATCTGGAGCCGTTACCATCCAGCTGCCGAACATTTTTACTCAGGCCGAGATCACGGCCCGCGGCGATACCGAGTTGACGCCCAAGGACAGGATGACGCTACGGTACTTCTCCGACGCATACATCCTGACAGGCGTGTTCGATACCACGGATTTGCTCACCTATGCCGACGGGGCAGCGAACCACTACTACAACTCGTTGCTCTCTGAGACGCACACCTTCAGCGATCGCCTGGTCAACAACTTTATCCTCAGCTATCAACTGGATAGAGATTCTCGCGGGCCGAGTTCGAGCGCCATCAGCGTGGATGACCTGGGCGCCACCATCCCGCAGCCGGCCTTCAAACAGATCAATCAAATCAAGGTGTCTGGTGGTGCCGGCAGCTTCAATATCGGCGCCAATCCGCAGGCCTTCTTCGTCAGGGGAAACTATACGCTGACCGACGATCTGCATTACCTGCTGGGAAGGCATAACATCGACTTGGGCTATCACGGCGAGGTCTCCAAAATCGACATCAACAACCTCTACGAACAGCCGGGGCAGTACACCTTCAACGCCAACTACACCAACGACAACAACGCCAGCCTGTTGTTTGGATATGTAGCACAATTTGTGCAGGCATCGGGGCAGTTCTTCAACCCGCGCAGCAAGTTCCAGGGCGCATACGCTCAGGATAGTTGGAAGGCTTCTCGCAATCTGACGCTGAACTTTGGCGTGCGTTACGAGCCGTTTGTTCCCTGGCATGAGATACAGGGGCGAATGGGAAGCTTTTTCCCATCGCTTTGGGCGAATAATACTAAGTCCACCATGTATCCCAATGCGCCCGCGGGAATGGAGTTTGCCGGCGACCCAGGGTTCAATAAGAACGGGGTAGCATCTTCCTACCTGCACTTCATGCCCAGAGCCGGTTTTGCATGGGATGTCTTCGGCAACGGCAAAACCAGCATGCGCGGCGGCGGCGGCATGTTCTTCGACAGCCGCATCAACAGCACCTTGTTCAACATTTACTCGAACCTGGCGCCATTCATCACCAGCGTAAGTTTTCAGAATGTGAATCCAGGTACACCTACTACAACGAGTTGCACGGCCACGGGGGGCATGTGTATGAATTTCGCCAATCCATACACCAGCTTCGGTGCTACCGATCCCTTCCCGCAGACATTACCGATCAACTCGCCGCCTCCTGGACCATCCGCACCGATCTCCAACAACCAATCCTGGCTGACCTACGATCCGTTCCATGGCTTCCAGGATCCGCTTACATACGCCTGGAACCTGGCGGTAGAACAGCAGGTGACCAGGAGCCTGTCCGCGCGTGCCGCCTATGTAGCCACGCACGGCAGTCACCAGTGGGAAGACCTTGAGCTGAATCCCGCCATCGCCAATACGCGCCTTTACTATCAAACGGGCTGCTCGAGCAGCAGCGTAGTCGACTCGACTGGCAAGAGTTGCTACCCGGGGACGATCACGGCGGCTAACACTGGAGGCAACACAAACTTCAACTCACTGCAACTTTCAGCCGAGCAACGGGTGCGCTATGGCCTGACGCTGCTTGCCAATTTAACGTGGTCGAAGTCGCTCGACAACCAGCCGTGGAATCAAGCGTCCACATCGATTGGCAACAACAACTCCTACGTCTACCCGTATTACTTCCCGAACTTCAAGAGCCTGGACTACGGACCGTCGGATTTCGATCATCGCATTATTAGCGCGGTATCGTACGTATACGCGGTTCCGAAGTTTCTGAATGACGCGCCGGCGGCGGTGCGCTACTTGGTGAATGACTGGGAAACCTCGGGTCTCTTCCAATTCCGCAGTGGCGATCCGCTGACCATTTGGTCGAGCTCGAATAACATCTCCGAGTCGGACCAAGCGCGGGATCGCGCCATACAAACGGGAGCTCCCTATGCCAGCACAGCTTGCGGTGCATCCACGAAATGCAAATCGTGGTTGAATCAGAGTAGCTTTACGAACCCGACTTATGCCGGCTCTATGGTTGCCAGTTCCTACGGAACCTTTAAGAAGGGCGGTCTTATAGGTCCGCGCTATGTTGATTGGGATGCGAGCATTGCGCGCAAGTTCCCAGTCTACAAGGAGCGGGCTAACTTGCAGTTCCGCGCCGAGTACTTCAACTTGCTGAACCACACCAATCTTGGCGATCCCGGCACGACGGTGGGCGGATCATTAGGCAAGATCACAAGCACGAATCCTCAAAATTGGTCCGGCACGTACACAACGAACGATCCACGTATCGCGCAATTTTCGCTTAAGCTCGTCTTCTGAGCCCATAGCGAGCAGAGGTTGAGCCGACGGAAGCCTCCCTCAACGGTTACGGGCGTCCAGTCCCAAAGACTGGACGCCTGCTAACCCTGGATTACCGAAGGCTCGGTACAGCAAGTACTGGCTCAAGTGGCAAAAGGATGCTGACATTGCACAGCAGAAGGATAAATATGTCCGCTTCCTCATCGCGTGCCGTACCACAGCGTTATGTGGTTCTGATCCTTCTTCTTTGTGTCCGGCTGGCGGCGGCCCAAAGTCTCGCCCAGCCAAATGATTATCTCAATCCGTCGCTGCCCCTGGAGCAGCGAGTTTCTGACCTGGTTAGCCGCATGACGCTGCAAGAGAAAGTGTCGCAGATACAGAACGATGCTCCGCCAATTCCGCGACTCGGAATTCCAGAATATAACTGGTGGAACGAAGGACTGCACGGCGTGGCACGCTCCGGCTATGCAACCGTGTTTCCTCAGGCCATCGGCCTGGCAGCGACATGGAATACAGATTTAATCCATCGTGTAGGCGACGTAATCTCCACCGAGGCGAGAGCCAAATATAACGAAGCGCAGCGCGAAGGCAATCGAGCGATCAATTACGGTCTCACCATGTGGTCTCCCAACATCAACATCTTGCGCGATCCGCGCTGGGGGCGTGCACAGGAAACTTACGGAGAAGATCCATTCCTGGCCGGCAGCATAGGAGCAGCTTTCGTCAACGGGCTGCAAGGCTCAAATCCCAAATACTTCAAGGTTGTGGCTACGGCGAAACACTTCGCAGTGCATAGCGGGCCGGAGTCGCAACGCCACACATTCGATGTGAACGTCTCCGCACGGGATCTCGAGGACACCTATTTACCGGCATTTCGCAGGCTGGTTGTCGACGCGCATGTTGACAGCGTGATGTGCGCCTACAACTCCGTGGATGGAACGCCAGCCTGCGCCAGTAGAATGCTTCTCGAGAAGACATTGAAACAGAACTGGCAGTTCAATGGGTACGTAGTTTCCGATTGTGCTGCGATTACAGATATAGCCGCAGGCCACCACTTTGCCCCGGACCTGGCGCACGCCGCTGCACTGTCGGTAAAGGCGGGAACGGATCTGAGCTGCGGCAAGGAGTATGGCTCGCTGACCGATGCGGTGCGCGAAGGATTGATCAGCGAAGCGGAGATAGACACAGCCGTGAAACGCTTGTTTACGGCACGGTTCCGGTTGGGCATGTTCGATCCTCCGGCAATGGTTCCATACAACACGATTTCCTTCTCAGAAAATGATTCCGCAAAACACAGAATGCTCGCGCTTGAGGCAGCACGCGCTTCTATAGTCCTGCTCAAGAATGAACGAAGCGCCTTGCCGTTCAGCAGCAATGCGCCACTGACGATCGCGGTCGTGGGGCCCAATGCGGCGGCACTTCCCGCGTTGGAGGGGAACTATAACGCCATAGCCTCGCATCCAGTTACGCCCCTCGACGCGCTGGAACTGAAAATGCCGGGAAGAGTCCTCTATGCCCAGGGATCCGCTTATGTAGACGGGATTCCAGTGCCGGTTCCAACGACTGTCTTCTCGACGGCCGCAGATGGAACAAACGTACGTGGCTTGAGCGCTGAGTATTATACCGGGAAGGGATTCAGAGGCAGACCTGTTCTTCAACGGATCGATCGCGCCATTGATTTCGATTGGAATGGCGCGTCACCGGCAGCTGGAATTTCCGGTATTAGTTTCTCGGTGCGCTGGACGGGCACAATCGCTGTTCCCGCGCCGGGCACGATCCACTTTGGCTTCTCGATGGCGCACTGCAGTACATGCGAGGATAGCGAGCTCGTAAAGGTTTGGCTCGATGGAAAGCTTGTGTATAAATTTATTCAAGCGCCCACCCATGGGCGGCGCGCGCCGACGACGCCCTTCATATTGACATTCAAAGACACCCATCCTCACCCCATTCGCATCGAGTATAGTCACGACTCCCCTCACTTCGGGGCCGGCCTTACCTTCAATTGGGAGCCTCCATTGAACGCGCTCCGCGATCAAGCAGTTGCAGCCGCTGGCAAATCCAGCGTAGTGGTTGCATTTCTTGGCTTAAGCCCCGAGATCGAGGGGGAAGAGATGCCGCTCCATGTAGATGGATTCGAAGGCGGTGATCGCAGCGCCATCGAATTACCCGCAGCCCAAAGAAAGCTCGTGGACGCGCTGGCAGCAACCGGCAAGCCTCTGATTATTGTCCTAATGAATGGCAGCGTGCTCGCGCTGCAGGATGCAGAGCGAAAGGCATCCGCCATTCTGGAGGCATGGTATCCGGGTGAATCCGGAGGCACGGCCATTGCGGAGACCCTGTTTGGAGACAACAATCCATCCGGCCGTCTGCCTCTTACTTTCTATGCAAGCACCGCCCAGCTTCCGGCCTTCGACGATTACTCCATGAAGGAACGTACCTACCGCTACTTCAGCGGAACGCCGCTCTATCCCTTTGGCTACGGCCTGAGCTATACCCGTTTCCGCTATAGCAACGGCCGCCTGTCTTCCAGCACCCTCAGTGCGGGAGAGCCACTGGAAGCGAGCGTTCAAGTAGAGAACGTGGGTGATCGAGCAGGCGATGAGACGGTCGAGTTCTACCTGATTCCCAAGGCAAAACCAGAAGCGCCCGTCCGCTGGCTGGCAGGCTTTGATAAAGTGCATCTGATGAAAGGCGAGACGCGAACTGTTCGTCTCAAGATCGACACGCGTGAACAAAGCATAGTTGACGCGGATGGCCGCCGATGCGTGCAACCGGGGGAGTATGAACTCTATATAGGCGGAAGCCAGCCCTCGGACCAATCAGGTGTCTTCCTGCCCTTTCACATTGAAGGTTCAAGCTTTATGGCTCCCTGATTTATGCTCCCGAGATGAAGCGCGATCTTCGCGGGAAAGATTGAGAATCACGTTCTGGAGTGCGCCGTCGCGGGCAAAGCCGATATTATCGCAGGGGAGATCGGCATCTGCTTCATATTGTTATTGATATGCGCAGGCCCTGGGGTCAAATCAGGTTTTTCTTGACACTTTTTCAAAAACGTACATATACTTTTTGTGCCCAAGTAAATCTCATTGCTTGGTAGCCCCAAAGTTTGAGGCGAACAGGGGAACTGTTCGAGTCCGGTCCAATAACACATCTGAATAGGAGATACGAGATGAATCCCTCACATCTGTGTCCGAATAAGGGTCTGTCAATTGGCTTGATCGCTCGCGCCGCGTTGCTGACAGTAACGATTGCAATGCTCGGAAGCGGGTTTTTGAATGCACAGACCGTGGCAACATACAACTTTGACGACGGGACCGCCGATGGCTGGGTCTCGTTTTACGGCGCGAGCACTCCGGTGGCAACGACGGCGGCTGCTTATACGGGGTCAGACAGCCTTTACACGACGACCGCCTCGACTGCCCCCGCCGGACACGGCGGGCCGTCAATTAACCTGAGCAGTGTATTGCTGCCCGGCGCGACGTATACGATTACGGGCTGGGTCCAACTGGCTTCTGGCAACCCCAGCGGCAATGCGAATTTTTCGATGGTTCAGGTCGATTCGTCTGGCACCAACTATATCACCATCGGCAACTACGAAGTGGCAGTGACCGACTCCGGATGGGCGCAGATCGGCGGCACCTACACGCCGACCACGACCACGACAAGCCTGACTTTGTATGCGCAGTTGATAGGCGGAGCAACCAGTGAAGGCTTCTATCTGGACGATGTGGTAATTACCGAGACCGCGCCACCGCCCAGCGGCGCGACCATTGCGAGCTATCTCTTCAACGGCAGCACGGATGGTTGGTTCGCCTTCGGGTCGCCGACACTGACCCCGTCGACCTCGCCACTGGCAGATCCCAATGGCAATACGACCAGTCTGCTGGTATCGAATCGTACGGCGGGTTATATGGGCCCAGCCCTGAACCTTCTGGGCGTAAACAACTTTGTTGCTGGCGCGACCTATCAGATCACCGCATACGTGATGCTGCAGTCGGCGGACGCGAGCGGTCCTACGGTCTCGCTATCGACCAAGACAGCCGACTGCGCGACCAGTGGATCGTATGGAACGATCGCCACCTCGGCGGCCTTATCGAATACGGCATGGACCAAGGTGCAGGGCACCTTCAGCTTCAGCAATCTTCCGGGTCCGCCCACGACACTGGACCTCTATCTGCAATCGAGCAGCGCGACGGATTCCTTCTACGTCAGCGATGTGACGATCGGCTTACTTTCGCCGGCACCGCTGAGCCCGAGCCAGCAGGACAACACCGGAATTACGAGTACGTTTGAAGATGGCGGGTTGGACGGCTGGAGTTCGCGCTCCGGCAGTTCCACGGTCACTAACTCGACCGCCGCTGCGCACAGCGGCACACACAGTTTGCTGACCACCGGCCGCATCGCGAACTGGGATGGACCATCGATCAACGTAAGCAACAAGATGTATGTTGGCTCCACGTATAACCTGAGTGTATGGGTGATGCTCACGCCGGCCGATAACTCGTCGCACGTGATCAATATGAGCCTGCAGACGACCAAGAGCGGCACCACCAGTTATCCCAGCGTGAGCGGCTATCCGGGCGTCACGGTTCCGGCTGATGGCGCCTGGCACCAGATCAACGTGATGGGCTACACCATGTCCAGCCCTTATGACACCGGCCAGGTCTCGCTCTATCTGCAGACCGTGCCCGCGTCAGGCACCGACGAGGTCTCGTTCTACATAGACGACTTCCAGTTGTCTTATGTGGCGCCGCCGACCATCCAGACGAATATCCCGTCGATCTTCCAGTCGCTTTCGTCGTACTTCCCTATCGGCGCCGCGGTGGATACCACCGATCTGTCGGGAGCGCATGCGCAACTGTTAGCGATGCACTTTGACAGCATGACGCCGGGTAATGACCTGAAGTGGAGCTCTGTGGAACCCTCGTTGGGCACCTACACCTTTACCAATGGCGACAATCTCGTGAACGAAGCTGTCTGCAACAACATGAAGGTGCGCGGCCATAATCTGGTTTGGGCAACGGGAGCGCAGACGCCCTCCTATGCATTTGGGGACGGAACAAACTCGCCCGCGAATCAGGCGACGGTGACTGCGAATATCCAGGAGCACATTCAGAGCGAGGTGCAGCACTTCGGCAACAAGGTGTATGCCTGGGATGTAGTGAATGAACCGCTCGATCCCACTCAGCCGGATTGCCTGTATCATGGACCGTTCTATGAGGTGCTGGGCAAGAGCTATATTGACGTTGCCCTGCAGGCGGCCCGGCAGTATGCGCCGCCCGGCACGCTGCTGTTCATCAACGAATACAGCACCGCAGACCCCAACCGTCTGGCCTGCCTTGTGCAAGTGATTCAGGATCTGAAGAATCGGGGCATTCCCATCGACGGCGTCGGCCACGAGATGCACAACGACATCAACTATCCATCGGTCGGCGCGGCGGTCAATGCGATCGACACCATTGCCGCGGATTTCCCCGGCATTAACCAGCAGATCACCGAGATGGATATAAGCGTCTACAATGCCGGCGACACCACATCGAACTACGGAAACAGCATTCCGCCATCGGTTCTGGCCGAGGAGGGATGGCTTTACGCGCAGTTCTTTGACGCTTTCCTCCAGTTGAAGGGGACGATCAGCGGCGTGACACTCTGGGGCATGGCGGACGACGACACATGGCTGGATAGCTTCCCGGTCACTCGCACCGACTATCCGCTGCCCTTTGACATGAACCTGCAAGCCAAGCCCGCATATTGGGGCATTGTCGATCCAACCAAGTTGCCAGGATATGGCATGACCTTCGCGGTGACCAATAAGACCGGTGCGCAAAACGCGCGCGTGTGGACCGTGACCGCAACCAACGGCACGGTGGGTCCTGCCTATGCGACGCAGATTACCGGACTGACTCTGACCCAGGTAGCGGGAGCAGCCTGCACGCCGGTGATTATTCCGCCAAGCTCATTCCCGGTTCCCCTCGGTGACATCCCAGCCGGCGGAAGCGCAAGCGCAAACTTTACCATCGACTTCACCGGCTGCGCCAATCTGGCGCGGTTTAAGATGAGTGCGCCGTGGAGTTCTGCAACCTACGATACCGGCACCTATGTGCTAGGCAACCAGTTCCGATAAGAAGAAAGGAGAGACCATCCAATGAAACGCTTTGCAAAACGATCTGTGTTGACGCTCATGGTTGCCGCGGCTTTTGCCCTCGGCGCGCATGCGGACGATATCTCGCTCACACTCATCCCTGCCAGCGGCCCTGTTTACGGGGCTGCCGGACAGGCGGTAGGCTGGGGCTTTACCCTCACTGACAATAATGCGTCTGAATGGGTGCTCTTGGAAGACTCCTATTTAGTCGGCGGCGATAACACACGCTATGGAAACTACTCGGACTACATAGTCAACAATTTCTATGTGGCCGGGCCGGGGGAAGGCACGACGATTACTTCGCTGTGGAACCAGAGTGCGCAGACAGGAACGGGCGAGTTCGATATCTCCCTCACCCCCTACGGCGACTCCTTTTCCGGGACTATCAACGTTGACTACGCCCTGTTCTCTGAGGATCCAAACAGCCCAAGTTTTGACCCAGACAGCATTGTAAGCTCCGGGACATTTTCAGACCCGGTGCTAGTGAACCCCGAGCCGGCTTCCTGGATCCTCATGAGCCTGCCCTTCACCCTCTTGATGCTCTTCGCCTGGCGTCGACAGGCAGCAGCACTTCGTCCGTAAGCAACCCAGGCAGTACTCGCGCAGGAGATGGCCTCTCGGCCATCTCCTGCGTTGCATTTTAGCTGGATACGAGTCTCTCGTTAAGGTTGGAGAAGGAATGCGGGATTACTGTGTCAGCCGGCTTCTCGCCATCGGCTTGGCGATGTCACCGCGACGATTCCCGGTCACCCAACACCCCCATCTGACTTGAAAATCCCTTACAAAACTACCTCCAATTTACGAATCAGATCCACGTCGCGCCCTGATAGAACTATGGCAAAACACGGGTCTACTGCCATAACTATTCCCCATTCCGATACGTGATGTGAAGTTTTCCACAAGACGCTGAAACGATCGCGAATGAGCGTGCACTATAGGTTGTGCGGCAACTCAGAGCGCCGGTTTTCTGCGGCGCGAAGGCACATGTAATCCATCGAGAACAAGGGTTGGCAGCGCAGGATGGATCCGCGGCTGCACTCGAATGGAGCGCAAGCTGTAATCATGTTTTGAGGTAGGTTGATGGCTTCCCCTAACGATAAGCGCGCGGTTTCGTACGATCCTGAGACAGGACTGCATCTCGTGTCGAAGAAAGATATCTTCCACGAGCAGAATTCTCAGAGGTGGGCTCCGGAATTTGACGATACGCGCATAATGGAGATGGACATTCCGGGCCGCATCCCGCCTGCCATCATTCCGGCACATGCCGAATTAAAGTTCAACGACAAGATAAAAAAGACGATTCCTCCGGCGCAGATGATTTATCCAGATCAGACGACACTGGCGTCCAGGCCGAAGCTGCTGAATGCTGCCGAGTTGCATCAACTGTACGCCGGCACATTAGTTCCTGCGCATCGCTATCTGTCCAGTTTGCTGAGCACAGCCGTCACCTCACAGGCGATTGCTCTGGACCCTGCGAAGTGGCTTGACGGTATCTCGGGAGTCAATCTATCAAAAGTGGTTGAGGCGTGGCTACACACTAACGGAAACACCGACTACGAGCAGTTGAACAGCATCGGGCTGGATGCGAATACGGGCTGGTTGACTGGCGTGTTAACGGTGAAGCAGCGCAGCGGTTACTGCGGAGGGCCTTCGACAGCGGGCAGCAGAGAGTTTGTCGCGATTTGGGTTGACTGGGGTTCGGGGTTCCAGTATGAGGGAACAACCTCAGTGGCAGTGCACGACTACAGCAACCTTCCGGCAGCCGGTTTGGAGTACAGAGTTTTTCTGCCGGTGGATGTTCTAGCGGATGCGCAACCCGGCAGCAAAGGAGTAAGAAGGGTGAAGGCGCGGGCGGTGCTTTCCTGGAATACGCCGCCTTCCACCACCGATCCTTGTGCTCCTGTGATCTGGGGAAATAGCCTGGATGGCTTAATCCTGATTCCTCTGGACATCAACGTAAGCAGCGGCGCACGATCCAGCTCAAAGGACGTGCCGGCTGGTTCATGCCTGCGAGCGATAAGCTGATCGATCGGCTTCCCCCAGAAGCAGACGGGGCCCGCTTTTCGGAGCGGGTTCCGTCTGCAGCCAGATGAAAAGGAGAAACTTCGAGATGATCGATATCAATTATTCCTGGCGTTTTGCTCTCTGCGCGCTGGCTATCTGGCGGATTGCTCATTTACTGGCCAGGGAGAACGGCCCTTGGGATCTGATTGAGCGTCTGCGCGCCTCTCTTGGCTCCGGCGTGTTGGGCCGCCTGATGGATTGCTTTTACTCTTTGAGTTTCTTGATTTCGCTGCCTCCTGCTATCTGGATGAGCAGCAGTTGGATGCAGCTTCTCGTACAGTGGCTGGCACTCTCGGCAGTGGCATGTCTGCTGGAAAGGGCAATGCAGGGGTGGCAAAGGAGCCACCGCGTAATTCCTGTTTCCGCATCTTATCTGGATAAAGTCATTGGCGGAGGAGTATGAGGGTGATGCAAATGCAACCACAGGCGAACTATGAGAGTCCCGGCAGGGAGAGCAATGTGGAACAGGCAGTTTCGTGGTCGGAGATATCGTCTCCAGGCGAATTATCTAAATATGGTAAGCCTCGTGCTTTGGCCGGCAGAGAGTCGAAGTTAGATATTTCCTTGAAATCGCCGTGGTTTTACTTGTCACTGATTTTGCTGTTTTGGCTGCTACTGCTCTGAAAAGGACGCGAAAAATACCCTGGCCTGCCGCGTAGGGCGTCCGGTTCGGCTCTCCTCCAGAACGCATAAGTTTCGTGCGCCGGCAACCTCAGCAATGCTATACTTTAGCAACTCCCCTAGGCGGAGTCTGCGTTGCAATTTTATACATTCAATGCCGGCTATGTGGAGAGTCTCTGTGCCGGTGACCACCAGGCGCAGGAGCACTTCGTTGGCTATTTCACGGAATTGATCCAACTCAAGCTTCGCAACCGCCTCCAATCCAAACAAACCATCGAGGATATCCGCCAGGAGACCTTTGCCCGCGTCTTGTCTGTTTTGCGCAAGGACGGTGGCTTGCGCCAGCCGGAGCGTCTCGGCGCCTTCGTGAATATGGTGTGCAACAATGTACTATTTGAACATTACCGCTCCGCCGGCCGCAGCGAGTCGCTGGATGTGGAAGGGCGGCCGGAGCCGGCCGCCAAGGGCGCCGATGCCCTGGAGATAGCGGCTGCCGGGCAGATCAAGGATAAAGTGCGGGAGATTCTGCTTGACCTGGACCCGCGCGACCGCTCATTGCTGCAGGCCGTCTTTATTGACGAGCGCGACCGCGACGAAGTCTGCCGGGAGTTTGGCGTGGACCGCGACTATCTGCGTGTGATGCTGCATCGCGCCAAGCAGGAATTCAAGACCGAGTACGTCAAACGTATGGGGAATCAGATGCCTCAGGGCACAAATATCAGAGGGATTTGAAACGATTTACCCGCCGCGGTCACTATCCATGGTTGGACCGTATTGGGGATGAAAAAGATGGATCACAGCGAAGCTGTACAACAGATGATTGCCGAGCGTTATCTTCTGAATGAGCTGACGCTTGATGAGCGCGAGTCCTTCGAGGAGCATCTCTTCGATTGCCCCGAGTGCGCCCTTGATCTCCGTGCAGGAGCCGCATTCGTAGAAGCGGCCAAAACCCAGTTGCCTGAGCTGGTAGGCACTGCGCCGGCCTCCGTTCCGGCTCGTTCCCACAAACCCCGGAGTCTCCGAGACTGGAGTCAGCAGGAGTGGTGGCGTCGTTGGCTTCAGCCCTCCTTTGCCGTTCCCACCTTTGCCACCTTGCTGCTGGTTCTCGGTTACCAAAATCTGGTCACCTATCCCGCATTGCGGGCAGCAGCCGGCGAGCCGCATATTCTTCCCTTAGTTACACTGCACGGAGCCACGCGGGGCGGCGCTCCCTTGACCATCACCGCTGACCACCGTCACGGAGTTGCGCTTCCGGTCGAGCTTCCCGCGCAATCCAGCTCGGAGGCCTACGCTTCCTATAGCTTCGACCTTTATAATCCTGAAGGAAAACTTGTCTGGACCGGCGGAGTGGCCGCCTCCCACGAGAGTGACAGCGACAGTCAGAGGCTCTCCCTGGTGATTCCGGGCGCCATGCTGCAAAACGGCGCTTATTCCCTGGTGGTCTCCGGCAATGGGGCGCATGGGGAGCGCACCGTGATCGACCGGTACGCCTTTGATCTTCGTTTGACCAATTGATGCGTCATCCCCGGACGCCATAAAGTCCTCCCCCTACTCTAAATAGGAAAGGTGTAAGCGCCATGTCCGAAGTGAACGAAAGAACGCACCGATTCGACGCGGAAGCAACGGTCCTTTCGGGCCAACTGGACCTTCCGGTTTCTCAGAAGATTGATCCCCAGGCCTACTCGAAACTCCCGGAGAAGGGCGGCTACTTAAGCAAGCGCTCGGATAGTTTCCGGATTGAAACAATCTTCTCCTACAGCGCCGCATATTCCCATGTCTCGGGCAGCAAGAGCCCCAAGACGGGCAGGGGATGGGACACCTTAACCACCACGGTGGTGGAAGGGCTCAATGTGATGGAGGTGCTTACGGCCGACCGCGTCGTGGGCCAGACCATCACCGAACACCCCCTCGTAGGCTACGTGCCGACGATCTCCTTCCTCGGCACCCGCTTTGAGAATCTCCGCATCG